>Ga0307375_10000025_pt1 | contig 207802 bp, 198 predicted proteins | sample TR1MG_FD_202531 | JGI IMG/M metagenome (GOLD analysis project Ga0307375, IMG submission 202531) | Soil microbial communities from Risofladan, Vaasa, Finland - TR-1 | ecosystem: Environmental > Terrestrial > Soil > Coastal area > Acid sulfate soil | place: Finland: Risofladan, Vaasa...
CAGCCAGAAGTGGACCATGCCGATCCGGGATTGGAAGGCTGCGCTAAACCGGTTTACTATCCAGTTCGATGACCGGATGCCACAACGTTAAACGAAATCCCGTTTACACAAAATTCCGAACACCCCCTGTCGTGGTTGGGTAATCCCCCTCCCGGCACCAATAATTTTGCGGGTTTTTGGCTTTCTCAACCCGTTGCCCATATTTATTTACAAATTTTGGCTTTAGCCTTCACGGGCTTGACGTTCATCCGGCACGTTTTTCTGTTTCATTCCAACGAAAGACCATATCTCATCGCACTCTACGCGCCTGCAGTTCAGGTTGCGCATTGTCTCATCTTGATACTTGGCGTAGGTATCGCCAGCATCTGCAAGTAACTTTAGAACAGTATTTTTAGATGCGTCTGTGATTCGGCATGCTACATTGATTCCGATGCCTTCACACAACACAGAAAGGATTTGAACGCGTTTTTCGTTGGACAGTTTGTTCATGGCATTACCCAAAGCAACAATTCATAATGAACATTACGCTTGAGTAAATTAACAAATTCAATACAAAAGAAACAAAAAAGACAAAAGAGATACATGCACGCAGTCATATTAAAACGCGCGCAAAACCATTGCATTTTTGGATGGATTAAGTAATATAAAACTAGCGTGAAGCATCGCCTCGCGCTAGTTTGGCTTAATCGCCTATTTTATGATCTTCTGATCATATGGGGTTTTGCCATATCCGAGCCCTCCTTAATAGCTCACCATTGCTATTTATGGCCGCGTGTACAGCGGGGTTCGCACAAGAAAGCTCCGGCGCGCCAACGCCGGAGCTTTCGTCTTTTGGTCACACCAAGTCACTGCCGTCCTCCTTCAATTTGTAGCGATGAGGCACGTTACCACCGCCCTCAGCAACTTTAATCACAGTGCCGTCCTCAACAAGCTTGCCTAACGCCATGCTTATACGAGCGCGGGGGGATTTGGCATCAATCACAACTCCAATCCTTTTAAGCGCGGCTTCTATATGAACAACCGTGAACTCATGTTGGGCGAACTGAGAAACAACATCCCGAACATCATCTATAAGCGTACGTTTTTTAGTCTTCTCAACGCTTCCTATCAAGTCTTCAAAATTGATTAACCCAAGAACATCTTTATGCGCGGCAACTGGAGATGCGATGGATGGTGACTGACCCATCATGCGCCTTACTGTTGCCAGGGCGTGCTCCTCATCTTCCAGTTCCTTCCTTTTGGCGGCGACCCGATCCTCAAGCTCTTTAATTAAATCTTCCATGCTAGCTCCTACATTAACAGCAATGTACAAACTATACGCCTTGATTTTACATGATGCAATAAAGAAATTAAACGAATGAACCATGAGTAGGCAATGGATTTTATAGGCGCTGTAATGACAAGAAGGAATTGGCCTTGTTTGGCCACAAAAAAACCCGCGATAGGCGGGTTTATCGACATACTTTGATACGAAGATTATTTTTTCCAGCGAGCTTGTGCGGCTTTCTTAGCGATTGCCTATCGCTCCTCTGGTGTGAGCTGAATCGCTCCGTCTTTTCTAGACACTTCATGAGCCTTAAACTGAGGCCCACCAAGAGGTGTCATGAGCAAGCAGCAGCGTTACACAGTCAAGTTCAAGGAAGCGGTTTTCGTGTTGCATGTGTTTCAGAAAAAAGGCAAGAGCGGCATTGCGACACCCAAGCCAGACATGGACATCATCCGCGAACGCCTGAGGGTCGCGGAGAAACTTGCACAGGAGATGCGGGATGAAAAAGCAGATGATTGATGGGGTCGAAGTCGAGTTGAGTTCCGGCAATGTCTTTGCTGATCTTGGTCTGCCTGATGCCACCAAACTTAAAATCAAGTCCGGCCTCGTTATTGAAATCACCAAGGCTGTAAGCAAACTTGGCTTGTCGCAGGAAGAGGCTGGAAGGCGCATGGGACTGCCTCAACCAAAAGTGTCCGGCCTGTTCCGTGGCGCCTTTTCCAACATATCCGAGTGCAAATTGATGGATTGTTTGATTCGGCTCGGCTACGACATTGAGATTAACGTTAAACCAGCCGCGGAGCCCGTTGGGCGTCTGATGCTGGCTGTAGCGTGATTTTCTAAAAACTGAACTTGCACAACGAGCATTGACGCAAAGCTAGATGAAAAAAGCCAGCTCACAAGCTGGCTTTTTCATTGGTAGCGCCGTTTTGTCAGGCCTGTGCCGCCTGCACCGGTATCTCGTTGCGCCTGGCGACAATGCGGTTGTGCTCGTCCACATACACCAGTTGCGGGGCGAACTTTTGCAGTTCGATGTCGTTGTACACCGCGTAGGTGGCGATAATCAGCAGGTCGCCGGGGTTGGCCTTGTGCGCGGCGGCACCGTTGACGGAAATGGTGCCGGAATCGCGCTCGGCACGAATGGCGTAGGTGGTGAAACGCTCGCCGTTGGTCACGTTGTAGATGTCGATCTGCTGGTATTCGCGAATGTCGGCAGCTTCCAGCAGGGTCTCGTCGATGGCGCACGAGCCCTCGTAGTGCAGCTCGGACTGGGTGACCCGCACCCGGTGCAACTTGGATTTCAGCATGGTTCTTTGCATGGTCTCGCCCTCGCTCAGGGAACGAATATTAGACCGCCATTATAAACTATAAAGTTTCTGCGACGCCGACTTCGACATTGTCGATCAGCCGTGTGGTGCCCAGATGCGCCGCACCGAGTACGACAAAGCGGGTGTCGCCGGGCTCGGGCAGGGTGAGTGCGGGGCTGCGTATGGCGATGTAATCGACGCGCCAGCCATGTACGGCGAGGGTGGCGGTTGCAGCCAGCTCCAGTGCCGTGAAATCCCGTCCACCCGCCGCCAGCCGGTCCCGAATTGCACTCAGAGTCTGGTACAGACGCGGCGCCTCGGCGCGTTCCGTCTCGTTCAGAAAGCCGTTGCGCGACGACAGCGCCAGGCCATCGGCGGCGCGCACGGTCATGCCTGCCACGATGTCGACCGGCACATTCAGATCCGCAGCCATGCCGCGAATAATCGCCAGTTGCTGATAGTCTTTTTGCCCGAACAGCGCCACACGCGGCTGCACGATGTTGAACAGCTTCAATACGATGGTCGCCACGCCGCGGAAATGTCCGGGGCGGAATGCGCCGCACAGCTCAGTGGCCAGCGCGGGCGGCTCGACGTGATAGCTTTGCGGGTGCGGGAAGAGTTCTGGCGCATCGGGTGCGAACACGACGTCGGCACCTGCCTCGCGTAATAGCTCGCAGTCGTGCGTCAGCGTGCGCGGGTAACGCGAAAAATCCTCGTTTGCGCCGAATTGCAGCGGATTCACGAAGATGCTGACGGCCACCCGGGCAGCATGCTGACGCGCCTGGCGCACCAGGGCGAGGTGGCCGGCATGCAGGTTGCCCATGGTGGGAACAAGGGCAAGGTCGGCGTGGTCGGCGCGCCAGCGGCGCATGTTGGCGATCGTGTAGATGGTTTGCATGGAGTTTGGAAAACCGGATCCGATTGCTATAGGGTTACGGGTGGCGCCGTGAATCCGTGACCTCTGCGTCCTCTGTGGCGGTTTTAGGCCGTCAGAAACAATGTTCCGGCGCCGGGAACTGCCCGCTTTTTACCGCCTGCACGTAAGTACTCACCGCCGTCTGGATGCTGTCCGCGCCCGCCATGAAGTTTTTCACGAAGCGCGGCGGCTTGCCGGGGGTGATGCCGAGCATGTCGTGCAGCACCAGCACCTGGGCGGAACAATCCGGGCCTGCACCGATGCCGATGGTGGGGATGTGCAGGGTTTCGGTGACGGTTTTGGCGAGTGCCGCCGGGACCGCCTCCATCAATACCATGCACGCCCCGGCCTGCTCAAGTGCCTGCGCATCGGCGAGCAATTGCTGCGCGGCGCTGTCGGTTTTTCCCTGCACCTTGTAACCGCCCAGCGCGTTCACCGATTGCGGCAGCAGGCCCAGATGCGCGCACACTGGAATGCCGCGTGCGCTGAGGAATGCCACTGTTTCCACCATCACCGCGCCTCCTTCGAGTTTGACGCAATGCGCGCCTGCGGCCATCAACGTGGCTGCGGATTGCAGCGCCTGTGCCGGGCTGGCCTGATAGCTGCCGAACGGCAGGTCGGCGATGATGAAGCTGTGCACCGCACCGCGCGCCACGGCTGCGGTGTGGTAGGCCATGTCCTGCAGGCTCACCGGCAGCGTGGAACCCTGGCCTTGCAGCACCATGCCCAGGGAATCGCCGACCAGCAGCATATCCACGCCGGCGGCTTCCAGCAGGGTGGCAAAGCTGGCGTCGTAACAGGTCAGCACGGCGAGTTTTTCGCCCTGGGCTGCGCGCTGTTGCAAGGTGGTCAGGGTCGTCTTCATGGTGCGATTTTATACCGCCCGGTTAAAAAATTCGCGATTGCCGCGCATGGCCTGGATCTGCTGCATGAGCAGCGTGAAGTCCGCATCGCTGTGCACAAAATTGAGGTGCTCGCAGTTGACGATGAACAGCGGCGCAGCGGTGTAGCTGTAAAAATAGCGGGTGTAGCTGTCGGCCAGCCGGCGCAGGTAATCCGTCGAGATGTTGCGCTCGTAATCTATGCCGCGCCCGAGCACGCGCGCTTGCAGAATGTCCGGTCGGGCTTGCAGGTAAATCACCAGGTCGGGCACCGGCGCCTTGGGCTGCAGTTCATCGTAGATTTTCTGGTACAGGCGAAACTCGTCGTCATCCAGATTCAGGCGCGCGAACAGCAAATCCTTGTCCAGCAAAAAATCCGCCACGGTGTTGTGGCGAAACAGGTCGGACTGCTGCAGGTCTTGCACCTGGCCGCTGCGCTGGAACAGGAAAAACAGCTGGGTGGCCAGCGCGTGGCGCTTGGGATCCTGGTAAAAGCGCGACAGGAATGGATTTTCGCCCGCGTTTTCTAGCAGCATGTCCGCGCGTAAATGCTCTGCAATACGTCGTGCCAGACTGGTTTTGCCTGCGCCTATCGGGCCTTCAACAGCAATGTAGCGGTATTTTTCCAGCATTTTTCATTATCTTTTTTCTGCGGTTCTGGTCTGCTGGGTCCAGCTGTCGGCCACCCGCGTCAGGCCATGCCCGGCCACGCCGGGCAGGTAGTGGGCGGCGCTTTGCAGGCCGGGAATCACCATGTCCGGTGCGATCTCCAGCAACGGCACCAGCACGAAGGCGCGCTCGTGCATGCGCGGGTGCGGCAAGGTCAGCCCGGCGTCGTGACATTGCAGCGCGGCATAGCTCAATACATCCAGATCGATCACGCGCGGCGCATTGCGGAAAGTGCGTTCGCGCCCGAATGCGTGCTCGATGTTGAGCAGCGCATCGAGCAACTGGTGCGGCGTGAGGCTGGTTTCGATCTGCGCCACGGCGTTGATGAAGTCGGGCTGGTCGGCATAGCCCACCGGTGCGTTGAGGTACAGCGAAGAGCGCGCCAGCAGCCGGGTGTGAGGCAGTGCGGCAATGGCATCGAGCGCTGCCAGCACCTGACCGGCGGGGTCGGCCAGGTTGCTGCCGAGCGCGACAAAGGCGCGCGCGGGCAGCATGGTTGGCGTACATGGATTCATGCTTCGGCAGCCGGTGCGGTATCGGCAACAGCGGGTTTTTTGCTGCGTCTGCGCCGGCGTTTGGGCGCGCCCTGGGTTTCGGGCAGGAGCATGGCGGCGCGGGTTTCTTCCGATGCATCCTGGAACGTGGTCCACCAGTCGGCCAGTTCCTGCGCCACCTCGCCGCTTTGCGCGCGCAGCAGCAGAAAGTCATACCCGGCGCGAAAGCGCGGGTGCGGCAACAGGCGGTAGGGACGGCTGCCCGAGCGCTGGTCGAAGCGTGACTGCAGGCTCCAGATTTCTTTCATCATGCCATCCAGACGGCGCGGTACGGCCAGGCGCTCGCGCTGGCGGTCGAGCACGGTATCCATCGCTTCGAATAGCGCCGGCGCCGGTTTTTCGCCCGCTGTGACACGTGCCTTGTAGTCGCTTTGCAGCTCATGCCAGAGCAGGGTGGCAAACAGGAACGCAGGCGAGACCGGCTTGCCTGCCTGCACGCGCAGGTCGGTATTGTGCAGCGCTGCCGTGATAAAGCGCTCGCCCTCGGGTTGCGCCAGGATGGTATCCAGCAACGGCAATATGCCGTGGTGCAGTCCTTCGGCACGCAGCTGGTGGACACCGCGCAGGGCGTGGCCGGACAGCAGCAGCTTGAGCATTTCGTCAAACAGGCGCGACGGCGGTACGTTTTCCAGCAGGCCTGCCAGTTCCGCCACCGGCGCGCGCGTGGCTTCGTCGATCTTGAAATCCAGCTTGGCCGCAAAGCGCGCTGCCCGCAGCATGCGCACCGGGTCTTCACGATAACGCGTGGCGGCGTCGCCGATCATGCGCAACGTCTTGTGGCCGATGTCGGCCACGCCGCCGCGATAGTCCCAGATTTCCTGGCTGGTAGGGTCGTAATACAGGGCGTTGACAGTGAAATCGCGGCGTTCGGCATCGTCTTCCTGGTTGCCGAATACATTGTCGCGCACGATGCGCCCGGTTTCGTCGGTAGCGCGGTCGTCGTCGTCGTCCGTCACCAGCCCGTTGGAACGAAACGTGGATACCTCGATGGTATCCGCCCCGCACATCACATGCACCAGCCGGAAGCGCCGTCCGATAATGCGCGAACGCCGGAACAGCGCGCGCACCTGTTCCGGGGTCGCGTTGGTGGCCACGTCAAAATCCTTGGGCGTCTTGCCCAGCAGCAAATCGCGTACCGCGCCGCCGACGATGAATGCAGCAAAGCCGCCCTGCTGCAGGGTATCGGTTACCTTCAGCGCGCACGGCAGAATGCGCTCGCGGCTCAGGCCGTGTTGTGCGAGCGGGATTTTTTGCAGGCGGGATTTTTTGGCGGCAGCGGGCTTTTTGCCGAACACGCGCTGGATCAGGCGGGCGATCATTGAATCGCCAGGGGCAGGTCGAAAGGAGAGGTGTATGAGGTCATGTCAGAGAGGGGAAGCAACAATCCAAAGTGCAGATTATACACCGAGTCAGATTGGCTGATGACCGTCCGGGAAAGGCGTGCATGGCACGTCAGACAGTGCAGGTAACGCCGCGCCTGGGGTGCCCTGACCGGTGCGTAGAGCAGGCAAATCGGCTAACATCTTTCCCCGGACCAGTGCTTTAAGCTTGAACAGGAAAATATGTACCCTACCGTTGAACTCGCCGAAATCGCTTTTTATCAGGCATTTGAAGACGCCAGTGTGGAGGCCATGATGGCCGTCTGGTCGGGCACGGCGGAGATCAGTTGCATCCATCCCACCGGGCCGGTGCTGGCGGGTGTCGACGCGATACGCGCGAGCTGGCAACAGATTTTTGCCGGGGGCAGCGGAGTCAAGGTGCAGGTCAATGTGCTGCGCGAATACGCCAGCACCACCCAGGTGGTGCACCTGGTCGAGGAGCATCTGAGCGTGACGGGCAACACGGCGCAGCAAGGCCATGTGCTCGCCACCAATGTGTATCAGCTGGAGGGTGACAGCTGGCGCATGGTGTCGCATCACGGCGCTCCTGCGCCGCGTCCCCAGCCAACTGGAAAGGCACCGACCCTGCACTGAGTGATGCGGCGTCAATCCGGGCGTTGCAGTGCGTCCAACGGCATCCCTCCGCCCGCCATGGTGCGCTTTGATATACTGGCGGCAATGAATCAGGAAATAACCCCTTCCGCACCGGAACCGGCTGCCTGTTGTCCATGTGCGACGCACGGACTGCCGCCCCGCATTACCGAATATCAGGCGCCCGCCTGGTTACCCGGCGGCGACCTGCAAACCATCTATCCCTACTTTTTTGCCCGGGTTCCGCATGTGGACTATCGGCGTGAGCGCTGGGAGCTGCCGGATGGCGATTTTCTCGATCTCGACTGGGTGGACGCGGCGGCGGATGCGCCGCTGATGGCGCTGTTTCATGGGCTGGAAGGCAATTCCCGCGGGTTTTATGCGCTGGCCATGATGAATGCAGCCAGACATCGCGGCTGGCGCGGGGTCGTGGTGCATTTTCGCGGCTGCTCGGGCGAACCGAACCGCCTGCCGCGTGCCTATTTTGCGGGCGATAGCGCGGAGATTGATTATGTTCTCAAGCGCCTGAAACAGAATAACGGCCAGGCCGCACTGTATGCCGCCGGCGTGTCCCTGGGGGGGAATGCCCTGCTCAAGTGGCTGGGTGAAGCGGGCGAAACTGCCACGGCGGTGATCAGTCGCGCGGTAGCGATCTCCGCGCCGGTGGATCTCACCATCACCGGCCGTAACCTGGACAAGGGGATCAACCGCTATTTCTATACTGCGAAATTTTTAAGCACGCTCAAGCAAACCGCCCTGCAAAAGCTCGACGTCTATCCGGCCCTGTATGAGCGCAAACAGGTCGAGGCCATTTCCTCGCTGTATGCATTCGATGATCTGGTGACTGCGCCGCTGCATGGCTACAAGGGTGCGGACGATTACTGGCGGCACGCATCCAGCAAGCCGGGGTTGATTCATGTGCGCGTGCCCACCTTGCTCATCAATGCGCGTAACGACCCATTCATGCCCGGCTCGGCACTGCCCCGGCCGGATGAAGTTTCATCCGCGATCACCCTGGATTTCCCTGCAGAGGGCGGTCATGTGGGGTTTCTCGAAGGGCCTTTCCCCGGCAATGTGGACTGGCTGCCGCAGCGATCGCTGGTTTTTTTTGAGACCGGTCAATGACAGTTGTGTCACACAGGTAGAATATTCTGACCATAATCAAATTGAATTTTTGCCGCGTGATTTACTTTTTTTGCTATCAGGAGTTCCAATGACCACATTCCCCAAAGAAATTTTCAAGGCTTACGATATTCGCGGCATCGTCGGCAAAACGCTTACCCCGGAGATCGTCGAAGCCATTGGTCATGCGATTGGCTCGGAGGCGCTTGCGCGCGCGCAGACAGCAATTTGCATCGGTCGCGACGGGCGCTTGTCCGGTCCGGAACTGGCCGCGGCACTGGCGCGCGGCATTCAGAAAGCGGGTATCAACGTGATCGATCTGGGCATGGTAGCCACGCCGATGACCTATTTCGCGGCCTATCAGCTCGACACCCATTCCGCCGTGATGGTCACCGGCAGCCACAACCCGCCGGACTACAACGGCCTGAAAATGGTATTGGGCGGCGAGACCCTGTCCGGCGACACGATCCAGGCGCTGCGGCTGCGGCTGGAGAACAACGACCTGGCCGAGGGTAGCGGCAGTTACAGCCAGCACGACATCGCACCAGCCTATCTGAACCGCATCGTCGGTGACATCAAGCTGGCGCGTCCGATGAAAATCATCGTCGATGCAGGCAATGGCGTGCCCGGCGCGTTCGGTCCGGAGCTATACCGCCGCCTGGGCTGCGTGGTGGAGGAGATGTTCTGCGACGTGGACGGCACCTTTCCCAACCACCATCCCGACCCATCCCAGCCCAAAAACCTGGTGGACCTGATCGCCCGGCTGAAAACCAGCGACGCTGAAATCGGCCTTGCCTTCGACGGCGACGGCGACCGCCTGGGAGTGGTCACCAAGGATGGCAGCATCATCTTCCCGGATCGCCAGCTGATGCTGTTCGCCGATGATGTATTGAGCCGTAACCCGGATGCCGAGATCATCTTCGACGTGAAATCCACGCGCAAGCTGTTCGACTGGATCCGCGCGCGTGGCGGGCGTCCGCTGCTGTGGAAAACCGGTCACAGTTTCATCAAGGCCAAAATGAAGGAAACCGGCGCGCTGCTGGCGGGGGAGATGTCCGGTCATATCTTCTTCAAGGAGCGCTGGTACGGCTTCGACGATGGCATGTATGCCGGCGCGCGGCTGCTGGAGTACCTGAGCAAACAGGCCGATATCAACGCCACCCTGCACGGCCTGCCGGACACCGTGAACACTCCGGAGCTCAACATCACCATGGCCGAAGGCGAACATTACGCGCTGATGGACCGGCTGCAGAAAAGCGCCACCTTTCCCGATGCCCGCGAAATCATCACTCTGGACGGCCTGCGTGTGGAATACGCCGACGGCTTCGGCCTGGCGCGCCCTTCCAACACCACGCCGGTGATCGTGTTGCGCTTCGAGGCGGATACCCAGGCCGGGATCGAGCGCATCCAGGCCGATTTCCGGCGCGTGCTGCACGAAGCGGCACCCGCGCTGGTGTTGCCGTTCTGAGGCGGCCATGGACGCCATTCATATCGGCCTTGTTTCCGTCTCCGACCGCGCCTCCAGCGGCGTGTACGAGGACAAGGGCATTCCCGCCCTGAAACAATGGCTGAAAGCTGCATTGCAGAACCCATGCAGTTTCGACGCCCGGCTTATCCCCGACGAACAGCCGCTGATCGAAGCGACCCTGAAAGAACTCGCCGACCAATGTGACTGCGCGCTCATTCTCACCACCGGCGGCACCGGCCCGGCGCCACGCGATGTAACGCCGGAAGCCACGCGCGCCGTGGCGGACAGGGAGCTACCCGGGTTTGGCGAGGCGATGCGCGCGGTGAGCCTGAAATATGTGCCCACGGCCATCCTGTCGCGCCAGGTCGGGGTGGTGCGCGGTAGCAGCCTGATCCTGAATCTGCCCGGTCAGCCCAAGGCGATCAAGGAAACGCTGGATGGCGTATTTGCCGCTGTGCCCTATTGTGTGGACCTGATCGGCGGACCCTACATGGAAACCCGGGAAGACGTGATCAAGGCCTTTCGTCCGAAGAGTGCCAAAAAAGCAACACATGGATGAAAGCCCCCGTCTTTCCTGCCCGATTACCGATTTAGCCTTCTGACAAATAAAACAAATGTGCTAGATTGATTACTGCTGTTATTACCAACAAACAGTCTGGCTTGAGAATTCGTATCAAACTTTAAAGGAGAATAGTATGTCCCTCACAATTCGCACCCTGGTGGCGTTATCTTGCGCCGTATTAGCCGGTCAGGCATTGGCCGCCGAGCTGGATACGCGTTTGTATCTGACCCCATCCGTGAACTTCACTGTTACCGACAGCGACTGGTACAACAAGCAAGGTATCGACAACGACTTCGGCTTCGGCCTGGGTGTCGGTAAAGCCATCAGCCAGAGCTGGAACCTGGAACTCAACAGCAATTACGCCGAGTACAACATTCATAATTCGTCTGGCAGCCTCAAGAACACCGGATTGGGTGTGGATGCGCTGTACTTCTTCAACCGTAACCCGGAATTTTCCCCCTACGCGCTGGTTGGCGCGGGCGGCGTACAGACCCGCGCTCCGGGTATTTCCGAAACCAACTGGGCAGCCAATGCAGGCTTGGGCGCGATGAAGTGGATCAACGACATTGCCATACGCGGCGATGTGCGTTACCGCTATATCGATGGCGTGGGCGGGATCAATCCGGGCGACTGGATTGCCACTGCCGGCCTGGTTATTCCACTGGGCGCCAAGCCTGTGCCACCTGCACCCCAGCCAGCACCAGCACCTGAGCCAATGCCCGCACCGGCTGCAGCACCTGAGCCAGCGCCCCAGCCGGAGCCTGCCATCGAGCGTCCCGCACCGCAGACCAAGATCATCCTGGAAGGCACCAACTTTGACTTCGACAAGGCCACCCTGCGTCCTGCCGGCAAGGCGAAACTCGACGAGAACGTGAAAACCCTGATGGCCTATCCGGATATCAATGTGGAAATCGCCGGTTACACCGACAGCATCGGCACAGCGAAATACAATATGGGCTTGTCCAAGCGTCGTGCTGAAACGGTCAAGAAATACATGGAAAGCAAAGGCGTTGCTGCCAGCCGTATGACGACCAAGGGTTTCGGCGAAGCCAAGCCAATAGCCAGCAATAAAACGGCTGCTGGTCGTGCGGAAAACCGCCGTGTGGAAATCCTGATCCTCAACTAATCCGTTGCAGGTCATTCAAAGCCGGGTGGCGCAAGCTGCCCGGCTTTTTTATTACCTGAAGCAGGTGTTGCTCAGCGAGTCAGGTTTGTGCCAAATGAGGCCAATCCAGGCGGATGCGGTTCTACCATCATCCTCGAAAAGCAGTTGAAGCCACAGAGAACACAGAGGCCGCGGAGTGGAAGCGAGTTTTGAGAAAATCGCTTTTTTCCTGATGGTTGCGTCTGGAAAGCAGCCAAGACGGTGTTTTTCTCTGTGTCCTCTGTCTCTGTGGCCAACCGCCATTTTTCGGATCATAGTGCTGCCGCCCTGCGCCCCCACAGCCACACATATTGCGCACCGGAAGCCAGCGCGGTGAACAGCACCAGATAAAACAGTGGCGCTAGCCATGCGCCCAATGGCAGAAGGGCAGCGGCATCGGCGATGACCAGTCCGGCCAGTGCGAATTCCAGCAGGGTATGCAATTTACCCAGCCAGGTGGGCGCGACCTCCAGATGCCCGGCGCGGCGCCGATAGGCCAGCGCGCCGCCGATAATCACCGCATCACGCAACACAATGGCACCGAGCAGCCAGCCCGGCAACAGCGCCAGCCACACCAGTACCGCCAGCGTGGACAGCAGCATGAGCTTGTCGGCGATGGGGTCGAGGATGGCTCCCAGTTCAGTGCGCTGGTCGAGGACGCGGGCGAGAAAGCCGTCCAGCGCGTCGCTCAGCGCTGCCGCGAAGAACACCCACAGCGCCCAGTCGTAATAGCCCACGGTCAGCAGCCATACCACCACGGGTACCAGTACCAGGCGCAGCAAGGTGAGACTGTTGGGGATATTCAGCTGTCGGGCGATTGTGTGCATTGAGGCCTCCTCAGTGCAGCACATTTTCCCACAGTTTTTGCAGGCGTTTAACCGATACCGGCTGCGGGGTTTTCAATTCCTGCGCGAACAGTGAAATGCGCAATTCTTCCAGTTGCCAGCGGAATTCGTCCAGCGCAGGATCGTCGATACCGGCCTTGCGCTGCTTGTCCAGTCGCGCGCGGTATTGAGCGGTGAGTGCGGTGAGTGCAGCGCTGTGGCGCTGGTCCTGCTCCAGCCGAGCGGGCAGCTTGGACAGGCGCACGCTGATGCCCTTGAGATAGCGCGGCAGATGCTGCAGGCGTGCCCACGGTGTAGCGCTGATGAAGCCCGCATACACCAGGTGCGAGAGCTGATCCTGAATGTCTTTCACCACGTGCGGCCACGGCGCCTTGAGCTTGCCCTGAATCCGGGTGTACTCGTCCAGCACCTGTCCCACGCTGCGGGTGAGCGCATCGGCCACCGCCTTGAGCCGCGCCCGTGCCCTGGATAGTTGCGCCTCGAACTGCTGTTGCGTGCGCGGCGGCTCGTCATCCCCCAGGCAGGCGCGCTCGGCGATGGCGCGGATGAGTTCCTCGCGCAAGGTGTCGGCGTCGCCCAGGCTGCGGTAGGCCAGCGCCAGCCGGGTGAAGTCGGGCAGGTTCTTTTCCAGAAACCTGAACTGCTCGACCAGCGTGAGGCGGAACAGGCGCGTCAGCCCGGTACGATGCGCGCGCTCCGCCGCCTGGCGCGTATCGAACAGGCGCAGCGCCACGCTGTCCTTGTCGTCGGCGATGGCGGGATAGCCGGTGAGCGTTTGCCCGGCACGGGTAAAGCGCAGTTGCTCCGGCACATCGCCGAATTCCCAGCGTTTGAATCCGCTTTTTTCAAAGGTGTTGTCCTGCTCGCGGAAGGTCAGTTGCGCCGCTGCGCCGAGCTGTTTGCGCAACGCAGGCAGATCGCGTCCCGCGGCCAGTTCGCGGTCTTGCTCATCCACCACGCGGAAGTTGGCGGTGAGATGCGCAGGCGGCGCGTCAGGCCAGTCGGCCGGGCTGATTTTCAGGCCGCTGCGCTGGCTTAGCACCTCGGCCAGGGCTTCAGTCAGGGGCCGTGTCGGCGTGAGTGTTTCCATCAGCACCGTCACCGTATCCGGTACCGGTACGAATACCCGGCGCAACTGCTTGGGCAGAGATTTGACATACCAAGTCAGTTTTTCGCGCAACATGCCCGGCACCAGCCAGTCGAAGCGCCACGCGGGCAGGGTGTTGAGCAGCGCCAGCGGCACCGTCACCGTCACGCCATCCAGCGCATGGCCGGGGTCGAAGCGGTAGGTCAGCGGCAGGGCGGCTTCATCGATATCCAGCGTTTGCGGAAACCAGTCTGCGGTTACCGCTTCCGCGCCGTGGCGCATGAGGTCGTCGCGGGACAGGTACAGCAGGCGCGGGTTTTCCCGCTCCGCGTCGCGCCGCCATTGGTCGAAACCGCTGCCGTTGACGATCCCGGCAGGGATGCGCGCGTCGAAAAACGCGAACAGGCGTTCCTCGTCCACCAGCACATCCTGGCGCCGCGCCTTGTGTTCCAACTCGACGATTTCCTCGATGAGCTGACCGTTGTGAGCGAAGAACGGCGCACGCGTGTCGTACTCTCCCGCCACCAGCGCGTTGCGAATGAAGATGCGGCGGCTCTCCACCGGGTCGATGCTGCCGTAATGCACGCTGCGCCGGGGCACGATGGTCAGGCCGAACAGCTGTACCTGCTCGAAGGCCGACACCTGGGCGGTTTTTCTCTGCCAGTGCGGGTCGAAATAATTGCGTTTCAACAAGTGCGCGGCGACGGCTTCCAGCCATTCCGGTTCGATCTTGGCGACGGTGCGGGCATACAGCCGTGTGGTTTCGATGAGCTCTGCCGCCATCACCCATTTGGGCGATTTTTTCGCCAACGCGGAAGCGGGGTGGATATGGAACTTGATGCCGCGCGCGCCCTGGTAGCCGCCCTCGTCCATTTTCACGCCGATGTTGCCGAGGAAACCCGCCAGCAGTGCCTGATGGATGGCCTCGTATTTGGCTGCTTCCTCGTTGACGCGCAGCCCCATTTCCCTGGCCATGCTGGCGAGCTGGCCGTGCACCTCGCGCCACTCGCGCAGGCGCTGCGGGTTGAGGAAGTGTTCGCGGCACTGGTCAATGAGCTTGCGGTTGGATTTCTTGTGCTTCAACGCCTCATCGTAAAACTGCCACAGCTTGAGCAGGCCGATGAAATCGGAACGCTCATCGGCAAACGCCCTGTGACGGTCGTCGGCGGCGCCGGATTGCGCCGGCGGCCGCTCGCGCGGATCCTGCACCGACAGCGCGGCGCAGATCACCAGCGCTTCGGCGAGGCATCCCGACTGTTGCGCCGCGAGCAGCACGCGGCCGATCTTGGGGTCGAGCGGGAGCCTGGCCAGCTGCTTGCCGACCGGCGTGAGCCGGCGCTGGTCGGTGACGCCGTTGAGCTCTTCCAGCAACTGGTAGCCATCGGCAATCAGGCGCGGCGCAGGCGCGTCCAGAAACGGGAAATCCGCCGCTTCGCCCAGGCGCAATGCGGACATGCGCAGAATCACGCCGGCCAGCGAAGTGCGCAGGATTTCCGGGTCGGTATATGCCGGGCGAGCGCTGTACTCGAGTTCCGAATACAGCCGGATGCACACCCCTGCAGCGACCCGGCCGCAGCGCCCGGCGCGCTGGTTGGCGGAAGCCTGCGACACCGGCTCGACCTGCAGCTGATCCACCTTGGTGCGCGGCGAATAGCGCAGCAGGCGTACCAGGCCGGGGTCGATCACGTAGCGGATGCCGGGCACGGTGAGCGAGGTTTCCGCCACGTTGGTGGCGAGCACGATGCGGCGCGCATTGCCGGGATGGAAAATGCGCTGCTGCTCCTGCACCGACAGCCGGGCGAACAACGGCAGGATTTCGGTGTGCGGCGGATGATGCTTGCGCAGCGCCTCGGCCACGTCGCGGATCTCGCGCTCGCCGGGCAGAAAGATGAGGATGTCGCCTTCGCCCAGCCGCGCCAGTTCGTCGGTGGCGTCGAGGATGGCCTGGGTCTGGCGCTCCTCGTCGGTGTCGCGTGCCTTGGCAGCGTCTGCCGCGCGCTCCGGTGCTTCGATCGGACGGTAGCGGACTTCCACCGGGTAGGTGCGCCCGGATACCTCGATCACCGGCGTGCCGCCAAAGTGTCTGGAAAAGCGCTCGGCGTCGATGGTGGCCGAGGTAATGATGACTTTCAGTTCCGGCCGGCGTGCCATCAGTTGGCGCAGGTAGCCGAGCAGGAAATCGATGTTCAGGCTGCGCTCGTGCGCCTCGTCGATGATGATGGTGTCGTAGGCGCGCAAGTCGCGGTCGCTGCTGGTTTCCGCCAGCAGCATACCGTCGGTGAGCACCTTGATCACGGTGTCATTGCGTACCTGGTCGGTGAAGCGCACCTTGTAGCCGACGCCTTCGCCCAGCTGGGTGCCCAGCTCCTGCGCCACCCGCGCCGCCACCGTGCGCGCGGCGATGCGGCGCGGCTGGGTACAGGCGATGCGTCCGCTCATGCCGCGCCCGGCTTCGATACAGATTTTCGGCAGCTGCGTGGTTTTACCCGAGCCGGTGGCGCCGCACACGATCACCGCCTGATGGGTGCGGATGGCCGTGGCGATTTCTTCGTGGTGCGCCGATACCGGCAGCGCCTCCGGGTAACGCATTGCACCCCACCGGGCAATTTGCCCGGCTCGGGCCTGCGATAGCGTGTCGTCTGGTTGCGTGCTCAAAATAAATGATGTCGTTATATTTTACAGTGACGCCGGATTGTATTACATCCGGCCCGATCGAACCGCTACGCGGCCTGCAGGGCATTGCCAGTCCACGCATGCCTGGCATGTACAGGGCGGCCCGGTCGTATTTTGTCGGGAAGTTTGGCAGATGCTCACTGGCTAGCGGGGAAGGGTAATATATAAGTTATTGATTATACTGTAATTCATGCGAACTGGCATGAATGTTGCTGGTTTATCATTAAATCTGATTGGCCTTGATTCAGGGCGATGTTTTTTGGGGGAAATAGGCTGGGGTTCAGGTAGGGGAGTATCCATCCACTCAGGAGGTTTATCATCATGAACAAGCCGAAGATTCTGACCAGCGCAATTGCTGGGGCACTGTTGATAAGTTGGGCAAGCGCGCAAGCCCTTACCCTGCCAGCCACAAATTACGTAACCTATGGCGATGCCAACTCGTATTCTCTCCCGGTACTGGCCACCCAGTACGCTGCGATTAATGGGGGAGGCACCGGGCCGGGCAACCCGTTTTACGTGAATTCCACCCCGGGTGCGATCCAGAATCTGATCGTGGTCGCAACAGGCGCCAGTGGCGGCCCGGTGAACACCAACTTTGCCGGCATGGACAACGCCTATCCCACCCCCAGTGGCGTCAGCGGCTCGACTTTCTTTTCCACCGGGACTACTGCCGACCCCGGCGGCGCGGGCCAGTTCATCGGCGACCAGGCCAACACCTGGGACAGCACCCTCTCTGCATTGAGCGGCTTTCTGAATGGTGAGAGCCCGATATTCTTTTTCAACAACAACCAGGTCAATAGCGGTGCGTCCACCAACCAGGATCTTGCCGCCTGGGCGCAGATCACTCTGACGGGGAATGCGCTGCCCACGCTGTATTTCGACCTTACCAACCAGAATTCGAAGTATGCCTTGGTCTCAGAGGGCGGGGGCGGCACTTTCAATGGTAATCCCCTGCTGTATACCTCCAGCGGGGCCGGCCCGATCGCGGGGGACAATAATAATACGGATTATGTCTTTTCTGGCGGGCAGGTCTGCCTGAACGCTGCCTTTGTCCCCGTTTCCTGCTCCGGCCCGCACGTCTACGGGCCGATCAATCAGAACCTGGGTGCAAACCAGGCAGCCTATGCGATCAATGTTCCGGAGTTGAACACCATTCTGGCCACGTCCGGATTCGGGGGCTATGACGCTTTCCATATGGATTTGCGCCTGGGCTGCGACCCGGCTACGGCAGCTGGCTCTTGTACTGGTCGCAGTCTCAACAATGGTTACGAACAGGTCTTTATCGGCACGGCAACCACGACAACCAGCGTACCGGAACCGGCCAGCGTAGCGTTACTTGGCATAGGCTTGCTGGGGATGCTTGCCACCTTCACGCGCCGGCGCAAACCGGCCTGAGCAGAGGGCGCCATCAAAAAACCCCGCGCTGCGGGGTTTTTTTGTGCTTGCTCATCGGTTCTTGATATAGCTGTTGTCGTCGAAAGTCGCGACCCAGTGCGGTTTATATGCCACCAATACAGTCATGATCATGCCGGTGGTCATCGCCTCCGACCAGGCCATCAGCAGATAATACGGAAGGTAATTACCCAGGAGATAATCAAGCGGATACGCACCCATCAGCCCCAGCATCCAGCTTGCGGCAAAGCCCATCACCGCGATGGTCACCCCGGCGCCGAGGAAGGCATTGAGAAACACATAGATAAAGAAATGATTGGGCAGTTTGCTGTCCACCAGCCGGTAAATCCACCAGCTCACCGTTACCGGCAGCACCACCATGAGCAGGCCATTCACTGCAAACGCCTGCCAGGTGCCGCCCCAGGCCGTGGACAGCAACAACGTCAAGGTCAGTGCGAGGATGGCAAACCAGGGGCCAAACAGCAGGGTGAGCGCGGTGGCGCCCAACAGATGCAGATTCAGCCCGGGCTGGATACTGGCCTTGATCTGCCAGAACGCCAGCACGGCCACGCTTGCCCCCAGCACCAGGTTGAAAATGCCGGGTTTTTTGAGCACGCCCCAGGGCGCAGCGAACAGCGCCCTGGCCAGCACCGCAACAAATAACAGCAGCGAAATGAGCAACCAGGAGTGCGGAATCAGGGCGTTGGTGAGGTTCATCGGGAAGGATCGGGCAGGGCGCAGTGAGCTGCCGATTTTACGCTATACTCGGGCGGGTTAAAATCCTGGAGCACACTATGAAACTCGTCCTGTTCGATCTCGATAACACTCTCCTTGCCGGAGATTCGGACTTCGAGTGGGCGCAATTCCTGATTGAGCACGGCGTACTGGATCGCGAACTGCACGCGGCGCGCAATCATGCGTTTTACGAGCAATACAAGGCGGGTACGCTGGACATCCACGAATTCCTCGATTTCCAGTTAAAGCCGTTATCGCGCCACGCGCGCACCCAGCTCGACGCCTGGCACGCCGACTACATGCGGCAAAAAGTTCTGCCCATGATGACCCCGGCGGCGAAGGCGCTGGTCGAGCGCGAATTGGCCGATGCAGATCTCGTTGCAATCATTACTGCCACCAATAGTTTCGTCACTGCACCCATTGCACGCGCATTCGGCATTTCGCATCTGATTGCCACCGAGCCCGAGCAAGTGAACGGCGATTACACCGGCCGGGTGGCAGGCACGCCCAGCTTCCGCGAAGGCAAGATCGTGCGTCTGCATGAATGGTTGGGCAGCCTCGGCAAAACCTTGGGCGACTTTGACCAGAGCTGGTTTTACAGCGATTCGCTGAACGACCTGCCGCTACTCGATCTGGTCACCCATCCGGTAGCTGTGGATCCCGATGCCACCTTGCACGAGCATGCCATTCAAAGTGGCTGGCCGATCATCAGCTTGCGTGGAGAATAAGCTGGCAAGAGAGGGTGAATCGGGCAGCCTCCCGGAAAACAGGGGAGCCGCCAGTTTGTTTCAGGCTGCATTACGGGATTGCACGCACCGCGAGTTCCTGTTTTGAGGCCTTGATGAAGCCGAACTTGGCGTAGGCATCCTGGGCTGCCGGGGTACCGAGGAATTTGAGATATTCCGCCGCTGCCTTAGCATGAGGCGCGCCCGAGACATCGCCGGCAAAATAATTGACCTCGTTTTTCATGCTGTCTTTTTCGGACAGATTCACGACCCCCACTGGCGAGTGGTGCGTAATGGCATTCTGATATTCGGTTGCCCAGACGATGCCCACATCCACTTTGCCGGCGTTGATGCCGTCCGGAATTTCCCGGTGGTGCACAGCGGTGAAGTACACATTAGGCGCGCCGTAGCAGGACTGGCATTCTTTTCCGTCGGAGAGCTTGTTCCACAGCCCGTTGTTCTCCAGAACTTGTTTTGCATAAAACTTCATGATCCCCTCGGTGACGGGGTTGGGGAGCATGACTTGCAGGTCGGGACGCCCCAGATCGGCGATACCCTTGATATTCATGGGGTTGCCCTTGGCCACCATCAGAACCAGCTGGTTATGCATGTAGGTCACATAATCCTTGCCCTTGCCGGCTTCCTTGAGCTTTTTCATTGAACCCATGTCGACCATGCCGAATACATCGGGCGTCATGGCATAGTCCTTGTCCTTATAAACCCAGCCGCCTTTCAGGACTGCGTTCATTACTTTTCCGGGCGGCATCGTGATGACCCCAACCACATCCTTGTGCTGCTTCTGGAAGGCATGGATGACCTCTTCCATGGCAAAGAACTGGTTTCCTGCCAGCCATATATTGAATCCCGTCTTCCCGGCCTGCATCAATTCCAGGGCTGCTTCTCCCTTGACGACCTTGCCGTCAGGGTAGAACACACGCAGATCTTCGTCCTTGTCGGCAGGAATCGGTTCAAGTTTCTGTGCAGCCGGATTCATCTGGGCGGGCGCTCGGCAGCCGGCGCGGCAGACGCAGCGTAGGCGCACATGCCGAATACGGGGATCGCTAATGCAGCAAATAATTTGCTCAGTTTCATGTTTTAGCCTCATTAAAGAAATAGAGTTGAACTAACTGCCAGGCCCACGCCCCTGGCCTTTTGGATCATTGCCGTCGAATGGATCGCTCAACTGTATGGCTTGTGTATTACCCCATGCTTCCAGGTCAGCCACTTCTATTCCCAGCCAAAAAAATCCGCCGACTGAATCTGTTCCCCGTCCACCCACGATTTTTTGATCCGGCTCAAGCAGAATGTGATGAGAATATTCCAGTGCTTCAGCCTCATTGCGAAACACTTTCCATAAGACCACCCGCTCTTTTTTGGGGTCTTCGGGTAAAACCCGGGCTTGGGTTAATATTTGTTTAATCTGGACGTCCTGATCTGGCGCTTGCATAAAAAACCTCCTGCGGCTGATTTTCAGAATGAAAAACCCATATCAGTTGCGCTGGTACAAACCGACAAGTTCGGCCTGCGCCAGGATGTGACCCTGCATCGCCTGTTCCAATGCGGCCTTGTTGGGTTGCTTGAGATTGGGCAGTACCACATCCAGCGCGTAGAGCTTGTGGAAATAGCGATGGCGCCCGATGGGCGGGCAGGGGCCGCCGTAGCCGGTGCGCTTCCAGTCGTTGCTTCCCTCCAGGGTGCCGGCCGGTAGCGCCGTTGCCCCTTCCGCAAGGCCGGTGCTGGTCGCCGGCAGGTTGTAGAGCAGCCAATGCACCCAGGTCCGTTGCGGAGCCGCCGGGTCGGGCGCGTCGGGGTCGTCAACGATGAGTACCAGACTCTTCGCGTAAGCCGGTACCCCGGCCCATGCCAGCGGCGGGGAAGTATCCGCGCCATCGCAGGTGTACTGCTCGGGGATGGCGCCATGCTGCGCGAATGCGGTTGAGGTGATGATCAAGCCCATTTTCGGGTTCCCTTGCGAAGCTGGACACAAGGATGCCGCTGGCAGTAGCGCCAGGGCACACAATACGGCAATAAAGCTTCTCTTGTTCACCTCTTCATTCTAGGACATAAAAAAGAAGACGAAATGCGAGGGGGATTTCTTGCCACGGCCACCGCCGGATTATTCCCCTGGCATGCAATCCGCCCAGTTGTTGGGCGTTTCGTAGATGCGCACCTGTTTCAGGCGCAGGTGGTTGCCGTAGGTATCCCGATAAGCGGGATTGAGAATGTCGAAAGCGATTTGCGCGAGATTTTCAACCGTCGGCACAACTTCGAGAATAATGGTTTTGTGGTTCGGCAGGCTTGCCAGAAAATCGCACACCACCTTGTCGCCGCGATACGCCAGGAACGCATGATCCCACGCGTCCACAACCTGTTCCTTGGCGATGCGTTTGACATCGGAGAAGTCCATCACCATGCCCTGTTCGGATTGCCCTTCGGCAGTAATGATGTCGCCGGACAGCGTGATTTCAATCGCGTAGCGATGCCCGTGCAAATGCTTGCACTGGCTGGTGTGGTTGGGGATGCGATGTCCGGCATCGAATTCCAGGCGACGGGTAATGAGCATGTGGGTGGTGATCGAATGAAGGGACGCGAAGCGGATTATAGCTTGTCAGAGGTTCGGCTAACACGCTGGCCCTGCCACCATAGGCGCACTTGCAGAGAGCGTCAACCCGACGCTCAAGGCAGGCATGGTGGCGAAATCCCGTGCAAAAAAATTTACCTCCCAAGAATAAAACAGGCCTGCCGGCTGTTTATCCCTGTGCAAGACCCTGAACTTTTATTTAAAGGAGACAAAAATGTACCGTATTGCAAAATATCTAGTCGCTGCCATGCTCGCCCTGGCCTTCGCCGGTTGCACCAGTTACCAGCCCGCCATGATGTCAGGCGGCGTATTGACAGACAGCGCCGGCATGACGCTTTATACCTTTGACAAGGACACCGCCAACAGCGGCAAAAGCGCCTGCAATGGCCCGTGTGTCGCCCTGTGGCCGCCAGTCCCCGCAACCGGCAACGTGAGCGGTAACTACTCCGCCATCACCCGCGATGATGGCACCAAGCAGTTGGCCTACAAAGGCAAGCCCGTATACCTGTTCTCCAAGGACCAAAAAGCGGGCGATAAGCTGGGTGATAACGTCAAGGATGTGTGGCACGTGATCAGGTAAATGCAAAACAGCGCATTGCTTTGAAAGTGTGCTTCGCTTGAAAGAAGCCCGCCTTCCTTGCGCACTTGCGAGCAAGGAGGGTGGAGCATTTGATGATGAACTCGATCAGGCCTCAAACCGTGCCACCTTCTTCCCCTGTGTCAGGGCTGGTGCGACAGCGTCTCGTCGAGGAAATGCAGCAGCGCGACGATGACGGTCAACAGTACCGGCCCGATGATCACGCCGATCATACCAAAGGCCGAGACGCCGCCGATGACGCCGACGAATACGACGAGTGTCGACACCGGCGCCCGCCTCGAAATCAGCAACGGCCGCACCAGGTTGTCGGAAACCGACACGCCCGTGCCCCAGATCAACATGAAGATCGCCCCGTCCCACTGTGAAGTGGCGGCCAGGAAAACGACCGTCGGCACCCATACGATGGCCGTGCCGCCCACCGGCAGCAGCGCAAAAGCCGCCGCCAGCACGCCGAACACGACGGCTGAGGGCAACCCCGCGATAGCGAAGCCAATGCCCACCAGTGCGCCCTGGAAGAGGGCGGTCAAGACCTCGCCGTAGACCACGGCGTGTGTCGTGTCGCCAACCAGCTTGAGCAACTCGCTCTTGCGCTGCGGTTCCATTGGCACCAGGCGCACCGCGCGGTCGAGCATTTGGCGGCCGTCGCGCAGCAGAAAGAACAGCAGGAACAGCATCATGAGGAAGTGGACGAACGTGCTCAGGGCGCCGAGCACGAAGTTACCGCCCCTGGCCGCCAGCGACTGCAGCAGCATGTGAGTGCCGCTGTCCAGCCAGCCCTCGAGCTGTTCGGTCGTGGCAGCGAGGTTCTGGCGCAGCCACTCGGCAAGGCTGCCGATGAAGGGGTTCTGCTCCAGTTGCGCGAGCAGACTGCTGTTGAAGCGCAGCGGCTGTTGTTGCAGGCGCATGGCCAGATCCGCGACCTGATTCGCGAATGCCGCGCCAAGGCTGAGTAGCGGGCCCGCGAGCAGGACAGGCACCAGCACGGTGATGATCCCCGCGGACAGGTTGGCGCGTCCCTTCAGCTTGTGCATCAGCCAGCCCTGCACCGGTGCCAGCAGGAAAGCGAGGGAGATGCCCCAAGCCAGCGCGCCCCAGAAGGGCGCAAGCATGCCGTACAGGGCGAAGGCGCAGAGGGCCGCGCCGACGATCACGAAGCCCTTGGTGTAAAAGTCCAAGTTCACTCCTTGGGAAACGTTGGGCCAGTTTATGGCGGGATTATTTGACCAGCCTGCACCTGAATCCGCCACGACTCGGTGAGGCGACGCACAAAGGCAGACTGATCGTTCGGCTATTCTACTGTTCAATGCATCCCCGCTTGCAGGCAGGTCAGCGGATTTTTATCTTGCGGGCCTGTTTCAGTTATTCAGAGAATTTGTCCGGCACGGTCACGGCAGTCAGCTCTCGAAGCCGACGGACAGCCTTTCGGAAAGCAGACGCCCAACGCGGAGCCAAGCGGTGCGTGAAGTGCGTCCGCTTGAGCGCCTTGTTGGGCTTCGCAAAGCTGTTGGATCTCAGTCCCGGGTGCTGCGCTCTTCATCTACGGGACGCCCGCTGATGATCTTTCGTCCCGTGAACATTGCGGAAATGATGCTGCCGCCTTCCCTCAACTCCGTAATGATTACCGACGCCACGTGCAGTACCACGACCACAACCAGCACATAAAAGCTGTATAGGTGGATCGCTGCAAAAGGTTTTCGGAAAGCGCGCATGCTTTCATAGGCCGCAGCGTCGTACATCTCGGGCGCATAAGGCCTTAGCGAACCCGGAGCGACATCAGGTGCCGCCACCCACTGTGCGATCCAATGCCCGAGTGGTGGATAGAACAGGTCAGTACCCGCCAGTACCAGGCCAGTGACCGCCATAATCGTGATGAGGAGAAACAACACGACTATCCCCAGTCGCCCCGCTGGGTTGTGGCCCACGTATTGTTCAGGATGGCCGGCGATGAAGGCCGCGACATAGCTGCGTAGTGCTTGAAAATATCCCCTGCCCCCGGGAAGGATCGAACGCCACCTGGCATAACGGTTGCCGAGAAAGGCCCATACGAAACGCCAGAGCAGGTTTAGCACGAAGAGGTAGCCGATCCAGACGTGGATCGTTTTAAGGGTCACTTTGCCTGCAGTGGGCACTTCGATCGCGCCGGCGTTGAGAATCAGAAATCCGACAACCGCCAAGGCGACTAAACAGAGCGCATTGATCCAGTGAAACCAGCGGGTGCTGGCGTCCCACACAGCATAAGTTTTCAGCTCAGACATGCACGTTCTCCAGATACTCTCAAGAAACTCAGATGGTATAAATGCGAAGGCACAACCCACTCGCTTCGACCAACGTTTGTTCTGCGACCACTATCTCGTTGCGCATCCCGTGCTACGCCCAACCACGTTGTCTCTCATTAGGCCCCGGTTGACCTAAGAATTAAGGCGCGCTTTCAAGGCAACTTGGCAGTAACGCATTTAATGCCCGTTATGCCAGAACCTTGTGCAGCGATCGTTTGGCATGCCGCTGTTTGGCGTGACGAGGGCTCATGGAACCAAACAGTGCTGGTATTTCCGCTCGAAGAGACTCCGATAGGCATCCAGCTGGGCGTAGCGTTAATCTGGGACCGAGCAGCCGGCGACCAGAACATTGCGAGTCCGACCAACAACAGCACTCCAGGGATCAAGAAGTAAAAGCCTCGTGTACTCATTTGTTGCCTCCAGACTGTGGCTGAGCGCAAGTGCATAATGCAGCGGCTTCGAGCGCGCTCAAACCTACTCGAAGGCCATACGGCGCAAAGCTTATTTTAGTAGCGCTGACAAGCATCATGCCATTGTATTTTATTGATATGCAATGAATTTATTGCCAGCCGCCCGCATATCGTCACCAATAGTGCTGACAGGTGAATGGCAGCATATGGCCGATCCGAGACCTTCAGTGACTGAAGGTGATGCAATTATGTCGGAGTAAGTCAACACAAACAAAATTTTGGAATTACGTGATTTCCGACCAAATCGATCACGAAAAACGGATACTCGGAAAAAGCCGATCCCGTTTTGCTTGCTCACTGGGCGAGGAAGCGGGATTGGGGCATTTGATTGAGCAAAACGCGGCGCTCCCATAAGGGAATCTCATTATTGTGCGGCGAGTGCGCCGAGTGCCAGTGCCATCGCCTGTAATTCGTGGCCATTTTCCAGCCCGTCGATGAAGCGCTGCGGGATGCCGGACAAGCCTACTTGCGCCCCCACCAGCGCGCCGGTGAGCATGGCGCGCGACATGTTCTGTCCACCGCCGTTGATGGCGGCGAGCACGGCCGATTCAAAGTCATCGGCGAACCGGCTGGCAAGGTAATACGCCGCCGGTAACTGGTGATAAATGGCGCATGGCAGGCCGTACACCAGCGCGACTTTCCAGGCGGGTTCGATCTGGATGCCGGGGTCGAGCGCTGCGAGCGCGGCGTAGTGCGGGGTCAGCAAGGCATCCGGGGACGAGAAGTTGCCCACGCGCAGGGTGTCGGTGGTGCCGCGATCCGGTGCGGCAAAATCATGCTGCGTGACGGCGTGGAACGGCAGCGCGCCGCTGTGAACCAGGTGCATGAGGGTATCGGAAATGGCGGGCGTCAGGCGCTCGCCCGCCACCAGTTGCGCCAGCACGCAATTGTAGGCGGTGGACATGGCGACGATGGCCGGGTCGTTTTGCGTGAGCTGGCAATTTGCTACCACGTGTTCGGCGAGTTGTTGCGGCTGGCGTGCGTACAGCGCGGCCAGCACGATGGCGCGTTCGGCCGATTCGGTGGTGTCGGCTGCGCCGCCGGTATCCGACCAGGGCTGGTGTTGCTGCACACGGCGGCGCCAGGCCTCGCGCATCGACTGATTGGTGTAGCCGCCGGGGCCGGCCATCGGCGTGCCGTCGAGCAGGGGGAACAGTTCGTCGTCCAGGCGCCGGGTAAAGTCGTTTTCCTGATACCCGCCATGTGCCAGCACCGAGCGCAGCAGCATGACCAGAATCAGCCCGGACTGAGACAGCTGCCCGGCCTGCATGCCGCCATGGTAGCGGTCGGGTCTGGGCGTGGTGTAGCCGGTAATGGCCGCACCATAATCGCGCCGAAGTGCATCCAGGTCGTAATACCAATGGCAGCCCAGACCCAGCGCGTCGCCGATCAGGGCTCCCATGACAGCGCCGGCAGCACGATCTTGAATCATGGGGGTCTCCTTACGAAACATATTCCATGGATGATACATCGTATAGCGCATGGGTCGGAAAGACACGTCGGCTGTGCCTGGCGCACTCCGGAGGACCCCCCCTGAGTGTGGACGAGCCGGCCGCCATTGTTCCAGTCGCCGCCACACTTCATCGCCTGGAATGCCGCTTCAGTCTTGGGTTTCTGCGCTTCACATGTGCAATTGGCCGGACGTTGGTGAAATTGGGCATCAACCAAAATGGGTTGACAATGGATATTGTCGCTATGCTTATGCAATGACTCACCTCATGGTCACACATAGCCATGCCAGTTCTCGACATTCGTAATGCCAGCCGATGGTTCGGCGATCTTAGCGCCGTACATGATGTCAGCCTGCAAATTGAAGCCGGCGAATTTTTCACCCTGCTCGGTCCCTCGGGCTGTGGCAAAACCACACTGCTGCGCCTGATTGCCGGCTTCGAACCGCTGGATCAAGGCCAGATATTTCTGGGCGGGCGCGACATGTCCAGCTTCCCGCCGGAAGCGCGGCCCATTCACACGGTGTTTCAAAGTTATGCCCTGTTTCCGCATATGAGCGTGGCCGAGAATATCGGCTTTCCGCTGCGCATGCGCAGCGTTTCTCGCGCGGAAATCCAGGCGCGCGTTCGGGAAGCGCTCGACGACGTGCAGCTGCCGCAAATGGCCGGCCGCTATCCGGACGAGTTGTCGGGCGGGCAGCGGCAGCGTGTCGCCATTGCCCGGGCGCTGATCGATCAGCCCGAGATTCTCTTGCTGGACGAGCCGCTGGCGGCGCTCGATCTCAAGCTGCGCGAGCAGATGCGGATGGAGCTCATCAAGCTCCAGCAGGAAGTGGGGATCACCTTCGTTTACGTCACCCACGACCAGAGCGAGGCGCTCGCCCTGTCCCACCGCATTGCCGTGATGAACGAGGGAAAAGTCATCCAGGTGGACGTGCCGGACAGGATTTACGAATTCCCCATCAATCGATTCGTTGCCGATTTCATCGGCACCTGCAATCTGATCGATGCCGTGGTTGCAGCGGTCGACGGCCCGATTGTCCAGCTATTGGCCGACGGGTTGGGAACGGTCAGGGCGCATATCGAGCAGGCGGTGCAACCGGGTCAGGCCGGGGTGTTGGCGCTGCGCCCGGAAAAGCTGCGTATCGATCACGATCACGCGCCCGCGCCCGGCGAAAATTGTTTCGCCGGCGTGATTCGCCACCAGCTCTACCTCGGCGATGTGACGCGTTACATGGTGCAACTGGAAGGCGGGGTCACGCTGGAAGCCTTGCTGCCCAACGCCGCGGCGGGCGGCGGCAGCAGTTTTGAAATCGGCGACCAGGTACAGCTTGCCTGGCACGACAGGGCAGGAAGGTTCCTGAATGCGTAACAGAGAACGCCTGACGCGCTGGCTGATTGCCGGCCCGCCGTGGCTGTACTTGCTGCTGCTGTTTGTCGCCCCGACTTTGATCATGGTTGCGGCGTCGTTCGGCTGGCCTGGTGTGGAGGGCGGCCTGGCGCCGCTCTGGTACCGCGATGCGCAAGGACTGCATTTCGATCTGACGCTCGATAATTACATCAACCTGGCCGCGACTTCCCTTTACGGCTGGCTATTCCTGAAATCACTGGTCTATGCCGTGGTGGTGACGCTGTGTTGCCTGATCCTGGCCTACCCCCTGGCGCTCACCATCGCGCGCAGCCCCAAGCGCTGGCGCGATGCGCTGCTGCTGCTGGTGATCCTGCCGTTCTGGAGCAATTTTCTGGTGCGCATCTATGCCTGGATGATTATCCTCGGGCCGCAGGCCGGGCTGTCGCGGCTGGTCAACGGCGCCTTGGGGTGGTTGCACATGGCGCCCGTGGCGCTGCTCTTTTCGCCGTTTGCGGTGTTGATCGGTCTGGTTTACGTGCATTTGCCGTTCATGATCCTGCCTTTATATGCCAATCTGGAAAAGCACGATCCGGCCTTGCTGGATGCGGCGCGCGATCTCGGCGCCAGGCCCTGGCAATGTTTTTGGCAAATCACTTTCCCGCTGTCGCGCCCCGGCGTCATCGCCGGCGCCATCCTGGTTTTCATTCCGGCACTGGGCGCCTTTGCCGTGCCGGACATCCTGGGCGGCACCCGCGGCATCATGATCGGCAACGTGATCAAAATGCAGTTCCTGGAAGCGCGTGACTGGCCTTTCGGCAGCGCCCTTTCGATCGTCATGACCCTGCTCGTGCTGGCCTTAACCGCTGCCGCCGCATGGGCCGCACGGCGCGCAGGGGGGCGCATCTATGCTTAAAAATTCCTCTACCTTGCGCTGGCTGTCTGCGCTCGCGGTGTACGCTTTTCTCTACCTGCCGCTGTTGATGGTGATCCTGTATTCCTTCAATGCCTCCAGGCTGGGCACCCAATGGACCGGGTTTACCCTGCATTGGTACCGAGTGCTGCTGCAGGATGACGAGATGCTGCGCGCGGCCTACCATTCGCTGCTGATCGCTACGGTCGCCAGCGCCGTTTCCACCGTGCTCGGCACGCTGGCCGGATTGGCGCTGTACCGCTATAAGTTGCGGCTGCTGCCCTTTCTCATCGTGGCGCCGCTCGCGATCCCGGAACTCTTGAGCGGCGTCAGCCTGCTGATTTTCTTTGTGCTGATCAACTTCACCCTGGGCCTGGCCTCGATCATGCTGGCGCATATCGCTTTTTGCATTTCCTTCGTGGCCATCGTGGTGCGTTCGCGCCTGGCCGGGATGGACCCCGCCCTGGTGGAAGCGGCGCGCGATCTGGGCGCAACCCCCTGGCAAAGTTTTCGCTACATCACGCTGCCCCTGATCGCGCCGGGTATCCTGGCCGGAGGACTGCTGGCCTTCACGCTGTCTATCGACGATTTCGTGATCACCTTCTTCACCGCGGGGGTGGGCGCCTCGACCCTGCCCCTGCGCATCTACACCATGATCAAAATCAGCGTGACGCCGGAGGTGAATGCGGTATCGACTATTCTGGTGCTGCTTACGCTGGTCATCGTGGCGATTGCTTCGCGTCTGGCGCCGAGCGCGCTGCGCAGCGGGGCTTGAGGCATGAAGCTATTCGGCCGCAGGCTACTCGCCATCGCGCTGCTTTTCCTCGCCCTAGTCGCACAGGCCGCCGACACGCTGCACTTCTACAACTGGAACAACTACATCGCGCCGCAGACTCTGGAGCGTTTCAAGGCCGAGTGCGGCTGCCGCGTTTCCTACGATACCTATGGTTCCAACGACGAGCTTCTGGCCAAGCTGGCGGCGGGGGCAAAAGGCTACGACCTGCTGGTGCCGACCGGCAACGCGGTCGAATCACTGATCAAACAGAATGCATTGCAGCCGATCGACAAGCGCAAGCTGCCCCACCTGCACAACCTCGATCCTCTGTATCTGAATGCGGCATTCGACAAGGGCAATGTCTATTCCATTCCTTACGCCTACACCATCACGCTGATCGGCTACAACGAAGAGCGCATGCGTGCGCTGGGCATACCGACCGACACCTGGGCGGCGATCTTCGAGCCCGGATATCTGGCGCGCATCAAGGGCAGGGTGACGGTGCTGGACGATCAGCGCGAGCTCATGGCGGCTGCCTTGAAGTATCTCGGCTACTCGATCAACGACCAGGATGAGGCGCATTGGCGGCAGGCTGCACAAGTCATCATGCGCGCCAAGCCATATTGGGCGGCCTTCAACAACACCAGCTACATTCGCCTGCTATCCACCGGGGATATCTGGCTTGCGCACGGCTACTCGAACGATATGTTTCAGGCAGCCGAGGTCGCGCGACAAGCCAAAAGGGGGATCAAAATCGGCTATGCCGTGCCACGAGAAGGCGCTGTACTGGCGCTGGACAGCATGGTGATCCCGCGCGATGCGCCGCGGCCCGACCTCGCTCTCCGCTTCATCGACTTCATGCTGGAAGGCCGCAATTCAGCGGAGCTGACCAACCTGATCGGCTCCGGCAACCCGAACCGGGCGGCCATGCCTTTTGTGGAGCCAGCGATAGCGTCGAACCGTGGCATATTTCCGGATAAGCAGGTTTCGGCGCGCCTGGAGCAGCTGCGTGATCTTGATCGGCGCAAACGCCGCTTGATGAGCCGGCTTTGGACAGAAATCAAGCTCAGGTAAAAATCCGCTGCGGCAGGCTAGTGCCCGTGCGCCACCGCACCGCCCTTGAGTACGTACATGGTGCCGCAGTACGGGCACAGCGCTTCGCCTTTGACCTCGATCGGCAGGAACACGCGCGGGTGCGAGTCCCATGCGATCATGCTGGGGGTCGGGCAGTGCAGCGGCAGGTCGTCGGCGGTGACTTCGATGATGCGCTGGGTATTCTCGTGTTGCACTTGAGCCATGATTTATCCCTTATTCCAATTCGTAATAAAAACGATAACTGCGTTGGCTTCGTCTTCGGCTCCTGGCCGTACTGGTTGTACTGTCTTCGTCGCCGCATCTTCGCCGCCTTGCCCTCCTCGTCTATTGCAAATCGGAATTAAATATAGCTAAGCCAGCTTTCGTGTTTCGGGTCTTTGCCGGTGACGCAATCGAAGTACATTTTTTGCAGCTGCGTGGTGATCGGGCCGCGCTCGCCGTTGCCGATGGTGCGGTTGTCGAGTTCGCGGATCGGCGTGACTTCGGCAGCGGTGCCGGTGAAGAAGGCCTCGTCGGCAATGTAGACCTCGTCGCGGGTAATGCGTTTTTCAATCACCTGCAGTCCGATTTCCTCCGCCAGCTGGATAATGGTGTCGCGGGTGAGACCGACCAGGGCGGAACTCGGGTCGGGGGTATAGAGTTTGCCGTTGCGGATGATGAAGATGTTCTCGCCCGAGCCTTCGGAAACAAAGCCGTCGACGTCCAGCAGCAGCGCCTCGTCGTAGCCATCCATCTCGGCTTCCTTGTGCGCAAGGATGGAGTTCATATAGTTGCCGTTGGCCTTGGCCTTGCACATGGTGACGTTGGAGTGATGGCGCGAGAACGAACTGGTCTTGACGCGGATGCCGCGTTGCAGCGCCTCTGCGCCCATGTAGGCGCCCCAGGTCCAGGCGGCAACGATGACGTGTACCGACAGGTTCTTGGCCGAGATGCCCATGGCCTCCGCGCCGTAGAATGCCATCGGGCGGATGTAGGCGGATTCGAGCTTGTTGTCGCGCACAGCGGCGAGTTGCGCGGCGCTGAGGGTAGCCTTGTCGAACGGCATTTTCATGCCGAGGATATGGGCGGAACCGAACAGACGGTCGGTGTGTTCCTGCAAGCGGAAGATCGCGGTGCCCTTGTCGGTCTTGTAGGCACGCACGCCTTCGAATACGCCCATGCCGTAGTGCAGGGTGTGGGTGAGGACGTGGGTGGTGGCGTCGCGCCACGGCACCATTTTGCCGTCATACCAGATAAAACCATCGCGGTCGGACATCGACATTGCAGCAACTCCAAAGATGTGTAAAAGCGAAATTGTAACCGATTCGGGGCGCGGCGGTTATCCGAACAGCGTGTGCCAGAGCCGCCTGACCGCTGCCGCATGCTTGGCAACCTGCGTGGGCTCAACGCGCGCGGTTTGCGCGCTCTGCAGGCGTAACGCGTGCTGCATCCGGCGGAATTCGCGGTAGGCGTTGCGCACCGCCTCGGCGTCGCCGGCCGGGATCAATTCCAGTTCGGCGGCGAGCTTGAGCAACGCGAGGTTGCCGCTGTTGCGGGTGAGCTCGGGATGATGCGCGGCGTGGGCGAGCACCAGGTATTGCACCATGAATTCCACGTCCACAATGCCGCCGGCGTCGTGTTTGAGATCGAATAGATCGCTGCGATTGGGATGGCCGTCATGCATTTTCTGGCGCATCGCGAGCACGTCTTCGCGCAGTTTGGCGATGTCGCGCGGCCGGGTGAGGATATCGCAGCGGATGCGTTCGAACGCGGCACCCACGGCGGCGTCGCCCGCCACGTAGCGGGCGCGGGTCAGCGCCTGATGTTCCCAGGTCCAGGCATGGCTGTGCTGGTATTGGCTGAATGCCTCGACGCTGCTGACCAGCAGGCCCGACGCGCCATCCGGGCGCAGGCGCAGGTCGGTTTCGTAGAGTACGCCGGCGGCGGTGGTGCTGCCCAGCCAGGTATTGATGCGCTGGGCGAGGCGCGCATAGTGCTCGGCGGCTGCGGGCGCGGGGTCGTCGTAGAGAAACACCAGGTCGAGGTCGGAGGCGTAGCCCATCTCGCGCCCGCCCAGTTTGCCGTAGCCGATGACGGCAAAGCTGGGCGTATCACGGTGGCGATTGCGCACGCCCGCCCATGCCAGCGGCAGGGTGGCTGAAAGGATCAGCGCGGCGAGGTCGGAGAGATGGTCGGACAAGGTCTCCAGCGCCAGCACGCCTGCCAGGTCTTGCGCCAGTAGGTGAAAGGTGACGCGCTGGCGGAACTGGCGCATGGCGTCCATCTGGCGCTCGGTGTCGCCGCTGTGGGTGTCCATCAGCGCGCGCAGCTCGTCGCCCAGTGCGGGCCAGTCCGGCGCGGCGTAAAGCACGCGGGTGTCGAGCAGCTCGTCCAGCAGTATCGGGTTGCGCGCCAGATACTGCGCTGCCCACGGACTGGCCGCGCACAGCGTGGCTACGCGCTGCAAGGTGGCGGGATATTCGACCAGCAACGCCAGGTAGGAATCGCGTCGCGCCACGGTTTCCAGCAGGTCGAGGATACGCGCCAGTGTGGCATCGGGTGGATTGCAACTGGCGGCGACTTCGATCAGCGCCGGCATCAGTGTGTCAAAGCGCGCACGATTGCTGGCGGGGAGCGTGGCGTAGCGGGTGCTGGTGCGGATCTGGCGCAGGCGGTTGCAGGCTTCGGCGGGGGCCGCGTAGCCCAGCCCGGCCAGGCTCGCCAGCGCATCGGCGTCTTCCAGCGCGCCCTGCCACAGCCCGGCCAGCGGGTGACTGCCGGCGTCCGCCTGCGGGGCGGCGAATACCTGGTCGAAGTGGCGCGACACCTGGGTGCGATGGGCATTGAGCGCACTCAAAAAAGCCGGGTAATCGGTGAATCCCATGCTGATTGCAATGTGCGTCTGGTCGTCCGGCTGTGTCGGCAGCATCTGGGTTTGCGCGTCGTCGAGGTATTGCAGGCGGTGCTCCAGATTGCGCAAAAAAACATAGGCTGCCTGCAACTCGGCCACGGCGATTTCCGGCAACAGGCCACGTGCGGCGAGCAGGGGCAGCACCGCCAGCAACGAGCGGTTTTGCAGCGCAGGCACCCGTCCGCCGCGGATGAGCTGGAATACCTGCGCGGTAAACTCGATCTCGCGGATGCCGCCCGGCCCCAGCTTGATGTTGTCGGCGCGGTCGCGCCGGATGACTTCGCGGCGGATCTGCGCGTGCAGGTCGCGCATCGCGGCAAACGCATTGAAGTCCAGATACTTGCGGAACACGAACGGACGGATGATCTGGTCGAGCTCGGCCAGGCGGGTGCCGGTCAGCGCACGGCCCTTGATCCACGCGTAGCGTTCCCACTCGCGGCCGTGGGCCACGAGGTAATCTTCGAGTGCGGCATAACTCATCGCCAGCGGCCCGGCGTCGCCCCATGGACGCAGGCGCATGTCCACGCGGAACACGAAGCCGTCGGCGGTGCGGTCGGAAATCGCCAGGCCGAGCTTTTTGCCCAGCAGGATGAAAAACTCGTGGTGGGAAACGGGCTTGGCACCGGTGGTTTCACCCTCTTCCGGGTAGAGGTAGATGAGGTCGATGTCCGACGACGCATTCAGCTCGCGCCCGCCCAGCTTGCCCATGCCCACGATCACCAGTTGCATGTCGCTGCCGTCCGGGTTTTTGGGCATGCCGTGTTTCTGCGCCAGCCACGCGCTGTGGTGGGCGAGGGCGAAACGCAGTGTGGTTTCGGCCAGATCGGTGCACGTGCCCATGACTTCTGAGAGGTCCGCCAGCCCGCCAAGATCGCGCACGATCAGCCGTCCCATCACCACCTGGCGCAATTTGCGCAGCGCGGTGTTGAGCGCGGCTTCGTCGCCGGGCGCAGCGGCTTGCAACTGCGCCTGCATGGCATCCGCGTCGAATGGTCGTGCGAGTCCGCTGGCGAGGCTGTCGGCGAATTGCATATCCGCTGCCAGCAGACGCGCCAAATAGCGTGAATGAGAGGCGGCGCGTTCAATCAAGTGATGTGCTGGCATGGTGCGCTTCGGGTTAGAATGGTTTTTTGTAATACATAGCAGAATATATTCAGGAGCTCCGCATGGCCAATATCGAATCCATTTTGCAGGAAACCCGCATTTTCCCACCATCAGCTGCATTCCAGGCGCAGGCCAATATATCGGGCATGGCGGGCTATCAGGCCTTGACTGCGCGCGCGGCGGCGGATTACGAGGGCTTCTGGGCGGACATGGCGCGTGCCGGCATCAGTTGGAAAAAAGATTTCAGCAAAATCCTGGATGAATCCAATGCACCATTCTACAAGTGGTTTTACGACGGCGAGCTGAATGTTTCCTACAACTGTCTCGACCGCCACCTGCCAGAAAAAGCTGACAAGACCGCGCTGATTTTCGAGGCCGACGACGGCGCGGTGACGCGGATCACTTATCAGGCACTGTACAACCAGGTGTGTGCCTTCGCCAATGGCCTGAAATCCCGCGGCGTGCAAAAGGGCGACCGCGTCATCATCTATATGCCGATGAGCGTGGAGGCGGTGGTGGCGATGCAGGCCTGTGCGCGCATCGGTGCGATTCATTCGGTGGTGTTCGGCGGCTTTTCCGCCAAGTCGCTGCACGAGCGCATTTGCGATGCGGGCGCCAAACTGGTGGTGACGGCGGATGGCAGTAGCCGCGGCGGCAAGACCGTGCCATTGAAATCGGCGGTGGATGCGGCGATTGCGCTGGGCGGTTGCGAGTGTGTGGAAGCAGTGGTGGTGTACCGGCGCAGCGGCGAGGATGGCGCATGGAACGCTGATCGCGACATCTGGTGGCACGATCTGGTGAACGGCATGGCGCAAACCTGCGAACCGGAATGGGTGAATGCCGAACACCCGCTGTTCATTCTCTACACTTCCGGCTCCACCGGCCATCCCAAGGGGGTGCAGCATTCCTCGGGCGGTTATCTGCTGGGCGCGATCCTGTCGATGCAGTGGGTGTTCGACGCCAAGCCGGACACCGATGTGTTCTGGTGTACCGCCGACGTGGGCTGGATTACCGGCCACAGCTATGTGACGTATGGCCCGCTGGCGCTGGGCATGACCGAGGTGATCTTCGAAGGCGTGCCGACCTACCCCGATGCCGGGCGCTTCTGGAAAATGATCCAGGATCACCGGGTCACCACGTTCTACACCGCACCCACGGCGATTCGTTCGCTGATCAAACTGGGCGCTGATTTGCCCAGAAACTATGATCTTTCCAGCCTGCGCCTGCTCGGCACGGTGGGCGAGCCGATCAACCCGGAAGCATGGATGTGGTATTACGAGACCGTCGGCCAAAGCCGCTGCCCGGTGACCGACACCTGGTGGCAGACTGAAACCGGCTCGCACATGATCGCACCGCTACCCGGCGCGGTGGCGACCAAGCCCGGCTCGTGCACCCTGCCGTTGCCCGGCATCATGGCCGATGTGGTGGAAGAGCATGGCGGCAGCGTGCCGCTGGGACAGGGTGGTTACCTGGTGATCAGGCGCCCGTTCCCGTCGCTGTTGCGTACCTTGTGGAACGCCCCGGAACGCTACAAGAAAGCGTATTTCCCCGAGGAGCTGGGCGGCAAGATTTATCTCGCCGGGGATTCCGCGCACCGCGATGCCGACGGCTATTACTGGATCATGGGTCGCATCGACGACGTGCTGAACGTGTCCGGCCATCGCCTCGGCACCATGGAAATAGAATCAGCGCTGGTGGCCAATCCGCTGGTGGCGGAAGCCGCCGTGGTGGGCAAGCCGCACGACATCAAGGGTGAGGCCGTGGTCGCCTTCGTCGTGCTCAAGGGGGTGCGTGCTTCCGGTGACGAGGCGAAGAAAATCGTCGCGGAACTGCGCGACTGGGTGGGCAAGGAGATCGGCCCAATTGCCAAGCCGGACGAAATCCGCTTTGGCGACAATCTGCCCAAGACCCGCTCCGGCAAGATCATGCGCCGCCTGTTGCGCGCGATCGCCAAGGGCGAGGAAATCACCCAGGACGTGTCTACGCTGGAGAACCCGGCGATACTGGAACAGCTCAAAGAAGCGGTGCAGTGAGTTAGCGAGCCTGCAAATCAGCCGGCATGGCGCCATTAGAAAAGGCAAGTGGGGACAGGATTAACAGGATTTCTCAAGATTGACAGGACAAAACCGGAACCAGCCAAAATTATTTTGGTGTAATCCTGTCAATCATCTTCCCCTTGGCCGTTTCCTGGTTAAGGCAGTGACATGACGGTTTTGGGTATTTCAGCATGATTGCTTTTAGCCGCCGCTGGATCAGACGCGGCGTTGACTACGTGGTACTGCCGCTGGCGCTGGCGTTCGTGGTGCTGGTTTTGCTGTTGCGTTTGTGGATATTGCCGGACATCGACCGATGGCGTGATGACATCGCCGCGTCCATCAGCCACAGCGCCGGACAGCGCGTTACGCTGGGCGAGATCAGCGCCAACTGGCAAGGCCTGCATCCGCGCCTGCGCATCCGCGACATCCGCGTATTGGGTGCGGATGGACGCCCGGTACTGTTTCTGGCCGATGTGCGCGCGGTGCTGTCGTGGACCTCGCTGCTGCATGGCGAGCTGCGCCTGGCTTCGCTCACCATGGACGATGTGGCGCTCACCATCCGGCGCGACATGCAGGGCATCCATGTCGCGGGCATTCTGCTCAACCAGTCCGGTTCAACCGGCGGGTTTGGCGACTGGCTGCTGGCGCAGCGTCACATTCAGGTCAATCATGCCACGCTGGCGTGGAACGACGAGCGCCGCGGCGCGCCGTACCTGGTGGCGCGCGATGTCAACCTGACGCTGGAAAATCGTGGCAGGCGGCACCGCTTCCGCCTGACCGCCATCCCTCCCGAACAGCTCGCCCAGCCGCTCGATATACGGGGCGATTTCACCGGGCGCAGCCTGGATGACCTGGCCAGTTGGCACGGCCAGATCTACGCCCGTGTGGATCGCACCGATCTCGGCCAGTGGCGCCAATGGCTGACCCTGCCTTACGCCATCAGCCAGGGCTACGGCGGCTTGCGCATGTGGCTGGATGTCGCCAGCAAACAGATCATTGCGGTGACGGTGGATGCCGCCCTGCGCCAGGTGTCGGCGCAGTTCGCGCCGGATTTGCCGGTGCTGCGGCTGGCGGATATATCCGGGCGCGCCCTGTGGAAACGGCTCGGACCAGCGCAGTCGTTTGCGGTCAAACAACTGAGTTTGCGCACGGCGAATTTTATTTATGTGGCGCCGTTCGACCTTGCGCTGCGGCTGGATCCGGCCAGCGCAACCGAGCCGGGCAGCGGCCGTATTGACGCTAATGGCGTGCAGCTCGACCGCCTGGCTGCACTGGCGCCCTATCTGCCGCTGGATGCGGCGCAGCGCCAGCGCCTGACGGATATGCAGCCGCACGGCCAACTGGAAAAATTCACATTGGCCTGGCGCGGCAATATCGACCAGCCGCTCGACTATCAGGTCAAGGGAAGTTTTACCCGGCTTGGCTGGCAAGCGCAGGGTAGCTTGCCGGGTGCTGCGGGTTTATCCGGCAATATTGACGCAACGCGCAGCAGCGGCGCACTGGCGCTGAACAGCAGCGGCGTGGTGCTGACGCTGCCGCGCGTGCTGTTCGAACCGAACCTGGCATTTTCCTCCCTGACTGCACGCATGAACTGGCGCGCAACCCAGGCCGGCTACCTCATCAAGCTGACCGAGTCCTCGTTTGCCAACCCGGATCTGGCCGGCAGCGCATTTGGCGAGTACCAGTTGCAAACCGGCCGGCGTGGTGTGATTGATCTGACCGGGCGGCTCACCCGAGCCAATGTCGCCAGTGCGTACCACTACCTGCCGCTGGCGGTGAAAGAGCCTACCTACCAGTGGGTGCGTAGCGCGCTGTTGGGCGGGCAGGGCGGCGAGGCCAGCATTCGTCTGCAGGGCGATCTGTCGCGCTTTCCGTTCCACAAGACCAGCGATGGAATATTCGAAATCAGTACTCCGGTCAGCAACGGCGTGCTGCAATACGCCAGCGGTTGGCCACGTATCGAGGGTATCCAGGCGCAATTGAGGTTCACCGGTACGCGCATGGAAATCGGCTCCGATGCCGCGACAATATATGGTGCCGCATTGCGCCGGGTGAGTGCGGTTATCCCGGATCTGGTTGATCCCGACGAAATACTCGAAGTCAAAGGCGAGGCCACCGGGCCGCTGGCCGAACTGGTGCATTTTGCCAATACCAGCCCGCTTGCCGCCAAACTCGACAATGTGACTGACAACCTGCGCGCAACCGGCAACAGCCGGCTGCGACTGGACCTGAAACTACCGCTGCGGCGCGCGCATCACGCCACCCTGGCCGGCGATATCAGCTTCCTCGGCAATACCCTGGTCCCGGCGCACGGCCTGCCGGCGATGGATAACGTGCAGGGGCTGCTGAGTTTTACCGATACCGGCATTAGCGCGCAAAGCATCAACGCGGGGTTGTTGGGCGGGGCGGCCACCCTGTCGGCGACCACCCAGCCTGGTGGCGTGACCCGGCTGCTGGTGGCCGGGCGCATGACGGCCGCCGGGCTGCGTCCTTACCTGGGCGCGGCGCTGGCGGGCCACCTGAGTGGCGCAGCGGACTGGCATGCGCGCGTCGATTTGCATCAGATGCAGGCGCAGGCGGATTTTGAATCGAGTCTGGTGGGCATGGCGTCGGACTTGCCGCCTCCGTTTGCCAAGGCGGCGGCGGACAGCCAGCCGCTGCGCGTGAAAAAAACCTTGCGCGGCGCGGATGAATCCCTGCTGTCGGTTCATTACGGACAGGTGGCTTCGGCGTTGCTGCTGCAAAAACAGAAAGACGGCGAACCGTTTATTGAGCGTGGCGCGCTGCGTTTTGGCGGCGAGGCGGTTCTGCCGGAGGAGAGCGGGTTGTGGATTACGGGCGCCTTGCCGCTATCTGACCTGGATCGCTGGCGTAGTGAATTGGCGGCGGGGAACGGCACGAGCGGACTGCCGTCCCTGGCCGGGGTCGACCTCAACTTCAGCACGCTGGATCTGTTCGGCCGCCGCTTTCAGGATATCAACATCAACGCACACAACCTGGGCGGTTCGTGGCGTGCCAGCGTAGCCGGGCGGGGAGTCGACGGCGATGTGACGTGGCGCCCTGCAGACGGCCAGGCGGGCCAGTCGCAGGGCAAACTTGGCGCCCATTTCAAAACCCTGGATATTCCGGCTGCGCTGCCTACAGAGGGCGTGAAGCCGTCACAGAGTGGCAGCCTGCCGGCGCTGGATATCAGCGTGGACAGCTTGCAACTGGGAAACCGTCCGCTGGGTCGGCTGAGTGTCAGCGCCACGCCTTTGGGCAGCGGACTCGATTTTGAATCCATCCACCTCACAAACCCGGACAGCACTCTGACCATGGAAGGCGTCTGGAATCCCGATCGTATTCCGCAGACCCATGCCAAAATCCATCTGGAGGTGAATGAAGTGGGCAAGTTTCTCGCACGTTTCGATCACCCCGGCCTGGTCAAACGCGGCCAGGCAACGCTGGATGGCGAGGGCGAGTGGAATGGCACACCGGCGGACATTGCTATTCCGTCGCTGTCCGGCAAGTTTGTATTGAAAGCCAGCAGCGGCCAGTTTGCCAAGATGGACCCCGGCATCGGCAAACTGCTGGGCGTGCTCAGCCTGCAGGCGTTGCCACGTCGCATCGGGCTGGATTTCCGTGACGTGTTTAGCGACGGGTTCGCCTTCGATGAGATTTCCGGTACCATGAGTTTGAGTCGTGGCGTGGTTTACAGCGACGATTTCCGCATGCAGGGCCCCGCTGCCAAGGTGAGCATGAGCGGGATGGTGGATATCAATGCCGAGACCCAGCAGTTGCGCGTGGCGGTATCCCCCAAACTGAGCGAGAGCGTGGCGCTGGCAGGCACCCTGATCGGCGGGCCGATTGTCGGTCTGGGTGCGCTGGCAGTACAAAAACTGCTGAAGGATCCCTTCGGTCAGGCGGCCACATTTGAATACAGCGTTACCGGCGCGTGGTCTGATCCGGTGGTCAAGCGGATTGCGCGTGTTACCAATAGCAGTGAACCACAGCCTTGAGCGGGATTGAGTGAGCCGTCCGCGAGGGCGGCAGCATGGAGAAAATCGTGACCGATAAAAATAGCAAATCGACATCCAGTTTTGCCAAACCGAAAAGCCGCACTGCCGTGGCTAAACCCGCACGCGCACATGCGCCCGGTGTGATCCGCGTGGCGGCCATCCAGATGGCCTCCGGCCCCAATGTCAGCGCCAATCTGGCTGAAGCCGAGCGGCTGGTCGCACTGGCCGTGGCAGGTGGCGCAAAACTGGTGGCGTTGCCCGAGTTTTTTGCCATCATGGGCAACAAGGACACCGACAAAGTCGCGGCGCGCGAGGAAGAGGGCAAGGGCCCCATCCAGAAATTTCTTGCCGCCGCCGCGAAAAAACACAAAATCTGGCTGGTAGGCGGCTCCGTGCCGCTGGCCTGCGACAACCCCAAAAAAGTTCGCAACAGTTGTCTTGTATACGATGACAAGGGCAAGCTGGTGGCGCGCTACGACAAGATCCACCTGTTTGGTCTCGACCTGGGTGTCGAACACTATCAGGAAGAAAAGACCATCGAACCCGGTGACCGGGTTGTGGTGCTGGATTCGCCGTTTGGCCGCATCGGACTGTCCGTCTGCTATGACCTGCGCTTCCCCGAGCTATATCGCGCCATGCTCGACGTGGACATCATTTTGGTGCCGTCGGCATTTACCGCCACCACCGGCAAGGCTCACTTCGAGACCCTGGTGCGCGCGCGTGCCATTGAAAATCTGGCTTACGTCATCGCCCCGGCGCAGGGCGGATATCATTTATCCGGGCGCGAAACCCATGGCGACACCATGATCGTTGACCCCTGGGGCGTGGTGCTGGACCGCCTGCCGCGCGGTTCGGGCGTGGTCATGGCAGGCATCAATCCGGCCTATCAGGCGAGCCTGAGAAAAAGCCTGCCCGCATTGAAACACCGCACCCTCGATTGCAGTCATATCCAGATCAATGGCAAGGCGATTAAATAGCTTGAACGCTGGCGTTTCGTCGCCATCTAACCCGCACACACTTCACAGGCTTATTCCATGACCACTTCCACACTTACCGGCGTACTCCTCCCGAATCCGGAAACGCTGTTCCAGACCGCGCATGAAACCCTGCTGGTGCCCAACCAGCTCGATGCCAGCCAGCTCGATGGCGTGTTCGGACGGCTCATGGATCATCACGTGGATTACGCCGACCTGTATTTTCAATACACCCGCTCCGAGGGCTGGAGTCTGGAAGAGGGGCAGGTCAAATCCGGCAGCTTCAATATCGAGCAGGGCGTGGGGGTGCGTGCGGTATCCGGCGAGAAAACCGCGTTTGCCTATTCCGACGACATCAGCCAGCCGGCGTTGCTCGCCGCCGCCGAAGCCACGCGTGCCATTGCCAAGAGCGGGGCGGTGCGCAAGCCTCATGCGGTGGCGCGTGCCAGCGGTCATGCCTTGTATCAGCCGCTGGATCCGCTCATCACCCTGAAAGACGCAGAAAAAGTCGCCCTGCTGGAAAAACTGGAGCGCTATGCGCGCGCCATCGATAGCCGCGTCACGCAAGTCATGGCGAGCCTGGCGTCGGAATACGACGTGGTGCTGATCGCGCGCTCCGATGGTCACCAGGCTGCCGATGTGCGCCCGCTGGTGCGTCTGTCGTTGCAGGTGATTACCGAGCAGGACGGTCGTCGCGAGCAGGGCTCGGCAGGAGGCGGCGGGCGTTTCGGGTATGACTATTTCAGTGATGCCATGCTGAAGAAATACGCCGAACAGGCGGTGCATCAGGCGCTTACCAACCTGGCCGCCAGGCCTGCTCCGGCGGGCAGCATGACGGTGGTGCTGGGTGCGGGCTGGCCGGGCATTTTGCTGCACGAGGCGATCGGCCACGGTCTGGAGGGCGACTTCAACCGCAAGGGTAGTTCGGCGTTTGCCGGGCGTGTGGGCGAGCGCGTCGCGGCCACCGGCGTGACGGTGGTGGACGACGGCACTCTGATGAATCGGCGCGGCTCGCTCAATGTGGACGACGAAGGCAATCCCACCCAGTGCACCACACTGATCGAAAACGGCGTGCTCAAGGGCTATATGCAGGACACGCTCAACGCGCGCCTGATGGGGGTGCCGATTACCGGCAATGCGCGGCGCGAATCCTTTGCCCATATCCCCATGCCGCGCATGACCAACACCTACATGCTCAACGGCGACAAAGACCCCGAGGAGATCATCGCCTCGGTCAAGCACGGTCTGTATGCGGTGAATTTCGGCGGCGGACAGGTGGATATCACAAGCGGAAAATTCGTGTTTTCCGCAGCCGAAGCCTACATGATCGAGGATGGCAAGATTGCCTATCCAGTCAAAGGTGCTACCTTGATAGGCAATGGTCCCGATGTGCTCACCCGCGTCTCCATGATCGGCAACGACATGGCGCTCGATCCCGGTGTCGGCACCTGCGGCAAGGAAGGCCAGAGCGTGCCGGTGGGCGTCGGTCAGCCAACCTTGCGCATCGATGGTTTGACGGTGGGCGGAACCGCCTGACGCGCGCACAAACCGTGCATTGATGCACAGGCTTGGTGCCGCCCTGAGGCTGCCAAGCGGGCATGCAGCGGTAACGGCGCCATGGCGCAACCAGGTATGCTAATTGCTGATTACCCAGTGACTGCCGGCGCTGTCATTTAATCTGGCTGTCAAATACAGTCTGTAGGCTTCTAGCCTAGTTAACCGGAGAATATTCATGGCCGAGTCCAAAGCAAAACCCAAAGCAAAACCCAAAACGTCAGGAAAACCAGTATCCGCTGTTGCTGAAATCAAAGCCAAAACCAAAACAGCGAAGCCTGCGGCCGCCCAGCCCAAGGCAGCCAAGGCCAAAGAAGCAGTGCCTGTCACCGGCAAAGCCGCTGCCAAGTCTGCGGCTGTTGCCAAGCCCAAGGCCGCCAAGGCCAAAGCGGCAGCGCCTGTCGCCAGCAAGGCCGCTGCCAAACGCAGCGTGAAGGCATCCAATCCCGCGATCAGCGCCGAGCAACGCTATCGCATGATTGCGGAAGCTGCCTATTACATCGCTGAGCGCCGCAATTTTGCGCCGGGGGATGCGGCTGCCGACTGGGCGCAAGCCGAAATGCAGATTGTCACCCTGCTGAACAAGAAATAAGCTGCCGCATACGACTGAAAAAATCGAATCGCGGCGGGACGGCTAATCCACCCGGCCGGGTTAGGCTACAATCGTGCTTTTATCTGAATGGCGCGTAAAGCATGATCCTCATCCTCACTCCCAATACCCACGCGGACAGCTCCGCCTACCAGCAGTTAATGGGTTACCTGGACAAGTTGCCGGGCATCCAGTACCGCGTGCATCAGGAACAGGGCGCGACGCAACTGCTCACTGAAATTTACCTGATCGGCAGCACCGCCGGGCTGGTGATGGACTACATGCAGAGCCTGCCGGGGGTGGAGCGCGCGGTGCGGGTATCCGAAGAATACCGCGTACTGGGACGGCATCAGGCCAACGATCCGCGCCCCAGCTATTTTGAATACAACGGGGTGCGCTTCGGCCAAGACAACCTCAACGTATTCGCCGGGCTGTGCGCGGTAGATACTACCGAACACGTCGAACAAATGATGAAGGTATTGCGCGACAATGGCCAGGTTTGCACGCGCATGGGCGCCTACAAGCCGCGCACCAATCCCTACGCGTTCCAGGGGCACGGCAAGGACTGCCTGCCTTATGTATTCGAGCTGGCCGGAAAATACGGCATCAAGGTCATCGCCATGGAGATCACCCATGAGTCGCACATGGACGAGATTTTCGAAGCGCTGCGCCAGACCGGCGACCCTACGGGCGTGATGCTGCAGATCGGTACGCGCAATACGCAAAACTTCGAGTTGCTCAAAATTGTCGGACGCCAGCAGCGTTTCCCGGTGCTGTTGAAGCGCGGTTTCGGCATTACCCTGGACGAATCGCTCAACGCCGCCGAATACCTGGCCAGCGAAGGCAACCGCAAGGTCGTGTTCGGCCTGCGCGGGATGAAAACCAACATGGGCGACCCGCACCGCAACATGGTGGACTTCGCCCATGTGCCGGTGGTCAAGCGCCTGACCCGGATGCCGGTGTGCATTGACCCGTCGCACTCGGTCGGCACGCGCGCAGCGGGACCGGACGGCATACTCGACATCAGCCATGTTGTGGCGCAAGGCGTCATTGCCGGCGCCAACATGATCCTGGTGGACTTCCACCCTGAACCCGCCACCGCGCTGGTGGACGGGCCGCAGGCATTGACGCTGCCGGAACTGCCGTACTTCCTGGAAGACGTAGCGATCGCGCGTGAGGCGTATGAGAAACGCCTGGCGCTGCGGCAAAAATACCCGAGTACCTGACCTGTTTCATTCCGCGCCCGGCCAGTTGGCCGGGCGATGGTCACCCGCCTAAATTTCCACCAGCTATATGGCCTCGATTTCCAGCACCGCCAGGCTGATATGCTTGCCCAGTTGCTCATCAAATCCTGACCAGTCCTTGTAAGCACCGAGCCTGGTGGCAACGGTTTCCTTCATCTCGAAATCGCTCTTGCCTGCGTCGTACTGGCGCTGGACTTCAGCCATTAGCGTCGCCATGTAATCGCGGTAGCTTTTCACCATCCTGGCGTCTGCCGTTTTGCCATGGCCGGGTACATAGCTTTTGGCCTTGATCGCGATGGCGCGGTCACAGGCGGCGATGCTGCCCTTGAAGCTGCCGTCATCCAGGCGCGCAATGCGACGGTTCAGCACATTATCGCCGGTGAACATCACCGCATCCTGTATCACTTCAATCATGATGTCAGTTTTGCTGTGCGCGTTTTCCGGGGCAAGGATATGGAAAGTCACGCCACCCGTGGTGAAGCGCTGGTTTTCTGTCACCGCCACCGCGGGAATTACGGCGTGCGTGCCTTTGGTGTAGCCCTGGGTGAGCCGATCCATCAGCCCTGTCCATACTTCCGCCTCGCCTGCATGGGCTTTGCGGATCATTTCCGGGTGCGCCATCAGTTGCGCCTTGGGATAGGCTTCCAGCATGGCCTGATTGCCGAGCCAGTGGTCGCCGTGTACGTGTGTATCGAGCACATGGGTGACGGGTTTGCGGGTGATCTTGCGAATCTGGCGCAACACCATGCGCCCGGTTTCGAGGCTGGATCCGGGATCGATCACCACCACGCCGTTATCGGTGATCACGAAGCCGGGGTTGTTCATGAAGCCCTGATTGGCAACCGAAGGTTCGCCCAGCGGGCCGTGGATGACGTAGGTGTGCGCCGCAATCCTGTCGGCAGGGTAGTCGCGTACCGCATTTTCAGCTGCATCAGCTGCGCTCAGCGGCAGAAATAACAGGGGCGCAAGCAATTGAAACAGCGCGTAAATTATCTTCATGATGGGTCTTCTCCTGGCAATATCGGGGAAAATCACATGATGCCGCAGCACCTGCTGGGGAGATATGGTACGGCGCTACCACCACTTTTCGAAAATGATGCGGCTGGCGGGTACGGCGAGGCTCCCCAGCACGCTGCTGACGTCCTCCACCATGCCCGGCGGCCCGCACAGATAGTAGAGCGTGTCGGCGCTCATGCCTGCACTTTTGAGCAGCTCCGCGTCCATGCGCCCGGTGCGCCCCTGCCAGGTGCTATCGGGCTGGGTGACGGTGACCAGGCTGTGCAGATTGGGGTGGTGTCTGGTGAGGTGTTCGATTTCACTACGAAACAGAAACTCGTCCGGGCTGGGGATGCTATACACCAGCGTGGCGTGGGTGGCGGGCACGGCATCGGCAATATAGCGGAAAATGCTGATGAGTGGCGTGACGCCTACACCCGCACCCACCAGCACCACGCGCTGACTCATTTCCGGCTGATAGACGAAGACTCCCTGGCCGGCTGAAATGCGCACAGTGTCGCCAACTTGCGCGCGTTCATGCAGCCAGCGTGTTACCGGATGGCGCGTGCTGGACTTGATGGCGAGTTCGAGGCTGTGGGTGATCATCGGCGACGAGGTTATCGAATAGCCGCCGACGTGAGTTTCGCCATCCAGCTCGACATACAGGTCTATCCATTGGCCGGCGAGAAAGCGGAATGGGGGTTCGTCCACGTCAAGCCTGAATGATTTGACGCTGGGTGTTTCCTGCTGGATGTGGGTGATGGTTGCGTTGAACAAGGCTGACCCCGGCTGGTTATTATGGTTATGGTTGCACAGATTGCCTGAAGCGCAGTTATTTCTTGCCCTCGAAATCCAGTGCCGCCGAATTGATGCAGTAGCGCAGCCCGCTTGGTGCAGGCCCGTCTTCAAACACGTGCCCCAGATGACTGCCGCAGTGACGGCAATGCACTTCGGTGCGCGGCATCAGCAGAGTGCGATCGGTACTGGTTTCCACGGCGGCAGGGTCGAGCGGCTGCCAGAAACTCGGCCAGCCGGTTCCGGAGTCGAACTTGGTGCCGGCGTCGAACAGCGGTTCTCCACAGCACGCGCAACGGTAGGTGCCCGCATCCTTGAGATCCCAGTACTTTCCGGTGAAAGCACGCTCGGTGCCGTGCTCGCGGCAGATACGGTATTGCTCGGGAGTGAGCTTTTCGCGCAGCGCCTGCTCATCCAGCGGTGATTTGTCAGCCATCATGATTCCTTTCAACAAGATAGAATTATGACCGCAGATGGGCAACAAATGGCAAGAAATCAAATTTCACGGTTTTGACGTTGACAGCTCGGGTGGCATGAACTATATTTTGTTCACAGTTTAGATTTAGTCTAATCTGTTCGCTGTTCGTATCATCGAGCTTCGCGTTACCTGAACATTACCTGAGGAGATTTACCATGCAACTCAAAGGTTCAAAAACTGAAACAAGTCTGAAAGAGGCGTTTGCCGGAGAATCTCAAGCCAATCGTCGTTATCTGTATTTTGCAGCAAAAGCGGATGTGGAAGGGCAAAACGACGTCGCTGCCGTGTTTCGCTCCACGGCCGAAGGTGAAACCGGTCACGCGCACGGCCACCTGGAATACCTGGAAGCTTGCGGCGATCCGGCTACCGGCCTGCCCATTGGCGGCAGCCGCGACAACCTGAAAGCATCGGTTGCCGGTGAAACCCATGAGTACACCGACATGTACCCAGGCATGGCCAAAACCGCGCGTGAAGAAGGTTTTGACGAAATCGCCGACTGGTTTGAAACCCTGGCCAAGGCCGAGCGCTCCCACGCCGGTCGTTTTCAGAAGGCGCTGGACGCACTGGTTGACTAAAGTTCGACCATTGCGGCTGTGAATTAGCGCAATTACATTGCGAGTTGTGGTTGCTGTATACGCAACCACGACTCGCAGGTTGTAATCCAATTTGCACTCAGAGAACAAAAAATGACCGTGCGCGAAGGTAATCTGCAGGCTCCTACCCGCCATCCGCTGGATTGGCAAAACCCCGATTTTTATAATGAAGCAGCGCTGTTCCACGAAATGGAACGCGTTTTCGATTTGTGTCATGGCTGCCGCCGCTGCGTGTCGCTATGTACGGCATTTCCGACGCTGTTTGATCTGGTGGATGAGTCGTCCACGCTGGAAGTGGACGGCGTGAATAAACAGGATTACTGGAAGGTGGTGGATCAATGCTACTTGTGCGATCTGTGTTACATGACCAAATGCCCGTATGTGCCGCCGCACCCATGGAACCTGGATTTTCCCCACACCATGCTGCGCGCCAAGGCAGTCAAGTTCAAAAAAGGCGAAACCAGATTTCGTGACAAACTGCTCTCCAGCACCGATGCTATGGGCAAACTGGCCTCCATCCCGGTAGTGGTGCAGGTGGTCAACGCGGTCACGAAAAATTCTGTCGCGCGCAAGCTGATGGATGACACGCTGGGCATCCATCGGGATCAGGTATTGCCGGAATACGACAGCGCCAGGTTTCGCAGTACCGCGCGTCCCGACAGCAGCTTCCCCAGTCGCGATGGCGCGCAGACGCCGGGAAAAGTAGCCATATACGCCACCTGTTATGTGAACTATAACGAACCAGGTATCGGCCATGATTTGTTAAAAATACTGGCGCACAACGAAATTCCCAGCGTGCTGGTAGAAAAGGAATCCTGCTGCGGGATGCCCAAACTGGAACTGGGGGATCTGGAAACCGTGGAAAAGCACAAGAACGTGAATATCCCGCATCTGGCCAAACTGGCGCGAGAGGGCTATGCCATTCTCACCGCCGTGCCGTCATGCACGCTGATGTACAAACAGGAACTGCCGCTGATGTTCCCCGATGACGCCGATGTGCAGGTGGTGAAAGCAGCGATGTGGGATCCGTTTGAATATCTGATGGCACGCCAGGCGGATGGTTTGCTCAAGACCGACTTCGTCAAGCCGCTGGGCAAGGTGGCTTACCATGTGCCCTGTCATCAACGTGTGCAGAATATCGGCAATAAAACCCGCGATAGCCTGAAACTGGCCGGCGCCGAGGTCACCCTGGTGGAACGTTGCTCCGGCCACGATGGCACCTGGGGAGTGAAGACGGAGTTCTACCCCAACGCGGTGAAAATTGGCCGCCCGGTATTCAAGCAGATGGCCGCTGCCGATCCGGACTACATCAGTTCGGATTGCGCCATTGCCGCTAGCCACATTCAGCACGGCATGGGTGAGAACCATGCCCAGAAAGCGCATCCCATCACGTTGATGCGCATTGCCTACGGACTAAAAGGAACAACACATGAGCAGTGAAGGTTACCACGAGCCTGTCGACAAGCTGTCCACTGCAACCCAGGATATGCACCGCGCAATCGTATCGCTGATGGAGGAGCTGGAAGCGGTCGACTGGTACAACCAGCGTGTTGATGCGTGTAGCGACCCTGAACTCAAGGCCATTCTTGAACATAATCGTGACGAGGAGAAGGAACACGCGGTGATGGTTCTGGAATGGATACGTCGCCAGGATCCAAGGCTGGATTACGAATTGCGCCAGACGTTGTTTAAAAATGGCCACATCGCCGGCCAGCACGCACATGAGGAGAAATGATATGGGGCAGATTACCCGGGACAGCCTGATGACCCTGGAAGCCTATGCCAAAGCACGTCCTGGCATGCGTGCGCAGATCATCGAGCACAAGAAAAATCGCCGGGTTCAACTGGGTGAGCATGTGGCTTTGATGTTCGAGGACGAGCTTACTCTGCGTTACCAGATTCAAGAGATGTTGCGTGTGGAAAAAACCTTCCTCGAAGACGGTATCCAGGACGAGCTCAACGCCTATACCCCGCTGGTTCCGGATGGCGACAACTGGAAAGCCACCATGCTCATCGAATACCCCGATGCGGATGAGCGCCACGCGATGCTTGCACGGCTCAAGGGGATAGAAGACAGGGTTTATGTGCAGGTAGCAGGCCACGCGCGCGTTTACGCCATTGCCGATGAAGACATGGAACGTGAAAACGAGGAAAAAACCTCTTCGGTGCATTTTCTGCGTTTTGATCTGCAACCCGCGATGATTGCATCGCTCAAGGCAGGTGCAGCGCTGGCTATGGGGATAGATCATTCAGTCTATACTGTACATGTGGGCGCATTGCCCGAGGCGGCACGCGCATCATTGATGACGGACTTATCCATTTAGTTTCCGCAGGTGTTTTAACGGCACAAAACACGACTTACTGGATTGAAGATAGGAGGATATCGTGCTCGACAACATGATTATCAATCGCTTTAAATCCGGCCTGGGTGGCCAATCCTTACCGTTATCCGTCCGTTTCTGGAATGGCGAGACGCTGCGCTTTGGCGAACGCGACAGTGTCAGGTTGTCGCTCAATTCGGCCAGGGCGGCAACCTCATTATCCCAGCCCACACTGGGCAAGTTCGCGCGCTGTTATGTCGAAGGCGAAATTGACCTGGAAGGTGATATCCACGATATCCTCAATCTGGGCGAAAAACTCTGCGCTGAGGGCGAATGCCTGACGCAGGATAAAAAGGGCAGTCATGCGTGGCAATGGTGGCGTCACACGCGCGCGCGCGACCGCAAGAACATCGCCTATCACTACGACGTTTCCAACGATTTTTACGCGCTGTGGCTGGATCAAAAGCGGGTCTACTCTTGCGCCTATTTTCGCCATCCGGACGATACGCTGGAAGCCGCGCAAGTAGCCAAGCTTGATCATATCTGCAAAAAACTGATGCTCCAGTCCGGCGAAAGCCTGCTCGATATCGGCTGCGGCTGGGGCGGTCTGGTGCTGTGGGCAGCACAGCATTATGGCGTCCATGCGGTCGGTATTACCCTGTCGCAGAACCAGCATGATTATGTGCGCGAACAAGTCAAGGCACGCAGGCTGGAAGGCAGGGTGGAAGTGCGTCTGATGGATTATCGCGATGTGCCGACAGACATGCAGTTCGACAAGATTGCCAGTGTGGGCATGTTTGAACACGTGGGGCACGTTAATCTGGATGGCTACTTCGACAAGATATTCAGCCTGCTCAAACCCGGCGGCCTGGTAATGAATCACGGCATTACCTCAGCCGGACTGGATAGTGTGGGGCTGGGTAGCGATATCTCCGAATTTATTGAGGACTATGTGTTTCCCGGTGGCGAGCTGGTACACGCCGCACGCGTCATCGAATCGCTGGCGCGCAGCGGGCTGGAATGCCTGGATGCGGAAAACCTGCGTCCCCACTATGCGCGCACCCTGTGGCAATGGGTACAGCGGCTGGAAGCGCACAGCAGCGAGGCGCGACGCCTGATCGGTGAGCAGAAATACCGTATCTGGCGTATCTACATGGCTGGCTCCGCCCATGCCTTCGATCGTGGCTGGATGGCGCTGTTTCAGATACTGGCAGGCAAGCCCCTTGCCAACGGCAATTTGCCGTACCCGTTTACCCGCGATCACGTTTACACCTGAAACCCTCTTTGGCCGGGTAACTGGCTCGCGCCATTATCTGCGCCCCCCTCCATTTGGGCGTTTTCGCATGCAGCTGCGGTGTATCATGCAGTTTTTTTGCGGTGGATAATCATGCGCCAACTTGTACGGCTCGCCTTGCTTGGAATGCTCGTTGCACCCACCTTTGCCCATGCGTGGGGACTGGGATTTGACAGGGACTTTGATGAGCAGAAAAAGCCGTGGAAAGAATTACAAACCCAGCTGCCACCGTATCCAAAAGACGAAAACCAGCAGGCGTTCTACGTGAGCGGAATCGCCGGGAATCATTATTTCGTGGACAAGACCACGCTGGATATGGGCAAGGACGGCGTGGTGCGCTACGTGCTGACCATCAAGACACGCGGTGGGGCGACCAATGTGGGTTTCGAGGGTATTCGCTGCGCTACCCGTGAACGCAAGATTTACGCGATTGGCCATACTGACGGTAGCTGGTCTCGCGCCCGTGATAGCAAGTGGCAGCCAATCGCTTCAACTTCCCAGTTGTCTTATCATCGGGCCCTTGCCGACGAATATTTGTGCCCGCAGGGGGAGATGGCACGCAGCCCGCAACAGGTGCTCAAAAACATGCGCGCTGACTGGTAATCAATCTCTAGAGCAATACCAGATTATCGCGGTGGATCAGTTCGGGTTCGTCAATGTAACCCAGCGTCGCCTCAATCTGCGTCGTCGGCAGCCGCACAATCTTTCGTGCCTCGCTGGCAGCGTAATTCGCCAGGCCGCGGGCGATTTCCACACCTTCCGGCGACACGCAGGCTACCACTTCGCCGCGCGCGAATTCACCCTCGACGTTGATCACACCGATCGGCAGCAGACTCTTTCCATCCAGCGTCAAGGCCTTGATTGCGCCCGCATCCAGGGTCAGTTTTCCGCGCACCTGCAGGTGGTCGGCGAGCCAGGTCTTGCGCGATGACAATGGTGTCTGGGTGGCCTCGAGCTGGGTGCCGATAGCCTCGCCCCTGGCCAGGCGCACCAGCACGTCGGCCTCGCGCCCGCTGGCTATAATGGTATGCGCGCCACTGCGGGCAGCGCGCTTGGCAGCCAGAATTTTGGTCAGCATCCCGCCGCGGCTGATTGCACTGCCCGCGCCACCGGCCATTTTTTCCAGTGCCGGATCACCGGCGTGCGCCTTATTGACCAATGTTGCATCCGGATTGTTACGCGGATCGGCGGTATACAGGCCAGCCTGATCGGTAAGAATCACCAGCGCATCGGCTTCTACCAAATTCGCGACCAGCGCGCCCAGCGTGTCATTGTCGCCGAAGCGGATTTCGTCCGTGGCCACAGTATCGTTTTCGTTGATGATCGGGATGACCTTCAATGCCAGCAGGGTGCGCAAGGTGGAGAGCGCATTCAGATAGCGGGTGCGGTCGGCCAGATCGTCATGGGTGAGCAGAATCTGCGCAGTGTGCAGATGGTGGCTGCGGAAACTGGTCTCATAGGCCTGCACCAGCCCCATTTGTCCTACTGCCGCAGCCGCCTGCAGTTCGTGAACGGCGCTGGGGCGAGATTTCCATCCCAGGCGTTGCATGCCTTCTGCGACTGCGCCGCTCGACACCAGCACCACTTCCTTGCCCATTTGGGCAAGTTGAGCAATTTGCGCCGACCAGTTGGCTAGCGCGGCATGGTCGAGTCCGCGTCCGTCGTTGGTCACCAGCGCGCTGCCGACCTTGACCACCAGGCGGCGGGCGGATTGCAGAACCGGTTTCATAATGTCGGATCGTAAGTCTGCGTAACAGATTCGGTGGCGGGTTGTGCAGCTACCTCTTCGGCTTCGCGGGTGGCAATGAGGTGTGCCATGATGGCGTAAGTGAGCGCCTTGCAGCCTTCTCCGGTCAGCGCAGAAATGCTGAATACCTTGCCATCCCAGCCATAATCGCGGATGAAATCAGCGACCTTGCGCTCGCGCTCGGTTGCGTCGAGCATGTCGGTCTTGTTAAGCACCAGCCAGCGCGGCTTGTTGTAGAGCGACTCGTCGTATTTACGCAGTTCGTTGACAATGGCGCGGGCTTCGTGAACCGGATCGGTGCCTGCATCCATGGGGGCGATGTCCACCAGATGCAGCAATAAGCGGGTGCGTGCCAGATGCCGCAAAAAGCGATGACCGAGCCCGGCACCATCGGCGGCACCTTCAATCAGGCCGGGGATGTCGGCGATAACAAAACTCTTGTCGATGTCCACCCGCACTACGCCCAGATTGGGCGCCAGTGTCGTGAATGGGTAATCGGCGACTTTCGGGCGTGCCGCCGAAACGGCGCGAATAAAGGTGGATTTACCCGCGTTGGGCATACCCAGCAGTCCGACGTCGGCCAATACTTTCAACTCCAGCTTGAGTTCGCGTTCTTCGCCGGGTTCGCCGCGGGTGAATTGACGCGGGGCACGGTTGGTGCTGGTTTTAAAGTGCAGATTACCGAGACCGCCCTTGCCGCCCTTGGCGATAACGGCATGCTGACCATCATGAGCCAGATCCACCAGCACTTCGTTGGTCGCCAGGTCGGTAATGACCGTACCCACCGGCATGCGCAGAATGATGTCGTCGGAACCTTTGCCATTGCAATCGGCTCCACGGCCGCCTTCGCCGGGGCGGGCGCGGAAGGCGCGTGTATAGCGAAAATCCACCAGGGTGTTGATGTTGCGATCAGCCACCGCGATGATGCTGCCGCCACGTCCGCCGTCGCCACCATCCGGGCCGCCGCGGGGAACGAATTTTTCACGGCGGAACGAGGCCGAGCCGTTGCCGCCGCTGCCGGCGAAAACTTCGATTTTTGCCTCGTCAATGAATTTCATGTGCTGATACCGCCAAAGTAAAAAAGCCCTATCCGCAGGATAGGGCCTTAGGGATGCTGCTTGGGGCTGCTTATGCAGCCGGGATGATATTGATCATCTTGCGTTTCATTGCGCCCTTAGTGACAAATTGCACCACGCCGTTTACCGTAGCAAACAGGGTGTGATCCTTGCCCATGCCGACGTTGTCGCCAGCATGAAACTGGGTACCACGCTGGCGCACGATGATATTGCCAGCCAGCACTTCCTGACCGCCGTAACGTTTCACGCCCAGGCGTTTGGAATGAGAGTCACGGCCGTTGCGGGAACTGCCGCCTGCTTTTTTGTGTGCCATGGTTTATCTCCTTAAGCCGAAATGCCGCTGATCTGGATTTCGGTGTAATTTTGACGATGCCCTTGATGCTTCTGGTAGTGCTTGCGACGGCGCATCTTGAAAATGCGGATTTTCTCGCCGCGGCCATGCGAAATGATGGTCGCAGTAACCTTGGCGCCGTCTACCAGCGGTGCGCCGACCTTGATGTTATCGCCTTCAGCGACCATAAACACCTGATCCAGCACGATTTCGCTGCCAACGTCCGCGGTGATCTGTTCTACTTTAAGTTTTTCGCCGGCGACGACACGATACTGCTTGCCGCCGGTTTTTATGACCGCATACATGGTGAGCTCCAAACTTCTAAACTAGAGGAAGCGCGGAATTATAAAGAAATCAACAGCCAAGGTCAAACCGTCCTTGACATGGTTGTGTGTGTCTCCCTACCATTCACCTCTTTATGTGTGTGCAATTTTTGACAATGCAGGCAATTCAAGCGTTTTTGGCAGATAACATGCGTAGCGTGGATGCGGTAATCCGCGCCCGCCTGCATTCCGAAGTGGCGCTGGTCAGCCAGGTCAGCGAATATATCATCAATAGCGGCGGCAAACGCTTGCGTCCGGCGCTGGTATTGCTCTCCGCGGGTGCGTTTGGCTATCAGGGTACACATCAGCACGAGCTCGCAGCCGTGGTCGAATTCATCCATACTGCGACCTTGCTGCACGACGACGTGGTAGATGAATCAGCACTCCGGCGCGGGCGTGAGACCGCCAACGCATTGTTCGGTAACGCCGCGAGTGTGCTGGTGGGGGACTTCCTCTATTCGCGCGCATTCCAGATGATGGTCACGGTGAACAGCATGCGGGTAATGGAGGTGCTGTCCGATGCCACCAATATCATCGCCGAGGGTGAAGTGCTGCAGTTGATGAACTGCAATGATGCCGATATCAGCGAAAATGATTATTTACGGGTGATTCGTTACAAGACCGCCAAACTGTTCGAGGCAGCGGCGCGCCTGGGTGCGATTATCGGCGCCGCTGATCGCGCCGCTGAAGATGCCATGGCGGCTTACGGGATGCACCTGGGTACTGCCTTTCAGCTAGTTGATGACGTGCTCGATTACTCAGGCAACCATGAGGAAACCGGCAAAAATATCGGCGACGATCTGGCAGAGGGCAAGCCTACACTACCGCTGCTGTACCTGATGAAGCACGGTACGCCCGATCAGGCAAGGCTGGTGCGCCGCGCCATCGAAGAAGGTGGCCGGGCCGAGTTCCAGACCATATTGGCAGCGATTGGCAGCAGTGGTGCGCTGGATTACACGCGCCGTCAGGCAACGCGCGAAGCGGAGATTGCGTGCGCGGCTATTTCCGGATTGCCGGATTCTCAATATAAATCGAGTCTGCTAAAATTGGCGGACTTTGCTGTCAACCGGGACTATTAAGTTTGCCCGGTTGAATTTTTTTGCGCCGCAAGGTCAATTCGGGGTGTAGCTTAGCCTGGTAGAGCGCTACGTTCGGGACGTAGAGGCCGGAGGTTCGAATCCTCTCACCCCGACCAGTTTTAGGTATGCTATCCAATCCTCTGCCAAGTCTGCAGCCAGCGCTGTAGCGCTGGATTTCCGGGAGACAAAATCTTGGCAAAATTACTATTGTTGCTTGTTGTCGGTGGGCTGATCTATTGGGTCATCAAATCTTCCGGGCGCAGTCATGGCCCGGAAGGCATGCCGCCCCAGGCAAAACAGCCTGAAGACATGGTGCGTTGCGTACATTGCGGCGTGAATTTGCCGCGCAGCGAAGCGGTGCTGTCACGCGGTGAGTTTTTTTGCGGAAACGAACACCGCCAGTTGCATCAATCCTGAGCGAAACAGCACGCGAGCAACCCTTTGAGGACAGTCGCTGCCATCGTAACCGCTCCCAATACATCCCAGCCTGAGCCTGCCAGCCACTGGCGCACGCTGCATTATCTCAACCTGTACCGGCTTACCCTCGGCGGTGTGTTTCTGGCCGTGAATCTGTTGTCTTCCGGCCAGCCCTTGCTGGGCCAGGAAAACCCTGGGCTATTTTTTCTCTATAGCATTATTTATCTCGGCCTGGCTGCACTGGCCATCGTCACCATCGGCTTGCGCAAGCCGCGTTTTGAGTGGCAGGTGAGCTTTCAGATATTAACCGACATCGTACTGATCGTGCTGATGATGTCGGTCAGCGGCGGGGTGCGCAGCGGGCTGGGTCTGTTGCTGATCGTGTCGCTGGTATCGAGCGGACTCATCAGCCGCGGCAGGCTGGTCATGTTGCATGCCGCACTCGCCACGGTTGCGGTGCTGGTAGCGCATACCTTTGGTGTGCTGGATTACCAGCAGGCCGTGGGAGATTATGCGCAAGCCGGATTGCTGGGCGTGGCGTTTTTTACCACTGCCTGGATTGCGCATGTGCTGGCCAGACGTAGCCATGCCAGCGAGCAGTTGGCGGCGACGCGTGCACTGGATCTGGAAAACATGGCGCAGATCAACCAGCTGGTGATTGAGGACATGCAGGACGGTGTTATCGTGCTCGACGGCGAAGGCAATATCCGCCAGGCCAACCGGCACGCTGTACGCATACTCGATCTTGCCGACAAAGCTGGCGAAGGCACGGGCCAGCCACTGGGCAGCGTGGTGCCGGCGTTGGTGGATTGCCTGGAACAGTGGCGCAAAAATCCGCAGGTACGCTTTGCTGCATTGACTGTCGGGCGCAGCAATGCACAATGCCAGCCGCGTTTCATTGCTGTGGGTGACAAACGCGTGATGGGCGCCGTATTGGTGCTGGAAGATCTGAGTCGGGTGCACCAGCAGGCGCAGCAGATCAAGCTGGCAGCACTGGGGCGGCTCACCGCCAATATTGCTCACGAGGTGCGTAATCCGCTGTCTTCGATCAGCCATGCCGCGCAGATACTGCAAGAGGGTGCGATAGAAGATAAAATCCATGCGCGCCTGCTGCAGATTATCCGCGACAATACTCAGCGCATTGATCGTCTGGTCGGTGACGTGCTGGCACTCAACCGGCGTGACCGCGCCCAACCCGAGACCATCATGCTGGCGAGCTATCTGCCGAACTTCGTAGAGGAATTTTGTCTGGCGGAAAATATTCCGGTGGGCAGTTTCAGTCTGAGTTTTGCTAGCCAGCACAGCGTATGTTTTGACCGAGGCCATCTCAACCAGGTGCTGTGGAATCTGTGCCGCAACGGCTGGCGACATTCGCGCAGGCAGCCGGGCAGTATACGGTTGCTAGTGAACAAGGCGATGACCGCAGGCGTGGTTGAAATCCACGTTATCGACGACGGCACCGGCATAGCCGCGGAAAATCTGAGCAAGCTATTCGAGCCTTTTTTTACTACCGACAGCCTGGGCACCGGGCTGGGGCTGTATATTTCACGTGAAATGTGCGAAGCCAATCGCGCCAGCCTCAGCTACATTGCAGAGACGAGCGGCGGACACTTCAAGATCAGTTGCAGGGAGGGCGCGTGTTAAAAAGCAAAGAAAATATCACCGGGCTGAGTGGGCGGGCAACAGTGCTGATTGTGGATGACGAGGCGGATATTCTTGAACTGCTGGAGTTGACGCTGTTACGCATGGGGCTGGATGTGGTGCGTGCCATGCGCGTGCAGGAGGCGATCGCAAAACTCAAAGAGGGAAATTTCAGCCTGTGCCTGACCGACATGCGCCTGCCCGACGGCGAGGGGCTGGAAGTGGTGCGCTATATCGGCGAACAGCGACCGGAAATCCCGGTTGCCGTGATCACTGCGCATGGCAATACCGAAAATGCGGTGGCCGCGCTCAAGGCCGGCGCATTCGACTACATCAATAAACCGGTGACGCTGGAACAGTTGCGTGCCCTGGTCAAATCGGCACTCAAATTGCCCGAGCGCCATGCCGTGCCGCAAGTTTCGGAACGTGCGCTGATCGGTACTTCGCCCGCCATGCAGCAGGCGCGTGAACTGATCGAAAAGCTGGCACGCACCCAGGCACCTGTGTACATCACCGGCGAGTCCGGTAGCGGCAAGGAGCTCGCCGCGCGGCTGATCCACGAACAAGGCGCGCGTGCCGATAAGGCGTTCGTACCAGTCAACTGCGGCGCGATTCCCGAGAATCTGATGGAGTCGGAATTTTTCGGCTACAAAAAGGGCGCCTTTACCGGTGCCGAGTCGGATCGTGATGGTTTCTTTCAAGCGGCCAATGGCGGCACCCTGTTTCTCGACGAAGTTGCCGACTTGCCGCTGCAAATGCAGGTCAAGCTGCTGCGCGTGATTCAGGAAAAGAAGGTACGCAAGGTCGGCAGCACGGTGGAAGAGCCGGTGGACGTGCGCGTCATCAGCGCCACCCACCAGAGCCTTGCGCGCTGTGTGGAAGAAGGCCGTTTCCGCCAGGACTTGTATTACCGGCTCAACGTGATCGAGCTGAAAATGCCGTCGTTACGCGAAATGCGTGAAGACATAGCTGAAATAGCCGGTGTCCTGCTGGCACGCCTGGCGCAGGCTGCTGGCGTAGCTGCGCCCAGGCTCGACAAGGAGGCCGGCAAGGCGCTATCGCAATACGATTTTCCGGGTAACGTGCGCGAACTGGAGAACATCCTGGAGCGCGCGCTGGCCCTGTCCGGCGACGGGAAAATTGATGCGGCGGACTTGCACCTTACCCCGGCGCGCGGGGAAGGGGCACAGGAGGCATTGCAGCCTGGCGCGAAATGGCCGTTGCAGGATTATCTGGACCAGCTCGAGCGCGAAGCCATTCAGGAGGCGCTGGACAAAACCCGCTATAACAAGACCGCTGCAGCCAAGCTGCTGGGGATTACGTTCCGTGCCTTGCGCTACCGGCTGGAACGGCTGGGGATGGAGTAGCCTCCAGGCGCATCGGATACCTATCCCAGCGCAATCGTCAGATAAGTCACATACAGCGCGCCATTCACCCACAAATGCCATACACGCAACTGCCCGCGCGCAATCATCAGGCGCAGCCAGGCGGCTGCAATCAGGGTAATGGCTACACCCGCCAGTACTTCTTTTTGTGGCACCCACGGCGTCAGGGAAATGCCAATGGCGGGTAGCAGCGTGCCCTGGAATACCATCGCGCCAGTGACGTTGCCGAAGGCGAGCGTGTCCTTGTGCTTGCGGATCCACAGGATGCTGTTGACCTTCTCCGGCAATTCAGTGGCCAGCGGCACGATCATCAGCGATAACAGCAGGGCGGAAATGCCGAGTATCGGCGCGGCCTGTTCGACGCCGTGGATGAAACCCTCTGCGCCCGCCACCAGTAGCCCCAGTCCCAGTGCCAGCTGGATCAGGATGGTGAACAGGGTGGTGGGGATGCCGATCTTGGACAGGAACATGGGTTTGCCCGCTTCGGTAGCGTGACCATCCTGTACCAGGTCAGCTGAAGCACGCAGGGTAAGAAGCACATAGAGGAAATACATCAGTACCATGATGAACGCCAGCACACCCCGTATCAGACCCGTGTCGTGCGGTATGAACAGCGCAACGCACGACAGTGCAAACGCCGCCAGGAAAAAATTCATGTCGCGCGTGAGGCCACTGCGCTCAGGGTTGAAATGTCCGTTTATGCCGCGCTTTTTCAGCACCGCGATACTGATCATGAACAGGGTGAGTGTGGACAGCATCAGCGGCGCACCAAGAATCGCACCAACGCCAATTTCCTGGTTCACCTGGACGTTTTGCGTGCCGGCGAAAATCGCCAGCAGCGGTACCATGGTTTCCGGCAGCGCTGTGCCCACGGCGGCAAATATAGAGCCGGTAACGCCTTCGGAAATCTTCAGCTTTTCGCCCAGGTGCTCGAGTGCGTTCACGAACACTTCCGCGGCAATCAGGATAAGTACCAGAAAACCCAATAATTCCAGCCAAAGCATAGCGATATCCCGGACAACAATAAAAGCAGGATTTTAGCAGGCTTGCGGCGGTAAAGCCTTATCCCGTAAAGTTGTGCCCTTTAAGCATGAACGGATTGCCTGATGGGTTTGCTGGATTTACTCGGTTTCAACAAGCTGCCCGCAGGTTTGGCGGGCAGTACGCTGGTGGTAACAGAGGCTGCCGTACTGGAACGCGCAGGCGGCTTGCTCGACACTTTGCAGGCCCGCTTCGGCAACGTGGCGCTGGCGCTGGTCGATGCCGGCAGCTATGCGGGTGGACTGCCTTATCTGGCGCTCCCTGCCGAGGCGGATAAAACGCAGGTCAAACTGGAGAAAATTCGGCCACAGCGGCTGATTATTCTGGGTCTGGACGGCAGTCATGCCGGGCTGGTGCAAGCGGCGGGCTGCCCGGCCTGGTGGATTAACGCCCGCGACGCGCAGGCGGCACAGGCGGGTTGCCGGGCGGTGACGGTTGCCCAGGACGGACTGGGTGTGCCGAATGCGCTAGTTACCGGCGATCCGCTCGCCGGTGTTGAGCAGTTGCCGCAAATCGTGACGGATACGGCGCTGTGCGAACGTCTCAAGGAGCAGCGCGAGGGCGGGCGCTGGGTAGGCTATTTCGCGGGTACGGGCGAGGATGAGGAAGACCTCGCGTATGCCATTTTCAGCCGCCTGATGCGCCACAAGATGGGCTTGATGATACTTGCGCCACGCGCTCCGGAACGTTGTGAGCCGGTGTACCGGGAGTCCATCAAATACCGCCTGCAAACCATTCGGCACGCACGCCTGTCCACCTCCTTCATACCGATCAAGACACGCGTTTACTACGTCGAAGACGCGCACCCGCTGGAGGCGCTGTATGGCTGTGTGGATTTCGTGGTGGCCGGCGCCACGCTGCATCGCCACGCCCGCAATGCGCCCGATATCGCCTCGCCCATGCTGCATGGCAAGCCGGTGATTGTCGGCCCAGCCCGGCGTGATCAGCCGCTGCTGGCGGCAGCGCTGGAAGCAGGGGTGGTGCTGGCAGGGGACGATAACGAGCAGATTTTTGCGCACGCCAGAAGATTGATTGACGACCCGGCCTACAGCCAGCAGCTTGCCGCTCAGGCCAAAGCCTGGCTGCAACTGCAGATAGGGGCATTGGAGCGGGTTGTGGCGCTGATTGAATAAATGAATCTGGTCGAGCTCACGGAATTCGATTTTCACCCGCGTATCGCCCACAGCAAGGGGGTGAGCCTGGTGATGTTCAGCGGACCGGATTGCGGCAGCTGCCGGCGCCTGGAAAAATTGCTGCAAAGTCTGGCTGCCGGGCGCGCGGCGCATTTGTACAAGGTGGACGTACAGACAAGCACCGCACTGGCGCGCGAATACGAGGTATTCCACCTCCCCAGCCTGTTCCTGTTTGTGGATGGGCGGTTTCATGCGCCGCTGCATGCCGAGCCCGTGGCGGAAAAATTCAGCGCGGCGATGGACTGGGCGCTGAGCGAACCGGCGCACGAGGAGCCCTGATGAAGCTGCAGCAAAACGGCGTGGTATCCGGCGTGCGGTTCATCGCCTCGCCCAACTGCGACTGGCGCGCCAACCCGGCGGATATTCGCCTGTTGGTGGTGCATAATATTGCGCTGCCGCCGGGTGAGTTTGGCGGCGATGGCGTGATCGCGCTATTCACTAACCGCCTCCACCCTGGCGCTCATCCTTACTACGCCAGCATTCATCGGTTGCGCGTGTCTGCGCATTTCTTCATCCGCCGCGCGGGTGAAATCATCCAGTTCGTGCCCTGCGGCAAACGTGCCTGGCACGCGGGCGTATCCAGCTGGCGCGGCTGGGAAAAATGCAACGATTTTTCCATTGGTGTGGAACTGGAAGGGGATGACTACACCCCGTTCACCGATGCCCAGTACGCACAACTTGCCGCGCTGATCGCACTCTTCAAAACCACCTATCCTGGCATCGAAATTGCCGGTCACTCCGACATCGCACCGGGACGCAAAACCGACCCCGGAGCCTGTTTTGACTGGCAGCGTCTGGACAGTTTGCTCACAAACAAATAAGAATCGTTCTCAAAAATACTTGCGCACTTGAAAAAGGTGTGTAATATTGCGAATCATTCTTATTAACAATTTTGGTGCGAGTGAGATCATGGACCAGCACAACACTATTTCAGTACGCGATGGCGGCGCTTCCAACAGCCAGAGACGTTATCTGGTACTCGACCGGACGTTGCCGATTCGTAGCGAATCCTTGTTTACGCAGAATGATGAGGTGCTTATCGCCCATCAGGGCGAGCATTACCGCCTGCGTCGCACCCGCAACGGCAAGCTGATTCTGACCAAATAGGCAAAAGGGCATTCACCATGTATATCTGTATATGCAAGGCCGTGACTGACGGTGCAATCCGCGAGGCCGTATGCCAGGGTGCGTGCCGGATGCGCGATCTGAAAGCGGGACTGGGCGTGAGCGCGCAATGCGGTAAATGCGCCTGTCATGCCAAAGCCGTGCTGGAAGATGCCTTGTCGAAACAGAATATGATGCAACACATCCCACTTGAACCCGGCCGTCTGTACGAGGCGGCAGCATAAGGGCTCGAACGAGTCCCAAGGAGGCAAACATGAAGGGTAATGCGGACATCATCCAGTGGTTGAATCGCCAGCTGCAGTACGAGTTGACCGCCATCAACCAGTATTTCCTGCATGCGCGCATGTACAGGAACTGGGGCTTCAACAGCCTCGGCAAGCACGAGTACGAAGAATCCATCGAGGAAATGAAGCACGCCGACATGCTCATCGAGCGCATTCTGTTTCTGGAAGGCCTGCCCAATCTGCAGGAACTCGGCAAGCTCATGATCGGCGAGAAAACCGAGGAATGCATCGCCTGCGATCTCAAGCTGGAACTGGGTTCGCGCGAAACGCTGGTGGCTGCGGTTGCCGCCTGTGAAAACCTGAAGGATTACGTTTCGCGGGAATTGTTCGAGCATATCCTGGAAGACACCGAAGAGCACATCGACTGGCTGGAAACCCAGCTGGAAGTAATGCAAAAGGTCGGCATCCAGAACTGGCTGCAAAGCCAGATGTAAATTTATTGCTGCTGGCGTTGTCGCCAGCGCTGTTTCAGCCAGCCAGCCCGATCCCGGGCAAGCCAGCCAGATTTTTAACTGTCTTGCCAGGGGTATGGACCATGAAATATTTTAAAACCACAGGGTTAAGTGGCGCGGCTGCACTGTTTTTATTCTCCGGTGCGGCGGGTGCCGATGAGAGTTTGTTCGGCTATGTCAAGGGCGCGGAGACGCTGCCGAAGGGAGCAACGGAGCTGGTGCAGACTGTGACGCGGCGCTGGGACAAGGGCGCCGGCGACTATACGGCGTACGACAGCAAGACCGAGCTGGAGTACGGCGTGACCGATCGTTTCACCGGCGCGGTTTATCTGCTCGGGCAGTCGGTCAGTACGCAGGGTTTGCAGATTGACGGCTACATCCCCGGGGATGAAAGCTCCGGGCTCAAGCTGTCGGGTGCGGAAGTGTCGGCCAAGTACAATTTTCTGAGTCCGGTCAAGGATGGTTTCGGTCTGGCGGCCTATGTGTCCGGTGCCTACAGCACGCTGGATCCGCATTCCGGCCAGAAGAAAGACAAGTACACGGTCGAGACCTGGCTGCTGGCGCAAAAGAATTTTCTCGATGATCAACTGGTCTGGGTAGGTAACGTGGGGCTGGAATCGACTTATGCCGTGCGTTTGCCTGTGGATGGCATGGTGTTGACGCAAGATCAGTGGCCAACCACGCCGGAAATGGAGATCGCTGTGCTGGCGGGTACGGGGCTTTCCTATCGCATCGCACCCAACTGGTTTATCGGTGCGGAGGCGCTTTACGACAGCGAATTTGAAACCGGGGTGGGGCAGGAACGCTGGTCGATACAGGCCGGACCGAATATTCACTATGGCGCCAGGGATTGGTGGTTTACGGCCACCTGGTTGCCGCAATTGGCCGGCGGCGGTTTTGAAACCTATCCTGGGCAAACCGATACGAATCTGCACCTGATCGAAAAAACCAGGCAGGAATTTCGTTTGAAAGTCGGCTTTAATTTTTGAGGAATGAATATGAGCAATCTCGACCGCTGGCTGATGATTCCGGCGCTGATTCTGCCCGCAGCGGCGTCTGCGCCCGCATTTGCAGTGCAGTATCTGAGCGTGGAGCAGGCGCAAAAGGCATTGTTTCCCGGCGCCGACCAGTTTGAGGCCAGGCCCGTCGCGCTCAGCGCCGCCCAGCGCAGTGCGATCGAATCCGCCTCGGGTGTGCGCGTGCGCACGGCGGAGGTCAACGCCTGGCAAGCCAAACAGGGCGGCAAGGCGGCAGGCTGGTTCATGCTGGACGAAGTCTACGGCAAGCACGAATTCATTACCTACGCCGTGGCCATCGGTCTGGATGGCGCGGTGAAGGGCGTGGAAATCCTCGACTACCGCGAAACCCACGGCGGTGAGGTACAAAATCCGAAATGGCGTGCCCAATTCACCGGCAAGAAGGCCGGCGACACGCTGAAGCTGGATGAGGACATCAAGAACATCAGCGGCGCCACGCTATCGTGCAAACATCTTACCGACGGGGTCAAGCGGCTGCTGGCGACCTACGAGGCGGTATTGAAGTGAATGCGCCGGTTGATGCGGCTCTGCTGCAGCCGCAGCCCTGCGCAGAACATCTGCGCGCGCGTCCGCTGCTCGGTACCCTGGTGGAAATCGCTGCCGCCGGCGCGACCCCGGAGCAGGTGCAGGCCGGGATCGAGTGCGCTTTCCAGGCGGTGGAAATGGTGCATGCGCTGATGAGTTATCACGCTGCCGATTCGGACGTATCGCACATCAATCGCTGCGCTTTCGAGCGCCCGGTGCCGGTGCATGAACACACCTGGCGGGTGCTGGCTGCGGCCCGGGAAATGGCTGAAGCGAGTGGCGGGCTGTTCGACATCAGCATTGCACCGACGCTGACGCAACTGGGTTTTCTGCCGCGTCACGCCGATTTCCCGCGTATTTCCGGCCGGGGCGACTGGCGCCATGTGGCACTGCTGCCGGACAACCGGGTGCGGCTGATGCGGCGCCTGCGCATCGATTTATCCGGTATCGCCAAGGGTTATGCGGTGGACCTTGCAATCAAGGCACTGATGGATTCAGGCATCAGCGCGGGGCGGGTCAACGCCGGCGGCGATTTGCGCCTGTTCGGTGATGCCACGCAGACCCTGCATGTACGCCACCCGGGCGCACCCACCAGCATCGTGCCGCTGGTTGAATTGCGTGCAGGTGCCGCCGCCACTTCCGCCGGTTACTACACCCAGCGCCGTCATCGCGGGCGCATGATCACGCCGTTGATTCATCCGCACACGCGCGCGGCATGCGGCGTGGAGCGCAGCGTGACGGTTTTGGCGCAGGACTGCATGACCGCCGATGCGCTGACCAAGGTCGTGCACGCCGAACCCGCCCAGGCCGGCGCCGTGCTGTCCCGCTTCAACGCGCGTGCACTGATGCTGGAACACGACCCGGCGAGCGGCGGCTGCCGCATCTTCGATAGTGGTGCCAGCGACAGCGGACAGGCGCGCCATGTATAAACACTTGCCGTTGCCCATCCGCTTTGCCAAGCCGCACAAGCGCGTGCTGTATGCCGTGTTCGCACTGTTGTGGTTGTCCGGCGCGCTGTGGCTGGGGTTTCATTATTTTCTGCGCGTGCCGGGTGAATTCGGTGAAACCGCGCACCCATTGGAAATCTGGTGGCTGCGCCTGCATGGGCTGATGGGGTTTGCCATGCTGGTGGTGATTGGCTCGGTACTGCCTATCCATACCCGCCGCGCCTGGCACTTGCACAAAAACCGCGGCACCGGTTTTATGATGCAGAGCGTATTGCTCTGGCTGTCACTGACCGGTTATGCGCTGTATTACTTCGCCACCGATGCCAACGCCGTCTGGCTGCCCCTGCTGCACTGGGTGGTCGGGCTGGCGTTGCCGTTGCTGCTGGTGCTGCACATCCGGCGCGGCCGCGCCCGCTCGCAAACCGTTTTCAAGCCCGTATCTGATTCCGATACCCATCTCAACCCGCCAGCCAGCCCCACGCCTTTCAGCGTCGCCAGCCAGCCGAACACCGCTAGCTCTGCCGAAAGGAAAAATCATGTACCACCCCAAACTGAAACCGGCGCTTCTGGCGATTCTCGTCACGCTCTCGTTCAACGTCCACGCTGAATCGTCCACCCTCAGCCTGGAACAAAAACTCGATCAGCTGCAACAGGAAATGACGGCGCTCAAGCAACAGCTGGCCGACGAAAAAGCCGCACGTGAGAAACAGGTCGACAGTGCCGTCAAGGCCGCCGTTGCGAGTAATCAGGCAGACAACCCGCCCGCTGAACCGGACACCAGCATCGGTGGTTATGGCGAGCTGTCGTACAGCAATTATCGCGACGGTTCGGTCAAGGACCAGGTGGACTTCAACCGTTTTGTGATGTTTCTCGGACATCATTTTAACGACAGGCTGCGTTTATATTCCGAACTGGAAGTGGAACACGCCGTATCCAGCGCGGATGACAAAGGCGAGATCGAAGTCGAGCAGGGCTACATCGAATATAACCTTACGCCGCAAGCCAATTTACGCGCTGGCCTGATGCTGGTGCCGCTGGGCATACTCAACGAAACGCACGAGCCGCCCACCTACTATGGCGTGCTGCGCAACGAGGTCGAAACCCGCATCATCCCCACGACCATGCGCGCTGCCGGGGTGGCCGTGCAAGGCCTGGTTCTGGATAATGCGCTGGAATACAACGTCGGCCTGGTCACCAGCTTCGACGCCAGCAAATATGCAGGCGATGCCAGTTACGGCATTCGGGACATGCACACCGAAGCCAGCCAGGCCGCCGCCAATAATCTGGCCGTGTACGCCGGACTCAATTACCGCCAGCCGGGCTGGCTGCTGGGCACCGGTGTGTATACCGGCAACACGGCACAAAATGGCAATGGCGAAAACCCCAGCCCCTTCCTCGAAGGCAAAAATGCGCGCCTGACACTGTGGGACGTGCATGGAAAATACGAAATTGGAGATATGGAGCTGCAGGCACTCTATGCACGCGGCACGCTGAGCGACACCCTGGCGGTCAACCAGGCCGCCGGCGTGGTGCCCACATCCGGCGGTGCGGCACCCAGTTCGTTCTATGGCTGGTACGGTCAGGCCGCCTACCATGTGTGGAAAAAAGGCGACATGCGCCTGAGTCCGTTTGTGCGCTACGAGCGCTACAACACCCAGGCCAGCGTGGATGCGGGCTACACCGCCAACCCGCTGAATGACGAGACGGTGCTGACAGCCGGTGCCAACTTCAACCTGAGCCGTGAAGTGGTGTTCAAGGCCGATTATCAGAACTACAAAACCGACAGCAAAAAAGACCGCTTCAACCTGGGTGTAGGCTATATGTTCTAGAGTAAGGGTGAAGTCCGGGAAGTCCGCCCGTTTTTTTGTGATACAAGCATGGCAAATCAGGGCTTCCCACCCCGCCGGATGACCGGCGTTTTACCAAGGAGAAAATCATGCAAACTCAGGATAAGCAACAAGTCATTACGCTGCTCAACCGCATCATGGAACTGGAGCTCGCTGGCGTGGTGCGCTACACCCATTATGCGCTGATGATCTTCGGCTATAACCGCATCCCGATTGTGAGTTGGCTTTCCGAACAGGGGGATGAAGGACTGCTGCATGCGCGCCGTGCCGGTGAGCTGATCACCCATTTCGGCGGCCATCCCTCGCTGGGCATCGGCCCGCTACTGGAGACCCACCAGCACGACATCGGCGCCATCCTGCGCGAATCTCTGGAACATGAGAAAGCTGCGCTGACCACTTACTACGAGTTGCTTGAACTGGCGCAAGGGAAAACGGTATTGCTGGAAGAATATGCGCGTGAACTGATCGCCGCGGAGGAACTGCACGCCGGAGAAGTCAACAAGATGCTGCGCAAGCCCGGCGATATTGCCGAGTTTGCGGAGGTTGCCGATGGGCTGTTGTGACGATAGCGCTTGCGCCATTGGCCAGTTCCAGGCGCGCCAGTCGCGCACGCTGAAATGGGTGTTGGTCATCAATAGCGTCATGTTCTGGGTCGAGTTCGGCGCCGGGCTGGCAGCAGGTTCCGCAGCATTGATGGCGGATTCCCTCGACATGCTGGGCGATGCACTGGTGTATGCCATGAGCCTGTATGCGGTGACGCGCGGACTGCGCTGGAAGGCGGGCGCTGCACTGGCCAAGGGCCTGGTGATGGCGGGTTTCGGCTTGTTCGTGCTGGGGCAGGTGGCTTATCGGATGTTCAGTGCTGTTCCCCCCGAGGCTGCCACCATGGGTGCGGTGGGTTTGCTGGCGCTGGTCGCCAACCTGGTGTGCCTGCGTCTGCTCACCCGCCACCGCGACGAAGACATCAATATGCGTTCGGTGTGGCTGTGCTCGCGTAACGATATTGTTGCAAACGTCTCAGTTCTGGTTGCTGCCGGTCTGGTAGCCGTTGTTCATCACCCCTGGCCGGACTGGGTGGTGGGCCTGGGTATCGCCGCATTGTTTTTGCACTCGGCGTGGCGTGTGCTGGGGCAGGCCCGGCGCGAACTCCAGGCAGCCTGACCCGGCTTGGAGATTCAGGCTGAAATCAGCCTGATGTGGGCTTGACCGGGCAGAACACGCTCTACGGAACTGGCGGTTATGCCAATGTTCGAACGAACTTTTCCCGGCCCCATTGGCGCGTCTTCGCCGCAGCAATAAATGCGTCTTTGTCGTTGGCATCCACGACGCCTGCGTCTTGCCCGACATTCGCTTTTTTCAAAAGCGCCTGGCCGCCTTTGTCGACGGCGATTGCCTTGAGATGACCGAAAGCATCGCGTACGAAATCGATCGCGGCGCCTTCCTTCGACAGTGCCTTTGCGCCATCGTCGGAGAGGATGACCGCGACTGCGTCGAACAGCACGGAAGGCGTACCCGCCAGCTGTCCGTCAGCCGCCAGCATCGAGCCGTTGGCAAGCTTCGCGCCGCCAACTTTGGGGGCGACAATCTTCACCGTCGCACCCGCATCGGTCGCGGCCTTGTGTACTTTTTTAATGATGGCGCCGTCTGAACCGTCCGCAATCAGGATGGCAATTGCGCGTCCCATCAAAGTATCTTTCATCTTGCCGATGATCTGCAAAGCCGGCGAAAGGGGCAGTTTCTGCACTGGCGCAGCGGCTGCCGGCGCTTCGGGTAGTTTGGAAAATCCAAGACCGTTGGCGACGCGCTGAGCGAGGTCTTTCTCAATATGCAGGAGATGACCGACCATAGCCTCGCGCACGTGCAAATGATCGACTTTGGACAGCTCGAACACCAGGGCTGAAGCGATATGTGCCTGCTCGTACGCGGTTTGGCTCAGATAGAACTGGCGCGCCTGGCTGTAATGATCGGCGAAACTCTCGGCGCGAATGCGCACTTTTTCACCGCTTTCATTGACTGCCGCGCTATGAAAGCCCTTGGTGGGTGTTTCTCGTGGCGAGTTTTCGGACAAGGAATTGGGCTCATACGCAACACGACCCGCCGGTTGCGCCATCTGCATGTGTCCGTCGCGCTGCTGGTTCGCAAACGGGCACTGGGGCGCGTTGACCGGGATCTGATGGAAATTGGGCGAACCCAGGCGCGAAAGCTGCGTGTCGAGATAGGAGAACAAACGGCCCTGCAACAGCGGATCATTGGAGAAATCGATGCCTGGTACGATATTGGCGGGACAGTAAGCAACCTGTTCGGTTTCCGCGAAGAAATTGTTCGGCCAGCGATCCAGCACCATGCGTCCGATCACTTGCAAGGGTACCAGTTCTTCGGGGATCAGCTTGGTCGCGTCTAGATGATCGAATGGGAATTCCTCCGCTTGCTCCTGCGTGAAAAGCTGCACCGCGAATTCCCATTCCGGGAAATGGCCGGCCTCGATGGCCTCGAACATATCGCGGCGATGGAAGTCCTGGTCAGCGCCGGAAATCTTGACGGTTTCATTCCAGACGGTGGACTGCAGGCCGAGCTTGGGACGCCAGTGGAATTTGACGAAACTCGATGCGCCGGCGGCGTTGATCAGCCGGAAACTGTGCACGCCAAAACCTTCGATCATCCGTAGCGAACGCGGAATCGTGCGGTCCGACATGATCCACATCACCATGTGCATGGATTCGGGCGTGAGCGAAATGAAATCCCAGAAGGTGTCGTGTGCGGTTGCCGACTGCGGGAAGCCGCGGTCGGGCTCCATCTTGACGGCATGAATCAGATCGGGGAATTTGATGGCATCCTGGATGAAAAAAACCGGGATGTTGTTGCCGACCAGATCCCAGTTGCCTTCCTTGGTGTAGAACTTCACGGCAAACCCGCGCACGTCACGCGGTGTGTCGACCGAACCCGCGCCGCCTGCGACGGTTGATATGCGCGTAAATACGGGCGTCTTCACCCCTACTTCGGTAAGTATTCTGGCATGGGTGTATTGCTTCAACGAAGTGGTCAGCTCGAAGAATCCGTGCACGCCAGTCGCACGCGCGTGCACGATACGCTCGGGAATACGCTCGTGATCGAAATGGGTGATTTTTTCTCGGAGGATGAAATCCTCCAGCAGCGCAGGGCCGTGCGCATGGGCTTTGAGCGAGTTCTGATTGTCGGCAAGCGCGGCGCCCTGGTTGGTAGTGAGTGCGGGGTGCTTCCCGCCGACAATCTGGTGCAGTTCGCCGCCGGCACCGATTTTTGTGTCGCCGTTCGAGGCCGAATGCTTCGCCTTTCCTGAATTGCGCATGGTCTTTTCTTTGCTCATGATCGATCTCCTGATAAGTGACGCCGGTCTGCCGGCTATTGCCTCTTCACGTGTGTGACGCTGGGATGTCGGGTAGTGCTACATGGTTGCGGCAAGGTGCACCCTGTATTACCGCACCTTAAGCGCGCAGAGCAATCAGGTCTGTACGGAGGCGTACGTTAGTGGATTTTGGACCGACGAACCTTGATACCGACAGAGAGTCATTTTGTGGAATTGATGCATGGACAACCACAGGGCTTGAGTATCCGGGGAAACGGCCGGAACCGCTGAAGGAACAAGCCATGCCGCGTCAAATCGGCATCTTGCGGAATGCAGACCCATCGACTATGGTGAAATTGGAATAGCATCATTTCCGGTCGGAATATCCTTTCCCCCTTTCCCCATGCTGAATTGGTGGAAGAGAGCGTCATTTTCAACTCGTATCCAAGGAGAAGCCATGAAAGCCACTCAACCAGTGTTTCAATTCCTCGTGGGTCTGGCTCTGGCGTTGATGCTCGGCGCCGGAACCGCGTCTTACGCGGCGGACAACCCCGCACTGTGGAAGTATCAGGTGAAAGGCGATTTCAACACCGTGCTTGCCAGCCTCAAGACGGGCTTGGAGGCCAGGCAATTCCAGATCACCGGCGAGGAGAACATGTCCAAGGGACTGGAGAACAACAAGAAGGTGCTTGGTGAGGACAAGTGGAACACCATCGGCTTCCAGAACGTGACCGTAGTGCACTTCTGTTCGATAGTGTTCAATCATGAGGTGTACAACCTCAACATGGACCTGGCCATCCTCTGCCCGTTCAAGGTGGTGGTCTACAATATGAAGGCCAAGCCCGACCAGATCACGATCCTTACCACCCGCCCCACCTACCTTGTGGCCAAGGATCGGAACAAGAAAGTCAGGGAAGCGGGCAAGAAGATCGAGGACCGGATTGTCACGGCCATCAAGGAATCGGTGCACTGATGTCCGCCGGGCTTTGCGGAGAGCCCGCCGCGAGAGCAACGGGCGGGCCTTATTCCAATCGCAGCGCTCGCACAAAGGGGCGCTTTTGTATTGGAATAGCGATTTGCCGACGCTTGCATTACACCACGATGGTATGCGTTCATTAAAATAATGAAGGACAAGGCATCCTAATATAGAATATGGCCCCGTGGCAGCCATGCGGTCGTTGTCGCTTCACTCACGCCCGGCTGATGATATTGTCGCAAACAGAGCTTTCCCCACTGGAAGCAAGACAACGAATGGCAAATGGAGAGCTTCATGGACAGCGAATGGATAGTTGATTGGAGCCAGAAGACCGCGACGCATACGGGGGGACTCAAGCTGCAGTTCATCAGGCAGGAGGAGTTCAACCGGAAATACGCAATCAGCCCGAGGGACGGCAGGTCGGCTGTCCACGAACCCGACGGGTGGATGCGGCTGGTGGTCGACGGAGTGAAGAGTGACCAGCCGGTAAACGTCACCGATATCCACGACCTGCTACTGGCGGGACAGGATGCCTTCCTGGAAGAAGCGCGCCGGCGGAAGCAAGACCAGAAAAACGCCGGATGAGCGCGCAGGCGGGACGCCCTGGCGGAGGCTCGATTCCAATACAAGATGTGACCCGTTAACCCCTCAAGCTGCCGCTTGTACCGATAGTCCAGCCGTGAGCAGGTGAACGCGCAGGCTACGATGGTGCAGGCCAGCCGTCAGCTAAACAGCGGCGCGCATTTGCCGCGCGGCTTCCACCATGTTCGCCAGCGCCGCTTCGGTCTCTGGCCAGGCGCGGGTTTTCAGGCCGCAATCCGGGTTGACCCAGAGGTTTTCCGCAGGCACCACCTCGGCGGCTTTTTTCAGCAGGCGCGTCATTTCTTCGGTGGATGGCACGCGTGGGCTGTGGATGTCGTAGACGCCGGGGCCGATTTCGTTGGGGTAGCTGAAATCGCCGAAGCCGCGCAGCAGTTCCATGTCCGAGCGCGAGGTCTCGATGGTGATCACGTCGGCATCGAGCGCGGCGATGGCGGGCAGGATGTCGTTGAATTCGGAATAGCACATGTGGGTGTGGATCTGCGTCTCGTCGCGCACGCCCGACGCCGAGATGCGGAATGCGCGCCCGGCCCAGTCCAGATACGCAGGCCAGTCGCCGCGGCGCAGCGGCAGGCCTTCGCGGATGGCGGGTTCGTCGATCTGGATGATGCCGATGCCGGCGGCTTCCAGGTCAATCACTTCATCGCGGATCGCCAGTGCGATTTGCAGCCCGGTGTCGCTGCGCGGCTGGTCGTCGCGCACGAACGACCATTGCAGGATGGTGACCGGGCCGGTGAGCATGCCCTTCATTGGCAGGTGGGTCAGGCTCTGCGCGTAGGCGGTCCACGCCACGGTCATCGGCATCGGGCGCGACACATCGCCGTAAATGAGCGGCGGCTTCACGCAGCGCGAACCATAGCTTTGCACCCAGCCGTTCCGGGTGAAGGCAAAGCCGGCCAGCTGCTCGCCGAAATATTCCACCATGTCGTTGCGCTCGGCCTCGCCGTGCACCAGCACGTCCAGCCCGAGGCCGACCTGTTTGTCCACCGCCAGTTTGATTTCGCGCTGCATCGCTTTGGTGTATTCCGCTGCGGTCAGCTCGCCGCGCTTGAAGGCGGCACGCGCAGCGCGGATTTCCCCGGTCTGCGGAAATGAACCGATGGTGGTGGTGGGGAACGCGGGCAGCTTGAAGCGCGCATGCTGTCTGGCCTGGCGCGCCTGGAATGGTGTGGCGCGCCGGTCGGCATCCTGTGGCAACGCGGCCAGGCGTGCCGCCACCGCCGGGTTGTGTACCCGCGGGCTGGCCCGGCGCGTGGCGGCAGCCGCACGGGATAAGGCAAAAGCGACGGCATGCCTCAGGTCGCTAGTTTCGGTGCCAATGGCCAGCGCCCGTTTTAGCGCGTCAAGCTCATTCAGCTTTTGCACTGCAAACGCCAGCCAGGAGCACAACTCGGCATCCAGCTGGTCTTCACTTGTCAGATCCACGGGAACATGTTGCAGCGAGCACGACGGTGCAATCCACAGCCGGTCGCCCAGTTTTGCATGCGCCGCTGCCACCAGCGCCAGCGTCTGGTCGAGATCGGCGCGCCAGATGTTGCGCCCGTCAATCGCGCCCAGCGACAGCACCTTGTAGTGCGGCAGGCGGTCGAGCACGGTGCTCAATTGATGCGGTGCGCGCACGGCATCAATATGCAGGCCCGCCACCGGCAGCGTGCAGGCCAGCACGGCGTTGTCGCCCAGCGCGCCGAAATAGGTGGCCAGCAGGATTTTCACTCCGGCGGCGTTGAGACGGTTGTAGGCGGGCTCGAACGCCAATTTCCAGGCAAGCGGCAAGTCCTGACACAGGATGGGTTCGTCCAGCTGTACCCATTCCACGCCCAGGTTCTTCAGGCGTACCAGGATTTCACCGTAGACCGGCAGCAGTTTGTCGAGCAACGCCAGGCGGTCGAAGCCGGCGGCCTTCTCCTTGCCCAGGAACAGGAAAGTGAGCGGGCCGACCAGTGTGACTTTGACCTTGTATCCCAGCGCCTGCGCTTCAGTCACTTCGTCGAACAGGCGTTCGGACGCCAGCCTGAAAACCGTATCCGCGGTGAATTCCGGCACCAGATAATGGTAATTGGTATCGAACCACTTGGTCATTTCCAGCGCCCAGGTGCCCTGATCGCCGCTTTCTGCATGGCCGCCGCAGCAGGATTTGGCCTCGCTCGCCACACCGCGCGCCTGGGTGAAATAACGCGCCAGTTCGGTTTCCTGTCCGCTAAAGCCGAAGCGCGCCGGCTCGCAGCCCAGCAGCTGTATGTGGTTGAGCACCTGATCGTAGTAGGCGAAATCCCCTACGGCAACGAAGTCCAGCCCGGCGTCGGCTTGCAGATGCCAGTGACGCGCGCGCAGTTCGCGGCCGGTGGCTTCCAGCGCGGCGGCATCGATCTCGCCGCGCCAGAATTTCTCCAGTGCGAATTTCAGTTCGCGATTTTTGCCGATGCGAGGGAAGCCCAGGGTGTGGATGGTGGTCATGATGGTCGGTCCGGATTGGAAAGTATCATGCATCATGCGATAAGCTGGTTTATGATACAAACGAGTAATTTTCCTGATTTGTATGAATATAACTAATACATGCTCACACTCAAGCATCTGCGCGTGATCGAAGCGCTGAACGAAACCGGCAGCCTGACCCGTGCGGCCACCCGTCTGCACCTGACCCAGTCGGCGCTGTCGCACCAGCTAGTCGCGCTGGAAGCGCACTACGGCGTGACGCTGTTCGAGCGCAGCCGGCCGCTGCGCGTCACCCCGGCCGGGGTGCGCCTGCTGCAGCTGGCGCAGGAAGTATTGCCGAAAATGGAAGCCGCCCGGCGCGACCTGGCGCGGCTGGCCGAAGACAACCAGCCGGGACGGCTGCGCATTGCGGTGGAGTGCCACACCTGCTACGACTGGCTGATGCCTGGCATGGACGCCTACCGCGCGCACTGGCCGGAGGTGGAGATGGATCTGGTGGGCGGGTTTCATACCGATCCGCTGGCATTGCTGGCGGAAGACAAGGCCGACCTGGTGATCGTGTCGGAAACGGCGCGCCACAAGGGCGTGACGTTCAGTCCGTTATTCCGCTACGAGATGCTGGCGCTGATGGCGACCGGCCACCCGCTGGCGGCCAGGGCGTATTTAACCGCGAAAGATTTTGCGCACGACCCGCTGGTGACCTATCCGGCGCCGGATCGCCTGCTCGACGTGGTGCGGCGCGTATTGAAGCCGGCCGGGGTCAACCCGGAGCGGCGCCTGGCCGAGCTTACCATCGCCATTGTGCAGCTCGTCGCCAGCCGCAAGGGACTGGCGGCGCTGCCTGCCTGGGCGGTACAGCCCTACCTGGAACGCGGCTACGTGGTGGCGCGGCCCATCGGCAAGAATGGCTTGTGGAGCGGACTCTACACGGCCGCGCGCGACAGCGACGCGACGCGGGCGTTTCACCGCGATTTTGTCGACACCCTGCGCGAGCAGGCGTTCATGACGCTGCCGGGGATCGAGCCGCTGGCGGGATTGCCTCACGCACGTTGACGCGATTCAACACCGGCAACGTAAAGGTAGGGGCGCGCCCTCACACAGCCTGTACGCCCTGTGGATGTTGTTCCCGACGGGGAGCGTTCCGCGGTCTATTGCAGGATGACAAACTGGTGCGGCGCAAGATTGAGTTGGGCGAAGCGGGCGCCGGACGGCGCTTCCCGCACCGTCACGCTGCCCGTGCCGCCGTGCAGAAAGTTCAGCGTGCTGCCGTTGGCGTGGAAGGCGGCATCGACGATCACGCAATCGTTGCGCGTCTGGTCGGATACATTGTAAGCCACCAGCACTTCCGATCCCCACAGCAGGCGCGAGAAGGCCAGGGTATAGGCCGTGCCGAACGGGAAGCCGAAATGTATGCCGTCCCCCGAGATTTGCCGGTAGTACATCCTTCCGAAACGAAGATGCGGCGTGCTGCGCATCACCCGGGCGATTTGTGCGATGGACCGGTAGATGTTGCAGTCCGTGTTGAGCAGGTTGCGGCTGGGTACCGCCGTATCGAACATCGCTTCCCGCATGTTGTTGTCGCTGCCTTGTCCTTCGAAGCCTTGTTCGGTTCCGTAGTAAATGCACGGCGTCCCCAGTGCGCAGAGCAGGAAACCGATGCCGCCGACGATCTGTGCATCGGGCGCCGGACCCGCGCCGTAGCGGCCGGGCTGCCAGAAGGAGTCGTGGTTGTCGACAAAGGTGACCAGGTAGCGTCCGATCTCACCGCGGTTCAGAGCGCGCAAGCGTTGGGCTTCGAGGCGGTTGAACAGCGTTTCCGGACCGGCAAGGCCCTTGAGCACATCGCGCAGCGGGCGGTGGTTCGGATCGTTGAACTTTCCTTCCGCCAGCGGGAAGTCAAGGACGGAATCGATGCCAAAGAACACGGTTTGATCGTTGCTCCGTGACGTGTTTTGGCCGATGTAGCGGTCGACGATGTCGTCGTCCGGCACTGCCAGTTCGCCGAACAAAAAGAACCCGCGCTTGCCCAGGGAATAAGCGAACTCGCGGATGTTGGAACAAAAACGCGAACTGGCCAGGGCGCCCATATGCTTGATCGCGTCCACGCGGAAGCCGTCCAGGTCGGCTTCCCTGATCCAATAGGCGTGGATCCTGATCAGGGCGTTGATGACCTCGGAGCCGATTGGGTCGTCGTCGTTGGCGTAATCCTTGAGGCCTGCCATATCACCGTTCTGGTTCTGCGGCGGGTTGTCGTAGTCGCTCATATTGCCTTTGCGGTGGTAGTAGTCCGGGTTGCGCAGCTCCGTGGGGAAGGGCTTTTGCGCGTCGCGCCAATCGCCGAACGGGAAGCGCTGGTCATTGGCGTAGTTGTAGCTGAATCCGCCGGGGTAGAACCAGTTATCCCCGGAATGGTTGATGACCACATCGAGGATGATGCGGATCGGGTGCGGGCGACCGTCCTTCTGGTAGTTATGCGCCGCTTCAACGAGGTCGATCAGATCCTGTTTGGTGCCAAAGCGCGGATCGATGTCGAGATAGTTGTTGATGTTGTAGCCGTGATACGCGCCATCGTTGTTGCCGAATACCGGCGAGAGCCAGATCGCCGTGCAGCCCAGGCCGGCAATATAGTCCAGGTTCCGGGTAATACCCTTGATCTTGCCGCCGTAGAATTGATTATCGGCGGGCGTCACGCCCTTGCACCGACTCGGCCCAGGCACGGGCTGGCGCGGTGTATCGTCGTGAAACCGGTCCACCATCAGGAAATAGATAAATTCTTCGCGCCATTCGCGCTCGATGTTGAGATAACGCTTTCCCGGTATGGGAGCGAGTTCGATTTCACTGAGTGACTTGGGCTGTGGCATCGCGATTTACTCCCTTGCTGTTTGGTGCGGGTTGGCGCGACCAAATAAAATTCAGCGTAGTACATTTTCGCTGCGGTGTTCATGGGAGCGAATCTGTCAAAGGGAACAGGCAGGAGTTATAACTGTTTGACGGGTGGGAGCCGTATGCAGTAACGCCGCAAAATGCGTATACCCGGAATTTCTACATGTAATGCGCACATGCCTTGCTGACTCGATGGCTCGGATCGAAGAAAAAAACCTCGGCAGCCATGCCGCGAGCACCCTGGTAGTAAAGGGTGATGCTTTCCGCGCCGACCAGGGTTGATACCAGCTCGAAGTGAAGGGTGGGATTGAGTTGCAACGCCTTGGCCCAGTAGGCGCGAACCGATTCCTTGCCTTTGAGAATGCCGGAAAGCTCGCCTGCGATCTGTGCAATGTAAGGGGAGGACATTTCGAAATCGTCGGTGTAATGCGACAGGATCCGGTCCAGGTCATGGCTATTCCATGCATCGATCCATTCGGCTGCGAAATGGTCTGCAAAGTCTTTGCTGAGCATGCGATTCCTCACGCGTGAATTCAGTAACCGGCAGAGCGGCTCTGCCGGGCATTCCTTAGCCAGAGGATGCTGTTATTCCAGACATCAGCTGGCCAGGTGCGCACATCAATCTGTGACTGGTACACCATACATTTCCACGATGCGTTTGTCCTGGTCCTGCGCAGAGAAACTCTCCCACTCGATATCGTTTACATCGACTGTGCTGGAGAACCCCTGTACGGCATCGTCCTCGAAGCCGACATGCCTCAATTTCCCCGCACACTCCGGCATTTCGCTGATGGAGAAATTGAGCAAATCGGTACGCCACATCGCATACTTGCCCGCAACCACTGCGTTGGGATGCTGGCCCAGACGTGTGCTGTAATCAGCGATGGATGCCTGGAGATCACGCACTGCAAGTGAGATATGGAAGCGTTTCATCCTGTCGCCTTTCTTATCTCCGAGCTGTGGCGAATGCAACTCAGCACCGCCTTGAGCGACGCGCTAACGGTGTCGTGATCGAACGCGGCGCCGGCCACGCGCTGGCCGTTGATGTTGAGCTGGATGTAGGCCACGGCTTCGGCATCGGTGCCGCTGCCGATGGCGTGTTCGCTGTAATCCACCACGTTGATGTGCTGGCCGCTGTGGCGCATCCAGCCCTGTACGAAAGCCGAAATGGCGCCTTCGCCGTGCCCCTGTATCAGCCGGGTCTGGCCGTCCACCTCGATCTGCGCAGCGAGGCTGTCCTGGCCGCCAGTACGGTCCAGGCGGTAGCCCTTGAGGCTGACGCGGGCCTGGTCGTTGACGAAAGTTTCCATGAACAGCGCATGAATGCGCGCGCTGTCCACTTCGCCGCCGTCGGCTTCGCTGGCGCGCTGCACCGCTTGCGCCAGTTCCACCTGCATCCAGCGCGGCAGGTTGAGGCCGTAATCGCGCTCCATCACGAATGCCACGCCGCCCTTGCCGGACTGGCTGTTGACGCGGATCACCGCCTGATAATCGCGCCCGATGTCGTGCGGGTCAATGGGTAGATAGGCAACCTGCCAGGGCGCGTCCGGCTGCTGCAGGTGCACGCATTTGCGGATGGCGTCCTGATGGCTGCCGGAAAACGCGGTGTACACCAGTTCGCCCACCCACGGATGGCGCGGGTGCACGGGCAGCGCGGTGCACGCGGTGGCGACCTGGATGATCTCGTCGGGGTTGGACAGGTCGAGTTCGGGGGCGATGCCCTGGCTGTACAGGTTCATCGCCATGGTGACGATGTCCATGTTGCCGGTGCGCTCGCCGTTGCCGAGCAGGGTGCCTTCGACGCGATCGGCACCGGCCAGCACGCCCAGCTCGGCGGCCGCCACCGCACAGCCGCGATCGTTGTGGGTATGCAGCGAAAGAATGATGCTGTCGCGCCGGCTGATATGGGTGGCGAAATATTCCACCTGGTCGGCGAAGATATTCGGCGTGCTGCTCTCCACGGTGGACGGCAGATTGATGATGCACGGCTGCGCGGGCGTGGGCTGCCAGACGTCCAGTACCGCCTCGCAGATTTCCACCGCGTAATCCATTTCGGTGTTGGAGAAGCTCTCCGGCGAATACTGGAACGTCCACGCGGTGGCCGGGTATTTCTGCGCCTCGCGCCTGACCCATTCGGCACCCTGACGCGCAATTGCGGTGACGCCGTCGCGATCCAGTCCGAACACGCGTTCGCGCTGCACCGGCGAGGTGGAGTTGTAAACGTGGACAATCGCGCGTTTTGCCCCTTTGAGCGCCTCGAAGGTGCGTGCGATCAAGGCCTCCCGCGCCTGCACCAGCACCTGGATGGTGACGTCGTCGGGAATCGCGTGCGCCTCGATCAGCCAGCGCACGAAGTCGAAGTCGGGCTGGCTGGCAGCCGGGAAACCGACTTCGATTTCCTTGAATCCAAGCTTGACCAGGAGTGCCCACAGCCGCTGTTTTTGCGCCACGTTCATCGGCTCCAGCAGCGCCTGATTGCCGTCGCGCAGGTCCACGCTGCACCAGCGCGGCGCGGCGCTGAGGGTGCGGTCCGGCCACTGGCGGTCACGCATCTGCGGTGTCGGGGTAGGGCGGTATTTGCGGTGGTCAAACGTGCTCATGGTGCGGCTCCTGGTCGGGTTGAGGTAGATCGGCGCGGCCGTGGTGGGGCATGCGCGGTGCAGGCTTTTTGGGCTGCGCTGGAGTGCCCACGGGTAGTGGACAGGAAGAATATTAGGCCAAAGCAGGCGGCATGTGCTTGCGTATTAGGTTGTTGGAAACATATATAGGGCAATATTATTGCTTGAATAATGATATTGTAAGAATTATATTGTTGTATCAGGCATGCGGAGGCGAATCATGGAATTGGACCGTTACGACCGTCAGCTGCTTGCGGTGCTGCAGCAGGAAGGGCGCATCAGCAACCAGGAACTGGCCGAGCGCATCGGCCTGTCACCCTCGCCGTGCCTGCGCCGCGTGCGCGCGCTGGAAGAAGCCGGGCTGATTACCGGCTACCACGCCGTGCTCGACGCCAAAAAGCTGGGGCTTAGCCTGCTGGCGCTGATTCATATCTCGATGGATCGGCACACGCCGGAGCGTTTTGCCAATTTCGAGGCGAAGGTGAGCGCGTTGCCTGAAGTGCTGGAATGCCTGCTGATTACCGGCCAGGACGCCGACTACCAGCTCAAGGTCATCGTGCGCGACATGGATGCGTATCAGGCCTTGTTGCTTGAGCAGATCACCCGCATCGAGGGCGTGAGCGGGGTGCATTCGAGCTTTGTCCTGCGCCGGGTGGTTGATAAAAGCGCGCTGCCGATACTTTGACGGACGTGCCACAGAGAACACGGAGATCACAGAGACTATGCGGTTTACCGGCTTGGGTGGTTCGTGGTCGTTCAGCAAAATCAATGCACAGATTCGCGCGCTAAAAAGCAAAATACGAAACGGATTTCCCGCTTTTCTCTGCGCACTCTGTGTTCTCTGTGGCAGAGGGTTTATAACCAATGCAGTTTCAAAAGCGGCTTGTATCCATCTGCTACAGTCACCATATTCATTGTGAACAACGCAAGGAGCATTGATCGTGGACAGCAACACCGACACCACCGGACAGTCAGCGCTCGACAGCATCCATCACCTCGCTATCGTCGTCACCGATGTAGCGGCGTCGGTGCGCTGGTATCAGGAAAATTTCGCCTGCCGGGTGGCGTATCAGGATGCGACCTGGGCGCTGCTGAAATTCGCCAATACCAGCATGGCGCTGGTCATTCCTGCGCAGCACCCGCCGCATATCGGCATCCAGGTGGACGACGCAGCGCGCTTTGGCCCGCTGACCACGCACCGCGACGGCACGCGCTCGGTGTATGTGAATGACCCGGATGGCAATGCGCTGGAGATGATGGCGCGCGACTGATCCGGTTTAGTCGAACACCACCGTCTTGTTGGCATACAGCAGCACGCGGTTTTCGATATGCCAGCGCACCGCGCGCGACAGCACGATTTTTTCCAGGTCGGTGCCGCGCCGGATCAGGTCATCCAGCGAATCGCGGTGCGAGATGCGCGCCACGTCCTGCTCGATGATGGGGCCGTCGTCGAGTGCTTCGGTGACGTAATGACTGGTCGCGCCGATCAGCTTCACCCCGCGTTCGAACGCCCGGTGGTAGGGGCGCGCGCCGTGGAACGCGGGCAGGAACGAGTGGTGAATGTTGATGATGCGGCTCGGATAGTGGCGGATGAAATCCGCCGACAGCACCTGCATGTAACGCGCCAGCACGATGAAATCGATATGATGGTGGCGCAACAGGGCAAGCTGGGTTTTCTCCGCATCCGCCTTGTCCTCCCGGCTCACCGCAATGTGCTGGAACGGCACCTGGTAGGCCTCGGCCAGCCATTGCGTGTCGGTGTGATTGCTCAGTATCAGCGGGATGTCGCAGTTGAGTTCGCCAGCCTGGTAACGGTACAGCAGGTCGGCCAGGCAGTGGTCGTAACGCGATACGAAAATCGCCAGGCGGGGACGGTAGGCCGAGCGCGCCAGCCGCCATTGCATCTGGAAACGCGCGGCGATCCCGGAAAATTCCGGCTCGAAATCATTCAGGTCCAGGTCGAATCCGGCCAGATCCCATTCCACGCGCATCAGGAACAGTTTCAGTTCGGCATCCTGATGCTGGTCGGCGTGCAGGATATTGGCGTTGTGCTGGTACAAAAAATCGGCAATCGCGGCGACCAGCCCTTTCTGGTCGGGGCAGCTGATGAGCAGGATGGCGGAGTTTTTAGCGGTCATGGCGGATCCCTTTTCAGCATCATAGCCAGACTGGCCGGCGAACTGCAACCAGTGAAAAAATCTATTCGCTTGATTCCAAAGCAATTCACCAGAAAGCACCCGGAAAAGCACAAATTTGTCCTTGCAGTATGCCCTCAGGATTACTACAATTTGTTACGTTGTTGCCAGCGAGACACTATATGTTGTGGGTAACCCATTGCAGAAGCTGTGCATAACCTGTTCGTAACCATAACCAATTCCAAGGAGACGCCCCATGCAGCTTGCCACTCCCATTTCTTCCGATAGCCCGATGCGCAAACCTTCAGAAGGCAGCGCTGCGCCAGCGCAGCCCGCATCCTACGGCGACTACAAAATCATTCGGCGCAATGGTGCAGTGGTGAGTTTCGAGCCGTCCAAGATCGCTGTGGCGATGACCAAGGCGTTCATCGCCGTGCACGGCGGCCAGGCTGCGGCGTCGGCGCGTATCCGCGAAATGGTGGACGGCCTGACCAATGCGGTGGTGCAGGCGCTGATCCGGCGCCAGCCGCACGGCGGCACTTTCCATATCGAGGACATCCAGGATCAGGTCGAGCTGTCGCTGATGCGTTCCGGCGAGCATGAAGTGGCGCGTGCCTACGTGCTGTATCGCGAAAAACGCAACCAGGAGCGCGCCGCGCACAAGGCCGAAGGCACGCAAGAGCACACCCTCAGCGTGACCGAAGACGGCGTGCGCAAGCCGCTGGACATGGCCGCGCTGAATGCGCTGGTGGTCACCGCCTGTGCAGGCCTGGGCGCCGAAGTCAGCCCCGAGCCCATCCTGCAGACCGTGTTGCGCGACCTGTACGACGGCGTGCCCATGGCCGAAGTGGAAAAAGCCCTGGTGCTGGCGGCGCGTGCCGGCATCGAACAGGACCCCGGCTACGCCTTTGTCAGCGCGCGGCTGCTGCTCAACTCGATCCGCCACGAGGTGCTCGGACGCACCGTGCTGCAGGCGGACATGGCCGGCGTGTATGCGGAATATTTCGCCAGCTATATCAAAAAAGGCATCCAGGCCGAACTGCTGGACGAGCGTCTCGCCCAGTTCGACCTGGTGCGTCTTGGGCAGGCACTGGACGCCGAGCGCGATCTGAAATTCGGCTACCTCGGCCTGCAGACCCTGTACGACCGCTACTTCCTGCATATCGAAGAGCGCCGCATCGAACTGCCGCAGGCGTTCTTCATGCGCGTGGCGATGGGGCTGGCGCTGAACGAGATCGACCGCGAAGCGCGCGCCATCGAGTTCTACCAGGTGCTGTCCAATTTCGACTTCATGTCCAGCACGCCCACGCTGTTCAACGCCGGCACCCAGCACAGCCAGCTGTCTTCCTGCTACCTGACGACCGTGACCGACGACCTCGACGGCATCTACCAGGCGATCAAGGAAAACGCCATGCTGCAGAAATATGCGGGTGGCCTGGGCAACGACTGGACCCCGGTGCGCGCACTGGGCAGCCGCATCAAGGGTACCAACGGCAAGTCGCAAGGCGTGGTGCCGTTCCTGAAAGTGGTCAACGACACCGCGGTGGCGGTGAACCAGGGCGGCAAGCGCAAGGGCGCGGTGTGCGCCTACCTGGAAACCTGGCACCTGGACATCGAGGAGTTCCTCGAGCTGCGCAAGAACACCGGCGACGACCGCCGCCGCACCCACGACATGAATACCGCCAACTGGATTCCCGACCTGTTCATGAAGCGGGTGATGGAAAACGCCGAGTGGACCCTGTTCAGCCCGTCCGACGTGCCCGACCTGCACGACAAATACGGCCGCGCGTTCGAGGAAGCCTACACGGCCCACGAAGCCAGAACCGTCAGCGGCGACATCAAGTATTTCAAGCGCGTGCCCGCCACCCAGCTGTGGCGCAAGATGCTGTCCATGCTGTTCGAGACCGGCCATCCGTGGATCACCTTCAAGGACCCGTGCAACATCCGCAGCCCGCAGAGCCACGTCGGCGTGGTGCACAGTTCCAATCTGTGCACCGAGATCACGCTGAATACCTCCGACACCGAAATCGCCGTGTGCAACCTCGGTTCGGTCAATCTGGTCGCGCACCTCAAGGACGACGGCCAGGGCGGCAAAACCCTGGACCTGGAAAAACTGCAGCGCACCATCCACACCGCCATGCGCATGCTCGACAACGTGGTGGACGTGAACTTCTACGCGGTCGGCAAGGCGCGCAATTCCAACCTGCAGCATCGCCCGGTGGGGCTGGGCATCATGGGTTTCCAGGATTGCCTGCACGAAATGCGCGTGCCCTACGCCAGTGACGCCGCCGTGGAATTCGCCGACCGCTCCATGGAAGCGGTGTGCTACTACGCCTACTGGGCTTCCACCGAACTGGCCGGCGAGCGCGGCCGCTATTCCAGCTTCACCGGCAGCCTGTGGGACCGCGGCATCCTGCCGCAGGACTCGCTCAAGCTGCTGGGTGCGGAACGCGGCGGCTACCTGGAAGTGGATGAATCCAGCACCCTCGACTGGGACGCGCTGCGCGCCCGCATCAGGCAGCACGGCATGCGCAACTCCAACTGCGTGGCGATTGCGCCCACCGCGACCATCGCCAACATCGTCGGTGTGTCGGCCAGCATCGAGCCCACCTACCAGAACATCTACGTGAAATCCAACCTGTCGGGCGAATTCACCATGTCCAACCAGTACCTGGTGAAAGACCTCAAGGCGCTGAAGCTGTGGGACGAAGTGATGGTGGGCGACATCAAATACTTCGACGGTTCGCTGGCCCGCATCGACCGCATCCCGGCCGAGCTGCGCGCGCTGTACGCCACCGCGTTCGAGATGGAAACCAGCTGGCTGGTGGAAGCCGCCTCGCGCCGCCAGAAGTGGATCGACCAGGCGCAGAGCCTGAACATCTACATGGCCGGCGCGTCCGGCAAGAAGCTCGACGAAACCTACAAGCTGGCGTGGCTGCGCGGCCTCAAGACCACCTACTACCTGCGCACGCTGGGCGCCACCAGCGCCGAGAAATCCACCGGCAAGGGCGGCGAGCTCAACGCGGTGAGCTCCGGCGGCGGTGCCAGCAGCCATCAGGGCGCAGCCATGGAACCGGCCACCGAGGTCAAGTTCTGCGCGATTGATGATCCCACTTGCGAGTCGTGCCAGTAGAAGCCATTCATAAACCTACTGCGCTTGGTATTTTGGCGTTGGGCGGTGCTCGGAATCCTCATGTACTGGAGTACATTCCGGTTCCTGTGCTCCGTCCGCCCCCAAACTACCGGCGCTCGCTACGGTTTCTAAACGGCTTCGATATTGCGAAATTAATTGATCTATGCAGGGGAACCCCGCATCCCCGCCCCGGACAAACAAATGAAGGAGAACCATCACCATGCTGAGCTTTGAAGACACTTTTGCCAGCCCCGCACTGCAACCCGTCATGCCCGGCATGAAGTCCGCCGCCGCGCCGGTCGAACCTGCCGCCGCCGCGCGCCGCGTGCGCGCTGAAGACAAGCGCATCATCAACGGCACCGCCGACGTCAACCAGCTGGTGCCGTTCAAATACAAATGGGCATGGGACAAATACCTGTCCGGCTGCGCCAACCACTGGATGCCGCAGGAAATCAACATGAGCCGCGACATCGCGCAGTGGAAGGACCCCAATGCGCTGACCGAGGACGAGCGCCGCATCGTCAAGCGCAACCTGGGCTTCTTCGTCACCGCCGACAGCCTCGCCGCCAACAACATCGTGCTCGGCACCTACCGCCACATCACCGCGCCCGAGTGCCGCCAGTACCTGCTGCGCCAGGCGTTCGAAGAAGCCATCCACACCCACGCCTACCAGTACATCGTGGAGTCGCTGGGCCTCGACGAAGGCGAAATCTTCAACGCCTACCACGAGGTGCAAAGCATCCGCGACAAGGACGACTTCCTGATCCCGTTCATCGAGACGCTGACCGACCCCGAGTTCAAGACCGGCACGCCGGAGAACGACCAGAAGCTGCTGAAAAGCCTGATCGTGTTCGCCTGCATCATGGAAGGCCTGTTCTTCTACGTCGGCTTCGCGCAGATCCTCGCGCTGGGACGCCAGAACAAGATGACCGGCGCTGCCGAGCAGTATCAGTACATCCTGCGCGACGAGTCCATGCACTGCAATTTCGGCATCGACCTGATCAACACCATCAAGCTGGAAAATCCGCACCTGTGGACGCCGGAATTCCGCGAGGAAATCCGCGTGCTGATGCAAAAGGGTGTGGAGCTGGAATACCGCTACGCCGAGGACACCATGCCGCGCGGCGTGCTGGGGTTGAACGCCAGCATGTTCAAGGAATACCTGCGCTTCATCGCCAACCGGCGTTGCCAGCAGATCGGGCTGGATGAGCTGTATCCGAATGCCAGCAATCCGTTCCCGTGGATGAGCGAGATGATCGATTTGAAGAAGGAGAAGAACTTCTTTGAGACTCGGGTTACGGAGTATCAGACGGGTGGGGCGTTGAGCTGGGATTAATGGGGGATTATTGTGGTTTCCTGAGTTGAATAGTTGGGTAATTGAAGTGCGGAAGTGAAATACAACGACGGGTGCTAATTAGTAACATGATAATTTAATATAAGGAGTTGACATGAGCGGCAATAAGGATAGTAACAACCTCTTTGTAGAGCGGCGTCCGGGTGGCGATTATGCTGTTCGAAAACCAAATGCTGAAAGGGCTAGTGCAGTTGCGCCAACTCAGGCGGAAGCAATTGAGCGAGCGAAAGAAATAAACCCCAATGCTGCTGTTCATGTTGAACGAGTTAGAAATACAACGATTGGAAAACCCGATCAATGGCGGAAACCATAAAGTCAATTAAATATTGGAAATACGGGGTCAGCTCTTGCATAGATGTGTGAACCGCGCAAGTGCTACTTCTAGGTCCGACGCAGTTAATGAATGATTGCGAGACCTGATCCCGTTGTTATCAATTTTAAGAAGGAGAAAACATTTTTGAGACTCGGGTGACGGAAGTATCAGAAGAAAAAATAAATAGCAAAATAATAATAGACCCAATGAAGAATAATAGGGGGCAGACCACGGTTTACGAGGGCACCAAAGAGTTCGCCCGTTCAGAAATCAGGTGTCAGTTCGAAGCATAATGGTGGCTTGTCCCCTATTACGCTATTACGGGGAGCCAAAAGAAAGGACATCGAAAGAGTTCTTTGGCTAAATCTGTAAATTTCGATAAAGATATGACGTGGGTCGACCTGGACGATGGACGGAAGCTGGGTGTGCCGCTTGCCCTGTTTTCCGCGCCTGCGTAGTGCTGAACCGGAACAACTGTCGCGTTATGAAATCAGAGGGGGTGGGACAGGGCTGCATTGGGATGCGCTGGATGAAGATATCAGCGTAGAGTATTTATTATTGGGCGTCGGGGATAGGACGCATGTCAATAAAGCTGCGGCCTGAAGTGCCCGAATATGTTATTGCAAGACTTGACACCACTTCCTCCGCGCTGGACATGACCTCGAGTTTTCCCAAACACATTAGATTCCAAAATCCAACTACTATCCGAGCAAAGTCATATGAATTACGACAATCCAGCAGCGAGATTGCTATCACTGATTGAAGAAGGACAGAAAAAGAACCAGAGTACGAACTGTCGCGCTGTGTGGCAAGAGCTCCTCGAGGTCGATGACAATAATCCGCTCTTAATGTCTCGTTTAGGGAAAGCTATGGAGTTACCAGAGCTAATAATCAAGGCTTTGGTGGAAGAATACCCTCAACAAGGAAATACATGGTCGCACTGGGAGGGACAAGTCAATGCCGCATTTATGTCGCAGAATCTTAATGCTACATGGGCTTCGTTTAGTAGTCTTATCGATCAACATACCGTTACATATTTACGGCTCGCGTCGGACTTGCTCCAAGCAAAATCAAACACAAAACTGATAGCTGATGACGAATTGCTTGGAACAAGAGCAGAGCTTGATGCTGTATATAAAGAAGTTCTTGGATCTAACCTGGCAGATGAGGTTAAAAAATACCTGATTAGAAATTTACGCAAACTAATTCTTTCTATTGATGAGTATAAATTAACAGGGGCACTACCTTTGTTGGATGCAATAGAAACGACAATTGGCCACGCCCATCTTGATAAAGAATATCAGCACTTCCTGCGAGATACAGCGCTAGGAAAGAGGCTTTTAGATACATTGGGGGCTATGGCAAACATTGTCACTGTTGCAATTGGAATTCCCCAATTAAGTCAAGCAATTATATTGCTATCACGCTAAGAAATACGTAAGCAACTCGGGATCGGGTCTTGCATTAACACATACCAAAGCTGATTGGCGCGTCTATGCGACGTGTATCGCTTGAACATGGTTTGCCGGGGGTAGCCCGGCGGCTAGTCACCTTTTCTTGTGTGGCCAAGAAAAGGTAACCCAAAAGAAGGCCACCCCACTACGCCGCCCCTTCGGGGTGCCTTCGTCTGAACCGCTCAGACGGGGGCTGCGCAACTCGCCCTGGCAGCTTGCACAAACCGCAAGCTGCTGCGGAGCTCAAACAGTGCTCGCCTATACCTCCCGCCCGACCGGCTCAGACGAAGCGGCGCAGCAGGGGAAATTTCAAAGAACCTTGAGTCACGCGCGTTGCGCGTGTTGTTTTGTCTTGGACTGTCCGGGCTTTGCCCGGACAGGGGGGCGGTTTTGAATCTGGTTTTTGGTCGTTCCCCTTTTCCGTCGCCGAGTAGCGCAGCCGAGCCGGGGGAAGTCGGCGAGGACTGTCTGAGGCCGTAGGCCGAGTTCCGCAGCCGCCCGGCTTGGCGAGCAACGCAGGGAACCCCGAAGGGGCGGGGGAATGGGGTGCCCTTTTCTTTGGTGCCTTTCTTTTGGGCAAGCAAAAGAAAGATACCAGCCGCCGGGCTGCCCCCGGCACTCAAACATCGCGCGAAGCGCGTCTAATGTCGCAGCTGCTTGTCGAAGAACGCGATGGTCCGCTGCCAGGCAAGTTTTGCAGCCTCGGGGTTATAACCGAGTGGCGGCAAGTTCCTGGAGTCGGATTCTTCGTTGGCGAAGGCATGTTTGGCATCGTAGCGGTAGAACTCATAGCCGACGCCGGCCTGCTTCAGTTTCTCTTCCAGCGCGTCGACACCGCTGATGGCGAAGAACTGGTCGCGGGTGCCCCAGTGGCCGAGCATTGGCGCCTTGATCTTGCCGGCGTCCACGTATTCGAGCGGTGGATAGCCGTACCAGGTGGTGTTGGCATCGCTCTCGGCAACGAACACGGCCGCGAGTACCGTCAGTGCGCCGCCCATGCAGTAGCCGTTCACGCCGACCCTGGGGCTGCCAGTATTCTTGAGGTATTGGACCGCGCCGCGAATGTCCTGGCCCGCCGCATCACCGAAGTCGAGGTCCTTCATCAGATGTTCGGCCTCGGCCGCATCCAGCGTCAGCTTGCCGCGAAACAGATCGGGTACCAGCACGCGATAACCGGCCGCGGCAAATTGGTCCGCAACGCCTTTGATCTGGTCGTTCAGACCCCACCACTCCTGGATCACCACGATCCCCGGCGCGCTGCTACCCTGCGCAGGCTCAACCATATAGCCTTTGGCATCCTGACCGTCCGGTCGTTTGAAACTGATTAGTTCACCCATGACATTCTCCTGGTTAATTACGTGGATAGGCAGAAACCTGCCGCGCGACTGACCTGAACAGAAGTTTCGTGAATATTGGTGATCAGAGTGACTCCAGACAGACAGGTAGGTTCAACCGTATGCAGGCACGGTGCATGAACGTTGCGCGTTGTTTCAATGTGCGGTGGTTGCAGCGTCAGAAGCCCTCCGGAACGATTTTGCCACGTGACTTGCCGCACAACCTCGGGGTCAGGTTTTGCCTTTTGCGGCAAGACCTGACCCCGAGATCGTTCGCCCTTTATCCTCATTTTGCTGATTGATGTGTAGCGCCCAGAACAGCGCCGACCGTCACCAGCACGACGCCGGCTATGGTCACGGCATCGAGGGATTCCCTCAGCAAGGGTACGGCGGCGACTGCCGAGATACCAGGAACCATGGCCAACATGAGGGTTGCCCGCTGCGTTCCGATGTTATGTATGGCGTAGGCGAAGAGCAAACCGGCAATCGAGGCAGCCAGGATGCCTTGATAAACGCCTTGCCACAGAATGAAGGACAGGGGAACGGTGGTGATGGCCTTGGGCAGAAACAGGAGATAAACAGGCGTGTAGCAAGCCATTGAAATCACGGCGACACCGATCGTTGCTTCGAGGGGCGAGACATGCCAATGCTTGAGCAACAAGCCAAAGCTGGCATAGCAGATTGCGGCAAGGAGAAAGAACACATCCCCCACCCATTGATGGGCGGGCGCCCCGGAAAATTGACCAAAGCTGTGGATGCCAATCAACACGATCCCCAAACCTGCGACCAGCAGGGCGAATTCAGACCGGATGCCAGGGCGGTGCCCGAGTATGAGCCAGGCAATCAACGCAGTCGCAAATGGAATGCCGCCGTTGACCAGAATGCCCGCATGGGCGGTCGGCGCAAGTGAAAAGCCCGAATAAACGAATAACCCGTAACTCATGCCGCCAAACGCGGCCAGCACGGCCAGTCGCTGCCACTTGAGGCGTCGCCATCGGGTCAACACAAACGGAAGACACACGATTCCCGAGAAGACGAAACGTATGGCAGCCATGTCATAGGGCGTAAGCGGGCTGCGTCCACCCAGCCGGGAGACGATGTTGAACCCGGACCAGATCATGATGACCGCAGCCGCAGCCGCAAAGCCTTTGAATAGGTGGAGACGGTGGGCCGGAAGAGGGTGGCCTTCATCTGTCATGTGATGTGATTCCTGGATAAGCGGTACCGCTCACATTACCACTGAAAACTCAATCCATCGCGTCGTGAACCAGGGCGGCACGGGTACCGTGGACGCGCCGCAAGGTCGACTCGCGCCACTTTCCGCAGGAAATAGACCGTCGCGCGGGCAACCAGGGCATCGACGTGGCTCAGCATGTGGATCTGCTGATCGGCGTGGCGCCCGCCATCAACCTGGAGTGGATACAGAAGATCCACCGCGACTGCGAAAAGGGCACCTGCTCGCCCCAGGGCATCAAGAACAGATCAGGGATGCGTGTACCCCAACACCAACAGCAGCAGCGCCGATAGGGCCATGGCCGCGTGGAGGCTGACGCCAATCATCGGCGGTGGCGAGCGATGTTCGTGATTACCCATGCGCAGGGCCAGAAGAACCAACCCGCCGAACAGCGCCAGAATAAACAGCAGCGCTGCATCGTTGTACAACACATGAATGGGACTGCTGAAGATATGTCTTCCCAACACGATCAGGCCCAGTAGGGCGACGCCGGCGTGCCCCGCTACCAAGGCCCGGGAGCCCCGTCGATAGCGCACGCCCAAAACCACGAGCCACAGGCCAAGCACGGCCGCCAGACTAAACAGAACGATTGTGGCAAGGATCATGCGTTTTCCCGGATCAAAGAATAGCGATACAACGTTAAATCCGGCCGGATGACTGGGTCGGTTTTGCATTAACACATACTAAAGCTGATTGACGCGTCCATGCGATGCGCATTGCTTGAATATAGTTCGCCGGGGGTAGCCCGGCGGCTAGTCACCTTTTCTTGTGTGGCCAAGAAAAGGTAACCCAAAAGAAGGCCACCCCACTACGCCGCCCCTTCGGGGTGCCTTCGTCTGAACCACTCAGACGGGGGCTGCGCAACTCGCCTTGACAGCTTGCACAAACCGCAAGCTGCTGCGGAGCTCGAGCAGTGCTCGCCTGAAACTCCCGCCTGCCCGGTTCAGACGAAGCGGCGCAGAAGGGGAATTTCAAAGAATGTTGAGTCACGCGCGTTGCGCGTGGTGTTTTTTGTTCCCCTTTTCCGCAGCCGCCCGGCCTGGCGAGCAACGCAGGGAACCCCGCAGGGGCGGCGGAATGGGGTGCCTTTCTCTTGGGCAAGCAACAGAAAGATACCCGCCGCCGGGCTGCCCCCGGCAAGCAAACATTGGCACGTCGGATGGAAGGCTACGAAAAGGGCAGCAAGGAAATTTCAGGCTAAGCCCTGCTTGGACGCATAATTACAACATCAGGCTTCAATCTCATTAACGAATCAGAAAAGTGACGCAACATGACCCCATTACCGAAATGTCCAAAATGCAATTCAGAATACACATACGAGGACGGCACGATGTACGTTTGCCCGGAATGCGCGCATGAGTGGTCGAAAGATGCGGTCACCGAGGGTGCGGATGCGCCACGCGTGGTGAAGGATGCTTATGGGACTGTGCTGCAGGACGGTGACGCGGTGACGGTGATCAAGGATCTGAAGGTCAAGGGTTCGTCGTCTGTGGTTAAAGTGGGTACCAAGGTAAAAAGCATCCGCCTGGTCGAGGGTGACCATGACATCGACTGCAAGATTGATGGCATTGGTGCCATGCAGTTGAAATCGGAGTTTGTCAAAAAGGCCTAGCCAAGTCAGCACCTGCCGCAGCGGCGTCCGGATACACCTTGTTACACTTTCGCTTATCTTTGAAATTCAAGGGATACATCTGCCCTTCAGTATGCGTTTCATGCCGTACCGGTTTCGGGCCGGCATTTTATTCACGACTCTGAAGGAGATCGCAATGAAATTGATACAAGGTTCTTTTGCCAAACGTGCCCTGATGGTGGGTTTGATTGCCGGCAGCGGCATTCTGGCGGCATCGGCTTTTGCCGTGTCTGCAGGCAAGGGGGGCTGCGAAGCCGGACACGGGCAAATGGTCCACGCCAAGTGGGAAGAGCATCGTGCCGAGCACCTGTCTCAACTGAAGGAAAAGCTCAAGCTGAAGCCCGCGCAAGAGGCGGCATGGAATGCCTTTGCCAAGGCCAGCCAGCCCGGAATGCGTCCTGCGGAGGCGGAGCGGCAGGCTCAGCGCGGCGAGTTTGCCAAGCTGCATACGCCGGAACGCCTGGACAAGATGCTCGCCATGTCGGATTTGCGTCGCGCCCGGATGGTTGAGCGTACCCAGGCAATCAAGACCTTCTATGCCCAGCTGACCCCTGAGCAGCAAAGCGTGTTTGATGCCGAGGCCATGCCTGGCCGTCCTATGGGGCAACACCACCATCACCATCAATCCTGATTAATCAGGCATTAGCTGAGCATTCGTGGGCGGGTAACCGCCCACGTTTTTTTTGCGGCAAGGGGAAATCGGAAGGGGTGAAGAAATCTTCGCCATGACGCAGGCGCCAGGCATGATGGGTCCGGGGGAAAGCTCCCCGAGAGTAATGCACTGTAAGGAATGGTGGCTGGATGCGACCAACGAAAGCCTGCTGCATTTTTGCAGGCGGCGTAGCATAGTTTATCAACCAATTTTTCCAATCATTTCAGGAGATTACATCATGAACAGACGCAAATTCGTCAACACTGCCGCTGCCTCGCTGCTTGCCCTCGGTGTGCTGGCTGTCGCCCCGGTTTCCCAGGCGGCCAGCATGGACAAATGCTTTGGCATCGCCAAGGCCGGACAGAACGACTGTGCGGGCTTGAGCGGTTTGCATTCGTGCAAGGGCCAAAGTTCGGTGTCCGACAACCCGGGCGACTTCAAACTGGTGCCTACCGGCACCTGCGCCAAAATGGGTGGCATGGACATGGCGCAGGCTGAAGCCAAACTCAAGGCAATGAAAAAAATGTAATTCCGGCCAAACGGACGCGACGTGATCTGGGCATTTCAGCATGCCGGGGGCAGCCCCCAAACCCGGATCACGCCGGTTCCCCCAGGGAGCAATGCAATGCAACCCCAATCAGCCTTCTGCGGCATCGGCCTGCGCCAGCCGCATTACCAGGAATTCCGTGCCTCCCGACCCGCATTGGGTTTCGTGGAGGTGCACTCGGAAAATTTTTTCAACCCCCACGACGCGGCAGCACAGGTGCTTGCCGCAGTGCGCACCGACTATCCGGTCAGCCTGCACGGTGTTGGGCTGGCGCTGGGTTCGGCATGCGGCCTTGATGACGTCCATATGGAACAGCTCGCTGCACTGGTTGAACGGATTGATCCGGTGCGCGTGTCCGACCATGCCTGCTTCGCCCGCGCACCCTGGTCGCAGCGCGGCATCGTCCATGCCAACGATCTGCTGCCCATCGCCTTCACGCGCGGGGCGCTGGATATCCTCTGCAGCAATGTACAGCGGGTGCAGGAGCGGCTGCGTCGTCCCATTCTGGTCGAAAACCTCAGCAGCTATCTGGAATTCACCGAACGCGATTACACGGAACCGCAGTTCTTCGCCGAACTCGGCCGGCGCAGCGGCTGCGGCTTGCTGCTCGACGTCAACAACCTGATGGTCAATGCCCTCAACGCCGCCGAGCCGGATCCTTTGCAGGCGGTAGGTGACTGGATCGACGAACTCGCACAACTGGCTCACCCGGGCCTGGTGGGCGAAATCCACCTGGCGGGATTCAGCGAGCAACACGGCCTGATCATCGACGACCATTCCAGCCCGGTGTCGTCGCCGGTTTGGCAGGCCTATGTCCACGCGCTGGATCAGTTCGGGGCCGTGCCCACGCTGATCGAGTGGGATGATCGGCTGCCCGCGTTGCCGGTGCTGCTGGGTGAAGCGGCCCGGGCAGAGGCGCTATGCAATCCGGCTCTGCGCCATTCCCAACGCCGTGACGATCAGGAGCACGGTGGCCGCGAGCAGGCTATCGTTCGGCGCAGAGCCGCTGTATGAACGCCCTGTTTTCGCCGCAAGAGCTTATGGCGCAAGCGGATGGCGGCGCACTGACGACGCTCGCCGATGAGGCGCGGCGCCAGCGTGAATTGGTGGAGGCGGTGTTTTCCCCGCAGGCTTCCGGGATCGCCTGCGCAGGCGTGCGGCAAAGCGGTGCACGCTGGCAGGCAGGCCTGGCAGCCTATCGCGGCAACGGACTGGCCCATGCGCGCAATGCTTTGCGAGTGCAGTTCCCTACCGTGCTGGCTATGCTGGGCGAGGAGGCTTTCGACGCATTGTGCGCCCGCTATTGGCGCGCCTGTCCGCCACGGCGCGGCGATCTGGCCTGGGTTGGTGAGGAACTGCCGGAATTTGTCGAAACCCTGCAGGCGCTGGACGACTGGCCCTGGCTGGGTGATTGCGCCCGACTGGATTGGGCCGTATGGCAGATCGCCGGCGCCGCGCCTGCCTGCCTGGGCATGGATGATCTGCAGCGATTGGCCGCAGACGACCCGCAGCATCTGAGCTTGAAACTGGCCCACGGCGTGCGCCGGGTGCCCTCAGCCTGGCCCATCGTTACTTTGTATCTGGCGCATCACACAGTCAATCCAGACTGGGATGCGGTCGAGCAGGTGATCCGACAGCGGCAGACGGAAACCGCCTGGGTCTGGCGCCAACAGGCGGACACGTCTTCGGGGCCGCCATTACTCGCCATCGATGCGGCGACCGACCGCTGGATCCTGGCGCTGAGCCAGGGACTGAATCTGGAGGCCGCACTCGACGCGGCGGGCGCAAGCTTCGATTTCACCGCCTGGCTGGAGCAGGCGGTGAGACAGGGCTGGCTCGACGCTGCGGTGGCTCTGCATTCGCCGTGAACATGCCGGCCATCAAACAAAACTGAATACATTACCTGGCAGCCGCATATCCAGGTTATGCGAGCTTGCCGGGTAATTTCGAATCACGCTGTATTTGTATCAAGGAGATGGATTCATGGACACTCTGGACACCCGGGCCGCTGTCGGCCGCCAAGGTATTTTCCACACGTTACGGCATGGTTGGTCCCGGCTGGTCGCCCTGCTGGAATGGCTACAGGCTCCCGCCCTGTTGGCAGCGCGCCTGTATGTGGCGCGCGCCTTCTGGCTGTCGGGCGTCGAAAGTCTGCGCAGCTGGGACGCCACGCTCTATCTGTACGAAAACGAATTCCACGTCCACATACTGCCACCCCATGTCGCCGCGGTCATGGGTACGGCCGGTGAGGTGTTGCTGCCGCCTCTGCTGGCCCTGGGTTTGTTCGGCCGTTTCGGTGCCCTGGGGCTGAGCGTGGTGAACGCGGTGGCGCTGGCTTCCTATTATTACGCACTGCAGCCCCCTGCAATTCTGACCCACATCCTGTGGGCCTGCCTGCTGGCAATGGTGGCGCTTTGGGGGGCGGGGAAGTGGTCGGTGGATCATGCGCTGGGCAGCTGGCGCCGCAACAGGTCCGGCCGCTAAATGCCGGCAAAGCGGCTCGCCCTGTTCCGATAGGCGCGATAGGCGGGGAGTGCTCTATTTGCCGCTAGCGGCAGCACGGTGCTCGGATCATCCCGACCCAGGCTGTGACTTCCGGGTTCAGGGCAGGAGAGTCATTCCCGGTATAAAGCGCCATTTTCGATGCGTACCCGATCCCCCACTCTGAAATTTCCGGTTGTGGCCTGGGTTAAGGTTTGATATGAACCATCGTCCATACGGATGGTGAATTTATAGGCATCGCCGGTGCCGGTCTTGCCTTTTTCCAGCTGATGTCCGACGTAAGCGCCGGCTGCAGCGCCGCCGACAGTCGCGACTGTCTGGCCGGTGCCGGAGCCCACCTGACTACCGAGGATGCCGCCGACCACACCGCCGGCAACAGTACCCAGACCGAGACCGCTGCCTGCAATACCACCTTTTACCAAATCAATGGATTGCACAACGCCAGAACCTGAATAAGCCACACTGGAACCCGTATTATTCATCGATTCACACGCGGCCAGGCTAAGCACGACAAGCAAACCTAGCGCCAATTTCAATTTAGCCAGTATCGACATAATGAATTTCCTCCTCCAAAAGTGGGAAGCAACCTGGTAACAGGCAAGGCACCAGGATTGGTTGGAGCGCCTTGAAGTTGCTGTGAACATTCACTGAACAGGGTCAATTTTCATGTTGCCGCATCAACTGATAGAACGGAACGATTCAGGTTAATTCCGCTCACGGTAGTCATGATCCTCCCTGTCGCGTCCATCGGGGCGGCCTCTGTCCCGGCCCTGCTCGCGGTTCCTGAACCTGACCTCTCTGGGGTAGCGATCCCGGGGGAGATCCATCCACGGACCCGTTCTTGCGTTTGAGTAGCTCCAGCGGTTGTTGTTGTAGTAATAGTAATAGCCGCTGTGATAGTAATAGGGCTCGGCGCCCAATTCCACAATCACCGGCAGCGCCGGTGCAACAACCAATCCAGGGCCACGGTGTGCGGGTGCTACGACGCACGCGTTGAGCAGAAGCGCCGTAACCAGCGCGGAAAACAGCATCCTGTACATTTTCATCCTCCTGGTCAGGTGTCCTGAATGTCCCGCAGATATCCGCTATAAGCGCCGGGATACAAGATAAATCATTATCTGCAAGTGATCTTTGAATGCTAGCTCATAAAGATTGAATTTCAAGCCTGGCGTGCTTGTACCCTGGCTGAAGATTGAGGGGCTACCGATTAAAGCGGTAGTCGTCCGCCGCATACAGCTGCCATCCGCCATTGCCGTCGAGTTCCAGCACCTGCGGGTGATATTTCAGAATGGAGGGGCGGTGGCCGACGCTGACCAGCGTCGTGGCGCTGGCAGCCAGTTGCCGATACAGATTGTCCTCGTTGTCGATATCCAGGGCGCTGGTCGCTTCATCGAGGATGGCATAGCGGGGTGCGGCAAGCAGCACGCGGGCAAAGGCTACGCGCTGTTGCTCGCCCACCGACAGTACCTTTGCCCAGTCCAGTTCGGCATCCAGGCCACCCAGCCGGGCGGCGATATCAGGCAGGTTGACGCGCTCCAGCAACTGCAGGAGTTCCTCATCCGTTATTTCCCTATCCTGTTGCGGATACAGCAGCTGGATGCGCAGGCTGCCCAGCAGCATGTAGGGCCGTTGCGGCAGAAACAGCATTTCCCCGGCATCCGGGCGGATGATGCAACCGCTGCCGGCGTGCCACAGACCGGCAATGGCGCGCAACAGCGAACTTTTCCCGCAGCCGCTGGCGCCCACGATCATCACCCCCGCGCCCGGATTGATCGTCAGGGAGAGATTGCTGATCAGGGTTCGCTCATGGTTCGGCGTCTGCAGGGTGAGGTTTTCGATGACCAGGCGGGAATCCTGCACCAATGCAATGTTATCCCCGGCCTGCGGCGGGGCGGTGTCCTTTTCGGTGAGGAAGCTGGCGAAGCTGTCCAGGCGATCAATTCCTGCGGCAAATCTGCTGAAACTTTCGAAGTTATCCACGATGATCGTCAGCGCGCTCAATATCGCCGCAAAAGCCCCGGCCGCCTGGATCGCCCGCCCGACTTCCAGCTCCCCCGACAGCACCCGCCCGGCAATGATGGCGCTGGGTAAAATGATGGTCATGAAACTGTAGCCATACTGGAACAGATTCAGGTTCAGTTGCGCCCGGATGAGTTTGTTGTAATTGCTGAAGGCTTCATTGAAACGCTGGCCGACCTGCCGTGATTCCTGTGCCTCGCCGCGATAGAAGGCAATGGCTTCGGCGTTCTCGCGTATGCGCACCAGGCTGAAGCGGAAATTGGCTTCGCGTCTGAGCTGGTAGAAGTTGAGCCCAATCAGCACCTTGCCGAACACCAGCAGCGTGACCGCCGTGCCGGCAATTGCATAAATGACCAGAAAAAAGACCAGTTCCGTGGAAATCGACCAGAGCACGCCACTGAAAGCCATGAGATCCAGCAGAGCGCCGATCAGCACCAGCAGAAAGTACAGGGATCTCTGGGTAAAGGTATTGATGTCTTCGGCAATACGCTGATCCGGGTTGTCGATCTCGGCGTTGGCATTCAGTTCGTAATAAGCCCGATTGCTGAAATAGCTGCCCAGAAAATGCCGGGTCAGCCAGCGCCGCCAGTAAATACCGAGCTTGTCCCGCACATAGTAGTAAAACGCATAAATCGGTACGGCCACGACCAGGATGACGAGGCACTCCTTGATGGCAGTCCAGAACCTGTTCGCGTCCTTTGCCGCCAGTGCCGAGGTGAATTCCCCGGTCAGCTGGTTGAACAGCACGGCGAATCCCGTCTGTCCCAACAACAGTAGCACCAGCAGGACAAGCAGCCCCCTGGCTTGCCATTTCTCTTCGCGCAACCAGTAGGGTGACGCTATTGCCCTGAAGCGCCGCCACAGGTGACGATCAAAACTGATCATGGGTTAGCTGAAAACATCCGGCATCCTCCAGCCAGTGCAACGCCAAATACCGAAAAAATGCACAACAAATGGGGTCGGAAGCGGATTACTTCCTAGGCAACGTCAAGCAGCCCTCACAGGATATAAGAAGGCGGGGAAAGAATATAGGATAAGTGCTATTGCTGAATGGCACGGCGGGACTTGTAACGCGAACCCGCCTGAGCTTGCTGTCGGAAAGACGGCAAACCCAGGCGGGTTTTGTTTTGACGCGCACCGGTTAAAGCGGCGCAGCCCTCTTCATGCTGCTGAAGGCTTTACCCAGGTGCAATTGCAGGCTGTGCTGTTACTTGGCGCGGACGATATCGCCGCAGCTAACATAAACCTGGATTTCGTCAGGGCTTTTGTGAACGTTGATTGCTGTTTTGTCTTTCAGGATGGTTTCCAGCGAGGCCGGCACCATGGTGGTCGATTTCCCGTCCTTGACCGGCTCCAGCTTCCATTTTGGCGCCTTGTTCAGGTTGGCACAGGTGCCCTCATGGATATGCGCGGGCTGGGCGACACCGGCAGGTGCATTCGACAGTTCGATGACGACTTTGGTTTTGTGGCCTTCAGGGGTGAGTGTCGCGGTACCAGTTTCACCCGAATTATTTTGGGCCCCGAGGTTGATGGTGAGCGGCATTTCCTTGGCTGCGAAGGCCGGAACTGCAAAAAAACCAACAAGCAATACTGCCAGTGCTGTGCGACGCATGGTTAATCCTTACAAATAAAATGAGGGACTATATGTATAGCAGGTGATTAAAAGTTTGCAAGAAGGCAAAAACAGGGCCAGCGTATCAGGTACCCGGCATTGTCTTTGAGACTTGTTGATATAGTGCCGCACTGAATTGAGAAAGGAGGTTGCCGTGCCAAGCAAACTGTTCGCCCTGAATGGCGTGCCCGATGACGAAGCCGAGGACGTTCGTGCGTTACTGACGGCGGGCGAGATTGATTTTTACGAAACCCCAGCCGGCAACTGGGGTATCTCCGCGCCGGTAATATGGTTGAAAGACGCGAGCCAGCTGGATAAAGCCCGATTGCTGATTGATGCATATCAGCGTGAGCGGCAGGTGCGGGCAAGGGAAGAATATACGCAGCTGAAAAGGGCCGGCAGGCAGCGGACCATCATGGACGTGATCAAGGAAAATCCGCTGCGGTTCATCGTTTATCTGGCCGCCATTGTCGCCATTGTTTATTTTTCCACGAAACCGTTTATGGATATCGGGAAATAAAGGCAGATGGTTTGCATCAAGGCGATTGCTTTCGTGTACCCAGCTTTTGCGACCAGTCGTTCAACCCTGAAGCGCAGCAACGGGGCGCTATGCTCCGGGTACACACCCATTGTGGCGTCCGCCTGAAATGTGTTGATCCGTCCTCTTTTATTAAAGGTGCCCCATGAATCTCCACTTGAGTCTTACCCCGCTGGTGTCGCTGGTTGCCGGCATTCTGATTCTGCTCATGCCGCGCTTGTTAAATTACATCGTCGCTATTTATCTGATCGTCATCGGGCTGATCGGGCTGTTCGGCACCGGGAATCTCCTGCGCTGAAGCAGACGTTAACGACGGACGCCAGCGCAGCGTCGCCGGGTTCATCCGCACCACAGGATGCGCCCGGTCCCGATTTTTGCAGGTTTTGCCGAGGTGCCTGCACGAAGAAATGCAGGTAGTATTCCATCCCTTCAGGTGACGTGCATGCAAAGGGATGCGATGGGAATCTTGGTGAATATCGGCGCGGCTGCAGGAAAGGTCCCGGCTTGATGAATTGCACAGCCAATAGCCCCGCACCGACGTTCGGGGGGATACAGATACACGGGACGTCGGCACAGGACATCGCGGCCGCACGACGCAATTTTCTGGTGCAACTCGAAGCGCTCGGGCTCGCTCCATATGTGAGGGCCAGTGACGGAGAGGATGGCGGACGCCCCTGTATCCGATTCCGGCTGCGCGAAGAGCTCGCCAGTGCGTGGGCGCCGGACAGCGATACGATGCAGTTGTGCGAGGTGCTCGATCTCGACACTCAGGGCAACGCCGGCGATCTGGAACGGGAAATCCTGCTGGCCATGCTGCTGAGTCCGGTCGCGTTTCAGTTTCCGAGTCATGACGAACTCGCGTCGGCGGTTCGTATCAGAAAAAACATCGTGGAAGCGGCGCGCAAGACCACGCTGGCCTTTGACACGGATCAGGCGGAACGGCCTGCTGACTGCTGGACCTATTCCGAGGATCGCGGGTTCACGCTGCTGCCCGGCAAGCCCCTGGTTACGGCGCTGCAGAAGGCGACCCAGCCCGACGAATCCGGGAAGCTTTACTCTTTCTCCTGTTACCGTGCCACCGAGTACGTCATTCTGCTCAGCATTGCGCAGGAAGCGATGAGCTGCAACCCGGAATTGTTCCGCTGCTTGCAACAGCAGGGCGAAACGCGGGCGATCATGTCGGGCGAATTCCACGAAGTTTTTCTGCGCGAGTACGGCTCCATGAGCGATCCCTTGCCGCTCAAATATTTTGTCCCCGGGGATCGAACCTGGTTCCGCAATCCCGACGATCATTCCTCGGACGTGACGGGTTACGAGGGATCCTGGGTGCTCTACCTCGGCGGCGGTCTGTTCACCAATTTCTGGAAACGGGCCGAGCCGTACACGCTGACGGCGAAATGCCTGGAGTTGTTCCATTGGCGCAACGCGACCTACCGGGATCAGGCAGGCGAGTTGCAGATCGACGAGACGATCGTTGAAGCGCTTGTCCGAACTTCGATGAATGATCCGGCAGAGGTCGAGCGCATTCTCAAAACCATGCTGCGGTTGCGCGAGCCGAAAGGCGTGTACGTCGACGGCGGCTGCATCGACACGTCGCGCGAGTATCCGCGCTGGGTTTGCCCAGGCACGTCCGATCTGGTGCTACCCGCTAATTGAACCTGCCCTGGTGGTCCCGGGGCCCGTTTCAGCCCATCCTGTTCCCGGGGACAGGCGTAGTTACCACGCCTGGATGGCGCTGTTGCGGCGCGTTCTTGTTGATATTTTTCCTGATGAGATGACCGGAGATGCAGGTGCACAGGGTGCGTTGCCTGCAGGCAGAGCAAGTTGCGTAATGCTTGGGCTCCGCAGGCCCGCGATGAATGGCTGCGCCACCCGTTGGTGCAAATTTTCTGTGCAGGCATTCCGAGCAGATGAGCATTACCTTTCCCCTGGATGGCAAGTGTGGGGGAATGGTAGCTACGCAAGATGGCAAAATGATGAAACGGGTTTCCGGCTGGCTCCTGCGGACTCCCAACAACACTTCGGATGTGCTGCAAGTGAAGTGTCTGTTATGTGCGACGTTGGACGGCATTGCTTTTGAGGAGACGGAGACATGGCAACAGGCTTGATTGCGACATTCAAAATTATTCCGTGGGCTGACGTGCAGACTGCGGCGCCTTACATTGTTCAGGGCGCGGAGAAGCTGTGGAGCATCATTACCGGCAAAACGGCGCAACAACGCAGTGATCATCATGCTGGAGAAAAAGCCTCGTCGCAGTCGGGGAGTTTGTCGGCTCTCGATGCCCGGGTTCACTCGCTTGAGTTGCTGACCGCAGAGCTTCACAAAGAGGTATTGCTGTCGTCAGAACTGATCAAGTCTCTCGCACAGCAAAATGCCCGGCTCGTTCAGGCAGTGGATATCCTGCGTGTTCGCACACGTATCCTGTTGGGCTTCTGCGGTGTGCTTGGGGTCGTCACTGCAGCGTGCATGCTCTTGATATTGTTCCGCACATAAGGAGCGCAGATGGACGAAACCATAGAATTTGTAACAGTTGCCTGCTCCCTCGACACTTCCGAGATGCTCATACTGAGCGCCCGACTGGAGGCGGAAGGCATTCCGTCGTTTGTGGCGGATGCCAATATCAATCAGACCTACTCGCCGCTGTCCATTGCAGCCGGTGGGGTCAGACTGCAGGTGCCGAGCGAATTCTCTGTCGCCGCCAGGAGAATCATTGCCGACGTGAATTCGGGTTTGCTGGCACTGAACGACGACGATGTGGGGTGGTCGGCCTGATTCAGAGACTGAAAATGTGCATTCCTTATTCTGGGGGATGACAAGAGCCCCAGTCCTGGCACCAGGGATATTCGGTTGGAAGCCCAGCGTCGGGCTGCTTATCGAGATGCACAGAATACGGAAGAAAAATTTTTCCATGCGGTCATTTCCTGCATGCGTTCTGTGTGAGCTGTAATCGGATCGTGATCGCTACAATTTTAATAATCCTGTACGTTGAATGCTGACGATGGCGCATGTAAGCGCGACAAAGTAACATGCTGTCTCGTGTTTTGCCGTCAGATGGAAATGGACGTCAGCCTGAATCGGCTTGTCAGGGCAGCCTACGCAGCAGTCGAAGGGGGGAGCGATTTGTTTACCGTAGATAAAAAAGACATGATGACTTTGGTGTCCGGGGCTTGTGTGCTGGCATCCGGCGGCGGAGGCTCGTTTCAGGTTGCTTGCGAGATCATCGATCAGGGTATCGGGGCGGATGATCGGGTAAGTGTCATCAGTCTCGATGAGCTGGCGCAGCATCCCGATGGCTGGCTGGCGACTTCGGCCAATATGGGCGCGCCGGACGCGCTGTTCAGAACCACCAACCCGCACGCGCCAGCCAATGCTTTCCGGGCAATGGAGTCGGAGCTGCACATGATGCGGGGGGCTTATCCGCGCTTTGCCCATTTCCCGCCTCAGGGTTTTTCCTGGGTGCTGCCCATCGAAGTGGGGGCCATCAATTCCGCCTCTCCGCTTACTGTTGCGGCACAGCTCAGTCGCGAGCGCCAGGGCGGGCTTGCGGTTATCGATGCCGATGGCGCCGGGCGGTCGATTCCGACCCTGAGCCTGACGGTGTTTGCGGCCAATGCCATTTCCGCGCATCCCGCGGTGGTCGCCAGCGAAGGGATGCATGCGTCAGCTTCTGGAGGGGGCATGCCCGGCTATAACACGGGTGTCATTCGGGTCGATAATGAGACGGCTGCCGAGGAAGCCATCATCGGGCTGGTCATGTCTGCGCCGTTCGGCGGGATTGCCGGCATGTCCATGTACCCACTTACGGCGTCCGGGCTGCTGCAACGCACGCCGCCGGTGGGAGGGACGCTGAGCCTAGCTCTGGCGATTGGGCGCGTACTGGAGTCGTGTGATGGTGCTGAACGGGCGGCCGGGGTTGTCTCTTGCATACGCAACGCCGGACGGGCGAGTGCGGTGATCTGGCATGGCCGGGTGTGCGAAGTGGTGCAGGCGGAGGGTGGCGTGGATGTCGGCCGCATAGTGCTGGATGACGCTGGCGGGTCCGGCGCCCGGTTGACGATCTACAACGAAAACGAGAACGTGTTTGCCATCCGCAGTGACCAGGACATGCCCTGTGTCATGGGTCCGGATTCCATTTGCTACGTGACCGCAGGGAATGTGCCACTGGCCATCGACAACAGCGATCTCAACCGCCTCTATCAGCAGGCACCGGATACGCGGCTGGAACTCTTTATTGTGGCGGTGGAGGCAGCTGTCGAAATGCGCAATTCCGTCATTATCAGTAATTTTTCCGCGGTGAGTTGCTCCTTGGGCTACGCCGGTAAATATGTTCCCTGGTCAATGACAGGAGCCGCGAACTTAGCCTGATGACTGACGGTAAAAAATTACGCTGGATCGCTGCGCCTGGAGGGGCGCTGTTGCTTGCCGCATCTGCCGGTCTCGGCGAGGCGGTAATTACGGGCGGGCATGTGCCAACCGGCGCTGCCATGGGAGCCTTTATCCTGGCGGTATTGGGCGGGTCGATACTGGGTGTGGCGTTAATGCCGCGGCGGCGAAGCGATCCTGCGCTCGAGCAGTGTCAGATGATGATCGAACATGCCGGCGATGGCATTGCCGTCATTAAGGATGGTCGCTTTACTTTTGCCAACGCCAGTCTGGCGAACTTGCTGGGCGATAAGCGGGAAAATTTGATCGGCCAGCGTTTTGATCACTATGTAGCGGACGTTCCGCCTACTGCAGTGCCTGGCCAGGATTCCGGCAGTGTCGACCAGCAGTATCCTTCCATGCTCTACGAGACCAAATTTCGCCATATGGCTGGTCATACGGTACCGGCGCAAGTGCATTGCACCAAGGCGTATCAAAATGGACAGGCACTGGAGGTGGTATATATTCGCGGCATGAGCGAGCAACGCGCCGCAGCCGAGCAAATCCGCGCGCTCAAGGAATACACGGACAGTATCATCGATAGCGCGGATATCTGGCTCAATACGCTGGACGGCGAGGGCCGCATCGTCATCTGGAACAAGGCAGCGGAGCGCATGAGCGGCTACTTGAAAGAGGAGGTCGTGGGCAGGCTGGATATTTGGGAATGGCTCTATCCGGATGAGGCCTATCGCAACCGTATTTTCTCCGAGGCCATGAAAATACTCGCGCACGGCGCCGTGGCGTTTGACCTGGAAACCACCATTCGTACCAAGGATGGCCGAAACACGATATTGAGCTGGAATTCGCGCATGCTGACCAATGACGCCGGCAAAACGGTGGGTTCCATCGCCGTCGCCCGCGATGTGACCCTGGAGCGTCACGCCCGGGACGCGCTGCGTTTGCATGCCTCGGTGTTCGAGTCGGCGGATCCGCTGGCCATTACAAATCGCGAAGGCGTGGTGCTCAAGGTCAATCGCGCGTTCATGGCCATGTTTGGCTACAACGCCGATGCGATTACCGGACATTGCCTGAGCGAACTGCATTCGCAGCCGGACGATTCCGGTGGATACCTGCAGCGCTCCTCTGGCCTGCCGCGCGAGGCATTGCGCAACACCGACAACTGGTCGGGAGAGATTGAGGCGCGGCGCAAGGACGGGAGTCTGTTGCCAGTGCGTCTGGGCGTGAGTACGGTGCGCAATGTTGGTGACGAGATTACCCATTACGTCGTGCACTGGCAGGATATCTCCGAGCGCAAGGCTTTCGAGGCCAGGATTCAGCGCCAGGCGCTTTACGATACGCTGACCGGATTGCCCAACCGGCGCCTGGTTCACATACGGCTCGAGCAGGATTTGGGACGGGCGCAGCGCTATGCGGGTTACGGCGCCTTGCTGTTCGTTGATATGGATCATTTTAAACAGATCAATGACGCCCATGGTCATGCCGCAGGTGACGCGCTGCTGGCGAGTGTGGCCCATCGTTTGCGCGATATTTTGCGTACCGATGATATGGCGGCCCGTCTCGGCGGCGATGAATTCGTGATCTTGCTGGGTGCCGAGCCAGGCAGCCGGGAGAGTGCCGCCAGCCGCGCAGGCAGTGTGGGGCAGAAGATACTCGCGGAAATGCGCAAACCCGTGTTTGTAGGTGAATATGAACTGAGTGTTACCGCCAGTGTGGGCATAGCCCTGTATCCGGCGGAAGATATGGATGCGGAACGCCTGCTGCAAATTGCCGACAGTGCCATGTATCGTGCCAAGGGTGCAGGACGCAATACGGTGTCCTTCTACTCTGAGGCGGTTCAAGCCGAGGCCGAGCAGCGGCAGTCCCTGCACAATCAGCTCAGGGAAGCGGTCAGCCAGGACCAGTTGCTGCTCCACTACCAGCCTGTTGTCGATGTCGAAGACAACATTACGGACATGGAAGCGCTGGTGCGCTGGCAACCGCCCGGACTCCCCTTGCGTATGCCGGCGGAGTTTATGCAGGTGGCAGAGGAAACGGGTTTGGCGGTGATGATCGATTTCTGGGTGCTCAGGGCAGCTTGCCAGAAACTCGCGGCCTGGCATGCCGAAGGGTTGTTGGGCCTGGGTAATTTCCCCGAGGAAACGCGCTGGATGGGCCGTCGCATGAGGGTGAATATCAGTCCGCGTGTATTATCGCAGCCCGAGTTTGCTGAGCAATTCTGGCAGATACTTCAGGAAACCGGTGCGCCACCCGCATCCCTGGTGCTCGAGGTCACGGAGACGGCCCTGCATGGCGATGGCTTGCGTGTCGCCGATGCCATGCATCGTATCAGCGACTGGGGGGTTGGGTTTTCCCTGGATGATTTCGGCACCGGCCATGTCTCGTTGATGCAGCTTAAACGTTTGCCTATCGATTCCGTGAAGATTGCTCAGACGCTGGTTTCCGGTATTCCGGGCGATACGCTCAATGTCCAGGTGATTGAAGCCCTGCTGAACATGGCGCGCAGCCTCGAACTCGATGCGGTAGCCGAAGGCGTGGAGACAGCCCAGGCGTACGAATTCCTGCTGGTGCGGGGGTGCCGTCGGTTCCAGGGCAACCTGATTCGTGCACCGCTTGCTGCCGAACTTCTCGAAGACCTGTTGCGCGGCGGTGCGTTGCAAGCTACGCACGACAAGCTGGCCGCCCAACTATCGGATCCAGGTTAAAAATCCCGATACTGCTTTATCCTTCGTTATGCAGCGCCACCAGGTGTGCCAGCACGCTGCGCACACGCCCCATGGCCTGTGCCAGGGTGGCTTGCACTTCAGCGCCGCTGATGGCGATCTTGCTTTTGCCGCGTCCGGCGGCGTAGTTGGCGACGACACCAATGGCGGCGTAATTGAGGTCCAGCTCGCGTGCCAGAGCGGCTTCGGGCATGCCGGTCATGCCCACCATGGTGGCGCCGTCGCGCTCCAGGCGGTTGATTTCGGCAGCGGTTTCCAGGCGTGGGCCCTGTACGGCGGCATAAACCCCGCCACCAATCGCGCGCTCCCCTGCATCAGCGATGGCGGCCATGATTTTGGCGCGCATGCCTGAACTGTAGGGTTCAGTGAAGTCGATGTGAGTAACGACTTTTTCACCACCGTTGTAAAAGCTGTGCTTGCGGCCGTAGGTATAGTCGATGATCTGGTCGGGGACGACCAGTGCACCGGGGGTGAGGTCGGGGTGGATGCCACCGACGCTGGCCACGGATACGATGTGACTGACTTTTTGCTCCTGCAGCGCCCACAGGTTGGCGCGGTAGTTGACCTCGTGCGGCGGAATGGTATGGCCGTAGCCGTGGCGCGCCAGAAAAATCACTTCGTGCCCGTTGATATTGCCGAAGGTCAGCGCCCCGGAAGGCTCGCCGTAGGGGGTGCGGGCGACCTGCCGGTGGGTGATTTCCAGGTTGGCGAGCTGGGTGAGGCCGGTGCCTCCGATAATGGCGAGCATGGCCTATTGCGCTTGCTGAATGCCAGCGACGAACCACGGCGCAGAGCGGTCAGTGGCAGATTTCTGGATGTTCCAGATTTCGTCGAACGGCGCAGCGGGCGCGTTGGCTTCTTCGCGAATCAGGCCATGGAAACGCACGCTGGCGATGACCAGATTGCCTTCGGTGACCACATCGAGCATATCGGCATTGAGCAGGGTGACGTCGGTCTTTTGCGCGCTTGCGCCGCGCTCCTGGATTTGCAGGCTGATCTCGGCGAATACTTCGGGCGTGGTGTATTCGCGGATGTCGCTGAGGTCGGCCACATCGTAAGCGGCTTGCAGACGGATGAAATGGGCCTTGGCATCGCGCAGGAAAGCAGCGTCGTCAAACCAGTCGGGGCGGCTGCCGGCCAAGAGTGCGGCTGCCGGGCTGGCCATGGGCAGGTCAGTGTTGCTCACCGGCATGGGTACCTGGATGCTCTGGCCGTAGCCGGTATAGGCCGTCGCTTGCGGGGCTGCGGAATTGCGCCGCATGGCGCGCATGATGAAGAATGCACCACCCGCCAGTGCCAGCATCAGCAGAATGTCCATGCCCTTGATCCCCTCAAAGCCATGACCCATGAACAGCGAGGCGAGCAGGCCGCCCGCTGCGAGACCAGCCAGAGGGCCGAGCCATCTGTTGCCTCCCGCAGCAGGGGCTGCAGGCGCAGATGCAGCAGGCGCGCGCGGCGCCGCCTGCTGGCTGATGCTTTCGCGTTGCTTGCCGAAGCTTTTTCCGCCGCCAAAGCGCTTGGCGTAGGCGTCGCTGGTAATCATGCTCATGCTCAGCAACAGGGTCAGGAATAAGGCAAAAAATTTACGCATTTGTTACTCCGATTATAAAGCGATGAACAGTGATTCTATCAACTACAGTCGATCAAGTTTGACAGAATAAACTTGTATGAGTATCAGAAAAAATCGAGGTAATCAGGTCTAGTGTTCTTTCATGGCATAGATCGCCGGCAAATTGCGCCACGCGCCTTCCACATCCATGCCGCAACCGAATACATAGCGGTTGGGCAATACCAGGCCGACAAAATCGGCGCGGATCGGTTTGCTCTGCCCGGTGTGTTTTTCGGTCAGCACCGCGCACACGACTTCGGCAGCACCCATTGCCAGCAGACGGGTGCGGATGGCGGCCAGGGTGTGGCCTTCGTCGAGAATGTCGTCGAGCAGCAACACGCTGCGTCCCGCCACCGATTCGCGCGGCTCGACGATCCATTCCAGTTCGCCGCCGCGCATGGCTTTGCCATAACGGGTGGCATGCACGTAGTCGAAATCCAGAGGGAAGTGCAGCCTGGGTAAAATTTGCCCGGTAAATACCACCGCGCCGCCCATCACCGAGAGCAGCAATGGGCTGGCCTCTTTAAAGCGCGCGCTAATGGCGGTAGCCAGGGTGGTGATGGCTGCCTGCACCTCGGCCTCTGAGTAAATCAGATCGGCATCCTCGAGGATGCGCCAGGCTTCGGCGTTATTGATCATGACTGCCGGTTACGCGCTGACGTCGGGTTTCGTACAGGCAGATACCCGCCGACACCGACACATTGAGGCTTTCCACCGTACCATACATGGGGATTTTCACCAGCATGTCGCAGTGCTCGCGCGTGAGACGACGCAGGCCGCCGCCTTCGGCGCCCAGTACCCAGGCGACGGAACCGCCGACACTGGCCGTTGGCAATTCGGTTTGCGCTTCGCCATCGGCACCGACGATCGTAACGCCGTATTCCTTGATGTCGCGCAGCGCGCGGGCGAGGTTGGTGACGGTGAGGTAGGGCACGGTGTCCGCCGCGCCGCAGGCTACTTTGGCTACGGTGGGGGTGAGACCGACGGCGCGGTCCTTGGGCGCGATCACGGCGTTGGCGCCCATCGCATCGGCCACGCGCAGACAGGCGCCGAGGTTGTGCGGATCCTGTACGCCGTCCAGCACCAGCAGCAGCAGGTCGCCTTGCAGGCCTTCGAGCACTTCATCTACGTGGCGCGGTTGCTGCACCATCGTCACGCGCGCGGCAATGCCCTGGTGGCGCGGGCCGCCGGCGATACCGTCGAGGCGCTTGCCGTCCACTTGCAAGACCCGGACACCAAGAGTTTTGGCGTGTTCCAGCAGCTCGCGCGCGCGTCCATCCTGGCGTGCGGCATCCACGAATATTTCCTCGACGCTGGCCGGATTCTGGCGCAGACGTGAAGTCACGGCGTGGAAGCCGTAGATCAATATACCGGCCATTTAGTGCGCTCCCTTGCCGGATTTGCGGCGCCGGCGCGATTTTTTCGCTGGCTCGCTGGTTGTGGCAGCGGGCTGTGGGTGGGATTGTTTGCCGGCAGCCGATTTTTTAGGCTGTTTGCCGCTGCCATGGGGCTGGTCCTGCGCCGTAGTCTGGGCGGGACGGCTGCCGCCGGCCAGGGTGAAATCAATGCGTGTGGTATCCAGACTCACGCGTACGATTTTGACCTGTACCCGGTCGCCCATGCGATAGCGCGTGCCGGTGCGCTCCCCCAGAATCTGGTGGCGCGCCTTGTCGAAGTGAAAGTAATCGCTGCCCAGTTCGGAGATGTGCACCAGGCCTTCCACGTAGATGTCGTCGAGTGCCACAAAAATACCGAAGCCTGTCACGCTGGAAATGGTTCCGGGAAACTCCTCGCCGACCCGATCCTGCATGTAGAAGCACTTCAGCCAGGCTTCCACGTCGCGGGTGGCGTCGTCGGCACGGCGCTCGGTCATCGAACAGTGTCCGCCCAGTTCCACCCAGTTGCCGGGCTGGTATTTTTCGTCATCGAGCGCGAGCTTGATGGCGCGGTGGATGAGCAGATCGGGATAGCGCCGGATGGGAGAAGTAAAGTGGGTGTAATGTTCGTAAGCCAGGCCGAAATGACCGACACTGTCCGGGCTGTACACCGCCTGCTGTAGCGAGCGCAGCATCACGGTTTGCAGCAGCGCGGCATCCGGACGGCCCTTGATTTTCTCCAGCAGGGCAGCATAGTCCTTGGCCTGCGGGTCATCGCCGCCACCCAGCGCAAAGCCGAATTCAGTCAAAAATTCACGCAATGCGGCGAGTTTTTCCGGGGTGGGGCCTTCGTGTATGCGGTACAGGGCGGGCTGTTTTTTCTTTTGCAGGAAATCCGACGCAGACACGTTGGCGGCCAGCATGCATTCTTCAATCAGGCGGTGGGCATCGTTACGCGTGACCGGAACGATGCGCTCGATTTTTTTCTCGTCGTTGAAAATCATCTGCGTTTCCAGCGTTTCGAAATCAATCGCACCACGCCGTCCGCGTGCCTTCAACAGTACCTTGAACAGGGTGTAGAGGTCGTTGAGTTGCGGCAACAAGTCGCCGTGTGCGCCGGCGTTTTGCGGGTGCTGCAGCCAGTCCCATACCTGGTTGTAGGTAAGGCGTGCGTGCGAGTACATCACGGCCGGGTAGAAACGGTATTCCTTTACCGCACCGAGCGCGCCGATCTGCATGTCGCATACCATGCATAGCCGCTCGACCTGCGGGTTGAGCGAGCACAGGCCGTTGGACAGTTCTTCCGGCAGCATGGGAATAACACGACGCGGGAAATAGACCGAATTGCCGCGATTGTAGGCCTCCGCATCGAGCGGATCGCCGGATTGTACGTAGTGTGACACGTCGGCGATTGCCACCACCAGGCGAAAGCCCTTGCCTTGCGGCTCGCAATACACCGCGTCGTCGAAATCGCGTGCAGTTTCGCTGTCGATGGTGACCAGCGGCAGGTGGCGGATGTCTTCGCGTCCGCCATGGTCCTTTTTGAGCACTTTCTTGGGCAGTTTCTTGGCGATTTTTTCCACTGCCTCGGGAAAGATATAGGGCAGCGAATGCTTGCGCAGTGCGATTTCGATTTCCATGCCGGGGTCGGCGTAACTGCCCAGTACTTCCACCACGCGTCCCATGGGTTTGGCATATTTGGCGGGCTGCTCGATAATCTCCACCGTGACCACCTGACCGGTCTGGGCGCTGCCTTCATTGCCGGGCGGGACGAGAATGTCCTGAGTGATGCGCTTGTTTTCTGGGGACACCAGCATGATGCCGTGTTCCACCAGCAGGCGCCCGACGATGTGGGTGTTGACGCGTTCCAGCACTTCGACGATCTTGCCTTCGCGCCGGCCGCGCCGGTCCACGCCGATTTCGCTTACCATGACGCGGTCGCCGTGCATGGCTTTCTGCATTTCGCGCGGCGACAGGAACAGGTCGTCGCTGCCGTCATCCGGGGAGAGGAAGCCAAAACCATCGGGATGGCCTTCGACGCGGCCCTTGATCAGGTCGAGTTTTTCCATCACGCACAGGTCGCCGCGCCGGTTCTGCATCAACTCGCCATCGCGCTCCATGGCCCGCAGGCGACGTGCAAACAGGTCGATTTCGTCGGGGGTGATATCAAGCAGTTCAGCCAGGGTTTCCGGCTGCAGCGGTGCACCCTGCTGGCGCAATACATCCATGATGAATTCGCGGCTGGGCAGGGGGTGCTCGTAGCGTTCCCGCTCGCGTTCCAGATGCGGGTCAGTCCCGCGCAGGCCGGTGTGGAGAGTCGTTTCGGCGTGTGCCGTGGGTTTTTTCATTGACAAGTATCCTTGTTCATTTATAATGCGCGTCTTTCCAGCCCAGATGGCGGAATTGGTAGACGCACATGGTTCAGGTCCATGCGGTGGCAACACTGTGGAGGTTCGAGTCCTCTTCTGGGCACCAGATTAGCAGTACACCAAAAAACACAAAAGGGCAGCGCCAGCTGCCCTTTTTGTTTTCTGCACAGCCAGCCCAAATTTCAGTCATTCATATTGCCTTGAAGGCCGCATTCGCATGAGCACGAATGCGGCGTTGTATTTCAGTTAAACGGGTGACGCAGAACGATTGTCTCTTCGCGGTCGGGACCGGTGGAAATAATGTCGATTGGCACTTCGCACAATTCTTCCATGCGTTTGAGGTAGGCACGCGCGTTTTCCGGCAAATCCTCATAATGCTTGATGCCTACGGTGCTTTCTTTCCACGCCGGCATTTCCTCATACACCGGCTCGCATTTGGCCAGTGTTTCTGCACCTACCGGCAGGATGTCGGAGAAGCCGCCGTTGAGGTTGTAGCCAACACACACGCGCAGGGTTTCCATGCCGTCCAGTACGTCAAGCTTGGTCACGCATAAGCCGGATACGCCGTTGATCTGGATCGAACGCTTCAATGCCGCGGCATCAAACCAGCCGCAACGCCGTGCGCGCCCGGTAGTAGAGCCGAATTCATGGCCGCGCTCGGCCAGGTATTTTCCATTGTCATCAAACAATTCGGTAGGGAAGGGGCCGGAGCCGACACGCGTAGTGTAGGCCTTGGTGATCCCCAGCACATAGTGCAGGGTGTGCGGCCCCACGCCTGCACCGGTAGCCGCGCCGCCCGAGGTACAGTTGCTGGAGGTGACGAAAGGATATGTGCCGTGGTCAATATCGAGCAAGGTGCCTTGCGCGCCTTCAAACAGCAGGTTGTTGCCGGCGCGGTTGGCTTCATACAGCAGCCGCGGTACGTCGGCCACCATGGGTTTGATGCGCTCGGCCAGCAGCAGGGTTTCCTCCAGCGACTGGGTGAAATCAACCGGCTTGGCATGGAAATAGTTTTTCAGCACGAAGTTATGGTAATCCAGCACTTCGCCGAGTTTGGCAGCGAAGCGCTCGCGGTGGAATACGTCCTGCAGGCGAATGGCGCGGCGTGCTACTTTATCCTCATATGCAGGGCCGATGCCGCGCCCGGTGGTGCCGATTTTGCTCGCGCCCTTGGCGATCTCGCGGGCCTGATCGAGGGCAATGTGGTGCGACAGGATCAGTGGGCAGGCTTCGGAAATTTTCAGGCGTGATGCCACGTTGACGCCGGCTGCCTCCAGCATGTCCACTTCTTCCAGCAATGCCTGCGGCGACACCACTACGCCGTTGCCGATGAAGCAGGTGACGTTGTCACGCAAAATGCCGGACGGGATCAGATGCAGCACGGTTTTTTTGCCGGCCACCACCAGTGTATGTCCGGCGTTGTGGCCGCCCTGAAAGCGCACCACGCCCTGGGCATGATCAGTGAGCCAGTCCACAATTTTTCCCTTGCCTTCATCTCCCCACTGCGTGCCAATGACGACGACGTTCTTGGTCATGTTGTTATCCAGACGGTTTATCAAAAATTATTTTGCCATAGGGGCGACTTCCCATTCGCCCTTGTTGTCGAGCAACATGCGGTCGCAGTTGAGTTCGCTGCGATCGGCTTCATGGCCGGGTAAATCGACGACTACAATTTCACCGCTGCTGCGCAGCTGCTGAATTTTCTCCGCCAGTTTGGCGTTTTTTAGGTAGGGCGCGAGTATGCCCTTTGTACCTGGCGCGCGCCAAAACTGCGTGGCAATTTCGCGCAGGTCCAGGCTGAACCCGGTGGCCGGGCGTGCGCGGCCAAATGATTTGCCGACCTCGTCATAGCGCCCACCCTGGGCCAGCACGCTGGTATGGCTGCCCGCATAGGCGGAGAACACCACGCCGCTGTGGTAGTGGTAGCCACGCAGTTCGGCCAGGTCAATGTTGATTTTGGCACTGCCCTTGAGCTCATTTGCAATGGCGCGCAATTGTTCCAGTGCCTGGGTGATTTCCAGACTGCTGGGCAGAATGCGGAATGCTTCGTCGAGCACTTCCACTCCGCCATAGAGGGTGGGGAGTGCGATAAATGCGGCGCGGGTGGTCTCATCCATGCCATGCGTCAAATCACGGATGGCCGGGGTATCTTTGGCCTGCAACGCCTGGAACAGCGCAGTTTCTTTTTCTGCGGGCACGTGGCCATATGCCATTAGCCCGCCGAATACGCCGACATGGCCAATATCCAGGTAGAGGTCGCCAACGCCGGCGAGGGTCAATGCATCCAGCATCAGGCGCTGGATTTCCACGTCCGCCTCGTAGCTGCTGTGACCGTAAAGTTCAGCACCTACTTGCAGCAGTTCACGCGAGCGGTTCATGCCCTCGGGCAGGGTATGCACGACCGCACCGGCGTAGCACAGGCGCGTCACGCCCTGATGATTGAGCAGGTGTGCGTCAATTCGTGCCACCTGCGGGGTAATGTCGGCACGTAAACCCATCATGCGCCCGGACAGCTGGTCCACCAGCTTGAAGGTACGCGTGTCGAGGTCGCTGCCGGTACCTGTCAGCAGGGATTCCAGATACTCCAGCATGGGCGGGGTGACCAGCTCATAGCCGTGGGTACGGAACAGGTTGAGGGTGCTGAGGCGCAGGTATTCCAGACGCCAGGCGATCGGCGGCAGCAAATCTTCAATATATTCGGGTAATAGCCAGTTATGCATGGGAATGAGATGCAAGCAGGATTAACAAACCGCTGAGCATAGACGCGCGCCCCGCGAAGCGCAACTGGCCATCGTTTGGGGCGGCCATTTTGCGCAACGTCTCACGCCATGAATTGGGTAACTGCAACGGCAGCACGCCCCCCGGAACGCGTTTCGGTGCGATTGTTGCCGGGAGCTTGCCACCGCTCATCGTCTATTTGCCCGCATTGGGTGACTTCATGTATTTGAAGAAGGCGTTGTTGGGCTCAAGTACCAGTACGTCACTCTTGCTCTTGAAGCTCTGGCGGTACGCATCCATGCTGCGATAGAAGGCGTAGAACTCGGGATTCTTCGAGTAGGCGGTGGCATAGATGGTGCTGGCCTTGGCATCGCCTTCGCCCTTGATGGCCTGGGCGTCGCGGTAGGCGTTGGCGATGATGACCTGGCGCTGGCGGTCAGCGTCGGCCTTGATTTTCTCGGCTTCTGCGGAGCCGGTGGAACGCAGTTCGTTGGCCACGCGTTTGCGTTCCGCTTCCATGCGCCGGTATACCGATTCACTGACTTCCTGCGGCAAATCCACATGTTTGAGACGCACGTCCAGCACCTGCACGCCGATCTTGCGCGCATCCTGGTCGGCTTTTTGGCGCAGCGTGGCCATGATCTCATCACGCTCACCGGATACCACGTCGTGCACGCTGCGTTTGCCGAACTCGGCGCGCAACCCATCGTTGATGGTCTGCTGCAGGCGCGTCTGGGCACGGGTTTCATCCCCTCCGACGCTGACGTAATACTGCTTGATGTCAATGATGCGCCATTTGGCAAAGTAATCCACCAGCACGTTTTTCTTTTCCGAGGTGATGAAACGATCTGGCTCGGCCGGGTCAAGGGTCAGCACGCGGGTATCGAAATAACGCACGTTCTGCACCAGCGGCAGCTTGAAATAGAGGCCGGGCTTTTTGTCCACGGCGACGACTTCACCCAACTGGAACAGCATCGCATTCTGGCGCTGGTCCACGGTATACATGGTGAGGCTGGCCAGTATCAGGATGGCCAGCACGACCACGATCAGGATATTGAAATGTTTCATGGCCGATCCTCCCGATCACGGCTGCGGAAGGTATCGCGCGAGCGATTGTCGTCCTGAGTGGCAGGTGCCGGGCCGGGCTTGGGTGTGGCATCCAGCATGACCGGTGGCGGGGAGACGCCCTGACCGGACATGTTCATCAACTTGTCGAGCGGCAGATAAAGCAGATTGTTGCCGCCTTTGCTGCTGTCCACCAGCACTTTGGTGGTGTTCGACAATACCTGCTGCATCATGTCCTGATACATGCGCTCACGCGTTACCACCGGGGCCTTGCTGTATTCCACCAGTATCTGCTTGAAGCGGCTGGCATCGCCTTCGGCATTGGCAATCACCGACTGCTTGTAGCCGGCAGCCTCTTCAGCCAGGCGTGCGGCCATGCCGCGCGCTTTGGGAATGACATCATTGGCATAAGCCTGGCCTTCGCTCTTCAGGCGTTCGCGATCCTGCCCGGCTTTTACCGCATCATCGAATGCGCCTTGTACTTCCTGGGGAGGCTGTGCATTTTGCATGGTGACCTTGCTGATACTGATGCCTGTCTTGTAACGGTCGAGCGCATCCTGGATCTGCTTGGTGGCGCGGGCAGCGACATCGGCGCGGCCTTCGTAGAGAACATAATCCATCTTGCTCTTGCCCACGATTTCGCTCATTACGCTCTCGGCAACCTGGCGTACAGCGTCATCCGGGGAGCGATTGTTGAACAGGTAATCTTCCGGATCTTTCAGGGTGTATTGCACGGCGAACTGGATGTCGATGATGTTTTCGTCATCGGTGAGCATCAGCGATTCTTTCAACACCTTGCTTTTGACGTTGTTGCGATAGCCGATTTCCACGGTACGCACCTGCTCGATGTTCACTACCTGTACGCTCTCAATCGGCCACGGCAAGTGCCAGTTGGGACCGGGCTGGGTGGTTTCGATGAATTTTCCGAAACGAAGTACCACGCCACGCTCGCCGGTATCCACAATGTAAAACCCGCTGGCCAGCCATACTGCGACGATGATCGCCGCCACGATGCCCAGACCGGCAGTTCCAAAGCCACCCGGGCCAGAATTCCCGCCGGGCGTTTTTTTGCCACCCAACAAGCCGCCGAGCTTGGCGGTAAAACGCCGCCAAAGCTCATCCAGATCCGGTGGCCCTTCGTTTTTTTTGCCCCATTGTGGGTCGTTCCAAGCCATGGCTTTAGTCCAGTTCTGGATGATATTCGTTGTTGATGATGGCGGTGCTCAATTGCGGGGCTGCAGGCTCGTGGTGGTGCTGCGACATTTGCGTCAGCACGTCACGCAACGCGGTAATGCCTGCACCGGTTTTGGCGCTCACTCTGATGCGCGTAATCTTACCATATTCATCCTGTTCGACACCGGGTTCTATCGAACCCAGGTCAATCTTGTTCATTACCAGAATTTGCGGTACGTGCTGCGCGCCGATTTCTGCCAATACCTTGTTGACTTCGGCGATCTGCTTGTCGCGATTCGGGCTGCTGGCATCCACCACGTGCAGCAGCAGGTCGGCCTGGATAGTCTCTTCCAGTGTGGCGCGGAAGCTCTCCACCAAGGTATGCGGTAGCCGGGTGATGAAACCGACTGTATCGGACAACACGATTTCGCCCGAATTGGGCAGATACAGCTGGCGCGTAGTGGTATCCAGTGTGGCGAACAGCTGGTCGGCGGCATAACTGCCGGCGTGGGTAAGCGTGTTGAATAGCGTGGACTTGCCGGTATTGGTATAGCCCACCAGCGACACCGACATGACCCGGCCACGACTGCGCGCACGGCGCTGTACGGTGCGCTGCCGATGCTGCCTGGCTAACCTGTCCTTTAATAGCTTGACGCGCTTGCCAATCAGGCGGCGGTCGGTTTCCAGCTGGGTTTCACCCGGGCCACGCAGACCGACGCCGCCTTTCTGGCGTTCCAGGTGGGTCCAGCCGCGTACCAGGCGCGTGGAGATGTGCCCGAGCTGGGCGAGCTCGATTTGCAACTGACCTTCAGCACTCTGCGCGCGGCGCGCAAAAATATCCAGAATCAGGCTGGTGCGATCCACCACCCGGCACTCCAGCACCTTTTCCAGGTTGCGTTCCTGGGCGGGGGACAGGGCATGGTTGAAAATCACCACGCCGGCGTCGGTGGCGCGCACCATGGCGGCAATTTCTTCCACTTTGCCACTGCCTGCGAATAGTGCTGCGTCCGGCCGGGCACGGCGCCCTTCGATCAGCCCAGCCACATCGAGCTGGGCACTTTCGGCCAGGCGCTGCAATTCTTCCACGCTGTCGGCGTAATCCGGCTCGCCAAAATCCAGGCTGGCCAGTACTACACGCTCGCTACCGGCATGACGTTCAAACATGGAGAGTCATCATAATAGTTTTGGCCAGGCCGCAGGTTACCAGCGGATGCGTCTGGCGGCGGTCAGGCAGGAGAGATTTATTCAGCGCCTTGTTCCGGACGAAGGTTGACCGCGCGTGCTGGTACCACGGTGGAAATGGCGTGCTTGTATACCATCTGGGTCACCGCATTCTTGAGCAGTACAACGTATTGGTCAAACGACTCGACATGCCCCTGCAGCTTGATGCCATTCACCAGGTAGATGGAGACCGGCACGTGTTCCTTGCGCAGGGCATTGAGGAAGGGATCCTGCAGCAATTGACCTTTGGATACGCTCATTTTTATGTACTCCCAAGCTTGTTGAATATCAGTTGATTATGCGGTCAAGCGGCGCATCGGGCAAATATGAGAAAGAGCTGATGTGCAGTTCAGACCGTCGGTGTATCGAATTGCGGACGCCCGAAGTGGTAACCCTGCCCCCAGTTGACGCCCATATCGCGCAGGAGTTCCGCTGTCTCGGCGTCCTCAATGTTTTCTGCAATGGTGGTAATGCCCTGTTTGCGTGACAGGTCGATGATACTTTGTATCATGTCGCGGATTTTCAAGTTGTGACGTAAATTAGCCACCATCCAGCCTTCTATCTTGAGGAAACTGACAGGGAGCTTGGCCAGGTATAGAAACGAGGAATAGCCGCTGCCGAAATCGTCCAGCGCCAGACGAAAGCCGGAATCCAGCAGCGGCTGTATCTCGTGCGTCAGAAAATCGAAGTTGGCGATGTACTGGCGCTCGGTAATTTCGAACACCAGCGGTTTGACCTCATCCAGTGCAGTCGTGCAGCTGACACAAATCTGCCGGGTATGTTCAAGCAGCTGTTTGACCAGATCGCTGCGCGCCAGGAATTGCGGTGACAAATTCACAAAGTGGGCGAATTTCGGCGAAGCACCTGTAGCCAGACGCGTGGCACAGCGCCCAATCGCCTGGCGGGTGATGCTCTGGTCCACCAGATGGATCAGGTGCAGCCCTTCTGCGGCTTCGATGAATTCAACGGCAGGCGCCGCCCGCCCGGTTTTGCCGATCAGGCGCGCCAGCGCTTCGTCGGCAACTGGTTCGCCGGTAGCGAGATCCACCATGATCTGGTACGCCGCGACTATGCGCTTGTCCTGCAATGCGGATTGCAGTTCCCCGGCGTGCCAAAGCAGCCCGCGTTGCGTCATCTGGTGCAAAACTACGCGGTCGCGTCCGCCATTCTTGGCTTCGTACAAGGCGCTGTCAGCTTCGGCCAGAATGCCGGCGATATTTTTATCGTCGCCTGTATAGACGCTTACACCAGCACTAAAGGTGAGATCCAGGCTGCCATGTGCGGTGACGATGGAATGTTGCGCGTATGCCTGGCGCAGCCTGTCCATCGCCGCGAACGCCTGTATGCCGTCCACATTATGCAGGTAGATTAAGAATTCTTCGCCACCCCAACGGGCAATCCAGTCGCCATCACGCATCTGCCCAAGTAATATGGCGGCCGTTTGTTGTAGTACGGTATCGCCGGTGTCATGGCCGTAGTGATCATTCACCAGCTTGAACCGATCCAGGTCGCAAATTGCGATGGCAAAGGCTTCGCCGCTGCGCTGGGTGCGTGCAAACTCTTCGGCCAGCCGTGTTTCTGCGGCGCGCCGGTTAGGCAAGCCGGTGAGCAGATCGGAGAGCGCCAGCGCCTTGAGTTCTTCGCGCTGCCGTTTCTGCAGCAAAAACTGCCCGAACCAGGCTGCCAGCAATTCGATAAACGCGATATCGTCCTGTGAGCATTCAGCCGGCAGCGGTGCGCGTCGCATGAATGACAAGGTACCGTAGAGATGCTCGCCTACCCATATCGGTGTGCCCACGTAGACATGGAAGCCGAATTGGGTGAGCAATGTATGTTCGCGGTAGTTTCTGTCCTGACTCAGATCGGGGAGACACAGGCTGCTCTGGGTGGTCGCCACCTCATGAAAAATCGAATCATGCAGCGCGATCTGCCATGGCATATGGAACATGCCGGTGGTATCGAATAAATAACGCAGGGCGTATTGTTGATCGACTTCACCCACGAGCGCGGTTTCCATATCCATCGCCTGTACAGCAGCCTCGAGCATGGCGTCTATTTTTTGTATCTCGTCCAGGGTGCGATCTGTGGCCAGTCGCCAAAGCGCGCGCAGACGATCCTGCAGACTCGTGCTGGTGTGGAGATCCGAATCAGATGTTCCGGACAAGTGGTTTTTCATCAGGATTTATTTGCCTGACGGCGTGTTTTGCGTGGACAGACGCCCCAGTGGATTGGACACTTCATTTCCAGTCTAGTCGACATTGCCAAAAACACCACACGCATCACTCCGCCGCAATTTGCGCATTGCGCAGGCTCGCTGCGGCGGCTTCGGGGCTGATGGTGTTGACGAATAGTCCGGAGCCCAGCTCAAAGCCGGTCGGGATCGAAGTGCGCGGGCAGATTTCCAGATGCCAGTGGTAGCTGGCGGCGTGCTCGGCGGTATGTGCGTCATGCGGCACGGCGTGCAGGAAATAGTTGTACTGGGCGCCGCCGATGACCGCGTCGAGGCGTGCCATGGTGCGTTTGACCACGCTGGCGAGGTCGGCCAGATCGTCCGCGCTAATGGCCAGGAAATCCGATTGATGCGCCAGCGGCAGGATGTGCACTTCCCACTCGAAGCGGCTGGCGAACGGCTTGATGGCGATGAATTTCTCCCCGCGTTCCACCACGTATTGGCCAACGTCGATCTTGCGCCGGATTTCGCCCGAGTTGCGGTCGTAAATGGTGGCTTCAAAGGTGAGCGCTTCGTCAATCAGTGCGCAGAAAATGCAGTGATGGTGCTTGCGGAAGTACTCGCGGCTATTGTCCACCTCGGCCTGCACGTTCTCCGGCACCACCGGCATGGCAATCACCTGGCTGTGGGTGTGGGGAATGGAGGCACCTGCAGCGGGGCCGAAATTCTTGAAGACCAGCACGTATTTGAGGCGGTCGTCCGAGGCGTAAATCTGCGCCATGCGGTCCCGGTAAGCGCCAAACAGCATGGCCAGGTGGGCGCTGCTCATGTCGTGAAGAGCTGTGCCGTGTTCATGGTGGTCAATGATCACCTCGTGGCGGCCATAGCCGTCGATCGTCTGCTGCAGGCCAAAGCTGAAATTGGTCTGGGTGCGGTCGTCGCCCAGCACCGGGTAGAGGTTTTCCACGATGCGGATTTGCCAGTCGCCGATGGCCGGATAGGTGAGGATTTGCGGCGGGGTTTTGTCCTCGTTACCGCGGCAGAACGGGCAGGTTTCCACGTGCTTGCGCGTGTCGCGCGGCGCCAGATCCTCGGCTTTTTTCGGGCGCATGCTGCGCGCCGTGGCGACCAGCACCGATTCGCTGGGGACAATCGGGTTGATGCGGATTTCGCGGATTTCGTTGGCGTCACTCATGTTGTCTCCTTCTGATTCTGAAAGCTCAGTATTTTTTGCGCTGTTTGCCGTAGAGCTTGCGTCCCACCATGCGCTTGCGGTGCGCCTGGCGTTCTTCGCTCTCGCTGAGCGGCGCGGGTTTTTTGTTGGCGAACGGATTGGCGCCTACGTTGAACTGCACCCGCAGGGGCGTGCCTTCCAGCTTGAACGCCTGACGGAAGGTCTTTTCCAGATAGCGTTTATAGCTGGCGCTGATTTTATCCAGCGCGCTGCCGTGCACCACGATCAGCGGCGGGTTCATGCCGCCCTGGTGGGCATAGCGCGGTTTGGGGCGGAACGGGCCGGACTTGGGCGGCTGGTGCGCGGTGACCGCATCCATCAGGATGCGGGTGAGCTGGGGCGTGGGCAGCTTGGCCATGGCGGCGGCGTAGGCCACGTCCACCGAGCCGATCAGGCCGCCCACGCCATCGCCCTTGAGCGCCGAGATGTAATGGAATTTGGCAAATTCGAGGAATTGCAGCTTGCGCGAAATTTCGCGTTTGACAGTGTCGCGCTTGTAGTTGTCAAGGTCATCCCATTTGTTCACCGCCACCACCAGCGCGCGTCCGGTCTCCACTATGAAGCCGGCCATGTGCGCGTCCTGCTCGGAGATGTCGGTCTGCGCGTCCAGCACCAGCACCACCACGTTGGCGTCTTCGATGGCCTGCAGGGTCTTGACCACGGAGAATTTCTCGATAGCCTCGAAAATCTTGCCGCGGCGGCGTACCCCGGCAGTGTCGATCAGGGTGTATTTCTTGCCGGCGCGCTCAAAATCGATGTAGATGCTGTCGCGCGTAGTGCCGGGCTGGTCGAAGGCGATGACCCGCTCTTCGCCGAGGAGCGTATTGACCAGGGTGGACTTGCCCACGTTGGGGCGGCCGACGATGGCGATTTTCGGGTGCTTGTCGGACTCGTCCTCAGTGGCGTCGGGGAAACCCTCCAGTGCCAACTCCACCAGTTCCTGCACGCCCTCGCCGTGGCTGGCGGAGATGGCCAGCGGGTCACCCAGCGCCAGCTCATGGAATTCGGCAGTTACCACTTCACGGCGCATGCCTTCGGCCTTGTTCACCACCAGAAATACCGGACGCCCGCTCTGGCGCAGGCGGTCGGCGATGATTTTGTCCTGTGCGGTGCAGCCGGTACGCACGTCCACCATGAACAAAATGACATCGGCTTCGTCCACGGCCTGCAGGGTCTGGCGCGCCATTTCGTGCATGATGCCGTCCTTGACCACCGGCTCGAAGCCGCCGGTATCCACCACCAGATAGGGCTTGTCGCCCACCTTGCCATGGCCGTAATGGCGATCGCGGGTGAGGCCGGGAATATCTGCGACGATGGCATCGCGGGTCTTGGTCAGGCGGTTGAACAGGGTGGATTTGCCCACATTGGGGCGGCCGACCAGTACGAGAGTGGGTTTCATGATGTATTCACCGCCGTGCATCCGGCGGCAGTTGGTTCCTGTTTATTAATAACTACAAAGCAAGCGCGTAGACGCTGCCGTTGGCGGTTTGCACCACGACACCGCCGCTGCGTGGTTGCGGGCGGCTGATAATGGCGGAGCCATCGGTGGCGCTGCGTCCGACAAAACTGCCATCATCCAGCGCCAGCAGGTGTACATACCCCTGGCCATCGCCTACCGCCAGATAGTTGCCAACCCGGCGTGGCGCAGTGGTGCCGCGGGCGCGCAGCTTGTCCTGTGTCCACAGGTTCGCGCCATGAGTTTTTTCCAGCGCAACGACTTCGCCCTTGTCATTGGTTACATAGAGGTTGTGGTCATCCATGGTGAGTCCGGCCGCGCTGGAAAGGTCGCGCGCCCAGTTGAGATTGCCGGAGCGCAGGTCGAAGCATGCCACGCGCCCCTGGTAGGCCGCGGCGCATACCTGTGTGTCATCGGCGACCGGACTGCTGGTGACATCGGCAATCCGCTCGATTTCGGATGCGCCCTTGGGAATCGCCACGCTGGCCTCCCAGCCGACCACTCCGGTATCCAGTGCCAGCGCCACCAGCTTGCCACCGGCATAACCGGCGAAAACGCCGCCACGGGTAATCAGCACACCGGGCTGACTGCGCAGCAACAGCGCCGGCAATGCGCGCTCATACATCCATTTGCGCTTGCCGTCCCTGGCATCCAGCGCATAAATGTGGCCATCGGCGGTGCGTGCCACGACAATGCCTTCGGCAACTTGCGGTACGCCCAGCACCTCGCTGGAGAGTTGCACCTGCCAGCGCGGCTTGCCGCTGCCATCAAATGCCAGCAATTGGCCTTTGGGTGTGCCCACCAGTTCCAGGTCGTCACCTACGCCGACCCCGGCAGACAGCTTGTCGCCCGTTGCAACGCGCCACAGCGTGGCACCGTTGGCGGCATCAAGCTTTGCCAGCTGTCCATCGTATCCGGCCACGTAAATCGCATTGGCACTCAAGCCCGGCGCAAAGGCATAACTGTGCGCTGCTCCTGCCTTGGCCTGCCAGCCGGTTCTGAGATTTACTGCAGGCTTGAACGCTACCAGCGGCGTAGGTTTTTCGGCAGTGGAACTGCTGCCGAACCAGTTCATCGGGTTCATGCTGGAGCAGCCGGCGAGCGCGGCGACGAGTGCGAATACGATGATGCGCGACAACATGTTCATGGTCTTGTTCATTTGGGTTCCCCGCCGAGGGCATCGAGTTTGACCACAATATATTTGCGGAACGGGCTTTGCGCGTCGATTTTTTCCAGTGCGATCTTGTAACTGGCACGCGCATCGGCAAGCTTGTTCTGCTGCACCAGCGCATCGCCCTTGAGGTCATTGAAGCGCGCGGCGAAAGCTTCGTCGTAGGGGGCATCGAGCAATTTCAGCGCCTCCGCCGGGTTTTTCTGTTCCAGCAGCAGGGCGGCCAGACGCAGCACCGCGAGCTGTTTAATGCCGTCTTCGCGGGCATGGTCTATGGCCCACTGTAGTTGCGTCTGTGCGCTTTTCATATCCCCAGCCTGGGCGTTGCTGCGGGCGGCAATCATCGCCGCGCGCGGGGCATAGGGTGTGCCGGGGTATTTGTCGATAATGGCTGCGGCGTCATCCTTGACCGCTTTGGGCTGGCTCGCCTGCAGGGCAAGCTGCAGTGCGCTGTACATCACGGCGGCCTGGGCGGATTTTTCGCGCTGTTGATGCTGCCACCACTGCGCGCCCGCCGCCCCGATGACCAGTATGGCCAGCCCCCCTGTCACCCAGGTGCCGTAGCGTTTCCACCAGTCTTTGAGTGCGTCGAGTTTTTCCTGTTCTTCCAGATCGAAAGTCATGTTCAGTTCCTTGATTGCAAGAGGTCTGTCGCCTCAACGAGGGTAAAGCGCGCCTGTTCGGCGGCTTCACGTAATGATTTCAGGGTGATTTCTCCGGCAGCGGCTTCGTCGTCGCCGATAATCAGCGCATAGCGAGCAGCGCTGGCATCGGCCTTTTTCATCTGTGCCTTGAAGCTGCCGCCGCCGCAGTGTAACACCACGTTCAAACCGGTCTGGCGCAAGGCGTTGGCGACCTGCCAGGCAAACGCTGTGGCGGCCTCGCCCTGGTGCACGATGTAGGCATCCGTCGGGGTGCCGGGCACAGCCACCCCGGATTCTTCCAGCAACGCCAGCAGGCGTTCCACGCCCATGGCGTAACCGCACGCTGGTGCAGGCTTGCCGCCGATCTGCTCGATCAGGCTGTCGTAGCGGCCGCCGGCGCATACCGTACCCTGGGCACCGAGCTTGTCGGTTACCCATTCGAACACGGTGTAATTGTAGTAATCCAGCCCGCGCACCAGGCGCGGGTTGATACGGTATTCGATGCCATTGGCGCGCAACAGGCCTTGTACGTCTTCGAAATGCTTGATGGCGTCCGTGTCGAGGTCGTCCATCAGGCGCGGCGCAGACTCTACCAGCGCCTGCATGGCGGGATTCTTGGTATCGAGAATGCGCAGCGGATTGCTGTGCAGACGGCGTTTGGCGTCGTCGTCGAGCTGATCCTGATGCGCCTCGAAATGAGCAATCAGACGGGTACGATGACGGGCACGGCAGGCGGCATTGCCGAGCGTGTTCAGCTCCAGCGTAATGTCGGTGAGGCCGAGGCGCCGCCACAGGTCAGCGGTCATTACGATATGCTCCACGTCCATGTCCGGACCGGCAAAGCCCAGTGCCTCGACGCCGACCTGGTGAAACTGCCGGTAGCGGCCTTTTTGCGGGCGCTCGTGGCGGAACATGGGGCCGGCGTACCACAGCCGCTGCGGTGCGTTGTACAGCAGGTTATGCTGGATCGCTGCGCGCACGCAGGCGGCAGTGCCTTCCGGACGCAGCGCGAGATGTTCGCCGTTCAAGGCGTCCTCAAACACATACATCTCTTTTTCGACAATGTCGGTGACTTCACCGATGGCACGTTTGAACAGCGCGCTCTGCTCGACGATCGGCGTGCGAATCTCGCGGTAGCCGTAAGCGGCGAGCCAGTCGCGCACCACGGCTTCAAAGTGCTGCCAGTGCGGGCTGTGTTCGGGCAGGATGTCGTTCATCCCGCGTATGGCTTGGATAGGGCTACTCATTTTTTAATCGTTTCTTTTGCCACAGAGCGCTCAAGTAATGGCATTACCCCTGTGTGCTCTGTGGCAAATGGTTTTAAGCAACGGCAATCGGTATGGTTTTGGGCTTGCTGACCACCTGCCCATCGGCATAGTGGCTTTGTACATAGTCTTCGACAATGCGCTGAAACTCCTCGGCGATGCGCTCGCCTTTCAGCGTCACGGTTTTTTGGCCGTCCACATACACCGGGGCGACGGGTACTTCGCCGGTTCCCGGTAAGGAAATGCCGATGTTGGCGTGTTTGGATTCGCCCGGGCCGTTCACCACGCAACCCATCACCGCCACGCGCATGTCTTCCACGCCGGGATAGTGGTTGCGCCATACCGGCATCTGGTCGCGCAGGTAGCGCTGGATGTCCTGCGCCAGATGCTGGAACACGGTGCTGGTGGTACGTCCGCAGCCGGGGCAGGCTACCACCATCGGGGTGAACGAACGCAGGCCCATGGTTTGCAGGATTTCCTGAGCGACCACGACTTCCTGGGTGCGGTCGCCGCCGGGTTCCGGCGTCAGTGAAATGCGTAGGGTGTCGCCGATGCCTTCCTGCAGTAGCACCGACAGCGCGGCGGTGGAGGCGACAATGCCCTTGGAGCCCATGCCCGCCTCGGTCAGGCCCAGATGCAACGGGTAATCGCTGCGCGTGGACAGCTCGCGGTAGGTGCCGATCAGATCCTGCACGCCGGAGAGCTTGCAGGACAGGATGATGCGATCGCCGGGCAGGCCGAGTTCCTCGGCTTTGCGCGCCGAGTCCAGCGCCGAGGTGATCAGCGCCTCGCGCATCACCCATTCTGCCTCGCGCGGTTCGGCCAGATGGGCGTTGTCGTCCATCATGCGCGCCAGCAGCGCCTGATCCAGGCTGCCCCAGTTCACCCCGATGCGCACCGGTTTGTCATAACGGCAGGCGGTTTCGATCATGGCAGCGAACTGTTCGTCGCGCTTGCTGCCTTTGCCCACATTGCCCGGATTGATGCGGTATTTGGCCAGCGCCTCGGCGCAGGCGGGAACGCTGGTAAGCAGCTTGTGGCCGTTGAAATGGAAATCGCCGATCAGCGGCACGTCGCAACCACGCTGCTCCAGCAGGTCGCGGATGCGCGGCACCGCCTCGGCGGCTTCCTGGGTATTCACGGTGATGCGCACCAGTTCCGAGCCGGCGCGCCACAACGCGTAGACCTGCTCGGCGGTAGCAGAGACGTCAGCGGTATCGGTGTTGGTCATCGACTGCACCACAATCGGCGCATTGCCGCCGACAGCGATATTGCCAATCCATACAGTGCGCGTGGGGTGACGCGAGATGTGAAAATCAAACATTTGCTTACTCGATGGTCAGGTGCGCGACACTTGTTCCGGAGCGCGGTGTGAGGTCAACCGGTTTGCCGTTGTAGGTCATGGTGACGTTCGCGGCGTTTCCGATGACAGCGCTGAACGGTGGTTGGCCGGAGAGTTGCGCCGTCTCGCCGGCATGATAGAGGCGCGAAGTGAGCTGCCGTTTGCTGGCGTCGGTGATTCGTACCCAGGCATCCTGCGCAAACTTGAGCTGAAGCTGGCCGCTGTCCACTGCCCGGGCGGGTACGTCAGGCGGGGTAACGGTGGCGGCGGCCGGGGGTGAGGGCTGTGGCGCTGACATGGCAGGCGTGACAGGCGTGACAGGCGGCGCGGCCGGTGCAGGTGCAACTTTGGGAGCGGCGGGAGGAATCAGCGGCGCTGCAACATGGGTGGCGGGAAGTGCTGCCGGTGGCGCGTTATCTGCGCGTAGCCATTGATACACCGCCAGCGGCAAGGCAATCACGATGATCAGCGCCAGCAGGCTGAGTTTTAGCCAGTGCCGTGACAGGCTGCTGGTCAGTGCGATTTGTTCGTCATGGATGGTCAGTGGTTCGGCAGGATTGGCAGGGGCTGCCTGCATCGCATCCAGTAGTGGCTGCGGATCAAGCTGTAGCAGGCGTGCGTAGTTGCGCACAAAACCGCGGCTGAATAATAGTGGCCCCAGGCTGGCGAAATCATCCTGTTCAATCGCGGCTATTTGCCTGGGGGTGAGTTTGAGGCGATAGGCGACATCGCTCACGCTCATATTCTGTGCCTGGCGGATGGCGGCGAGCTGTGCACCGACTGACTGGATGGCGCTATGGCTGGACTGTTCGTCTGCGCTCATTCGTATTGTCCATTCAATAGCAGGCGCGTTTCCGGCGAATCGGCAAAACGTTTGCGCAACTGCAGACCGTAACTCGCCTCGGCGTCGCGGTCCCCCATTTTGCGCGCCAGGCGCACGCCCAGCCAGAGCGGGGCCGGGCTGGGCTGGGCGACGTCAAAATAGCGTGTGAGCAGCGCACGCGATTCGGTATAGCGACCTTGGCGATAATAGATATCGGCGAGCTGCGCCAAGGCTTGTGACTGGTTGGGCTGATGCTTGAGAGCGCGTTCGAAATAGGCTTCCGCGGCAGCCTGGTTACCCGCTTTCAGCGAACATACACCCGCATTGGTGAGTGCGCGTTCAGGCGAGGGGTAGAGTGGATTGCGCAGCGCCTCGTTGAATTGTGCTATGGCTGGCGCGAAGCGGTTGCGCGTGCACAGGAACCAGCCATAGTTGTTGTGCGTTTCGGATTCGTTGGGCGCCAGTTCGATGGCGCGAAGGAAGTTGCTCTCGGCAGTTTTGTCTTCATGCAGTTCCATGTAGACCAGACCAGACATGGTGTAAGCCGGCGCATAGTGGCTGTCCGAACTGAGGGCATCACGCAACTCTTCCAGCGCGATTGCATACTGGCGCCGGGTGTAATAGTCGGCGGCAAGCTCGGTGTGTATCCGCGCGCGGTTTTGTGCTTCGCTGACGTTGCTGGTGGAGGTCTGTTGCGAGCTTGGCGCATCGGCGCCGGGAGGTTGTGCGCAGGCGCCCAGCAGCAAGGTGAGGAGAAGGACGGCGAGTTTGTTCAATGTGATACCTCCATGCGGCGCATGACCCGCCGGGTTTTGTCCTGTACCTGTCCGGCCAGCTGGCCGCAGGCGGCATCGATGTCGTCGCCGCGGGTCTTGCGGGTGGTGACGATGTGGCCCGCCTGCATCAAAATATCGCGAAAGCGGCGTATTGCATCGCCGCGTGAACAGCGATAACCGGAATCCGGGAACGGATTGAACGGAATCAGATTGAATTTGCACGGCACGTCACGCACCAGTTCAATCAACTGGCGCGCGTGTTCCGGCTGGTCGTTGATGCCATCCAGCATGACGTACTCGAACGTAACAAAATCGCGCGGCGCTTTTTCCAGATAGCGCTGGCAGGCCGCCATCAGTTCAGCCAGCGGGTATTTCCGGTTGATCGGCACAATCACGTCGCGCAGCTTGTCGTTGGGGGCGTGCAATGAAACCGCCAGCGCCACCGGGCAATCCTCGCGCAGCCGGTCCATGGCGGGTACCAGGCCGGAGGTGCTTACCGTCACCCGGCGCCGCGACAGACCGTAGGCATGGTCGTCGAGCATGATATTGAGCGCGGTGACCACGTTGGTGTAGTTCGCCAATGGTTCACCCATGCCCATCATTACCACGTTGGTGATGATGCGCTCGCCTTTCGGGTCGCGCCCCATCGCGTGGTTCGCCCACCACAGCTGGCCGATGATTTCCGCCACCGACAGGTTGCGGTTGAAACCCTGGCGGCCGGTGGAGCAGAACGTGCACTCCAGCGCACAGCCGACTTGCGACGACACGCACAACGTGCCGCGCGCGTCATCGGGAATGAACACGGTTTCCACGCCGTTCATGCCGCCCACGTCCAGCAGCCATTTGCGCGTGCCGTCAGCGGATGCCTGCTCCGCCATCATGCTGGGCGGCGCCACCGTTGCCAGCTGCCCGAGTTTCTCGCGCAGCGATTTCGCCAGATCGCTCATTTCGGCGAAATCCGCCGCACCGAAATGATGCATCCAGCGCATCACCTGTTTGGCGCGAAACGGCTTCTCGCCGAGTTCGGCGAAATAACCGGTGAGGCCGGGCAGGTCGTAGTCGAGCAGGTTGACGGTCATGGGTGGGGGACTGGCGGAAACCGGATAGGACTGCTTAACGCGAGTAAACGTTCATTGCCGGAAAGTAGTAGGCGATTTCCACTGAGGCGGTTTCCGCTGCGTCGGAGCCGTGTACGGCATTGGCGTCAATGCTGTCGGCGAAATCGGCGCGGATGGTGCCGGGCGCCGCTTTTTTCGGGTCGGTTGCACCCATCAGGTCGCGGTTTTTCAGGATCGCGCCTTCGCCTTCCAGGACTTGCACCATCACCGGGCCGGAAATCATGAAATCCACCAGATCCTTGAAGAAAGGACGCTCGCGGTGTACGCCATAAAAGCCTTCGGCTTCGGCACGGGACAGGTGCATCATGCGTGCAGCGACGATTTTCAGACCGGCGTCTTCAAAGCGCTGGTAAATTTTTCCGATTACATTTTTGGCGACTGCATCAGGTTTGATAATGGAAAGGGTGCGTTCGACAGCCATTGCGGTACTCCGTGGATTTAAGGGGTTTAAGGGTTGAAAATCCTGGCTAAAATACCACGAAATGCCCATAAAATAAAGGCTTAGCGTACGTTTCCGCACCATTCAGGCAGCGTACCCGCAGCGCCAGCAGGGGCCTGCCAGGCACAATCGATACCGATCCCGGCCACCCATACCAGCGTTTCGCCGCAATACAGCAAAGGCAGACGGTCGCGTTGCCAGGGCGGGATGGAGCATTCCTGCAACAGGTTTTTCAGACTGCGGCGCGGTCGCTGGCAGTCCGGGCGGAAATGTTCGCCGCCCTGGCGCAGACGGATGGTGACCGGAGCCTGACCGAGTTTGGCGCGATCGAGTCCCTGGCCGGTAGCAGGGGTAAAGCTCAGGCTGCCGCCGAGTTCATCGAGTAGCAGTTGCGCTTCGCCTTGCCACGGCCAGCGCAGGCCGGGTTCGGGAGCGGGCCTTCGGTCTGTGAGGTGTACCCACCCCTGAAAGCGGTGCAGCTCCCAATGGGCGTGCCGGATGCAGGGCTGGCTATCCGCATTGGCGTGGGTGAGTTGTTCCAGCATGGCGGCGAGTCGCGCCTGACTGGGCATGGGGATATGGTTGAGCGCGAGAAAATGACGCAGCAGGTTGCGCGCGCGCGGTGGGGGCAGGGCGGCCAGCCGGGCACAGTCCAGCCGCTGGTGTTGAATGGCGCCTGCGGCGTCGAGCGCGGCGAGTTGGTCGAGCAGGTCAGCGGCCTCGGCAAGATTTTGCGCGCTGCGGGCAAGGCTGGCGCGCCACGCCGGGAAGCGCTCACCCAGTAGCGGCAGCACGGTGTGGCGCAAAAAATTACGATTGAAATGGGTATCCTGGTTGCTCTCGTCTTCCACCCATTGCAGCGCATGTTGTCGCGCCCAGGCCTCAATTTCGCTGCGGTCAATATCCAGCAACGGGCGCAGGTAGGCGGGATGGGTGGCCGCCTCGCGCAATACGGGCATGGCTGCCAGACCTTTCACTCCCGCACCGCGCAGCAGTTGCAGCAGCAGCGTTTCGGCCTGGTCGTCGCGGTGGTGCGCCAGCGCAATGAAGTCGGTATCCAGACCTGCGTATTCGGCATAACGCGCGCGTCGCGCGGCGGCTTCGAGGCCCAGCGTCGCGGCGTCCTCGATACGGATGGTTTGTACCCGCAGCGGGATAAGATGTGCGGTGCAAAGCGTGCGGCAGGCGTCGGCCCAGTCCTGTGCGTGAGGACTGATCTGGTGGTTGATGTGGATGGCGCAGAGCTGGAAGGGATGATCGGCTGCCAGTCGCGCCAGCAGGTGGAGCAACACCACCGAATCCACGCCGCCACTCAAGCCCAAGGTGATGCGGCTGCCAGGCGGGACGTGCCGGACCAGTTGCACCCGCACCGTCTCCAGCAGATTATTTGGCGGGCGTGTCCTTGAATCGGCCATAGCTCATCAGGCGCTCATAGCGGGTTTTGAGCAGGGCGTCGAGGGGTTGGCTGGTGAGGCTGTCCAAAGCGTCCTGCAGGGCTTTTTTCATGGATTGCATCATCAGCGCCGGGTCACGATGCGCGCCGCCCAGCGGTTCGTCCACGATACGATCAATCAGGTTGAAGGATTTCAGGCGTGTGGCGGTGATGCCCAGGGTTTCAGCAGCCACGGACGCTTTATCCGCGCTTTTCCACAAAATGGAAGCGCAGCCTTCCGGGGAAATCACCGAATAAGTCGAATATTGCAGCATCATGGTCAGGTCGCCCACGCCAATCGCCAGCGCGCCCCCAGAGCCGCCCTCGCCGATGATGGTGCACAGGATGGGCGTTTTCAGCTCTGCCATGACAAACAGGTTGCGCGCGATGGCCTCGGACTGGCCGCGTTCCTCGGCACCGATGCCGGGGTAGGCGCCGGGAGTGTCAATGAAGGTCATCACCGGCACGCCGAATTTTTCCGCAAGGCGCATCAGACGCAGCGCCTTGCGGTAACCCTCGGGGCGCGGCATGCCGAAATTGCGGTAAATCTTTTCTTTGGTATCGTGGCCTTTCTGATGGCCGATGAGCATCACGCTCTGGCCGTTGAAACGCGCCAGACCACCGACAATCGCAGGGTCGTCACCAAACGCGCGGTCCCCGCGCAGTTCTTCGAAATCGTTAAACAGGGCTCCCACATAGTCCAGCGTGTAAGGGCGCTGCGGGTGTCGTGCCACTTGGGAAATCTGCCAGGGGGTGAGCTTGGCGTAAATATCTTTGGTGAGCTTTACGCTCTTTTTTTGCAGGCGGCCGATTTCTTCCGAGATGTCCAGCGCAGAATCGTCCTGCACATAGCGCAGTTCCTCGATTTTGGCTTCCAGCTCAGCGATCGGCTGCTCGAAATCCAGAAATGTGGTTTTCATGGGCAGTCAGGGCCGTGAAAAAAGCGGCATTGTAGCCGATTCGGTTGCCAGGCTGAATCGCATTGCAGCCCGCGCCGCGTGCAGGCTGTCGCTGGATTAACTGGATTAATGATGATGGCCGTGTTCGCCGTGAGCGTGGCCGTGGGTGATTTCTTCCGCGCTGGCAGGACGCACGTTGTCCACGTGGCAGGAAAATTTCAGGGTTTGGCCAGCCAGCGGATGATTGCCGTCCACCATCACGGTGTCCTCGGTCAGTTCGGTGACCGTGTAGAGCATGAATTCATCGGTGCCTTCGGCCGCACCTTCAAACTGCATGCCCACGGCGATTTCTGCCGGGAACAGGTGACGCGGTTCGGCGCGCAGCAGTTCTGCCTCGTATTCACCGAAGGCGTATTCCGGTTCCAGGGTGACCTCAATATCGTCGCCTTCCTGCTTGCCTTGCAGGGCTTCTTCCACGGTCGGGAAAATGCCGTCATAGCCGCCGTGCAGGTAACTCACTGGCTCGCTGCTTTTTTCCAGGATATCGCCCGCCAGATTGGTAAGCTGATAGGAGATGGTGACAATGGTGTCTTTGGCGATTTGCATGATGTCCTCGGTAGGCCGGTTGATGATTGAGTGAAAGCGGTACGGCAATGATGCCGTGCCCGGGTTTAGATTAAAGCTGCTTGACCAATGCCAGCACCTGTTGTGCGTGCCCTTTGCTTGCAACGTCGTAAAGCGCATGGCGCACTACACCCTGCTTGTCAATGATGAAGGTGGAGCGCAGCGCGCTTTTACGGTTTACACCATCGATCATTCTATCATGCAACACGCCGTATTTCTGGCATACCACGCCATCCTTGTCTGCCAGCAGGCGTGTGCTGATGCCATGCTGGTCGCGAAACGCTGCATGGCTGAGGCAATCATCGCGCGACACGCCCAAAAGCACCGTTTCATGCGCGGCGAAATCATCTGCCAGATCGCTGAATTCGATATTTTCCTGCGTGCAACTCGGTGCGCTGTCATGCTTGTAAAAATATAACACCACATGCGCATGATCTTTATAATCGGCCAGCCTGATGAATTCCATGTCGGCATCGGCACAACTGAAATTTGGCGCAATCTGACCCGGCTGCAACATGCTGACCCCTAGGTGCGCTGCTTTGCAATGGGCGGATTTTAACCTATTTCAAAACCTGACTGTGGGCAATCTCGTTGGCTGAGACGTTATAATCCACCGATGGACAAACACTTGCTTGGTGGCATCAGCGCCACCCGATTCCTGCGCGAATACTGGCAAAAAAAACCCTTGCTGGTACGCAATGCGGTGCCCGGATTTGCCGGGCTGCTTAGCCCCGATGCCCTCATCGCTCTATCTTGTGCAGACGATGTGCAAGCCCGCCTGATAAGTCAAAAAAAGCGCGGCTGGCAACTGCAGCACGGGCCCTTTACCCAGGCTGAATTCAAACGCATCGGCAAACTGCCGTGGACGCTGCTGGTACAGGAACTCAATCACCACCTCGGTGCGGCCGAGACATTGCTGGAGCGCTTCAATTTCATTCCGCACGCGCGCCTGGATGACTTGATGGTGAGCTATGCAGTGGATGGGGGGGGCGTGGGCCCGCATTTTGATTCCTATGATGTGTTCCTGTTGCAGGGCATGGGGCAGCGTCTTTGGCAAATCAGTGCGCAAGACGATCTTGATCTGGTGCCCGATGTGCCACTGAAAATCCTGCGCCATTTCGCAGTGGAGCAGGAGTGGCTGCTCAACCCCGGCGATATGCTCTATCTGCCACCGCACTATGCACACAATGGTGTGGCGGTAGGCGAGTGCATGACCTATTCGATCGGTTTTCGTGCCCCCAGTGTGCAGGAAATTGCCACCCAGTTTCTGGTGTATCTGCAGGACCGGATAGAACTGACCGGCATGTACCAGGATCCTGACCTGCGCCTGCAAAAGCACCCGGCGCAAATCAGTGATGCCATGCTGGAGCAGGTCGAAGCGATGCTGGCGCGTATCCATTGGGGGCGAAAGGAGATTGCGGATTTTCTTGGGTGTTATCTTACCGAGCCAAAGCCGCATCTGTTCTTTGATCCGCCTGCCACACCCTTGAGTAAAGCGGGTTTTAACCGGCGCGCACGGCAATCCGGCGTACGTCTGGCCGCCCAGTCACGCATGCTGTTTCGTGATGGCAGCTTTTTCCTGAACGGAGAATATATTAGCTGCGGAACCAACCGTAGTGACTTGCAGGGACTTGCCGACAGGCGTCGGTTGGCGCCTGCTGAAGTGAATGCGGAATTGTTGCCATTGCTGTATGAGCTCTATCTCGATGGCTTTCTGCTGCTGGGAGCGGAAAACATTCAGGGATTGCCGAAACATGTAAAATAAGTGGAAATCAGCGGTTTTTGCGTGATCCGAATTGCCTGAATTTATAAATAACGCGCAAATAACATAATATCCCTAGCAAATTTCCTGAAATTTGCTAGAATTTTGGCCGTCGGTCATCATAAATGACTTTGGGCCGATTCACCGTGGTTGCTTGTCATTATTTTTAAGAGGGAACATAAATGAAACATTCCATCCTGCTTGCTGCTCTTCTGGCCGTTTCTCTGTCTGCTTGTGGTAAAAAAGAAGAAGCTGCTGCACCAGCTCCTGAAGCTACACCTCCTGCTGCCGAAGCTCCTGCTGCTCCTGCTGCCCCTGCGGCTGAAGCTCCTGCTGCTCCTGCACCAGCCCCGGATGCTACTGCTCCTGCTGCACCTGCAGATTCTACTGCACCTGCTGCACCTGCAGATTCTACTGCTCCTGCAGCCAAGTAATAGTCCAGCAAACTCATCTGCTGTTAAAAAAACCGACCCTAGGGTCGGTTTTTTTTCGCTCTGAAATTCGTCGTGGTGCGGAGAATTCGGTGGCCTGCAACATTCAGGGCTGGAGATATTCGCGCAACCGCCGCACCGCTTCCTGCAAGTTAGGCAGCGAAGTGGTGTAGGCAAAACGCACGAAACGATGCGCCTGGTGTGTGCCAAAATCCACGCCGGGGGTGATGGCAACACCGGTTTGTTCCAGAATCTGCGCCGCAAAGGCAAAACTGTCCTGGCTAAATCGCCCGCAACCAGCATACAGATAAAACGCACCCTGCGGCAGCACTGGCAGGTCAAAACCCAGTTCGCGCAATGCGCTGGCCAGATAATCGCGGCGTACTTTCAGCTCGGCCTTGCGTGTTTCCAGAATGGCAAGCGTGGCCGGCATAAAAGCTGCCAGTGCGGCGTATTGTGCTGGCGTGGAGGCGGCAAGGTAGAGGTTTTGCACCAGCCGCTCCAGGGCTTCAATTGCCCACTCCGGCGCTACCAGCCAGCCCAGCCGCCAGCCTGTCATCTGAAAATACTTGGAAAAACTGTTCACCACGAACACCTGGTCCGAGTGCGCCAGCGCAGTGTGGTAGCTGCCCTCGTAAATCAGCCCGTGGTAAATCTCATCCACAATCAGCGTGGCACCGCGCGCGGCGCAGATGGCGGCGATGGCACGTACGTCAGCATCCGGCACGACGGTGCCGGTGGGGTTGGACGGCGAAGCCAGCAGCACGACCTTGGTCTCGGGTGTCCAGTAACGCTCAACCAATTCGGGTGTGAGCTGGTAGCCGGTATCGGCATTTACCGGTATGGCCAGCGCGCGCGCTTCGATGAAGCGCGCAAAATGCCGATTGCACGGGTAGCCTGGATCGGCCAGCAATACGCTATCGCCAGGGTCGGTGAGCACGCCCAGTGCGAGCAGCAGCGCACCGGATGCCCCGGGGGTGATGATTACGCGTTGCGGGCTGAGTTGTACGCCGTAGTGTTGCGCGTAAAAATCGGCAATGGCGCTGCGCAGCTGTGGCAGCCCGAGTGCCGGCGTGTAATGCAGGTCGCCCTGGTTCAGCGCAGCCATGCCCGCCTCGATAATCGGACGCGGGGTGGTAAAGTCCGGCTCGCCGATTTCCAGATGGATGATCGAGCGGCCTTGCGCTTCCATCTGACGCGCGCGTGCCAGGATGCCCATCGCATGAAACGGCGCGATGTCTGCCATGCGTGCGGCGATGGGCGGGTGCGGCGTGTTCATGCTTCGGCGTCGGGTAGCAGAGGGGCTGCGGGTTGCAAATGCTCCAGGTCCACCGACTCAATCTGGCTGAAGCGCTTGCTGATTTTCTGGCTGCTGATGTGGACTTCCGTGGCGTCTTCATTGGCCAGGCGGATATGGTCGGCGAGTTTTTTCATGCGCACGTCGAAACGGGAAAAATCCTTGCCCAGCTTGGACAGTTCGTCCTTGATGATGTGCACCTGGCGTCGCGTTTCCACGTCCTTGATCACGGCGCGCGCGGTGTTGAGCACCGCCATCAGCGTGGTCGGCGAGACGATCCACACGCGCCGGCTCATGGCGTATTCGACCAGATCCGAATGGTAGGCGTGGATTTCGGCGAACACCGCCTCGGCCGGCACGAACATCACCGCGCCGTCCGAAGTTTCGCCCGCGATGATGTATTTGGCAGCGATATCGTCCACGTGCTTTTTTACATCGGCCTTGAAAGCACGCGTGGCCAGGGTGCGATCGGCGTCGACGGCATCGCGGGCAAACATGCGGTTATAGTTTTCCAGCGGGAATTTCGAGTCCACTGCGACACGCCCGGTCGGCTCCGGCAGCACCAGCAGGCAGTCCACCCGGTTGCCGTTGGATAAGGTGGTCTGGAAACTGTACGCATCCGGCGGCATGATATTGCGTACCAGCCCTTCCAGCTGCACCTCGCCAAACGCGCCGCGCGAGCGCTTGTCGCCGAGCAGTTCCTGCAGGGTGAGCACGTTGCTGGACAGGCCGTCGATTTTCTTTTGCGCCTCGTCGATGGTGGCCAGCCGCGCCATCACGTTGGCAAAGGTCTCGTTGGTTTTCTTGAAGCCCTCATCCAGGCGCTCGCTGACCTTGCCGGAGATTTCCGCGAGGCGCGCATCCACGTTCTTGGCCAGCGCCTCTACCGAGGCCGATAGCTGGGTGGTGGCATTTTGCATGGTGGTCTGGATCAGCGCCTGTTCTTCGCGCCCCTGTTTGGCCAGGGTTTGCAGGGTCTGGGCGAGGGTGTCGGCCTGCACGGCCTGAATTTTGACGGAAAAATCCGCCAGCTGCGCATTTTGCGCGGTGCGGCTGTCTGCGAGTTCGCGGGTTTGCGCATGTTGCAACGCCAGTACTGCTTCGCGCGTGGCAGCCAGTTCACCCGTCACGGTGTTGCGCAGGCGCTCGGACACCTCGGTCAATGCACCCTGGGTGCGATCCGACTGATTTGCCAGGCCATTGTGCAAATCGGTGAGCATGGCGCGGTGGCGCACTTCCAGGCCGTCATGAAGCGTGCCCGGCAGACCAGCCTGCGCCTGCGTCAGCGCGTTGATTTTGAATGCTAGCCATAGCAGGACAGCAATAATAACGAGCGCCGCCAGGGCAGTGACGATTTCCAGCATGATTCCTCCAGTTGGGGAATTATAACCGCCAGCGTCAGGGAAGCCGCATCGAAAATTCCCCGCACCAAATCACTTGAACGGATTGATCCGGTTAAATCCTGGGGGAGGCGATGGCTGGCATCGGTAGGCGAATGGGACTATGTTTAACGCGTTTAACCAAAAGGAGAATGACCATGACCCGCCAAACCAGCCTGCTTTTTTGCCTGTTGCTTGGTTGCCTGTCTGCAGCTGCACCGCTTACCTCTGCTGCAGCCCAGTCGCAGCAGGCCGACATCATTGGCGTGCAAAAACGCACCGACATCAAGGTGGTGTACGACGACAAGGACGATGTGTGGGAGGCCGGGATCGGCAAGGGGCTGTATTATCTGCGCGGCCTGCTGGAATCATACAAATCCCTGGGCATCCCGCAGAATCAGCTGCACATCAGCATTGTGCTGCATGGCCCCACGGCATACTGGCTGCTTAATGACCAGGCGTATCGGCGCGACAAAAAAGACCCGTTTGCCTACAACCCGAACAGCCAGGTGGTGGCCGAACTGCTGCAGCATGGCGTGAGCGTGGAGATCTGCAACGTCACCATGCGCGCCAAGGGATTCACGCCAGAAGATCTGTTGCCCGGGGTGGTCATCGTCCATGACGCCTACACCCGCCTGATCGATTTGCAGCAGCGCGGCTACGCTTATATCCGTTTCTGACGGCTGCTATTATCCACATATAAAGCGGGGAACTGCTGGCGTAGTGCGGTCAGCTTGGGCAGATCGTAAATCATGATGTAAGGGTCATGCGGATGGCGCATGGCGTAATTCTGATGATAAGCCTCTGCCGGGTAAAACGCCTGTAACGGGACTACCGTGGTGACGATGGGCTGGGCAAACACCTTGGCTGCCTGCAACTGCTTGATGTAAGCCTGCGCGATGCGCTGCTGTTCGGGATTGGCAATAAAGATGCTGGAACGATACTGGGTGCCGTGATCGGGTCCCTGGTAATCGAGCTCGGTGGGGTTGTGGGCAACCGAAAAATACACCTTGAGCAACTGGCCGTAACTGATTATGGACGGATCATAGGTGATTTTTACCGATTCGGCGTGCCCGGTATTGCCGCCGCTGACGGTTTCATAATGGGCAGTATCCGCTGCGCCGCCGGAATAGCCGGCTTCCACCGCCGTCACCCCTTTGACATGCTGGAACACTTCTTCCATCCCCCAAAAGCAGCCGCCAGCCAGTACGGCCGTTTGCGGCGTGGCATGTTGGGTCAGCGCGGCATCCACTGCCGGATCGGGTAAGGTGGCGCCAGCCGAATCACATGCCTGCAGAGTGAATAGCGCCAGTACTCCAAGCAACGTCGTTAAACTGCGTCTGAACACGGGTGACATGATGCATGCCTCCAGCAAACTAATTGTTCAATTAAGAGTCTTTCAAATTGAAAGCGTTCCCGCTCAAATCAAAACGCAGGCTCAGGAAAAACCATGATGATCAACGCAGACCACAGCCAGCGCGCACTGGTTGACCCCGCCCAACTGTCCTGGGTGGATTCGCCCCTGCCCGGTGTGGCGCGCCGTATGCTGGAACGCAACGGCGCGGAAGCGGCGCGCGCCACTTCGATTGTGCGCTATCAGCCGGGTGCCGGGTTCGATGCACACCCCCATCCGCAGGGTGAGGAAATTCTGGTGCTCGAAGGTATCTTCGAGGATGAATACGGCGCCTATCCGGCTGGCACCTATCTGAAAAATCCGCCCGGCTCGGCGCACCGTCCGTTCAGCCGCAGCGGCTGCACCCTGTTTGTAAAGTTGCGCTACATGCAGCCGGACGACACGCAGCGCGTGGTCATCCACACCCATGAAGCGCAGTGGCTGCCGGGGCTGGTGGATGGGCTGCAAGTGCTGCCGCTGTCCGAATTCGGCGGCGAGCATACCGCGCTGGTGCGCTGGCAACCCGGCACGCGTTTTCAGCCGCACCGGCACTATGGCGGCGAGGAAATCCTGGTGCTGGATGGCGTGTTTCAGGATGAATATGGCGATTACGGTCAGGGGATGTGGCTGCGCAGCCCGCATCTGAGCGCGCATCAGCCGTTCAGCGAGCCGGGTTGCACCATCCTGGTCAAGGTAGGGCACCTGGACGTCGCAACTTAGCACATGTGCATGAACCGCCAGCGTGCCCCCATTTCAATGACTGCGTGAATTTGAGCCGAGCGCGTTGATTTCTGCGAGTTGCTCCGGCGCAGCTTCGCGCTGGATCGCCGTCATGCCCTGTTTGGCGCGTTCGTCGCCGTGTGCGGCAGCAAGGCTGAATAATTCGTAGGCATGCACCAGATTTTTCGGCAGGCCCACGCCCCGGTAAAACATCAATCCCAGGTTGAACTGTGCCTGATGGTCGCCCTGATCGGCAGCCGCGCCGTACCATTTGGCGGCTTCGAGATAATCCTGCGGTGCGTCCTTGCCCTCGAAATACATCACGCCGAGGTTGTATTGCGCGGTCACGTCGCCGCCCTGTGCGGCTTCGAGCAATTTTTTCAGCGGGCCGTAGCCGGCGAGTTCGATAATATCCATCTGCATTCCTTGTGTTGGGCGAATTTTACCCGGCTGCGCTCGCATGGGCGCGCATCAGAGGCTAAACTGTCGCGCTCACGCCACCCATAGACCTTCAGCCAATGGCACTCAAAGCAACAATCTTCAAAGCCGACCTGCAAATCGCCGATATGGACCGGCACTATTATGCCAGCCACGCGCTGACCCTTGCGCGCCATCCGTCGGAAACCGACGAGCGCATGATGGTGCGCCTGCTGGCATTTGCCCGTCACGCGCATGAGTATCTGGTATTTGCCAAAGGCATTTCCGAGGCGGATGAACCCGATATGTGGCAAAAGGATTTGACCGGCGCGATCGAGCTGTGGATAGACGTGGGCCTGCCCGATGAAAAACGCATCCTCAAAGCCAGCGGCCGCGCGAATCAGGTAGTGATTTACACGTATGGCGGCCACGGCGCCAACCTGTGGTGGAACGCCATCAGCTCCAAGCTTGCACGACTGAAAAATCTGACCGTGATTAATCTGCCATTGCCCGTCACTCAGGCGCTGGCCAAACTGGCACAACGCAACATGCAGCTCAGTTGTACGATAGAAGACGGCGCAATCTGGCTGTCCAGCGACACCGAAACGGTACCGGTGGAATTTACCGTGCTGCAGGCGCCGGTCTGAAGATATGCCATTGATTGCCGGGATTCAGCCATGCACATCTGGGTAGATGCCGACGCCTGCCCGGGCGTCATCAAGGATATCCTGTTTCGCGCCGCCGAGCGGGCGCAGATTTCCATGACATTGGTGGCCAACCAGCTGTTGCGCACCCCGCCTTCGCCGTATATCCGCGCGCTGCAGGTACCCAGGGGTTTTGACGTGGCGGATAACGAGATCGTGCAGCGGCTGCAAGCGGGTGACCTGGTGGTGACCGCGGATATTCCGCTGGCGGCCGACGTCATCGAAAAAGGCGGCCATGCGCTCAACCCCAGAGGCGAGTTTTACAGCGAGGAAACAATCCAGGCCTTGCTCACCATGCGCAACTTCATGGACGAGTTGCGCGGCAGCGGCGTACAGACGGGCGGCCCGGCGGTCTTTTCACATAGCGACCGGCAGGCGTTTGCCAATCAGCTGGACCGGTTTTTGACCCGTCGGGCGTGAGCCTGAAAACGGCTTTTCAGAACAAGCGGTCATTACCCGTTACAGCGGCATCGCCAGCTTGTTGTTAAGCCGCAGCCAGCCGCGTGCCACGCGGTATAACACCCACAGCCCGGCGATGGAGACGACCGCAATCGCCAGCGGAATGCCGATTAGCGTAAATACCAGCAGCCACGCGACGATTACCCACAGCAAGGCGAACCAGAAAGTGCGGATCTGCCAGCGGAAATGCGATTCCAGATAAGTGCCGCGCGCCTCACCGCGCTTGATGTAGTTGAGTATCACCGCCAGGATCGACGGCCAGCCGGTAAGGAAGGCGGTCACAATGAGCATCGGGCTGAGTAAACCCGTGACCACGGTGAACGCATGCAGACCGTAAATGACATGAGTGATCGTCACCAGGCCATCCGCCGGTAACTTGCCGGAGTCAATGTAATTTTCCGTCACCTTGGCCTCCAATGCACTGATTTGAACGAGCTTCAGTATAGCGCCTGCGTAATGATTTCCCCGTTTTACCAGTGCAATGCACGGTATTGCGAGGTCTTCTTGTCCTGGTGCGCCTGCATGCGGGTGATGATGTCGTCCAGCACCGACAGCGCATGCTGGATGTAGGGGCCTTTGTTGAGCATCACGCATTCCGCGCGCCCAGACATCGCGGCGTCGCTGATTTCCGCGCGTGACGGCAGATTCAGCTTGACCAGGCTTTCCAGCACCTGGGTGGCCCAGGTCACCGGGATATGCGCAGCTTCACACAGCCACAGCATTTCTTCCTGAATCTCAGCCAAGCGCTCGTAACCGATTTCCACGGCCAGGTCGCCGCGCGCGATCATTACCCCGAACGGACCACGCCCGGCGCCACGAACGATGATTTCCGGCAGGTTTTTTACTGCGTGGTGCGTCTCGATCTTGGCGATGATGCCGAGCGTGCCGGCATTGCGTTGCGCCAAGGCGTCGGCAAGCCGGTCCAGGTCATCTGCACACTGCACGAACGACAGACCAATGATGTCGGCGTGTTGCACGGCGAAGTTCAGGTCGCGCAGGTCTTTTTCGCTCAGGGCGGGTAGTTGCAGATGGCTGTCGGGGAAGTTGAGCCCTTTCTGCGCACCGATATTTTCGCCTTCCGGACGCACCTGCGTGACCCGTAGCCAGGCACCCTCCGCATCAACCCGCTCGATCACGCAGCCGATACGGCCATCGTCTATCCACACCGCATGACCGGCTTCAAGAAAGGCAAAAATCTCCGGCTCGCTACACGAAATGCGTGCCGGCGAGAGCGTACGTCCGGTTTTATCCCGCCGCTCGGCCTGCCCTGGTGATTGCTCCCGGGTGAGCAGCAGCGCGTCATTTTTCTGCAAATGGATGCGCATCGGCGGTGCCAGAAAATCCCCGGTAGCGGTTTTGCTTGTGCCTGTCTGATCGCGCTGTTTTTTTTCAGCAATCAGTTCGAGGACAGTGCCGGGTGCGATATAGGCACCGTCCTCGCAGCTAACGCGGATTTCCGTGTCTGACAGGCGTTGCTCCACGACGAATTCACGTTTTCGCTTGCGCATGTCGTGGAACCTGATTTTGTCGCCGGGCTTGAGTTTGTGCAGCCATTTGGCAGGCACACTCAAGCGGGCAGGCGACGCCTTTCCCAGCTTGTCGGTGGTGGCTGGATGCCCCGGGCTGCCCATGCCATCGAGGATGATCTGGGTAGGGTAAAGCCGATTTCCCAGGTCGTCGCGCTTGATCTTGATATGCAAAACCTCGGGGCCGGGCGCGATCTCGCCGGTGCGCAATTTTGGGCCGGCCAGGTCGAACATGATGCGACAGGCACGCCCGGTTTCGTGCTCGGCCTGACGGATGTTGGCGACCATTTTTTCCCAGCTTGCGGCGGTGTCGTGGGCGCAATTGATGCGTGCACAGTCCATGCCCAGCGTGAGCATCTCGCGCACGGCAGGGTGATCGTCTGCCGCTTCGCTGGGCAGTGTCACCATGACCCGCGTGCTGCGCTTGCCTTGTGCTTTGCCGAACAAGCGGTCGGTGTTCTGGTGCAACAGCAGCCGGTCATGCTGCATGGCGTGGCTGGTTTCATGCACCGGGCAAGGCAGCGATTGCGCGCCATTCATCATGGCCAGCGCATAGCCCACTGCATCCAGCGTGGCTATTACATGACCTTCGCAGCGTCCCAGCGATGACAATCCCACAGTGGCAAGGGCGGCTTGCAGTTCACGCAGGTCATGCCGTCTCAAGCCGATATAGGCGGCAAGGTTAGCGGCGCTGGGCAGATAATGCCGATCGTGCAAGTGTGGATGCCAGCGTTCCAACAGTTCATGCTGGGTTGTCAGTGTGGCGTCGCGTAATTCCTGCAGACGGTATGCCAGATTTTCGATTTCGTCGGTATCGCGTTTGTTTGACCGCATATTCATTTACCTTGGCTGATGCGCAAATGTCCAGCTGTCTCCCTAGTCTGGGGGTGATTTATGAAGAATTTGTTACGAAAATAATGGCATCGGGCGGGTCATGGTGACTGCCATCCCACCGGCGAGCCGTGCAGGCGGTTATACTGTCGGCCATAGCGCGCTGCGAAATTGGCGGTGTTGTGAACAGCGCAACCCATCACAGCGGTGGCTCACCCATCGTCAGGCAAAATCACCGCATTAATCTAGTAAAGGAATTCCCATGAGCAGCATGAACGCACTGCTACTCTACTGCCGCGCCGGATTTGAAAAAGAATGCGCCGGCGAAATCATGGCCTGGGCGACCGAGCTCGGCATACATGGTTACGTCAAGGCTGGCGATCAAACCGGCTGGGTCTTGTTCCAGGCTGAAACGCAGGATGAGATTACGCTGATTACCAGCGAGCTGCCCTTTACCCGCCTCATTTTTGCACGCCAGTGGGTGCAGGTCGCGCCGCTGATTCAGGGCATGCCCGAGGGCGATCGCCTCACCGCAGTCAAGGCCGCCGTGACCCAGCTTGCGCCGCGCTATTCCGAAATATGGGTGGAAACCCCCGACACCGATGCCGCCAAAACGCGCCTGGGCTTTTGTGGGCGTTTTACGCGTCCGCTTACCGCCGCGCTGGAAAAGACCCGCCAGTTTGTTTCCGGCGGAAGCGCGCCGCGCCTGCATGTGTGTTTTGTCGCCGACGATGCGGCATATGTAGGCATCTCCGATCCAGCGAATTCCGCGCCGTGGTTCATGGGTATCCCGCGGGTGCGCGTCGGGCGCGACGCACCGAGTCGTTCCGCCGGCAAGCTGGCGGAAGCGCTGATGGTGTTCCTCGACGACAGCAATTCGCATGAACTCAAGGCCGGGATGCGCGCTGTCGACCTTGGCGCTTCCCCCGGCGGCTGGTCGTGGGTGCTGGCGCAGCGCGGCATTCGCGTCACCGCCGTCGACAACGGCCCGATGGCCGCAGCGGCAATGGCCACCGAAATGGTCGAGCATGTACGCGGCGACGGTTTCACCTACCGCCCGCATCATCCGGTGAACTGGCTGGTGTGCGATATGGTGGAGAGTCCGTCGCGCATCGCCCAGCTGGTAGCGGAATGGATCGCACGCGGCCATGCACGCCACGCCATTTTCAACCTCAAACTGCCGATGAAAAAACGCCTGGAAGAAGTACGCCGCTGCGAAGAAATCATCGCCAAACGGCTGGAGCGGGAGGATATGCGTTACACCTTGCAGATCAAGCAGCTGTATCACGACCGCGAGGAAGTGACGCTGTGCTTGATGCGCGACAAGGCGTGAAACCGATCCCCTGTAACTGAAACGACCGGAGGTGCGCATGACAGCATTTCTCAAAAAACGGCTCGATACAGCACAGAAACAACGTATGGTCGGGCGCGCGTCAGCGCCCGACTTCCTCGATCCTGCACTCGAGTGGCGGCGCCTGTTCGCCGAGATCTGGGGCACGTTTCTGCTGGTCATGGTCGCCGCCGGCGGCGGGATTGTCGCTGCCCAGAGCCATGGAGCGGTTACCCTGAGCATGCAGGTGGTTGCGCCCGGGCTCATGGTGATGGCGATCATCTATTTCATGGGTACGGTGAGCGGCGCCCATCTGAACCCGGCTGTCACCCTGGCGTTTGCGGTGCGGCGCAATTTCCCGTGGCGGCGGGTGCCGGGCTACTTCCTGGCACAGCTGGTTGGCGGTATCGCGGCGGCGCTGTTCCTGCGCGCCGTGTTCGGTGCGGTCGGTGCGCTGGGTGCGACCATGCCCGGCACCGGTATAGGCAGCGGGCAGGCGCTGGCAATGGAAGTGGTGCTGAGCGCCGGACTGGTGAATACGATACTCGGCACAGCCTCAGGGGCGCGCAACATCGGCACCAACGGCGCCATCGCGATAGGCGGCTACATTGCCCTGGCAGGACTTTGGGCGGCGCCGATCAGCGGTGCATCGATGAACCCGGTGCGCTCCCTGGCGCCGGATCTGGTGCGTGGCGACTTCGGCACCACCTGGATCTACGTGGTCGGGCCGATCCTGGGCGCACTGATCGGCGTCGCCTTCGAATGGATACTCAAGGGAAAACCTACCGCTGCGGGAACGCTCGCGGCAGAAGGCACGCTCGGCCTGGACGATCCGGAACCTGGAAAATACGAGCCATAGCCTGGTGCGTTCCCATCGCGCCGTTTAACAACGCCTGTTTCTGATCGTATTCTGATTCTCAAGGTGAGCACGCTAAGGGCAGAATCGGCTGTTTTTTTGTGGCGTGACTGAACTGGACTGTCAATTACCAATCTATTCACAAAGCGCCGCTGCGCTCACACAGACAGCGGGGTGGAATGCGCAGGGCAACAACCCGCATTTCATGATGAAAGTGCGTGTTCGGCATTGATTCCACAGGTTTTGTTCCTGCCTGGTAAGGTCAGTGTAAGGCTGGCTGTGCCATGATGCGTGGTAGTTTGATAGGCAAATGAATTTTCACGAAGGAATCGGATATGCCCGGCTTTAAGATGTGGTTGAAACAGATGAACAGTAAAACAATCAGCGGTAAATTCAGCGTTTTGTCGTTGCGTTTGCCGCTCATATTTTTTACTTGTGTTGCATTGGCGTCGTGCGGGCATGCCGAGAAAGATACGCATGCGGGGCAGCCGGTCACCAAGCGCAAACTCGTATTTAAACAAATACTGCGCAATTTCGAACCCATGGGGCTGGTTGTGCGCGGACGCAAGCCTTACGAGAAGGATCAGTTTCTGCAGTACGCAGTGGAATTGCAAACCTTGAGTACGCAACCCTGGAAATACTTCACGGCAGACAGCAATTACTCGCCGACCAGGGCAAAACCCGTGGTTTGGCAAAAGCCAGCGGAATTCAAGCAGGCGCAGCAGACTTTCATAGCGGCTTCCGCGCAACTGGTTGAAGGTGCGAAAACGGGAAACATGGATGTGATTCGTGCGGATTACGGGAAGGTGGCAGACAGTTGCAAGGCTTGCCATCGCGACTTCCGCGGTGGCCCGCGCTAGTGATTTCCACGACCCGATCAGACGATGGAAACGGGTACCAGAACGCCGATCATTACCAATCCAAATAGCACAACTGCGCGCCAGTTGCTGACAAAATACAAATGCGGTGCTGGCGTGCCATGGGGCAGGTGTTTGTATCCCGTGATCATGGGCGTGATCAGGTTGTCATGCTTGAAGAGTCGGTAAAACAGCACTGCGGCAATGTGCAGGCCGACCAGCGCGAGCAGGAAATTAAAAAGCTGCTGATGAATGCCGCTGATGGTGTCGCTGAGCGTATCGCCCACCCAAAACGCCAGCGGTCCTTGAGTGGTAACGTCATCACTGGCAAACAGACCAGTGCCTGCCTGCGCCAATAAAAAACACAGCATCGCTATTACCATCCAGCCGCCCAAAGGGTTATGTCCGATCTGTTTGGCTGGGTGCGGTTCGCGTAATGTGCCGGCATATTTCAATGTGGTGAGAAAGCTTCGAATGAAGCTTGTAAAACGTGCCGTAGTGCTGCCAACAAACCCCCACAGTATCCTGAAGAGAATTAAAACCAGTATGGCGTAGCCTGCATAAAGATGGTACTGCATGGCATTGTCGAAAAGTTCGGCACTGGCCCAGGAGACGGCAAAACAAATAGCCAGGCTCCAGTGAAACAGGCGTACAGGAAAATCCCATACCTTTATTTTTAGGCTGGGGGTGTTTATGATTTTCGACATGGTTTCTACTGGGGAACGATCCAATCGTTGGATCGGAGTTAAAGAAATAGTTCGCGCTCCGTTGCTAAAAAATCAAGCAAGGGGAAGGGAATATCCGGGCCAATTGGGGAAGCCAATCAACCCGCGATCAGTTCAACCAATAAAATATCCCAGGTCTTCCAGTGTTTTCCCGGCGGCCATTGCCTCGACTACCCATTTCGGTTTACGGCCTCTTCCGCTCCAGGTTTTACCTTCCGCGTTTCTGTAGCGGGCAATCGGAGTTGCGCTGCCGGAAACGTGACCGGGCTGTTTCCTGGTTTTGTTTTTAATGACCCCCAGATCCTTGATCGTAATGCCATATTCGGCCATCCTGGCTTTAATGTCGGCAATGACGGCTACCAGTTCTGCTTTACGCAATGCTTCTGCCTCTTCTTCAAGCTTGGCAATTCTGGATTTCATTTCTTTGTAAGTCGTCATGATGGCGGGTTCCTGTGCGGTTTTGGTGAATAAATCGTTGCTAAATAGAAATCAAGCTACATAGGAAAACCATAGTAGAAATACTGCAACAATTCTATGTTAATTTTAAAAAAGAATACAAACTCGATCAATAATCAGCATATTGAAACGCATGCAAGCCTGATTATAAACGATAGATAAATTAAAAATATGCGTTCGCGTGTCCGGATGACCTGTTTTCGTCATTGATTGCCTGATATCGTTTTCATAAGGTTTGTCGGCGAGCTGTTTCTCGCTCAGCTCATTCCGCTTCGTGCAGCGTGCCCCTGCTGACGCTTTCGCCGTCTCCGGAACGTAGTGCCCAGAACGAAAGCGATGAGAGGATGGTCAGGCCGCTCAGGGTCAGGAATGCGTGGTGCAGTGCGCTCGTCACGGCCACGCGGTCGGTTTGTGGCAGGTCGCCCAGGTACCAGGCGGCGATCAGCGACCCGCAGGCCAGCCCGAAGCTCATCGATATCTGCTGGAGCGTGCTGGCGATGGTGCTGGCCATGCTCGAGTCGGGTGTTTCGATGTCGGCATAGGCCATCGAGTTCATGCTGGAAAATTGCAGCGAGTTGAAGAAGCCCTGCGCCAGTCCCAGCAGCACGATCAACACAATCGGTGTGGCCGGGATCACCAGCGAGAAAAGGCCGATGGTGAGTCCGATCATGACCGTATTCACAATGAGCACCTGCCGGTATCCATAGCGCCGCAGCACGCGTGTAGCGATGAGTTTCATTCCCATGGCAGCGGCGGCGGCCGGCATCATCAAAAGGCCCGACTCCCAGGCCGGCAGCCCCAGGCCGAGCTGGTAGAGCAGCGGCAGCAGAAATGGAAGCCCGCCGATACCCAGGCGAGTTATGAAGCCGCCGGCCACCGAGACGCGGAACGTACGTACCCGAAACAGCGCGAGGCGGAGTAGCGGATAAGAAGCCTGGCGGGCATGCAAGACGTAGGCAGCCAGCAGACTGAGGGAGAGCAGCAGCAGAATGGCCGCCGAAGTCACGTCCAGGTGATGCTCGCCGAACACCTCCAGCAGCCACGAAAGCAGCGCCGTGCCCGAGCCGAACAAGACCAGGCCGATCAGATCCAGCGGTCGCGGCGCCTCACCGCGATAATCCGGCATGTGGCGATAGACGAGCAGCAGCGCCACCAGGCCCACCGGCACGTTGACAAAAAAGATTTCCCGCCATGATAGCCAGTTCACGATGAGGCCGCCCACGGTGGGGCCGAGCAGCGGGCCGATCAGCGCCGGGATGATGACGAAGTTCATCGCCGTCAGCAGTTCTGCCTTGGGAAAGGTCCGAATGATCGCGAGCCTGCCTACCGGCATCATCATCGCAGCGCCGATTCCCTGCAGAATACGCGCCGCTACCAGCATCGGCGCGTTGACGGCCAAGCCACACAGTATCGAGGACAAAATGAAGACGGCTACCGCCGCGCCAAACACACGCCGCGTGCCGAACCGGTCGGCCATCCAGCCGCTCACCGGAATACAAACAGCCAGGCTCAGGATGTAGCTGGTAACGACTGCCTTCAGACTCAGCGGCGTCACGTGCAGGCTCGCCGCCATCGCCGGAACGGCAGTATTGACAATGGTGGAGTCGAGCTGCTCCATGAACAGGGCCGTGGCGACGACCCAGGGCAGATAGCGCCTGACAGTGGGACTGTTCATCTGTGGGTGTGCAATTGGCCTATGTTTTCATCGGAACTTGTAGCGGTTTAATTTCTCCAGACACTTCGAAAGGTGGATGCATTCACCTGCATGAGGAATTTTAGATGGGCAGACAATGCAGACATTAGTTCAAGCGGGAGATGGTGCGCGTGATCAAAGATCAGAGACTACTACTCTGCAAACCCGGCAGTCAGGTGGCAGGTAGCGAACTCAGCGGATGAAAATGTATTGGCGGAGAGGGTTGGATACTCCGCAAATATATGTCCACTGCGCACTTCGCGCTGATGGCGCGACAAACGGGATGCGCGCCACTCAACGTTCTCCCGGATTGGCGCCATTCTTGCTGTCGGCAGATGCCGTCATGATGGGTGTCGGCTTACTGATTTTTCGGATAATAAAGTTCGTAATACCAGCCGCAGGCCGCCTCGATGTGCGTCTGTATTCGTGCCGGAATCTCGTGCCGCTTTGGCTTGGCAATGCGCGCGGACTGGCGATGCAGGTATTTCATGTGATAGTGGCTGTCGCTCTCCTGAATCCCGATGGTCAGTTGCTCCGGATTGATCTCGAACGGCGACAGGCCCAGCCACGCATGGAGATGCGACATGCATGCCACCGGTTGCTCCATCAAATCCTCGAAGCGCATAAAGTAAAGACGTTTTTGCACCTCAGCCGGCAAGTCTTGGACAGCGCTCAATGAAATCAACGGCGCGCCGATTGCCTTGTCCTTGGCGAACAGCATGTCGGCCCGCCCGAAACGGTCGAAGTCTGCAAGATGATCGATGAAATCGATCAGGATCGTGCGTTGATGCTGTGCTTCGATCGAACCGTAAATCTGTCCCAGCTCCCGGATGCAGACAATCAGCCTGGCTTCAGGCGCGATTTGCAGCAGCAGTTCGATGGCATGCAGCCAAGCGCGGTTCTTGTCCACCACGGCTTTTTTTTCACAGTCGTGATACCAGCCCCGCAGGAATCCCTGCATGGCGGATGCCAGATGGGCGTAGCTGGTCTGGAAGCTGTTGTCGAGTTGGGAAAGAAAGAACTGGTCGTCGCTGACCATGCGACGTATGCCCAGCAAGCTGTTGCATAGCGGCGAGCTATGCCCTTCGCAATGGAGTTCCGGATGTTGGGCCAGCAGCTGGCACAGCAGGGTGGAACCGGCCCGCGGCAATCCGGTCACGCCGATAAAATCAGGAGTCATCGATCAATGCCTTCAGCAGTTAGTTCTTGTCGTCGCGTGCATCGCTAGGCCGCACGCCCGGCGGCAATTTTACGCCACTGCCCGCAATGGAAAGGTTCAATCCGGTCAATCCGCCCGGCATCGAACTGATGGCATGCTGGATTGACGGCGACGCGTCGTTCGTCGCGGAAGAAGATGAATCGGCAGATGAATCGCCGCCATCCTGGGCCGATGGCAATTGCGCGTCGGCCATATTGCCCTGCAATGGCATAACGGACGTGGTCGAAACCGCACTGGCGATGGCATTCTGATCGCGCGGATCGGAACCAATCACGCTCACGGGTGCGGTGATATCTGCCGTCAGGCCGGTGGGCTGGGTGACAGCGTAGTTCCCCGCCGATGACCCGCCCAGACTATCGACCGCCGCAACCGCGATCCCGTTACCGACATTCGGCGTAGCAAACAGTCCCGCCTCGATCAAGCTCACTTCATCGCCGGAGATCACGCCCGCCAGCGCACCGCCGGCAAGGGTAGCCGACGTAGTGCCGTCATAGACCTTGTCCAGCGCGGTTTCGCCGGCCACCGTGAGCGCCTTCGGCGTAATCGTGCTGGCGGTGTTGTCGGCATATGCGACGTTGTAGTTGCCGCCGCTGTTGCCGTCGGTGAGCGTGACGCCGGTGGTGGTGACGGTCTTGTTGCTGCCGACGTTCTTGTCGGTGAATGCGAAGGTGCCGCCGCTGATTGCGTCGGTGCCGAACAAGGCACCGTTAGTGATGATGGCATTTCCCGCTGCGCTCAAGCCGCCATCATAGGTCTTGCTGACATCGCTGGTGGCCAGCGTCAGGTCGGCCTTGGTCACGCTGACTGCGCTGCCGGTGGTGCTCAACGCGTTGTAGTTGCCGGACAGGCCGCCATTGCCGCTGGTGCCCAGTGCCAGAGCGGTGAGACTGCCCAGCGTGCTGCCAGTCTGCACGTTCTTGCTCGCCAGGTTGCTGCTGTCGCCTGCGCCGGAAATGGCGAAGGTTTCACCATTTACACCCGTGGCGGTCAATACGCTGCCTGCGACGGCACTGGTGCCGTCATACGCACGCGTACCGCCCAGGGTCAGGTCGGCTTTATTCACCGTCAATGCGCCATTGACATAGCTGATGATGTAACCCTGCTGGTTGGAATACAGCCCGCCCGGCGTAATGGTGGCACTGCCGACATTGATGCCACTGCTGTAGCTGACCGTGCCGAGCAGGTTGCCATTGGGCGTCGTGGAATACGTCACGCCGTTGCCGCCGGAATACGCGAGTCCATCGTAGGTCTTACTGGCATTACCGGCTGTCACCGTCAGCGCCGTCATGAAGGACCGCAGCAACGGGGATGTATGGCCATCGTATATCACCCACGTTCCGATAAGGTCCCACCCTGGATTGGCATTGCCGTTTGCAGCAGTCGCGCTCATGAAGTTCGCCTGCGTCTGCATATCGGCTGTGCTCATACCTGTGCCCCCCGAACTGGTGGCTTGGCCGGAGGTGGTGGTGTTCCAAAAGCTGTTGCTGACGGTGCCATTGTAATTTCTGCCTACCAATCCGCCGACATAGCTACTGCCTGAAACTGCGCCGGTGCTATAGCTGTTGCTGACAGCGCCACCATCATTGATTCCAAGCAGGCCGCCAGCATAGCTGCTGGATGACACATTTCCGGTAGCGTAGCTGTTACTGATTTGGCTGCCGCTATGTTGGGCGCCCACCAAGCCGCCCGCGCCGTTGCTGGGATTTGTCGCTGCACCCGTGGCGTAACTGTTGCTGACGGTACCGTAGTTTTGTCCCACCAGACCTCCGATAGCGATAGTGCTCCCATCAACACTTCCGGTCGCATAGCTGTTGCGGACGATGCCGTCGTTTCGCCCCATCAGGGCGCCGGCATTGCCTTGCGCCATTACGCTTCCACCTTCCAGTCCTACGTTATGCACCACGCTCTGAGTGCCGGTTCTTCCGAATAGACCGACATAGTCGGTTGTGGGCAGGTTGATGGTGAGATTGCTGATGGTGTGATCCAGGCCGTCGAACGTGCCGGTGAATTTGGAATCGAAGGTACCTACCGGAATGAACGTGCTGCCCGACCATACATCGTTGGCGCTGCCAGTTGCTGCGGCGCTGATGTTTTTTCCGAGGGTATAACTGGCAGCCAGATCCATGCTCATCAATTGCAACTGATGTGCATTGGTGATGGTGGTTGCATATTCGGACGCCAGCATCGGCCGCGTCGCGCCGAGCGCGCTGCCGGCGTTGTTCAGTGTCCCGTCAACGTCGACCATGACCCAGTTGTTGCCTGCCGCGCCGGGCGTGGTGGTAAAGGTGAAGCCGGTGAAATTGGAGGCGGTTTGCATCTCCACGCTGTTCAGACCGGTCCCGCCGGCAGAGGCGCCCTGGCCGGAAGTCGTGGTGTTCCAGAAGCTGGCGGTAACCGTGCCACCGGAGACTAGATACCCGACCAGTCCGCCGACATAGCTGCTGCCACTCACCGCGCCACTGGCGTAGCTGTTGCTGACCGTGCCCCCATTGCCGTATCCGACCAGTCCGCCGACATTGTTGCTACCGCTCACCGCACCGGTGGCATAACTGTTGCTGACCGTGCTCTGGTAGTTGAACCCGACCAGTCCGCCGACGTTGCCATTGCCGCTCACCGTGCCGGTCGCATAGCTGTTGCTGATCGTGCCATAGTTGTTTCCATACCCGACCAGTCCGCCGACGTTGCTATTGCCGCTCACCGCGCCGGTCGCATAGCTGTTACTGACCGTGCCATGTAAGTTACTTCCGACCAGTCCGCCGAGGTTGGCGTTGCCGCTCACCGTGCCGGTCGCATAGCTGTTGCTGACCGTGCCTTGGTCGTTGCACCCGACCAGTCCGCCGGTATAATTGCTACCCGACACCGCACCGGTCGCGTAGCTGTTGCTGATTGTGCCTTGGACGTTTCTCCCCACCAGTCCGCCGACAGATTTGTTCCCGGCCGCACTGCCCCCCAGCAAGCCGACATTCAGCACACTGCCGCTGGCACCGACATACCCGAACAGGCCGACATTGTCTGTTCCTGTTCGATTAATCGTAAGGTTGGAAATGGTATGTCCCAAACCGTCGAATGTACCGAGGTAGGATGTACCGTAGGCCCCGATTGGCACGAAACCGGCCCCCGTATTCCAGCTGGACGTTGCCGTAGCATCGATATTGGCCCCTAGTGCATAGTTCAGCACCTTGTTGCCGTACATCCCTTGCAAATCGGTGGTTGTGGCGCTGCCTGCCGCGCCCAAACTGGTAATCACGGTGTAGGCTTTGACCGAGCCGTCCGAGCCCTGCTTGGTGGTGAAGTTGCTGGTGCCGGCGGGCAGGTTGACTGCGCCACCATGAGTAATGATGTTGCTGATATTGCCCGCTGCAACTGCGCCTTGTCCGAATTCTAGCGCCAGGCTGGCTGTGCTTGATGCGTTCAGATTGGCGTTGATGTTGATGTTGTTTTGCGCATTCAGCGTGAGCGTGTTGGCGCTCCAGCTGACCGCGTCGTTGACGTTGACATTGCCACTGCTGCCGGAGCCGCCCGAGGTACTAAGGATAGTGACATCAGTGCTTCCCAAATTGGTCGACAGTGCTGCGCCGGTAATGTCGCCGCCAGATGCAGCAATCGTGTAATCGGTCGGATCGATCAGCCAGCTGCCGGTCAGCCCTTGTGGTGCAGACGTAGTGATGCGCGCATTGTCGTTCACCTTGACGTGCGCAGCCGACGTCTCGATTGCACCGCCGTTACCATTATTGGGTGCACTGGCATCAAGCTTGCCGCCGACGTTGACCGTGCCGCTTTGCATGTCACCTAGCAGCTTGATCGTGCCGTTATGGTTCTCGATGGTTTGCGCCTGGATGATGCCGGTATTGTTGACTGCCGTACGCAGCAGGGTGCCAGCCGCCTGCGCGGTCAGCAGAACTTCACCACCGTCGGCCTGAAGCATGCCGCCGTTGCTCACCAATGCGTTGACGGTGCCTTGGTCCACCTTGACGTTGAGCAGGCCGTCACCGGCCACATCGAGCGTGATGGCGTTGCCGGCGGCCAGCGCGATCGTGCCCAGCCGCGCGTTGATCGTGCCTTCATTGGAAACGTTGGCGCCCAATAGCGCAACATAACCGCCGTCGGCATTGATCGCTCCTTGATTGAGGATGCTGCCATTGCCTGCACCGGCAAATTTGTAGTTGCCCGCCATGAAGTCGCTGTCGGAAACATTGCGCGTCGATGCGACCAAACCACCGACATTGACCGATGCGCTTTTACCGAACAGGATGCCGTTCGGATTGACCAGAAACACCTTGCCGTTGGCCGACAGACTGCCGAGGATGCTCGATGGATCGGCACCGATCACACGGTTGAGCGCGACTGCGCTGCTGTTGGGCTGCACGAAGCGTACCGCTTCTGCCGCACCGATATTGAAGCTTTGCCAGTTGAGCACCACGTTCTGGCTGCTCTGGTTGACCGTCATGCTGCCATTCCCGCTAGTGACGCTGGCGCTGCCGGCCGCCACCACGCCGCCGACCGGCAACGCGTAACTGGCCGAACCGAATCCCAGCATCAACGACACCGCTAGCGCTTTCAATGCAAACCCTGTCCCCACCGCGATACTTGCACCCGTCGATGCTTTCCTGCCGCCGCTTTTGGCGTTTTCCGAAACAGCGACAAAGGTGCCGGTCTTATCGTTCCAGATCGAGCGGTAAATATGGTTCATGATGGGCTTCCCTGTTTTTCTTGAAGACTGAGTACAGTCAATGTTCGTTGCAGTGGATGCCTGACGTCGCGCTCAAAAGTATTTGACGGCCTGCAGCCAGAAGCGGCCCGTCTCGTCTGGAGCCGATATTGCTGGCGCATTGCCCAGCTTGCGAGCGTAAGATGCCTTTACCACAAAATTGTTGTTGTCTACCCAGATAAGCCCGATCCCCGCGCCGCTCAGCGTCCGGCGATTCTGTCCGGCGGCCCACGGATTCTTGTTCAGCGTCACCGTGCCGGTATCGACAAAGCCGATCAACTGCATCTGCCCCGACTGCCGTTCCGACAACCGCGGCAACAGCGCTCTCGCTTCCAGATTGAGCACATATCCCTGGTCGGCATACGCTTCGCCTTCCGGATAAGCCCGTACGCCATTCGCGCCGCCCAACTCCATCTTCTCCGACACATCCAGATTTTTCGAGGCCAACTGTCCGTTGACGGCAGCGTACAGCGAGACGGTGTCGGTCACGCTTTGCAGCCGCATCGCATTGAATCCCCATTTGTCGTAATGGCCGTTGCTGTGCACCGTCGCGGCATCGGTGGCGAGCGCCGCCGGGCTGTTGATGTCGATCTGGCCGGTGGTCCAGGTGAGCGCATACGTACTCAGCCCGCCGCCGCCGAAACCATCCCGATGATCGCCGGTCAGGCTGGCCATCGCCGCCCGGGCTTTCTTGTCGGCGCGCGTCAAAGTCGAGTCCACCTTGTCCTGGAAGGTCTTGGCATCGAAATTGATCACCGCATACAGATTGTTGCTGCGTGAACGAATCAGCGGCACGCTGCCGTAGACGCTGGCGATCTGCGCGGTGCCGCTGGCCTGCAGACTCTCGAAATCCTTTCCCAGACGGTAGCGCATGTCGGCGTAGGCAACGCCTGCCTTGGCGCGGCCGAGCTGCGCCTGGTAGGACGCACGCACATAGTTCAGGCCAGTGCCGGAAGTCAGCGCGCGCAGCGTAGCGACATCGCCATGTCCGGTAGGATCATTGAGGTTGACCGTCGCGCCAACGCGGTTGGCGCCGGTATAGCGATTGCCTTCGTTGTCGGTATCCACGCTGCCGGTCACGCGCTGTCCCGGCGTCACTTCGACGATCAGGTCGGAGGCGCCGACGGAAGCGCCCGGGATCAGGGTAGATTTCACGTTCACGCCGGGAAGGTCGGACAGCAGCAGAAGGCTGGTTTCAAGCGGTGCGATCGAGATGGCATCGTTGCTGTCGAGGCCGCTGAGCAAGCCGTTGGCCAGATCATCCGAAAGATTGGTGCTGTTGCGCAGTGTGACCTTGCCGTAGCGGCCTTCAAGCACGGCGATCGTCACGGCCCCGTCCTTGATGTCTTGCGCCGGCAAATAGGCTTGCGCCAGCAGATAGCCGTGCATATGGTAATAACGCGCAATCTTCGATGCCATGCTGCGCAGGTCCGACAGCGTCAATTCGCGGCCGGCGCTGAACCCGGTGACATCCAGAAGCGTCGCTTCGGCATACACGTGCGCACCCGTGACGTGCAGGCTGCGGACCAGAATTTTCTGGTTGTCCGAGTCGGTTACGGCCGGTGCGGCGCTCGGCTCAATGCGGATTTCAGGAGGTGCTTTGGCGGGAGCGCGCGGCGCCTGCTCCCGTTCGATCTGTTGATTCAGCGAACCGGCACTTGGCGGCGTTTGGGCAAAAGCAACCCCGCAAGCTACCAGACCCAGCGGCAGTATGGTCTTTGAAATGAGTGAATTCTTGGAGAAACTTTCAATCGAAACGTCAAACCATTTCATGGTAGGCGTTTGCATCGTCGCTTTGAGGCAGTGTCTTCTATAAAACTCATGTCATGCAACTCCGTGTAGTGGGTGGATTAGATGTTGATGCGAAAGCGCAGTTGCTGGTCGAAGTGTTTGTCGAGTCCCACAATTGTCAGCGCCGAACCAATTTTGAATTATGTCTTTGAGTTTTTGATTCACTCTCGCAAGTAATCTCGATCCTCAATACCCATATGCCATTTTTAACTCAATTATGCTTTCGAAGCGCCTCCGTTGAGCCCATGCTCCCCGAAACGTCTTGATCTTTTAGCGGCTCGGAAACAAAAATCTGTAGGGATGCTTTGAACAACCCCATCCACCGCGCAGCGGCCAGCGACGCTACTTTAAATTTCCATCCAGCCGCGCGAAGCCCTCAATAAGCGCGTTGTCACGCACTGTTTTTAGCGTTTTTCGACTCCCTGGTAACCAGCATCGCCATACACGTTGGTCTCAAAGCCGTGCAGCAGGCGGTTGCCCTCGGCCACATCGCAGGCATGACAGGCGATGCCGTGTACGGTGTGGACCAGTCCAAATTCGGAAAAGACCTTGCAAGGGTAAATCTCGACATTGAGAAACATTGAGGCACAGCGTCAGCTTCGCGCTTGTCGGTGGTTGAGCGAGACCTTGATTTCTTTCTTGCCGTAATGTGCGATCAGATCGGCAGGAATTTTGGCGCGGAAATAATACGTGCCACCGCGTTTGGCAAGCCTGGTTTGATAGTTCATTTTCGAGACATCTTGGCTCACGGTGTACCACCCTGGTGTACCAGTTGATGCCTCTGTCGGCTAGTATTGACGGGGACTTTAATGGATTCAGTCCCTTGCGATATGGCTGGCGGAGAGGGTGGGATTTGAACCCACGATGACGGAAACCGCCATACCGGATTTCGAGTCCGGCGCATTCGACCACTCTGCCACCTCTCCAAGGAGGCGCAATTGTACCTGCAAGCCCCATGAAATAGAAGCCGCGTGGCTGGGTTAGCAATGTGTTGCAAGCGGGTAGACAAGCCCGGCATTCTCAGCGAGACTGGGGGCCATGCGTAAACTGCTGGCGTTTACTTTCAGCCTGTTGCTGGCGTCCTGTGATGTGTCCTTGCCCAAACCGCCGCCACCTGTAGCGCCGGTTTCCAAGACCGGCGAACTGGTAGTGCTGACCCACAATGGCCCCACGACCTATTATGAAAATCCGAATGGTGATCCCACCGGGTTCGAGTACGACCTGGTCACGCTGTTCGCCAGGGAGGCGGGCTACCGGGTGAAATTCGTGGTGGAAAACGACCTGCACAGCCTGTTCAAGAAGCTGTCGCAACATCAGGCGCACTTCGCTGCTGCCGGTATCACCCAAACCGATGCACTCAAGGAACGCATGCGTTTTGGCCCAGCTTATCTCAAGGTGACGCAGCAAGTGATCTACAACACCGATACGGTCAAGCCGCGCGATTTTGCCGATCTGGTGGACGCGCGCGTGGCGGTGGTGGCGGGCAGCAGTGCGGCAGAAACCTTGCTGGACATGCGCCAGCGCATACCTGGTCTGCACTGGACCGAGGTCAAGACCGAGTGGGGGGAGGATCTGCTGGATCAGTTGTCCAAATCAGCGGTGGATGCAGTGATCGTGAATTCCAACGAATTCGATATTGCCCAAAATCTGTATGCCAATCTGGGCGTCGCATTCGAGATTAAGCGCCCGGATCAGCTGGCGTGGGCTTTCCCCAAGAATGTTGACCCGGCGCTGTACGCCCAGGTGCAGGCGTTTTTCAAGCGTATCCAGAAAGATGGCACGCTCAAGCGCTTGATGGAACGCTACTACGGCCACACCGATCGCCTGGAAAGCGCAGACGTTGCAGGTATCCTGGAGCGGATGAAAGACACGCTGCCCAAGTACCAGCGCTATTTTCAGGAGGCGGAGGAGTTGACCGGCATTGACTGGCGCCTGATTGCCGCCATCGGCTATCAGGAATCGCACTGGAACCCCTATGCCACGTCGCCCACCGGGGTACGCGGGCTGATGATGATGACCGGGGATACGGCGGACAGGATGGGCGTGACTGATCGCCTCGATCCGCGCCAGAGCATTATTGCCGGCGCGAAGTATCTGGCGTTGCTGGTGGATGCGATGTCGGACAGGGTTGAAGAACCTGACCGAACCTGGATGGCGCTGGCGGCCTACAATCAGGGGCAAGGCCATCTGGAAGACGCGCGGGTGCTGGCGCAGCGGCGCAAGCTCAATCCGCTCGCATGGAGTGACGTCAAGCAGACCCTGCCGCTGCTGGCGCGCTCCGAGCATAACGGCACAGCCAGGCACGGTTACTGCCGCGGCGGCGAGGCGGTGGTATTCGTGGAAAACATTCGCACTTACTACGATATCCTGGTCAAGTACCAGCGCCCATACAAGCCGCTGTTATTGTCCAGGAATGAAACCGGAACATAGCCAACAATTCAGCTCGGAAAGGCTGCATTAATCAAACCGGGCGACTGTCAGACCGGATCGCGACTGCTATGCATTATCACAGTCAACGCCCTTCGCTCCCTTCCAGCACAAACCCCGCGCCCTTATCCTGTCCCAGCACTTTCGTCAGATAAGGCATGACACCCTGCAAACTTGCCCGCAACGTCCACGGCGGGTTGAGCACGAACATGCCGCTGCCATGCATGCCGAAACCGTCGGCGTTTGGCGTGTGTACCGTCAGGCTCACATTCAGCCAGGTGTTTGCCGGGATGTTTTTGAGCGCGGCAGCAAAATGCTGCGCTTCGTGGCGCTGCAACAGCGGGTACCACACCGCGTAAGTGCCGGTGGCAAAGCGTTTGAGCGCGTCTTTCAACGCGGCGGGCACGCGCTGGTAGTCCTGTTTTTCTTCATACGAGGGGTCGATCAGCACCAGGCCGCGACGTGGCGCAGGCGGCAAGGCCGCCTTCAGTCCGGCAAAGCCGTCGATATTCTGCACTTTGACGCGCCTGCCCGCTTCGGCAAAATTGGCGTCAATGAGCTGGCTATCGGTGGGATGCAGCTCGAACAGCCGCAACTGATCGTGCTCGCGCAGCATCTGCAGCGCAATCCATGGCGAGCCGGGGTAGACGCGCAACGCCGCCCCTGGATTCAACTGCCGTACCAGGCTGACATACGCGGCCACTGCGGCGGGCAGATCGTCGCGTTCCAGCAGGCGCGCAATGCCGTCCTGGTATTCGGCATTTTTCTGGGCGTAGCCGGTATCCAGCGCATATAAACCGGCGCCGGCGTGGGTGTCGATGGCCCAGTAGGGCTTGTCTTTTTGATTGAAATAGTCCAGCAGCTGCATCAGCACCAGGTGCTTCAACACATCGGCGTGATTGCCTGCATGGAAGGCGTGACGGTAACTCAGCATGGTCTGCCGCAGTGCTCAGGCGGGTTTCAGCACTTGCACGCCGCCCATATACGGCCACAGCGCTGCAGGTAGCGTCACCGAGCCATCCGCCTGCTGATAATTTTCCAGAATCGCCACCAGGGTGCGCCCTACCGCCAGCCCGGAGCCGTTCACGCTGTGCAGCAGTTCCGGTTTGCCTTTTTCGCCGCGGAAACGCGCCTGCATGCGGCGTGTCTGGAACGCCTCGAAATTGCTGCACGAGGAAATTTCGCGATAGGTATTTTGCGCAGGCAGCCACACTTCCAGATCGTAGGTCTTGGCGGCAGAAAAGCCCATGTCGCCGCCGCACAACGCCATTTTCCGGTAGGGCAGCCCGAGCGCCTGCAGGATGGCCTCGGCATGGCCGGTAAGCGTTTCCAGTGCGGCGTAGGATTGCTCCGGTTCGACCAGTTGCACCAGTTCCACCTTGTCGAACTGATGCTGGCGGATCATGCCGCGCGTGTCGCGGCCGTATGAACCGGCTTCGGAGCGGAAGCAGGGGGTGTGGGCGACGAATTTCAGCGGCAGTTGCTCGCGCGCCACGATCTCGTCGCGCACCATGTTGGTCAGCGGCACTTCGGCGGTGGGGATAAGGTAGAGGTTTTCCGCGTCGGTGCGCGGCACGTGAAACAGGTCTTCCTCGAACTTGGGCAGCTGCCCGGTACCGCGCATGGAGTCGGCGTTGACCAGATACGGCACATACATTTCGGTGTAGCCATGCAGCGCGGTGTGGGTGTCCAGCATGAACTGCGCCAGTGCCCGGTGCAGCCGCGCCAGCCCGCCGCGCAGCAGCGAAAAGCGCGCGCCGGCCAGCTTGCTGGCGGTCTCGAAATCCAGCCCCAGTGCGCTACCTACGTCCACGTGATCTTTCACCTCGAAATCGAACACGCGCGGCGTGCCGAAGCGGCTTGCTTCCACGTTGTCGGTGTCGGATTTGCCCATCGGCACCGATGCATGCGGCAGGTTGGGAATGGTCATCAACAGCGTATTGAGCGGGACTTGCAGGGCTTCCAGCGCGGATTCCGCAGCTTTCAGTTCGGCGCCGAGATTCGCCACTTCCGCCATGATGGCGGAGACATCCTCGCCCTTGGCCTTGGCCATGCCGATCTGTTTGGAGCTGGCATTGCGCCTGGCCTGCAGCTCCTGGGTGCGGGTCTGCAGTTGTTTGCGCTCGGCTTCCAGGCGCTGGAATTCGGCAGTGTCGAGGGTATAGCCGCGTGCGGCGAGGCGTTGCGCCACACCGTCGAGGTCGTTGCGGAGGAGTTGAATGTCTAGCATGTTTACCTTTTAAAAATCGTTAGCCACAGAGAACACAGAGATCACAGAGAAATGCGTTTAATGCCGTCAATCAGGCGCCTGTGGCCAAAATTAATAAGCAACGCTTGCCTGAGTCCGGTTGCTTTGAGGTAAGAAAGGGTCTGCGCAAGCGCTGATTCTGGCAAGGTTTTGAGCGATTTTAACTCTACGACCACCAGACTCTCTACTAACAAGTCCAGACGCTGTCCATGAATGACCAAATCCTTGTATTGCACATCGACCGCCATTTGACGGACATAACCGAGATTGCGTAAGCCCAATTCATGGCACAGTGCCTGTTCGTAAATCGATTCCAGCAAGCCTAGCCCCAGCAGGCGGTGAACCTCGATTGCCGCGCCAATAATTGCTTCAGTCAGCTCGTCAGTCACGTTTTTCTCTGAGTTCTCTGTGGCAGTCAGTTTTTCTTCGTCGCTTCATCCAGCCCGCGCAAATACGCCAGCCGTTCGGCTATTTTGCCTTCCAGTCCGCGTGGGGTCGGCGCGTAAAAGCGTGCGTTGACGCCTTCCGGTAAATAGTCTTCCCCGGCGGCGTAGGCGTCCGGTTCGTCGTGCGCGTAGCGGTAGGCGTGGCCGTAGCCCAGTTGTTTCATCAGCTTGGTGGGGGCGTTGCGCAGGTGCACCGGCACCTCGCGCGATTTGTCCGCGGCGATAAAGCTGCGGGCGTTATTGTACGCCACATACACGGCGTTGCTCTTGGGCGCGCAGGCGAGATAAATCACCGCCTGCGCCAGCGCCAGTTCGCCTTCCGGGCTGCCCAGGCGCTCGTAGGTTTCCACCGCGTCCAGGGTCAGGCGCAGCGCGCGCGGGTCGGCCAGGCCGATGTCCTCGCTGGCCATGCGGATCAGGCGGCGGCTGACGTACAGCGGGTCGGCACCGCCGTCGAGCATGCGCACCATCCAGTACAGCGCAGCATCGGGGTTGGAGCCGCGCACCGATTTGTGCAGCGCGGAGATCTGGTCGTAGAAGTTGTCGCCGCCCTTGTCGAAGCGGCGTGCGCCGCGTGCCAGCGTGGTCTGGATGAAGTCCTCGTCAATCTCGTGACGGGCGGCATCGAGTGCGGCATTGGCGGCTTGTTCCAGCAGGTTCAACAGGCGCCGCGCGTCGCCGTCGGCGTAGCCGGTGAGCTGGGCGCGCGCCGGCCCGGTGATGGCAATATCCGGATAGACGCTGCTCCGTGCGCGTTCCAGCAGGGCGGTTAGGTCGGCTTCCTCGATGGGCTTCAGCACATACACCTGGGCGCGCGAGAGCAGCGCGCTGTTGACCTCGAACGAAGGGTTCTCGGTGGTGGCGCCGATAAAGGTGAGCAGCCCGGCTTCAACGAACGGCAGGAAAGCGTCCTGCTGGGACTTGTTGAAGCGGTGCACTTCGTCCACAAACAGCAGGGTGCGCCGTCCCTGGCCTTGCATCATTTCGGCGCGTGCCACCGCCTCGCGGATTTCCTTGACCCCGGAGAGCACGGCGGACAGCGCGATGAACTCCATGTCGAAAGCGTGGCTCATCAGCCGTGCCAGCGTGGTCTTGCCCACGCCCGGCGGTCCCCACAGGATCATCGAGTGCGGCTTGCCGGATTCGAAGGCGACGCGCAGCGGCTTGCCGGGGCCGAGCAGATGCGTCTGGCCGATCACTTCGTCCAGATTGCGCGGGCGCAGCCGCTCGGCCAGCGGCGCGCTGTCCAGCGGACGATCGAACAGGTCGGCGTGGCTCACTGGCCGTCGGAGATCACGTCCACGCCCTGGGGCGGGGTGAAATGGAAGTCGCTGGCGGGGAGCACCGGGTTGCGTTGCAGCCCGGCGAATTTCAGCACCGTGGTCTGGCCGAAATTGTCCTTGATCTCCATCGCCACCAGCGTGTTTTTGCTGAATCCCATGCGCACGTTCTCAAACGTGCTTTCCTTGTCCTTGGGGCGCGCATCCAGCCATTCCACACCGTCGCGGCTGCCGGCGTCGCTGATCGTGTAAAACTTGTCGATGTCCTTGCTGCCCGCCAGCAGCGCCGCCGGGCTGCTGCCCAGCGCCTGCCCCAGCTTCTTGATGGTGACCTGTTGCAGGTCGGCGTCGTACAGCCAGATTTTTTTGCCGTCGCCCACAATCACCTGTTCGTAGGGCTTCTCATACACCCAGCGAAACTTGCCGGGACGCGCGAAAGCCATGGTGCCGGACGACTGCTGACGCGCGTGTCCGCTCTTGTCCAGCACGGTCTGGGTGAACGTGGCGCGCGCGGTATTGGTGTCGGCGACGAAGGCCTTGAGCGCGTCGAGGCTGGTTGCTGCGGCGCTGGCGGAGAAGATCAGGAGTGCGGTCAAGAGACTGAGTTTTTTCATTGGGCTTTAAGTCGAAGGGGCAGGATTAAGGAAAGTTAGTCTGGCTTTTGTCGCGAAAATTCCATCGGGCTGGTAACAGCCCTGTGCATTTTTGCCGGATTCGATCCTGTTAATCCTGTCTGATTAAATGATTCATTCCCGGTTAGACGCAATTACTTCGCGGTTGCCGTTGCTCTGCATCGGCGTCACCAGCCCGGCCTGTTCCATGGCTTCGATCAGCCGTGCAGCGCGGTTGTAGCCGATACGCAGATGGCGCTGCACGGCGGAGATCGACGGGCGCCTGGTTTTCAACACAAGGGCGACGGCTTCGTCATACAGCGGGTCGCTTTCGGCATCGCCGCCGCCGACTGCGCTTTCGCCACCGTCTTCATTGTCCTCCGGGGTATCGAGGATGCCATCGATGTAATCGGGTTCGCCCAGCTGTTTCAGGTATTCCACCACCTTGTGCACTTCTTCGTCGGCCACAAAAGCGCCGTGCACGCGCTGCGGATAGCCGGTACCGGGCGGCAGGTAGAGCATGTCGCCCTGGCCGAGCAGGGCTTCCGCGCCCATCTGGTCGAGGATGGTGCGCGAGTCGATTTTGCTCGATACCTGGAACGCGACGCGGGTGGGGATGTTGGCCTTGATCAGGCCGGTAATCACGTCCACCGACGGGCGCTGCGTGGCCAGGATCAGGTGTACCCCGGCGGCGCGGGCTTTTTGCGCCAGCCGTGCAATGAGCTGTTCCACGGCCTTGCCCACCACCATCATCATGTCGGCCAGCTCGTCGATCACTACCACGATCATCGGCTGCTCTTCCAGCGGCTCGGGGTTATCCGGGGTCAGGCTGAACGGGTGGGTGAGCGGCGTGCCGGCCTTTTTCGCGTCGCGCACTTTCTGGTTGTAACCGGCCAGGTTGCGCACGCCGAGTGTAGACATCAGCTTGTAGCGCCGTTCCATCTCGGCCACGCACCAGTTGAGCGCGGCGGCGGCCTGGCGCATGTCGGTGACCACCGGCGCGAGCAGGTGCGGAATGCCCTCGTACACCGACAGTTCGAGCATTTTCGGGTCGACCAGGATGAGCCTTACCTGGCTGGGGTCGGCTTTGTACAGCAGGCTCAGAATCATCGCGTTAATCGCCACCGACTTGCCCGAGCCGGTGGTGCCTGCCACCAGTACGTGCGGCATTTTGGCCAGATCGGCCACCACCGGGTTGCCGGCAATGTCCTTGCCCATCGCCATTGCCAGCGGGCTGGCCATGTCGTGATACACCTTGGCGGAAAGGATTTCCGACAGCCGCACGATCTCGCGTTTGGGGTTGGGAATTTCCAGCGCCATGGTGGTCTTGCCGGGGATGGTTTCCACTACGCGGATGCTCACCACCGACAGCGCGCGCGCCAGATCCTTGGCGAGGTTGACGATCTGGCTGCCCTTGACCCCGGAGGCCGGCTCGATTTCGTAGCGGGTGATGACCGGGCCGGGCAGGGCGGCAACCACGCGCGCCTGCACGTTGAACTCGGCCAGCTTGCGCTCGATCAGGCGCGAGGTGAATTCCAGGGTTTCCGCCGACAGGCTCTCCACATGGGCAGTCGCCGCATCCAGCAAATGCAGCGGCGGCAGCGGCGAATCCGGCATTTCGGCAAACAGCGGCACCTGCTTTTCCACCTGCACGCGTTCCGACTTGATGATGGTGGGCGGCGGTGTCTCGATGATCACCGGGGCGCGGTCCACGTTGCGGCGCTTTTCTTCCAGCACAATCTCGTCGCGGCGCAGCGTGGCGGCTTGTCCCACGCGTCGTTCGCGCCGCGCGGACCAGGTCTCAATTGCCCATAACCAGCTGCGTTCGAGGTATTCGCCGGTGGTTTCCACGACCGCCAGCCAGGAGATGCCGGTAAACAGGCTCAAACTCGCCGCCATCAATACCAGCAAGGCCAGCGTGCCCCCGGTAAAGCCCAGCACATGGGTGACGGCTTCTCCCACAACCGCTCCCAGAATGCCGCCCGGGTGCTCCGGCAGCGCCGTGTGCAGGCTATACAGACGCTGCGATTCCAGTCCGGCGCTGGACAGCAGCAGCAACACAAACCCGGCACTGCGGATATACAACGGGCGCCGGTCGGACGCCTCGGTAATCTCCAGCTTGCGATAACCCCACCAGGTCGCATACAGCGCCAGCACCACCAGCCACCAGGTGGAAAGCCCGAACAGCGCGAGCAGGATGTCGGCCAGATACGCCCCCAGCGTGCCGCCCACATTGTGCACGCTGCCCTGTCCGCTATGCGACCAGCCCGGATCGGACTGGGCATAGGTGAACAGGACGATCGCCAGAAACGCCGCCAGCGCCACGCTGAGCAGCCAGCCGACTTCGCGTAGCAGGCCGGTGAGCCTGGGCGGGAGCGGCTTGCGGATGGATTTGGGCGTATTTCGCCGGGTAATGGACATGGTCAGCAATTTGATCAGAAGACAAAATTATAACTTGAACCTTGTCCACTCCGTGACCATCTTCCATACTGTTCCAGTTTTCCGGTTTTCAATCCCGCTACGGAGTACTTCATGAGCACACCCCAACACCACCGACTCATCATCCTCGGCTCCGGCCCCGCAGGCTATTCCGCCGCCGTTTACGCTGCGCGCGCCAATCTGAATCCCGTGGTTATCACCGGCATGGCACAAGGCGGCCAGCTGATGACCACCACCGATGTGGACAACTGGCCGGCCGACGCCGACGGCGTGCAGGGGCCGGAGCTGATGGCGCGGTTCGAGAAGCACGCGCGGCGCTTCAACACCGAAATCATTTTCGACCACATCCACACCGCCAAACTGGACGACAAGCCGATCACGCTGACCGGCGATCAGGCCACCTACACCTGCGATGCGCTGATTATTGCCACCGGCGCGTCGGCCATGTATCTGGGGCTGGAATCCGAACAGGCGTTCATGGGCAAGGGCGTATCCGGCTGCGCGACCTGCGATGGATTTTTCTACCGCAATCAGGACGTGGCGGTGATCGGCGGCGGCAATACCGCTGTCGAGGAAGCGCTGTACCTGTCCAACATCGCGCGTCATGTCACCGTGGTGCACCGCCGCGACAAGTTCAAGTCGGAAAAAATTCTCGCCGACCATCTGATGGAGAAGGTCAAGGAAGGCAAGATCAGCGTGGAGTGGAACAGCGAACTGGACCAGGTGCTCGGCGACAAGACCGGCGTCACCGGCATGCGCATCAAGTCCACCGTGGATGGCAGCACAAAGGATATCGCCCTGACCGGGGTGTTCATCGCCATCGGCCACAAGCCCAACACCGATATCTTCACCGGCCAGATCGAGATGGAAGGCGGCTATATCGTCACCAAAGGCGGCAACAAGGGCAATGCCACCGCCACCAATATCCCCGGCGTGTTTGCCGCGGGCGACGTGCAGGATCACATTTATCGCCAGGCAGTGACCAGCGCCGGCACCGGCTGCATGGCCGCGCTCGACGCCGATCGCTATCTGGAAAGCCTCGGCAAGTAATCCCGTCCATGGCCGGGCGTGTGCCTCCAGCGGACGAAGCTGCGCTGTTCAAGGCAGCGGTGGAGGACGCCCAGCCGCTCCCCGATCACGGCAAGGTGGAACCCGCCTTGCCGCGCGTTTTCCCTATCCCGCGCCAGCGTATTCGCGACGAGCAGCAGGCGCTGGCCGACAGCCTGTCCGACCACATCGCGTGGGAAGACGCCATGGAAACCGGCGAGGAACTGGTGTACCTGCGCACCGGCTTGCGCCGCGACACGCTGAAGAAGCTGCGGCGCGGGCACTGGGTGCTGCAGGCCGAGATGGATTTGCATGGCATGGTGAGCGTGGAAGCGCGCCAGGCGGTGAACGCATTTATCGCCGGCTGCAGCAAGCGCGGCCTGCGCTGCGTGCGCATCATCCACGGCAAGGGACTGCGTTCCAAAAACCGCGAGCCGGTATTGCGCACCAAGGTGAAAAACTGGCTGATGCAAAAAGACGAAGTGCTGGCGTTTTGCCAGGCGCGTGCGGTGGACGGCGGCAGTGGCGCGGTGGTAGTGTTACTCAAGTCTTCGTGAAACTTTCTGGAGGAACCTCATGACCGCAATTACCGAATTCGAACTTCCCTCCACCGGCAACCGAACCTTCAAACTCACCGACATGCGCGGCAAGAAGCTGGTGGTGTATTTCTATCCCAAGGACGACACCCCGGGCTGTACCGTGGAGGGCTCCGACTTCCGCGACTTGTATGCCGAATTTCAGGCGCACAATTGCGCGATCGTGGGCATATCGCGCGACGATATGAAGTCCCACGAAAAATTCAAGAACAAGCTCAGCCTGCCGTTTGAACTCTTGTCCGACGCAGACGAAAAAGTGTGCGAACTGTTCGGCGTGATGAAGATGAAGAACATGTACGGCAAGGAAGTCCGTGGCGTCGAGCGCAGCACGTTTGTGTTCGACAACGACGGCAAGCTGGTCAAGGAATGGCGCGGCGTGAAATCCGCCGGCCACGCGCAGGAAGTGCTGGATACCATTAAAACCCTCTAGGAGAAAATCTGAATGCCCCGCAAAGCCGCCGCGCCCAACAAGCTGTTTGTCCTTGATACCAACGTGCTGATGCACGACCCCACCAGCTTGTTCCGTTTTGAAGAGCACGACATATTTTTGCCGATGGGCACGCTGGAGGAACTCGATCACAACAAGAAAGGCATGACCGAAGTGGCGCGCAATGCGCGTCAGGCCAGCCGCTTCCTCGATGAAATCGTATCGGGTTGCGAAGATGCGATCGAAGCCGGGATTCCGCTGGGCAGCAAGAGCCGCAAGGCAGCGACCGGACGGCTGTTTTTGCAGACCAGAATGGCGCGCATCGAAACCCCGCTCAGTCTGCCCAGCAGCAAGGTGGACAACCAGATTCTCGGCGTGATTCTGAGCCTGCGCGAGGAGCAGCCGAAGCGCCAGATCATCCTGGTGTCCAAGGACATCAACATGCGCATCAAGGCGCGTGCGCTGGGCCTGCCCGCCGAGGACTACTTCAACGACAAGGTACTCGAAGACACCGACCTGCTGTACGCCGGGGTGCGCGAACTGCCGGATGATTTCTGGGACAAGCACGGCAAGGGCATCGAGTCCTGGCAGGCCGACGGCCACACCTGGTATCGCGTCAAAGGCCCGCTGGTGACCAGCCTGCTGGTCAACGAATTCGTCTACCAGGAGAGCGGCAACCCGCTCTACGCCATCGTCAGATCCGTCGATGGCAATGTCGCCGAGTTGCAGACCATCAAGGACTACAGCCACCAGAAAAACAACGTGTGGGGCATCACCGCGCGCAACCGCGAGCAGAATTTCGCGCTCAACGTGCTGATGGATCCGGAGGTCGATTTCGTCTCGCTGCTGGGCCAGGCCGGCACCGGTAAAACCCTGCTCACGCTGGCCGCCGGGCTGATGCAGACGCTGGAGCACAAGCGTTATTCGGAAATCATCATGACCCGCGTGACCGTGCCGGTGGGCGAGGACATCGGTTTCCTGCCCGGCACCGAGGAAGAAAAAATGACGCCGTGGATGGGCGCGCTGGAAGATAACCTCGACGTGCTCAACAAGACCGACGACAGCGCCGGCGACTGGGGACGTGCCGCCACCCAGGATCTGATCCGCAGCCGCATCAAGGTCAAGTCGCTCAACTTCATGCGCGGGCGCACCTTCCTTAACAAATATCTGATCATCGACGAGGCGCAGAACCTCACGCCGAAGCAGATGAAAACCCTGATCACCCGCGCCGGCCCCGGCACCAAGGTGGTGTGCCTGGGCAACATCTCGCAGATCGATACGCCTTACCTCACCGAGGGCAGCTCCGGCCTGACCTACGTGGTGGATCGCTTCAAGGGCTGGCCGCACGGCGGCCACATCACCCTGGCGCGCGGCGAGCGTTCGCGTCTGGCCGACTGGGCGGGTGAAATGCTATGACGCGTGCACTGCTGGCGTTGCTTGGATTGCTGGCGTTTGCGCCTTCGGTCCAGGCCGCCAGTTGCCGCGACGTCGTGCACGCGTTCAATCAGCAGTCGCACCCGCGCATTGACGAGGCCGAACTGACGCAGGCCCTGCTAACCCTCAACGCCAATCACAATACGCGCCTGCCGGACCACTGGGTCACTAAACGCGACGCCCAGAACGCAGGTTGGCAGCGCGGGCACGATCTGTGGGAGGCGCCCGCGCTCCACGGCAAAAGCATCGGCGGCGACCGCTTCCGCAACTTTGAGCGCCAGTTGCCCTATGGCCAGTGGCGCGAAGCCGACCTCGACTACAACGGCGGCCATCGCGGCGCCAAGCGCCTGATTTTTTCCCGCGAAGGGCGCCGCTTCGTCACCGTTGACCACTACCGCACCTTTACCGAGATCCCCGCCTGCCAATGAAAACCTGCCACCTGCAAAGCATCACCAGCATGAAAAATTTCTACGACCAGATCGCGAAGGATTTCGCCTTCCCCGAACATTTCGGCCGCAACCTCGACGCGCTGTGGGACGTGCTGACCGACGACGTGGAAGGCCCGTTTGAGCTGATCTGGGAAAAGCCGGGTGTCACGCGCGATGCGCTGGGGGAGGATTACTGGCGGCTGCTGGAGATACTGGCGGATGTGGTGGCGGAGCGGGAGGATTTTCGGTTGGAGTTGCGAGGGTAATCGGCATTTGAGTGATTACGCTGATGTGCGAATGATGTGTTGTTTTGCCGACATTTTTTAGGGTGTCTATTTTACGTTATGGTACGTAAAACGCCCACCTACGAAGCCGCCGCTATGAAGACAACTTTGTACATTGACAGTTGTGCCTGGAATTATCTTCACGACAACAATGTCGACCTCTCCACGGAACTGCCAACGGACCAGTACGCTATACGGCTCACTTCAGAAGTTGAAATCGAGGTAAGCAAAATTCCGGACGACAAGCGCTCCTTAAAAGAATATATACAAACCAGCATTCACAAGAATTCAATAACTACGACACGGGTATTCGGCTTTCTCACGCTTGAACCTGACGGAACTCCATCCAAAACGCAAGTGTACGGGGGTTTTAACCAAGGTACCTTCCAATCCGAGGAAGATCGACAATATTACGCATCATCCGATACCAAGAAATATTTGATCGGCAAGAAACCGACAAACTCTGGTTTAGGAAAGAATCAGGCGGATGCGTCACTAGCTGTGCGAGCAACTAATTCAGTCATTATCACAAACGAAGAGCCGAATAAATCAGGGCCGTTGCGGTCTGCGGCGCAGAGTGGCGGAAAAATTGTTTATCTCCGAGCAGAAGTGGAACCGAGCGGGCTGCCACTAGGAAAATATCTGGCTTCCATAATTTAGCAAATTCTGGGTCAGATACCGTCTTGCATTAACCCTATACCAAAGCTACTTGGCGCGTCTATGCGACGTGTATCGCTTGAACATGGTTTGCCGGGGGTAGCCCGGCAGCTAGTTACCTTTTCTTGTTTGGCCAAGAAAAGGTAACCCAAAAGAAGGCCACCCCACTGCGCCGTCCCTTCGGGATACCTTCGTCCGAGCCGCTCAGACGGGGGCTGCGCAACTCGCCCTGGCAGCTTGCACAAACCGCAAGCTGCTGCGGAGCTCGGGCAGTGCTCGCCTACACCTCCCGCCTGACCGGCTCAGACGAAGCGGCGCAGAAGGGGGAATTTCAAAGAACGTTGAGTCACGCGCGTTGCGCGTGGTGGTTTTTTGTTCCCCTTTTCCGCCGCGGGCTATCCCAGGCTTTATCGACAAATCCAAGACGGTGAAAAAGGGGAAGTGCGCCCTCCGTGATGCCTTCGTGCAACCGATCAGGGCTGAATCTGAACGTAGCCTTCCTGCACCAGCTCGATCAGGCGTGCCACGGCACCCGCGTTCACCTTCACGCCCGGCAACAGATCCTTGTTTACCCAGTGGTGCGCCTTCATCGACACGGCGCATTCCTCTACCTGAACCCCCTGTTTCAGCAACTCGGCGATAGCGCCCTTGTAGGGGTTGCCGGTGCTGACGTGACGGTAGGCGTTGTAGGCTTTGTCGTTGAGGGTCATGTAGGCGGCGTCGCCGTGAAATACGCCGATGATCTTGCCCTTCGTTCCGTCCTTCACGTAGCGCTCGGCCAGCAGGTGCATGTAATGGATGCCGACCGACATGTCGCCGGCAAAGGCGAGGTGGTCCATGTTGAACACCACGTTGGCCTGTTTCAGCGTGATGGGGATGTCCACATGCAGTGCCGGTTGCGCCATCCCTTCAGCGGGGGCGGCGAATGCGGGGCTGAGGGAGGCAAGCCCGGCGGACAGAATGGCGACGGTTAGCATTTTTCTGGTGAACGATTTCTTAAGCATTGTTACCTCGTGGAGTGGACTGTTGCTAAATTGGGGCGCATGAATCCCCGTTGAGGAGGCTGCGCCGAGTGGAGTGCGGTGTCTGAACCTCCCGCCGCAAAACATTTTTGGCGGTAAACCCGGCCAGCCACCACGGCCGGTGGGACAGGGGACGGCGGAAGAAGTTTCGTCATTGTCCAGCTCAAGGGTTAAGGGTTAAACCTCCGGTGCTAGTTTCGTTCCGGGTATGCTGTGTTATAGTTTTCTCAAACTTATTATTATAAAAATCCAACAGCCCGTGACAGAACATCTTCTAGAAGGCAAAAGCCTCGAGTGGCTTTTGGAATCCGCCACCGATGCAATGATCATCACCGACCAGGAAGGCCAGATCATTCTCGCCAATCCTCCGGTCGAGCGGCTGTTCGGCTATCCGCGCCAGGAACTGATTGGAAAGCCGATGGAAATCCTGCTGCCGGAACGCTTCCGCCAGGCGCACGGCTCCCAGCGCACGGGTTATTTCACCCAGCCCCGCGCGCGCGGCATGGGCACGGGAATGGAACTTTTCGGCCAGCGCCAGGACGGCAGCGAGTTCCCCGTGGACGTGAGCCTCTCCCCGCTCAAGACCGAGCAGGGGCTGCTGGTGATGGCGACGATTCACGACATCACGCGCCGCAGGCTGGCCGAAGAAGCACTGCGCGAGAGCGACGCACGCATGCGGGCAATCTTCGACACTGCTGTGGACGGCATTGTCACCATCGATGAACACGGCATCATCGAACGTTTTAATCCCGCCGCCGAGCGCATGTTCGGCTACAGCGAAGCCGAGGTGGCCGGCAACAATGTTTCCATGCTGATGCCCTCGCCCTACCGCGAAGCGCACGACGGGTACCTCGCCCACTACCTGCAGACCGGCGAGAAAAAAATTATCGGTATCGGCCGCGAGGTGGTGGGATTGCGCAAAGACGGCACATCTTTCCCTATGGACCTGGCGGTGGGCGAAACGCGCCTGGGCGAGCGCCGCATGTTCGCCGGAACGGTGCGCGACATCAGCGAGCGCAAGCGCGCGGAAGAGCAACGGGCGCTCTTGGTACATGAACTGGAAAGTGCCAACGAGGAGCTCAAAAACTTCGCCTATGTCGTTTCCCACGATCTCAAGGCGCCGCTGCGCGCCATCGGCTCACTGGCTGATTGGCTTTCCACCGATTACGTCGACAAGTTCGACGCCGAGGGCAAGGAACACATGCGCCTCCTGGTCGGCCGCGTGCGCCGCATGGACAGCCTGATTGACGGCATCTTGCTGTATTCGCGGGTGGGCCGGGTCAAGGAAACCGCCCTTCCGGTGGATCTCGACAGGCTGGTGCACGAAGTGATCGACCTGCTCGCTCCTCCGCCGAACATCGTGGTGACCATTGAAAACCCGCTACCCACCATCGTGATTGAACCGACCCGCATCCAGCAGGTATTCCAGAACCTGCTTTCCAATGCCATCAAATACATGGACAAACCCGATGGAAAAATCCGCCTCGCCTGTGCCGCCGAGGGCAGCGAATGGAAGTTCAGCGTGACCGACAACGGTTCGGGGATTGAAAAACGGCATTTTGAGCGCATCTTTCAATTGTTCCAGACGCTCACCCCGCGCGACAAGGTGGAAAGCACCGGTGTCGGCCTTTCCCTGGTCAAGAAGATCGTGGAGATGTACGGCGGCCGGGTATGGGTCGAATCCAGGATGGGCGAAGGCAGCACCTTTTTCTTCACCCTGCCCCGAGCTAAAACAGGCATTCGTTCAACTCAAGGAAAAATTCAATCATGAGATTCGCCAATCAACCCATCCTGCTGGTGGAAGACGACGAAGTGGACGCCATGACGGTGAAGCGCGCGCTGAAGGATCTGCACGTCACCAACCCCCTGGTGCTCCGGGAAAACGGCGAGGAAGCGCTGGCATACCTGCGTGACCCAAACAACGAAAAGCCCTGCCTGATTCTGCTCGATCTCAACATGCCTGTCATGGGCGGCATCGAGTTTCTGCAGGTGGACAAGCACGACGATGCGTTGAAGGCCATCCCGGTGGTGGTGCTCACCACCTCGCAGGAACAGCAGGACAAGGTGAGCAGCTTCAACCTGGGGGTCGCCGGCTACATGGCCAAGCCAGTGGTCTACCAGCAGTTCGTGGAAGTCATGCGCACTATCAACGCCTATTGGACCATTAGCGAAATCCCGCAATGACCAAGCCACAGATCCGTGTGCTCGTAGTCGAAGACGATGCGGTGGACCGCATGGCTTGCCGCCGTGCGCTCGCGCGGAACGCGGATTTTGAGTTCGTCATCGCCGAGGCCGAAACCGGCAGGGAGGGGATGCGGCTCGCCCATGAGCAGAAACCGGACTGCGTGCTGCTCGACTTCCATCTGCCGGACATGGACGGACTGGAGTTTCTGGCCGAACTGAGAAACGACCTGGGCGAGATCCCGGTACCGGTAATGATGCTGACCGGCGCAGACAACGCGTTGGTCGCTGTCGAGGCCATGAAGCTCGGTGCACAGGACTACCTGGTCAAGGATGTGAACCGCCAATACCTGGAGTTGCTGCCCGCCGTCATCCAGCGCGTGCTGCGTGAGCGGCGGATGCTGCTGGAGAAGCAGCACGCCGAGAACAAACTGGTCCAGGCCGAAGCGAAATACCGTTCCCTGGTAGAGCAGATTCCCGCAATCACCTACACTGCCGCGCTGGACATACCCGGCAAGCTGCTCTACGTGAGTCCGCAACTCAAGGCCTTGGGCTATTTACCGGAGGAATGGATCGCTGAAGTTGGCGCCCTGCGCGGTCATGTGCATCCCGATGACCAAATACGGGCAGTGGACGAATTCGACCGCGTGCGCACCACCGGCAAGCCGCTGCGCTGTGAATACCGCCTACTTGCCCGCAACGGGGCCACCATATGGTTCCGCGACGAAGCTATCGTGGTGCGTGACGAAGTGGGGAATCCGTTATTTCTCCAAGGCATTTTAGTGGACATCACTGAAAGCAAGCGGGTGGAGCAGGAACTCAGGGAACACCGTTTCCATCTTGAGGAGCTCGTGGCAAAGCACACCGGCGCGCTTACGAAGGCGAATGAACATTTGCGCAAGGACGTCATAGAACTTAGAAGGGCGGAAGAGGCGCTGTTTCAGGAAAAAGAACGCGCCCAGGTCACTCTCGAATCCATCGGCGATGCTGTCATCACCACCGATGCCGCCGGAAGGGTCGAATACCTGAATCCGGTTGCGGCACAGTTTACCGGCTGGAGTGCCGTGGAAGCACAAGGCCAGCCGCTGCAGCAAGTGTTCAACATCATCAATGAAACCAGCCGGGAACCGGCGGAAAATCCTGTGGCCCGCTGTCTGCGCGAAGGCCACGCCGTCGGCCTGGCCAACCACAGCATTCTGCTACGCCGCGACGGCAGCGAGCTCGCTGTCGCCGACACTGCCTCGCCCATCCACGACCGGCACGGGAAAACCACCGGCGTCGTGATGGTGTTCCACAATGTTACCCAGGAGCGCAAGCTGGCCCAGCAGCTATCCTACCAGGCAACCCACGACGCGCTTACCGGCCTCATTAACCGGCGCGACTTCGAGCAGCGTCTGGAACGCGCCCTGGCAAATGCACGTGCGGAGGGCGTCGAGCACGCCCTGTGCTATCTCGATCTGGATCGTTTCAAGGTGATCAACGATACCTGCGGCCACGCCGCAGGCGACCAGTTGTTGCGCCAGTTGAGCGCCCTGCTGCTGGATCAGATGCGCAGCCGGGATACACTCGCCCGCCTCGGTGGCGACGAATTCGGTCTGCTGCTGGAGCACTGCCACCCCAAGCAGGCAATGCGCATTGCGGAGCAGTTGCTGCAAGCCGTGCAGCAGTTCAAGTTCGTGTGGGAAGGCAAAGTTCACAGCGTCGGGGCCAGCATCGGCGTGGTCCCGATCACGGCCGCGAGCGAAAACCTGTCCGCCGTGCTGCGCGCTGCCGATGCGGCCTGTTATACCGCAAAAGGAAAGGGGCGCAACCGCGTCTATGTTTACCAGACCGATGAGGCCGAGCTGGCCCAACGCAACAGCGAAATGCAATGGGTGGCGCGCATCACCCAGGCGCTGGAAGAAGACCGGTTCGGGTTGTTCTGTCAGCCGATTGCTGAACTTGTCCCCCATGCCGGGGAGCGTGCCCATTACGAAATTCTGGTGCGCATGCTGGAGCCAGACGGCCAGGTAATCGCACCGGAGGCGTTTCTGCCCACCGCCGAACGCTATAACCTGATGCCTGCCATCGACCGCTGGGTAGTGCGCCGGGTCATTTCCTGGCTGGCCGTGCAGCCTCCGGAAAGCGAGCAGCGCGCCGCCATCTATTCGATCAACCTGAGCGGCGCTTCGCTGGCCGACCATGCCATGCCGGACTTCATCCGGGAGCAGCTGGTTCTGAATCAGGTTCCGGGGAACATGCTGGGTTTTGAAATTGCAGAAGCAACGGCTATTGCCAATCTGACCCAGGCTGCCCATTTCTTCCATGAGATAAGAAATCTGGGCTGCCGGACCACGCTCGACAATTTCGGCAGCGCCATGTTTTCCATTGCCAGCCTGAACGTGCTGCAGATGGATTACCTCAAGATCGACGGCAATTTCATAAAGGACATCGCGCAGGACCGCATTGCGCAGGCGCTGGTGGATGCCATCAACCAGGTGGCGCACGAAATGTCGGCCAGGACTGTGGCTGGATGGACGGAAAGCCCGGCCAGCCTGGGCACCCTGCAGGAGATTGGTGTGGATCATGTCCAGGGTTACGTCATCTGCAGACCGCGGCCATTGGCAGAATTGGGGAAGGAACAAGAACTTTCCGCTCCCCAATAATAATTCCGCTTCATAGTCAAACAGGGGGAACAAGACGCGGCCAACGCAGTGATTTTTTTGATTGTGGATTGAAATCGAATACTCATCGGCAAAATCACCACTCGCATTCCCGGCAGAAGAAGGCGACGAGGGCTGCGCGAACGCTCTGGCAACCTGCACAGCCGAAAACTGCTGCGTAACTCAAACCGTACAGGCCTGAATTTCTGCCTGACCACCCCAGCCGAAGCGACCCAACAGGATCATTCGGCCTGCACTCAGTACATCAGAAGCGCACATCACAATACTGTTTGCCTGGTGCGGCATCCATGTCATCCCCCTGTCACTTCGGAGGAATAGGGTAACTGGCGGAACGCGTCCGGTCTTCTGATCGATATGTGCCGCGAACCTTAAAACTTACCGATTTTTCGATACTGACGGGGAGGTCATCATGATGCCTATGAAAAACATATTGCGCTTGTTGAACATCGGAGTTTGCGCGGGTACATTGCTCGCCGCCAACATGGCTGCGGCTGACGCCGATCGCGGCGAACACGAGCATGATCACAACGATGGCCGTTTCGAATTCGCATTATGGGGCGATGTGCCGTATGCCAAGAATGGCGATGACCCGAAGATACCGGCCCTGATCCACAGCATGAATTCGGCGCATCTCGCATTCACCGTGTTTGATGGCGATACGAAGGACGGAAGCTCCATCTGCACCGATGAGCTGATCGGTGCGCAGGCGATCGAGCGCTTCAACCAGATCAAGGCTCCAACTGTCTACGTCCCCGGCGACAACGAATGGACAGACTGCCACCGCGTGAATAATGGTGGCTACAATGCGCTGGAACGGCTCGACTTCATCCGCCGGACGCTGTTCACTGTGGAAGAGAGCTTCGGACAGCACAAGATGGCGCTGGAACACCAGGGCAGCGTCACCACGCCCTATAGTGAAAACACCCGCTGGTTCCACAACGGCGTGATATTTGTGGGTCTGAACATCCCCGGCAGCAACAACAACAAAATCAACGACGGCACTTGTCTGAGCTCGAAAAGCGTCCGCACCCAGTCCGACTGCGATGCAGACAATGCCGAATACGCCGATCGCAACGCACACAACATCGCCTGGCTGAATGAATCGTTCCAGCTCGCGAAACAGCGTCACGCGGCAGGGGTGATGGTGGTCATGCAGGCCGACCCGGGCTTCGATCTGCCGGAGACGGAAACGGTAAACGAGCGCGCATCGCCGGACTCTAATGGATACACCGCGTTCCTGGACGCGCTGGCCGCCGACACCCAGGCTTTCGACGGGCAGGTGGTGCTGGTGCATGGCGATACGCATTTCTTCAAAATCGACAAGCCGCTGTTCAACCAGGCGAACATGCTGAAAAACTTCACCCGCGTTGAGACCTTCGGCAGCCCTAACGTACACTGGGTAAAAGTGACCGTAGACCCAAACAGCAAGAACGTGTTTCACTTCGATCCGGTGATTGTCCCCGGTAACTAAGTCTACTTCTGTTGTCATCGCCTTGCGGCCGTTTCACGACGGCTGCAGGGCGCTCACCAAGGCTTTCTGCCAGCTACCGCGAGTACCCGGTTGTGGTAAGGCGTAAGTGGTTCTGAACGCGTTCGCATGTTTTCAATTCGTTTCGATTGGATGTATGTTTTGCATCTGCCGTAGCTTCATTGCGGGGTGTCAATCAGCGTTCAAATTTGCCCTCCAACGGCGTGATGATCTGGGCTGGCGGAAAAACGCAGCCGACGGTCAAGCAGAGAAAAGCCACATCAAAGGATGCTCGCCGAGGGCTGATCTGGAATGCGGCCACACGCTGGCCGAGATCAGCCGCGAAGCGGATTTGCACTACGCAACCGGGAGCCGGATTTATCAGGGCGCTGGAGCAACCATCACAATACAAGATGTGAGCCTTCATGCAACGCCGGTGACGAGCATCGCGCGATCTTTTGCAAATCGGGGTGGGGGAAAATCCATGACGCTTGTCTCAAGATAACGAGCGTGCCTTGTGCCGGTTCCGATGGCTTGCGTGTACGGTCCGGTTTGCGTCAAAAAATCACCGATGAAGTCGAAAATCTACCTAATTGCCGTCTGGGTGCAGCGGTCTCCTTGCAGTGGAGCACTTGTGGCGCCCGGCATGAAAGTTGCTCATCAGCATGGCATCAATATCAATACATCCGGCTACGCCACTATTTTTATTCAATCCTGTTCAAAGATGGGAAATGCCATGTTGGAATTACCTATGAACGCGAAGCAACAGAATCAGCCAATTTGCAGTACCGGCAACCTCGGGCAGGCTCTGGAAACGCAACGGACCGCCCCTTACTTGAAGCTGGGCCGCCGCTTGCTCGAAGCCAAGGTGATCACTCCGGAACAATTGGCTAGCGCTCTGGACTTTCAGTGTCAGTTTCCGCAGAAAAAGCTGGGCACGATATTGGCGGAAATGGGTATTGCTTCCCCGGATAGCATCCATCTTGCCATTGCGCACTCGCTCGGCGCGCCTGTTGTGCACCTGGAAGATTTCGACATCGAACCCGAAGCGCTGGCCTGCGTATCGGCGGAACTGGCGCGCACTTATCAGGTGATTCCGCTGATGTTGCACCAGGAACATCTGGTGGTGGCAATGGAAAACCTGCTCGATCTGGAAGCGGTCCATACGCTCCAGTTCGTATCGCAGCGCAACATCGAGCCGGTATTCGCACCCAAGGCGGACATTAAACTGGCCATCAGTCAGCACTACGATTTCCAGGAACAGGAGCGGGAACTCGAACAGCTGCAATTGAGCGACATTTATCACGAAGACGACAAGGAAGTTTGGCGCAAGGCGGAGCGGCTGGCGAACGAAACGCCGATCGTGAAGCTGGTGAGCAGTATCCTGCTGGACGCGATTCATCACCGCGCTTCGGATATTCATATCCGCCCCGGCAGCGAGCAAGTGGAGTTGCTGTACCGCGTCGATGGTGTGCTGATGCAAAAGCGCGAACTACAAAAAGGCCTGCTGCCGGCGATTGTCAGCCGGATCAAAATCCTGTCCCAGCTCAACATCGCGGAGCACCGCCTTCCCCAGGATGGGCGCGCGCGCATGCTGGATGGCGGCAATATCATCGACTTGCGCATTTCCATCATCCCCTGCCAGCACGGGGAAAGCGTGGTGATCCGTATTCTCAACAAGGGGGAAGGGTTGCGCGCCCTCGACGATATCGGCTTCAGCGCAAACGACAAGGTCCGTTTCACCGACCTCATCAACCGCAGCTACGGCATCCTGCTGGTGACCGGGCCCACCGGCTCGGGCAAAACCACGACGCTATACGCCGCATTGCGCGAGATTGCGCAGAGCAATCTCAACATCGTCACGGTGGAAGATCCGGTGGAATACGAATTCGAGCGCATGCGCCAAATTCAAATCCTGCCGGCAATCCACTTCGGCTTTCCGCAGGCGTTGCGGCATATCCTGCGGCACGACCCGGACGTCATCATGATCGGCGAGATACGCGACCAGGAAACCTGCAAAATCGCGGTGGAAAGCGCGCTGACCGGGCACTTGGTGCTGTCCACGCTACACACCAACGATGCGCCGGGCGCGATCACGCGCTTGATGGAAATGGGGGTGGAGCCCTATCTGCTGAAATCGTCGGTAATCGGCGTGCTGGCGCAGCGCCTGGTGCGCCGCAATTGCCCCCATTGCCTCGAAGAGGAAACCATAGACCTTCATGTGCGTGAACAGCTGGGGGTGGCGGAGGATGAGAAATTTTATCGCGGGCGCGGCTGCGAACATTGCAACCATACCGGATACCGTGGGCGGATGGCGGTGTACGAATTGCTGGTGATGGACGAGGCGCTGCGGGGACAATGCGTGCCCGGCATCGCGAGCACCGAACTGCGCAAGACCGCGCTCGAGAGCGGGATGACGCCGCTCAGGACCAATGCCATCGACCAGGCGCGGCAGCGTGTTACCTCGTTGGCGGAAGTATATCGGGCCGTGCAGTAGCCGGGCGCAGCGCGCGCTGTCTCTGCGCGCTGCGCAACACTGGCCGCATGATCAATGTGGAATGCAGGGTCTGGATAAGTTGCATTTATCATGCTGCGTATCTAGACCCCCGGGATTTTCTAAACTTCGCCGGGGGTCGCCCGGCAGCGAGTCACTTTCATTCTTCATTCATTGATCTGCAGAGCCCAAAGCAGTGCGTCAAGATGGAGATTGTTGACCTGTTTGCCATCCAGCCCGATGGCTTCTGACAGCGCAGAAATATTTGCGTCATCGGATTGCTCGCAGGCGATGGCCAGTTCCAGATAGGGGGCATACTTGCCCCGATGATGAAGCAGCACTTCGTTAACCGACGGGGGCAGGCTGACCAGCTTGAGCACGGCCTCCATGGGGGTGGCCAGCACGATATCCAGCAGGGAGAACATCCCTGCCACGAACAATCCGTCCCGCTCATCAGCAGGCAGGAAATTCTGCGCAACAAGCTCTGCAAACCGTGCACGTACCAGGGCATTTTCCATAATCGCCGAATCCAGCCCGCGTGTTTCTGCGCTGGTGAACAGTAACAGGGTCAGCAAGCGACAAAACTTTTGCCGGCCCAGCACCATCAGCGCCTGGTCCAGGGTGCTGACCTTGTGCATCAGTCCCATTCCGGGGGAGTTGATGTAGCGCAGCAGCTTGAAAGATAGCGCGGGGTTCTGCTTGATCAGGCTGGTTAGTTCGGCCACCTCCGCATCGCTTCGCAGTTTGTTCATCAGTTGCAGGATTTTGGTACGCCCGGCATCTATTCGCGTTGTGTCCCACTTTCCACGGCTGGTGATGAATGGCCCCAGATAAAAGGAAAATGGCAACCTGGCGCAGACGCCAAATTCCTCCAGGGTCCGAATATTTGTCGCCACAAACTTTATTGCTGTGGTCAGCCTGACTGCGGTATCCATCTGATCGTTGATGGCAGGTATATTGTTGCTGCCGATATCGATAAACAGGAAGTCCGCCAGTTCGACAAAGGGCGACATGCCCGGGCTGTCCACGCCTGTGCCCTGCAGGCCAAAGCGATAGCCCAGCGCCTTCAGGCGGGTCAGTCTGGTCAAACAGGATGCGGGATTCGCGACAAGTTGTGCGTTTGGACCTACTACATAGACAATACCCTGCGGCGGCAACTCTTCGAACAAAGGCTTTTCCAGGGAACTTGCCGACACATTGATAAAGGCCAGCCGGTGTTCCAGCAGCCTCTGAATTTCCATGTTTTGCAGGTTACGCAACAGCACTTCGTCATACAGACGCTGGACCATCGTGCTGGAGGAACGCACCCGCTGGTTAACCTCGTATCGCAAACTGAAGGCATAGCCCGCCACCCGCTGATTAGTGCCCAGCACGGCTTCACGGCCCACAATGGATTTTCTTGCCTGGGATGCGCCTGTTGCGTTCGGGTCGACTGCTCCATTGGCGGACGGGTTATTAACCTCGTTCATCAAGGGTGCAATGGCATTCAGCCTGTGTAAGGCATCGTTGTGGCCCGGCGGGGCAGCCAAGGCATCAGGTTCAGCTGCTTTGCGCTGCCGGGTTTTTTTGCCCATCAACATTTCAACAATACGATCCAGCATCAAAGCTATCACCACCAGGTATTCACCGATCGAGTTTTTTCTAAAACCAAGGATTCATGGACTCGCCAATCGGCAGCCCGTAAACACATTGAGTTCCGACGCCCGCAATAGGGCATTGCCTCTACACCAAGGTTTTGCGCGCTACTTTGCTATATATCGGCAAATATTCTCAATATATTAAAATATTCGCAATTTATTATTTTAATTGGCCATGACCTCAGCCGCGGAATCCGCGGCCAAGTCTTTCGTTATCGCATTTATATCCACCACTCAGCTCATTGGCGGACTCACTTTTCAGCAGTGCTCAGACGTTTCAAAAGTGGTATTGGCAAACAGTAAATTGGCCGGGAGTCGCCCGGCGGCGAGTCACTTTCTCTTGCATGTCCAGCAACCAAAGTGAAGGACACCCCGCTGCGCTGCTTCGCTGTGTACGGCTTCCAAGTCATCCCCCTGTCATTTGAGTGGATTAGGGTAACCAGCGGAACGCGTTTGATCTTTGGATCGGTATGTGTAACGCGCGCCTTAAACACTTACTTAACGATTTTTCGATACTGACGCAGTTTGAAAAACGATAAGTCGACCGCGCATGAAAAAGAAATAACCACGCTATCAAGACGGGCGCGATGGATCCATTGGGCGATCAGCCTGTGCACGCTATCCGCACTTTTTATCTGCATCGTGATTGCCGCGCTTTTTATCGGATCGGAGGTCAACATGGATCCATCCGGCGCAATCGCAATGCTGTTCATCTGCGCGATGCTGGCGTTAATCGCCGGCTTGTTGTGCTTCCTGCGCGAGATATCCCTGGCGACCGCAACCATAGGGAAGTATGGAAAATAGAAGGCGCAGATTTCCGGCGCGCTAGTGTAGTGTTGCATGCTTGTGGCACTATAAAACGGATGGATTTTTGCTCATGGCAAGGCGCAAACCACAGCAATAGTTCTACTATTGCGCGGATTTGCAACGCAGCCATGGGCAAAAAGACGCCGTTTTATGTGCCGAATAGCGTGCAACACTACACTAGATGCCGGGCAGTTGCTCCAGCGCCTCGTGCAGCTCCAGCCAGCGTTCTTCGCCCGCCTCGATGGTTTGCGCCAGTTCCCCCTGGCGCTTGAGCAGATCCTGCAGCAGCGCGCGCTGGCTGGCTTCGTATAATTCGGTATCGGCCAGGCGCTCGTCCAGAAGCGCTTTTTCTTTCTGCCAGCCGGCAAGTTTCTTCTCCAGTTGTTCCAGTTCCTTCACCAGCGGGCGGCGCTTGGCCAGTACCGCCTGGCGGTCGGCCTGGCTGGCGGCGCGCTGCTCGCGGCGCACGGTTTTGTCGGGGCTGGCGTTGGCGGCGGATTGCTGGATGCGCTGCTGGTTGAGCCAGTCGCGGTAGTCGTCGAGGTCGCCGTCGAAAGCGGGTGCGCCGCCATCGGCCACCAGCAGGAAACGGTCGCAGGTGGCGCGCAGCAGGGAGCGGTCGTGCGACACCAGCACCACGCCGCCGTCGAATTCCTGCAGGGCGAGATTGAGCGCGTGGCGCATTTCCATGTCGAGATGGTTGGTGGGCTCGTCGAGCAGCAGCAGGTTGGGGCGCTGCCAGATCAGCAGGGCCAGCGCCAGGCGCGATTTCTCGCCGCCGGAGAATGGCCCGCACGGCGCTTGCGCCATGTCGCCGCGAAAATCGAAGCCGCCGAGAAAATCGCGCAATTCCTGCTCGCGTGTTTGCGGGGCCAGGCGCAGCATGTGCTGGATCGGCGATTCGTTCGGGCGCAGCTGCTCCAGCTGGTGCTGGGCGAAGTAGCCGATGGCCAGCCCTTTGCCCTCGCTGCGCGTGCCGGCCAGCGGCTTGATCTCCCCCGCCAGCAGCTTGATGAGGGTGGACTTGCCCGCGCCGTTGCGCCCCAGCAGGCCGATGCGTTCGCCCGGGCGCAGGGTGAGTTCGATGTTGGACAATATCGGCTGCGTGCCATAACCCACGCTTGCTTCGCGCAAATCCAGCAGCGGATCGGGCGCACTGACCGGGTCGCGGAAGCGGAAGGTGAACGGCGAATCCACGTGCGCGGCGGTCACGTCCTCCATCCGCGCCAGCGCCTTGATGCGGCTTTGCGCCTGGCGCGCCTTGGTGGCCTTGGCGCGGAAACGCTCGACGAAGCTTTCCAGGTGCGCGCGCTCGCGCTGCTGCTTTTCAAACAGGGATTGCTGCACCGCCAGCTGGGCGGCGCGCTGGCGCTCGAAATCCGAATAGCCGCCGGTGTAGAGCCTGAGCACGCGGTTTTCGATATGGATGATATGGGTGGTCACCGCGTCGAGAAAATCGCGGTCGTGCGAAATCAGCAGCAGCGTGCCGGGGTAGCTCTTGAGCCAGCCTTCCAGCCAGATTACCGCGTCCAGATCGAGGTGGTTGGTGGGTTCGTCCAGCAACAGCAGATCGGAGCGGCTCATCAGCGCCTGCGCCAGATTCAGGCGCACGCGCCAGCCGCCGGAAAACGCCGCCACCGGCTTGGCGAAGTCCGCGTCGGAGAAGCCCAGGCCGTGCAGCAGTTCGGCGGCGCGGGCGCGCGCACCATAACCGTCGATCTCGCTCAAACGTCCATGCAACTCGCCCACCAGATGGCCGTCACCCGCGGCGCTGGCGGCGGCCAGATCGCGCTCTACCTGACGCAACACGGTATCGCCGTCGAGTGCGAATTCCAGCGCCGCCTGATCCAGCGCCGGGGTCTCCTGCGCCACGTGCGCGATCACCCAACCCGGCGGCATGAACAGGTCGCCCGCTTCCGCGTGCAACTCGCCCAGCAACAGCGCGAACAGGCTGGATTTGCCCGAGCCGTTGGCGCCGGTGAGGCCGATCTTCTGGCCGGGGTGGATTTGCACGCTGGCGTCCTCGATCAGGACTTTGGCGGCGCGGGCGAGGGTGAGATGACGCAGGCTGATCACGATTTTTCAGGCAACAAAGCAAAGGCGGCATTGTACGGGGTGGAGGGCGGGGCGTCATTTCAGATCAGGTCCGGTATGGCGCGTCAATCTGGTGGCACAATGACAAAATGATGAATGTGTTGCAAACCATCCACGATCCGCGCGTGCGCGACCTTGCCTGGGTCATGGCCGCGCCCGGTCTGCTGGATGAGGCGGCTACGCCGGATTTCGGCGTGCCCGATGCAGTGTGCCGGGACATCCTGGCGCGGGCGATGCCGCAGCTGCTGGAACTGGATCGCCACCCCGCAGCGCTGCATGACTGGATCGCTGCGCGCAGCTCGCACCGCCTCGGCCGCTATTTTGAAACCCTGCTGGAATACTGGCTCAGCCACCTCATGGGCGGGCGGCTGGTGGCCGCCAATCTGCCGGTAAAAGCCGGTGATATCGTCATGGGAGAATACGATTTCCTCTGGCGCGACGTGGCCGGAGCGCTCAACCACTGGGAAGCCTCGGTGAAATTCTATTTGCAGGTGGATGCGGCAGCGGGACTGGCGGGGTATGTCGGCACCCTCACCCGCGACCGGCTTGATTTGAAGTTTTCCCACCTGCGCGACAAACAGCTCAAGCTCGCCGCCACGCCGGCAGGGGAGGCAGCCTTGCCGCGCCCCGGTGAGGCGGTCAGTGCCCGCGCGCTGCTCAAGGGCTGGCTGTTCTACCCGTATGGGCAACCCGTTACCCCGGCGCCGGAAGTATCGCTACAGCATTTGTCCGGCTGGTGGCTGCGCTGGGGCGAGACCGCGTTCAAGCCGCAACCCGGACTGCACTGGAAAGTGCTGCCCCGGCTGGAATGGCTCACGCCGGTCATGAGCCGGAGCGAAGCGGAGTTGCAAACAGGGACGGATTTCAGCGCGGCACTGGAAGCGCATTTCGCGGTGGGCAGTGCCCCGTTGCTGCTGGCGGGTCTGACCACGGCGGGGAATGTCTGGCAGGAAGTTACGCGCGGGTTTGTGCTGCCGGCGGGGTGGGATCGGTACCCACCGATGGCGACCGATCAAGGTGCCGGGTTGGGATAACGAGTATGAATAGCCTGAATTTTCCCGAGCAACTCGGCATCCACTTCAACGTCGACGCTATCCAGATTTTGCTGCAACTGCTCCATCGTGGTGGCGCCGATAATGGTGCTGGCCACGAACCAGCGGCTGCGCACGAAGGCCAGCGCCAACGTGGTCGGGTGCAGGTTCACTTGTTTGGCAAGCGCCACGCAGGCAGCCACCGCTTCCGGCACCATGGGTTTGTTGTAACGCTGGCCGAAGCCGGGGAACCGGGTCATGCGCCCGGCGTCGGCGCCGCCGGGATATTTCCCGGTGAGTGTGCCGAAGCCCAGCGGACTATACGCCAGCAGCCCCAGCTGTTCGCGATGGCAGGTTTCCGCAAGCCCGTACTCGAATGTCCGGTTAATCAGGTTGTAGGCGTTCTGGATTGACACCACGCGCGGCAGTCCGGCTGTTTCAGCCGCGCGGGTGAACTGGCACACGCCCCAGGGCGTTTCGTTGCTCAGGCCGACGTGGCGTATCTTGCCGGCCTGGATCAAATCCGCGAACGCGCCCAGCTGTTCGATGATCGGGGTGGTCTCGCGCTCGGCGGCGGGATCGTATTCACTCTGGCCGAAGGTGGGCACATTGCGGTCGGGCCAGTGGATCTGGTACAGGTCGATGTAGTCGGTTTTCAGGCGTGTCAGGCTGGTATCAATCGCGGCCTTGATCTGTTTCGGCGTGATGCGCGGGCCGCCGCGTATCCATTCGAAGCCGCGCCCCGGGCCGGTGATCTTGGTCGCAACAATGAGTTTGTCTCGTGACTGCTTGCTCAGCCAGCGCCCGACGTAGTCCTCGGTGCGGCCCTGGGTTTCGGCGCGCGGCGGCACCGGGTACATCTCCGCCACGTCGATAAAATTCACGCCACGCGCGACCGCGTAATCCAGCTGCCGGGCGGCGTCCTCCGGACTGTTCTGCTCGCCAAAGGTCATGGTGCCGAGTGCAATTCCGGACACCTTCAGATCGCTGCTGCCAAGTTGTTTATATTGCATTTTGCTTGTCCTGGGGGGCCTTGCGCAACAGATCTACCCGTATCGGCTGCCCGAAATTGAAGCCCTGTGGCGTCATGCGGCGCATGAACGCGTCGCGCACTTCCGCATACAGCGCTGGCGAGAGGTGGTGCTGGGTATGCGTCACCTTGAGAATCTGTTCCTCGAACTGCTCGAAATCATCGAAGTGCCCGGGCGTACTGAAGAAGGTCTGGCCGACGAGTTCCAGCGTGTCGTCGTGCACGGCGCGCTGAATGGCGGCAAAGGCTGCCTCGCGTACCGTCTTCTCGTCATGGAACAGACGCAGGATGTCGTTGAATTCGCCTGCATAGACCGGCTCGGACAGGTAGGCCAGGCCGCCGGGTTTCAATACCCGGCGAATTTCCGCCAGCGCCTGATTCATCTTGTCCATGGGCACGTGGTGCAGCGATTTGAACATCAGGACGATGTCGAAGCTCGCATCTTCTACCGGGATTGCCTCCGCGCCGCCGAGGCAGAAGCTGACATTGGGCAGGTCACCGATCTGCAGGTTTTTTGCGTGCTGGATCTCGTCCACCTCCAGCGCCGTGATCGACGCTACCTGACCCCGCTGTGCGATGGCGCGCGTCTTCTCCGCCTTGCCGCAACCCAGCTCCAGTACGCGCGCGCCACTGAGTGGCAGCAGGTTTTTCACGATCTCGTATTCGTCGCAGAACCGGTCCGCTGAAGGATCCGAAATGCGCATCTGCGACGATATTTTTTGCGCCAATGTTGTGTTCATGGATTGATTGCCCTCTGTTGGTGATGGTGTTGCGTTGATCCTGAAAAGCGGCTTTGTTATCCAACAACTCGTCGGACACGCCGAGGCACATAATGTTCAGGGAGCTGCTTCATTTCTTGCCGGCTGCGCTTTTTTTCCATTATCGGGACTCATGCAGGCGCTGTCAGCAAAATCCCTCATGACGCCGTCTGGCGCTGCTTGTGCAAGTAAGTCATCCAGGTCAGCCGTCCCAGTATCAGAAACAGCAGCATGCCGCTCGCCAGGGCAATGGGTGACCACGACAGCATGGGCGAGATCGCGCCTGCCACCAGCGCATTCAGCATGGTCTGGACAAATCCCTGCAGGGAAGCCACCAGACCGCGATTGAGCGGAAACAGGTCCAGCGCCAGCAGCGTGATGCTGGGCATCGCCAGCGACATGCCGGTGCTGTACAGGGTAATCGGCAGAACCGCCCAGGGTAACGCGGGGCTGGCCGCCAGGTTGTAGACGAGGTTCACTCCGGCTGCGGAAAACAGCAGCAGATACGCGTATTTCACCGTGGTATGCGGCGCCACCCGGCCTGCCAGCCTGCCTGACAGGAATGCGCCCAGAATCACGCCGGAGATGGCCGGGATGAACAGCCAGGCAAACTGGCTTTCGCCCAGCTTCAGATGTTGAATGACAAACACCGGTGCCGAAGCGATATACAGGAAGAACCCGGCAAAATGCAGTGCCACCGCGCCGGACAGCAGCAAGAACTTCGGATTGGTAAATACCATGCGGTAATTGCGCGCCAAGGGCCGGGGTGAGAACGGGTGACGCCCAACCGGCGGCAGTGTCTCCGGCAAATAGCGCCAGCTCAGCGCAAACAGCAATACGCCCAGCAGCGTCATGAAAACGAATACCGAATGCCAGCCAAATCCGGTTTGCAGCCAGCCCCCGATCACCGGTGCGACGGCGGGTGAAATGCCGAAAATCATGGTTACCTGCGACATCAGCCGCTGCGCCTCATGGCCGGCGTAGAGGTCGCGAATAATCGCCCGTCCCACCACCATGCCCGCGCCCGCGGACAAACCCTGCATGCCGCGAAAAAACAGTAAATGATTGATGTCATAAGACAACACGCAGCCGATGGAGGCCAGCACAAACGCCACCAGTGACACCAGGATCACCGGCCTGCGCCCGAATGCATCCGACAGCGCGCCATGCAGCAGCATCATCAGCGCAAACGCCAGCAGATACACGCTCAAGGTCTGCTGAAGCTGAATCGGCGTGGCATGCAGGCTTGCTCCCATGTCCGGGAACGACGGCATGTAAGTGTCAATCGAAAACGGGCCCAGCGTCGCCAGCCCGGCGAGCAGCACGGTGAGGGCAAAGCGATGGGGTGCGTGGTGATGGGGTGAGGTCACGGCGGGCTTGATCAGTGCGCCCGTTCCTGCACCAAAATCCACGGAGCGACCACCACTGCCCACAATAGGGGATTGCGGCTGTGCCAGTCCGCGGCGGTCGCGTCGCCCAGTTTGACCACTTTTCCAGACGCCATCCACGTCTGCACCGTGATGCTGTCATCGCAGGCAATGTGCGCGGCGACATCCACCAGATCAAGATGGCTGCTCACCTGGATCAGCACGCCTTTGGCGAAAAAGCGTTGCAGTTCCGCCCAATCCGCCTGGGCGGTTTCAGTGTTGAGTTGGGCGCGCATGATGTCGAGTTGGTCGTGCATAAGCATAAAATGATCGCTGGAATGTGGTGGCTGATGCGTGATTGAGGTCTGGAAACTCTGGGGGCTCAGGGGACGCTATGTTAAAGCGCTTTCCGATGCGGGCGCCAGCGCAGAATTTGTGCTGGTTGCTTTGACGTTTGCCGATGTTGGTTGCCTGGAGGCCTGATTCTTGCTAATTGGAGTATAGAGGGCGGGCGTGGTCTGCATGGAATATTGGGCTGATGAGCCTGGTTGAGCAGTACTCAAAATTTGCGGCAGAACGCGTATATATATCCGACAAATATGACGATATTTCAATAGTGTTAAACATCATCAATGTCATTAATTTTTGGCTGGAAAATTCAAATATAGCAATGCGCACATTTCGTCCCTCACTCACAACCATGCTGATTTTGGCGTTTATCGTTATTTCAGTAACGCCGGTTGCAGTCATGACCATCTGGCTGCATTCGGGTATTCAGAGCCGAGTGATGAAGGAAGCCCACGACAAGAATCAATTATTATCAGAAAACCTGGCAAATCCGGTTTTTTTGTACCTCAAGGCGGCGCAGAAAAATCTTAACCAGATAGCACATCTTCTGGAAAAATCCAGGGATCATGTCGCTATAACAGAAACGATTGCTTCACAGACCTACTTCGAAAATATTGTGCTGGTTTCGCCAGAAGGAATGGTTCAGGGTTTTGGTGGCCATAGGGTTACGCCTGAATACATGCATTTTCTTCAGACCAGCCCCGTCATTCAGTCCATACTATCCAGGCATGTTGCCGGGAATTCTGGCATGGTTCTAAACCCGTCGACCGGCAAGCCCTCCCTGTTTTTTCTGCATCCGGTCGGACGAAATACGCTGGTCGGTGCGTTGAGGACCGAACCCATCCGGCATCTGGCACAGGAGATCCATTTTGGCACATTGGGTCACTGTGCGATTACAGATCAGTTTGGAAATATTGTGCATCATCCAAATTCAAAGTGGGTGAGCAGCATCAAAAACATAGCGGATTGGCCCATCGTGCAAGCCGGACTCCAAGGTAAACGAGGCGTCATGACTTTTTACTCACCCTTTATCAAGGCGGATATGATTGCCGGCTACGCAGCCGTACCCGAATTCAACTGGGTTATTTTGACACCGCAACCACTGTCGGAATTGACTGCTGAGGCGAAGACTCTGATTAATGGAAGTTTATTATTCAGTGCCTTGGGTTTGGTCATCTCCGTATTGTTGGCTGTATTTCTGGCGAAGTGGATTACCAGGCCCATCAATGCATTGGCAGAGGGGGTCAAGCGCATACGTAAAAATGATTATTCAGGGTTATTCAGCCCGCTGGGAATGGTCGCGCCGCAGGAAATTGAGACGCTGCGCAATCACAGTATCCATATGGTGGACAGTATCAGGGAAGCAGTGGCTGCACGCGATGAACTTAATCACCAGCTGGAAAATAGAGTCAGGCAGGCAACGCAGGAGCTGACGGATGTCAATAAAAAACTGAGCAGGCATGCCCATACCGATGAACTGACAAATCTGAAAAATCGGCGTGCCCTTTGGGAGCAATTGTCATACCTCACCGAGTCAGCTCCTGAATCGTATCTGCCGATGCAGGTCATGTTGTTTGACGTGGATCAGTTCAAGCAGATAAATGACAGTTACGGTCACGATGTGGGCGATTATGTCCTGACGCGGGTCGCGCGCGAAATTGAGAGCCACACGCGGGATAAGGATTTTGTGGTGCGATATGGTGGCGACGAGTTTCTTGTTGTCATGCCGAATTGCACCCCCGACGATGCGCATCGCCGTGCAGAAGCAATTCGGGCATCAATTATGTCGTCGCCGCTTATTGTAAATGGCCATGCCATCCAGGTTACATTGAGCATCGGGATTGCGGATCAGGCATCAACAGACGCCGCCACTGACTTTTCAGAGACGCTCAAGGCTGCAGATAAAGCGATGTATCAATCCAAAGAAGGCGGCCGAAACCGTGTTTCTTTTAAAAAATATATGAGTTTTTGATGCCGAATCAAAGCTGGATTAGAAATGCAAGCGACTAAAAATCTTACCAAGAAAAAACTGCTCGGCCTGAGAATAAAGCTCATGCTTGTCGTAGTCATCGGACTGCTCGTTGGGGTCAGCATTCTCGGTTATTTTAAATTGCAACAGGACCGGCTAAGCATTTACCAGGCTGCAAACGGCTCCGGCCAGGAGCGTATTGCGCTGATTGCAAAATCGATCTCCAATCTGCTGGCGGGCTACGATTACACCAACATGGAATCGCTTGCTGGCAGCATTGTCGCCGCACCGGACGTGCAAATACTCAGGATTATCAATCGGAAAGGGAAAATCGTCGTCGAGCGCACGAAGAAAAATCCGGGCCAGGATGGCAAGAGTCTGTCTTTTACTGCACCTGTGATTTTTGGTACGGAAACAATCGGTAGAGTAGAGATGCTGGTTTCAACAAATAAACTTGAAGAGGCTCTTCGAGATAGTTTCCGTGTGCTCGTGCTGAGGATTGGTTTGGTTATCCTGTTCCTGGGCGTGCTTATCTATATCGCGGCTTCCCTTGTCATCCTCACGCCGATCGCAAAAATCCGCAACAAGATGCAGGAAATTGTCGCGAATCCTGACGGAGAGATTCAGACAATAAAGGTCTCAGGAAATGACGAGCTGGCCGATCTGGCCAGTATTTTCAACAAGATGCAGACATCCTTGTACATGCACCAGCAACAACTAAAAGCGCGTGTCCAAATCGCGGATGAAAAATTGATTAAAGCGAATCAGGAACTGACGCTGCGCTCCGAGGAGCTGGAGAAAATGGTTGCGCTGGCACAGCGCCTTGCAACCACAGACAGTCTGACCGGATTGCAGAACCGGCGCTTCCTCGATGAAAATCTGGGGTCTGTTCTGGCACAGGCAAAACGGCATGCAGACTCACTCTGTCTGGTTTTGCTGGATGTAGATCACTTCAAGAAAATCAATGACGAACACGGTCACGCTGCCGGCGATGTAGTGTTAAAGCTGTTGGGTGATTTGATTCGTTGGCGAACCCGTGATAGCGATATCAGTGCCCGTATGGGGGGCGATGAGTTTGCATTTATTCTTCCCAGGACATCGGTCGCACAAGGCAAGGTATTTGCGGAGAGTCTGCTGGAAAAAACTCGTGCACATGCATTTGTTGTTCCGGGTGAAAAAATCCTGAAGGTGACCTTGAGTGTGGGTGTAGCGGGGCTGTCTGAAGATATTCAGAGTGTGGAAGCCTTATACGGTGCCGCAGATAAGGCATTGTATGAAAGCAAGCACCGGGGCCGTAATCAGGTGACGGGTATCTATAAAAACGAGTTTGTCTAACGGTCGAGCGATGAGGGATTCCAAATGTTCAAAGCAAAATTATTCCTGGCGCTAACACTTGCATTGTCGGTCCTGTCAGCCAGTGCACAGGACATTACCATTGGTGCAGTCGCAATGGATGCGCCGGTGGAGATGATCAAGCGGATGACGCCGCTGGCCGGGTACCTGGCGCAACAGACCGGGTATCGGGTGCAATTCCGGCCTGCGCCGAATCTCGATACCGCGGTAGCGGATTTGGGTGAGGGCAAGGTGCAGATTGCGTATATGACCCCCATTGCTTATATCATGGCGCATGAAAAATATCGGGCGATGCCTCTGGTGACGCCACTCACGTATGGCAAAGCCACATTTAATCTGGTTGTCGTCGTGCAGAAAGATAGTCCTGTCAAAAAACTCGAGGATTTGAAAGGCAAGCGTTTCGCTTTTGGAGACCCCAAGGCTTTTCTGCAACCTGCGGTACTGCTTGAAGCCGGCATGAAGAAGCAGGATTTTTCAACAGTGGCTTATCTGGATCATTATGACAATATCGCCAAAGCGGTTCTGTTGGGCGATTTCGATGGCGGCATCATGAAAGACACCGTCTATGAGAAATTCGCACCGCGGGGTTTGCGCGTGGTGTATACCTCCCCACCCCTTGCCTCCTATGTTTTCGTGGTGAGCGGCAAGCTTGATGCTGCAACGCAGAATAAATTGAAAGATGCGTTCATGGCGCTCAACAAGCCAACGCCGGCAGCCAAATCCGTATTGAAAACCCTGGATCAGGGTTACGACGGATTTCAGCCGTCGTCCGACAAGGACTATGACGGCGAGCGCAAACTAATTGCCCGGGTAAAAAAATAGACCGTGCATCAATGCACTAAAAACCTGGACAGGCAAACCCGGAGAATACCGCGGTAATCTCTCGATGCAGCGTTTGCGCCACTCAAAATAGCGCGCGTGTCGCAGACAATGGAAAAGGGGTTAGATAATTTATCTAACCCCTTTTTTCTGGTGCCCCCGACACGAATCGAACGTGTGACCCTTCCCTTAGGAGGGGAATGCTCTATCCACTGAGCTACGGGGGCAAGGCTCGCATTCTAGCTTATTATGTCGTTTCAAATAAGCCGCCATCGAGACTGCCATGCCCCTCCCGCGCCTGCCGCGTACCGTTATCGTCCTCAGCTTCGTGAGTTTTTTCAACGATCTGGCTTCGGAAATGGTGGTGCCGCTGATTCCCATCCTGCTGGCCACGGTGCTCGCGGCCGGGCCGGTGGCACTGGGCCTGGTCGAGGGCGTGGCGGATGCGGTGGCGTCATTGCTCAAGCTGTGGTCGGGGCGCCGTTCGGACCTGTTGGGCGGACGCCGCAAGGGGCTGGCGCTGGCGGGGTATGCGTTGTCCAATCTCGCCCGACCGTTGTTGGGGGTGGCGGGAAGTTGGCCGGTGCTGCTCGCATTGCGCAGCCTGGATCGGGTGGGCAAGGGGCTGCGCAGCGCGCCGCGCGATGCGCTGGTAGCAGATGCCACCCCGCCAGAAATCCGGGGTCTGGCGTTTGGTTTTCATCGTGCGCTGGATAACACCGGGGCAGTGGGCGGCAGCCTGATCGCGGCGGCGGTGCTGGCGTGGTCGGGGCAGTCGCTCACGCAAGTGATTCTATGGTCGGCAGTGCCGGGTGCGCTGGGGGTGTTGCTGATTGCGTTTGGTGTGGGCGAAAAACCGCGCGCTGCCATTGCCGCAGCGCCCCCGGTGCTGCCGTCGTTGCCCTGGTCGGTGCTGGCGCCACCGCTGCAGCGCTATCTGCTGGTGCTGATGCTGTTCACCTTTGCGCGCGCTTCAGAGACGTTTATCGTGCTGCGCGGGCACGAACTGGGCATGGGCGTGGTCGAACTGCTGTTGTTATGGGCGGCGCTGAATCTGGCCAAGGCGCTGACTTCCACGCGCGGCGGCGTGCTGGCGGACAGGCTCGGCAAAGAGCCGCTGATATTGTTCGGCTGGGCAACATTCGGCGTGAGTTTCATGTTGCTGGGCTGGGTGGCGCATAGTGTCTGGCTGTGGGCGGTAGCCATCATCTATGGCATTACTTCCGGTTTTGCCGAAGGCCCGGAACGCGCCCTGATCAGCGACTTTGCCGGCGCAGAGACGCGCGGCACCGCGTTCGGCTGGTATCACCTGATGACCGGCGTGGCGGCGATTCCGGCGGGGCTGGCGTTCGGTTCGATCTGGCAGCTGCAGTCCGCGGAATGGGCGTTCCGTTACGCCGGCGTGCTGGCGCTGGCCGCCGCGCTGTTGATGCATTTTTGGGCCTGGCCCGCACATTCGAGAGGAAAAGCATGAAATTCATGATTCTGTTTATCGCCCTGGCCGCTGCGCTGGCTTTGGTCTGGATGCGTTCGAGCCAGGCCGCAACCATCCCGCAGGTGGGACAAGCGGCACCGGATTTCAGCCTGATCGACCAGAACGGCAAGCTGCAGAATCTGGCGGATTATCGCGGTAAGTGGCTGGTGCTGTATTTCTACCCGAAAGATGAAACCCCGGCATGCACCACCGAGGCGTGCGCGTTTCGCGACGATATTCTGAAAATCCGCAAGCTCGGTGCCGAGGTGGTCGGAGTGAGCATAGACGACGCCAGCCGCCACGCCGAATTCGCCAAAAAACACGGCCTGCCGTTCCCGTTGCTGGCAGACAAGGAGGGTGTGGTGGCCGCACGTTACGGATCGGTGATGAATCTGCTGGTAATGAAACTGGCCAAACGCAACACCTTCATCATTGACCCGCAGGGCAGGATCGCCAAGGTCTATGCCGGTGCCGACGCCGGGCGCAATTCCGGGCAGGTGATCGCCGATCTGCCCGGGCTGGAGGCAGCGCGTCCCAATTAACGCCGGGCCTGCCAATCGGCATGGCTGCCGGCAAAGTCTTGCAATCGCCAAGGTCAGCTATATTTGAATCAGTAGGGACTGATTTATCTGACAGGGAGACGAGCATGGCTGAACTGACCGCGCAGCAAACCGCACAACTCGATCAAGCTTTGACAGGCCGTTACCAACGCCTGATGAACGAGGTGCAGGAGGAGATGGAACGCACCGGCAATATCCAGTACGTGGAGCTGATGGGGCGTGATCCCGGTGATATCGGGGATGAATCAATGGCGGATGCCGTTGCCGATCTCAACCTGGTGATTGTGGATCGGCAAGTCCACGAAATGCGCGACATCGAGGCGGCCAGGCGGCGTATCAAGGCAGGCGACTATGGTGTGTGCATGGACTGTGGCGCGGACATTGGCTTCGATCGCCTGATGGCTTATCCGACTGCCAAGCGCTGCCTTGCCTGCCAGCAACAGCGCGAACGCGTTTATGCGGGGGAGGCCCGCCCCAGCCTGTGATCATCCGAAAAGGCACGATCATGCCCATTCACAACGCCGATATCGCGGCGATCTTCGAAGAGATCGCCGATCTGCTCGAAATCGAGGGCGCCAACCCGTTTCGCATCCGAGCTTACCGCAACGCGGCGCGGGTGGTGGGCGAATACGGTCGCGAGTTGCGGGCGCTGCTGGACCAGGGTGCAGACCTGCCCAAGCTGCCCGGTATCGGCGCGGATCTGGCCGGCAAGATCCGCGAGATCGTCACCACCGGCCACTGTGCGTTGCTCGAGCGCCTGCGCGGAGAGGTACCCGCCAGCGTGACCGAATTGCTCAAGATTCCCGGACTCGGCCCAAAAAAAGTCAGTGCGCTGTATCACGACCTGGCGGTTGAAACACCGGAACAGCTGCTGCGCATGGCACGCGAAGGGCGCATCCGCCAGCTGCATGGCTTCGGTGAAAAAACCGAGGCCAGCATCCTGCAAGCCATCGAAGACCACGGCAACAAGGCGCGCCGCTATCCACTGGCAGCGGCGACGCAGTACGCGACGGCGCTGGTGGCCTATCTGCAGCGTGTGCCGGGCGTGCATCAGGTCACGCTGGCAGGCAGCTACCGGCGTCGCAGGGAAACCGTGGGCGATCTCGACATCCTGGTCAGCGCCGCCTCCGCCAGCCCTGTAATCCAGCGTTTCCTCGACTACGATGAAGTGGCCGAAGTGTTGTCCGGCGGCACCACCCGCGCCAGTGTGATTCTGAAAAGCGGCCTGCAGGTGGACCTGCGGCTGGTGGAGGATGTTAGCTACGGCGCCGCATTGCAATATTTCACTGGCAGCAAGCAACACAGTATCGCGATCCGCACCCTGGCCCAGGAACGCGGTCTGAAGATCAACGAATACGGTGTGTTTCAGGGTAAGGCGCGCATCGCGGGCGAGACCGAGGAATCGGTGTATGCCGCAGTAGGGCTGCCCTGGATTGCGCCGGAATTGCGCGAAGATCGTGGCGAAATCGAGGCGGCGCGCGCCGGCCGGCTGCCGCGCCTGATCGAACTGGCCGACCTCAGGGGGGATCTGCATGCGCATACCCTGGCCAGCGACGGCCACGACAGCTTGCGTGACATGGCGCTGGCGGCGCAGGCGCGCGGCCTCACTTACCTGGCCATCACCGACCACTCCAGCCGCCTGAAAGTCGCCCACGGCCTCGATCCGCTGCGTTTACGCCAGCAGCTGGATGAAATCGACCAGCTCAATGCCGAGCTCTCCGGCATTACCCTGCTCAAGGGCAGCGAAGTGGAGATTCTCGAGGACGGCAGCCTGGATTTACCGGAAGGTCTGACCGACCGGCTCGATATCGTGATCGGTGCGGTGCACAGTCACTTCGGTCTGCCGCGTGCAAAACAGACCGCGCGCATTCTGCGCGCCATGGATCATCCGCGTTTCACGCTGCTTGCCCATCCCTTCAGCCGCCTTATCAATGAGCGCCAGCCGATCGAGGTGGACATGCAGCGCATCGTCCGCGCCGCGCGTACGCGCGGTTGCTGGCTGGAACTCAACGCCCAGCCGCAGCGGCTTGACCTGCCGGACATCTGGTGCCAGATGGCCAAGGCTGAAGGCACGCTGGTGGCGGTCAATTCCGACGCGCACGGCACGGCGGGATTCGACGATCTGCTGTTCGGCATCGGTCAGGCCCGGCGCGGCTGGCTGGCAGCGGACGACGTGGTGAACACGCGCAGTCTTGCCGACTTGAAGTTGCTAATCGCCGCCACCATGTAGAATGCCCGGTTTTCCCACTGTATTGTTTCCCGCCCCATGCCTCTGCTCACATTAGAAAATGCCTCCCTTGCCTTCGGCCACGTGCCGCTGCTCGACCATGCCGACTGGGTGATCGAGCCCGGTGCCCACATTGGCCTGATCGGCCGCAACGGCGCGGGTAAATCCAGCCTGCTCAAGGTGCTGGCCGGAGAAATCAAACACGACGACGGTAATGTGTGGCGTCAGCCCGGCATGAAGCTGGCCTATGTGCCGCAAGAGCCCGTGCTCGACCCGGCGCACACGGTGTACGAGGCGGTCGCGGAGGGGCTGGGCGAGGTCAGCCAGTTGCTGCTCGATTACCATGAAGTCACGCACAAGATGGGCGAGCCGGATGCCGATTTCGAAGCGCTGATGGCGCGCATGCAGACGCTGCAAACGGCGCTCGAAGCGCGCGATGGCTGGAGCCTGCAGGCGCGGGTGGAAACTGCGTTGACCAAGCTCAGTCTGCCCGAGGATGTCCTGGTCGGCACGCTGTCGGGCGGCCTGAAAAAGCGCGTGGCGCTGGCGCGTGCGCTGGTCACCGAGCCGGATTTGCTGCTGCTGGACGAACCCACCAACCACCTCGATCTGGCTTCCATCGAATGGCTGGAAGAGCTGATACGCGGCTATTCCGGCGGGGTTATCGTGATCACCCACGACCGGCGCTTTCTGGACAATGTGTCGCGTCAGATCGTCGAGCTGGATCGGGGAGCATTGCGCACCTACGAGGGAAATTTCTCCGATTACCAGCGCCTCAAGGCCGAGCAACTGGCGATAGAATCGGTCGAGCAGGCCAAATTCGACAAAGTGCTGGCACAGGAAGAGGTGTGGCTGCGCCAGGGCGTGAAGGCGCGGCGTACCCGCAACGAAGGTCGCGTACGCCGCCTGGAACAACTGCGCCACGAGCGCAGCGAACGCCGCAATCATCTGGGGCAGGTCAACCTCAATGTGGACAGCGGCGAAAAATCCGGCAAGCGCGTGGCGGAGCTTGAGCACGTGACCAAAGCCTATGGCGGGCGCACGCTGATCCGCGATTTCTCCGGCGTGATCCAGCGCGGCGACAAGGTCGGCCTGATCGGTCCCAACGGCATCGGCAAGACCACGCTGATCAAGCTCATCCTCGGCGAAATCGAGCCGGATTCCGGCACCATCAAGCTTGGCACCAAGCTCTCGGTCGCCTACTTCGACCAGTTTCGCACCCAGCTCGATGAGGAAATGACTGTCGCCGACACCATCAGCCAGGGCGGCGATTTCGTCGAAATCGGCGGCGAGCGCAAGCACGTCATCAGTTATCTGGAAGACTTCCTGTTTGCCCCGGCGCGTTCGCGCTCGCCGGTGAAATCGCTGTCCGGCGGCGAGCGTAACCGGCTGCTGCTGGCGCGCCTGTTCACCCGCCCGGCCAACGTGCTGGTGCTGGATGAGCCCACCAACGACCTCGACATCGACACCCTGGAATTGCTCGAAGAATTGCTGCAGGACTACCCCGGCACAGTGTTGCTGGTGTCCCACGACCGTACCTTTCTCGACAATGTGGTGACCCAGGTCATCGCCTTCGAGGGCGATGGCGTGCTGCGCGAATACGCGGGCGGCTACGAAGACTGGCTGGCGCAGCGCCCCAGGCCCGGCTCGGACAAGGCAGCCGCAAAAGCCGCGGCACCGAGCAAGCCGGAACCCGCCAGGGGCGCAGCCGTCAAGACCAGACTGAGCTGGAAGGACGCGCAGGAACTGGCGGCTTTGCCCGAGCAGATTCGTGCCCTGGAAGGGGAGCAAACGGGCATCACCGCACGCCTGTCCGACGGCACGCTATACAGTAGCCAGCCCGGCGAAGCCAAACGTCTGCAAGCGCGTTTTGCCGATATAGACGCGGAACTGGAAGCGGCGTTGGCACGCTGGGAGGCGCTGGAAGCGAAACAGGCGGGGTAGCTTGCCGGGCAATTGGCCTGGATAGCGCATCAATCCACGCCGAGCCAGATCAGGCGGCCAAGGGCACCACTCATGATGACCAGATGTAACCAGGACCACAGCCGGTAGCGGGTGGCGAGCTTGTCCGGCGGCTCGTTGGCGACCAGGAACAGTCGTCCGTCACGGGGCTGGCGCAGTAAATGTACACCGTCATTCATGCGGATTTCGTGATGCTCGGCGGCGACGTGCTGTTTCGCCAGCAGCACGGCGGCTTCCCATTCGTGTGCGTCCAGTTCGCCATCCTTGTTCATGTCGAAGCGCGACAGCAGCATGGCTTTATCCTGCTTCCATTGTGCCAGCAGGTCGGACAGGTCCTGTTTCGCGTCCAGTTCGGCATTGGCACCGCCCAGCGTGACATGCTCGCCAATAGCATATAGCGGCTCATCAGCCCGCAGCATCCATTCAGTCTTGCGGTAGTCCTGTTCAACCCATTCGCGCTTACGGCCGGTGCGGATTTCTGCGCCGTCGGGATCGATCAATATCTGGCCGCTGCCGTCAGCCAGGGCGAACGTGTCGTGGCTGGCGCCGGAACTGACAAATTCCCAGTTGTTTTTGTTGCTGCGGCGTTCGACGCGATAGCGATACCACAGGCAGGGCAGACCGCTGAGGTGGCTGATCAACTGTGCGCCGGGAAGCGACATGCCGCGTCCGGCAAATTCTGCGTAACCCTGGGGCGCCGAGATGATTCTGGCGGTAGGCGTGTCAGCCACCAGACGATAGCGGCGGTGGTTGGCGATCCAGGCGATGAAACTGGTGGCACCCACCAGCGACAGGGCGACAAACCAGCCGGTGTCGCTGCCGAGCTCAAAGCCAAGCAACAGAAACAGCAGGTTGAACCCGGTGGTGAGGCCATTGGCGAAGGCGTGGCGGGCTTCGGCGATAGCCTCTGCAATCCAGCCCATCTTCAGCCAAACAAGGTTTTAACGTTCACATCGGTCATTTCGTCTGCCTTGAATTTGAGCAGTCCAAAAGCCTTGAAGCCCAATTTTTTAGCGATGATCACGTCCGGGAACTGCTCAATGCGCACGTTATTGATGTTAACGCTGTCATTGTAGAATTCGCGGCGGTCGGCAATCGCATTTTCAAGGCCGGTAATGCGTGCCTGAAGTGTTTTGAAGCTGGCGTCGGCCTTCAGCTCCGGATAGGCTTCCACCACGGCAAACAGCCCGCCCAGACTGGTACGCAGCGAACCTTCCGCGCTGGATAAGGCGGACACGTTGTGCGCCTCGCGTGCCGTAGACACGGCGGCGCGCGCCTGCATCACTTTTTCCAGGGTTTGTTGCTCGAACTGCATGTACTGTTTGCAGGTTTCCACCAGCGTGGGCAATTCGTCATGGCGCTGTTTGAGCAGCACGTCGATATTCGACCAGGCGCGGCCGACGTTGTGTTTGAGCGTGACCAGGCCGTTGTACAACAGCACCGCGTAAAGCGCGATGGCGGCGAGGATGACGAGGGTGATGATTTGAACGCTGCCCATATTTTCTCCATTATTGGTGTCGAGAGTTTAACGGAGAAGCAGGCGAAAAATTGAGGGCAAAGCGGCATGGTTCAGCTCATGCAGGACGCTTACCGGCGTCCGGTGCTGCCAGACGAGCAGCACACCATCCGTATGTGGATGTGTTATGTTTGTCTATGGTCATTGGCGGAAGTTGTCACAGCTTTGTCGCAATGGCGCAATGCAACTTCAGTAAGTTAACTATTTTTGTCTGTCGGAGTACACATGCTTTACCCGGAAGTGTTTGGCACGCTGGAAAAACTGCGCTGGAACATGGCCAAGGATGTGCCTTGGGATCGCTTTGATCCGGCATTGCTGACTGATGAGCAGGCCACCACCATCAAGATGAACGCCATTACCGAATGGTCGGCGCTGCCTGCCACAGAAATGTTTCTGCGCGACAACCGCCATGACAGTGATTTTTCGGCATTCATGTCGGTGTGGTTCTACGAGGAACAAAAGCATGCGCTGGTGCTGATGGAGTACTTGCGCCGTTTTCGGCCGGACCTGGCGCCCACGGAAGAAGAGTTGCATCAGGTGCGCTTCGAATTCGACCCGGCACCGCCGCTGGACACCCTCATGCTGCACTTCTGCGGCGAAATGCGCCTGACCCAGTGGTACCGCCGGGCTGCCCAGTGGCATACCGAACCCGTGATCAAGCATATCTACGGCCTGCTTTCGGGCGATGAGGCGCGTCACGGCGGGGTCTATTTTCGTTATATGCAGCAGGCGATCGAACGCCAGGGTGATGAGGCGCGTGCTGCTTTCGCCAAAGTCGGCGTGTTGATGACCAGTTCCGGGCGCAGCAGCAAACCGCTGCACCCGACCAATCTGCACGTCAGCGCCGAATTTTTCCCGCAGGATACCATCCAGAGCCGCTTGCCCGATCCGGACTGGCTGGAACACTGGCTGGACAAACAAATCCAGTTCGATGCGAGCTGGGAAGACAAGGTGGTCAAGACCATCCTGATCAAGCTATCCACCCTGTTTAGGCAGCCTTTTGACGATATCAAGGAATTGAACCGCTACCGCAAACAGCTCGCCCAGCCGGCAGCTATAGCCGCATCCTGAGTATTGCTTCGATCTCGGCGTCGGTCAGCAGCACCGGGTTGGTCTGCATGCTGCTGCCCCGGCAGTTGGCCACGATGCGAGGCAGATCACCCGCGCTGACGCCATAGCGACCAAGACGCGGCAGCTGCATTTCTGCCGTCCAGCGATCCAGGGTGTCAATCAATACAGCGTGCGCGGCCAGGTTGTTCAGCGTTTTATCCCCATGCAGCAGGCGACCCAACTGGGCGTATTTTGGCAATGCGCTACTGTCTGGCGCGCGTTGCTTCAATGCCTGCAAATTGATTTGCGTCGCTGCTGCGACCAGGGTGCCGCAAGCCACACCGTGCGGAATCGGAAAAAACGCACCCAGCGGTGCTGCCAGTCCATGCACCGAACCCAACCCGACCTGCGCCAAAGTGATGCCCGACAGGAGTGCGGCATAAGCCATGCCGGCGCGCGCATCCGCGGCGGCGGCACCTTGCTGATACCATACCAAAAGGCTGTCGCGCGTTGCGCGCAGGCCATCCAGCGCAAGCGCATCGGTAAATGGATTGGCCTTGGTGGACACAAACGATTCCAATAGCTGAGTGAGCGCATCCATGCCATTCGCGGCAATCACCGGGCCTGGGCAGGAGGCGAGCAGATCGGGATCAACCACCGCATACTCTGCTATCAAACGTTCATCGCGGAATGATTTTTTGAAGCCATTCTCACCATGCAGACTCAACACGGCGTTTTTGGTGGCTTCGGAGCCTGTACCCGCTGTAGTCGGCACTGCAATAAAGGGTGTGGTGGGGCCTGCATAAGGCAGTTCCGGTCCCGCGCCTTCCAGGTGATCCATGACGGAGTTACCCGGCCGCAGCAAACCGGCAATGGCTTTCGCTGCATCCAGCGCGCTGCCACCGCCAATACCGATTACGACGTCGATTTCGCAATCTCTCAGGCGCGCAACGGTTGCATCCACCAGATGTGGCGAAGGCTCGGTTTCCACCTGTATATCCAGCCAGGTCATGCCTTGTGCTTCAAGGCCGCTTAAGAGTGCCGGCCAGATGCGGGAATCACGAATGGCAGCGCGCCCGGTGACAAGCAGCACGTGCTTGCCATAGCGGGCAGCCAGGTCAGGAAGCTGCTGCACGGCGCCTGGGCCGAACAAAATGCGCGGCAAGCGCGAAATATTGAATGCATTCATCATTCGCAAAGATTGCAGGCGTGTTTGTGCGGACATTCAATCGTGTTTTCTTGCTTATTCGAGAGCATTTTTCATTCCTGTGAAAATCAAATCGGTTCAGATGTTTAGGTTGATTTTGCCTGCAAGATGGACGCCGTGCAAAGGGAAAAATACGAAAAAATGTTGACGTTCCAAGCCGTGCTTTGCTATAGTCTCACTTCTCGACGCAGCACGAACAACGCAGCGAACGAGAAGCAGTAAATTCGGACGCGGGGTGGAGCAGTCTGGCAGCTCGTCGGGCTCATAACCCGAAGGTCGTAGGTTCAAATCCTGCCCCCGCAACCAAAGCAACGCCGTTCTTTAACAACAAGACAACCGATAAGTGTGGGTATTTGCGATGGGTGTCTGATTGCGGAAGCTGGGTAACTGGCGGAAGCGAGAAGGCCGAATTAAATTGCAAGTGCTCATACTT
>Ga0307375_10000026_pt1 | contig 207481 bp, 175 predicted proteins | sample TR1MG_FD_202531 | JGI IMG/M metagenome (GOLD analysis project Ga0307375, IMG submission 202531) | Soil microbial communities from Risofladan, Vaasa, Finland - TR-1 | ecosystem: Environmental > Terrestrial > Soil > Coastal area > Acid sulfate soil | place: Finland: Risofladan, Vaasa...
TATTTTTGCCCATGTTGTGGTTTTATTCGCAAAACAAATCTACAACATCGGGGCGAAACCTTCGGGGAGTAGCCCTTTATTTATTCAACTAGCTTTTAAACTGCTTTTTTTTGTCGGACAGTAGTGAATATTAATAACAACAATAGAAATATAATTGTTTTTCTCATTTTAATGAATTTAAAACATTAATTGAATTATTATAATGCATGTCATACAAGAAATCATCGTGAAAATTAAAGTATTTTACCATTCCAGATTCTTCCATTTCAAGACGCGTTTCCAAATAATGCATAAATATATTAGTATGAACAAGCCCAATTGCATCCCTAACGCCATTTTTTAAAGGATAATACTTCAAGGCATATCCGGTATTTCCAATTTCCGGAGAGATTTTTGCATCCCATTTCTTTGTAAAACTATTAAATGCTAGTTGCCAACTCTTCGTGTAATTTTGAGGGTTATTAAGTTTTGATAACTTTGAATACAATGGGGAACCATTTCCATATGATTGAACATCATTAAGTACATTTGATGATCCACCTAATGCACTTAGTGCTAATCTATTTGCCCAAAGTACAATATTGTCTTCAAATGATACTCCACCAGACTTGGCATCACCACCGCTTTGCGGATTTCCCTTGCCGCCGCTGTTCCCATCTGGGTTGGGCTTGGGGGCCTCCGGCTTCTTGCTCTTGCCGCCGCCGTCGTCCCCGTCCTCGTAGCTCGTGTACTGCACGTCGTTGCCCCACATGGTACTCATCCAGTTGACGGAGAACCCGTTCACCGTGGGCCCCGCCTCCATCCCGTCGGGGTCCACGAACCGGAGCGGGTTATTCATGCAATAAGTATACGGGTTCCACCTTCTGGACTGCTCCGCCAGTGGGTCCAGGGTTTGCCACCGCCCAATTTCGGGCTCGTAGAACCTAGCCCCGTAGTCATACCAATCCAAGGAACGTCCGGCCACGGAGAGGAACGATTGCAGCTCCTTGCCGTTGTAGCGGTAGGGGTTCGTCGTGTTGCGCTAGGTCGCCTGCGCCGTTCAAATTCAAAGAGCGTATAGCGAAGGTAGGGAATTAATTTGAGAATTTGAAGATGAGACAATTTGAAGATTTAAAAAATGTGCCAATGCGCCATCATGCATATTCCTTTGTTTTCAAAATCAAAAACAGAAAAACATGAACTAATTTTTAAACAAACCATTTGGATTAACCATAGAATTCAATATGCCAATGAAAAGTCAGTCCCACGAGGGACGACAGTATGGTAGCAAATTAGCGTTCAACGTGGTTCCAGTGCCGAAGGCACGGCAGAGCAATTTGAAAATTGAAAATGCGCCAATACGGCAATTGAACAATCCGGCAATGGCCGGACAAGCTATGAAGATCTACCCTTGAGAGTGCTTACATATTTCTGTCTCAAGCAACCGCCCCCAAGCTGCCAGCTTATGGGCAGCATGCCCATGCAACCGCTATGCGCACCTAAGCCGGCAGCCGCTATTACCTACATATAGCCAGCCTTCAGCTTACGCCCATTGGCAAAAGTCCACAGCAGCCGGACGACACGTCCAGCCGAGCGGGGAACATTTATAATAGTGATCTTTGAGATAATCATACAATAATATCAATGTATATTTATTATCATCCTTTTTAAGAAAGAAAACCCACTGATTTAAGGGTTTATCTTTTCTCCCTATTAAACCGATGGAAAAACACACTAAATCATTTTCAATATAAAACGGTTTGGAAAAGACTAAATATTCTTTCTCAAGCAACTCATTGTCATTAATAAACTTGAAGCCATAAAGGGTATCCAGCTTATTTTCTATTGGCTCATCATCCCTATTCTTTAGATAACTGGTCAACGAATCTGTTATTTTATAGCCAAGTATTTCTGAACCAGTCCTATAACAAAACTCATTTAAACCGTATAGCCTCTTATTACAATACTTTGAATAAACCAATTTCTCATTAATTGCTGGAATAAAGAGAGTTGGCCTCAATATTCCTTTCCACTCATTGTCCGCTAGCATTAAATCCTGTTTCTTACTACAACCATTACTCATAGCAAGAAGAATAATTGCGCAAAATAATATGGTTTTCATTTTTTATGTTTTTTTTCACCTTGATAACTATAATTCCTGCCGGGCATTTGTACTATCATTACTGAGTCTCCAGTTGGGCCAATCAGCAATGTTGAGTCTCCATCTGGACTTATATATGCATCTTCATAATGAATTGTATCCTTTTTCCACCCTTTGTACAAATCATCAACAATTGGCTTACCACCATTCCCCGTATTGTCACCGGTAGTAGACTCCTTGATGTCCTTGTCCGACGTGAACACAGGCCCCAGCTCCTCTTGCTTTTGCTGTGATTCAGTCGTTTTCCCAAATATTTTCTCTGCTACTATTGCAGCAAAATCCAGAGGATCAAACTCCAAACTAGGCAATTCACCCATAACACCCGTAACTTTAGCTTTATCAGGTGTTCCTTGGCCATTTGGCCCAAAAATTTGATCACCATAATTCTGCATCGAGCCGAGCTGCCTAGGCAATGCCGCATCGCTCGGTCCAAAAATACCATGCGTCAAATTCGCCATTGCATTACCTATTTTATTTACCACCCTGGCAAGTAATGATTGGGGCTTGGGAGTTTTAGGGGCAGGTTTAGGAGCAATACAATATACGGGCTGCAGAGCAATCGTAGTATCCATGCCGTACCTATCCACGAACCGGAGCGGGTTGTTCAGGCAGTAGCTGTAGGGATCCTGGTTGAAGTGCCACTCGGCCACCGGGTCTACCGTTGTCCACCGCCCTATTTCCGGCTCGTAGAACCTAACGCCGTAGTCATACCATCCCAAAGAACGTCCGGCCACCTGCAGGAACGCCTGCAGCTCCTTGCCGTTGTAGCGGTAGGGGTTGGGGGTCCCGCTCTGGTAGGCCTGCGCGGCCATCTCCAGCCCGAAGGGGTAGTAGCTGCTGGCGCTCACCAGCTCCTTATTCCCGCTGCCGTTGCGGGCCACCACCGCCCGCACGTTGCCCAGGTGGTCCTTCAGGAAGTACTCCGCCCGGTAGCCGCCCGCCCCGTCCGGCACCAGCCGCCCCTCGCCGTTGAGCAGAAAGGCCAGCTGCGCACCCGCCGTGGCGCTGTCGATTACCGCCGAGCCGGCGTAAATGGTGGCCTTGCCGCCGCTCCGCACCGCCAGCTTCCGCCCGGCGGCGTCGTAAATATACGCAATTTTATCGTTCGGGTCAGCTAAGCTGCTCACCTTTTCGGGTAGGCTCAGCGCGTTGTAGGCCACCGCCACCCCCCGGTCGCGGTCGGTCGCCATCCGCCCCAGCGCATCATAGGTGCGGTCCACCGCTGCGGTGTAGCCGTCCACGTAGCCCTGCGCGGCGTGGGCCCCGGCGTTGTCGGTCACCGCCGTGAGCTGGTTCCCGGTGTAGGTGTACGCCAGCTGGTCAACGAGCCCCGCCGCGTTGTTCTGGGGCGCCCACCGGCTCAGGGCGGTAATGTTCCCGTTCAGGTCGTAGGCGAGGGCCTCGTCGTAGGCGCCGCCCAGCCCGCCGGTAGCGGGCTGGCTGTAGCTGCCCCGGGTGAGCCGGCTCAGCCCGTCGTAGGTAAAGGCGTAGCGCTGCAGGGTAGCGGTGGGCCCGGTGGGGGTACACCACTCCATGGTGTCAATGTTTCCCCTTACGTCGTAGCGCAGCGCCTCCGCGTAGCTGCTGCTGCCGGGGCTGGCCGGGTCGTTCTGCCCGGTGAGCCAGCCCCGAATGCTGTAGGCGTAGCTGGCGCTCTCCAGGCCGCCGCTCGCTCGTGGGGTTATCTATGCATCTAGTTATACAGACGGTAATCAGTGTTCACCTTCACTCCAAGGATAAATTTTCTTTCCTGTAACCCGTAACTCGTCACTTTTCTGTCACCAGTCACTAATTACAAGAAAACGCTCTTGCAGCATTGCCACAAGAGCGTTCCAATTGTCAACCTTAATATTTTTGGCCTTTTGTGTCGGGGTGGCGGGATTCGAACCCACGGCCTCCACGTCCCGAACGTGGCGCGCTAACCGGACTGCGCTACACCCCGAATATTTTCGGAGTGCAAGTTTACAAAAAAAGTAGCAAAAGGAGGGGTTGCATTTTTGTTTTTTTTGTAATTTGCTGTTTTACAAATCTCTTGGTGCCATGGCTAACGAAGATCTTGTAAAATTTATATGGAAATTTCGGCTCTTTTCGGAGTCCCAACTAACCACTGTTTCCGGTAAGTTGCTCGAGATAGTTTCCCCCGGTGAGGAGAATCACAATGCTGGCCCCGATTTTTTCAATGCCAAGATAAAGCTCGAAGGTGTGCTGTGGGCCGGGAATGTGGAGATTCACGTGGATGCCATAGACTGGGAGCGGCATGGCCACCACCGCGATGGCGCCTACAACAACGTGATTTTGCACGTGGTTGTTAGGAATAACTATAGAGCCATAACGCTCGATGGCCGTGAGTTAGAAACGCTAGTTGTTGTTCCCGACAGTTTTCTGGAGGAGCGTTTCTGGCAGCTGCAGTATTCCGATAGCAAGATTCCCTGTACCCCTTTTATTAATAGGGTGAACATGTTGTCGGTTCAGTCGTGGCTCGATACCTTGGCTGCCGAGCGATTGCAGGTTCGAATCCGCGAAATCAACCTGTTGGCCGAATCGCTCAAGGGTGACTGGGAGGAGGTGTTCTACCGCTACGTTGCTAGGAGCTTTGGCTCCTCCATCAATGCACTTCCGTTCGAAATGCTTGCCAAGCAGATTTCCTACTCGCTGCTGAGGCGCTATTCCAATAGCTTAGTTCAGGTGGAGGCGTTGCTATTTGGTCAGGCCGGCTTTTTGGAGCAGTGCGATATCAACGATACATATGCGCAACTTCTGGTAAGGGAGTTTAGATACCTGCAGCAGAAGCACAACCTTGTTCCAATAGATGTTTCACTCTGGAAATTCGCCAAAACCAGACCACAAAATTTCCCCACCATCCGGATTGCTCAGCTTGCGGCCTTGGTGCAGCAGCGCTTTCCCATGCTAGGAAAGATGGTGGGCATTCAACAGCTGAAAGAGATGCAGGAGGCGTTTCGCTTAACCACTTCACCCTACTGGAACGAGCATTATTCATTTAAGCATACTTCGCGTAAGCAAAAAAAAGGCTTGGGCAGTGGTATGCTGCACTCCATAATTCTGAATGCAGCTATTCCGGTATTGTATGCCTATGGGGGCAAGCTGGGGGACGATGAAATTAAGGAGAGGTGCTTGAATATGCTGGAGGAGCTACAGCCGGAGGATAATGTGATTACCCGGATGTGGGAGCAGCTCAATATAAAGGCTTTGAATGCCTTGCAATCGCAGGCCCAGCTGCAGCTATTCAAGGCCTACTGTAAACCCAAAAAATGCCTTTACTGTCGGATAGGCACGGCAATGTTGACTAAAAACCGTTAACTTAGCAGCGGTTCAATACCTGCTCTTGTGAAGATATTAATTGTTGGCAGCAACAGCTTTGTTGGCCAAAAAGTTGCGCTGGCCCAGATTGCTAGCTTTCCAGACAATAATCTGTTTTTGTGCTCGCTGGGCAACAACCGGTTATCCTCGTTGCCGGTGCCATTCTACCGTGCAGACATTACCGATAAGCCATCACTGGCTAAGGTGTTTGATGAGGTACAACCCGATGTGGTAATAAATACCGCCGCCATTGCGAGCCCCGATGCCTGTGAACAGAATAAGGACCTCGCCTTGCGAATTAACGTTCAGGGAGCAGCAACCACTGCCGAGCTAGCTACCCTCTACGATGCCCATTTGGTGCACCTTTCCACCGATTTTGTGTTCAACGGATGCAAGCCATTCCTCACCGAGGACGATGTGCCAGATCCGGTGAACTACTACGGCTTCACCAAGCTAGAGAGTGAGAGGGTGGTGAGTGCCTATGCTAGCTCGTATGCCATTGTGAGAACAGTGTCAGTATATGGCTACTTAGCATCCCTTACAAGGTTGAACTTTATTCTTCGTGTACAGCAGGCACTGGAGAATAAGAAGGAGTACCGCGTTCCCAACGACCAGTTCCGAACGCCAACTCTCGTTGAAGACCTAGCCAAGGCCATTTTGGTTATAGGCACCAACCGCATCGAAGGACTTTTCCACATATCGGGTGAGGAGGGGCTTACCAACTATGAGTTTGGGCGAAGAGTTGCAACCATTTTTGGGCTCGATGAAGGCCTGCTCATTCCTGTGAGCACAGCTGAGCTAGAGGAGAAGGCAGCACGACCGCTAAATACTGGATTTTCGATTGCCAAAGCAAGGCAAGTTTTTGGGTTTAAGCCAATGGATACTAACGAAGGCTTGCTGTTTGTTAAAAGGCAGATGGCTAAGGAGTTTTAGCTGTTTGATGGGCTAAAATGAAGTATTTATTTTGGAACATTTGGTTATTAATGAAAAAAATCTGCTACCTTTGCCCAACTTTAAGCGGGAAATTTAATAGTTGAAAAGTTATGAATTATCTTACTGCTGAACAGAAGCAAGACATTTTTAAGACTTTCGGTACGTCTTCTACCGATACCGGTTCCTCTGAAAGCCAAGTCGCTCTTTTTACAACCAGAATTAATCATCTTACCGAGCATTTAAAGGTGCATCGTAAGGATTATGCAACTCAACGTTCGTTGTTGAAGTTGGTTGGAAAGCGCCGCAGACTTTTGGATTATCTAAAGGATACCGAGATCGAGAGATATCGCGCGATTGTTAAGGCTTTAAATCTGCGTAAATAAGAAATAAAAAAGGCAATTCATGCAATTGCCTTTTTTTGCGAATTTCCATGCGAAAGCATGGAAATATTGTTTTATAGTGAACGCTAATTTACACACTACTAGATAGAATTATGTACAACGCCGTAAAGAAAATAATTGACTTAGGCGATGGCAGAACCATCGAAATCGAAACAGGTAAGCTGGCTAAGCAGGCCGACGGTTCGGTTGTTGTAAAAATGGGCAATACCATGCTCTTGGCTGCAGTTACTGCTGCAAAGGATGCAAAGGAAAATGTGGATTTCATGCCACTTTCCGTTGAATACAAAGAAAAGTATGCTGCTACCGGGCGTTTTCCTGGCGGTTTTATGAAAAGGGAATCCAAGCCTTCGGACTACGAGATATTGATTGCTCGCTTGATCGACAGGGCTCTACGTCCTCTTTTTCCTGACGATTTTCATGCAGAAGTGTTTGTTACTGTTAACTTGATTTCTGCTGACAAAGATATTATGCCTGAGCCACTGGCCGGGTTGGCCGCTTCGGCTGCGCTTGCCGTTTCCGACATTCCATTCCACGGACCAATTTCTGAAGTTCGTGTTGGCCGCGTTAACGGTAAGTTTATTCTAAATCCCACATTTACTCAGATTCGGGAGTCCGATATCGATATGATGGTTGCTGCAACCTACGACAACATCCTCATGGTTGAGGGTGAGTTGAAGGAGGTTTCTGAGGCCGACATGCTCGAAGCTATTAAGTTGGCTCACGAGGAGATAAAGAGACAGTGCAAGGTTCAAATGGAGCTTGCAGAGCAGCTGGGTAAGACAGTTAAGCGAACATACTGCCACGAGAGCAAGGATGAGGAGCTGGAAAAAACTATTCATAGCTTCTGCTATGCTAAGTGCTATGCCATTGCCAAGAGCGGTAGCGGTAAGCATGAGCGTACCGATGCTTTTGATGCCGTTAAGGAAGAGTTTGTCCTCACCATACCGGAGGAGCAGCGCGAGGAGAAAAAAAATCTCGTTGACCGCTATTTCCATCAGGTGGAGAAGGATGCCATGCGCAATATGATTCTCGATGAGGGGATAAGGCTCGATGGTCGTAAGACTGACCAAATTCGCCCCATTTGGAGCGAGGTTGATTACCTGCCTGCAGCGCACGGTTCCGCACTTTTCACACGTGGTGAAACCCAATCGCTAACCACCGTAACCCTTGGTACCAAGCTTGACGAGAAGGTTATTGACGAGGTTCTAAACAAAGGAACAGAAAAGTTTGTGCTGCATTACAACTTTCCAGCATTCTCAACTGGAGATGCTAGGGCCTCACGTGGCATTAGCCGTCGTGAAATTGGTCACGGAAATTTGGCACACAGAGCACTAAAAAATATGATCCCTCAGGGGGCGGAGAATCCTTACGCCATTAGGGTAGTATCCGATATTCTTGAATCGAATGGTTCGTCGTCCATGGCCACAGTATGTGCCGGAACGCTTGCCTTGATGGATGCAGGAGTAAAGCTTAAGAAGCCAGTATCAGGAATTGCCATGGGCCTTATTTCTGATTCTAAGACTGGTCGTTGGGCCGTTCTTTCCGATATCTTGGGCGATGAGGACCACCTCGGTGACATGGACTTTAAGGTTACGGGCACTGCCGATGGTATTACCGCCACCCAAATGGATATAAAGGTAGATGGTCTTTCCTATGAAGTTTTGGCAAAGGCACTTGCTCAAGCCAAAGAGGGTCGCATGCACATTCTGGGAAAAATTCTAGAAACCATGGACAAGCCACGGGAGGATTACAAGCCACATGTTCCAAGAATTGAGCAAATTTCCATTCCTAAGGAGATGATTGGACCGCTGATTGGCCCTGGAGGAAAGGTAATACAGGAAATTCAGAAGGAAACCAGCACCACCATTACCATTGAGGAAGTTGATGGAAGAGGTATTGTGGACGTGTTTGGCATAAACAAGGAGGCTATTACAAGTGCAATGCGCTGGATTAAGGGCATTGTTGCTGTTCCCGAAGTTGGGGAGATATATAAGGGCAAGGTAAAATCGATCTTGGCGTTTGGTGCCTTCATTGAAATTATGCCTGGAAAAGATGGTTTACTGCACATTTCCGAAATTGACTGGAAAAAAGTTAACGCCGTTGAGGACGTGCTTAAGGAAGGTCAGGAGGTTGAGGTCAAGCTTATTGAGGTAGATAAGAAAACTGGCAAAATGAGACTGTCCAGAAAGGCTCTTCTCCCTAAACCGCAAGATGCCGCCGGTGGAAATGATTCAGGACGCAAACCAGAAAATAGAGAGAATAGGTAACCCGTAGATAGGAGTTGCAAGAGGAGGCTAATGTCTCCTCTTTTTTTATGGTTTCATTTTTAAAATATAGACTAGTGAATAAATGAAACATATTTGTATTTTTGTGTAAGTTAAAAACAAACCGTCTGCATATGAAAAGAGTCTCGCTAATAATAGCGGCACTAGTGCTGGTTCTAACTTCCTGTAACTTCAACCATGTGAAGTATCCCAAAACCAAGAAAGTAGATCAAGTGGACACCTACTTTGGTGTTAAGGTTGCCGATCCTTACCGCTGGCTTGAGAATGATCGCTCACCTGAAGTTGAGGAGTGGGTTAAGGCGGAGAATGCCGTAACCAACGATTATTTAAGCAAAATTCCATTCAGGGAAAAGCTAAAGCAGCGACTTACCAAGGTTTGGAACTATGAAAAAATGGGCGTTCCTATTCAACGGGGGAGTAAACTTTTTTATCAAAAGAATAGCGGTTTAGAAAACCAGAGTATTCTATATATGCAGAACGGTGTAGCAGGCACTCCAGTAGTTCTGCTCGATCCAAATAAGCTCTCCAGCGATGGCACTGTTGCAGTGTCGGATTATGAAGTTTCAAAAGATGGAAAATATTTGGCCTATGCCACTTCCGATGGGGGTTCAGACTGGCAAACCATTTATATTAAAAATATCGCCACTGGGGCAGTGCTAAATGACACTATTAAGTGGGTAAAGTTTTCTACCATCTCCTGGTATCGTAATGGATTCTTCTATAGCGGATACGATGTTCCTCAGTCGGGAACTGAGCTTACAAACATCAATGAAAACCAGAAGGTATACTATCATGAGGTTGGTACTAAGCAAGTTACCGACAAGGTTATTTATCACGACAACGACTATCCACTGCGGAACTTTACTACCCAGGTTACCGATGACGATAAATACCTTATACTGTACGTTACCGAATCTACCAGTGGAAACAACATTCTTATCAAAAATCTTCAACGGAATGAGGATTTTGTTCAGCTCACTATTGGTTTTGAGTTCGACTACAAGGTAATCGACCATATTGACGATAACCTTTATGTGTTGACTAACTACAAGGCACCTAAGTACCGATTGGTTAGCATAAATGTAAAGGCCGTAGACGTTGGGAATTGGCGTGAAATTATTCCTGAGAAGAGCGATGTGCTTCAGAATGCCTCCCTCTCCGACAATAAAATAATTTGCAATTACATTCAGGACGCCCACAGCGACTTGGAGATATACAACACGAAGGGTGATTTGTTAAGCACCATAAAGTTGCCAACGCTGGGTACCGCTTCTGCTCTATCGACAGAAAGAAATGATACTGTAGGGTTTTACTCTTTTACCTCTTTTGCTTACCCTTCAACCATTTTTAAGTACAATCTTGAGACCGGCAGGAGTACCGAGTTTTTCAAGCCAAAGGTTGATGCCGATTTGTCCCAATACGATGTGGAACAGGCGTTCTTTATCAGCAAGGATGGTACCAAGGTGCCAATGTTTATTGTGCACAAGAAGAATATCGTGCTCGATGGAACGAACCCAACTTTATTATACGGCTACGGTGGTTTCAACATCAGCCTCATGCCTTATTTCTCTGCTAGTCGACTTCTTTGGCTTGAGAATGGTGGTGTTTATGCTGTTGCCAATATCCGTGGTGGTGGAGAGTATGGGGAGAACTGGCATAAGGCTGGTACCAAGCTCAACAAGCAAAATGTTTTCGATGATTTTATTGCTGCGGCAGAATACCTTGTCGATAAAAAATATACAAACCCCAAGAAACTTGCCATTGAAGGTGGTAGCAATGGGGGATTGCTAATTGGTGCAGTTGTTAACCAGCGCCCAGATCTCTTTCAGGTGGCCATACCTGAAGTAGGAGTAATGGATATGCTACGTTTTCAGAAGTTTACCATTGGTTGGTCATGGGTAAGCGATTATGGCTCAAGCGATGATTCGCTGCAGTTCGAAAACCTCTATCGTTATTCTCCGCTGCACAACATTCGGAGCAATGTTACCTATCCTGCCACATTGGTTATTACTGCCGACCACGACGATCGTGTAGTTCCAGCCCACTCCTTTAAATATATTGCTACCCTGCAGGAGAAGCAGGCCCGGAAACGCAACCCCATGTTAATTAGGATTCAAACACGGGCTGGCCATGGCATGGGAAAACCAACCTCAATTGCCATTGACGAAATAGCAGATATCTACTCTTTCATTTTTTACAACATGGATGTTGTGCCCAAGGAGTAGCATTTTTGAAAGCATTTTCATTACTTTAGGGGTTGGTATTTCCAACCCCTTTTTTTATTATGAGTAATTTAAACTACCTTGTTATTGAGGGCAATATAGGAGCAGGTAAGACAACACTGGCAAACATGCTAGCACTAAAAACCGGTGCAAGGCTATTTGTGGAGCAGTTTGCCGATAACCCTTTTCTTCCAAAATTCTATAACGATCCGGAGCGCTACTCATTTCCATTGGAACTTTCTTTCCTAGCCGAGCGGTATAGTCAACTAAACAAGGAGTTACGTCATCAGGATCTGTTTCACTCTATGACAATCTCCGACTATTTTTTTTTGAAGTGTGTAATTTTTGCCAAAGCAAACTTGGCAGAGGATGAGTTTATGCTGTTCTCACAAATATTTGAAATCATTTATAAAACCCTTCCCAAACCCGATCTATACGTTTATTTGCATTTGCCTGTCGATAAACTCCTTAAAAATATTGCAAAGCGGGGACGCGATTTTGAAAAAACAATTCAAGGAGACTATTTGGAGAAAATCCAAGATGGATATTTTAGCTTTTTTAAGCAACATCCGGAGTATAAGTTTCTTATAATTGAAACAAGCAATATTGATTTTGTAGGGAAAAATGAACATTTTGACCTCTTACGACATTATATTCTCGATAAAACTTATCCTCTCGGGATAAATAGGGTAATCTTATAATTTTTTTTTTTACATTTGTTGTCTAGCATCGTGTTGTAAAGTTTTAACGCACAAACCAATCAAAAAGATAAATTATGAAAAAAATCTGGTTAAACTTAGTTGTGGTTGGCCTTGGCGCAATTGCCTTTAGCAGCTGCTCCAATCCAGAAAAAATGAAGGAGCTTGAAGCCCAAATGTCGATGAAGGTAAACCCAGAAATGCTGGTTGCCAAAGCTGACACTGTTGAGGCTACAATCACCGTAACTTTTCCAGCGAAGTATTTTCACAAAAAAGCAACCGTTGAGTTTACTCCGGTTTTGAAGTATGATGGTGGCGAATTTGTTTGCGATCCAAAGCTTCTGCAAGGGGAATCTGTAAAGGGAAACAATACCGTTATCCGTTACGAAGCTGGTGGTAGCTATACCCAAACTGTGAAGATTCCTTTCAAGGATGCCATGCGTAGCTCAACTCTGGAAATGAGAAAGAAACTCATCGTTGGTGACAAGAACATTACCTGGGGTGACAACAAGATTGCCGATGGCGTTATTGCTACCTACAAGTTGGTAGACGTTGACCCCAAGGTTATCGCTATGGCACAGAATAGCTATGTTAAGAGCATAAGCGATTCTAAAATGGCTCAAATCCTTTTCTTAATTAACCGTGATGTTGTTCGCGACAAAGAGGTTAAGGCTGAGGACATCAAGGCTATGGAGGATTTTATCGCTCAAGCTAAGAAGGATAGCACCATGAAGCTAAAAGAAGTTGGTATTTCTGCCTATGCTTCTCCAGATGGTCCTATGACTTTAAACGAAAAACTTTCGAAAGGTCGTGGATCCAATTCTGAGAAATATTTTGAAAAATACTTCAAGAAAGCTAAAGTTGGTGGATTAGATAGCCTTTATAAGGTAACTACCACAGCTGAAGATTGGGACGGTTTTAAGGCATTGATGGAACAGTCTAACATTCAGGACAAGGACCTTGTTCTTCGTGTTCTTTCTATGTATTCCGATCCTGCTGTTCGCGAAAAAGAAATCAAGAACATTTCAAAGGCTTATACCATTATTGCTGAGCAAATTCTTCCTCAGCTGCGTCGTGCTAAGTTCACCGCTTCTGTTGAGAAGATGAACCTTAACGATGACCAACTCAAGGCTTTGGCTGCTGCAAACACGATTGATTCACTTAGCCTCGAGCAGCTGATGTACACTGCTGGTATTGTTACCGACAAGGCTCAGCAAACTGCCCTTTACAAAATGGCTGAAGCAAAATATCCTACCGATATTCGCGCTTTCAACAACCTTGGCGTAATGGCTTTCAACGATGGCAACATGGATGAGGCAAAGGCACAATTCGAAAAAGGTCTCGCTATTAATAAGGACAACGCTGTTGTAAAAAACAACATGGGTGCTGTTCTTCTTAAATCTGGAGATGTTGATGCTGCTGAGAAGATGTTCGTTGAGGCTGCAGATGCAGGTAAGGAAGTTCGTTACAATCTTGGTATCATTAGCATCATGAAGGGCAAATATGAGCCAGCAACCGATTATTTTGGTGGTTCAGATTCCTTCAACCAAGGTCTCGCACTTTACCTAGTTAATAAAGCTGACGACAGCAAGAGAATTCTTGACAAGCTCGAGTCAGGTAAGGCTTTCTATCTAAAGGCTGTTATTGCTGCCCGTCAAGGCAACGAAACCGACGTGCTCAACAACATGAGAACTGCCGTTGGTAAGGATGCTTCCTTGAAGGCCTATGCCGCAAAGGATATGGAATTCAAGAGTTTTATGCAGAATGAGGTTTTCAAAACCTTACTTCAATAAACGCTAAAACTGAAATATAAAAAAAGGGAACTTTCGGGTTCCCTTTTTTTTGTTTAATTTCTTGGTCAATATTATATAAGCTGTCGATAAAAATGCCACATTACTATTCCAGCGCTTACTGCAATGTTTAGCGAATGCTTGGTTCCTTCTTGAGGAATTTCAACACAGCTATCGCATCGATCGATAACCGCCTGCTGAACTCCCTTAACCTCGTTGCCCAGAACCAAAGCGTATTTTTTATTACGTTCCGCGGTAAATTGGTTGAGCATGGTGCTGTTTTCAACTTGTTCAACCCCAATAATACTCCAACCTTCAACCTTCAGCTTCTCAACCGCTTCCAATGCGGAATTGTAATATTCCCAACGCACCGATAGCTCGGCCCCAAGAGCAGTTTTGTGAATTTCAGGATGGGGTGGAGGGGTGGAAATGCCGCAAAGAATTACCTTTTCAACCATAAACGCATCGGCGGTGCGAAATACAGACCCAATGTTGTTTAGGCTACGGATATTATCAAGAACAATAGTAATACCAATCTTCGGCGTGGTCTTGAACTCTTCCACACTTGGTCTGTTTAACTCCTGTACAGTAAGTTTGCGCATTTCAAAATCAATAGGGTGGCAAAGTTAGCGTACTCCCATAATTTTTCTACATTTAGAAGCGAATAATGAACTAGAAATTCACTTACCATGAACATTCACGAGTACCAAGCTAAGGATTTGCTGAAACGTTACGGAGTTCCAGTACCTGAAGGTCGATTGGCCATCAATCCTATCGATGCGGTAAAGGCCGCAGAGGAAATTCAGTCGTCGACACATACCGACAAGTGGGCTGTAAAGGCTCAAATTCACGCAGGCGGTCGTGGGAAAGGTGGCGGTGTAAAAATCGCATCTTCACTGCAAGAGGTTGAGCAGTATGCCTCAGCAATACTAGGAATGACCCTTGTTACCCATCAAACTGGACCTGTTGGAAAGTTGGTTAGGCGCTTACTGGTTGAGCAAGGAATATACTATCCAGGGGAGTCACCTGTAAAGGAGTATTACATGAGCCTTCTGCTCGATCGAAAAACAGGAAGAACTGTTTTTGTATACTCCCCAGAGGGTGGTATGGATATAGAGTCGGTTGCAGCCTCTACTCCTGAACTAATCTACAAGGAGGAGATTCATCCCATGGGCCTTCAGCCATTTCAGGCAAGAAAAATTGCCTTTAATCTCGGACTCGGTGGAAAGGCCTTCAGCAATATGGTGAAGTTTGTGGAGACGCTGGTTAAGGCCTATGCCGGTATCGATGCCTCCCTACTAGAAATAAATCCCGTAGTTAAGACTTCGGACGATCTCATCATTGCTGCCGATGCTAAAATAAACCTGGATGACAATGCCCTTTTCCGTCATCCCGATTTTGAGTCGCTGCGCGATAAGGATGAGGAGGACCCATCGGAAGTTGAGGCAAGTGAATTTAATCTCAACTTTGTAAAACTCGATGGCAATGTGGGATGTATGGTAAACGGAGCTGGTTTGGCAATGGCTACGATGGATATTATTAAGTTGGCCGGCGGTAATCCCGCCAACTTTCTTGACGTAGGGGGCGGAGCCAATGCAAGAACTGTTGAGGCTGGTTTTCGCATTATTTTAAAGGAACCTAACGTAAAGGCAATACTTATAAATATTTTTGGTGGAATTGTGCGGTGCGACCGAGTTGCACAGGGCGTAGTGGATGCCTACAAGGCTATTGGCAATATTTCTATTCCTGTAATTGTTAGGCTTCAGGGAACCAACGCCGAAGAGGGCAAAGCTCTTATTGATGGCTCAGGCTTAAAGGTACATTCGGCCATTACGCTTAAGGAGGCAGCCGATTTGGTTAAATCTGTGGTGTAACAAATTGCTACATGCTTAATATAAAAAAGGTCCACCGCATGGTGGACCTTTTGCTTGTAGATAATAATATTAGGCTTTTTTCGTCTTGCAGGTGGATATTCCAACGAGGCTATATAGGCCACAACTACCCATAATAGCAGTTGCCAATGGTATAATGGCAAGTAAGCCCCACCAGCTTTGATAGTAAATTCCAGCAGCGGCAATGGCTACTCCGATTACAATACGGATAATTTTGTCTGCACTTCCAACATTTTTCTTCATGGTTAGAGAGTTTTAATTTGGTGAATATTTACTTTTAAGAAATTGCTAACTATATTAAGGTTGCTCAACCTTATCTTTATATCCATAAACAGAAGTTTTTTTGTAAAGTTCATAAACTATCGTATTTGGCTGTAAAATAATATGTTGCTGTGTTTTAACAATAAGGTAAATCGTTTTAACTCTTATAGTGGCACATAAAAAAAGGCCGATGTTTTCACCGGCCCTATATCAGATGGGTTTCCCCTACCAAGCTATCTTTTTGCGTTTTACGGGCATGGTCATACATCTAGCCCCACCACCTCCACGAGGGAGTTCGGAGCCGTCGATAGTAACCACAAAGTTTTTATAGTCTTTTAGATTGACCCGGTCGTTCATAACATCTTTGGCACGGATAATTTCAAATCCATTATTGCTCATCTCCTCCATGGTGTAGATATTGCGCGCATATCCAATAACTTTTCCGGGGCCAAGGGCAAAAAAGTTCGCGCCGCTATGCCATTGCTCACGCTCCTGCGTCCACGGATCTTTTCTTCCACCACAGTATATGGGTTTTAGGTCCATGCCCAGGTCCTTGAGTGCAACCAGCAAGTTTTCAACATTCTTGATATTCTGAACCTTCCCATTTTCGATGGTAATTTGAACGGTTTGGTATTTGTTGGGTTGCAGAATAACTGGCTCAAATACCATGCACTTGTCTACATCGAGAAAGGTGAACACCATGTCGAGGTGGATGAACGACTCTGGAGAATCGGGAAGCTCCTGCACTAGAATGTGGCGCTTTTTGTTGTCACCCTGAGCAAGCATCTGGTTGAGAATGAAATCGATCCCCTGAGTTGTTGTTCTAACACCACTCCCTATTAGTAAGATGTCTTCACGGGCAATAAGAACATCCCCGCCTTCAATGGTAATGTTTGCATTTTCGGAAAACTTAAGCGGGTTAATGGTTGCAGTTTTAAATGTCCCTGAAAGGTTGAAAATTGCCTCCATTATTAGCGCCTCACGCTGTCGTACATGGCTGGCCATTTTCGAAATAAGCACTTCATTCTGGATGGAGATAGAAGCGTCACGTGTAAAGTAAAAGTTGTAGAGAGGGCTTGACGAGAATCGCTCCTTGCTCAGAAAACTTGTTAGGCTATTTCTTTTAAGTGTAACGCCTTCAATTAATTGACGGGAAAGTTCTTTTGGTTCTAGATCCAAAAGGTCATCTTTAATACTATAGGTGTTTTCAAGATTACAAATTTGGTCAATCAGTAGTTCCTTTGCTTTCTCCTTGCTCACTACTTGGGTGAGTAGGTCGGCAACTTGGTAAGTATTGGTAACTTTTGAAAGTACCCCGCTGAGCTGTGCATACTCTTTCCTTGCCACGGCTAGATTAAGAATATCGCTGTAGAGTGCACGCTGGGCATTTTTGGGTGTCATATTTTCTAACTCTGCCCCAGGAGTATGGAGAATAACCCCTTCCAGCTCGCCCACCTCCGAGCATACGTTAATTTCGACCCTGCTGTCCATAGTTAGTTAGTTTATGTTCCGGTTGGCAAAATTATAACAAAGCCTTGATTTACAAAACATAATTGTGAGATGACAACGCTGTTTAATAGCACCATAATTACAAATTGTATATCCCAATTATCGTTATTGAAATTAGGACCAACCTAAGTGCTTCATTGTAGCATTGAGCATGTGGAAAGGTATATAAAAAAAGAAAGAGAAGGTCTTAGCCTTCCCTTTCTCAATACTATGTGACAAAATCTCTACAGGTAGCTATCCATTGGTGCACAGGTGCAAACCAAGTTTCTATCACCATAACCATTATCCACACGAGCAACTGCAGGCCAGAACTTGTTTTCAGCAATCCAAGCAAGCGGATACGCTGCTTTGGTTCGGCTATAGCTGTGCTTCCACTCATCGGCGGTAACCTCCGCTGCCGTATGGGGCGCATTTTTTAACGCATTATCGTCTTTGTCTGCCTTCCCCGACTTTATCTCTTCAAGTTCAGCCTTTATGGCAATCATCGTTTCAATAAATCGCTCCAACTCTTGAAGTGATTCACTTTCGGTGGGTTCAACCATTAAGGTTTCATGTACTGGAAATGAAAGGGTGGGAGCGTGGAAACCGTAATCCATTAGACGCTTGGCAATGTCGGTGGCGTCAATGTCGTAATCTTTCTTGAAGTTTTGGCAGTCAATAATCATTTCGTGTCCAACACGGCCGGTTTCACCAGTATAGAGTATGGTGTAATGACCCTTGATGCGTGCAGCAAGATAGTTAGCGTTTACTATGGCCATTTCAGTTACATGGCGGAGGCCAGATTCTCCAAGCATCTTGATGTAACCAAAGGTGATGGGCAATACGCTGGCACTTCCGTAAGGGGCAGCGCTTACTGCCTTAATTGGCTGCGTGCCTCCAGTAGGAACTACGCTATGGGTTGGAAGAAATTCGGCCAAATGCTTAGCAACTGCAATTGGTCCTACACCAGGACCACCACCTCCATGAGGAATGGCAAAGGTTTTATGAAGGTTTAGATGGCAAACATCGGCACCAATAAATCCAGGATTGGTGATGCCAACCTGTGCATTCATATTGGCTCCATCCATGTATACCAACCCGCCATTTTGATGAATAATGTCCATCATTTCCCGAATGCGGCTCTCAAACACTCCGTGAGTCGATGGGTAGGTAACCATAAAACAGGAGAGGTTATTCTTATGCTCTTCGGCCTTTTTCCTTAGATCGTCGATGTCGATATTTCCTTTGTTGTCGCAGGCTACAACCACTACGTCCATTCCAGCCATGGCTGCACTAGCCGGGTTAGTTCCGTGGGCTGAAGAGGGAATAAGTGCAACATTTCTGTGGCCCTCGTTACGGCTGATATGATACTGACGGATTACCATTAAACCGGTGTATTCTCCTGCTGCACCTGAGTTTGGCATGAGCGATACGGCATGGAAGCCAGTTATGATGGCCAAGTCTTCTTCCAACTTATGGATCAGCTCCATGTAGCCTTCAACTTGGTTAGTGGGAACAAACGGGTGAACATTCCCAAACTCCGGCCAGCTAAGCGGAAGCATTTCTGCCGCTGCATTTAACTTCATGGTGCAGGACCCCAGTGAAATCATGCTGTGGGTGAGTGAAATATCTTTGCGCTCTAGCTTCTTGATGTAGCGCATCATTTCGGTCTCGGAGTGGTATTTATTAAAAACCGTTTCGCTAAGGTAGGTTGAGGTTCTTGCAAACTTGCCATCGAACCCTGTTTTCTCAACGACTTTGAGCGTGTTTTCGTATTTCTTACCTATTGCTTCCGCAAAAATTTCACCTATCATATTTACCTCAGCAAGCGTGGTAACCTCGTCAAAGCTCATCCATACTTTGTCCTCTGCTTTGTAGAAGAAGTTTACCTCATGCTGGAGGGCAATCTTTTGAATGTCTGCTGCCTTTATTTCGGCGGGAAGTATTACCTCTAGGGTATCAAAGAAGTTGCGCGTGGTGAGCCTATAACCCAACTTTTCAAGTGAATTGGCAACGGCAACTGCATGGCTATGAGCATGTCTTGCAATCATCTTAATGCCTTCTGGACCATGGTAAACGGCATACATTCCGGCCATGGAGGCAAGCAGTGCTTGGGCGGTACAAATGTTAGATGTCGCTCTTTCACGCTTGATGTGCTGTTCACGAGTTTGCAATGCCATGCGGAGTGCCTTGTTGCCATTCTTGTCCACCGAAACGCCAATAATGCGGCCTGGCATTTGTCGCTTATATGCATCTTTAGTGGCCAGATAAGCTGCATGGGGACCACCGAATCCCATAGGTACACCAAAGCGTTGGGTTGAACCAACCGCAATGTCGGCACCCCACTCACCAGGAGCTGTGATCAACGCCAAGCTGAGAATATCGGCAACAGCGGTAACCAGCACATCTTTCTCGTGAGCCTTAGCTGCAAATCCTGTGTAGTCAAGGATTTCACCATTTGCGGCGGGATATTGCACAATGGCACCGAAAACCTTATCGCCAAACTCCACTTCTTGATATTTTCCAACCTGAACAATAATGCCAGCTGGATTTGAGCGTGTTTGAATTACGTCGAGTGTTTGAGGGAAAATGTTCTCGTCGACAAATAGAATATTTTTACCTTCCTTAACGGCGGCCCTCGAGCGTAAGCCAAACATCATAAGCATAGCTTCTGCAGCGGCGGTGGCTTCGTCCAGCAGCGAGCAGTTCGAAATTTCCATGCCCGTGAGGTCCATTACCATTGTCTGGAAGTTAATTAGCGCTTCAAGCCTTCCCTGCGAAATCTCTGCTTGGTAAGGAGTGTATGAAGTATACCAGCTGGGGTTTTCAAAAATGTTGCGGAGAATAACGGCAGGGGTCGAGGTGCTGTAGTATCCCATCCCAATAAAGGAGCGATACGCTTTGTTCTTGGCGGCTATTCCCTTGATTAGATTTAAAAATTCATATTCCGAAAGTCCTTCAGGCAGGTCAAGCGGTTTGGGTAAACGAATAGACTTTGGGACAGCCTGGTCAATGAGCTCTTCTACAGAAGAAACTCCAATTTGCTTAAGCATATGACCGAGTTCGCTTTCACGAGGTCCATTGTGGCGGTTAACAAATTTATCAGTAGCCATTGGCTTAGTTTGTTGATTGTTAAATAATTACGTTTAGAATGGTGTGGCAAAAATAATAAGAAGAAAAGAGATACCCTACGACGCAAGTCATAAAAAACCATGTTTTTGAGTATCATTACGGTCGATTAGATTTGTCCAAGCAGAAAAGGATTAGTCAGTGCTTCATTTCCAATGCTTGTTTTTGGGCCATGACCAGCAAAAACGGTGAATTCGTCGCCAAGCGTTAGTAACTTAGTACGAATGCTATCCATAAGTTGGTCATAATCACCTCCGGGGAGATCGGTTCGGCCAATGCTGCCAGCAAAGAGGGCGTCGCCGGTGATAACAAATTTTTGATCTTGGCATGCAAAAGCTAAGCTACCTGCACTATGTCCGGGAACATGTAGAACCTTAAGGCTGCTATTGCCAAGTTTCACCATATTGCCTTCTTCAAGATAATCGTCCAGCGCAGGAGGTGTCTCGAGCGTAAATCCAAACATTCGACCTTGTTCTTCGGCCATGGCCAGCATCTCTTTCTCTGCCCGATGAGCCTTGGGTTTTAGTCCGTAGGTGTTGTAAACAAAGGCGTTTCCCAGAATGTGGTCCACGTGGCAGTGAGTATTTAGCAGCAAGATTGGCTTAAGGTTATTGTCTGCAATAAACGATTCCAACTCATGCTTTTCTTCTGCTGAGTAGCAGCCAGGGTCGATAATGGCGCACTCCTTGGTTTCATCGTAAAGCACGTAGGTATTTTGCTGAAAGGGGTTGAAAATAAATCGTTTAATAGTTATCATAGGATTGGATATTTAGCCATCAGTTCCTTTAAGCAAAGGAACAAAGATGAATGTTCCGTGTTCAGATATCTTGACCTCTCCCGCGATTTTTTCTACAAGTATCATTGTTTGGCTTTTGGAGTCGCCAACGGGAATAACCATTCTGCCATCCTCTGCCAGCTGCTCCACCAGTTCCTTTGGTATTTCGGGTGCTCCCGCGGTAACCAAGATGCGGTGGAATGGTCCATAAGCAGGTTTTCCTTTATACCCATCGCCAAAGAAGAAGTGAGGCTTGTATCCCATTTGGCCCAGGAGCACCTGTGACTTGGTGAAAAGTTCCCGTTGCCGTTCAATGGTAAATACTTTGGCTCCAAGTTCACAAAGGATGGCCGTTTGATAGCCGGAGCCAGTGCCAACCTCCAGCACTTTGTCGTGCTTGCCAATCTTGAGTAGTTCAGTTTGAAAGGCTACGGTGTAAGGCTGCGAAATGGTTTGTCCTGCACCAATAGGAAAAGCATTGTCGCGGTAGGCGAAATCGAGAAAGCTGCTCTCCATATAGTAGTGGCGAGGTACTGCATTTATTGCAGCCAGCACAGCTTCGTCATAAATTCCTTTGCGTCTTAGCTCCTCCGTTAATTTGAGCCGCAAACCCTTATGTCTGTATGTGTCAACTAGTTTTTGAGATACCATTTTTCATTTTCTATTAGCAAAGATAGCATCCATTCTTCATATTTTAACCTCTGACTTCGCCGATAAGAAAATGTTATTAACAAAGGAAGGTTGATAAGTAATGGTTCAGTATATGCATAAAAAGGCAATGAATGGTTAAGTTTGTGAGGTATGGAGGCAACAATGGTCAAAATAAGCGCCCTTGGTCATCGGGCCGAATTTGTATGGCTCAACGAGAGTCCTCTGCGAGAAAGCATTGAACTTTATGAGCCAGCTATGCTGCATGCCATTCCGGCATCGGAGCATTGCTTAGGAAGTGTGGTAATTGTTGGCCCAAGCGTTGGACTTCAGTATGCCGATTTGGCCAATCTTATTAGGCAGGGGCATTCCCTGTTTATCTATGATATTCTTTCTTTAACAGAGGAGGAGTTGGGAAAACTCTTCAGGCTAGCAGATGAGGCCGGAGTATTTATTTTCCCTCGATTGCCCCACCGAATGTGGGTGTCATCGGAAGAGAGGACAATGCCTTTAGTGGCCACCATTGAAGTTGGAATTGCAGAATCCAATAGTTCAGTTAGCTGGTTAAATCACTGCATAAACGCGATTGCAATGGCTGTTAGCTTAGTCCCTTTTGCCGTAAAACGGACTAGGTTTGTAAATGGCGATGGTATCGGGCACCACAGCCACTTCTTTGGGTGTCAGCTGGAGTTTGAAAATTCGTCTCTGGCATCGGTGAGCGTTTCAATAAATGGCGAAGACCAAGAGCATATAAGGGTTGTAGGACATGGTGGGGTATGCCAGTATTCAAGAGAAACCAGTGGTAGTGGCGGGCTATATCCTCTTTTGGCACAGGCCCAACTGGCGCAGTTTTTGGAAGCGATTGGACGAGGTGATGCTGCGCTATTGGCCCAAGAGGTTCAACAATCGCAACAAATTCTTCATATCTACCACGATTTAAAGGCTCGTTTCGTTCACGCATAAAGCAGAATTGCTACTTTTGTGTAAATACTCGTGGTTTGAAACGAAAGTTTATTCTTGCTAAATATCTCATTTACGACTTTTTGTCAGCGGCTTCGGCTTGGACTATTTTTTCCTACCTACAGCAGGAAAGGCTTGAGCATTCAATCGAGTCAATTTTTGATTTGGTTACCCCCAACTTCTTTTATACACTCATATTTATTCCCATATTTTGGCTGGTGCTTTATTCGCTGACCGGGTTTTACAACGATGTTTTTCGTCGATCGCGGCTGAGTGATTTTTTTCAGACTGCAGGCCAGTCACTAATGGGAGGCTTGCTCATATTCTTCCTGTTAATTCTAGGCGATTTTGCCGGAAGTGCTCGCAACTACTATGAAGCTTTTGGACTGCTTGTACTTTTGCACTTTTCGTTTACCTATATGCCGCGGTTGGTAATCACCTCCCTTATTACCGCTCAAATTCGGAAGCGGAGGCTTGGTTTCAACACCTTACTGGTTGGTGATGGTGCGGAAGCAATTGAACTATACAATGAAATTGAGAGCCTAAAAGCACCACAGGGACAGCTGTTTGTGGGTTATGTATCCACTTCTGGTAAGGAAAGCCCCATTTCGTCAATGCTTCCGTGTGTTGGAAACTTCAATAATTTGAGTGAGGTAATTGATCAACATGCAGTAGAAGAGGTTATTATTGCCCTTTCTCCCAGAGAGTCGCTGAAAATACAGCATGCTATAAACGACCTATACGGAAAAAATGTGCAGGTAAAAGTTATCCCCAGCCTTTATGATTTTCTTACCGGCAAGGTGCGGATGAGCTCCATTCTGGGGACTCCGCTTATCCTTGTTAACCATCGACTCATGCCCGCCTGGCAGGAGGTAGTTAAGTTGTTTCTCGACTTTGTGGTTGCCTTTGTTGCAGTTATTTTGCTCTTACCACCGGGGTTCGTGGTTGCCTTAATCATAAAAAGCACCTCCCGAGGTCCCATCTTTTTTAAGCAGGAGCGCATTGGGCGGTACGGAAGGCCGTTTATTCTGGTTAAGTTTCGAAGCATGTTTTCTAATTCGGAGGAAAATGGTCCTGCCCTTAGCAGCAAATCCGATAACCGGGTCACGCCATTTGGACGGTTTATGCGCAAAACTCGTCTGGATGAGTTGCCCAATTTTATTAATGTGCTGAAGGGGGATATGTCACTTGTTGGACCACGACCAGAGCGGCAATTCTACATCGACCAGATTGTGAGGAAGGCACCTTATTATCTTCACCTACAAAAGGTAAAGCCGGGTATCACCTCTTGGGGGCAGGTTAAGTATGGCTATGCCGAAAATGTGGACCAAATGATAGAGCGACTGAAGTACGATATTCTCTATCTGGAGAATATGACCCTTTTGGTCGACTTCAAAATCATTATATATACCCTTATTACAGTTTTCAGGGGAAGGGGTATATAGCACTATAATAAAGGTATCTCGAAAATTGGCAGGTATATTGGACCGCCTTGACCATGTACGCTTTTGTAGAGAAAGATGCTGGATATCGTAAATTTTCCCAACGAGATTTTGCTAAATTCATTTTCTAGCTCTTTAACTATATCAGCGTAACCATTCCCTTTTGGTCGTGCAAGGGTTAGGTGTGGTGCAAATGGCTTTAACTCTTCTGGAAATCCTACCTCTCTAACCAGCGTTTCAATGACTGCTGCCAGTACTTCTAAATTATCATTTTTTTCAACCCCTGCCCACAATACAGCTGGTGCATCGGGCCGGCCAAAGTTGCCAATTCCTGAAAGAGTAAGCATAAACGCTTTGTGACTACTCACAATAGCATTTATAGCATTGTAAATTTTGCTAACCTGTTCTGGAGTTGTGCTACCAAGAAAGCGGAGAGTGATATGGTAGTTGTGAGGTGAAACCCATTTTATTGGCTTACCACTAAGCCTTGCCTTCAACCCTGATACCAGATCAGTAAGCTGTTGATTTTCTTCAATCTTTACACCAATAAATGTCCTTAATGTTTCGGTGGTATTGCGATGAATCTCCATTTTTCATATATTTCTCCAAAACCAAAAGTAGAAAAGAATGGGAAGCGAGAAAACATTTGCCGTAGTTTTGGCTGGATGCGGAGTTTATGATGGTTCAGAAATTCATGAAGCCGTTATGACTTTATATGCCATAAGAAAGCATGGAGCTAAGTACAAAATATTTGCTCCTGATATAGCCCAGCATCATGTTGTTAACCACATTACTGGAGAGGAGATGGCTGAGCATCGTAATGTGCTAGTTGAATCGGCCCGTATTGCAAGGGGCGATATTGCTCCACTCAGCACTTTTGATCCTGCAACCGTTGATTGCATAATTTTCCCGGGAGGCTTTGGGGCTGCGAAAAATCTATCAACATTTGCCTTTGAGGGGAGCAACTGCAAGGTGAATCCACAGGTTGAGAGAGCTATTAAGTTGACTCACGGTGCAAAGAAACCAATAGGTGCCTTATGTATCGCTCCTGTAGTGGTTGCGCAGGTTCTCGACAATGTTCAACTAACCATTGGAAACGATAAGGATACGGTGTTTGCGCTAGAGAAAATGGGGGCTAACCATACCATTGCAAACCATGGGGAGGTTGTGGTAGATAAAAATAATCTTGTTTTTACTACTCCATGTTACATGCTAGACGCAACCATCGTAGATATTGCCGAAGGAGCCAATGCAATTGTTTTGGAGATGCTTAAACACATGAAATAGAGACACGATTTTCTGCTATAGTTGACCGCTTTCCATGAGTAGAATTAAACGATCTACCATCTTGTCGTCACCATCCTTATCGAACTTGGTTTTCAGGTTAGAGCCAACCATTCTTGCCATGGCTTGCCAGAAGAATGCATTAAATGGACCTTTAATTTGCCGAACGAGTTCGTAGGTGGTCTGTCCCGTTTCCCGGTCGATTAGCTTAACCAGCAGCTTGCCTTGTGAAATAGTTAAGTGGCGAAGCGGAGCCTCAAACTCCTTTTTCATCTCATCTTCCACCTGGTTTACGTATACCTTTTTCTCTCGCTCAGTTTTTAGCTTCAAAAAATTTGTATTCATCTCATAGAGCTTTTGCTTTGCCAACAAGGAGTATGGGTAAACCTTCTTAATGTTATAAATTAACTTTTGATATCGTCTGAAGTCGGCTTGGTTCTTGAATTTGTAGGGTGGGAAAATATATATGGGTTTTAGGGGAATATAAGGTAATGTATCCCTATCGACCACCATTTTAAGAACAAGGTACCCTACAAGCGAATCGTTTTTCGCTTGACCACTGGCTCCCTGAAAGAAAAGTGAGCAAATTGCGGTTAGGCTCACCATCTTAATTAACTTTAGCAGCATCTTAGCCAAACAATTATAGGTAATTTGTAAACGAGATATGTAGGGCAAATGTTTTGCTACAATCCATACAAATTTAGCACTAATAGTGAACCATTGGTTGGAAAAATGGTTGTGGTTTCCATTACGAGCACTCTGCTTTCTTTTTATCTTTGCAAAAATCCATCCTATGGACAAAAACAATAGAAAATATAGCAATAAGGAAATTACCGTTTATTGGCATCCATCTGAGTGCATTCATGCCTCTACCTGTTATTCGCAACTTATTTCGGTATTTAACCCGCGAAACCGTCCATGGATAAACATGGAGGGGGCATCTACAGATCGCATCATAAACATTGTAAAAGAATGCCCAACCCGGGCTTTGACTTTTAAGTGGAATGATCCAGAGAAGAATGAGCAAGAAAGTTCGGAAAAGTTGGTGGGAGAAGATGAGGAAAGGTCTATTCCTGAATTTAAGATTAATGAACCTATAAGGATACAGGTTATGACCAACGGCCCTCTCGTAATATCTGGCAGGTTTAAACTTTACGGTCAGAAAGGCATTGAGTTGAAAAGCATGCAGATGATTTCAATTTGCAGATGTGGTCATACCCATAATCCTCCCTTTTGCGACGGGACCCATTTTAAGGTAGGTTTTAACGGTTAATAGTGTAGCACTATGGAAGAAAGTAAAGATAAAGAGAAGGGTATTTCTGCCGAAATTAAAGTTCCAGGCCATGGCCCAATTAAGGTGTATGGCAACTTTGAGATATTCAAGGAGGGAAAGAAGCTAGAGTTTGATGGAGACTCCGTTGAGTTTTGCGGTTGTGGCCGTTCGGAAAACCTTCCCTTTTGCGACGGAACCCACAAAAAGGTTACCCGGGGTTAGAAAAAGTAAACTCCCGATTTCCGGGAGTTCGACACTGACTAATTTATTGTTTTGCTTGCTTAAAGGCAGCAATACTATCTTCAATTACCCACTCCCAAACAGTTGTCATCGTTAGCCCCATTTCCCTTACCTGTTGGGGTATAATACTGTTTTTACTCATTCCAGGGGTAGTGTTCATCTCCAGCAGGTAGAGCTTTTCGTGGCTGTAAATAAAGTCGACCCGAACAATTCCTCTGCAACCAAACCAGCGGTAAAGTTTATAGGCCGTCTGCTGAACGAGTTCGGTAACTTCCTTGGAGATTCTAGCGGGGGTGATTTCATCGCACATACCCGGAGTGTATTTTGCCTCGTAGTCGAAAAACTCTTTCTTGCTAGCAATTTCGGTAACGGGCATAATGAGCTCATGATTCTCTGACTTGTAAATGCCGCAGGTAAGCTCAATGCCTGCAAGAAACTCTTCAACCAAAACCTCTTCGTCCTCGGCAAATGCTTCTTGTAAAGCGCTGGGTAGCATATCTTCCGATTTGACCTTAGTAACCCCAAAGCTGCTGCCACTTTGATTGGGCTTTACAAAGCAGGGTAAGCCAACTGCCTCTATTATTTTGTCAATAGCCACTGGTTCTTCTCGTTTTACAAGTATATGGCGAGCAAGGTTTATTCCAGTCTCACGCGCATAGGTTTTGGTGGCATACTTATTAAAGGTGATGGCTGAGGTTCCAACTCCACAGGTGGTATATGGAATACCTGCTAGTTCAAAGTAGGACTGTAGAATTCCATTTTCACCTGGGGTTCCATGAATGGCTATAAGCGCACAGTCAAACAGTATCTTATGGCCATCGAGCTTTAGGCTAAAGTCATTTTTATCGATGTGATGCTCATTGCCGTGAGAATCGGTCATATACCACTTATGGCCCTTAACCGTTATAGTGTAGGGGATATACTTTTCAGGAGTAAGAACCTCGCTAATTTGAGCCGCACTTTGTACAGAAATTACCCATTCTGAGGAGTCTCCACCAGCCATTATGGCAATGTTTCTTTTCATCCGTCATGAAATTTTAGGTAGGAAAGTTATTAAAAAAAAGGTGCGATTGCGCACCTTCTAAACGAAATACCGCTCCATTTGCAATGTTTTGCCCAACCACCTAGCTTTGTTTGGGTTACCCTTTACATATCTTCGTTAGAAAGGTCTCTTGAGGAAACGTAGGTCCTCCACTTTTCAATAACTTCCTGCATATCGGCAGGTATTTCGGAGGTGAATAGCATCGCCTCTTTTGTGGTGGGATGCACAAAGCCTAAAGTTTGAGCATGAAGTGCGTGACGTGGAAGCAACTTAAAGCAATTATTTATAAACTGCTTGTATTTGGTAAAGGTTGTTCCTTTCAGAATTTCGTTGCCACCATACTTTTCATCATTAAAAAGAGGATGCCCAATGTGTTGGAAATGCGCTCTAATCTGATGAGTTCTTCCCGTTTCTAACCTGCATTCTACCAGATTAACATAGCCTAAACGTTCCAAAACTGTATAGTGGGTTATGGCCTCCTTGCCATGGCTTTCGTCGGTGAAAACGGCCATTTTCTGTCTATCGTAAAGACTTCTGCCTATATTGCCAACAATGGTTCCGGAGTCTTGAGCCAAGTCACCCCAAACCAGAGCAATATAGGTTCGTTTAGAGGTGTGGTTAAAAAATTGTTTGGCCAGCATATTGTGGGCAAGTTCATTCTTGGCAACCACCAGTAGTCCAGATGTATTTTTGTCGATACGGTGGACCAGCCCTGGTCTAACCTCGCCGTTTTGGTAGGTCGGTAGGTCTTTAAAGTGGTAGACAAGCGCGTTTACCAACGTTCCCGTCCAGTTGCCATGACCGGGATGCACAACCATTCCGGCGGGTTTGTTTACCACCAACAAGTCGCTGTCTTCATAGGTGATGTTAAGAGGAATATTCTCTGGAATTAATTCGGTATCCCTAGGCGGGTAGGGCATTACGATAGAAATAAGGTCGAGTGGTTTTACCTTATAGTTTGATTTAACCGCCTTGCCGTTGACCAGAATGTTTCCCGCGTCAGCGGCATTTTGAACTCTATTTCGTGAGACGTTTTCAATTTTCTGGGATAGGAACTTATCTACCCTCAAAAGTGATTGTCCTTTGTCCACAACGAACCTGAAGTGTTCGTAGAGTTCCTGCTGCTCTTCGTTCCCCCCCTCCAAGAACTCTTCGTTCTCCTCCATGTCTGCCATAGGTTTCTATCGTGAAATAATGAGTTTTTTGGTTGTAACTCCATTTTTAGTTCGAACTCGAACCAAGTATAGGCCGTTAGGCAATTCTACAATGCTTGATTGCTGATTGGCAGTAAGCTGCTTGACGAGTTTTCCAGCCATGTCGAAAACCATAACTGGGATTGGTGCCTCGTCCTGTCCAACTTTTACCATTACGGCATCGGTGGCTGGGTTTGGAAAAATCGCCATACTTTCAGTAGATTGAATAGGTACAACATCCGTTGTTGGACCAATGTCTACACCAAAAACAGGTCTTAGCATTAGCGTTCCATCTAGGCTTGAATTGATCCAATTTCCAGTAAGGTTATAAAATAGTTTACTCTGGCTGTTGATATTTCTGTCGAAGCCAACGTTCAGCATGTCGGCTGTAACCTGTTTCCATCCAACGTAGAAGGTACCATCAATGAACTGTGCATTGCCTAACTTGATGTAGGCAAACTTGTTAAGCGAGTCTGTGTAAATTGGTGTTTCACCTTGTTGGCTGTATATTTCATTTCCTGGTATTCCGTTATTGTCGGACCAAACCTTAAGGTAAAATTGAAGAGGTGCGGCGGTAGGATCCTTAAGAGTTCGATTAAAGTAGATGTATATTCCGCGAAGGGTGTCTGCTTTTAGTGGAGTAAACTTGAGGGCAACCATGGCATTTTCGGCTCCCTCGCCATAAACTCCATAGCCATTTTCGGCGCTACCGTCATCGTAGGCATAGTAGTTTTTGAACACCTGCTGGCGAGTAATGGTGTCGTTCCACCTAAAGATCTTTCGGTCGGCTGCAATATCGGTCAGCAGGTATGCCTTGACTTTGAATTCTGCTGAATCGGCATCTGGAGAGGTTAGGGAATAATTGAATAATCGCTGAAAGATGGTCGATTGCAAGGGGTAAATATTCTCGGCACCTCCAGAAAAGGAGTAGGTAGATTGGCTAAGTTCGTTCGTAATTTCAAATAGCCGAGTAACGTTCCAAACGGTGTTTCCCAAATTTTGGTAAATAGTTGTAAGCGTATCGGGCTGAGGGTAGACAACTGAATTGTCTCCTTGCGTAAAATGAGGCCAGGGTATTGACTCGTAGTTCTGAAGAAGCGAGCCAAGTGGTTGCGAGAATGCAACGTCGTTGAGAAGCGTATCGTTGACTGTTCTACCGCTGTTAAGATAAACCATGTCAATATTCCACTGGTCGGCATTCCCTTGAAACCCTTTTAAAAAAGAGTTGTCTACAAATGAACCAATATTGTAATACTTAATGCTGAAACTGTCGGTTAAAAAGTAGCTTTGGTTAACCTGAATCATCACATGGTGAAATGAATCAGTTACAGACTGAGTCACCACCTTCTGTACTCCGGTGAGGTAGTTGTTTTCAAGAATTGTTCCACTAGCAACGTTTGCCGACCAAACCTTTATCCAACTCTTTAGCGTATTTGAGTAAAATTTCAACACCAAGGAATCTGCTAAATCTGGCACATCGCCATAGCCTCCAGGTTGGTAGTAAAAGCTGAAGAAGATATTGTTGCTCCCTGGATAGTTAAGGTTGATAGGCAGGGAGGTTAGCGAGTCTGCCATAAATGGATCAACAGATGCATTGGTATGAAGGTATCCTTGTCCGTCGAGCAGGTCAAAGGTTGCCACACCAATGCTTGGCGGATTCATGCCGTAAGTTTGGTTCATGTCAACTGGACCAGTATGCCATAGCGTGGTGTCTGGAATGCTACCCTGCTCGGCAAAGTCATCAAAAAAAGGAAGGCTCAGCGTAGAGGCTCCTCGTGTTACGAGCTTGGTCATTGGCTTTCCAGAATGTCTCAACGAAGGACGTTCGCTAAGCCCAATCAACACTTCCTGCCCCAAGCAACTCAGGCTAATGGTGAGGATTATTATGGCAAAAAACGCTTTTTTCACAGTTCGTATTTAAATGTAAAAGAAGAACCTTCATTTTGTTAAAAGGTGGGCAAGGGGTTACTCTTCGTCAACTTCAGTTGAATCATGTTCAACTGGCTTGGTGATCGTAGAGGGTACAGGGATTCTGGATGTGTTGATTGTAAGCCAAATGTTTACCCTTGAGCCAAACCTGTAGCCGGGATTAGACGTTGGTGCTGGATACTGGTTGTAAACCTTGGCATTGATGGAGTCTGCATAGGTTTTTACCGTTTCATCATATCTAATCTCGCCCACGTTGAGTGATGATTCAAATATTCTGCTCTGTGCCTCATCGGCAGAAAGTCCTGCTAAGATTGGTATACCAGTTTGTGGATTGCTGATTCCCAACCCAAGTACAAGTTCAACTTTTGATCCTCGAGGAACCCTAGTCCCTGGAGCAACAGAAACACCTTTAATCTTTTGAGCAAGAACGTTATTTGCAGCAATATCGGGTGCATATGAAAGCTTAGCAATTTTAAGACCCTGTTGATCGAGCATCGCCTTGGCTTGCCTGTTCGAGAGGTCTATAAGGTTAGGCATTGGCACCATAATTGGAATTACGGCATTAATGGTAAGAAATATTCTTCGACCGGATTTTACATCTGTGTTAGGTTTTGGAATTTGGTCTACAATGACACCCCTACTTCGTGAATCGATATAGACAGAATCTGAAACGTCGAGTCGGAGATCACCTCTATTGGGAGTTTTTAACGCTTCATTTATAGTTAGTCCCGCGAAATTGGGTACGGTGTAAGTAACGCCATGGCGGGTGAAGATATTGAGGGCAAGCATGGTGAGCAGCAGCAGCAGCAGAAAGCCAGCGAAGGCATAGAGAACATTCCTAACATAGAAGTTATCTAGTGCAGCTTTCCCAGATCTAACGAGGAACTCCTTTATTTGCATGATGATTTTTTGTTTGAAAACGACAATTTGGTGAAAAAATTTTAAATGGACTTGTAATAGCTATTTCGTTCAACCGGAATTTTTCCAGCTTGTTCAATAAATGTTCTTGTTTCCGACACTGTAAATGGTGTAAACACTTTGCCATCTTTTGAAGTGCTGTAAATTCTGGCTGGGTTTTCTGCAATTCCACTCAGGTCGCTAATACCAAAGTTAAACGATAGTTGGGTCGCTTCTTTACCAATCATTGGCCAGTAAACTACCAGATGATCGATGTTGTCGAGAAAGATACGTGCTACGGCAAAATTGCGTAAGTCCTCTACCAGAGGCACTTCGCCAAGTGAAGCGAGATTGCTGTTCTCTTTTTTGTACTTTAATGGGATAAAACTCAGAAATCCAGTTGTTCTATCCTGAAGCAACCGGAGTTCGTTAAGATGTTCAATCCGGTGTTTGTAGCTTTCTATATGGCCGTAAAGCATGGATGCATTGGTTTTAATGCCAAGAGAATGAGCCATCTCATGAATATTTAGCCATTCATCTCCAGTAAGTTTCTCTGGACCCAATTTTTCTCTCACCTCCGGATGAAATATTTCGGCACCACCCCCAGTAAGTGAGTTTATTCCAACCGAATGAAGCTTCTTAAATACTTGCTGCATGTTCATCCTTCCTTTTTTAGCAACAAAGTGGAGGTCGGTAGCCGAAAAGGCCTTGATGTGTATTTTGGGAAAAATCCGTCGGATCATTTCTACCACTGCTACGTAGTGATCGAGGTTATGGTCGGGGTGGCATGCTCCAGAAATCACCACCTCGGTAATTCCTTTATCTCCATTGCGGTGGAGAATCTCGGCCAATTCCTTCAAAGTGAGATTCCACGATTCCTCGTCTTTGTCCTTTTTGTATACAGAGCAAAAAGGGCAGCTGTAATAGCAAATATTGGTTAGTTCAACGTGTAGACTGGTGTTATAAAAAACTTTGCCTCCATTTTTCTGCTGATTAATAGAATCGGCAAGGTAGGCGAGTAGGCCAAGTGGCGCACTTTGGTAAAGTGCAAGTCCATCCTCCGGTGTAATTCGCTTACCCAACAAAACCTTAGACGATATCAGCCTCAATGCAGGGGGGATAAGCTGATCGTTTTTGTAGAAGTCGAATAGGTTGAGATTCATGGCTGCCAATTCAAGTTTAGAAGAATTGCAGGCTAAAGATACAATTTTAACCCGAAGGATGGCCGATATTGCTGGGCCTTGAGAGGACAAAAAAAAAGTAAAGGAGCTTCCTTTACTTTCACAGTATTGTAGAGTTTTATTAAGCCTTATGCTTTGTCTCGTCAGAAACAGAAAGTTTTTTTCTTCCTTTTGCTCTTCTTGCGGCAAGCACTCTTCTACCATTATGGGTAGCCATCCGCTCTCTAAAACCGTGCTTGTTCCTTCTTTTCCTATTCGATGGTTGATAAGTCCTTTTCATTGGGGGTAATGTTTTTCTATCGTTTAACTCTGTTTTTTCCTATTTCGGGTTCGCAAAGGTAAACTTTTTTTCTTTTTTGCAAAAAACTTTTTGTGATTAATGTACAAAGTTAATGAATGCAAATGGCTATCGTTGAATGTAAACCACCTTCTTCGTTTCAAAGAAGGGATCATCAAAGATTTGGTAAATATCAATTATTTCATGGGAGGTCTTTATTTCCTTGAGTTCGGCACGTAAATCACCTCCTTTTAAGTAGAGAATACCGTTTGGAAGAGCGCATTTACCTCCTGGCATGATGAGTTTCCAAACCCAACTTTTAAATTCCGCCATAGGAGCAACTGCCCGGCTAACCACAAAGTCAACCTTTTCTTTTAGTTCCTCGGCTCGTCCTCGTATAGCTACTGCGTTTGTAAGCCCCAATTGCTGAATTACATCATCAACAACAGTAATCTTCTTTGCAATAGAATCGATAAGGGTGAAGTGGCTATCGGGAAACATTATGGCCAGGGGAATACCTGGAAATCCTCCTCCTGTTCCAACATCTAAAATTTTGGTGCCAGCCGAAAAGGTTACAACCTTGGCAATGGCAAGTGAATGAAGGACATGCCGTATATACAAAAATTCAAAATCTTTTCTGGATATGAGATTAATCTTTGAGTTCCAATCGAGGTAAAGGGGCCAAAGCTGCCGAAGTCGATCTTGTTGCCATGGGGTAAGATCGGGAAAATAGCGAAGTATTTCTTCCATTTTAACGTTTGTGCTGGCTGTTTTTTAAGATATTGTATAGGAGCTCACGAGCCCTAAAAAGTTGTGCCTTAACGGTACCAAGTGGAAGATCAAGTTCGTCGGCTATCTCTTCATAGGAATATTCCTTAAAGTAACGAAGCTCGATAAGAGTTCGGTATCGGGGCTTAAGCTTTGCCACTAACCCTTGCACCAGAATAACATTTTGTTCCTTAATTAGAGTTTCTTCGGGATCAAGGGTGTTGCTCTGAATGGTGGTGGGCATTTGTATCGGATTGTCGGCGTCTTGTGGGTGGTCGATGCTGATGAGGTTAGCCTTTTTTTTCCGAATAAAGTCGATACAATTGTTGGTGGCAATCTTAAAAAGCCACGTGCTGAATGCGTAGCTTGGGGTGTACTGGTGGAGATTCTTAAACGCCTTTCCAAAGGCTTCTATGGTAAGATCCTCAGCGTCACTTTTGTTGTTTACCATTTTTAGCAACAGGAAGTAAATGGCATCCTTATACCGGTCCATAAGATCAGCATAGGCGCGCTGGTTGCCGTCTATTGCTTGCCTTACAAGTTCATAGTCGTACCTTGCTTTTTCTGAAAGATTCGACGTTAATTCCATTTTGGGCTAAGGGTTTTCTTAATACCAAGAAACGCATAAAGAAATGGCGAAATTACATCATATATGAGCGAATATAAGAATAAATTTTTTTCCATCAATCGATTTTGCGCCATTTTAATTATTGTAGCCTGAATAATAGTGCGTAGAAGAAATGCTCCAAGCCCAATCCAGTATAGCGGAAACGGCAAGGTAAGTAACAAAACGAAGAGGGTATAGAAGGCAACACGGGAAATAGGTTCGGCCCATAGCAAAAACCTTGTTCCCTTTCTGTAGTGCTGTGCTGTGGTAGAATGGCGTAGCTTTTGCCAAACCCAAGCTCCGAACGAACGTACCTGCTCACTTTGCATCACGGTGCCTGGCCTGTATTCAACCAGTGTATTCTTCTTGGTTGCAACCTCATGAACAAAGAGGTCGTCATCGCCAGAAATTAGTTTATAGTGGGAAGCAAAGCCTTTATTGTTGAAAAAGGTAGCCTTTCGGTAGGCTAAATTTCGCCCAACGCCCATGTAGGGCATTCCTGCAAGCGCAAAGCTGAGGTAGTTAAGTCCAATAAAAAAGGTGTCACACCGGATAATTTTATCTAGATATCCTCCTTGTGGCTTGTATCCACCATATCCTAAAACAACATCGCAGGAAAGTATGAAATTCTCCTGCATGTGACTTAACCAGTACTTGCTGGTGGTAGAACAGTCGGCATCCGTTAGTAGCACAAGTTCGTGTTTGGCGGCTTTAATCCCAATGGTTAAGGCCAATTTTTTTCCGTGGCTGAACTTGTCGTCGGGTTTTATGGTAGTAATTTTAAGATTTTTATACTGCTGTGCAAATACCTTGAGAATATCGGCTGTTCCATCCTCCGAACAATCGTCCACAACAACAACTTCAAAATCGGGATAACTTTGTTCCAGAATTCCGGGCAGGTTTGCCTTTAGGTTTTGTTCTTCGTTTCGAGCGCAAATGATTATGCTTACTGGATTCTGGTCAGGTAGGGAGTGTTTTGGATGCCGTTTCTTTGCTACCCTAACGTAGAAGAAAAGGTAGAAGAAGAGTTGGAGTAAGAGGGACAGAAGTAAAGCGCTAAGAATAACCAGCTGGTATATAGGTAGTTGCAAAAAAAAATCTTTCACTTGTGAAACTTTAAAGGTTACAGCAATTTTATTAAAGTTTTTCGGCATTACCAAGGATAGTTTGGTGATATAGCATACTATCTTAGGTTCATCGTAAAATAAGTATCTTTGCGCCTTTAAAATTTTTTTTGAATGAAATTCACCCTTCTCAAAACAGACGCGGAAAGCAAGGCTCGCCGGGGCCGTATTGAAACAGACCATGGTATTATTGAAACCCCTATCTTTATGCCAGTGGGTACTGCTGGTAGCGTAAAAGGCGTGCTTCCCCGCGATTTAAAGGAGGAGGTAAAGGCCGAAATTATTCTTGGGAACACCTACCATCTCTATTTGAGGCCCGGCTTGGATATTCTGCAGCGTGCAGGTGGGCTGCACAAGTTCATTTCTTGGGATAGACCAATCCTAACCGATAGCGGTGGCTTTCAGGTTTTTTCTCTTGCCCAGAACCGAAAGTTGAACTTTAAGGGTTGTGAATTTCGATCGCATATCGATGGTTCTAAGCATCTCTTTACCCCTGAGAGTGTGGTGGATATTCAGCGAACCATTGGTGCGGATATTATGATGGCTTTTGACGAGTGTCCTCCCGGAACGGCTGACTTCGCCTATGCGGCTAAGTCGCTGGATATAACCCAGCAATGGCTGGAGCGCGGAATAAAGCAGTTTGATTCCACTGACCCTCATTACGGTTATTCACAAACTTTTTTTCCCATTGTTCAGGGTTGCGTTTATCCGGAACTCCGGCGAAAGGCCGCTGAATATGCAGCCAGCTTCTATCGCGAAGGATATGCAATTGGAGGACTTTCTGTTGGAGAGCCAGAGGAGGTGATGTACGAAATGATTGAGGTTGTCGAGCCAATTCTTCCGAGCGACAGACCGCGCTACCTTATGGGCGTTGGAACACCTGCAAATATTCTGGAGGCTATTGCCCGGGGGGTTGATATGTTCGATTGCGTGATGCCTACCCGAAACGGAAGAAATGGAATGCTCTTTACTAGAGAGGGAATAATTAATATTAGAAATTTACGATGGAAGGACGATTTCTCCCCGCTTGATGTGGCAATGGATACCTATGTTGACACCACATTCTCAAAAGCATACCTCCGGCATCTATTTATCGCGAACGAAATGTTAGGGGCGCAGCTTGCTAGTATACACAATCTTTCTTTTTATCTTTGGCTGGTCAATGAGGCCCGAACAAAAATTGAAGAGGGCACTTTTCTTCCATGGAAGAACACAATGGTTAAAAAACTAACAACTCGGCTATGAGAACACCTGGCTTGAAAATACTCGACAGGTATATTATACGTAAGTTTATTGGCACTTTCTTCTATGCCATATTGTTAATAATCTGCATAGCAGTAATCTTTGACTTGGCAGAAAAGATAGACGACTTTATGGAAAAGCAGGCTCCATTGAGGGCCATTATTTTCGACTACTACCTTAACTTTATTCCCTACTTCGTAAATCTATTTAGCGCGCTATTTACCTTCATTGCCGTAATCTTCTTTACCTCACGTATGGCCTACAATATGGAAATTGTGGCCATCCTTTCCAGCGGTGTAAGCTTTCGGAGGCTAATGTATCCTTACTTTGTGTCGGCCACCATTATTGCAGTAATGAACTTGGTGCTTAACCTGTTCGTAATTCCGCCCGCGAACAAGGTCAAGATTGATTTTGAAAACTTGTACGTTAAGAATACTTATGTAAACGTCAATCAGGACATTCATAGGCAGATTCATCCGGGTACCTACTTATACATGCAATCCTTTAGTACCCAAAACCAGATTGCTTACAAGTTTTCGTTGGAGACTTTTAAAGATGGTGCACTAAAGTCGAAGCTCATTAGCGATTACGCTAGGTGGGATACCATCAAACATGAATGGGCCATGTACAACTACTATCAGCGCAATATTACCGATAGTGGGGAGGTAATATCTTCAGGTTGGGAAAAGGATACTGTACTTAACGTTACGGGGAAAGATTTTTCTCAGCGTTCGGATGAGATTGAAGCCATGAACTACTTTCAACTAAACGACTACATTAAAAAACAGAAGATGCAGGGTGCCGATAACCTGGAGGCGATTTATGTGGAGAAGTATCGACGGTTTGCCGACCCTTTTTCAACGTTTATCCTTACCCTCATTGGTGTTTCACTGTCATCGCGTAAGGTTAGAGGTGGCATTGGCCTGCATATTGGGATTGGCTTGGGAATTAGCTTCTCCTACATTTTATTCATGCGCTTTTCCCAGATGTTTGCCATTGGTGGCATGCTTAATCCATTGCTAGCCGTTTGGATCCCTAATGTACTCTTCTTGGCTATAGGCCTGGTGCTGTATAGGTTAGCTCCAAAGTAGGCTTAAAACCCTACCGTATATCCCAGAATGATTTATTGTGGTTGATATACAATGTGTTATTACTTTTTTTGTGTATTCTAAGCACCTTTTTTTCTAAATTTGAGTGCTATTTCGTAACCTTGTCAAATAGATTTAACTTGTCATAAAAATGGCTTTAATGGCAAGTAAGTATTAACCAATACATTCTTTTATGCCAGTTAATAAAAAAATTCTCGAGCTTAAGAAGAAGAAGGAGGAGATGCTTCAAGGCGGTGGTGAAAAGGCAATTGCTAAGCAAGTTGCCATGGGGAAAATGACCGCCCGTGAGAGAGTCCTAACCCTGCTGGATGAGGATTCCTTTCATGAGTATGACCTCTTTGTTGAGCACGAGGCCCGCGATTTTGGTATGGATGGTAAGGTGCTTGCTGGAGATGGTGTAATTATTGGTACCGGCAATATTTACGGCGCACCAGTAGCTATTTTCGCACAAGATTTTACCGTTGCAGGAGGTTCATTGGGCTTAATGCACGCTCGAAAAATCTCCAAGATTATGGACTATGCGCTAACCATGCGCATTCCGCTCATTGGAATTAACGATTCCGGCGGTGCCCGTATTCAGGAGGGTGTAAACTCCCTTGCTGGCTATGGCGATATTTTCTTTAGAAATACCGTTGCAAGTGGTGTTATCCCTCAAATTTCTGTTATACTCGGGCCTTGTGCCGGCGGGGCAGTTTATTCACCCGCTCTCACCGATTTTGTTTTTGTGGTGGAGAATATTTCCAAAATGTTTATCACTGGGCCAGAGGTTATTAAAACTGTTTTGGGTGAAGAAATTTCTATGGAGGAACTCGGTGGTGCCCGCGTACATTGCGAGATAACAGGAAATGCTCACTTCTATGCTACCAGCGAGGCGGATTGCTTCGAGCAGATTAAGCGCCTAGTAACTTTTATCCCATGGAATAATAGCAGAAAGGCACTTCGTTTTGAACCGAAGGAACCCAAAAAGGAATATAACATCAGCGAGATAGTTCCAGATAATCCATCAACCCCCTACGACGTTCGTGACGTAATCCGCGCCCTGGTGGATGACTCTGATTTCTTTGAAGTCATGGAGCTCTTTGCACCTAATATCGTTATTGGATTTGGCCGATTGAACGGAGATACCATTGGGTTTGTAGCAAATCAACCGCTTTACTTAGCCGGAGTACTCGATTGTGACTCCTCCGATAAGGCTGCTCGTTTTATTCGCTTCTGCGATGCGTTTAATATTCCCATTGTTACGCTTGAAGATCTTCCAGGATACCTTCCAGGAGCTGATCAGGAGCATGCCGGTGTAATTCGCCATGGAGCAAAGCTGCTCTATGCCTTTAGCGAGGCTACCGTTCCAAAAATTACAGTTATTCTCCGGAAGGCCTATGGTGGTGGTTACATTGCCATGAACTCTCGCCATTTGCGTGCTGATTTTGTTTTTGCTTGGCCGGGCGCCGAAATTGCTGTTATGGGCCCAGAAGGCGCTGCAAACATCATTTTCCGTAAGGAAATAATGGAAGCTGAAGATCCTGAAAAGATGCGCAAGCAAAAGATACAGGAATACAAGGATAAATTTGCCAACCCTTATGTTGCTGCTGCAAGGGGATACATCGATTCTGTAATCGAACCGGAGGAAACACGACACTTCTTGCTGCACTCTATTGAAGTTGCTGTTAATAAGGTTGTGAATAGGCCAGACAAGAAGCACGGAATTCCTCCATTTTAATCGTAGCCCAATGGAAAAGAAAAATAGTAAATTCGCTGTTCCGTGTGCCGGACCAGAAGAAACTGCCTCGGCTGCAAAGTGCAAAACACTGGTGGTACAGGGAACCAAGTATAAAACATTTCTAATCCCGAAATACGAGAATAGAAAGCAGTGGGTTAGGTTAAACCCCAAGGAGATAAAATCGTTTATTCCTGGAACTGTATTACAAATTTTTGTAAAGGTGGGCCAAAGGGTAAAAGTTGATGAACCTCTTTTAGTTTACGATGCAATGAAAATGCATAATAAACTGAAAGCACCTATGGATGGAACCATTAAATCTATTCTAGTAAAGGTTAATGATCGATTTCCGAAGGGCACCTTGCTGGTGGAGTTCGAGTAGAATATTACAAGTTCTAATTTTTTACCCCTGACTAGGTTTTCCTTTTCAGGGGTATTTTTACAATATATAGCGATAGATATCGTAAGTCGGAAAATGACTTTCGAGTTTTGGTGGTTCTTGGCGGAATAGCCCAAAAACGGTTGAGCCGCTACCTGTCATTGCAGAGTAAGTTGCCCCGTGTGAGAGCATTTCTTCCTTTATTTTACCAATGGCGGGATGTATTTGAAATACCGTTTCCTCAAAATCATTGGTGATTGTTTTTTGCCACGTTTCAATAGGTTCGAGAACCAGCTTCGATAGGTTATTAGTGGTTTTTTGGGGGGATATTCCAGCATAAGCTTGACTAGTATTTACGTGCATTCTAGGATTAATCAATACCAAAAACAGGTTGTCGAGGTTTAGGTTAATGGGTTGCAACACTTCACCTCTAGAGGTGGCTAAGCTGGTTGTATTATCAATAAAGAAGGCACAATCGCTACCAATACGGCCGGCCATATCGACGAGCTTGCGGTGCGATAGCGTGGGGCTGAACATGGAGGCAAGAAGTTTCAGCGTAAAGGCAGCATCGCTCGACCCACCTCCGAGGCCAGCTCCGGAGGGGATAACCTTGTGCAGGTGTATGGCAACGTTTGGGCACCCAACCTCATCCTGAAATAGAGCAAAGGCTTTCATGCATAGGTTATCCTTTGTATTACCATCAAGGGTAAGTCCGCTAACGGAAAACCGAGATGTGGAACTTGTTGGAATTATCTCCAGCATATCGCACATTGGAACTGGTATAAAGATGGTTTCGATATTGTGAAAACCGTCTGAGCGCTTCTCAATTACCCTGAGTCCCAGGTTGATCTTTGCGTTGGGGAAGGTGAGCATCTTCTTTTTGTTCAAAAGTAACACTTTGAGACCAAATATTCAACGTGTTGCATCTTGCAAAAAAAATTGAAGGTTAAAAGTTGCTGAATTAACTTTCGGTGATATTAGTTAACTTTTTTTAAAAATAATTCTCTCTTCTTGATTGTAACTTGCGGCAATTCAGGTAGAGACAGCTAGGTATGGCAACCTGTTTTACAATCTTGTTCAACTTTTGTAGTGCTATATTTAAAACGTTTGCGGCTTGACTTCGGCCTTCGTTTTTTGTATCTTTAGGGGGCCAAATTAATACTGCGATTATCAGAAGAAATATAACCGATTAACCTTACAGTCCATGAAAAATGTACCATTCTCACTTCAACCCGAAGAAGTGTTGGCGGTGTCTTCACTGCTGAGTAAACGTCTTGAGCGGGATAAAGAGGACTTTTACAGATTTTCTGATTGCTTTAATAAGGATTTCCTCCACCAGTTGAGTGGTAGTATTGAGGCCGCAAAGCTAATGGAAGATACTGAGCCCCTTAGAGAGCGTTTAAGGCAGCTGCAGGCTGAAACACACCTGCAGATGAACAAACTTCAAACTCTGGTTGATGAGTTTCATCAACATCTTGAAGAGAAGGAGAAGGACATGGTTAATTACCTAGACATTAGCTTGCTGAGTTCAAGCATTGCCCAAAACAAGGTTGATGTGACCATAACAATGCTCCGTAGGATGTTGCGCCGTATCGATATGCTTCCGGTTGTTTCTCCTAGCATGAAAAAATATGCTAGCGAGATCAGCACGAACTTTGCTGATATCTCCTTCCTATTAAATGAAAAGGTAAAGTTCACCCATCAGCAAGAAGGTGCACTAAGAGATAATTCAGAGTTAATGAGAACGCTTTGGCGGATGGTGGAGAGCATTTCCAATGCCGGATTGCTCATTTATCGCCGCACCAATCCCAACAAAGCGCGTGAGTACTCTCTTGCAGAGTTGAAAAATAATGTTGGAATAGTATCAAGTTACTGATTCATTTTGCTTTGTTCTTTTTTGTTGATTATTTATGGCTGTTTTTACGAACAGCCATTTTTTTCTTCTTAAAAAAGGATTAATCTTTTTACCTTCGCAAGTAAGGCAAAATGAGATGGCAGTAAAAGGAAACAACAGAAAACCAAGGTTAAGCGGCGAAGGTGAAGCTAAAATGATGGCCTTCGAAATGGGAAAAGTTCCACCTCAGGCGATTGATCTGGAGGAGGCGGTGCTTGGAGCAATCATGCTCGAACGCGATGCGGTTATTACCGTAATGGATGTTCTAAAGCCAGAAAGCTTTTACAAAGACGCTCACCAAAAGATTTTTCAGGCGGTGGCAGACTTGTCAACAAGGCTTGAGCCCATTGACCTTTACACAGTAACTGAGGAACTTCGTAAGAAAGGAGACCTTGATGAGGTTGGTGGTCCGGTGTATATAGCCCAACTTACCTCAAAGATTGGCTCTGCGGCCCACATCGATTTTCATGCAAAAATTATTGCCCAGAAATTTATTCAGCGGGAGTTAATACGAATCTCCTCCGAGATTCAAAAGCGATCATTTGATGATGGACCGGACGTAAGTGATTTGCTCGATTTTGCCGAGATGGAGCTTTTTAGGCTCGCCGAGGGAAATATTAAACGTGAGGCAGCCCAGATAAATATTGTGGTAAAGGAAGCACTTCGTCAGCTTGAGGAGGCCTCCAAACGGGAAGATGGACTTAGTGGTGTTCCGGCAGGCTTTTCCGAGCTTGACCGAATGACCAATGGATGGCAAAATTCAGACTTGGTAATTATTGCCGCTCGTCCATCCATGGGTAAAACCGCCTTTGTGCTCAGCATGACTCGCAATATGGCGGTTAATCATAAGCGAGGCGTGGCTTTCTTCTCTCTCGAAATGGCTTCGGTTCAGCTGGTCAACCGTTTAATTGTTGCCGAATCGGGCATCTCTTCTGAAAAAATCCGGTCTGGTAGGTTAGATCCACATGAATGGACACAGCTAGAGGTCAAGATTCGAGACTTAGTGGAGGCTCCAATTTTCATCGACGATACTCCATCACTCTCCATCTACGATTTCCGGGCTAAATGTAGAAGGCTCAAGGCACAACACGATATTGGCATTGTGATAATTGATTACCTGCAGCTGATGACCGGCCCTGCGGAGACCAAGGGAAACAGGGAGCAAGAAGTTTCTACTATCTCACGCTCACTTAAGGCTATTGCCAAGGAGTTAAACATTCCTATTATTGCCCTGTCGCAGCTGAACCGTTCCGTGGAAACGCGTACAGGATCTAAAAGGCCTCAGCTGTCCGACCTCCGCGAATCGGGAGCCATTGAGCAGGATGCCGACATGGTGCTGTTTATTCACCGCCCAGAGTACTACGGATTTACCGAGGATGAAAACGGTAATTCACTCATTGGACTTGCCGAAATTATTGTTGCTAAACATCGTAATGGTGCTGTGGGCGATGTTCAGCTGCGCTTCCTCAAGGAGCAGGCCCGTTTTACGGATATTGAAAATTTTAACCTGACACCGTACTCCGCTGCACTTGATGCCGGAACGGTTACTCCTGCACCGGCAAATTCCGGCAAGGCACTTACCTTTGGGTCAAAAATGAATGACGACCATTCTGCATTTGGAGGTGAGTTTAACTTGGGCACCAACACTGGGTTCGATAATGAAACACCCTTTTAACCTTGATATGGTTGAGGTTGTGGTTAAAACAACTTGACAAGCTCGCGCAGTTCAGCAATCTCCCACGTTGTAGGTTGGTTGTGTTCAAGTTTGGTGGGGTTGAAAAAGACTTGCTTCATACCAATGCTTCGAGCACCGAGAATATCGGTTTCGAGGTCGTCACCTACCATGATGCTCTGCTTTACCGTGGCCCCAGCTTTTGCTAACGCATAGTTGAACACCTGTGGAGCTGGCTTTTGAAAGCCTGCTTCTTCGGATGTGACCACATGCGAAAAGAAGGGTTCTAGACCGGAACGGTTTATCTTCACAAACTGAACCTCCGAAAAGCCATTGGTGATAATGTGCAGAGAATATCGTTTTTTGAGGTATTGAAGGGTATCTAACGTGAAAGGGAGAAGGTTGGTTTTTAACGGACTTTGGAAAATATATTCATCATCAACCTGTTGAGCCAGAGTCTCATTTTTGATACCTATCTCGTTTAGAGTAAGATGAAAGCGTTTCCAGCGTAGAACCTCTTTTTTGATTGCGCCCTTCCGGTATTCGCTCCACAACCGGTTGTTGTGCTTGTGGTAAATTCGGGTAAACTCTTCAGCTGAAACATCGGTTTGAGAAGCAATTTGCAGGTTGAATACCTCTGTCAACGTTTGGTTCGAATTTGTTTCAAAATCCCAAAGCGTTCTATCAAGATCAAAAAATATATGCTTGATATTCAGTCTGTTTATGAACTTTGTGATCACTATTTTCAATTTTAATTGGCAAAGGTAAGTACTTTACCAATTCTTTTATCGATAATGGTTAAATTTGCACGTTACAGAAAATTAAGAATAAGTAAAGCGTATGGCAGAAAAATTTTCCGATTTTGGCTTTATTAATGAAGTTCAGGTAGCGCTGGACTCCATAGGATTTGAGCAGCCAACACCCATTCAGCAGCAGGCAATACCTGTGATTCAACAAGGTCATGATTTGATTGCCTGTGCACAAACTGGTACCGGAAAAACTTTAGCTTTTGTTCTTCCCATACTCGACAAGCTATCGCGCAGACCTGGTGGTTCCAAGGGCGTTAATACACTTATTTTAGTTCCAACAAGGGAATTAGCTGTTCAGATCGACATGCAGCTGGAGGGCTTTAGCTACTTCTGCCCAGTTTCATCGCTAGCTGTTTATGGCGGCGGTGATGGTTCTGTTTGGGAGCAGCAGCGCAGTGGCCTTAGCGGTGGTGCCGATCTTGTTGTGGCAACTCCGGGGCGTATCCTAGCCCATATGGCGTTTTCGTATGTTGACTTCTCTAACTTGGAATATCTCATTTTGGACGAGGCCGATAGAATGCTTGACATGGGCTTTCACGATGATATAATGGCCGTGGTGAAGCAGCTGCCAGTGAAAAGGCAAACACTCCTTTTTTCTGCTACCATGCCCGATAAAATTCGTAAGCTGGCAAAGAAGATTCTCCAGAAACCGGAAGAGATTAATATCTCGGTTTCTAAGCCCTCTGAGAATGTGCTTCAGGCATGCTACATGGTGGAGGATTCTCGTAAACCAGCCTTAGTTAAGCGACTGCTAGCCGATAAAAAGGAGATAAAAAGTGTGATTATCTTTTGCTCCACCAAGAGCAAGGTTCGGCTGTTGGACAGGGAGCTGCGCTCGCTTGGGTTAAGCGCAAAGGCTATTCACTCCGATTTGGAACAAAATGAGAGGGAGGAAGTGCTTCGTCAGTTTAGGAGCCGTAATTTCCAGCTGATGGTGGCTACCGATATCATTTCTCGCGGCATCGATATTGATCAAATTGACCTTGTGGTTAACTATGATGTTCCACACGATGCAGAGGACTATGTTCACCGTATTGGAAGAACTGCCAGGGCCGAGGCTGATGGTGTTGCCATTACGCTGGTGACAAAGGCGGAGCTGAGAAACTTTAAAAAGATAGAATCATTTCTGGGGCAAAGTATTTTCCAAATACCGCTGCCAACTGATTTGTAACACCTACTATTTATCCATTGTTGTGCGGCAAAATCTTTACTTTTTTGCCGCTTTTATTTTTCAATAGTGCGAGAACCTCAAAGGCTATTTTGAATTAATCGCTTTCTTCCTCTCCCTCGCTATCATCTACAGCCTCCTCACGTTTAGGCTTACCAGCAACCACCATTACAATTTCTCCCTTTGGTGCTTTCTTTTGAAAGTGCTCGGCAAGTTCGGAAAGGGTGCCTCTTACAGTTTCTTCATGAATCTTGGTTAGTTCCCTTGAAACCGATGCTTTTCGATTACTACCAAAAAACTCTGCTAGCTGGGTGAGACTTTTTACCAAGCGAAAGGGCGATTCATAAAAGACCATCGTTCGCTCTTCGTCAATAAGGCTCTCCATTCGCTTGTTGCGCCCTTTTTTTTGTGGAAGGAAGCCTTCGAACGTAAATCTATCACATGGCAATCCGGAGTTTACAAGTGCTGGGACAAAGGCGGTGGCACCTGGAAGGCATTCAACCTCTATTCCCTGCTCCAAACAGGTGCGAACGAGCAAAAAGCCTGGATCTGAAATGCCTGGTGTTCCGGCATCGGAAATAAGGGCAACGGTTTCACCCGCGGCTATTCTTGAGGCAACATACTCAGCAGTTTTGTGCTCGTTAAACTTGTGGTGCGAGTGCATCTTGGCCTCAATGCCAAAATGCTTCAGCAAATGGCCGGAGGTTCTCGTATCCTCGGCCAGCACGAGACTTGCCTCTTTAAGAATACGCAGTGCTCTTAGGGTGATATCCTCCAAATTCCCAATGGGAGTTGGAATTAGTATAAGTTTCGACATGGTTATGGTTGGATAATAAATCGACGCTGGAGGAGTTCAATGAGCTTGATAACGGTTTGATCGTTAGCTTGCCAGTCGAAGTTATCGCCAACATAGATGAGTGCTTCCTCAATGGTGTTCATGCTATTGAGGTCATGAATGGTATCCTGAAATCGCTGGCTATCGCCGCCAAACAGTTCGCGCGTAAACAGGAACTTATCGTTGATACCAATGGCCTTGTTCAAATCTTTGATAGGCTTGGATTGCATCATGGAGGCTACATCGTGCTTTTCGGTATTTTCAGCAAGAAACTCATTTAGAAATCGCTTCCCAGAGCGCAGCTTTTCTCCAAGTGTTTCGGTAGGCTTTACTGCCTTATCCTCAACTTTCGCTGGAGGAGTTGGATTGACTCTTGAATCAGATTTCGTTACTCTTTTTTCTGAACCAGAGGAAGGAATCTGCTTTGGTCGTATGTTTTCAATCTCGTTAATCGTCTCTTTGGCGGGATTGTTATTTACATCAACATTTGGAATGAAGATTGTTTCCGTAGGTCGACTAGGAGTGGAGGCAATATTTTGGTTGATATTGGCCTTTTCTTCAGTGCTTACTGTGGGTTCAGAAATAATTTTATTGTTCTGGAAAAGCAAAAAATCATATGCGTTTCGCAGTTTCTCTAGAAGAATTGCTTGCTCAATGGCGGGCTGTTTGCCCGACTCTTCCATCTTGCGGGCAAGCAGAATAGCCTTCTCCAGCTCCTCAATCAAGGTTGTTAAGTACGAATTGTGGCTCATCTGCATTTTTTTTAGTTGGCTTGTTGTTAGAAAATTTACTTTTGTAAAAGTAAATAATCTGCCTAAACTCTGGGGAATGTTTTTAGAAAATTCAATTACTGAAGGAGCGAAGAGGGGTTGGATCGAAGTTATCTGTGGCTCAATGTTTAGTGGGAAAACAGAGGAACTAATTCGAAGACTTAAGCGAGCAAAGTTTGCAAATCAACGGGTTGAAATATTTAAGCCCCAGATAGATACGCGCTATTCGGAGGCGGAGGTGGTGTCGCACGATGCTAACTCGATTCTTTCCACTCCGGTAACCTCATCGCGTAATATTTCGCTCATGGTTTCAGAGGTTGATGTTGTGGGAATCGACGAAGCGCAGTTTTTTGATGCTGGGCTGGTTGAGGTTTGCAATCAGCTGGCAGACCAAGGCATTCGCGTTATTGTGGCTGGGCTTGACATGGACTTTAGAGGAATGCCCTTTGGCCCAATGCCAGCAATTATTGCAACGGCAGAGTATGTTACAAAAGTTCATGCCATCTGTATGCAGTGTGGTAATTTGGCTCAGTTTTCTCATAGGAAAACAATGGCCGACAAGCTCGTTGTACTTGGTGAAAAGGATATATACGAACCATTATGTAGGAGCTGTTTTATTAAGGCCACCGCAAAACAAAAATAGAATAGAGCTACATGGAATTGACACGTATCATAGAAGTTGCTGAAGCAATTAATGGCACACTGCAGGGCGATGTCAATACTACAGTTGACAACATTACCATCGACAGCCGTACAATAAGTTCGGCAAAACATACACTCTTTTTTGCCATAAAAGGAAGCCGCCACAATGGTCACCAGTTCATTCATTCACTATATGATTTGGGTGTGCGTGCTTTTGTGGTATCGGATGTCCCAAAGGATATAACTCAAATGGACGGCGCTTCGTTTATAGTGGTGCACAATACTTTACTGGCACTTCAGCGGTTGGCAATTTGGCATAGAAGCAAGTTTAATATCCCTGTTGTTGGAATTACCGGAAGCAATGGAAAAACCATTGTAAAGGAGTGGCTTTATCAGCTGCTACACCAAAAAGTGCACGTGGTTCGAAGCCCAAGAAGCTACAACAGCCAGGTGGGAGTTCCGCTATCTGTCCTTTTAATTGAGGAGGGAACGGAGTTGGCAATATTTGAGGCTGGTATTTCCCTGTCAGGTGAAATGGCTTTGCTCCAGCCGATTATCAATCCCACTATTGGCATATTCACCAACCTTGGTCAGGCGCATCAGGAAAATTTTTCCACTTTGGAGGAGAAGGTGCGCGAGAAGTTGACCCTATTCAAAAATTCCGATGTCTTAATCTGCTCTGCAGATCAGGAAGAGGTTATGCGCATAGCCATTAAAGAGGCTGCTGTCAATGGGTATCGTCTCTTCACCTGGTCCTCTAATGGGGCTTCTGCTGATGTTGGGGTTTCTCGCAAATCTTCGGGCAAAGGGTCTACGCTTGAAGTAGTGTATAAGCAAAAGCAACTTCATATTGATCTCCCTTTTCGTGATGCTGCATCGGTGGAAAATGCCATTCATTGCCTATCGCTTCTTCTTTACCTTGGGCATACCGATTTGATATTGTCGGGTGCTTTAATGGCACTAGCGCCAGTGGCTATGCGCATGGAGCTAAAGGAGGCCGTTAATGGAAGCACGCTCATCAACGACAGTTATAACTCAGATATAAACTCACTGACAATAGCTCTCGATTTTTTAAATAATCAGGTACAGCATACCGCCAAAACGCTCATCATTTCAGATATTCTTCAGAGTGGAAAAAAGGAGCAAGAACTTTACAGGGAGGTGGCACAGCTGGCTGCAGCAAAAGGAGTTAATAAAATATATGGTATTGGACCTGCGATATCGACCTGTGCGGAGTATTTTCCAAAATCTTCCCAGTTTTTTCTTACAACGGAAGCATTCTTGGCAAAGGCATCCAAGGAGGCTTTCCATGATGAGGCCATTTTGGTTAAAGGTTCTCGTGACTTTGGTTTTGAGCGAATCACCTCCTTTTTGGAACGGAAGGTTCATACTACAGTGCTCGAGATAAACCTAAACGCGCTAGTTCATAACCTCAACCACTTTAGAGGTTTATTAAAGCCGGAAACCAAGGTAATGGCCATGGTAAAAGCCTTCTCATACGGAAGTGGGTCATACGAAATAGCCAGCCTTCTGCAGTTTCACCGAGTCGATTACTTGGCAGTGGCCTTTGCCGATGAGGGTGTTGCTTTGCGAGAAGCTGGCATTACCATGCCAATACTGGTGCTGAACCCGGAAATGGGGAGCTTTGGCACTATGGTTGAGCACAAGCTGGAGCCTGAAATATACAACCTAGCCTCGTTAAAGGAGTTTTCGCGCGAGGTGGAGCATTGGGGAATGATGGACTATCCCATCCACGTGAAGCTGGACACCGGAATGCACCGTCTTGGCTTTATTGAAAAAGATGTATCGACACTCATTGCTGAGTTGAAAAGTAATGGCAGCGTTAAGGTAATGTCGGCCTTTGCTCACCTAGCTGCCGCCGATGAGCCGAAGCACGATAAGTTTACTAGAGAACAGATTGCTCTTTTTGAGAAGTTAAGCGAGCAGCTGCAGCAGGAGCTAGGTTACCAGATTATTAGGCACACACTAAATTCCTCAGGAATTGAACGTTTTTCTGAGGCTCAGTTCGATATGGTTAGGCTTGGGATTGGTCTTTACGGCGTCAGCGCTTTGCCCAACAGCCCGCTTCGTGCCGTGAGCTCTTTAAAGAGTACAATCGTTCAAATAAAGGAGATTCTACCCGGCGAATCGGTTGGGTATGGACGCAAGGGACAGGTAACACGTCCTTCGCGCATTGCCACCGTTCCCATTGGCTATGCCGATGGGCTAAATAGATTATTGAGCAATGGGGTTGGGGAATTTGTTGTGAGAGGCAAGCGTGTTCCAATTATTGGAAATATTTGCATGGACCTCTGCATGGTTGACATCACCGATGTTAATGCAGAGGAGGGGGATGAGGTTCTTGTGTTTGGAGAAAATCCTTCAATTGTGGAGATTTCTGAAAAGTTGAGAACCATTCCCTACGAGGTGTTAACGGGCATTTCAAGAAGAGTAAAGAGAGTTTACTTTCAGGAGTAATTCCATTGAAGTGATAAATACATACGCAAATATGATAAAGCTTTCGGTTGTCATCATCACATTTAACGAGGAGAAGAACCTTGACCGATGTCTGAAGTCAGTGCTCGATATTGCTGATGATATTGTGGTGGTTGATTCCTTTTCGAAGGATAGAACTAAGGAGATTGCCCTTTCGTATGGAGCAAGGTTTATAGAGCATGCATTTGAGGGCCATATTGAGCAAAAGAACTGGGCTATAACCCAGGCGCAAAATCCTTATGTTCTCTCTCTCGATGCCGATGAGGTGCTCTCCGATGAGTTGAAGGCCTCAATAATGAAGGTTAAGGAGTCATGGGAGCACGATGGCTACGAAATGAACCGGTTGACTAACTACTGTGGAAAGTGGATTCGCCATGGCGGCTGGTATCCAGACGTTAAGCTTCGACTCTGGGATAGCCGCAAGGGCAGCTGGGGCGGGGTAAATCCACACGACAGGTATGAAATGGAAAAGGATGCAAAGATTGCCCACATCAATGGTGACCTGCTTCACTACTCATACTACACCTTTGAAGACCATATAAAGCAGGTAAACAAGTTTACCGACATTGCCGCAAACATGCTTCTGAAGGCGGGGAAGAGTCCAAGCCATTTTAAGATTTTCTTGGGCCCAAAATTCAAATTCTTCCGCGATTACATTCTGAAGCTAGGTTTTCTTGACGGCTACTATGGATACACCATTGCCAAGATATCGGCACACGCAAATTTCTTGAAGTATGCCAAGCATAAGCAGATGTATTTAGCAAAGAGAGACGCAGATGCAAAAGGTTGAACGAGTTCTGATAAGCCGTACTGATAATCTTGGAGATGTTATTCTTACGCTTCCACTTGCCGGATATATTAAGAGTAAGTGGCCAAGCGCTGAGGTTTTCTTTCTTGGAAAAGCTTATACTAAGCCATTGATAGATGCCTGCATCCATGTGGATAGATTTCTCGACTGGGACGCGCTTGCCAGCCTATCCGAAGACGAAGCAATTTCTACGCTCAAGCAGCTCCGTATTTCCACGGTTGTGCATGTCTTTCCCAACAAGGCATTTGCATGGCTCTGCAAGAGAGCAAGTATTCCCATGCGGATTGGAACCACAAATCGGATTTTTCACTGGAGTAGCTGCAATAAGCTGGTAAAGTTATCGCGCAAAAATTCTCCTTTTCATGAATCGGAGCTGAACTTTGCGTTACTAAAGCCCATTTTCCCCAACGCTACTTTTCCCTCAAAGGAGGAAATTGCTACGCTTTATGGCTTTAGTAGGGTGGAGCCGCTGGAGAAACGCTTTGCTTCCTTGATAAACGACCATAAGGTAAACGTTATTCTTCATCCTAAATCGAAGGGAAGCGCAAGGGAGTGGGGCTTGGATAATTACCAACGGTTAATTGACCTGTTGGGAAGCGAAAAGTATAACGTTTTTGTCACTGGCACTGAGGCAGAGGGAGAGGGAGAGCTGCTGCGGGATAGACTGATTAAGCCCAATCCAGCTGTTGTAGACCTCACTGGGAGAATGAGCCTTTCGCAGCTAATTAGCTTTATTGAAAGTGCTGATGCCTTGGTGGCCTGCAGTACCGGTCCGCTACACATTGCTTCGGCCTTGGGTAAGTTGACCATTGGCCTTTTCCCCCCAATCCGACCAATGCATCCGGGGCGATGGGCTCCAATTGGCGCTCAAGCAAAAGTGCTAGTAAAAGGCGATGAGTGCTCCGATTGCCGGAAAACGATGCACTGCCACTGCATTACTGAGATTCAACCGGAAGAGGTTGCGGTGCTATTGACTGGATTCAAAAAAAAGGAGTAGCTAGCATCCACATTTTGTTGATTTATGCTCAGCATGAATCTGGGGAAATAATTTTCGACCGTTTTGGCCACTTCATCTCAACTTTTTTCGAGGATTAAAATACCGTTAGAATGGAATTTTACCTTGTAATCACCAAGTATATCTCCTACACTACTATTTCGAAATAAGTCGTGGTCCCAAAACCTATCGGTGTTCGTGTTGTAGTCGTTAACTACATACTTGTAGTTATTTTGTGAGCAGAAGAGTAGGAACTTCTCCGGATTGTATTTTTCTGAGTCTTTACCAGAGATTAAACAGTAGTGGTAGTAGGATAGCATACCAACGATTTTGCTATTCTCAATGGTTCCAAAAATGGTACACTCAGGACCGATTATTGTTGCATTTTTGTCTCCAACCAGGGCGGTAATTTCCCTGTTTCTAGCCATTAGGTTTGGCTGTTTAAAGTCGATATACTTTGTTATGGAGATAATATTTGCCAAAAAGTATACTGCCATTGCGGTAATAAGAATCAGATGATTCTTTTTTCCCTTGTTCCAAAGATTGACAACACCATAAGCGGCAATAATTGCCATGTAAGGGAAAAAAAGCAAAAGGTATTTAGACGTCTTCCCGTGCGATAGTATTCCAAAAAGAACAATTGCTGAAAAAACGAACGTCAATAAACCGGGGTACTGCGAAGCGATTTTTTTTCGGTATGCAATTGAAAAAACGAAAAAAGGTAAGCTGATCAAGATTTCCGGTATGCTGTGGAAAAATCGTTGATTTTCGTCGATCAACTTTAGAAGATAATTTTTCTCAGCACCCACCAGGTTTGGTTCATGGCTCCACTGATAAAGGAAAAGGTGAAGTTTTTCACTACTATTTATGTCAAAAAAGAACAGCAAGGAAACCAACGTTGCAGGTAGAGCAAACTTGACAAGGTCTGCAAACTTGCGCTTGTGGATAAGAAGAACAAGACCACCTGCACCTACAAAGATAACCCCATTTAGGTGGGTAAACACTGCGGTACCTGCCAATAGACCGGCTATCCAAGCTGCATTCTTGTTACCCTTTAACGATCGGGATATAAAGATGAAACTGCAAAATCCGAGAAACATCATCATGCTTTCTGGTCGGAATACAAAGGCTTGATTAAACACCAGTGCATTAAGGCCAAGAATGAAGAAGGCGGTTAGAAAAACGTGAATAGCTTGTTTGGTATTACTGGTAGCTTTAACCAAATATTTATAAATGACCAAAATAAGAGCAGCAAAAAACAGTACGCTGATCAGCCGAAGCAGATAGTAATTAAACCCAAAAATAGAGATTATCCCTGCACCAACTAGGGCAAATAGCTTATGGTATACAAAGACTTGGTTTTCATATCCAAGGTGTAACCCTTCATAAAGAAAAGAACTTGCTTTTCCTGTCTTTGCAATGCGATAGGACCATTCTCCTATGATGGCTTCGTCAAGGTTCGGGTAGTGGAAAAAGATCGCAACTACGGCAAGTACAAGCATAAATGCAATGCCACTATATAAATAGATTGCTTCTTTTTTATTGAAGCCTAAGCGCTGCAAAAAGTTCATTTTGTTAGGTAGAATGAGGTTATTAGCTTACAAATATGCGAAATATGCTCTTCTTCAAGTTCATAGTACATGGGTAGTCTAACAAGACAATCCGAGTAGTAGTCGCTATTATGTAGCTCGTTCCCTTTGTATCTTTTGGAATAATAAGGACTCTTATGTAGAGACAGGTAATGGAACACGGCTAATATCCCATTTGATTTAAGCATTGCAATAAGTTTTTCCCTATCCTGCGGGGTATTGCACAACAGGTAAAACATGTGTGCATTGTTGGTGGCATACGATGGAATATGTGGAAGTTTAATATGACCCTGAGCCACCAGCGGGCTGAGTTGTTCATAGTAAAGATTCCATGATTTTTTTCTCATCTGCTGTATGTCCTCAATACTCTCAAGTTGAGCGAACAAAAAAGCGGCAGTGGTTTCTGCTGGAAGAAACGATGAACCAATATCCACCCAACCATACTTATTTACTTCCCCACGAAAAAACTCTGCTCTATTTGTTCCCTTCTCCCAGATAATTTCAGCACGTCGAATAAACTGTTCGTCGTTTATGACCAACATGCCGCCTTCACCTGAAATAATATTTTTGGTTTCGTGGAACGAGAAGGCTGCCAAATGGCCTATGGAGCCAAGTGGGCGTCCCTTATAATAAGAGTCGATTGCTTGAGCGGCATCTTCTACAACAAGCAGGTTATGTCGATGGGCAATGTCCATTATCATATCCATGTCGCAAGCAATTCCTGCGTAGTGGACAGGAACAATCGCCTTGGTTTTTGGTGTTATTAACGCCTCAATCTTGGTGGCATCTAGGTTGGGGTTTTCTGATCCACTATCGGCAAATACAATGGTTGCTCCCCTCAATACAAATGCGTTGGCTGTAGAAACGAAGGTGTAGGATGGCATAATTACCTCATCGCCCTCTTTTATGTCGAGCAAGATTGCAGCCATTTCAAGGGCATCAGTACAAGATGTTGTTAAGAGCACCTTTTTAAAGCCATACTTCTCTTCAAAAAAATCGTGACACTTCTTGGTAAACATTCCGTTGCCGGATATTTTTCCTGAAGATACGGCCTGATAAAGGTAGTGTACCTCCTTGCCGGTTAAGTAAGGTTTGTTAAATGGGATATTCATTGCTTTAGCCAGATATGGTAAATATTTACTTCGTCACTAAGGGTATAACCCAGCGACTCATAGAAGTTGCATGCCTGCTTGTTACTTCTTTGCGTCGCTACAGAAAGGTTTTTGATGCCTTTTTTGTAGCATATTTGCTCCGATGCGTCCATCAACTTTGTTCCAATCTTCATGCCTCGTGCTCGTTCATCAACAGCGATTAGACCAATAGAGGCAGCCGAATCCCCTTTATTTTCAATTGTCACTAACCCCTGAACTTCATTGTTTGTATTATAACCCAAAACATCAATGGAAAGGTCTCCATTCAGTGACTTTTCTATCCATGTAGTATAGAGGCGCTCAAATTCGTTGTTTATAAAGTTAGAGTCTAACTTAAATCGAGATTGCCATCCACTTTGCAAAGCCAAAGAAAGGATGGTTGGAGATATTTCCTCATGTAGCAATGAGGAAATATTGGAAACCATTTTCTTTTCAACAGGGGCCTTTTGAAATGTGACCTTAATGTCGACGGGTTGTAATTTTAATTGATTTGCCAGCCTTAGCAAAGCGTGGTTGGAGGGGTTAACAAACCAATATATCAGCTTCGTTCCCTTTTCGTGCTCCTCCTTTATTAGATTTAATATTGAATCATGCGAGATGGCATCGTCATCTAATTTACCAATAGGATATCCAAAAAAAGAAGAGTCCCATTCTAATTTAGTATATTGAATGGGTCTCATTATAAGGATCCAACTTTTTCATCAATGAAATAAAGGGGTCTATCTTTTACCTCATCAAATATTTTGCCTACATACAGTCCTAGAAAGCCAAGGTTTGCAAGAATTAACCCTCCAATAAAAAACATTGATACCATAAGACTTGTCCAGCCCTCAATGGGAACTCCTAGTGCTAATTTTTTGAAAATGAGATAGATGCCGAAAATAAATGAGAGAAAAGCAAATATGAGACCAATTTTTATTGACAATCGGAGGGGCCTATTGCTTTGTGATATAATGCTATCAATGGCAAAATTGATTAACTTCCTAATGGTGTAGGCTGATTCTCCTTCCTTACGTGCAGCATGTTCAATGTCAACATATCCAATTTTGTATCCAACCCATTTCACAAATAGGGGAAAGGATCGACTCTGCTCTCGAAGAGATATTACCGAGTTGATAACCTTTCTGTTACAAATGCTATAGTTAGCAATTGTGCTATCAAAATCACTTTCTGCCAGATAATTGTATGCTTTATAGAATGTTTTGCTTGATATCCTTTTCAAAAAACTATCGTGACGATTGTATCTGCGGCCAAACACCACGTCATAGCCCTCCTGTGCTTTAGCATAAAGCTTAGCTAATTCTTCGGGCTGATCTTGTAAGTCACAGTCCATAACTACAACCCATTCGCCCTTTGTGTGATCCAGTCCAGCCGTTATAGCTTTGTGCTGGCCGAAATTTCTTGAGAGGCTAATTCCCTTTACTCTTTGGTCAAGCTTTGAAATCTCAACAATGGTATCCCATGGATTATCTGGACTTTTGTCATTTACCAGTATTATTTCAAAGTCTTCAGTAATTGATACCAGTGAATTTTTAAGGCGAAAGAATAATTCAAGTAACGTTGTTTTGCAACCATATACTGGAATCACAACAGAGATATGAACCATCTATTTCGTTATTAATTGATAGTACAAAACAACGAAAAAATAAATCTATTTGGAATTATTTTACCCAATATCGCTTATTCGCTCCAGCTTAACGGTATCAAGAATCTTTACTTTTCTACCATCTAGGGCAATTACCTGCTCAGAGGCAAAGCTTGAGAGCGTTCTGATGGCGTTGGAGGTGGTCATGTTGGAGAGGTTAGCTAGGTCTTCGCGGGAGAGGTATACCTTTAAGGTTGCACCGTCATCCTCATATCCGTACGTGTCGCGCAAAAAAACGAGCGATTCAGCCAATCTTCCTCGAATGTGCTTTTGGGTAAGCGTTACTGTTCGATTGTTTGAAAATCCCAGCTCGGTGGCTAATGATTTTAGGATGCTGAGAGTAAGCTCTGGATTGTTATGGAGTATTCCAAAAAGAACATTTTTTTCGATGACCGAAATAACACAATCTTCAATGGTTTGTGCCGACGAGATGTAGTTTTCTTCTGCAAAAAGAGCCCTATAACCAATTATGCTCACGGGCTTTGCCATTCTTACAATCTGTTCTCTTCCGCCAACACCCTCCTTGAAAAGCTTAACCTTACCTCGAATGAGGCAAATAAGGCCGGATGGTTTGTCTCCCTCCTTGTAGATGATCTCGTTTTTCTTATACTTTGAGCTGCTGAAATTGTCTTTAATAATTGTTTTCTCCTGCTCTGTGAGCTCTTGAAACAGGGAGTATATCGAATCTAGGCATGCGTTTGAGTCAATGTCCAAGTGTGCCATGAGTTTCTAGAAATTGTGTTTTAAAGCATACAAAGGTATGCTTTTTTTTAAAAATGCTATGTTTTCTAGCATAATTTGGATTATCGGATAAACCGAGCAACAAGGGGAATGCGCCTCCCAAAACCAAATGCCTTGGAGGAGACGCGAATTACTGGTGCAAATTGGAATCGCTTATATTCGTTGGTGTTTACCAAATATACAACCTTTTTCACAAGCGTTGCATCATACCCTTCAGCAACAATTTCGGATATACTAGCCTGTTGTTCAATGTATTTAAAGAGAATGGCATCCAGAATTGAGTAGTCCGGCAGGGAGTCAGCGTCTTTTTGGTCAGGACGAAGCTCTGCTGATGGTGGCTTGGTGATGGTATTGATGGGGATAATTTCCTGATTTCTATTGATGTATTGAGCTAGCCGAAAAACGTCTGTTTTGTATACATCGCCCAGCACCGAAATGGCTCCGTTCATATCTCCATATAGGGTTCCATAGCCAACTGCAGCTTCACTTTTGTTGGTAGTATTGAGGAGCAAATGGCCAAACTTGTTGGATATGGCCATTAGTAGCGTTCCCCTTATTCTGGCTTGAATGTTTTCTTCGGTGACGTCGATTTTAGTTCCTTCAAAAACAGGGGCGAGAGTTGATTCAAATGCTGAAACCATCGGCTCAATACCAACAACATCGTATTGGACTTTCAAGTTGGCTGCCAAATCGATGGCGTCCTTTACAGAATGGTCCGACGAGTATCGTGACGGCATTAGTGCAACCCTCATGTTTTCGTTACCAATTGCTTCTGCTGCAAGGCAAAGCACAACAGCCGAGTCAATCCCTCCAGATAGTCCAAGCGTTGCTTTTTTAAATCCCATTTTGGAGAAGTAATCCCGAATGCCCAAAACCAGCGCGCTGTATATTTTCTCAATGCGGTTATCGTGATTCAGAGGTATGGGCGGCATTGCATCAAGTTCTTCTGTGTCTATGGTAAGGGAGTCGTTGGAAAAGGACTTCAGCTGATGAACAACTTCCCCAATGCTGTTTACCACCATTGAGGAGCCATCGAATACAAGATCGGTATTGGCTCCAACCTGATTTACGTAAATAACCGGAAGATTATAACGCTTAACATTATTCAAAAAAACTTCTTGCCTACGATGGCTTATATCGTAAGAGAAGGGCGAGGCAGCAATGTTAATAATGATGTCAGGACTTTGTGAAGAGAGTGCTTCCATGGGAGAGATGGGGTAGAGCCTAGACTTGCCAAAGCGCGTGGTTACCGGTTGGTCGTCCCATAAATCTTCGCAAATGGTTATAGCCAACTTCTGACCTTTATAGCTAGTAGTATGGAACTCTTTGCATGGTTCAAAGTAACGGTACTCATCGAATATGTCGTAGGTGGGAAGCAACCCTTTATGGTGGATATCGGTAATACGACCTTCGGAAAGAAAAAAGGCAGAATTGAAGAGCTGCTTGCCAGAGCCTGCTGGGTTAATGGTTGGCCCACCAACAATTGCTGCAATTGTTTTGCAATCCGCTGCAAGGGAATTAATGGCTTGGCGACATTGCTCCACAAAATCCTCTCGTTCCAGCAAATCTTGCGGTGGATAGCCGCAAATGCTCAGCTCAGAAAAAACGGCAAGGTCAACTTTATTTTTTTCGGCTTCGGCTAGCGCTTGCCTTATTTGTTGAAGATTACCGTCAATGTTGTTTATGGTGTAGTTAAGCTGGTAAAGAGCAATTCTCATGTAAAAAAGGAGATTAGAACATTATTCCAACGCGTATCGAAACGCAGCTGTTTACGGCGTTATATTGTGACGATTTGAGCACATCGATGATGCCGTTGGAGTAGGTTACACCAAGTTGGAGTGCAGCGCTGCCACCCAATGAGTACTCGGCCCCTGCACCAATTTGATAGCTTGCTGTAAAGAAGTTTACCTCATCCTTAACATTTTCGTCCGAAACGCCCGCCTTATCTATATCCACTCTGGATCTCACCAAAATATGACCTGTAAAGCCGATGTGAGCATAGTAGGTGAAGTAGCCAATTTCGTTGGTGCAGAACTTTAGCCCGATGGGAACATCCAAATACTGGAGTTTATACATAACACCAGTTCCAGCAGCCAAATGATATAAGGAATCAGCGGTTGAGATGGTTACTGGTTCTTTATAGGTAAGCTGACCACCCAAGCCACTCAGCGATACCCCACTCAGGAAGGCATATCGTTTGGCGAAATATTTCTCCATAACCATTCCAACGTTAAAGTTGGTGCGAACTCCATCGGAGTTGAGCTTATTGTTGTCGGTTTTTAACCAGGAGAACTGGGGATCTGCAAAAATCCCAAATCGGTATTCTTGGGCAAACGAGGCGAAGGAAATAGAAAGAAGCAGCACAATAAGGTATGTTCTTTTCATAGTAGTCCTTTTTTATTTGATCTTGTTTCTCAGTTCTTTAAAAATGCATGGACTTGCTACTATTTAATAGGCAAATTTGCATTTTCTTCCACAAAGGTAACCAAAATTGAAAAGCATATTTGTTATTTTGATTTTTTGATTGGGCTTTTATTAACGACGTTTAACAGAGGTATATTTGCAATACCCTTATCTTTGAAGGAAATTTTAGAATACTTAGCATATGCGTTTTAGTTTACTTTTGGTGCTTTTTGCCTTGGCGCTTGCGTCGTGTGGAAGTCGATCTTCTCGCAGGTCTATAGAGCCTACAGAGCAGGAGCACATCACTATTGAGCGATTCGATCAGGACTTCTTTGCAGTAAATACAGATAGTCTTGCCACCGCACTACCTGTTCTTGAAAAAAAATACGGCTCATTCGTTAGCCTTTATACCGAAGATATGGTTGGGCTAGGTTCTCCATACCAAATGCAGTTTGGAGCAATGATGAACAAGTTTGTTCACGATTTTGCCGTGAATAAGGCCTACGAGACGTGTCAGAAGGTGTATCCCAATTTGGACGAGCTTCAGAATAAACTTTCAGCAGCCTTCAGCCGTTACCACACCGTGTTTCCCAAGAAGGTCATTCCTCACGTGCTGACTTATATTTCGGGATTCAACCAGTCAATCACCCTAACCGATAGCGTGTTAGCCATTGGACTCGACAAATATCTAGGACGCGAAAATAAGGTTTATAAGGAGCTTGATTTTCCAAGGTATTTGGTTTATAACTTCACCCCCGAAAGGTTACCAGTTGATGCAATGCGTGGTTGGATAATGGGCGATTTTCCCTATCGCGATTCGGTCAACAACCTAGTTTCAAGAATGGTTTATGAGGGCAAAATTTTGTACCTTACAGCACAGATGCTCCCAAATATTCCAGATAGCACTCTTTTTGGCTATTCGCCTGAGCAGATGAAGTGGTGCAGCAATAACGAAAAGTGGATGTGGACCACCCTTATCGAGCGAAAACTTTTGTTCTCTACCGATCAGTTTATGGCAGCAAAGTTTGTGAGCGAGGCACCTTTTACCGTCGATTTCTCACACGAAGCTCCTGGCAGGGCTGCCGTATGGATTGGTTATAATATTGTGGAAAGCTATATGCAGCACAATAAAAATGTTTCACTTGCGCAGCTCATGGCCACTACCGACGAGCAACGTATCTTTCAGAATGCAAAATATCGACCACAATAGGTAGGTTGGATAGTTACCCGCGCTACCATCATTCATAAACTATACCTCACTATGAAGACGGATATTGAAATTGCTCAGGAGATTAAGATGAAACATATCTCGGAAATTGCCGACAGGCTGGGTGTTCCTGTAGATGAACTTGAACATTATGGTAAATTCAAAGCAAAGCTTCCGCTGCATCTGATAAATGAGGAGAAGGTACAAGCAGCTAAACTTGTGCTGGTGTCAGCAATTTCACCAACTCCAGCGGGAGAGGGAAAAACTACCGTTTCGATAGGATTGTCGCAGGGGCTTAACCGAATAGGCAAAAGAGCAACTGTTGTGCTACGCGAGCCGTCGCTTGGACCAGTGTTTGGCATTAAGGGGGGCGCCACAGGCGGTGGATATAGCCAAGTATTGCCCATGGAGGATATTAACCTTCATTTTACGGGTGACTTTGCTGCAATTGAAAAAGCCCATAACCTTCTTGCTGCCATCATCGATAACAACATTCAGAATAAAACAAACAACTTAGGCATCGATCCACGAACAGTGTCGTGGAAACGGGTGATGGACATGAACGACCGCTCATTGCGCAAGGTAATAGTAGGGTTGGGTGGAACCACCTCCGGCGTTCCTCGGGAGACAGGGTTCGATATTACAGCTGCCTCGGAGGTGATGGCCATCCTCTGCCTAGCCAGCGACTTGAATGATTTAAAAGAACGGTTAGGTAACATTTTCATTGGTTACACCTTCGATAAGAAGCCTATTTTTGCTCGCGACTTGAAGGTAAATGGAGCCATGGCCGCGTTGCTCAAGGATGCTATTAAGCCTAACCTAGTTCAGACCATCGAGGGTACTCCTGCAATTATTCATGGTGGACCATTTGCCAATATTGCTCAGGGAACCAATTCGGTAATTGCCACTAAAATGGGTCTCACGTTTTCAGAGTATGTGGTTACAGAAGCGGGGTTCGGCTTCGACTTAGGCGCAGAGAAATTTCTCGATATCAAGTGCCGCTATGCTGGCCTTTCGCCTCATGCGGTAGTGCTAGTTGCTACCATTAGGGCAATAAAATATCATGGAAAGAAGCCTCTTTCTGAACTTAAGGAACCCGATTTGGTTGCTCTTCAAGCTGGCATGGTTAACCTAGAGAAGCATATCGAAAATATGAAGTTGTTTAATGTTTGTCCCGTTGTGGCCATCAATCGGTTTTTAACCGACACTGAGGAGGAGATTGCCCTGGTATCGGATTTCTGCAAAAGCAAAGGTGCACAGGTAGCCGTGGCCGATGTGTGGGCAAAAGGAGGTGAAGGCGCTATCGACTTGGCCGAGAAGGTTGCACGAACAGCAGAACTATGTACCGGAAAGTTTTTGCCACTATACGATTGGGATTGGAGCATTGAAAGGAAAATTGAAACCATTGCTAAGAAAATATACGGTGCCGAAGCGGTGGACTATACTTCTAAGGCAAAATCGAGCCTAAAGAAGATTGTTGCCTTAGGTTTGGATAAGCTACCTGTGTGCATAGCAAAAACGCAAAAATCACTTTCCGATAATCCCGAATTGCTCGGTAGACCCAAAGATTTTGTGGTTACTGTTCGCGAGGTTGAAATTGCCTCAGGTGCTGGCTTTATTGTTCCCATTACCGGAGAAATTATGCGAATGCCAGGTTTGCCTGAAACCCCTGCTTCAGAGAGAATCGACATCGACAACAATGGCAACATTATTGGATTGTTCTAAAATCAAATTCTTCGATGAATAGGTACAGAAGAGTTGGGAATCACCCAGCTCTTTTGTTTTAGGCGGTTGCAGTAAGTTGTTTCGTTTTTGCAAAACGGGACACATTTCTTACCTTAGGTTCAAAATCTAACCACCACTAAACCATAATCCAATGCTGGAAGCTATCAAGACCGGAACCTCAATCTTAAATGAGTCAACAACTTTTATCGATCAACTTTTAAGTAAGATTGAAAAGTATAAGACTATTAAGCAGGATACTACCACTTTCCTCCGGGTGTTGTATTTGGAGGTAGTTGGAAACCTTGAGGTTCTTCAAACCATTAACTTTAGTGAGTTCGATTCGGTAACGGTTAACCATCCCAAGTTGCAGAGTTTGCTTCGGATGTTACATACCGATGTGGCGGAGGGAGTGTTCTATAAGGAGCAGGCTGCGCCAAACCTTCAGCTATACGAAAAGTTGCGTAAGCAGGGGCAAGTTAAAAACCGCAACCAATCGTTGCTGGCAATGGTGAATGGTGTGGAGAGGAATTCTGACAAACGCTTTATTTATGAGAACATTCTTCAGGCGATCTCATTCGTAGTGCTGAAGGTTGAATTGTTGAGAAAACTTAATAGTCTTAAGGACGAGGAACTTTCAATAGTAAGGTCAATGAAGGTGAAGGTAAGACTTATCAATATTAATCAGCGATTATTGATGATTAAGTCGGTAATGGATAAGATGGAGGAGATTAAGGAGATGGCTAGGTAAGTGGGAACCTGGGTAGGTTACTGAATTGTGGGACTTGTTTGGAGGAATAGATCAAAGTCGATGGTTATTTTATTTTCTACCTGAATGAGCCCAAGCATGGTGGTAGGTGGCTTAATTCCAAAATCGGACATGTGAAGTTCTGTAGAACCACAAACATGGTAATCTCCCACTTGATACTGGCATCCAGACAAGTCCAAGTTTATGTCCTTACTTACTTTATTGAGGGTTATGGTAACCTTAGACTTAAATTTGTTCCACTTACCCGATGTTGCTGTACTAGAGGTTTCAATTTGCTGCAATTCAATACGGATAGTGGGGTTGGTGTCAGCATTCAGGGTTCGATAAAAGTCCCGATTTAAAAGATTGTTTTTGCAGTCGAACGATTTGATTTTAAGGTTGATGGAGGCATTTGAAAATTGCAGAGAACGACCATTTTCATGGGAAACAATAATGGCGGATCCATCATTAAAGTTGGAAGAGGAGGTACATTCAAAGTTATTGACGTTGCTGCTTCCCGCAATAGTAAGCCTACTGGGCTCTACAATATGGTATTGAAGTCTTGCCTCAGTGGTGCTATTTATATTAAAAAGCCAAAATACCGCTGCTAGTATGTTAATGAACATTGGTGTGAAAAAATCCCCACAGAAGAGGAGGCTCCTGTGGGGAGTTATGAATTAATTAGAATGCTACTGCGGCTTCAAAAACAACGCCGTGGAATTGACCGTTTGAACGAATATCGGTAGTTGGGAAATCGTTGTAGTTCTGAACAACATACTCGCCCTTCATCATGATATTCTTCGTTAGGAACCAACCTGCACTTAATGCAGTCCTGTCAATTGAAATACTATTGGTGATACCAGCTAACTTTCCAAATGCCTTGTTATAACGGGCACCAACATAGAAGTTTTCGGCACTGCCAAAGCGATACACAACATCGCCAGCATATTGGCTAACAGTACGTTGTGAAGTTTCAGTTCTAACTCTTCCTGTTGCGGTCTCATAGGTACCAAAAAACTCTAAGCCATTATATTTCAAAAAGATATTACCCATGAAGGAGGTTACCTTGTCGGAAAATCCTGGGTCTAAACGGCCAGAAGCACGGGTTGCAGTGGTAACGTTGTTGTTTTCCATTACCAAGAAGTAGTGCGAACCTGCGCGGTCGCCGCTATAAAGGGTGTTGCTTGCTGAGCTAGCAGTGGTGTAAACTGAGCCCGAAACACGTAGCCGGAATTGGTCGGTTAGCTGCTTGTCATAACCGAGCTTGCCAATGAAGGATGGGCTTCTTTTAGCCTTATCGTCAGTGGCAGTTACCACTGGCCTGGTAACGTCACCCTTGATTTCACCACCAGTTACACCGAATACACCAAACATGCCATTGTTTCTTACCATAATGTCGCCACCAATTTCAGTGGTGAAAGCATCCATGATATAGCTCTCAATGAATGGGTTGTAGATGGTGTTGCCGTTGTCGCTACGGCGGAAGTGAGCATCACCGTAGTTAATCTCCATGTGACCAGCCCTAATGGTTGTGAACTTCATGATGTTGTCAATGAAGCCACTGTGAAGGAACGGAAGCTTGTCAAATTGGAGGTAACCACCCTTTACCCAAGTTTCGTTGTGGTGTCGGGAGGAGAGGTAGGAAACGAGATTTAACCTTACTCCATCTGCTAGCTGAACATCGAAGTTTAGGTTAGCCGTTGCGGTATTAAAACCATCACTAAGTGGAGTTAGTGCATTTAGGTCCACACCACCCACTACATTTGGCGTTGCGCTGTTGCTGTGCATTAAGCTCTGATATGACTGGCTGAAGTTACCTCCAACCCTAACTTTCATTCCTTCAAACTTGGCAGTATCCTGTTTTGTAGTTTCAAAAACATTGATGCCGGTTTGGTCATTGTTGCGCATATTGGCAATGTGTGGCTGCTGCGCAAAAAGTGAAAAGGAGGTGGCTGATAAAAATAGGCCAAATCCAACTTTTAAAAGAGCATTTTTCATAATAATACTTGGTTAGGTGTTAGCATTATGAGGCTATATTGCCTCGGTTATTAAACTTTTTTAAGAACTAGCGTATAGGTAACAACCACATCATCGCCCGTTTTTAGGGCACCAAACATGGCTGTAGGAGGAGCAAGTTTGAAGGAGGTCATTCTGATTTTCTGAGCTCCCTTAATTTGAATTTCTCCCGATGGCAATATTGTTGTATTCACCATCATGGTTACGGGAAGGGTGGTACCGCCAATGGTTAGTTTCCCAGTAATGGTTGCTGAAGTTTCTCCGCTAGTGGGTTGAACCTTGATTGGAGAGGTAAGCTGAAAGGTTATTTTGGGAAATTGCTCTGCCTTTAAGGCATCCCTGATTTTTCCATCCATAATGCTGCCCTCTGAACCATCAATAGCATTTGCATCAACAACTACAGTGGCGCTGCTAATGCCAGCAAATTTATTGCTGGTAACATCCATGCTGCTGTTAATTTGCATCTTAGTGACATCAGCCGTCCAGTCATGAAGGTTGGAGGTGCCGCTTATCACCACTTTAAAGCTTTTGAGATTGTAAGCAACCTGTCCAATGCCTTGTACGGAAAGTAGTGTAAGGCACGCTACAAATAGGAGCGCAAATTTTTTATTCATGTTCTTAAATTTAAAGTATATAAAATCTATAGACTATACCGATTGAGTCGCAAAATAGTTCGAATTTTATTTCATTTCCAACACTTTTTTGACAAAAGGAGTATGGTCAGGAGGTAAAACCAGCGTATGTTCTGCTAATTAATTAACACAACATTCACGTAATCAGTAATCTAGTAAGGATGAGGTAACGCTGATTATTTTTTCCCCCATAATTGACAAAAAAAGTTGACCAACGGAAAATATTTGCTTTTGTGAAATGGTCAGCATAAATGTTTTTACTATTAAATTTGATAAGGAGAAATGTTCAATTTAAATATTACGACTATGAATACTTCATGTCCTAAAACTGCTGACTGTAAACTTTTCAACAACAACCTGCTTAGCAAGCCAGAATATGCTGAAACTTACAGAAGCCTCTTTTGTAATGCAGGCGAAAAGAGATGGACTCAATGCAAGCGATTTATTGTTGCTGGCAAGTTTGGAAAATGCCCAGACTACGTATTGCCAAATTCGATTATGACCTTAGATGAGGTAGAAGCCAGAATGAAAAAGGAAAAGTTCATTTACTAAGTTTTTTTTTCTAATTTGTGGGAACGTTGCCATTCATCCCCCTTTGGGTGGGTTTGTATAGTAAATGCAATTTCTTCAAAATTTCGTTTGGACCTCTGTGAGCACATTTCAAATCAGTTTGCGGGGCACTAAGCAAACAAAATAAAATTGTTTTCCTTATGGAATCGAAGATTCCACAAAAGCATATTGTGCGGAGTTTAACTTGCGGTGTGGTTTGGATTTCCAAACCATTTTTTTGAGTGTAATTTCTGGTTGCCATAGGAATAGATTAATCAAATGTATTCGCAAAACTGAAAAAAAAGACGAACTTTGGCCCCCGTAAATAGTTAACTTTCTAATCATGAAGATAAATAAGAGTGGTGCCCGTTTGTCGGCCATAGTGAGCATAGGTGAGAAGTTGCGTCAGCTTAGCAAGGAGACTGGTAAACAGCACCTGCTCCTTAATAGAGGAGTTCCCTCGGTGGTAAACATCGATCTCAAGGAGGTTGTTAAAACCATCGATTTCAACAGCAGCGAGTTGCAAACCTATCCGCCAGCACAGGGCCGGTTGGATCTTCGTGCAGTCATCAACGAGGAGTTTTTTGCGGGCAAAAGCAATCCCAGCAAAATTTTCATTACAGGTGGAGGCATGAGCGCTCTTGACCTTGCTTTTCAAACCGTTGATGTTGAAAAAATTGTACTTCCAGTTTATTACTGGGGTGCCTATTTTCACATAATGACCATAAGGCATAAGCAGGTGGGTGAATATGCCAGCTTTGTTGAACTTGAAACGATGTTGCCGGAGTTAAAAAATAGCGCGGTGGTGATTGGTGATCCGGGTAATCCACTTGGAGAGAAGTATGACGATGAGAAACTTTTTACTCTGGTAAAAAAGCTCAACGATAATGGAACAATCGTGTTCTTCGATAGCCCATATCGAAGAATCTTCTTCGATGCCACCGATGATTTTTACCAACGACTTCTTCCACTTGAGAATGTAATTATTGTTGAAAGTTTCAGCAAGAGCGTTGGTTTAAGTGGTCAACGAATAGGTTTTTTACACTCCAACAACGAGGAGTTCAATGCAGAAGTAGCCGTGCGGTTAATGTATGCAACCAATGGAATTAATGCGTTCAGCCAAATATTGGTGCTCAAGCTGCTAAGCTCTGATTTAGGAAAAACGGCAGTAAAGGCCTTTAGGGAAGCTACAGTTACTGATATAAAAAAGAATGTTGAGTATCTCCGCAAGAAAGGTTTCTTGGCTGAAGACTTTTATAAGTCCAGCGTTCCGGAGGGAATCTTTGCCGTAGTAGATATGAGCGAGGAGGAGCTGCTTCGCTATTACATTGGTTCGGTGTCGCTTAGCTTCTTTACTAAATCACGTAAGGAGGAGGCTGCAAAATATGCTCGAATTTGTATTTCGGTACCCCACAAAGAATTGGTATCCTACTTCGATACCATTCCTGCCCGAAATTAATAGTGGCAGCAAGGGATAAAGCTCTGCTTGAGCCCTTTTGGGTCATGCAGGGTTTTTGTTTTTGGAGTTCTCAATTGCTAAAGTTTGGTGAACAAAAGGAAGGTTATGCTGTATATCATCACAAGTGTAGCAAGTGGTTACCCGCATTTTCCTAACTTGCGTCACTTAATTTTAAACAATTCCGAGGGAAAAACAATTAACAATTGTTTAGTGTTTGGGATATAATTGTGGGGGAATCATGTTAAAAAAAATTTCACTTACACTGCTAGCAGTGGCCATTGCTGGAGGGCTGGCAAGTTTAATGGTTGGCTTTGAAAATTGCGGGACAAGCCATTCTGGAAATACACACGCAATCAAAGCCTTTCAAGACATAAAGTTGGTTGGCTTACCCGACACGCTATACTTTGCTGGAGAACGGGTTCCTCTTGAAAATTTTGATACCCGCGAGAGCCTGGATAGGGAGATGCTCGTTAACTCATACTGGCATTCGCAAACCATTTACCTACTGAAACTATCTGGTAGATATTTTCCGGTAATTGAGCCCATTCTAAAAAAGGAGGGGATTCCTGACGATTTTAAGTATTTGGCACTAGCCGAGAGCGGCTTACAACAGCTGGTATCGCCTTTGAAGGCGGTGGGAATGTGGCAGCTACTGGAGTCTTCCGCGAAGGAGGAGGGGTTGGAGGTGACCCCAGAGGTGGACGAGCGTTACGATATTGAAAAAGCAACGTTGGCAGCCTGTTCCTATTTAAAAAAATCGAAGGATCTTTTGGGAAGCTGGACAATGGCCGCCGCTGCCTATAATTTTGGCAGGGCAGGAATGCTTAAGCAAATTGACAGACAGGGCACGCGCTACTACTACGATTTAACCCTAGGTGACGAGACTGGTAGATATGTATTTAGAATCTTGGCACTCAAACTTATCTTTGAGAACCCAACAGCCTATGGGTTTGCTATGGATAGCACAGATTTGTATCCACCATTGAGGTATACAGAGGTAAAAGTGGATACCAGCATTACACGCATTGCCGATTTTGCCACCAAGGAAGGGACCAACTACAAAATGTTGAAGTATTTCAACCCTTGGTTACGGGAGAGCTACTTGCCAAATCCGAAACATAAGACATATACTATCAAAATTCCGGTGAAGGGTTACCGCACCAATCCTTATATTAAACAGAATTAGGGGTATAATATTTTGACCTTGAAAAAGCACGATTCGAACGAAATAATTTTTGCAGAGGAGGATTGGATTAACGTTTATGGGGCAAGGGAACATAACCTGCGCAATATAGACGTATCCATACCGCGCCATAAGCTTACGGTAATAACAGGATTGAGTGGCAGCGGAAAATCATCCTTGGCTTTTGATACTATTTACGCCGAAGGTCAGCGCCGCTATTTTGAAACATTTTCGGCGTATGCCCGACAGTTTCTGGGCAGCATGGAGCGGCCCGATGTCGATAAAATAACAGGGTTAAGTCCCGTTATCTCCATTGAGCAAAAAACCACCAACAAAAACCCTCGCTCCACGGTTGGTACCATTACTGAGATATACGATTTTCTTCGTTTGCTCTATGCACGAGCATCCATAGCTTATTCCTATGAAACAGGGGAGGCAATGGTGAAGTACACCGACGACCAAATACTTAGCCTCATTGAGGAGAAATTTGATGGTAAGCGTGTTGGAATATTAGCGCCTCTAGTAAAAGGACGTAAGGGTCATTATAAGGAACTTTTTGAGCATCTTCGGCGAAAAGGTTTTATTTATGTTCGGGTCGATGGGACCATTCAAGAGTTGAAGGCGGGGATGAAGCTCGACCGATATAAGGTTCACTTCATTGAGTTGCTTGTCGATAAGCTGCCAGTCTCGAACTTAGATATCAAGCGATTAAAGGAATCGGTTCAAGCGGCTATGCGTCAGGGAGAGGGCACCATTGTGGTGCTCGATATGGACTCGAATGAGCAACGCTACTTTAGTCGGCATTTAATGTGCCCAACCACAGGTATTTCCTACAATGAACCTGCGCCTCATAGCTTTTCTTTCAACAGCCCTCAGGGGGCTTGTCCCCGTTGTAACGGACTTGGAACAGTAACTGAGGCACACGTGGAGGCACTAATACCCGATACATCAATAAGTATTAAGAAGGGTGGAATAAAACCGCTGGGAACCTACAAAAGCACGCTCATATTTTGGCAGTTGGAGGCTATTGCTAGCAAGTTTGGCTTCAGCCTAGAAGATCCGATCGAGGCAATACCAGAGGAGGCCATCAACATTATACTTTATGGCTCGGAAGAGCCGTTTCGCGTTAAGTCACCTGTTCAAGGGGTAAATACTACCTACCAGATGAGTTTTACTGGCGTTCTGGATTACCTAGGAGCCGATGATGAAGAACCTGCACGGGCTAAGAATGGTGCGGACCAATATCTACGCTTTACGGTTTGTCCAGAATGTAAAGGTGCACGTTTACGTAAGGAGGCACTCTTCTTTAAGATTGCCGAAAAGAACATTGCGGAGCTCAGCAGTATGGACCTAGATACCCTCTTGCATTGGTTTAGCAATGTGGAAAAGAGGTTGAATACCAAGCAAAAGGCGATTGCCAAGGAAATTTTGAAGGAGATTCGTGAACGTTTACGTTTCTTAAATGATGTTGGATTAAGTTACCTCGCTTTAAACCGCAGCGCACAAAGCCTTTCCGGTGGAGAGAGCCAGCGTATTAGGTTGGCTACTCAAATTGGAAGCAAGTTGGTCAATGTGCTCTACATACTAGATGAGCCTAGCATTGGACTTCACCAGCGTGACAACCATAGGCTGATAGAGTCACTTAAGCAGCTCAGGGATGCTGGCAATTCGGTGATCGTAGTTGAGCACGATGAGGATATGATTCGCTCAGCCGATTTTGTTGTTGACTTAGGACCGCATGCCGGCCGGCGTGGTGGAAATATCGTGGCTCAGGGGACACCTGAAGAGATATTAAAATCTGATTCCCTCACAGCAAAATATCTGAATCGAACGCTTCAAATACCTGTTCCCTCCGAAAGAAGGCAGGGGAATGGAAAGTCTATTATACTTAAGGGTGCCACTGGTCATAACCTAAAGAATGTTAGGGTGGAAATTCCTTTAGGTAAGCTTATCTGCATTACTGGAGTTTCGGGAAGCGGAAAATCGTCGTTGGTAAACGAAACTTTGCAGCCCATTTTGAGCAAGTTCTTTTACCGCTCATTAAAGGAGCCGCTGCCATACGAGTCGATAGAAGGGATAAAAAATATTGACAAGGTAATTGAGGTAACCCAATCACCACTAGGTAGAACGCCACGTTCTAATCCGGCAACCTATACTGGTGTTTTCTCCGACATCCGAAAGCTATTTGAGATGACCCCTGAAGCAAAAATTCGTGGCTACAAAGCTGGGCGGTTTAGCTTCAACGTAAAGGGGGGCCGGTGTGAGGAATGCGGTGGTGCTGGCGTTCAAACCATCGAAATGAATTTTCTTCCAGATGTTTACGTGGAGTGCAAAATTTGCCGTAGCAAGCGCTACAATCGGGAAACCTTGGAGGTTAAATACCGCGGAAAATCCATTTCGGATGTGCTAGACATGACCATTAATGCCGCAGTTGAGTTTTTTGAACCAATGCCAACCATATACCATAAGCTGAAGACAATACAGGAGGTTGGCCTAGGCTATATTACACTTGGACAGCCCTCCACAACGCTTTCGGGTGGGGAGTCGCAGCGAGTGAAGCTGGCGGCTGAGTTGGCCCGAAAGGATACCGGCAAAACGCTTTACATCCTTGACGAGCCAACAACTGGTTTGCATTTTGAGGATGTTCGGGTGCTGATGGATGTGCTTAGTCGCTTGGTGAATAAGGGAAATACCGTTATCGTAATAGAGCATAACCTCGATGTGGTTAAAATGGCCGACTACATTATTGATATGGGGTTAGAAGGCGGTGCAGGTGGGGGCGAGATTTTGTTTACTGGAACGCCCGAGGAACTCATAAATAATTCCCAAAGTTACACGGCCAAGTTTTTAAAAAGTTATTTGCCTCATTAGTTGCTGGTATGCAAATTCTCATTTTCCATAAATTATTGGAGGAAGGTGTTTAACTTTTGCAATGAATTATTAAGTAATTAGAAGAATCCTATGGTGAAAATGGTTGAGGTTATCTGTGAGAATAACCATGCTAAGAAGCTCTATACCCCTGGAGTTACCCTAATGGAAATTGCTGCTGACCAAAACATTACATTGGCTAATCCCATCTTGGGTGCAATGGTAAACAACCAGATTCATGAGCTTGATTACCAAGTTTTCAACCCCAAAACGGTCTTCTTTTTCGATATTGCACACCCTGCCGGTATACGAATGTATCAGCGTTCGCTTTTTTTTGTACTCGAAAAGGCTATACGTGATGTATTACCAGGTAAGCGACTCTCTGTGGAGCATTCTGTTTCTAGGGGATTTTACTGTGAGATAGAGGGTTTTGAGGGAAGCATTCCTCTTTCGCTAGCTTTCACCATTGGCGATAGAATGAGGGAGTTAATCAATCGGGATATACCCTTTACGAGCGAGGAAAAGCTTACCACTGAGGTTCAAAGCTATTACAAAAATCAGGGTTACACCGAGAAGGCAGTGCTTCTAGAGACCCGGCCACATTTGTACACCACCGTTTACTTCCTCGATGACCGCATGGATTACTTCTATGGTTGCATGGTTCCTTCTACGGGCTATCTAAAGAAGTTTGATCTGGTAAAGTACTACGATGGCATGTTGCTAATGGTGCCCAAGCGCAGCAATCCTGAGGAGATGGAAGACCTTATTCTGCAGGATAAGATGTTTGAGATTTTTCGGGAATACAAGCGATGGATTGATATCCTAGGAGTAAGCTCAATCGGTTCCATAAACAAGATGGTGTTGTCAGGAAAGGGTGATGAATTAATTAAGGTAGGTGAGGCGCTGCACGAAAAAAAGGTGGCGCACATTGCTGATGAGATATACACTCGTAGGGAGAATGTTAAGGTTGTCCTTATTTCCGGCCCCTCTTCATCAGGGAAAACAACCTTTGCAAAGCGGCTGGCAATACAGCTGCTTGTTTCTGGACTAAAACCGGTGACCATCTCCCTCGACAACTATTTTGTGGATAGGGAGCATACACCACTCGATGAAAACGGCGATTACGATTTTGAATCAGTTGATGCTCTCGATATTGAATATTTTAATTCTGATTTGCTCAACTTGCTTTCGGGAAAGGAGATAGATGTTCCTAAGTTTTCGTTTGAGAACGGGAAACGTTTCTTTGACGGCACAAAACTCAAAATTGACGATAAAACGGTGCTACTTATAGAGGGAATTCATGCCCTGAATCCTCTTCTTACTCACCTAATATCGGATGAAAGGAAGTTCAAAATTTACGTCTCGGCGCTTACCAGCCTTTCTATTGATGGGCATAATCGTATACCTACCACGGACAACCGGCTGATTCGCAGGATAATTCGTGATTTTCGTTACCGAGGATATTCTGCCCTTAACACCATTAGCCGATGGGAGAGCGTTCGCCGAGGTGAGGACAAGAACATTTTTCCCTTTCAGGAGGAGGCCGATATCATGTTTAACTCCTCCCTGATATTTGAGCTTGGCGTGCTTAAGCGGTATGCCGAGCCAGTGCTAAGAGAGGTTCCCACCACCGTAAAAGAGTTCGCTGAAGCAGAACGGCTTCTGACTTTCCTTGAGAATTTTGTGCCCATCGACGACAATGAAATACCGCCTACCTCAATTATTAGAGAATTTTTAGGTGGAAGTAGTTTCTCCTATAAGTAACTTCACAGGGTAAAATAGTGAGGTTCTCTGTGCAAATGGCGAAAGCAATGATAGTGTTCTTTGCCATTTTCTTTTTATAACAGGCTCAAAAGTTGCTTAAAATCAGAATTGTTGCTGATTATTGCAATAATATTGACATTTTTATGAATTATTCTAACGATCAGAAATACAGATTGATAATTAATATGGAGAGTAATTTTCATATTTTTAATCTCTGCATTTATTAATTTTTTCAGGCATTGTATATTTTTCTGCTACATTTTTCATTAATTTGCTATAAGTTACAAATTCGCATATTGGCAGCTCTATGATTAAGTCGCTTGTGCTTCTTTTAAACATGCTAGGCCTGTTCCTTCTTAACTTGCTTTTCTCAGGAAGCGTCAGTCTTAATATGGTTGCTCCAAAAGAGGTTAATGCAGGGAAGGAATTTGAAGTTGAGGTTACCCTAGACAAGGGCGACGTTAGCAGCTTTGCACGATTTCAGCAGGACCTTCCTGCAGGCCTTTCAGCACAAGTGGTGGATGCCTCCAATGCCGACTTTTCATTTAAAGACCAAAAGGTTCGATTTGTTTGGCTCCGGTTGCCTAGCCAATCCACCGTTACCATACGATACAAGGTCAAAGTCAACGATAGGCTTACAGGTAACTTTAAACTCAACGGCAAGTTCTCCTACATTGAGGATAACGAGCGCAAAGAGGTGCTGGCTACTGATCAGCTACTGGCCATAGTGCCCGACCCAAGTATCGATCCCAAAATGTTGGTTGATATTAACGACTACCAGCAAATGGCTACCTCTAAATTGCTTGCTGCTGGCAGTGCTAACGTTGCTGCAATTCGTCAGGAACCTTATCTTGAGGGGCAGAGCAACGACTATATCGTTAACATTCTTGTAAGCAAAGGAACTGCCGATAAGTTTGCTAAGATAGAGGAGGATATACCCGAGGGATTTAAGGCAGAATCCATTGATAGCAAGGATGGTATATTCACCTTTAAGGATCAGAAAGCTAAATTTCTGTGGATGACATTGCCACCCGAGCAATCCTTTGTGGTTAGCTACCGGTTGGTTCCCGAAGATGGAGTTGGCCCTAAAGAATTGGCGCTAAAAGGTACATTCTCGTTCATCCAAAACGATGCCACTCAGGTTATAGATATTGCACAAAAATCAACCAACCTACGCACCTTAACTGCGCAGCAGTTGGAAGCTCTTGCGCACACTACTTCAGGAACTACCGAAAGGCAGGATAATGTAAGTAATAGCTACACTCCCGATGCGTCTGGTGGAGTCGAAATTCCCATAAAGTATGTTGGCGCTGAAAAAATGGCTGAGCAGGATCGCAAGCAGCATATCTCACCAACGGCTTCATCATCAGAGGCGAACATGTCGTATACCCTAGAGCCGGAGAAGGGCGTATACTACCGTGTGCAAATTGCCGCTGGTCACAAGTTGGTAAACATTAAGCGCTACTTTAGAAAGTATAAGCTCGACGCGGAGGTTCGTACCGAGCAGCATGATGGATGGTACAAGTATTCGGTGGGATCATTCTACGTGTATAAAGATGCTCATGACTATAGAAGTAAATTGTGGGCAACCACGCCTATCGATGACGCATTTGTAGCTGCTTACAATAATGGCAAACGCATTACCGTTCAGGAGGCATTGATGATTACTAACCATAAATGGTACAAATAAAGGAGTTTCCAATGAGGTCATTTAGGAAGGGACTTATTTTTGCACTCTTTGCTTTGGTAGTAATTCCATCGCTCAAGGCTCAGGACGACGAGCTTATCAACTGGGAATCATACTTAACCACAGAGGTAGAGGTAATCGACCCCGTTTACAGGCCTGTTGTTGGGTTTGGCGTTGGTGTTCTAAACTTCTACGGCGATGTAAACAATAGCCATGGCAATCTGCTAGTGGGAACTCCTGCTTATCGCGTAAGCGTTATGGTTCCCTTGGGCAAAACGCAAGATTATAAGTTGAATTTTTTTGCCCTTATTGGTAATTTGCAGGGGTTCGATAGGCAGATGTCTTACCAGCTGCAGCGCGACAACCCCGGCTTTGTCGGTAACACCAGTTTCAACACTAACTTTACCCAGTTTGGAATAAATATCGAGTATAACTTTGGTTCTCTCTTTCGCTGGAAGGGTGTTAAGGTAAAAAAGGGTACTAAGTTGAAGGTTCTTGACCGCACATTTCGTCCGTTTATCTCCATTGGGATTGCCCCTTTTCAGTATACAGCTATGGGGAATCTTACCCATTTCGATTCAGAATCGGGTACTCAAGTGCCCTACTACTTTTGGAGCGATGGTACTATTCGCAACATAGCCCAAACGTCCCCATTGGCGCCAACTTCGAAGATTATCCAAATGGATGGGTCATACGAAACTAATCTGCAGAAGGCTAATCTTTATGGGTCTAAAAACTCCCAGCAAACTGCGCTTTCCATCCCCATGGACTTTGGTCTCGACTTTTTTCTGAACTACCGTATTAACGTAAGAGTAGGCACCTCGCTGACCTATACCTTTAGCGACTTACTCGACAATGTGGATGCCAAAGCTGCAAAAAACATGGTTGGACTCAAGAGCAATGGTCGGAATGATATGTTTACCTACACCTACGTATCGATTCACCTCGACCTCTTCTCCGATCCGGAAACCAAGAAGGTTACCGACCTCTTCAAAATGGTTGATGATTTTGACTATGATGCCATTTCTGATGCTGACGTAGATGGTGTTCTCGATTTGTTTGATCAATGTCCAGATACACCGCTCCGCGTGGCTGTCGATTCAGTGGGTTGCCCACTTGATTCGGATAAGGATGGAGTTCCTGACTATCTTGACAAGGAGCCAAATACCCCTAGGGGTGCCATGGTTGATGATAATGGGGTCACCTTAAGCGATTCGTCATTTGCGAAGTATAACGTTGAAGGGCTTGCCGTAAACCGTGATAAGGCCATCACCCTTCCTGTTAATAAGATATGGACACGTTCGGTGAAGTTTGAACCCGGTGTTGTGCCCGAAAAGTTCAAGTCCATAGATACCAACGGCGATGGCTACATCGATTATAACGAGATGATGAATGAGATAAATAAATTCTTCGACGGCGATTCCAAGTTGAAAACAGATGACATTTACGAGCTGAACGAATTCTTCTTCGATCAGCAGTAACCAAGCCATAATATAATTGAAATAGCCCACTCTTAAGGAATGGGCTATTTGCTTTAAAGATACTTGAATCGTTATCGTTTCATGAAGCGGTCCATCTCCCGTTTGGTATCCTTCTTCTTGATATCCTCGCGCTTATCGAACACCTTTTTCCCCTTGGCCAGCGCTATGTCTATCTTGGCAATTCCCTTATCGTTGATGAAGAGTTTTGTTGGGATAATGGTCAACCCCTTCTCCTGCGTACGTTTTTTGAGCTTTAGCAATTCCTTTTTGGTAAGAAGCAGCTTGCGCTCACGGTTAGGGTCGTGGTTGTAACGGTTGGCCCACCAATACTCAGCCACGTGCATTCCTTTAATCCATAGTTCAGTATTGATAAAGTAGCAGTATGACTCAACAATGCTAGCTTTCCCTAGGCGAATCGACTTGATTTCGGTTCCAGTGAGCACGATGCCCGCGGTATACACGTCAAGAAGTTCGAAGAGGAAGGTCGCTTTTTTATTTTTTATGACTACGGGGTTACCCATCCAGCTTGTTGTTAGGTTTAGAAAAATATGGAAAAGAACCCGCCTATTACTAGCATAGAAATGGCAAGTGCGGCCGCATTAATTATTAAACTTAGAAAAACGAAGCCAACTGCACGCTCTTCCGTAATGCTCATAAGGTGTAGTGCTCCAAGCCAAAAAAAGAGGATACCAACTAAGCATAGTAGGTTAAATACAAAGCCCAGCTGTGGAATTATAAAGGCTATTGATCCGAAGAAAAATACTGGAGCATAGGAGAAAATGGTCAATTTCAAAAGGCTGTTGTTTTCCTCCTTCACCTCAAACGAGTTGATTAATTTTGATAGAATGAAGGATGAAATAATAATGGTAGCAACATACTCTGCCCCGTAGGCAACTCCTTTAATAATAAGGTTGAAAATACCGAAGTGCGACCACATTACTCCGCCAACAATGCTGGCAAGACCAACTATTGCAGCAAGGGGAACCAAAAATTTAAAAACTAGCTCCTTGGAATTAAGCGTAAGCTCACCAACTTTTTTCCATCCGGCCTTTGGGCTGAGCAGAAACTTAACAACAAACTCAAACCGTTCAATCAGTGTCATACTCCTTAATTTTGCTCGCAAATTTAACTTATTTTTGGCAGAGTATACCAATGCTTGATTGGAACCATGAATAATACTATAGGAAAGACCATCGACCTTATTTCTATAATTGGACCAACGGCTGTTGGCAAAACTGCCTTAGCTGCCCGGCTTGCTGCCCGGATAAACGGTGAAATTATTTCGGCAGATTCACGGCAAGTTTACCGAGGCATGAATCTGGGAACCGGTAAGGACTATGCCGATTATTTGGTGGAAGGACGAGCCATACCCTACCACCTTATTGATGTTGTGGACGCGGGTTATAAGTATAGCGTGTTTGAGTATCAAACCGATTTTTTGCGTGTGTACAGCGACATTCATGCGAGAAAAAAGATGCCCATCCTTTGTGGTGGAACTGGAATGTACGTTGAAGCGGTGGTTAGTGGATACAGGTTGCTCAAGGTGCCTTTTAACGAGACACTACGTGCGGAACTTGAAACAAAAAGCAATGTTGAACTAAACACTTTGCTCTCTTCCTTAAAAAAGCTTCACAATCGCTCCGACTCCGATACTCGAAAGCGGTTGATACGTGCCATCGAAATTGAAACATACCAAAAGGACCACCAAACGGAGGTGGAGGATTATCCCAAAATCCGAAATATATACTTTGGTGTTGCGGTAGATAGGGAGACACGGCGACGCCGAATTACCGAAAGATTGCACGCGCGCCTCAAACAGGGCATGATTGAAGAGGTGCAGTCACTTATCGATTCGGGTGTACCGGTGGATACATTGCTATTCTATGGGTTGGAGTATAAGCTAATTGCAAAGCATTTAATAGGTGAACTTACCTATGATGAAATGGTGAAAGAGTTAAATGCAGCCATTCACCAGTTTGCCAAGCGCCAAATGACTTGGTTTCGAAAAATGGAGCGTGAGGGAAATTCAATCATTTGGATCGATGGTCTTTTCCCTATGGAGCAAAAGCTTTCCATTATGATGCAGCATTTGGAGCAACTCCCCTGATTTAAAATCATATTTATTTGCAAAAAAGGAGTAAAAAATTAAACTCATTTTGTTTGTTATAAAAAAGATGCTAATATTGCAATCACTGAAATGATGAAAATGATTACAGTTGCAAATAATTGGTGGCACTTATCTATCACAACAAACTGTGAGTAGGAGCGCTTTGCCCATTGCAAACCAAAGGCCCGTTGAACTCGCAACGGGCCTTTGGTTTTTTAATACGTGATACTATGAATACATTTGAATGGAATATGTATACCTGTTGGTGGTGGCGTCAAAACGATGATCAAGCGTTGTGAGTTCACGAGCTGTGCCTATAATAAAAAGGGCCTGCCGTTCTCACGGTTGGCCCTTCTTTTTTGCATTGTAAAAAAATTAAATTGTATACCATGAAGCTACGAGTTATCACTGAACGAATGCTTGCCGATACAGTAACACCGGTGAGCATCTACCTCAAGTTGAGGGATGCCTACCCTGGCGCGTTCCTTCTGGAAAGTAACGAATATGGACGTCCCGAGAGCAGCCGTTCATTTGTTTGTGTTATGCCAATAGCCTCCGTTAGGGTGGATAAGGGTATTGCCACTGCAAAATTTTCGAACGATTCCCCAATGGTTGGTAACATTACCGAACGGGGCAGCTTAGCCCCATTCCTTGAGAAATTCTTCTACTCCATCAAGACAGAAGGGGAGAAAGTTGACTTTAATGGATTTTACGGCTATACCTCCTACGATGCCGTCCACTATATGGAGTCGGTAAAGATTAAGGGTGCCAACCGTATTCCGGAAATGGACTACCGGCTATTCCGTATAGTCATATCCATTAACCCATTGAGAAATGAGCTTATTATTGCCGAAAACCTGCTCGACAACCAGGTTAGCCGGATTCCTGAAATTATTGCGTTGCTGAGCAATAGGAGAGTGCCTGAATTTTCTTTTAAGCGCACAGGAGATGAGATGGCCGAATCGACCGACAAGGAGTACATTGCCATGGTGCGTAAGGCTAAAAAGCATTGCCTTCGGGGCGATGTATTTCAGCTAGTGCCGTCACGGCTCTTCATCCAAAAGTTTGAGGGTGATGAATTCAATGTTTACCGTTGCCTTCGCTCCATCAACCCTTCGCCATATCTTTTCTATTTCGACCTGGGCAGCTATCGGCTATTTGGGTCTAGCCCCGAAACGCAGCTGCGGTTGGCTAATGGGAAGGCCATATTGAATCCAATTGCCGGCACCTTCCGCCGCACGGGCGATGAGGAGTTGGACAAAATAATGGCCGAACGGCTGCTGGCCGATCCAAAGGAGAATGCCGAGCATGTGATGCTAGTTGATCTTGCTCGCAACGATCTTAGCCGTAATGCCCACGATGTAAAGGTGGAGGTGTTTAGGGAGATTCAGCAATACTCCCATGTGATTCATCTCGTTTCCAAAGTTACGGGCAAGGTTACAGAAGGAAGGTCAGCCATTAAGGTTTTTATGGACACCTTTCCAGCGGGTACTCTTACTGGAGCCCCCAAGGTAAAGGCCATGGAGCTGATTGAAAAGTATGAGAGTTCCTCCCGTGGATTTTACGGTGGAAGCATTGGCTACTTTGGCCTCGATGGCTCCGTAAACCAAGCCATTACCATTCGCAGCTTTTTGAGTCGATTCAACAACCTTTTCTACAGAGCCGGTGCTGGTGTTGTAGCTGATTCGGACGAGCAATCGGAACTTAAAGAGGTAGAGAATAAACTTATGGCTCTCCGCCAAGCCATGACCAATGCTGAAACCATTTAAAACCTAGATTATGAACGTACTAGTTATCGATAATTACGACTCTTTTACCTATAATCTGGTCCACATGGTGGAGGAACTTACCGGAAACCGGGCTATAGTTGCCCGCAATAATGAAATTAGCGTGGACGAGGTGGGGGCGTTCGACAAGATATTGCTATCGCCTGGACCTGGCTTACCCGGTGAGGCTGGTAATCTAAAGGCAATAATTAAGCGCTATGCCCCGTCCAAAAGCATCTTTGGAGTGTGCCTCGGCATGCAGGCTATTGCTGAAGTATTTGGTGGACATTTGGAGAATCTCGGGCACGTGGTTCACGGTATGTCGGATGAGGTGAGGGTGGAAAGCCCGGAAGAGAAACTATTTGCCAACATGCCCGACCATTTTCGTGCTGGACGTTACCACAGCTGGGTTGTAAGCAAGACGAACCTCCCAGCAGATTTGCAAATTACTGCCGTTAACCCTGAAGGATTAGTAATGGCCCTCTCTCACCGAAATTTTGATGTAAAGGGGGTTCAGTTTCATCCAGAATCAATCTTAACGCAGTATGGCCTAAGCATAATGGCAAACTGGTTAGGGATGGATTACAAACCGGTGATTGAATTGCCCTCAAAGAGTAACAGCAGTTTCAATATCAGTGACATAACTTTTGGGTTAACATGTTAAATGATTGCGAACTATTTTACCCAGAACATTTTAATTAAGAAACTATGAAAACCGCAATACTTGAGCTTTTTCAGCAGAAGATACTTGGCCGGCAGAGCGCCGCCGAGCTGCTGGTAAATATAACCAACGGGGCATTTTCGCCTGCTCAAACGGCGGCCTTACTGGCTACCTTTCAGGTCAGGGGAATTACAGTGGAGGAGTTAGCTGGTTTTCGCGATGCCCTCCGCGACATGTGCCTCCGTGTTGATCTTTCGGAGTTTGAAACCATTGACCTATGCGGAACTGGTGGCGATGGTAAGGACACCATCAACATCTCCACGCTCTCCTCCTTCGTAGTGGCGGCGGCAGGGGGGAAGGTTGCCAAGCACGGAAACTACGGTGTTTCATCGGTGTGTGGTTCATCCAACATTATGGAACATTTTGGTTATCGCTTTTCATCCGACAACGACAAGCTGAAGCGGGAGCTGGATAGGGCAGGCATTTGCTTTATGCATGCACCGCTTTTCAACATGGCCATGCGGAATGTAGCCGATGTTCGACGTCAGCTGGGTGTAAAAACAATCTTTAATATGTTGGGTCCGTTGGTGAACCCATCGTTCCCAAACGCCCAAATGGCAGGCGTTTTTAGCGCAGAGCTGGCCCGCATCTACTCCTACCTTTTTCAGCAGGAGGGGAAGCGTTATGCCGTTGTGTTTAGCCTCGATGGCTACGACGAGGTTTCGCTTACCTCGCCGTTTAAGTTCTTCAGCAACAATGGGGAGGGACTTCTTGAGCCCGAAGATCTACAGCTGCCCGACCTGCTGCCTGCCGACATTACAGGTGGACGAACTGTGGATGATGCAGCAAGAATATTTATCGACATAATAAAAGGGAACGGCACCGGAGCGCAAAATGCGGTGATTGCGGCCAATGCCGGTATTGCCCTGCAGGTGATTCGTCCTGAGCAATCGCTCTCCAGCTGTATCGAAACGGCCATGGAGGTGCTTACTTCAGGTTCTGCGTTCACAAATTTTGAAACGTTAATCTCCTTAAACCGGTAGCCATGAGCGATATTTTGTCGATAATTGCTGCCATTAAGTTGAAAGAAGTGGCGGAGAGGGAGCAGCTATATCCATTGAAGCTGCTCGAAAAGAGCCTCTACTTCGCTACGCAGCCCGTTTCGCTCAAGCGCTATTTGCTGCGTGAAGATAAGTGTGGTGTTATTGCGGAGTTTAAACGATTTTCTCCCTCGCGCGGTGCCATCAACCCTCATGCCGATGTTGCTGCCATCTCCATTGGCTACATGCAGGCTGGTGCTTCGGCCCTTTCCATTCTTGCCGAGAAAACCCATTTTGGAGGTCGCCTTGAGCATGTTCGCAAGGCACGGCAGCTGAACTACTGTCCCATACTGCAGAAGGATTTTATGCTGAAGCCATATCAAATTTTGGAGGCAAAGGCCTATGGTGCCGATGCCATCCTACTCATTGCCTCCTTACTTACCTTGGAGCAGACCAAGGAGTTGGCAACGCTAGCGCAGTCGCTGGGAATGGAGGTGGTAGTTGAGCTGCATACCCCGCAGGAATTGGAGTATGTTCAATACGCCGATGTGGTCGGTGTAAACAACCGTAACCTGAAAACCATGATCGTTTCGGTGGGAAACGCCTTAGGTATGCTACCGCTTTTACCAAAGGGTATTGTGACAATTGTCGAAAGTGGAATTAGCTCGCCGGAGGTGGCGGCCATGCTTCGACAGGAAGGATTCAACGGGTTGTTGATAGGGGAGCATTTTATGCGTGAGGCCGACCCCGTAAAGGCTTGCCGTGAGTTTATAACAAAGATGCAATTGCTAACTCCTAAACCAACACTAGCGAACAATGGTGGTGAAGGTTTGCGGGCTTAGATACCCAAACAATTTGGCCGAAGTGGTTGAGGCTAAACCCGACATGGTTGGCTTCATCTTCTATCTACAATCACCAAGATACGTGGAGGTGGCAGCGGCTAAAGCACTCTCACAGACTTCTGTTGGCAATGCACAGCGGGTGGGCGTTTTTGTTGATAGCGACCTGCACCATATTGAGCAAACGGTTGTTCACTTTGGTCTTAATGCTGTGCAGCTGCATGGTTCTGAAACACCACAGCTATGCGAGCAGCTAAAGCAAAAGGGGCTTACTGTAATCAAGACCTTTCGAGTCGGAGAGGAGTATAGCTTTACTGAAGTCGAGCTGTATGTTGGCAGCTGTAATCTCTTTCTCTTTGACGCAGCAGGCAGCAGGGCCGGTGGTAATGGAATTCCTTTTCGATGGAACCTACTGGATAGCTACAGTGCCAGCGTGCCGTTTCTGCTTAGCGGAGGAATAGGTGAGGAGCACCTGTTGTCCATTAAAGCCTTGAAGCATCCAATGCTGCTTGGCGTGGATATCAACAGCCGCTTCGAGGTAATGCCAGGAGTGAAGGATGGTGCGCGTGTAAAGAAATTCATTGAAATGATAAAGAGCGATTTATGCTAACGGATTTTGATAGTAAAAATGGATACTACGGACGTTTTGGTGGAGCCTACATTCCCGAGTTGCTCCACGCTAACGTTGAAGAGTTGCAGCGCCGTTATACCGAAATAATGGACTCTTCGGAGTTTAAGACCGAGTTAGAAAGGCTGCTCACCCACTACGTGGGACGGCCCTCTCCGCTATACTTTGCCGGCAGACTTTCCTCTAGCATCGGTGCCAAAATTTATTTAAAGAGGGAAGACTTAAACCATACAGGCTCTCATAAAATTACCAATGCTGTTGGTCAGGCTTTGCTGGCCAAGGCTATGGGCAAGCGCAAGATTATTGCGGAAACGGGTGCCGGGCAGCACGGAGTCGCAACCGCTACGGTGTGCGCGCTAATGGGGCTGGAGTGCATTGTGTTTATGGGTAAAACCGACGTTGAGCGGCAGCAGCCCAATGTGCAGCGCATGAAGTTTTTGGGTGCCAAGGTGGTGCCGGTAACCAGCGGAAATGCCACTTTAAAGGACGCTACCAATGAGGCCATCCGCCACTGGATAAACCATGCCGAGGACACCTACTACCTCATTGGTTCGGCCATTGGACCACACCCTTACCCCAACATCGTTCTCAAGCTGCAGTCGGTTATCTCCCAAGAGATAGCGGCCCAGCTGAAGCAATTGGAAGGGCGCAGCTATCCCGACTACGTAGTGGCATGCGTTGGAGGTGGAAGTAATGCAGCTGGAGCTTTCAGCCATTTTATCGAGAATAGTGCGGTGAAGCTGGTTGGTGTGGAGGCTGCCGGATTGGGAACGGCAACTGCCGAAACTGCCGCAACGCTTGCCTGTGGGAGTGAGGGCGTCATTCATGGCTGCCGAACCTACCTCATGCAGAGCAGCGATGGTCAGATTACAGAACCATACTCCATCTCTGCCGGGCTCGATTACCCGGGCATTGGTCCGCTACATGCTTGGCTGCGCGATACTGGTCGAGCCACCTACCTTTCAGCAACTGATGAAGAGGCCTTAAACGCCGGTCGGCAGCTCTCGCTTTTGGAGGGAATAATTCCCGCGCTGGAATCGGCACATGCCTTGGCAGCGTTACCACTCCTCGGCTTGAAATCGTCCGATGTTGTGGTGGTAAACCTCAGCGGACGTGGTGATAAGGACATGGATACCTACCTAAAATACTTTTCCCATGAACAGAATTGATACCCTATTCGAAACCAAGAAGGAGAAGATTCTGTCGGTATTCTTTACCGCAGGTCATCCTTCACTTAACGATACGCCACCCATTATTCAACATCTTGAGAATGCGGGTGCCGACTTGGTTGAAGTTGGTATGCCCTTTTCCGACCCCATGGCCGATGGCAGTACCATTCAGCACTCCAGCAAGGTGGCACTGCAAAATGGGATGAGCCTCGAGGTGTTGTTTAAGCAGCTGGAGTTGCTCCGGCCAATGATTACCATTCCCGTGGTGCTCATGGGCTACTTCAATCCGGTGATGAAGTTTGGCGTGGAGCGGTTTATCTCCATGTGCCAAAAGGTGGGTGTTGATGGGGTGATAATTCCCGACCTGCCGCTCGATATTTTTAGGGAGAGCTACCGTGAGCAGTTTGTTCGGGCTAACATCCACAATATTTTACTGGCTACCCCAACGGCATGCAAGGAGAGACTTCAGCTGCTGGCTACCCAAACACAAGGTTTCCTCTATATGGTATCGTCTGGTTCTACCACCGGTGGTGGGTTGGAGCCATCGCGACTGGTGCAGCTGCAAACTGCCACTGGTGATGTGGGTAATAGAGCTCCTATACTAGTTGGTTTTGGCGTTAAGAGTCACGCCGATTTTGAAGCGGTGTCGCAGTATGGTCGTGGCGCAGTGGTTGGCTCTGCATTTGTTAAGTTGCTGGATGGTTCTATCAATCTTAAGGCAGACATTGAAGCCTTTGTTAAGAGCATTAAAGGATAGCATTGCTTATAATCTTCAAGTATTTTCTACATCTCCATTATAATCAATTTTCGATATGGTAATACAGCTTAAAAACGAGATAACCGAAGAGGAGTCCGGTCGCATTGCTACCCTCTTGAGCAGCGTTGGTCTATCGCATCGAGAGGTGGTGACACGTCAAGGGCGCTATTGGGTGGCCATTGGCACCACTGAAGTTGATATTCGCTCTATTGGAAGTTTGCCCGGCATTAAAGACATTCATCAGGTAACTGACAGCTACAAGCTGGTGTCGGGCATGTGGAAGCTCACGCCAAGTGCCATTCCGCTGGGTAACGGAACCAGCGTAGGTAACGGCGACTTTGCCATAATGGCTGGGCCCTGTGCTGTGGAGAGTGAGGAGCAGGTGGCACGCGTTGTGGAGTTTTTGGGCAAGAATGGCGTAAAGGTGATGCGTGGTGGGGTGTTCAAACCTCGGAGTTCACCCTACTCATTTCGAGGAGTTGGTATCGAAGGGCTGCGCTACTTTCACTCCATTTGCCACCAGCACGGCATTGCCGTAATTTCGGAGGTGATGGAGCCCGACCAGATTGAGGCGATGTATCCCTACATCGATATCTTTCAGGTGGGAACCCGAAACTCTCAGAACTTTAGCCTGCTCGATGCGCTCGGAAGAATAGATAAGCCGGTGATGATTAAGCGTGGCATTTCGGGAACCATCGACGAGCTGCTCTACTCTGCGGAGTATGTCTTCTCGGGAGGTAATGAGAACATCATCCTTTGTGAGCGGGGTATTCGAACCTACGAGAAGGCTTACCGAAACACTCTTGACCTGAATGCTGTGCCCATTCTTAAGCAGAAAAGCCATTTACCCGTGGTGGTGGACCCATCGCACGGAACGGGCATTCGGAATATTGTGGAGCCCATGGCGCTGGCTGTCACCATGTCGGGTGCCGATGGCATTATCATGGAGATTCATGTGGAGCCTGAAAAGGCCTTCTCCGATGGCATGCAGACGCTCTCGTTTAGCGAGGCGGAAAGGCTATTCGATAGGCTACGGCAAACTGTGCAGCTGCGACAGTCGATGGGGGTGTAAAATAGTGACGAGTGACGGAAGAGTGAATAGTGACGAAAAAGTGACAAGTGACGGGTGACAGAAAAGGCGATAGGTGTCGGGAGTCCTAAGACCGAAGCAGTGCATCGGACAGACAATCCTTTTCCATATTAGCCCCAACGGGGCGTAACTTAATAGACATGGGCGTCAGCCCATGGTATGGAACCCCGGCAAGAGCGAGCGGTGCACGCTCCTCCGGTGTTTAAGGCCGCATGCCTGCCATGCATCGCAATCACCCCAAGGTAATTCAAACTGACATTTATATTCATTGCAGAAATCCAATTACCGCCTTCCATAATTTCTTTTTGGCACCCTTCTGTGCACTAATAAAAAACGGCGGTAAGGATTGCTCCCTGCCGCCGTTTTTGGCATTATCAATTCCTTTCGGAGTTATTTTTTTAGATACTTATCGAGCCATGCGAAGAACTCACGCTGCCAGATAACCGAATCTTGCGGCTTGCTTACAAAGTGAGTTTCGTTGGGGAATACCAGCAACTTGCTGGGGATACCCCTTAGCTGAGCGGCATTAAAGGCTTGCAGACCTTCGGTGTATGGAATTCTGAAGTCGTTCTCACCCTCAATAATCATGATGGGCGTATCCCACTTATCAACCAGCTTGTGAGGGCTGTTGGCGTAGGTGCGCTGTGCCACCTTGTTATTCTTGTCCCAGTATGGGCCACCAAAGTCGTGGTTCGGGAACCAAGTCTCCTCGGTTTCGGCATAGAAGCTCTCGAGGTTATACATGCCGCAGTGTGCAATAAATACCTTGAATCGCTTCTGGTGAACACCGGCGAGGTAGTAAACGGAATATCCACCATAGCTGGCACCAACGCAACCAAGGCGGTTGGCATCAACCCAAGGCTCCTTCTTTACATCATCGATGGCGCTCAGGTAGTCCTTAATGTTCTGACCGCTGTAGTCGCCCGAAATTTGTGCATTCCATGCCTGACCAAATGAAGGCACACCGCGGCGGTTGGGAGCCACAATTACGTAGTTGTTGGCAGCCATAATTTGGAAGTTCCAACGGTAGCTCCAGAACTGGCTAACGGTGCTCTGTGGACCACCTTGGCAGTATAGCAGTGCGGGGTAAACCTTGGTGCTGTCGAAGTTGGGTGGAAGAATTACCCAGGTGAGCATTTCCTTGCCATCGGTGGTTTTAATCCAACGCTCAACTGACTTACCCATCTTAATGTGCTGGTAGATATGTTCGTTGGTAAAGGTAAGCTGCTTTTCGGCACCAGTGGTAGGATCAACGCGGAACAGCTCGGGTGCCATGCTCATGGACATCTTCTCGCCGATAAGTACGCCGCCCTGCATTTGGCAAAGGGTGTAGTCGTGCATTCCCTTGGTGATCTGGGTAATCTGCTTGGTGTCGATGTTAATTTTGTAGAGTTGCTCTGTAGCTTTAACGCCGCTTACAAAGTAGAGGTCCTTGCTGTTGCCATCCCAGCTAAACTGCTCCACGTCCTGATCGAAACCCTTGGAGAGGTAGTCGGTGGTGCCAGTGGCCATATCCATTACAAACAGACGCTTCTGATCCGACTCGTAGCCTGGGGTAGCCATGCTCCACCAAGCCAAGTACTTTCCATCGGGGGAGAAAACAGGGCTGCGATCATAGCCGGGGAAGGTGGGGGTGAGGTTCTTGGTTTCACCCGATTCTAGGTTGTAGAGGTAAATGTCGGAGTTGGTGCTTATGGCGTACTCCTTACCCGTTAGCTTCTTGGAGGCGTAAATAATCTCCTTGCTGTCGGGGCTCCACTGTATCTCGGCTATGTCGAAGTCGGGAGCAATGGGGGTATCCCACATCTCGTCCTTGTTGATGTCTTTAGGGTCACCTACAATGCCGTTGGCAAAGTCGGCTACAAATACATGGCTGTAGGAGCCGTTATCCCAAACGTTCCAGTGGCGGTACATTAGGTGGTCGTAGATGCGCACCTTGGCGTCGGGCATATCGGGGTAAATGTCGTCCTTGGTCTTCTCCACTTTAACATCCTGTGTGTAGAAAATTTTGGCGCCGTTGGGTGAGATGCTAAAGCCGTTGATGTCGGAGTCGCCGTGGGAGAGCTGCGCGAGGTTGGTGCCTTCAGACGAAACTGACCAGAGCTGCTGGCTGCCGCCACGGGTGGATAGGAAGTAGATGGTCTTGCCATCGGCACTCCACTGTGGGTTCGACTCGGAGCCCTGCTCGTCGGTGAGCTTAATGGGCTGACCGCCGTCGGTGGATACCTTGTAGAGGTCGGTAACGCCCTTATCCTGCTTAAGGTTGTAATAGGTAACGGTGTAGGCCAGTTCCTTGCCATCGGGGGAGAGCACTGGCGATTCCACGCGGCCAAACTTCCACATAATTTCGGGGGTAAGAATACCCTTGGTTGCCTCATCGGCGGTGAGGGATGTGTCTATGGTTACCGTGGTGGTAGCCGCTGCCTGCTTGTCGGTGCCTTTGTTGCACGACCCGAGTGTTGTCATTAGCGCTATTGCCATTAACGTTAACGTTATTGTTGACTTTTTCATTGATATGTTGGTGTTAGGATTTGCGGCGTAAAGTATCGTATTTTTTTGGAAGATGGAAATTTTTTGGCAAGGGAATTAGGGGATTAGGTTGATAAGGGGGTAGGCTATAGGCTGCCGCAGGGCAGATTCATTTAGCCCTCTTTCGTAGTTACCGTGCATAAAACAATTTGAAAATTTGACAATTTGAGAATGATGGAGCAGTTAATACCTTTCGTGGTTGCGGTACATGGTAGGTTCATCGCATTGAACACCATGCCAGCGTCCACTGCCCGTTCGTTTTGTTGCTTAGCCGTAGGCGATGAAGTATTGTAGTAAGGGGTAATCCAAAAAAAGATAATACTCCGTAGGAGTTTTACATGATTGCTGATTTGCTGAGGTGGTTTTTTGCATGGCACTGGAGGAGTCAAACGTTGGCAGAGTATAATTGATTTATTCCTTGGTCAGATTTTCAATTGTCTTGAGAAATTGCTCTACCTGAGGAATTAGCTCTACTACATTTTCTTTTTCAAAATCAAAAAAATCACCATAATCCCCCTTTTGTCTGTAATCAAAAAGATCGGTGTAGAGAATCCCTAGTGATTTATCAATTCTTCCTGTTTTGATAAAATGCAGTGCAAATTGAGTTTTCACTCCACTGTGAGTGTGGCTGTTTATGTCGTGCTTTGCAAAAAGAGCTAGAACTGCATAAAAACAAGCATAGTAAAGCCGATTAATGGATGAATTCCAACTTTGCAATTCCGCTAGGGCTTTTGCATCGTCGAATGTTCTCCATGCTCTTTCGATGCGGTAGGCAATATATTCTTCCCGTGTGTTTGGCATGCTTTTAAAGCGCTATTCCTTCGTTAGCAACATTTTTGTATAGCGGCGTCATCCAGAATTTGGATTTCCACTCCTGCTTGTTATATACAAAGGTAGAAAAGGCTTCTCCAATCTCAAGTTCAAGGTCAAAGAGCTTATGCCGAAATGTCTTCTCTATTTCAATATCGGCTTTCGAATTTACGAGTATTAATATGTCCCAGTCGGAGTCCGGTCGCTCTTCCCCTCTTGCCCGGGAGCCATAGAGAATGACGTCAGCCGTCGGGTCAATTTCGTTGACCTGCATTTTAATCATCGACATCACTATTTCCTTATGGTTCTTCATGTAACAAAGGTAATAAAAAAATTATTGGCGGTTGAGGCTCACTCTCTAACGATGCCAAGCAGATAGAATTCTTTATCTAACTCCCTTTCGGTGGTTGCGGTGCATGGTAGGTTCACCGCATTGAACACCAAACCATCGTGCACCGCTCTCTCCTTATGGGTGTATTCCACCATGGGCTGACGCCCATGGCTATTACATATCGCCCCTTTGAGGCTAAGTGCAAAACTCTAAATTTTTGTGGGTTGAAATTCTTCGCCGTAGGCGATAAAGTATTTAGTAAGGGATAATCCAAACTACGTTAATACTCCAGAGTTTAGCTTGCGGGCAAAATATCCAACGGACACTGGTAAACCGAAAGGGCTGGCATGATTTTAGCCTAGCAGATTATACCAATCTAAAACCCTGAACGGGTGACAGAGAGTTAATTATTGTTGGGTGTCTCAATCATTGTTTTCGTTCACGGTTGGTCCGATAAACCATTGTTTACTCCTTAATGGGTTGTATTAATTTCAGTTGGAGGATTATTCTAAAAGGAGAGGCAACCGTAATTTTTTTCCCCAAGAAACTCATTTACCTCGTCGACATTAAAATATTCAGGTTCAAAATTTTCTCCAAGCCATTCGATGGTATCGTTGTAATCCTCATGCTCCGGCTGCTGAATGGTTTTCAACATTTCGGCATATCCCCACACCCCACCACAATCCTCCGGCGGGCAAGCCATTTTCCCTGCCACGCAGGTTGGGTATTTCCGGCCCTCCTCCACTGGAAGAATCTTCTCCAGCGTAATCACATGTTCCCAGCCATCTCCAAAGTCGTATTCGTAAATCATCGTCTCCTTTTCTACAAGTAGTAAATCGGACACGCGGATTTTCTTCTTCTTGTAATCAATACTTTTAAAGTCATCCCAAAAATCATCGTCCGGTTGCCTGGCTTCGTAGAATTTTTTATCCTTAATGAACTGATGGAGGTGAGAGTTGGTCCACCCCATGCTGGTTTGAATTACCTTGTGAAGATCAGCCAGCAGCATGTCCGATGGTATTAGTAGCCGCCTCCATATTTTGGGCTTTGAATCTTTTAGGGCTATTTGAATCTGATAAATTTGATTTGCCATGGCCAATTGGTTTAAGATTAAAGAAGAATAGGTTAGTAAAGAGTAACCTCAGAGTTATTTCCTATTAATTCAAATGAGCAATACACTTGCTAAAGGTAAGGAGAAATTGGAATTTTTTGTGTGGGTTTGCCCTCTTTTTGGGAAAATAGAAAATTATTTTCTGCCGTCAGCAAGGGGGTTAATGGATTAAAAATTGGTTGAGGGTGACAGGGTTATTTCATCTCTTTCCGTTGGTTGCGGTGCATAAAACAATTTGAATATCTGAAAACTTTGAGAATCCACCAGTGGGCAGACAGGTTTTGAGAATGGTGGAGCAGCTAATACCTTTCGTGGTTGGGTTCATGGTAGGCTTTCCACATCGAACACCAAAAGAGCGTGCACCACACCCTATTGGTGGGGGTATTATTCCCTGAGCTGATAACATATTACCTTTTCAGGAAACGTGAATCGGGGCGAAAAATGTTTCGCCCTTACATTGGATTAATTTATACATCGGAACACAAGAGACGCACGATCGTGCGTCTCTACCTCACATTGAATGTCGAATTTTTGATTAGCTGCAACATCTTATAACTCCCTTCCATTCAACAACTCACACTTCACCAATTACTCCTCCTCACCGCTAACGTATTTCGAAGGGTAAGGAATGTTGCCCATGGTGGAGAACCAAATAATGCGGTTGAAGAGGTCATCATTGCCGGAGTCGATGCCATCGAACTGTGGCTCGAGGCTGAGCTTGGCAAAGTGCAGCTTCTTGCCCGTGAGCTCCGACAGCGATGGGTTCATCTCATCCAGTGGTGTTTGGTTGCTTACCGCGGTGTAGGGCGCAAAGTTGGGCTTGGCGGTAAAGCAGCCAAACATGGGGGTGGCAATGGCATCCTGAATGTTCATTGGAGGTAGACCAAGAATTTGCTCAATGGTTCGTACCATCGACGGTTGGTTATAGGGCGCGTGTATGGTCTCCGGAATTCGGGAGTAGGGGCTTAAAACCATGGCCGATGTTCGGTAGGACGAAACGTGGTCCCATCCGTCCTGCGAATCGTCTTCAATCACAAATACGACTGTGTTCTTCCAAAAGCGGCTATGGGAGAGTGCCTCCATAATTTGACCCAAGGCAAGGTCGTTGTCGGCCACCATGGCTCGTGGGGTAGGAAAGCCGGGACGGGTTCCCGAGGTGTGATCGCTGGGGAGCGCCATCACCATGAGTTGCGGCAATGAGTCACCTTCCAACGATTCGTAGTGCTTTAGCTCATCAATAAAGGCCTTTGCCCGGAGAATATCTGGAATCTTGTGCCCATCGTAGCCTGGATAGGTCGGCGATAGCACCTTGGCAACCGTGTTCAGCGTGGTTTTGTTTGTAAAATGGAATGGCTCACCCTTGAGGAATCCGGAGTAAACATCGCTCCAGGTGAGTGTGTCGTTAAACTCTGGGATAGCCGCTTCTCCGTATATTCTTACGCTCACACCATGTCGGCGTGCGTTGTCCCAAATAAAACCAGAGGAGGGGTATACCAACGCATCGTAGAGCACGTGGGGGTAGCTGCGGAACCAGGCGCGCACGTTCTTCTCCACGTAGTCGGTAACAATGGAGGCATCCGTCCAGCTATGGCCCTCTGCCGAGCACTTGCCCGAGACAAAGAAGTTGTCCATCAGCTGAAACTCGCCCACCAGCTTGTGGATGTTGGGCGTAACCTTCTTCCCGAAAACGCAGAGCGAGCTGTCACCATCTCCGGCGGCCACATCGCCCAAAACTTGGTCGTAGGTTCTATTTTCCTTAATGATGTAGAGCACGTGCTTAAACACCGAAGGCTCTCCAATTCGGTCAGGCACAGGCTTTGGCTCCACGCCTTGACGGGCAGGGAGCTCAGCCTCCTTGAGCCTAGCCAGCTGATTGGCGGCAATTACCGTTTGGGTGTAGTCTGCCAGCTGCTTCTTGCCGGGAATGGCAATTACCGACAGCGAGGCCAACATGTGGTGTGAGTTGAACACCCGTCTGTGGTCCGGTCCAAATCCGTATGGAAGGTTTGCACCAAACGATTCGAGGTTGGTAACGTAGAGCACCTTGTTGTTTAAAATGCTTATGGATGAAGGGTAAGCGGCGGTGGGAATAAATCCTGTTACGCTGCTCAGCATGTCTTTGCCATTGGTCGAAGCTCTCTTTCCAAGAGCAACAACGGCCACGGCATTATCCATGCCATTTGCCACAAAGAGTGTGTTTCCATCGGCTGTTGCGGCAAGGCTGTTGGGTGTATCGCCAAAGTAGTGGTTAATGTCGGGCTGCAGGCGAAGCGAGATTGTTTCGGAAACCTTGTCGGTTTTGGCATCGATAACGCTTACCATGTCGCTGTTGGAGTTGGTAAGGTAGAGATGGTTTTCGTCGGGACTAGCCACAATTTTATTGGGATGAAGGCCAACCACAATCTCCTTAAGTAGCATTCCTGTAGCTGGGTCGAACACGCTTATGCTTCCCTCGCGGCAGCCAGCTGTTGCAGTGTCGATGCGGGCCAATCCCCAAGGAACTCCAGCCACATTGTTGTCGTCGTATTCTGGAACTCTTCCGGCCCAGTTGGTTACGTATATTTTTCCATGAGCAACAGCAATGCCGTAGGGAGCCACGCCCGTATTCTTTACCCAAACGGTGTCACCGGTTTGTAAATCCTGCTTCAACAGTTGGTTGTTCCCATTGAGCACCACATAAAGGTAGTCGTGGCCCAATTCACTGCGAACCAGCAGCTCGTTGGGTAGGGCCAGCTCGGCAGGAGACACTGGCTTGTAGGTAAATACCTTGGAGACTGTTGCCGCTGTTCCGTCCCACTTTAGCCGAACAACGTAGGATTCCTCATACCCTTTGGATGCGCTGAATAGCACGAAGTTTTCATTATCTTTCTGGTACCAGCAGATACCAGAGTATACGCTCATTGCCCTTTTCAATCCTGAAATTTTATCGAGCGGTAGGGTAAACATCACCCTATTTTGATCCGTGCTAATGAAGCTCACGCTATACCGCTCCTCCACTGCCAACCAGCGGCCATCGAGTGAGAGTGCGCAGTCGAGAGCATGGCTCTCCTTGGTGGTATCGCCCAGCACAATGAGGTCGCCTGCCGGCTTCAGCAAGCGGTCGAAGGGAAGTTTATCCCAGCTGGCCGTTGTGCTTTTATCCGATTGGGCTTGCAGGTTTAGTGAAAGAGTCGATAAGAAAAGGCTTAGAGCTAAAAGGATGTATCTCATGGCTTCGCTGCTATTATTGAATTTACAGTTATGCTAGTGATTTATTGAACGTGGTAGAAGAGGTGTATTGTCGACGACCATATTCGGCATAAATATAGTGGTATTCGTGCAAACCATTCCTGCACGGCTAGCTTAAAGGGTTTAAATTTAGGTTAAGAGTTTGAGAAAGGGCATAAGTTAGTAGGCTGTAGGCTGAAGGTTTTGGGTAGGTTACCGTACAAGGTTGAAGGTTGGTGCATGGTCTGTATTGTGATTTGTAATGGCATAGTTGCTACTGAATGGTTATTCTGCCATGTTGATTTTTTTCTTAATATTGAATAGTGAAGAGCTGTAATGTTTTTTTCTACTGCGCAATTTTAAACAACCTAAATATTTAAACCTATGGAAATTAATCGTGGAAGTTTTAAAGCGGGGCTTCTTGACCCAATCTTTAACCTAACCGGAAAAACCTGGCTGAAGGTTACCGGAGCGTCTGTAATTACAAACTTAGTGTTAGGCGCAATTGGAGCTGCACTATTCTTAATGGTGCTTGGCTCCAGCGATATGCTGATGCAGATGATTACCAATCCTCAGTCGATAAAGGATAATCTCTACCTGTTCCAGTCCGAAATGTTTGTGCCATCGGTAATTCTTACCATTATTCTATTTGTCCTAATTGCCTTTGTGGTTGGGGCATGGAATATCTACTTCAGCATTAAGATTACCGATTCACAAATTACAACAGGCCAAGCCGATTTTGGCGAACTTTTTGGAAAATCGTTCAACAACAGGGTTTTTACTCTTCTAGGTGTCACCATACTTATTTATTTGGCGTTTATCGTAGGAGTTATTATCTCCTTCCTCTTGGCCTATGTTTCCGGTTGGTTGACATTCTTCGCTGGCTTGTTCCTCACTATTGCCATGTTTAGATTGACGCTTGTTATTCCTGCCATGATGGTGGGTAACCACACCCTTAGTTCAGCATTGGAATTTAGCGTGAAGCACATTGATTGGATGCGGGCACTCAAACTTTTTGGCATCGTTCTGTTGGCATTCCTTGCCATTATTGTGGTTGCCATTGTGCTTGGTTTAATAGGAATGGGTCTTGCGATAATTCCTTTTGTAGGCATTGTCATAAAATTTGCCATTAATTTAGTTTTTGGTGGATTTATTACTGCGCTCCTGATTTCGGCATTACTAGCACTCTACTACCACTATGCAGAGGAGGTTGCCGAGGCTGCCGCTCCTGAGGTTGTACAGGCCGATGAGCCTTCTGAACCTCAGATGTAGTCTTCTTTATAAGGAAATAGTGCCGCTGGGGATATTTTTCCTCGGCGGTTTTTCTTGTCATACTGCTCCAAATTTGTGATTAATTCTGGTTACCAATTATTCCACTAAGTAGAACGGCTAAATGCTCTTTTGCTTAACTTGCCCTCCAATCATTACCTATGGGCGAATTAAACTCTCTTCTCGATTTTCTGAAGGCGGTGGCACTAGTTACGGCCAGCCAGCTGATTTGGATACTTGGCGTGCTATTTGTTTTTGGACTTATACTTTACCTACTGGCGAGGTTTACCCGAACTACCTACGCAAAAACCGCTGGCCCGAAGCTGGACATTGGTATAACCGGTTGGCTTGGCACTCCGGTGCACGAGCTGGGTCATGCACTCTTCTGCCTTATTTTTCGCCATCGAATTGTGGATATTAAGCTCTACAGCCCAAACTCTACCGATGGAACCATAGGCTACGTTAACCACTCCTACGATCGCTCGAGCACCTATCAGCGCATTGGCAACTTTTTTATTGGCGTTGGCCCCATTATTGTTAGCGCCATTGTAATTTATGCTTCGCTCTACTACCTTGTTCCCAACGCTAGGGAGGTGCTATCGGGCATCGATGCTCAGAGCAAGGTAATGGCGGGTGCAGCACACGGCCACTTTGCCTCAATTATGGAGTCGCTAAAAGTCACCACTATGGTAACGCTTAAATCGCTGTTCAACCCTGCCAACTTTAGCAGCTACCTCTTTTGGATATTTCTCTACATTAGCATGTGCGTTGCTTCCCACATGGAACTTAGCCCTCCCGACATTAAGGGTGCGCTGAGCGGACTCATTTCGCTGGTAATCTTCTTCCTCCTTTTCAACCTAGCTATTATGCTGCTGGAAGTTTTCGGCATCAGCCACTACTTTGGCCACTGGTGGAGCTACGTGAAGTTGGAAACCTACGGAGGGTTCATAAACAAGTATGTGGGTATGTTTGCAGCACTCTTCATCTTTGCCGGCATTATCTCGGCCATCAACTTGGTGGTATCGTACGTGGTGCTCAATAGCTACACCTTAATCAAGGGCAGAGGCATGGTAAATCCTTTTTGGTAGAGAGGACGTTTTACCCCAAAAGGCTTACTAATGGTGTGCAATTGTGGGCGTAATAGTTCAAAACGTCCTATTTTACGAACATTAATAACAGAACAAGGAGAACGGTTGAAAGCCTATTGCTACTTAGCTTTCTTGTTTGCATTCTAGCCAATGAATTGTGGCTTTTGGTAAAATAAGCGGGCAAGGAGCGAACATTATCCGTTTTTTATGGGTTCCTTTGTAGTTAATTTAAATCAAAGGTTCCTTATTTCCCAAACAAATTCGGCAAGCCTTTTAACAGTAATTTATGTCATTTGAAAATTTAGGCTTGATAGAGCCAATCCAAAAGGCCCTGAAGGCCGAAGGTTACATCACCCCAACACCCATCCAAGAAAAAGCCATTCCCATTGTATTGCAAGGCAGAGACCTTATAGGTTGTGCTCAAACTGGAACAGGTAAAACGGCGGCATTCGCTATCCCCATAATTCAGCAGCTGGTTCAAAACCGAATGGTAGAATCGGGCAACAGACGCATTAAAGCATTGGTTGTTACCCCAACACGCGAGCTCGCCATCCAAATTGGTGAGAGCTTTGAAGCCTACGGCAAGAATGCAGGCTTGAGGCACACCGTGGTGTTTGGTGGCGTGGCACAGCGACCACAGACTGCCGCTCTTCAACGCGGTGTTGATATTCTTATCGCAACTCCTGGTCGTTTACTCGACTTGGTTAACCAAGGGTTTATTCACCTGAACTCCATCAAGATTTTTGTGCTTGATGAGGCTGACCGAATGCTTGACATGGGCTTTATTCACGACGTGAAGCGCATCATTGCCATCATTCCAAAACAACGTCAAACGCTCTTCTTCTCGGCAACCATGCCGCCTGAAATTACGAAGTTAGCTTCAACCATTCTTACCGATCCTGCAAGAGTTGAGGTAACTCCAACAGCATCTACCGCCGATATTATCGAGCAGTCGGTTTACTTTGTCGATAAAGAAAACAAGAACGGGCTATTGCTGCACCTACTCCGCGATAACGTTATTGAGACAGCACTGGTATTTACCCGTACAAAGCACGGAGCCGATAAGGTTGTTCGCCTGCTGAATAAAAATGGGGTATTGGCCGAGGCTATTCATGGCAACAAGTCGCAAAATGCACGCCAGTCGGCGCTCGAGAAGTTTAAGACGCATAAGATTCGTGTTTTGGCTGCCACCGATATTGCCGCTCGCGGTATCGACATCGACGAGCTGTCGCACGTTATAAACTTTGAAATGCCTAACGTTTCCGAAACTTATGTTCACCGTATTGGCCGAACGGGTCGTGCCGGTCACGAGGGTGTTGCCCTATCATTTTGTGATGCGGAGGAAAAAGCATTTCTGAAAGATATTGAGAAGCTTATTTCTAAATCCATACCGGTGGTAAGCAACCATCCCTATCCAATGACTGGTGTTGTTGCGTCTGCCTCTCGCCAAGCTACGCGCCATCCACAACCACCTAGAAAAACATTTCGTCACTCTACCTCGGGCAGCAATGAACGTCCCGAACAACCAGGTCGCAAGCAATATAGTGCACAGGGTGGTGGGGCACCAAGAAGGCGCTGGTAGGTCTTAACTTAAGTAATTACACATATCAAATAAGAAGCGGGTTTTGGAATGCATTGCATATCCAAAACCCGCTTTACTTATAGGGCTAAACGATCCTACTTCTTGGGCTTCAACCATTGGTCGAGCCAGCCGAAGAATTCACGCTGCCACAGAATGCCGTTTTGAGGTTTAAGTACCCAGTGACTTTCGCTTGGGAAGAAAAGAAACTTGCTTGGTACTCCCAACATCTGTGCAGAGTTAAAGGCTGCCATCCCTTGTGTGTAAGGAATCCGGAAGTCGTGACCACCTTCAATTATCAGGATTGGGGTATCCCAGTTCTTCACAAACAGATGAGGACTTTGAGCATAGCTCCTCATGGCCACCTTGTTGTTGGTTTCCCATGGAGCACCTCCATTTTCCCAATTATCAAAAAACATTTCGTCGGTGGTCATATACTCCATTACCGAGTTGAAAACGCCACAATGCGAAATAAAGGCTTTGAACCGCTTGTTGTGGTGACCGGCAAGCCAGTATACGGTATATCCGCCGTAGGATGCTCCAATGGCGCCAAGGTTGTTGGCATCTACCCAAGGTTCTTTCTTCACCTCATCGATGGTGCTGAGGAGGTCTTTCATCTCCTGATCACCGTGATGCTTGCTAATTTGGTCGGTCCAGTCTTGACCGAGTGTTACAACACCTCTGCGGCTGGGGGCAACAACCACGTAGCTGTTGCTTGCCATAATGCTAAAGTTCCAACGGTAGCTCCAGAACTGGCTAACGGCGCTTTGTGGGCCGCCTTCGCAGTAAAGCAGCGTGGGGTATTTCTTGGTGCTGTCGAAGTCGGGAGGAAGGATTACCCATGTTGGCATTAGCTTGCCGTCGGTAGTTTTTATCATCCGCTGGGTAACTGTGGGCATGGTGAGCTTGCCGAGCAGATCCTTGTTAATAAAGCTGAGTTCAGTATCGATACCTGTTGCAGGGTCGATGCTATAAATTTCGGCAGGTTTTACAATTGAAACATAGCTTCCGATTAACTTGTTGCCTGCTACAGCCACGCTATGGTAGTCGTGCCATCCTTTGGTAATGGGTTTAAGCTCGTTGGTCTCCACGTTGAGGCAGTATACTTGATAGGTTTCGTTTATGCCAACCACAAAGTAGAGCAACTTGCCATCGGCGGTAAAGCTGAGGCTCGAGGGGCTGTAGTCGAAGTTGGGAAGCACTTCCTTCTTTTCTCCGGTAGCGAGGTCCATACAGAACAGTCGTTCACGGTCAGATTCAAAGCCGGCACGTGCCATGCTGAGCCAGTAGATTTTCTTGCCATCGGGAGAGTAAACGGGAACGCGATCGTAGCCCATCATACCTTCGGTAATATCCTTGGTTTGCTTGGTGTCGAGGTTGTAGAGGTAGATATCAGAATTGGTGGAGAAGGTGTAGGCTTTTCCCTTCAACTTTTTGCAGGTGTAGGCAATGGTTTTGCTGTCGGGGCTCCAGGTAATTTCCGAAGCATCGCCAAATGGAGCAAGTGGGGAATCCCACGGTTCGCCAGGCATAATGTCAATTGGCTCCGATGGTTTACCATTGTTGAAGTCGGCATAGCACACATGCTGGTAGCTTCCATCTTCCCAAGTATCCCAGTGACGGTACATCAGGTCGGTGATAATTTTCCCATCACTCTTGTCTAGGTCAGGAAAGATGTCGCTGGTGCTCTTGTCCACCTTGGTATCGATGGTAACCATCAGCTTGCTACCGTCGGGGCTAATGAGCATGTTGGTAATGGCCTTGTTCCAGCTGGTAAGTTGAGTCCTGTCGCTTCCATCTGGTTTGATGGAGTAAACTTCTGGGTTATCACCATCAGCATATAGGAAGAGGATTTTCTTGCTGTCGGGTGTCCAAATGGGGTTGAATTCACTGTGGGGTGTGGTGGTGAGCTGTTTTTTGCTGGTGCCGTCCACGTTCATGATGTAGAGCTCGGCATTCCCCTTGTTCTCAGGAATGCTGTAGTAAGATACGGAGTAAACGATCTGCTTTCCGTCGGGTGATACCTGAACGTCGCCAAGGCGACCAAAGGACCACAGTACCTCCGGGGTCATATACTTGGAGGTTAGCTTTATGTCGGGCTTCCCGATAACATCGGTGCTCGTTTTTGTGGGCTGGTTACAGCCTGCCAGCGCTGCTCCTGCGAGTAGTGCAAAGGCTATTTTTTTTCCAATCATAGCAAAAGTTTTTCGGTAATGGTGGGCAAGTTATAGCTTTGCCGAGGAAGAAGCAACTTTGGAGTAGATTCTTTGTAGTGTTTGCTAAGAAATTAAGCGAGGCCTATTGTCTAGTTTTATCCGTTGTAGCTTAAATATAATATGGTTCAATTATTTAAGCGTAAATCCGGAAACTTCTACCGATTGCTAAATATTTCGTTACGAACTTCATTTTGGCCCGATGGCAGCCTCGTTTATTTTTAAATTTCACCATTGCTAACGATTAACCCTAAAACTTAATTCTATGGAAAAGAAACTTGCTTTTGGAGACATCCTTTCGAAAGGATTCAGCATTGGTTTGAAAAATTTCTTCTCACTTCTCGGTTGCCTTATTCTTTGGATATTGACGATTTGGATTCCATACCTTAATGTGGGCACAACTATTGCTATTGCAACTCTTCCAGCTGCATTGAGCCGAGGACAAGTTATCTCGCCGCTTGAAATTTTCGATAAGAAGTATTTGAAGTTTATGGGTGAGTATTTCCTTGTTCAGGGTCTTCTGTTCATCATTTTACTTCCTGCAATGTTTTTTATGATCATTCCAGCTATAGTCCTTTCTATTGCTTACAGCTTAGCAACACTTCTTGTCGTTGACAAGGGTAAGGGTGCCGCTGAAGCTATTAAGCTTAGCAATAAGTTGACCTACGGAAATAAGTGGATCATGTTTTTTGCCAACTTGGTTCTTGCGATTCCATTAATCATTCCATATTTTAATTACGTATATATCATTGTTCTTATCCCAATTATGCTTGGCGTTAAGGCATATATTTATAAGGAACTTGCCTCCGAAGTTCAGGAATAATCAGGTTTCTATCGAAATTTTGATAAGGATGCCTTTGTGGCATCCTTATTTTTTGTTCACCACTGAACTTTCGCAATTGATTTGGACGAAAATCATTGACTGCGTTAAGTTTCAGCCATAACTTTGTTAAAAACTATGTACCCATTAATAGAAAAAATGCCAGATAAGGTAACACAATAGTGAATCACCTCATTCTGACATTCTTTAATATCAATTTTCTACGATTGCTCTATTTTCCAACCACCTCCATTGCCTTCGAGGAGCTTACGAAGCTGTCGAAAATATTCTTGAGGCCCGTATATTCCTCCGGCATAAAGAATGGATTGCTAATTACGAAGGTGCGTTGGGCGGTTGCCTCATTACCATTGTTAAAGTAGTTCGTGATAAACACTCCCTTCCTATTTGGCAGTAGGACGGTTGTTGGTGTTGGAGCCTCCTTAATCGAATACCCTTCTGGGAACTTTATAACGCACACTTCAGTTAGTTCGCTTGGAACAAGCAAATCGACTGGCAAAACCCTAACCTGTCTTACGAAAGGGTTGAATTTGCTTGATACATCAATAAATGGCTTTTCGTAGCTAATACCTGACGCAGTTAGCTTATCGTTTGAGTGATAGAATACTCGAATGCGTAAAGGTTTATCAATGTTTTTTAGATCGGTGCAAACTACACTGTCAAGCACCCAGTATGCTTGGTCCACCAGCATTTGTTGATTTATGTAGTCATCCACACTAGGACGTTTGCTGATGCTCTTTCTTGCTGCAGCAGCCTCGTAACCTGATTTGCTAATTTGAATGGTCATTTTTTTTACTTCACCACCAAGGGATATTTCAGTCACGACGTCCTGCTTCTGTTTTGCATTGGATGGCAGAACAATATCCTCCCATGTTGGCGTATCCGATTTGATTATAAGGGCAGACGTGTTTAGTATGTTTATGTTGGGCAGGTCATAAGGTCTGAATGGGTCGGTACAGTCTACGAAAAGTGTTTTCCCCTCTAAGTTAACGGCAACAACCATATCGGTAAATTCTTTCAATACTGGGTAGAGTTTGCTAATCTTCCCATCTCCTTTCAGCTTAAGGATGGCCGGGTTACAGTCGAGCCCTGCCTGCTTTAGCATGATTTCCAAAAGCAGGTTGATTGTTCCACTGCTGCCGGTGTGACTCTCTAGTAGTTCTGGAAGAGTTTCTGTTGGCGAGTATGAGTAGGTGTTATTCCATTTGAAGTTATTAGTAACATATTGGTAGATTTTTTCAACCTTTTCTTCATTGGTAGTCGATCCCGCTGTAAGCGAATCTATGATTCCTTGAAATGTATACCCCAGCTTAAAGTAGTCGTCATAATGGTCTTTAATAAGCTTTTTTGATAACTCTCCCCACGTTCTGAGGTAAGAGGTATAACCCTTTTTGTCAGTCTCAATCTCATCGGTATAGTCCTCATGAATGCCGGCTAATTGCAGTATCACATGATCGGCGTAGTCACAAGATGCCGCACTATAGGGCTCATCGGTGAGCGCAGGAAGAGAATCTAATGACCAAATGTTAGTGGGTGTAGAACCATACTTCTGAAGCAAGCGAACACCACGCTGAATCACATTAACTTTAAGCGCTTCGTGAATATTTGCTCTAAATTCACTGTGAAGAGTGGGTAGCAAATTTTCAAAGTCCCAGTTGATCAAAGAGACGTTATAGTCAGTTAATATTCTGTAGTAATATTCAATAATGGTTCCGACCTTAACATTTGGGCAAGCAACTCTCATTTCCCTCCAGTGGTCATTAACGTCAACCATATGAAAATCGCCTGACTTTGCCACAGAAGTTACAACTTTCCCATTTTCATCTAAGTTGAACGATTCAACTTTAATCTCAGAAATATATTCTCTGAAATGCTCCTGCTTTCTCAACCTTATAACAATATTACCAAGGTTGACGGCTTCAGGGCTTAAAATCTTTATTCTTCGATGGAAAACTTTCTCTACCGAAGGGTCAGGGTGCTCCACCGGAGGTGTTGGGTAGAAAAATAGTTGGCCGTAATCGCAAAGAATTACCGCTTTTGCACTGGTGTCAGGTGCATAAACTTTCATCTCCAAATCTGGCTTACTCACCCTGCCCCACTTCATGGGAAGGGCAGGTTGTGCATAGTTTAAGCTAATATTTAGTAAGATAAAAGTAATGGTAAAGATCAGATAGATTGTTTGTTTTGGAGATGACATGCTTCAGGTTTTTATAATTAAAACATGAAGTTAGAAATAAAATTAAATCGCAACCATGAAGAACTAAAAATATTGAAAATTTATACAAACTCTCCCCAGCTGTTTATGCCCAAATCGTCAATGCTTTTCCGGTGAAAGGCGTAGAGAAATGCTGCACCAAGACGGGCGTTGGTTATGAGTGGTACGTTGTAGTCAATGGCGGCCCGGCGAATGGTGTAATCGTTGTCCAGCTCCTCCGACGAAAGGTTCTTCGGGATATTGATAACCAGCTCCACCGCCCGCTGCTTAATTAAGTTAAGGCTGTTTGGCTGCTCTTGTTCATCGGGCCATCCCACCGCAATGGATTCAATGCCATTATCGTTGAGGAATTTGGCGGTACCCTTGGTTGCGTAGATGGTATAGCCCCTTTCGGCCAGCAAAGTGATGGGTGCCAGTAGCGCTATTTTAGAGCGAAGCGGTCCCGACGAGACCAGAATTGTTTTTTGTGGAATGCGGTAGCCAATGCTCATCATTGCCTTGAGGAGAGCGTCATCAAAGTCGGTGCCAATGCATCCCACCTCTCCGGTGGAGGCCATGTCAACGCCCAACACCGGATCGGCCTTTGATAGCCGGCTAAAGCTGAACTGAGAAGCCTTTATGCCAACGTGGTCAATCTCGAACATGGAGGGTGGAAGCGAGGCGGGCAACCGCCCCAGCATATAATCCATGGCACCGGAGATAAAGTCGTAGCCCAGCACTTTCGACACAAATGGAAAGCTCCGGCTGGCTCGTAAGTTGCACTCAATAACCTTGATGTCGTTGTTGCGAGCCAACAGCTGCATGTTAAATGGCCCGGTGATTTCAAGCTCTCGGGCAATTTCTCGGGCAATTTTTCGAATGCGACGGATGGTTTCAAAGTAGAGCTTTTGCGGTGGGAATACCAGCGTGGCGTCGCCGGAGTGCACACCGGCAAACTCCACATGCTCCGATATGGCGTCGAACATCACCTCACCGTTGTTGGCTACCGCATCGTACTCTATCTCCTTGGCCCCCTCAATAAACTCGCTCACCACTACAGGATGGGTTTTCGATACGTTGGCGGCGAGGGTTAGGAATCCACGAAGCTCGCCAGCGTTGGAAACTACGTTCATGGCCGACCCCGAAAGCACGTAGGAGGGACGAATGAGGACGGGGTAGCCAACCTCTGCCACAAACTTCTCAATCTCCTCAAAGTTGGAAAGCTCGCTCCAGCGGGGTTGGTCGATGGATAGCCTGTCGAGCATACCGGAGAACTTCTTTCTATCCTCGGCCTTATCGATGGACTCGGGCGAGGTACCCAGAATCTTTACCCCGGCTAGGTGAAGCCGCATGGCAAGATTGTTGGGGATTTGGCCGCCAACCGACACTACCACTCCAATTGGATTTTCCATCTCCACGATATCGAGAACGCGCTCAAAGGTGAGCTCGTCGAAGTAGAGGCTGTCGCACATGTCGTAGTCGGTGCTTACAGTTTCGGGGTTGTAGTTTATCATGATTGAACGGTAGCCATGCTTCCGAATTTGACTTACGGCGCTTACCGTACACCAGTCGAACTCCACTGAGCTGCCTATGCGGTAGGCTCCCGAGCCCAAAACAATTACCGATTTGCCCGACCGTTGCTCCTGCAAGTCGTTTTCGGTCCCGTGGTAGGTGATGTATTGGTAGGCCGTTTGCGATGGGTATTCGGCAGCGAGGGTGTCAATCTGCTTCACTACAGGAATTACTCCCAGTTTTTTCCGGTGGTTTCGTACTTTAAGCTGAACTATTTCGATCTCCGCTGGTGACGGGTTGAAAAGAAACCGTGCTAGCTGAAAATCGGAGAACCCTTTTTGCTTTGCCTCGAGCATCGTTTCTCGGTTAATCGATTCAAGGCTGCTAATTTGCTCTATCTGATGCTTAAAGAAGATGATGTTGGCGAGTTTCTCCAAAAACCAAGAGTCAATTTTAGTAAGTTGGTGTATCTTTTCGATCTCCCATTCTTGCTCCAGCGCCTCGGCTACTGCAAAAATGCGCTGGTCGGTCGGATGGGTGAGGGCCTCCTCCAAATTCTCGAAGTTAAGCTTAAGGTTGCCCACAAGGCCGTGCATGCCTTGGCCAACCATGCGGAGGCCTTTTTGGATGGCCTCCTCAAACGACCGTCCAATGGCCATAATCTCGCCCACGCTTTTCATGGACGAGCCAATTTCGCGGTTTACGCCGTGAAACTTATTCAAATCCCAGCGAGGAATCTTAACCACTACATAGTCCAGCGCAGGTTCGAAGCAGGCGGTGGTGGTTTGGGTCACTGAATTTTTCAGCTGGTGGAGGCCGTAGCCAACGCCCAGCTTGGCAGCCACAAAGGCCAATGGGTAGCCTGTCGCCTTACTGGCCAAGGCTGATGAACGCGAGAGACGAGCATTTACCTCAATAACCCGGTAGTCCTCGCTGTTGGGGTCAAGGGCATACTGCACGTTGCATTCACCAACCACACCTAGGTGGCGGATTATTTTTATGGCGAGGCTGCGTAGCTTATGGTATTCAGAATTGGAAAGCGTTTGGGAGGGGGCAACCACAATGCTTTCGCCGGTGTGAATCCCCAGCGGGTCGAAGTTTTCCATGTTGCACACGGTGATGCAGTTGTCGAATCGGTCGCGTACCACCTCGTACTCCACCTCTTTCCATCCCTTAAGTGACTCCTCCACCAAAATTTGGGGAGCATAGGAGAAGGCGTTTGTGGCCAAAACTTTCAGCTCTTCTGGATTGTTGCAGAATCCGCTGCCTTGTCCTCCAAGGGTAAAGGCTGCCCGAACAATTAGCGGGAAGTCTATGGTTTCCGCCGCTTTTATTGCTGCCTCTACGCTTTCTACAGCAATACTCTTTGGCGTTTTTACCTCTATCTCCCTGAGCTTCTCGGTAAACAGTTCCCTATCTTCGGTATTGATGATGGTGTCGACGGGGGTGCCCAGCACCTCTATGTTGTATTTTGCCAACACCCCGCTTTTATAGAGTGTCGTTCCGCAGTTGAGAGCTGTTTGTCCACCAAACGAAAGAAATATACCATCGGGCTTCTCCTTTATAATAACCTTTTCGACAAAGTAAGGTGTAACCGGAAGGAAGTAAACCTCGTCGGCAATTCCCTTGCTGGTTTGAACGGTGGCAATATTGGGATTGATAAGCACAGTTCGAATGCCCTCTTCCCTAAGTGCCTTTAATGCTTGCGAACCGCTGTAGTCGAACTCTCCTGCTTCTCCAATTTTAAGGGCTCCGGAGCCGAGCACTAATACCTTTTTATATTGCTTCATTGCTTGAATTTTCGTGGGTTTTGCTATTTGTTGGTGTGCTTTACAACTTCTTGAAGGAAATCGTCGAACAGGAACTCGGTATCTGTGGGGCCGCCGGAAGCTTCGGGGTGAAACTGCACGGCAAAAAAAGGTTTGGTATTATGCTTAATTCCCTCGCAGGTCCCATCGTTGGCATTTTCGAAGAGGAGACTCCAATCCTTGTTGAGGGTGGCTGTGTCAATTGCAAAACCATGATTTTGTGAGGTGATATAGCAACGGTTAGTGCCGGAGAGAATTACTGGCTGGTTGTGGCTTCGGTGGCCATAGGGAAGTTTGTAGGTGTTGGCACCAGTGGCAAGCGCCATCAGCTGGGTGCCCAGGCAGATTCCCATTATTGGCTTGCTTCCGTCCAGAGCCACCCTAAGGTTTTCAATGGTTGAGGTGTTCATTTTAGGGTCACCGGGTCCGTTGGAAATGAAGAGCCCATCCCACACATCGTTGTTGAAGTTGTGGTTATGGGGTAGCCTCACTACCGTGGTGTCACGTCGTAGAAGACAGCGTAGAATGTTGTTTTTTACCCCACAATCGACCAGTGCAATGCGGTATTTTCCAGACCCGTAGGTCTTAATCTCCTGTACAGAAACCTGGGCAACAAGGTCTTCTGTGTCCGGATTTCTCCATGGTACATCGGCATCAATCACAATCTTTGCCAGCGTGCTGCCCCTTTCCCTCAGCTTTTTGGTTAAGGCTCGGGTGTCGATGCCTGAGATGGCAGGTATTTTCCACTCCTTGAGCCAATCACCAAGACTAACTTTGGCATTCCAGTGGCTGTAGCCCTCGCTATATTCTGAAACCACCAGCCCCGAAACCTGAATGGCATCTGATTCCCAAAATTGGAATATCTCCTCTTTGGAACTATTTCCCGGAACTCCGTAGTTGCCAATCAAGGGGTAGGTTGCAACTAATATCTGCCCTTTGTAGGAGGGGTCGGTCAAACTTTCTGGGTAACCTGTCATGGCTGTGTTGAACACAAGCTCACCTGCCGAGCCACCTTGGTATCCAAACGAGTATCCCTCATATTGGGAACCATCATCCAAAATTAGCGTTGCCTTTATTTTTTCCATTATACTGTATTAATATCATCTGTGGTTTGTACAAAAAAAAAGGTCGACATCACGTCGACCCTTCCCATAAACTAACTGTGTATTGCATTTTGGTGGAAATGCCTTAACTGAATGTAGGCAACCCTGCTTTTCCTTCGCTATGCCGACACTATTGTTCGGTTGCGGAGATTGGCAGGGGAGGGTCGACATTGTGCTTGTCCAACCTCGTCGCTCAAAAGCGCGCCTGCTATGGTTGGTGTTATGCCAACCTTTGCTGCTTTTCATTAGAAGAAATGGATTGCCATTTGTAGGACAAGGCCCATTTGAAGTTGATGAATATGCAGCTAATTCTTCGAATCCAAATTCTCCATAGGAACATGCCAAGTGGCTATTAATCTTGTTAATTGGATTTTTCATTTCCTATGGACTACCTTTGTTCTAATGAAATATTCGACTGCAAATCTAAGGGAAAATGTAATTTACGCAAATAAATATACAGATAAATACTAAAAAAAACATTATGTCTCGTCATAAGTTTTACATACAATGTATTACGCTTTTAAAATAATGGTATAAAAATACAGAAAATGACTTTGAGCATGAAAGATGATAACCTTCTTCCAGTGGCGTTTTCATTTTTAATAAGTGCCGATTCTCCCTTTCTCGTATGGCTTTGACACTCTTGAAATATCATTCATTATTACTACTTTTACCCAGATTGCCTTGTTATCATTTGCTTTTGTTATGATAAGAAAACTATTAAGTGCATTAGTTAGTGTTTTGCTGCTTCAGGGTGCTGTTTTTCAGGCTTATGCGCAGAATGCAAGAGTGGACTCCATTCGCAATCAAGGGCAAGTTTTGTTTAATGGGGGAGACTTTGCTGGGGCCCTTCCTTACTGTGAAAAGTTACTTAAACTTTTTCCGTCCGACGGGAAGTATCTTTATCAAACAGGTATTTGTCTACTTAAGGAGACACGACAAACTGAGAGGGCTTATGAGCTGCTTATACATGCCTCCCAAATGGATGTTCCTGTTCAGGTCTATTACTACCTAGGTGTTGCCAGCAGGCATTTGTATCGCTTTGATGAGGCCATCGATTACTTTCGTCGTTACATGGTATCTGGAGGTCGGGAATTCGGCAGCGATGAGGTGGAACGGCAGGTTTCCATGTGCGAAAATGGCAGCTATCTTATTAAGTATGCAACCAATGTAGAGGTGTTGGCAAAGGCAAAAACGGTGGCTGACTCCATGCTTTTATACTACAGTGTGTCACCTGGCAAGGGGAGGCTGGTGAAGATACCGGACGAGCTGATGTCGAAGTTGGACAAGCATAAGGAAATCCAATATCCACAGGCAATTTACTACCCTTCTACTTCAGACGATGAACCACAGGTCATCTTCTTTTCCAGCTACGGAAAAACCGATTTGAGCGGGATGAATATTTGGAAAACAGAGAAAATAAGCCCTGGCGAGTGGGGTCAACCTGTTGCTCTCCCCAAGGAGATAAACTCGGGTGGTGATGAAATTTTTCCCATCCCAGCCAGAGATGGGTCAGTGCTTTACTTTTCCTCGAACAACCTTTACGGGATGGGAGGCTACGATATTTTCAAAACCACCTACGATTCGGTTGCAAACAAATGGTCAACTCCTGAAAACCTTGGTTTCCCAATCAACTCACCTTACGATGATTTTTGCTTTGTGCCCAATTCAAATGGGGATACAGCCATTTTTGCATCAAATCGTGAGGTGGCTGGAGATTCCATTGTTGTATATAAGGTTAAATTGTCATTGATGGGGGCAAAAAAAAGCCTGTCGGGGCTCGAAGAGGTTACGGAGTTGGCTAAGCTAACTCCGGTTGTTCCAATCAAAGATAGCTCTAGTTCTTTACCACAATCGAGGTTACAGCTACCAAAGGCACGTGTGGCAGGATTGCAATACGACCTCACCTATATGGGGCTGATGGCGCAATTATTTCAGATGCGGCAATCACAGGATTCGCTCCAAACTAAGTTGAATCAACTTCGGCAGGAGTATGCCACTTCGACTTCTCCTAAAACCGACAGTTTATCTATCGCAATAGTCAAGTTGGAGAAAAGGCTGATGGGGCTCAGCCTCAGCATGGACACAGTTAATAATAAGGCGATAGCAATGGAGCAGAGCTATTTAACGGCTAAGCAGAATAGTGTTCAACATGAGGCTACCTCCGCTCGGTCAACTCAAAATTTGCCAGCTGGTGACTTTCTCTCCAACGCTAAGGTGCAGACCTACTTCGGTCCAGAGCGCATTGCTGCCTTGGATCGCCTTACCCTTGCCGCTCAACGGCTCGATACAGCGCTTTCACAGAGTATGGAGTTTCTACGTCAAAGGCAGGATTTAGAAACAATGCTTTCTGTGGCTGAAAAACAAACTGATATTGAGACCATTAAAAAGTCACTCAGCGCTTTAACAAAAAAAACTTTGGTAAATCCCAATGATTTTCTTGAGAAGAGGTTGCTGGTAAGCGTTGGCATTCGACAGCTTTATCTGGAAAGGGTTCAGGAGGATTCGATTAACGAGGAGGTCAAAGGCTATGTGGCGGCTGGAACCGATGACCTATTTGCCTCACAAACTGTCCTAAACAATGGTCGAAGAGACACTATTTCAATTGACAGCTACGAGGGGATTAGAGATGCAATTTGGCTAGAGGAGAGAGGGATTACTCGCTATCAGCTGGCCATTGCAACGCTTCTTGATCTACCCAATATCGATTTGTTGAAGAACAAGTTGCAGCATCTATTGCACAAAAGCACGATCCCTTTTTATTCCTATACATCAACTCCAACTGAGCAGAATTCCGGAAGTGGAACTCTCAAGCCAGAGTCTAGGCAGCCGGAAGGGGTTCAGCTTAAAATCAAGCAGAGCTATAACGAAGGGCTTAGCGTTGTTGATCCTTTTCCTTACAATACAGCTAATCCAATTCCGATGGATGAACCATTGCCCAACGGGGTTGTTTACCGTATTCAGCTTGGTGCATTTAGCCAGCCCGTGAATTATTCAGTCTTCAAGGGATTAGCACCGATTTCGGGGGAACTAGTCAAGGGTGGCTCGTTGAAGAAATACTATGCCGGGCTGTTTGAAACCTATAGTGACGCACAGGCAGGATTGGTGTTAGTAAAATCGAAAGGCTTTAGGGATGCCTACATCGTTTCGTGGGTAAACGGTAAAATTATTCCTACCGCCCGTGCCCAAAATTTTGAGCAACGGAAACCCAAACCTACGCATACTAAACCAATAAAAAATGTGAATGAGACTCCTCAGGGAAATACGCTCTATCGCGTTGTAATAGGGACGTTTGAATCCTCTATCCCCCCTCAAGCAATTGTAATTTTGAATGCTGTGGCAAAGGGCAAGGAGGTGGCAAAGAAAATAATTGCCGAGGATGCAGTGAGCTATAGTGTAGGTAATTTTACTAAATTTGAGGAAGCCTTTAAGGTAAAGCAAGCACTTCTCGCAGGCGGTTATGTTGAGGCATACGTTACAACTGTTGTAATTGAAGAGTAATAGATAGTTGAAAATGGAAGAACAGCCTATTTCGTCCCATATGGACGATATTCTTGATGAGATTAAGTTAAGTGGAGTGTTAGTGCTTCACAACGATGAGGTAAACGAGTTCAGCTATGTGGTGGAATCGTTGGTGGAGGTCTGCGATCACGGTAGCCTTCAGGCAGAACAGTGCACCCTCCTTGCCCATTACAAGGGAAAATGTGAAGTGAAGTATGGGTCAATTGGTAAACTAAAGCCCATGAAAGATGAGTTAAGTCGGCGTGGCCTCATGTCTACCATCGAAAACCAACTAAGTTAAGGATTTATGGCACTAGTTATCGGCCTTATTTTACTGGCCCTTTTTCTCTTTTTTGTTGAATTTTTATTAATCCCAGGGGTCACTGTTGCCGGTATCTTAGGAGCCTTAGCAATGGTTACAGGCATTTATTTGGCCTACCATACAATGGGCAGCACTGCAGGAAATATAACCCTTTCGGTGGCAACAATCCTCGCGTTCCTTATAGTATTCTTTTCGCTGCGCTCTAAAACGTGGAAGCATTTGTCGTTGCATACGCAGCTTCACTCCTCCGTGGAAACTGAGCTTACCCGCGTTGAAATTTTACCAGGTGACGAAGGAGTAAGCAAATCGAGGCTGGCTCCAATGGGAACCGTATCCATTAAAGGAATTGAGGTAGAGGCGAAATCTACTGGCGCCTTTATCGATCCTCGCAGGGATGTAGTTGTGGTAAAAGTTGAAAAATCTCGAATAATTGTTAAACCCAAAAATAGTTAGCTATGACAGGTCTAGGTTTGTACCTCATTATTGTTGCCGCAGCTCTTATCGGACTTTGGTTTATTCTCTACTTTATTCCGATTGGGCTTTGGTTTACTGCTGTAATTTCAGACGTTAAAATATCGCTCCTCCAGCTCATCTTAATGCGATGGAGAAAGGTTCCACCATCTACCATTGTATCGGCTCTTATTGAAGGCACTAAGGCTGGACTTACCCTTGTTCCTAATGAGATGGAGGCTCACTACATGGCTGGTGGAAATGTAACCAAGGTGGTTCACGCGCTGGTTTCGGCTCAGAAGGCCAACATTCCGCTCGACTTTAAAATGGCCACTGCTATCGACTTAGCTGGCCGCGATGTTTTTGAGGCAGTGCAAATGTCAGTTAACCCACGAGTTATTAATACTCCACCCGTTACGGCAGTGGCAAAGGATGGTATTCAGCTGATTGCCAAGGCAAGGGTTACCGTTAGAGCCAACATTAAACAGCTGGTTGGAGGCGCCGGCGAGGAGACCATCCTAGCCCGTGTTGGCGAAGGAATTGTTTCGTCCATTGGTTCTTCAGAATCGCACAAAACGGTGTTGGAAAACCCAGACTACATCTCGCGCGTGGTGCTCGACAAGGGTCTTGACTCTGGAACTGCGTTTGAAATTTTATCTATCGATATTGCCGACATCGACATTGGACGTAATATTGGTGCTGTGTTGCAGATGGATCAAGCGAATGCAGACAAGAATATTGCTCAAGCAAAAGCTGAGGAACGACGGGCTATGGCTGTTGCTTTGGAGCAAGAGATGAAGGCTAAGGCACAAGAGGCTAGGGCAAAGGTAATTGAGGCAGAGGCAGAAATCCCCATGGCCATTGCCGAATCGTTCCGCTCAGGGAACTTAGGTATCATGGATTACTACAAGCTGCGGAATCTACAAGCGGATACCGATATGCGCGAATCAATTGCCAAACCACAGCAAGGTAGCAACCAACCAAAGAAATAGTAATTGATTGCTCATCAGTATAGTTATGAAAGAGAGGAAAAAATCCTCTCTTTTTTTCTCGTTTTTTTTGTCAGAATGATTGAATTTTATACTTTTGTCGAGCCTTAACGGAGAGGCATGTGACCAAAATTTTCTTCCAAGAAAATCAAAGTCTGCAGTTGGTCTCCATTCAATACAAGGTTGTTTGGAGAGATGGGTGAGTGGCTGAAACCAGCAGTTTGCTAAACTGCCGTACTGGGTAACTGGTACCGGGGGTTCGAATCCCCCTCTCTCCGCCATAGTTTTTCGGGGTGTAGCGCAGTCCGGTTAGCGCACCTGGTTTGGGACCAGGGGGTCCCAGGTTCGAATCCTGGTACCCCGACAGTAAAGAGCATGTAGATCGTAAGATTTACATGCTCTTTTTGTTTTGATAAGACTGTAGAAGTAAGCAGAGCCTTTCGATGGAATCTTATTCAAAATGGTTATCAATTACGCTGATATTGTAGCTCACCTTTACGCGCTTTTGAATTGAACCAACAATTATTTTCACTTGTTTATAATTTTACTTTAATTTTCACTACTGTCCGGGGAAACAACTTAATTTCTCCTGTATTGCTTAAAATTGTTAAACCTCTACGAGGTATGTAAAGAACAGGGGTTACATTCTCTACAATACTAAATCTCCTACGGAGAATTTTCCGCGCAGCGGATAAAGTATTGTAAAACAGCATACCAATATTTGATGCAAGTTCCCTGTAAGGGATCAACAAATGTTTACCGGACAATAGTGTTTAATTTTATTTGGTTAATTCTAAAGGGGGTGAGATACTGTTATTGAAGGATGGGTGGAATTAATGAGCACCATTAGAATTTATGGGTGTTTAATTGCTAATGATTTAATTGTTTCCTGCCTCACTTTTCTTAAATTGCGATTTAACATTCTGAATAGCAATTCTAGATTTACAGAAATGTAAAGTGGATTAACATCTTGATAATACTGCAATGCCATGCAACCAGACATCCATGAAATCGACTTCATTCCATTAGGCAACATCAACATTAGTTGGAAATTTTTGGAGAAAGCGTTGCTATCCAATGGATTTCGTCTTGTGTTAACGGATACCTTGACCAGCGTTGTAGGGTTGGCCAAGGCTGACAAGAAATTTATTCCTGCGCTAATTGTTTCAGCAGAGGCGACCCTTTCGGCAGAACAACTCGAGATTGCCGAGCTGATGCAATCACGGAGGCTTCCCTATATAAATATCCCAGTTCTTAATGACGGTTCCCTCGGGTTGGTGACCATTGTAGTTGGTAACGAAAGGCTAAAGCAGCAAAGGTTGGAGGAGGCGTTGTCCATCATTCGAGTTTTTATTAGTGTAGGCGAAGCTGCAAGTGGTACCATATCTCCTGATTTTGCTTCTGAATTTCTGGAGGGAGTGAGCCACGAAGTTCGATCGTTTCTAAATGGAATTTCGGGACCAATCCAGCTGCTGAAGGACAAGATTGAGGCAAAGGACCAGTATGACCTATATAGCATGATAGATAGTTCCATTGGAAGGCTGGTTCGGTTTACCTTTAAAACTTCTCTCATTGGTCTTTTGCAAAAGCAAAAGTATGGTGCGAAACAGGAGGTTGTTAACCTTTTCCCTCTCCTACAGCAGGCTACGGTGAATCTTCAGGAGATAAAATTCTCGGGGAGTGTAAATGTGTTGGTGGAAAAACCAGCATTTGAACCTGTTGTTTCTGGCGATGCCGATCTTCTGCTTCAATGCTTTGAATCGCTGATCGAACGGATTGTTCTTTCGTATGGCAACGAAGCCCCCGTGAGTGTGAACTTTAGTTCACCGGAAAATGGAAGATTCAGCTGTAAAATTGCTTTTGCTGGTTTAAGAAGCCTGGATAAGTTAGGTGGCATGGAGCAGCAGCTTAATCGTGATTTTGCCTCGGACATTGGTTTTATTTTAGCCAAGCAAATCATGGAACTTCAAGCGATTGAATTTAAGTTTGTTATCCTCGCCGACAACCAAGTTGAATTTCTGCTTATTTTTAAGCACCACAAGGTATGAGCGATGTGATTATTAATACAGTTCTCCGCATTCTTGCTCTTTTGGCCTCCTCAAAAAGAGGGGAGGATGTGTTGCTTACTAAACGGTATGTGGAGAACTACTTATATAGTACCTATGGCCGATCGATTGGTAAAGCGAAATATGGCGATTTTATCCAATATTTGGAGGCCTACTCTTCCAAAAAAGGAGCACTACAAAATCTACAACCTCTACTTAACTTAATTAACAAGGAATACTCCCTTGCGAATCGCATTCAAATTTTCATTACCCTGCTCAACTTTATTGGATACATCTGGAATTTTCGAATGGGTTTCTTTGTTGAGGGTGAGAATTTTGTGAATGAAATAGATAGCGTTGCATCCGGCCTAAGGATTGAAAAGTCGGTATATCTTAGTATCCGCCAGTTTGTATTTAACGAGCATCACCGCATCGCCAACAAGCACGATCTTCTATTTGTAGGGGCCGGTAGCTCTTCCGTGGACGATATTCGTTACATGAAGAGGTCGGGGCTCAGGGGATTAATTACCTTTATGTATGTGGCTTCTGGTGAGATGATCTTGCTCCATTATCGGGGGCGCGATTTTTTGGAGATTAACGGAAAAATTGTATTTCCGAACCAGCTCTATACGCTTACTCCAGGAAACTATATCACCGGAAAAGGAATACAGCCAATCTATTACGGTGAGATTCTTGCCGCCATTCTAAAGAGAAGTGATTCCTCCAACATTACGCTGGCCGCGTCAAAGGTAGAGTTTACGTATGGCACCACAGGGCAGGGAATTCATAACCTCTCCTTCTCCTTCCATTCCGGTGATTTGGTAGCCATCATGGGCGATAGCGGAGTGGGCAAGTCTACATTGCTCAACATCCTTGCTGGGCTTAATTCGGCATACCAGGGTAAGCTATTGTGGAATGGGTTGGAATATAAAAGCCACAACAGGCTGTTTAGGGAGCTTACAGGATATATTACGCAAGAGGATTCGCTGATTGAAGATTTAACAGTATACCAAAATCTTTATTTCAGCAGCTTGCTCTCGTTGGGAGAGATGAGTTCCGATCAAGTTGCACAGCAGGTGGAGCGGATGCTTAACGTGATGGAGCTGTATGAAATAAAGGACCTAATTGTTGGGTCTCCAACCAATAAGGTTATAAGTGGAGGCCAGCGTAAGCGCCTTTCCATTGCCATTGAACTAATGCGTGAGCCAAAGGTTCTATTTGTAGACGAGCCCACCTCTGGCCTGTCATCGGCCGACTCCGAGAAGGTGATGAATACATTGAAAACACTTGCGCTGCAGGATATATTGGTCATTGTTAATATTCACCAGCCTTCCTCCGAAATCTTTAAGTTGTTCGATAAGCTTCTCGTTCTTGATAAAGGTGGTTATCCCATTTTCTTTGGAAATCCGCTGGAAGGGATTCTTTACTTTAAGCAGCAAGGAAAAAGGGTTGACCAGAACATTAGCACTTGCGACAGCTGTGGAAACGTAAAGCCAGAAATCATTTTTGAGATTATTGACGAGAAAAAAGTCAACGATTTTGGCGTACTTCTGAGCGAAAGGAAACGAACCCCAAAGGAGTTTCACAGCGAATATGTTAAGCAATTATCTTTGATGGAAGATTCATCCATCCAAACACCAATCCCTCAACCAAAGCACATCAGCGCCAAGCGGTTTCTGCAGTTTAAAATATTCTTTCAGCGTAATGTGTTATCGCGCAGGAATAACCTTGAGTTTGCCATCTTTTCGATCACCGTTCCGTTGATCCTAAGTATCATAATTTCCATTGTATCAAAAAAATTCTCGTTTACCTCGACTGGCGAGCCAGTCTACAACTTCTTCAATAACCAGAATATCCCATCCTTCTTTTTCATGGCGGTGATTGCCTCCATGTTTATAGGCATGATAATTAGTGCTGATGGTATTTTTCGAGACCGAAAAACCCACAAGCGCGAGGCCTACGTGAAGCTTAATAGAAGCAGTTCCATCAATGCCATCGTGCTGTTTTACATTTTACTGAGTGCCCTTCAAACCCTGGTATTTACCATAATAGGTGTTTGGATATTACAACTTAAGGGTATCTTTTTCCCTCTGTGGTTAATACTCTTCTCCATATCATGTGTTGGTAATATTGCAGGTTTGCTGGTGTCATCCATTTTTAAGTCCATAGCAGGCATTTACTTAGCAATCCCCTTCCTTTTTCTACCCCAAATCTTGCTCAGCGGGGTGGTTGTTAAGTTTGACCAGCTCTACTACAAGTTCAGCTCCCCCGAGGTGGTGCCAATTATAGGCGATGTGATGGCTTCGCGATGGGCTTATGAAGCTATCGATGTGTATCAGTTCAAGCATAATGCCTACGAGCAGCCACTGTTTGACGCGGAGTATGCTGAAAGCAACCTACGCAATGGGTTGTTATACCTGCTACCGCTGATCACCTCCAGCCAAGAGCGTCTTGAGGCAATGCCAGTGGATGAGCGTTTGGCAAGCCATGAGTTTAAAGTGCTTCAAAGCGCAGTTGCTAAGCTTAATCAGCTGGATATTGGTCCTTCAAAATGGAATATTCGCATAAATGGTTTGCAAACTGATAGTTTAAAGGTGTTTGACTTCAAGTTGGAGCAATACAAGACTCGTCTTTCTAATGAGTATAATAGGGTTATTGCCTCAAAGGAGCTGATTATTGAGCAGCAAATGAAAAAGCATGGCGGTTCGGATGCCTATATCGACTATCGAAACCAATGGCAAAATGCTGCATTGGTCGATTTAGTACGTAATAGGGCCGAGCAAGATCCTGTTCGTATAGAAGGAACAACCGTCACGGTGATGGTTGACCCGGTGTTTCATGCGCCTCAAAACCGCTACGGTCGTGCCCATTTTTATGCACCCTTCAAGAGAGTGGGAAATGTAACTATTGGCACCTTTATTTTCAATTTATTGGTCCTCTGGATTATGTGGTTTGGAGGCTATGCTATCCTTGTTACTGGAATGCTAGGCCGTTTAGTCAGCAAGGTAGAGCATAAGCAAAAGGAATGGCGGACCAAACGAATAGAGCGGAAGTGACGATTTTTTTTGTATTTTTAGTTTTTAATTACTTCAATTAACCTTACCGATTTGCTATGGATTCCATGATTAAAATTTCTAAAAGAGTGAGCAGGCTAAGAGCCTTTGCTATTTTTGGCCTAGGCCTGGGGATTTCATTCTGTATGGTAGGTTGTCAAGGCTGTAGCACTACTTCCAGTAGAAGTGCTATCGATACCGTTGCCCAGGTTCAAGACACCACAACGGTTGGTATCGATTACCTGCTTCCCACTCCAGAAGAGTTAATCTCTTCGTTAGCCGATAATGATTTTGGTTATAAAGATGTACAACTCCTCGATCTAAAGATAGTGGACAAGGTTACCCTTACCCGGTATAAAGCACTCTACTTCGGCGTTGCTTATACCGATTTTTTATACCTCAGCTACTTTAATAAGGGTTATAAGGCATTGGACTATCTCAAGGCTCTCAAAAAGTTAGCCACAGAACTTGGTATAAGTAACCAGATGAATCAGAATTACCTAGACCGAATGGAGAAAAATCTCACCAATGTGGATTCCTTGAAAATTATTTCCATTGAGATGTCGATAGAGGTATTTAAGAATATTGAAACACTCGGGGGGCAGGAACTCTTTTCAGAGGTTGGGGTTGGAACTATAGTGGAGGCCCTTTACCTTGCCTCGATCTCCATCGACGATGTAAACAAGCAGCAAGTTCTAGTGAAACAGGTGGTGGATATGGGGCTATTCTTCGATAACTACCGCGAAAATTTTGCGCAGTATAGTCCAAAGGATTCTGCCTCCGCAAAGCTAATGCGCGACCTGAATACCATTAAGGATGGTTTCTATAGTTTAAACGAAAACAACAACAGCCTCACCGTTGTGAAGAAGACGGTTACAGATAGCACTGCCACGATTATCCTTAAGGAAAAGGGTGAGAAGCAAAGCCGATACAGTACCGAAAAGTTTCTCCAACTGAAGAAGCAGATACAGGCAATACGTCAGAATATTTTCAGCCAGAAGTACTAACCATGCTCTGTTATATCAGGCATTTGTATGAAGTTAAATTCTGCAAAATAAAAGATTAGGGAATGAAAAAGATATTGTTACTTATGCTGCTTTCAGCTTTTACTGCAACCTTGTATGGACAGAGTTGCAATGGATTTAATAAAACAAAAGGTTGTACCCGCTTTAATGTTGAAGGTTATAATGTCTACGGTCAATCCACGAATGCCCTTCTCTTAGCCGATTCAACCTATCGATACAGTGTCGTGCTATTTGGTGGTAAGGAATATCGTGTTTCCTTTTGTGCCGACAGGGAGTTTTATCCTATCCACTTTAGGCTTATCAATGCCAAAACTAACGAGGTGACTTACGATAATGAAACCGATAAGTATGTGGAGTCCGTTGGCTTTGCCGTTAATGATACTCGGCAGATTATTATTGAAGTTACTTTGATGCCTAAAAAACAAGACTACCAGACCTTCAGTGATAGAACATCTTGCGTGGGTATTCTCATCCAGTGGAACAAAATACCATCTATTGGATTTAAGTGATTCGCTTTTCGTGGAGATGGGTTGATTACTGATTTCACGTTCATTGTCACATAGTGTTTGTTTGTCATTGTATTGCCTCAGCTTGTGGAATTGATTTCTCCTTTTGCTCCAAACGCCGTTAAATAGGAAAAGAAGAGTCCATAAGTTTATAGTAATCGGAATTGAAACAATAATGTGCTATGTTTGATAAGGTAATTGATATAGGAAACACGCCAGATAGGGAAGAGGTGCAGGAGATTGAGAATAGCTATTCTCCGGCAGATAATTTAATTTTACTTGTCGAGGACAATGAAATTCATTGTCAGTTAATATCTGCAGCCCTTGAGGCCATTTGCCATGTCGACATTGCCTCTAATGGAGAGGAAGCCCTCGATATGGCTGCACGGTCAACCTATCCGGCCATTTTAATGGATATTAACCTAGGGTCGGGCATTAGCGGGGTGGAAACAACTCAACAGATTAGACGAATACCTCGCTATCGGATAACCCCGATCATCGCCATCACAGGATTCCTCGTTAATGGTGATCCCGATAAGCTCCTCACTTCTGGATTCTCATTTTACATCGAAAAGCCCTTTCCTATAAACCACCTTCGTACGGTTGTTAGCGACATTTTAGGCTTGAGAGGGCAATGCTAAGAATAACATTCAGGAACAAGGTAGGATTGCAATAAACAGCTACGAGGATCTTTTGTCATCTCCCAATTAACTCTTTCTCGAAAATTAAGACTACACTCATCCTTTCTTCACCTTAAGAGGTTGTGTTTATGTCTTCCGCATATGCCGCAATCGCTTAAATTTCAGTGCTATTGAATTTAGTGTCAAAATGCACTATCTTTCGAAAGTTAGATGGGTTTATGGATATGTTTACCTCACCTGTTTGAGTAACCAAAATTATTTGGGCTTTGTCAATCAATTACGTGTGGTCATTGTACTGAGTGCAGTTAAATAACGGTATGATTCTGCCTTTTAGAGGAGTTCTATTGAGGTAATTTATGGTCAATTAAGGGAAATTAGCTTTTTATGTCAGTCTAAATCAAATATCTTTAGCCAAATTTAATTGGAAAGCAGATGCCGTTGGTTAAGGTTGAGATTATAGCGGGTAAGAGTTCCCAGTATAAAAAGGCACTGATGGATGGAATCCATCAAGCATTGGTTAATACCATCAAAATTCCTGACCACGATCGTCGCCAGCGTTTGTATGAGTTGTCTACTGAGTGCTTCGAGCATGGTGGCAGAAGCGATAGCTACACCATAATTGAGGTAACCATGTTCAAGGGGCGTAGCGCGGAGGCTAAGAAGTCCTTTTACAGGGAGGTGGTAGAATTTCTCACAGCTAATCCAGGAATTCCAAGCAACGATATAACCATTGTAATTAATGATCCTCCCTTGGAAAACTGGGGGATTAGAGGCGGCAAACCAGCTTCTGAGGTCGATTTAGGTATTAACTTAAACGTATAGCCATGGAGGCAACTGTTCTTAATAAAACTGGCTACTGTGGAGTTTTTTGTGGCGACTGTATTCCTTCTAGGTCAGAGCTATTTTGTGTGGCACGTACGCTCAAATCGGAGCTTGCCGTTAATCACCTCGAAAAGTATGCACAAATTAGGGAGCAGAAGCAAGAGGTGTTTAAGGACTACAACCAATTTCTTGATGTTTTGAATGCCATCATAAATTTGGAGTGCAGCGGAAGTTGTCGAAAGGGGGGATGTAACGAAAACTGCGAGGTTAGAAGTTGTGCCACATCGCGCGAATTGGTTGGGTGTTGGGCATGTGACGAAATGGAGCAATGTGAAAAACTTTCACACCTTAAAAAACACCACCCAAATCTCGATTTTCATCTTAATATTATTGCCACAGAGGGATTGGTTGCCTTTCACAATAAACGGAAATCGCACTATGCATGGAACAAGTAACCAAAAATAGGATGGAGATAAAGGAGCAGATAGATACCTTTTTGCGTGGTAAAACCATTGCTGTAGCAGGTGTATCGCGCCACAAGAAGAAGTTTGGATATCTTGCATACTTGGAGTTGAAGGAAGCTGGTTACAAAGTATTCCCCATCAACCCCAATATGGCAGAAATTGACGGTGAGCATTGTTACCCAAGACTTTCTTCCATAGAGGAGCAGGTGGATTCACTGTTGGTATGTACGGAGTCCGTTGGGTTGGTGGTTGATGAGGCTGTTGCCTTAGGTATTCAGAATATTTGGCTACAAAATGGCATTAACGCCGATAAGTTGGGTAATCTAGCTATTCTTGGGATAAGTCTAGTGCAAAATGAGTGCATTCTTATGTATGCTGTTCCGCGCAAATTTCCTCATAACCTGCATCGGTTTATTCGAAAAACCTTTGGCACCTTGCATGCCTAACTTTCTTTGTAGATAAAGATTGTAAAGTCATCGGGAAGATAGTTCTCCGTTACTAAAACTTTTTTTGCCAACGATTTACATAGGGCAAGGGTAGTGTCGCGCTCATGCGCTTTTAAGAATGAGCTATGGGGAAATGTCGCAATGTTAAGCATATTAAAACCGACACCTCTCCTTGCATGGCTAACCATTTTCTTAATCAGATTGGTGTAGTATGTCAGATCGTTGCTCTGGTAGCAGAATACCCCACTGGCGAAAATGTAATCAGCTGTAGGAATATTATTTACAGAGAAATCACTTTGAAAAAATTTGGTGTTGGAACATCCTGCAAAAGTTTGTTCTGCTTCTTCAATGAATTCCGGCATAAAATCGATGCCGGTATAGGAAAAGTTGCTAAAGCGTTGGTCAAGAAATTTCTTAAAGTGGCCGTAACCACAGCCCAAATCTAGTATCGAAAAACTGCTCAGGTTGGCCATTTGGGCCAGAATTTCAAAACGTTTTTGCTGGCCAATCTCATTTTCCCAGCCGAGCGCGCCCAAACTACCTCTTCCGCACTGTTCAATCCATTTTTTGTGAAAGGAACACACAGCGCATTTTTCGAGCAGATCCATCTATCAGCTAATTAAGGGCTTGAACGAGTCGTGGTAAAGCACCGGGTCGAACTCAATTACTTCATACTGAGCAATACCATTCAGGTTAAATGGATCTTCCTTGAGCAGGTTCAAAACCTCCTCTTTACTCTTCCCTCTCGAAATAATTACGCCACCAGTTCTTGGGTTTTGTGGTCCAGAAGCGATAAATTGGCCACTGGCATAGTGGATACTTAGAAATTTTCTGTGCGCCACGAGAAAATGGTCAACCTCCTCAATTGGCTTCAGGTAAGTAACAACAACAATATAGAGCATTGCTTAAGTTTTATTTTATCTGAGTAAACTGTTCTTTCCTAAATATGGTTAGATCAACAGGATAAGCAAAAACGGCTATAAATCAGGTTGATCGGTATCTGTATATTCATCCTCGAATACCTCCAGTATAGGTTCTTCGGTAAACGATTTGCTCACCCATCGTTTATCAATGGTTAGCAACAAGGATGGTAGTACCATAATGTTGAAAAACATGGCGATAAAAAGGGTGGTTGAGATAAGTATCCCCAGCGCCTGGGTGCCACCAAAGCCGGAAACGATGAATACGCTAAAGCCAAGAACAAGAACTATGCTTGTATAAATCATGCTAAACCCCGCTTCGCGAAGGGCGAATATTACCGAATGCTTGATGTCACCTTTAGAAACCTTGAGCTCGTGCCTGTAGCGCGAAAGGTACTGTATGGCATTGTCCACTGAAATTCCGAGGGCAATGCTAAATACAATTATGGTGGATGGCTTTATGGGAATGCCAATAAAGCCCATGAGGGCCGCCGTTATAAGCAAGGGGATGATGTTGGGAATCATGGATACCAATATCATCTTAAATGAAGAAAAGAGTAGCGCCATGAGCAATGAAATAAGGATGATGGCAATGGCAACGCTCTGAAATAGGTTTCGAATAAGGAAGTTGGTGCCTTTTGCGTATACAACACTATTTCCCGTAATAATTACGTTATAGCGGTCTTTTGGAAAAATGGAATCAACGGTTTGCTGTATCTGGTGGGTTAAAGCATCCATTTTTTTGGTGCCAAGATCTGCCATTTGAAAGCTGATGCGGGTAACCTGCTTTGTGCTATCGAGGAATGAATGCAGCGGGCTCCTTTTGCCATCCATCTTTTGTGGGATGTATGCAATCACAAAGTTGTTTTCCATGGAGTTGGGTAACGAATACATCGATGGTTTTCCTCCATAGTAAGCCTGACGGGCAAACTTGAGCATTTCGGCCATCGATAGTGGCTTGGAAAACTGGGGGTGCTTGTTAATTTTCTCCTGTAGCTGATTTATTTTTTCAATTGTGGAGTATTGCATGGCACCATTTTTCTTCTTGGTATCCACCGATATTTCAAATGGCATGACTCCGCCAAAGTTATGCTCAAAAAATTCAAGGTCGAGGTAAATGGGGTCACTCTTTTGCAGATCGTCTACCACCTTGCCCGATGTTTTAATTAGGCTGATACCAACTGCTCCAAACAGCAGCAGTGTTCCAGCAACGCCATAAATTAACTTTCGTTTGTGGGTAATTGCGTAAATAATCTTGTTGAGCATACCACTAAAAAAGCTACTGCTGAGATGCTTGGTGTGTTTGTCGTCTGGTGGTGCTAAGTAGCTGAAAATTATTGGCAGCAGAGTTATGCAGAGCACAAATTCCAGCATTACATTAATGGCGGTTACGACGCCAAACTCACGTAACATCTGGTTGGGCACAAGAATAAATGCGGCAAACCCAATTGCGGTAGCAGCATTGGTCATTAAGGAAGCAAGTCCAATGCGTTGAACCACTCTAGTTAATGCCTTTATCTTATTTCCATGGCTACGAAACTCCCAGTGATACTTATTGAGGATGTAGATGCAATTTTCAATGGCAATAATCACAACTAGCGATGGGATTACGCCAGTGAGAATGGTGATTTTATAACCAAAGAGTGCGGTTGTGCCGAGCACCCACACAATGCTAATGGCGACAACTATTAAAGAGCTTAGAACAACCTTTACCGATTTGAAGAATAGAAACATTATTAGGGCAGCTACCACCAAGCTCATGATTATAAATAATCCAAGCTCATTTTTCACCTTTTGGGTAGTGACTGTTCTTATGTATGGAAGTCCTGAAAAGTGAACGCGGACTCCCTCGTTTTGCTGGTATGCCTTCGCAAGGGTGGTGATATCCTTTACAATGGTTATTCTGCTAATATCGTTCAGTTTCTTTTTATCGAGCGTTACTGCCATGAGGCAGGCGTGAGTTTTTGGATTGTAGAGTAGACCTTGGTAGAATTTAAGGCCGAGAATCTGTTTTTCTATGGTATCTACCTCGGCCTGGGTAGTGGGCCTTTCCCTAACTAAAGGTACAAAGTCGAAATGGTGGGTTTCGGTATTCTTGACCAAGTTTATGGTTCTGGCCATGCTCACCACCTCCTGAACTCCATTCACGCTGTGGACTTGATTTCCCAAGTCGTACCAAGCGTTGAACTGACTCAACTTAAATATGTTATCGTCTTGAATGCCAATAACAAGCACGTTGCCATCTTCTCCAAACTTTTGTTTGAATTGATTGTAACGAATAAGCGTACTATCGCTATTCGAAAGAAGTGAAGCAGACTCATAGGAGAGCTTTACCGAGGTCCCCTCGTAGGCCATAAAGGCTGTAAAGGCAAGCAGAATAGCAATAATAGTTGGTCGATTTCTGAATATCAACCTCGATACGGCGGTTAGCATAGTTAACTTAATTCAAAGGGAGTAAAGGTATTGTGTTTGTCGAATTTATGGAAATAAGTTGACGTATATTATTTATGCGATCAACAGTTTTATGTTCTCTATCCCAAACCCATTGAAAACAGTTGGAACCAGATAGCTAATTTCTCTATCATGGTTTGGAATTCGTGAGCAGGAGAAGTTCAGTAAGCCATTGGTCAATGAATTTTGCTAATTACCAATCGCCTTAATACTTTATAACCATGTATTTAGTCTGTTGGTCATAAAACACTTGCTTTCGCTACCAAATGCACCATAAATTTATAATAGTATGGAATACGGTTAATGCCCTGATATATAGATGTTAGTGTATCAAAAATATAATTTGTAGTAACCTAAATATTAACATTCCCTAATCCCTCACTAAATGAAAAAGTTTCTGTTTCTATTTGCCTTTGCACTGTTGTCTCTTTCTTCAGTAGGCCAGCAGGCAGTGACCCTTAAGTTTGCGCGACCCTCCAAGTTTCAAGGATCTGCTGCAAAAATCAAAATTATTATCCAAGGAAATGAATACATTCTAAAAAACGGAAGCACCATTTCAGTGAATGTAGTTCCCGACTATAAAGGTTCCCTTAAAATTGACGGTAAGGTTGGGCTTGGCTCGCAAACCGTATACTACCTTAAGCCAAAGCCGGGTGAAAATTATGAATTTGAGGTTGGCTTCAAATTTAATGGTATATACATCACTTTAACCAAGGGAGAGGAGGCGAAGTTGAGTGAAAGCAACAATCCCCCAAATAATGATACCACCGGAGGAAAGTGGGATACAAACGTCAATCGCGTTAGTTCTGGAGTGGGTATCACAGCAGAGAAAACTGATCCCAGTGAAGCCATAAGGCAGGATTGGTTGCAGCGAGGAGGAAAGATTGTTTACACCTCTGTGATGCTTACAGGTACCTACTTTGGCATGGACGTTTCCGGGTTTGGTAAGATTAATGGCTATGGTGGTGGTTTATCTTTTAACCAGAACTGGATCAATCTGAAGGTACCTGCTTTCAAACCTGGCCTTTCCACTTGGAATTCGTTCAACATTGGCTGGGGCTACGATTTGATGATATACTCCTACAAGTTCGATATGAAGCAAGACCCAATCACAATGAATATGAGCGTTTTTAATATGTCCATCCCCATTGCTGCTAATATTGGGTGGACTTTAGGTTTGGGTAAGTTTATTGATCAGGGCAATTGGCACGGAGTTAATCTCACCGTTAAGTGGAGACCATCTCTAATGCTTAATTTGACATCTACATCAGTTAAAACATCCTCCACCGATCCAAATATTAGCATACCAGAAAGTACTTCAAGCGATAATAGCACACAATTCAGTGCAGGCGGTTTCGGCTTTGACCTTGATTTTTCCAGCTACAGCGCCACCATGGAAAGGCTTGCGCCAAAACCAAAGACCAAGTTTTCCTTCTTCTTCCTACCAAAAACGAGCAAGAGTCCGCTATTTATATCCTTAAGCCTTGGTATTAGCTTCTATACCCGGTAAAATTAAGTGAGGCAACAAGATGACATAGTAGGAGGGTGTCCAAAATAGTTGGTCACCCTCCTATTGAATTTTCAATAGGTCCATTACATTTAAAATGTTCTTCCTTCGAGGAACCTTTAAATGTTATATATGTGTAAATGATTGGCATTTAGTAGACTTAATGAAAATATATTGAGATACAGCATAGGGTAAACTTCTTTATGATGCTCTTAGATATGAGAAGATTTATAAGTTGTTTCACCAAAAACATAAAGCAATGAAAGCATTGGTTACCAAATTTCTAATTCTGAGCATGACGACACTGCTTTGGGTAGGCGTTGGACCTGCTACTGCTCAGATCAACGACAGCTACACCGCCATAAGTGGTGTGGTTAAGGACTCAAATTCGAAAGAAGTTCTGCCGTTTTCAAGCATTACGGCAGTTGGCTCAAACGTTTCGACAGTTGCAAATTCAGAGGGAGAATTTACAATAAAGATTCCCCTATCAGACACTGCTGCAATTTTTGAAATTTCTCATCTTGGGTATGTTAACCGTAGGTTTCGGGCGGCAGATATTAATCCTTCCGACAAATTTTTTTATCTTGATCCCTATGCTGTGGCCCTTCAACCTGTTGTTATTAAGCCAGAGAATGGACGTAGCCTAATTCTTGAAGCGTTAGATAAGGTGAAGGATAATTACAGTTCTCAACCAAATGCAATGAAGGCCTTTTACAGGGAATATGTAAGGGAGAACAGGGATTACCTTTCAATTTCTGAAGCATTGGTTGATATCTATAAAGCTTCATATACTAGCGGCATCGACGACGATCGCGTGAAAATTGAGAAGGCTCGAAAGGGAACCAATATTAAAAAAGCAGATACCCTTGCCGTAAAATTGGAGGGTGGTCCTAAGGTTATGTTGATGTTAGATATTGTTGCAAATCCAGATGTAATTCTATCGCGTGAAAGCCTTGAAGACTATCATCTTGAGGTTGTAGACATGGTGAATATTGATAATGAATTGAACTACGTTGTTCAGTTTACACCAATTGTAATTTTGCCATATCCACTCTACATTGGAAAAGTTTACATTTCAAAAGAGAGTAAAGCTATTACCATGTTGGAGTTTCATATGGACTTGTCAGATAAGCTGAAGGCTAGCCAGCAATTTATTCGCAAGAAACCCACGGGCCTTGTATTTACCCCGAGTCTTGCCAATTATAGGGTTACCTATAAATTGCAGGATGGGAAATACTATCTGAACTATGTACGCAGCGAATTAAAGTTCAAGTGCGACTGGAAAAAGAAATGGTTCAAGAACAACTATACTGTTGTGGCAGAAATGGCTATAACCGATAGGTCTACCAAAAATGCAGTAAAATTCCCTCTCAAGGAATCATTTAAATCGAGCGATGTATTTGCCGATAAGATTGGTAGTTTCTTTGAGCCGGACTATTGGGGTGCCAACAATACGATTGAACCGGAGGAGTCAATCGAAGCTGCACTTAAAAAGTTTAATCGACAGGCAAAGCGTAGCCAAAAGTAGGTGGTTTAAAGTAATTGGGCTATCGTGAAAAGCTGGAAGAGCAGGCGTTGTAGGGGAACAGCGGTAAATTTAACCAGCAGGTAGCGGTAGCCCTCTTTTCCCTTTACTTTAAAGGGATGTCAAAAAATATCGCTAACTTTATAATTGATTAAGATCGCATTATGCCCCTGAAAAACATTAACATCCAGCGTAAGATTCAAAATAGCGATATTGTTGAATTTGAAAGGCTCTTTCGTACATTCTATGCCCCACTTTGCCGATATGCCCTTCAATTTCTTAAGGATATGGATTTAGCAGAAGAGGTTGTTCAGGAGTTTTTCTACAACTATTGGAAAAAAAGGGATGAGATTGCCATAAAGATTTCCCTTAAATCATACTTCTACCGATCCATAAGAAACAACGCTCTTCGATATCTCGAGCACGTTGCCATAACAAGGCAATATGCACAAAGTGTAGTCGCTACGCAGGAGGAATTTGGGATGGAGTATGCTTCTGACGAGCTGGAGATGAAAGAGTTGAATGCCATTATTGAGCAAACCTTGAATGAACTACCTGAACGCAGCCGGCGTGTTTTTAAAATGAGTCGTTTTGAGGGGTTGAAATATCAGGAGATTGCTGATGCTCTTTCCGTATCCATTAAGACAGTGGAAGCTGATATGGGAAAGGCACTTCAACTTTTCAGGAAGAAGCTGAAGCATTACGATGAGTATGCAGTTTAACCCGATAAATGTGTTAAGGCCATGAAGCTAGACGAAAATAACCAGCAGCATTTTGAGTACATAGGTCGCTACCTGGCGGGTGAGATGTTTGATGAAGAGAGGCAAATCTTTGAGGGTGAGATAGACATGTTTGATGAGAATAAAGAACTTTTAGCACAAATGAAAAAGGAGTGGAGATTGATGGGCAAATACAAAGATAGTAAAATGGTAAATACCGATAGTGCTTGGGCAAAGTTGGCCGACAGGTTTGAGGAAGACGGTTTATTGCCTAAGCATACAATAATTGCTAAACAACCTAAACGCATAACTCCAATGTTGAGGTGGGCGGCGGCAGCGATTGTCGTTATGGCTGTTGGAACAACTTGGATATATACTTCCCATAGATTGAAAGTGAGTTCTCAGTTGGTGAATCTTTCAACCGGCTCGGAGCCAACAGCACTTATTCATACACTTGACGATGGTTCCACCGTATACCTTGCCAGCAATACTTCGTTGTCTTTTCCTAAGGAATTTGATACCAGAGAGCGAAAAGTTGAACTCAATGGTGAAGCCTTTTTCGAGGTTGCCCACAACTCTCGGCAACCATTTTTAATTGAAACGGCTGCGGCAACAATTCAAGTTCTTGGAACTGCCTTCAATGTTCGAAGCGAGACTCCGTCAACCTTTGAGCTAATTGTTGAAAGAGGTAAAGTTAAAGTCACTCTCAAGGATGGTTCCAGTAATAGTTTTGTGGTGAGCGCTGGTGAGCGATTAGCAGCCGTAGGTAGCAATGTATCCGTTGTGAAAAACTCAAACAATGATTATATGGCTTGGAGATTGCAACGCATGCAGTTTAAGGATGAGCGGCTACAGGATGTGGTGAACGTGTTGAATCGAAACTACCATTCATCCATTGTATTGGCTTCGAGCGAACTGGGCAATCGGCGACTTACCGTTACCTTTTCCAACAACACCCTCTCATCCATTACCGATTTAATATGTCTTGCGTTGCAGTTAAAGAGCGAAGTGAAGTCTGATACAGTAATTATTTCACAAGCCGATGGACGAAGGATCAAGTAACTTGTCTTTGAAACAAATTAGACAACAAGCAGCTCGCCGATCATTGAAAGCGATGCTGCTTATTGTCATTCTTTCTATTTGGTCTCAAGGCAATGCGCAGGACGATCCACTTCAAAAGCTAATTACAATACCCAGTCAGCACACCACCCTTTACCAAGCGCTGAACACTATTTCAGATATCACTGGCTACTACTTCATCTACGATAGCGAGGTAGTAAACAGTGACAAGAAGGTGAATTTGAGTGCCAATAACGAAACCTTAGCAGCAGTTATTAAAAGAATCCTTGGAAATGAGAATCTCAACTTCAGGGTAGTTGAGAAGCATATTTTAATTTACAGGGTCGATGATTTGCACGATCATTCAAACACCGCTAACCAACCTCACGATTCGATTACTGCCATTGAAATAAGGGGAAAAGTTGTTGATAAGGAAACACATAAACCATTGCCCTACGTTTCGATAGGGATTGTTAAAATAGGATTGGGAACGGTTACCAACACCGATGGGGATTTTGTGCTCATGGTCCCTCCAAAGGCCAAAAGGGAGAGTATTACTATTTCGCACATTGGATATAAGCAAGTAAGCTGTCCGGTAAGCATATTTCAAGAACATAGGTTGGTGTTCTACCTTGAAACACAATATATTTCAATACAGGAGGTTCTTATTAAACCCATAGATCCGGTAGCCGTCATCAAGCAGGCCATGGAGCTCCGTTCTACCAATTATTCAATTGATCCAATATATCTGACCGCTTTTTACCGTGAAGGGATAGAAAAGAACAAAAGTTACCTCAGCTATTCCGAAGCAGTGTTTAAGATTTATAAGACATCTTGCCTGAAAAGTCCAGATTTAGACCAGGTTAAGTTGCTAAAGGGTAGGAAAATGATTAGTCAGGATCAACGTGATACGCTTACCATAAAAATGAAAGCAGGGATCAACGCGAGCCTCTTGTTGGATGTGGTTAAAAGTATACCCGACTTTTTAGACGAAGAATATCTGAAAGACTACCGGTATGAGGAATCGGACATTGTATCAATGGATTCTAGTAGTGCTTATGCCATAGAATTTCATCAGAAAGAGGACGTTACCGATCCATTGTTCAAGGGTGTAATTTATGTTGATGTGAAGAGTCACGCAATCGTTGGAGTCGATTTCGAAGTTAATCCAGATTATATCGATAAAATAACAAATCAGCTGGTAGTTAAAAAAAGTCGAAAAATCAAGGTGATACCTGAAAAAGTTGCGTATTCTGTTCATTACCAAAAGTGGAATGGCAAGTACTACCTTAGCCACCTTAGAGGAGATATTTTCCTGCGTGTGAGAAAGCATCATCGCTTGTTTGCTAGTACATATCACACTTATTTTGAGATGGCAACCATCCAGCGCGATTCCATTAATGTTCAACGATTTCCAAGACAGGATGTAGTTAGGCCTTTTATTGTTTTTAGCGATGCTAACTATACCTACGATCCTAGCTTTTGGGGCGACTACAGCTATATTGAACCGGAGGAAAATCTGAGTCAAGCTCTTTCACGCGTTGCACCTAAAATTGAGATGGTCAACGGAAAGTAGGAATGAATTTTGACTGTAATAGGTTTTTCTACCATTTTTCCTTTAAACATTAACCTCCTCTCGATCTCTGCTTATCTTGCTGTGATATTTAGGATTTTGACCACTCTAATAGTTGATGCAGCGGCCGTAGAACACATCGTGCGCTAAGAATTACAATTTCAACTGCATCCCTTCTTCACGACATTTTTAGGCAATTTGTAGCAAATTGGTTTTAGGAGGGTAAATCCTTTCTACAAACTTTTTTTGAGCATTATTTTAATTTCCATATGTGCTGAATACCTGCGTTTTGTTATTTAATAATATGACAAAAGTCAACTTTATGCCCAAAATAATTGTTTTGACAGGTGGATTTTCGTTAATTGAGCTCCGATTTAATAACTCTGCCTATGATTAAAAAGTTGTTAGTAGCCAACAGAGGTGAGATTGCTGTACGCGTTATGCGCTCGGCCAAGGAGATGGGATTAAAGACTGTGGCTGTATACTCAGAAGTTGATCGTACAGCCCTTCACGTGAGGTATGCCGATGAAGCATACTTCATCGGCCCCGCACCTTCAGCTCAGAGTTATCTTGCCATGGAAAATATTTTAGAGGTGGCAAAGGCATGTGGAGCCGACGCCATCCACCCAGGCTATGGATTTTTGAGTGAGAATGCTCTATTTGCCACACGTTGTGCCGAAGAAGGCATTGCTTTTATTGGACCGTCGCCAGAGGCAATAAATGCCATGGGCGATAAGTTGCGAGCACGGCAGGCTATGATTGCTGCTGGTGTACCGGTGGTTCCTGGCACAACTGAAGGGATTAAGTCAGAAGCCGAAGCCTTAAAGGTAGCCGAGGAGATTGGCTATCCAATAATGGTTAAAGCCTCTGCAGGTGGTGGTGGAAAGGGAATGCGTCTAGTGAAAAAGCGCAGCGAGCTGGCCTCTGCCATCAGGGCCTCTAAATCTGAGGCCAAATCAGCCTTTGGCGACGATACTATTTATATAGAGAAGTATATCGAATCGCCGCACCACATCGAATTTCAAATTCTGGCCGACAAGCACGGCAATACCATCCACCTGTTCGAGCGCGAATGCTCCGTTCAGCGTCGTCACCAAAAGGTAGTAGAAGAAACACCATCACCGCTTCTTACCCCAGAGGTTAGGGCTGAGATGGGAGAGAAGGCAATTGCCGCTGCAAAAGCCGTTGGATACTACGGTGCAGGAACCATTGAGTTCATTGCTGGGGATGACCTTAGCTACTACTTCTTGGAGATGAATACCCGCCTACAGGTGGAGCATCCAATCACAGAGAGGGTTACCGGTAAAGACCTCGTTAAGGAGCAAATCCGTATCGCCAATGGAGAGGTTCTTTCCTTTGGTTTAGACGACATTCGACAATTTGGCCATGCCATTGAGTGCCGCATTTATGCGGAAGACCCTGCCAATGGATTTATGCCTAGCCCCGGAACCATTAAGCACCTTACCGAGCCTTTGGGCACAGGGGTTAGGCACGATGGTTATGTTTACGAGGGGTACGAAATTCCAATCTACTATGACCCTATGATCTCGAAGCTTATTGTTTGGGGTCAGGACAGAGAGGAGGCTATAGAACGAATGCGCAGTGCACTTCACTCCTATAAGATTACAGGAGTGAAAACGAACCTTCGATTTCTGGAGCGCATCATGGAATGTGGCGACTTCAAAACAGGAAAATACACCACACACTTCATTGAGCAGCACCTAACAGAGCTCCTAACCAATCCTGAACTCGATGTTGAGTCGGAGGATGTGGCCATTATGACGGTTTTTATTGACTATCTCAATGCAATTGAGAATGCAGGACCTACTAAGCCAGTTGGAACGAGGGGCAATTTGTGGAAGGAGTATGGACGTAGGCGAAGTCTCCTGCGGTTGTAGTTCAAACTTAATACGGGAAGAGAAATGTCATACGAAGTTCGTTTAAACAAAAGAATTGCTCAGGTTGACTTACTAAGCCAGGAGGGTAGCCTTGCCAAGATTTCCATTGATGGTAAGGAGTATGAAGCCGACATCATCATGGTGGAGCAGGGAGTATACTCCATTCTACTCAATGGGCGCTCCTACAACGTGGAGTTGTTTCCTGGGGAGCGCCCCAAAACTTACACCATCAATACCAAACGTGATGCATTTGATGCCGAGATTATTGATGCAGAGGCAAGGTATCGCATGAATACAAGCACCAGCATCTCCACCGATTCCGACAAGATACTGGTTTCACCCATGCCCGGCAAGGTAGTAAAGGTCCTCGTTGCTGTTGGCGATGAGGTAGTAGTTGGCCAACCGCTAATAGTGGTTTCGGCCATGAAGATGGAAAGTGAATTCCGCTCCAAGGTTGACGGAATTGTTTCAGAAGTCAGGGTAAATGAGGGCGATACCGTTGAGGGTCGCCAAATAATGGTCATCATTGACTAGCATGTTTGCATCTGTTTTCACTTTTGCTAGGCTGCTTGCTAGCAGACCATAGCGGTTATGGTTTTTTGAAACGAAAAAAAGGAAGAGCATGAACCAAAAAAAGAAATATAGTTTTCTGGAAAATATCAACCAGCAGGCTGAACTTGGCGGAGGCGAAGCGCGCGTTAAAAAGTTGCATGAGTCTGGTAGAAAAACAGCCCGGGAGCGGATCAGTATTCTTATCGACCCCGGCACTTTTGTTGAAATTGACAAGCTGGTTACCCACCGGGCAACCGACTTTGGGATGGCATCTCAGAAAATACCTGGAGATGGAATCATCACCGGTTATGGAAAAATTGATGGTAGGCTTGTTTACGTTTTCGCCCAAGATTTTACCGTTTTTGGAGGTTCGTTGAGCCGGGCCAATGCCGATAAGGTGGTTAAAGTAATGGACCTAGCTATGCGCATGGGTGCTCCACTTATCGGGCTAAACGATTCAGGGGGTGCTCGTATCCAGGAAGGGGTGGAAAGCCTCGCTGGCTATGCCGATATATTTTACCGTAACGTAATGGCATCAGGGGTAATACCACAAATTTCGGTTATCCTTGGGCCATGTGCCGGAGGTGCCGTTTATTCTCCTGCACTAACAGATTTCATACTTATGGTGAAAGACTCTTCGTGCATGTTTGTTACAGGGCCAGAGGTAATAAAGTCTGTTACGCACGAGGAGGTGAGCAAGGAGGATTTGGGCGGGGCCACTACCCATAATACCAAAAGTGGTGTGGCTCATTTTGTAGCCAATGACGATGAAATGGCTATGGTGCTCGTTCGGGAGCTGCTTACTTTTCTCCCATCGAATAACATGGAGGATCCACCAATAAAGCCAAGCCTTGATTCCATCCATAGGGCTGAAACAAAGCTCAGGAACATGGTTCCTGACGATCCCAACAAACCATATGATATTAAGGAAATCATCACAACGGTGGTGGATGACAACCACTTCTTTGAGGTCCAGCCATTCTATGCCGAAAACATCGTAATTGGCTTTGCTCGCTTGGGTGGACGCTCGGTTGGCGTTGTGGCCAATCAACCTGCCGTGCTTGCTGGTGCACTCGACATCAATGCATCAGTTAAGGCCGCACGGTTTGTTCGCTTTTGCGATGGATTCAACATTCCGCTGATCACCTTTGTTGATGTTCCAGGATTTATGCCTGGAACGGAGCAGGAGTTTGGTGGGGTAATTCGTCATGGTGCCAAGTTGCTTTATGCCTATGCTGAGGCAACCGTTCCCAAGATTACCGTTATTCTGAGAAAGGCTTATGGCGGTGCATACGATGTGATGTCGAGCAAGCATCTTGGGGCTGATATTAACTACGCTTGGCCAACGGCTGAAATCGCAGTGATGGGGCCCGATGGTGCTGTGAGCATTCTCCACAAGAATAAGTTGGACGAAAAGGCTCGTGCTGAAGCGGTGGAGGATTACCGTGATAAGTTTGCCAATCCATACAAGGCTGCTGCTTTGGGTTATGTCGACGAGGTAATATTCCCTGAGCAGACGCGACTTAAACTGTATCAGGCGCTGGAAATGGCCCAAAACAAGAACATATCAAACCCTCCCAAGAAGCATGGAAACATTCCGCTTTAAAAATTGGAGAGAATATATTAGGCGCCGGTTATTGCAACTGGCGCTTTTTTTTGGAGTAAGTTTGCAAACGAAAGCATTTATGCTTAGCCTCTTTTCTATCTTTGAGGAGCAATGGGAAGCAAATTTAAATACTATAAAATCTACAAGCCTTTTGGCATGATGTCGCAGTTTAGCCGCGAGAACAGCAATCCTACCCTAGCCGACCTTGACTTTGCATTCCCAAAGGATGTGTATCCGGTTGGCCGACTCGACCACGACAGCGAAGGGCTGCTGCTCCTTACAAACGATACTGCTCTCAACAAAATGCTGCTTTCACCCAAAAACATGCACCGTCGAACTTACTGGGTTCAAGTAGAAGGTGAAATTTCTCCAGAGGCGATTGCCAAGCTATGTGCAGGGGTTGAGATAAATTTAAAGGGAGTTAGGTATAGAACCTTGCCTGCAGTGGTTCATGCAATTCCTGCTCCAGAGCTACCCGAACGCATTCCTCCCATTCGCTTTAGGTTAACGGTTCCCACCTCGTGGGTAAGCATAACGCTCACAGAGGGTAAAAATAGGCAGGTGAGGCGAATGACTGCCGCTGTTGGATTTCCAACGTTGCGATTGGTCAGGGCTTCCATTGAAAGTATAATGCTAGGTCAGATGCAGCCGGGAGAGGTGGTGGAAATATTACAATGGGACAAAAAATCTATTTTAGGAAGTATCTCTTGATTTTAGGGCTTCGTTGAGGATGCCATTCTGCTGCCAATATTTCGATTATGCACTTTTGGTTTCAAATGCTTCACGCGAAGCCTTTATCGATTGCATATTTTCCACGGCCCATGCTGCAAGTTGCCGTATCAAAGGAATAAGGCTACTACCCCTTTCCGTGAGACTGTATTCCACTTTTGGTGGTATTTGTGGGTAAATCTGCCTAGCAATCAATCCATCGGCCTCGAGGGTGCGAAGCGTGACGGTCAGCATTTTTTGAGATATATCCACTATGGCACTGTTGATTGCACTGAAACGCATGGTGCCCTGCTCGCTTAGCAGTAACAAAACAAGTATTGACCACTTATCCCCAAATCGATCCAGCACATTTCGAATTGGGCATTGGTCAATTTTTGAAAATTTTTCTAGGCTCATCGCTATTCTATTATTCTGATGTTCAGTAATGGTTACCTGTAAGTAACTGGCACACTTCTACGTGCCTTCTTGCTTTTGACACAGTCACCAATTAACTTTGACTCTCCAAAGGTAAGTGAATTACTTATGTATTGTAGTTGAAATATAAAAAATTACAGAAATGAAAAAGATTTTGATTACAGGTGCTACAGGAAATCTTGGTAAGGAGGTAGTGAATTTCTTGCTTAGGAAAGGAGACAAGAAAGCAGTTGTAGCATTGGCTCGTAATGAAAGTAATGCTTCCGACCTTATAGCAAAGGGTATTGAGGTGAGGATAGGTGACTATGATAGCTATCCTTCACTCGTTAAAGCATTTTCAGGTATTGACAAGCTCTACTTTGTTTCTGGAAGTGATGTTGTAAAACGTGGTGCACAGCATAAAAATGTGGTAAAGGCAGCAAAAGAGTGTGGTGTAAAGCATGTGGTTTACACCAGCTTTCAGCGAAGCAATGAAACAGCCAGCTCTCCCATTGCCATGGTGGCTCGCGTTCATCTGGATACGGAACAAATGCTCAAGGAATCGGGAATGGCCTACACCATTTTGAAACATACCCTTTACCTGGATATGTTACCCATGTTTATGGGGGATAAGGTGCTCGAAACCGGAACTATCTTTCTACCAGCAGGTGAAGGGAAAGTCTCTTACGTTTTGCGGAAGGACCTCGCAGAGGCGGCAGCAAATATTCTACTTTCCAGCGGGCATGAAAATAAGATTTATGAGTTTTCAGCATCAACATCTATTTCATTTAAGGAGATTGCAGCAGTGCTCGCAGATCTTTCTGGAAAAACTATCAAGTATGTTTCTCCAAGTCAAGAGGAATTTCAACAAGCAATGTCAAATGCGGGTGTACCAGCTGAAATCATTGGAACGGTTACTGCCTTTTGTGGAGGAATAAAACAGGGAGAGTTTGACCATCCTACGGCCACATTAACGGAGATTCTGCAGCGAGAACCAGTCTCAGTGAAGGATTACCTAGCAGATGCCTACCACTTGGCATAGCAAACGCTAAATACCGTGAAGGCATCGCATTTTTTGCTCTGAAACCAGGTGACTTGTGGATTTTCCGATGCCTACAGGAACGAAAGGATATATAGAAACAAGAAAGGGGTCCAAAATGCTTGGACCCCTTTCTTGCTAAATAATGGTGTTATTCAACCACTATCATTCTGGTGCTGGTTCCTTTTTCACCAGAAACCTTCAGAATATACATTCCTTGTTTAAATCTCGACACATCAATGGTGGTAATAGTGCTTTCAATAATTCCATTGTATATGGTCTCTCCTGTTAGAGTAACAATGGAGATTATATTACCAGGTGTTGATTCAACAAACAGGTCATTGATGGCAGGATTAGGATAAGCCTTAACGTTGCCGTTGGTTACCTCTTCAATTCCTGTTGTGTTGTTAAGATGTATGCTGACAGCTTCAGGTAAACTTGTTTGTACTCCATCGCTAACAGTAACATAGATGGTAAAATTTGGGGTTGTCTCGTAAACCAAATCTAAGGGGTCGTTGACAGCCAATTCACCGGTAGCAGGATCGATGCTGAATGCCGGAATGGTATTTCCATTGGGGTCAGCATTGGTTGATATGGTCCAGTCTTGGAAGGTGGTTGGCGTAACATCACCGTCAGTGGCTACTACCGTGCCTATTACTGTTCCGCTAGGGGATTTTTCATCTATACTGAATGATTGATCTGGTGTAACAATTGGAGTTACATCGTTTACATCGTTCAGCGTAACGGTAACCGTTTGCGGATTACTTGTGTTCAGACCATCGCTTACCGTTAGGGTTAAGGTGAACTCTGCCGTTGTTTCTCTATCGAGTGCGGTAGTGTTTGTCACCGTTATTTCACCCGTTGAGGCGTCGATGCCAAAGGCATTGTTGGTATTTCCTCCGGTAATAGTCCAGTCTTGAAGCGTAGTAGGAACTGGGTCAGCATCGGTTGCCTGTACAGTACCAACTACCGTTCCGTTGCTCGAGTTTTCATCGATGGAGAAGGACTGATCGGCAGTAATAACCGGTGCGGTGACGTTGAGATTGCCTACCGTTACGGTTACCGTTTGAGCGGCACTGGTATTTACCCCATCACTCACCGAAACGGAGAGCGAAAATATAGGATTTGTGTTATGGTCGAGTGCAGCGCTATTGGCAACTGTGAGTTCTCCAGTTGAGGCATCGAGGCTGAATGCTCCATCGGTGTTGCCGCTTACTATCGTCCAGCTCTGGAAGGTGGTGGTAGGTGTAACATCGCCGTCGGTGGCGCTAATGGTGCCAACAACAGTTCCATTTGCCGCGAGCTCAGCAACAGGAAATAGTTGGTTGGCGGCTATCACCGGAGCCACGTCGTTTAGGTCGTTGAGGCTGATGGTAACACTCTGCTGTGCGCTGGTGTTTACGCCGTCGGTCACGGTCACCATGAGGGTGAATGCATCAATGGTCTCGCGGTCGAGTGCAGCGCTGTTGGCCACTGTTATTTCCCCGGTAGACGGGTTAATAGCAAAGGCGTTTCCAGTGTTCCCGCTCACGATGGCCCATCCTTGGAAGGTGGTGGGGGTCACGTCCCCATCTGTGGCCACGAGGGTTCCCACGGAAGTTCCGTTGGCGAGGTTCTCATCAACGGAGAAGCTCTGACCAGCAGTAATCACCGGAGCCACGTCGTTTAGGTCGTTTAGGCTGATGGTAACGCTCATCTGTGCGCTGGTGTTCACGCCGTCGGTCACGGTCACCATGAGGGTGAATGCATCGATAGTTTCGCGGTCAAGGGCAGCGCTGTTGGCCACTGTTATTTCCCCGGTAGCCGGGTTAATAACAAAGGCGTTTCCAGTGTTCCCGCTCACGATGGTCCATCCTTGGAAGATGGTGGGGGTAACGTCCCCGTCGGTGGCCACGAGGGTTCCCACGGAAGTGCCGTTGGCGAGGTTCTCGTCAATGGATAAGTTCTGACCTGCCGTAACCACCGGAACTACGTCGTTCTGGTCGATAATGGAGATGGTGAAAGCCTTCTCGTAATAAAGTCCACCCTGATCGGTGGTGCGCACTCGCACGCTGTAGCTGCTCTTGGTTTCAAAATCTGGGCTAGCCGTGATTCGCAAGCTGCTCACGCTGATGTTGAAGGAGGCGTTATCGGTGCTGCCTGAGCCAGCCACCAACGTATAGGTAAAGGTGTCACCTGCATCCGGATCGGTGGTGCTCAAGGTGCCAACAGTGGAGTTGGCTGCAACGTTTTCGTCAATTGCGCTAGCCGATAAGTCGATGTCGGTTGGGGCGTTATTAATAGTTAATGTTGTGAAACTAACTTCTGTTCCATATGAAGTACCTGCAGTATTAGTTGCATAAGCACGTACATAATATGTGGTATTTTGAGTTAAAGAAGTCATAGATGCTGTAAATGCCCCTGTGGCCGATGCGGCACCATTGTCCACCTTGCTATCCGAAGCCGTCGGCGTACCGGTGGTGTTCCAGCATACTCCGTAGGCGGTTGGATTTGGCACACCAAGGTTGGTAATGTTCCCATTTCCGGTAGCTGTTGTGGCGGCTATGGAGCTTACAGCTTGCGTGGTAACCGTTGGTGCAATTGGGCTTGTGGTGAAGGACACCTCTGCGCCATAGCTTGTACCAGCAGTATTTGTAGCAAATGCCCTGACGTAGTAGGTGGTGTTGGCCGTCAAGCTGGTCATGGAAGCGGTGAACGCACCAGTAGCAGAAGCAGCCCCTTTGTCCACCTTGCTATCCGAAGTCGTCGGCGTACCGGTGGTGTTCCAGCATACCCCGTAGGCGGTTGGATTTGGCACACCAAGGTTGGTAATGTTCCCATTTCCGGTAGCTGTTGTGGCGGCTATGGAGCTTACAGCTTGCGTGGTAACCGTTGGTGCAATTGGGCTTGTGGTGAAGGACACCTCTGCGCCATAGCTTGTACCAGCAGTATTTGTAGCAAATGCCCTGACGTAGTAGGTGGTGTTGGCCGTCAAGCTGGTCATGGAAGCGGTGAACGCACCTGTAGCCGAAGCAGCCCCCTTGTCCACCTTGTTATCCGAAGTCGTCGGTGTACCGGTGGTGTTCCAGCATACCCCGTAGGCGGTTGGATTTGGCACACCCAGATTGGTGATATTTCCATTCCCTGTAGCCGTTGTTGCGGTTATGCTGCTTACGGCCTGTGTGGTAATGGTTGGTGCAATTGGGCTTGTGGTGAAAGACACCTCCGCGCCATAGCTTGTACCAGCAGTATTTGTAGCAAATGCCCTGACGTAGTAGGTGGTGTTGGCCGTCAAGCTGGTCATGGAAGCGGTGAACGCACCTGTAGCAGAAGCAGCCCCTTTGTCCACCTTACTGTTAGCGGTTGTTGGTGTACCACTGGTGTTCCAGCATACCCCGTAGGCGGTTGGGTTGGGCACACCCAGATTGGTGATATTTCCATTCCCTGTAGCCGTTGTTGCGGTTATGCTGCTTACGGCCTGTGTGGTAATGGTTGGTGCAATTGGGCTTGTGGTGAAAGACACCTCCGCGCCATAGCTTGTACCAGCAGTATTTGTAGCAAATGCCCTGACGTAGTAGGTGGTGTTGGCCGTCAAGCTGGTCATGGAAGCGGTGAACGCACCAGTAGCAGAAGCAGCCCCCTTGTCCACCTTACTGTCAGCGGTTGTTGGTGTACCGCTGGTATTCCAGCATACCCCGTAGGCGGTTGGATTCGGCATACCCAATGAGGTGATATTTCCATTCCCTGTAGCCGTTGTTGCTGTTATGCTGCTTACGGCCTGTGTGGTAACGGTAGGAGGGGCTGTTCCTACACCTTGAATGCTGAAGTTGTAGGGGTTTTCGTTGGCATCGTTATTTGCAATTGAAAGTGTTGCCGATCGTGTTCCTGCTGCTGAAGGATCGAAAGTAACCTGAAAAGTTGTTGAGCCACTTGCAGCAATTGGTGTTGCCGGAGTAGCAGTAATACTAAAATCAGCAGCATTTGTACCTCCAATTGTTACGTATGGTGATGCACCTGAAAGATACAAGATTCCTGTACCTGTATTGCTGATGGTAAAAGTTCGCACAATTGTTCCCGTGGATGCACTCACAGATCCAAAATCGGTATAATCAGCAAGAGAAGGTGTTGCATCGCCATCAGCAATAGAAACGTTATTGCCCTCGATGTTTATTTCAGGCGCATTTATCGATATTACAGGAGTTCCGGCACCCGTTTCTGCTGTCCAGCTTGTAACGGCGGTTGGCAAAGTTGCTAACAGATTATTTGCTGCAAAAAACAGTACGCTAGCACTGCTCATGTCAGTATCAATAAACCATCCTGTTCCATCATTATAAATATAGTAAGAGCCAAACTTCCAATATTGAAAACCGTTTGAAACACCTTGAGGAACGTAAACGTCATTAGCTGCAGAAGGATTTGTAATGCCCGAAACTGATAAATTCTGAGGGTAATATCCATCGCCTTGAATACTAAAATTATATATCCCTTCATTGCTATCATCGTTGGTAATCGTAACCGTCGCATCTCTTGTACCTGTTCCTGAGGGGTCGAATGTAACTGCAAATGTGGTTGAGCCATTAATCGGAACACTCGATGCAGGAACTGTTGTTATACTAAAATCCGAAGCGTTTGTACCACTTATTGCATACCCCGATATGGTCAATACTGCTCCCCCTGTATTTTTAATAGTATATGTACGTGTTACACTACCTGAAGATATATTTACAGACCCAAATTGAGTATAATCGGCAAAAGAAGGTGTGATATCCCCATCGTCAATTGATAGGCTGTTGCCCCAAATTCCGATTTCGGGAGCTAAAATAGCAGTACTAACTAAAGGCGTTCCGGTACCAGTTTCTGCAGTCCATGTATTAACATTGACAGGCCATGGGTCATCACCATGATCAGCTGCAAAAAACAAGGTAGATGAATTATTTAAATCAGTATCAATAAACCAATCGTTTCCGCTATTGTAAAGGTAGTACGAACCACATTGCCAATATTCAAAATTATTTGTTACACCTTGATAAATGTAAGTTCCATTTGCTGCAGATGGGGCCGTAATGCCTGATATCGCAAGATTTGCAGGATTGAATCCCCAACCCTCAATGGCAAAGTCGTAATTCCCTTCATTTGAGTCGTTATTTGTAATGTTAATCGTTGCTGTGCGAGTGCCAGTTGCTGAAGGGTTAAACGTGACAACAAATGTTGTAAATGATGAAGATGCTACCGAAGATGCAGGAGCTGTAGTCACCGTGAAATCGGTCGAATTAGCACCTGTAATTGATACTCCAGATATAGTTAATGTACCTGTTCCGCTATTTTGAACGGTATAGGTTCTTGTAACTGTACCTGTTGAGACATCTGCAGAGCCAAATTTGGTATTATCGCCAAAATTTGGTGAACTACTTCCATCAACAATCGTAGTTCCATTCCCTGTAACATTTATCTCGGGAACTGGAAGAGCTGTTTCTTCTGTAACCGAGATACTCCCAGCAGTCATTAAATTCCCATTGCAATTCCATGTTAAGCCCACAGGGTAGGATGCTCCTACTTCATTGGTATAAGCAAAATAGTTATAACTATCTGTACATGTAGTCACATCAGTTGAATTGTAAATCTCCCAATCGCCGCATGCTGCCTGATAATATATATAATATCCACCCGATGAATGAACCCAAGAATCATGACCATTCACGGTAGAGCTGGGAATATATGTTCCATTTCCAGCAGTATAAGGAGCAGGAAAACCTGAAACAACCAGATTAACTGAAAAAACAGAAGGAGTTAATGCCATTGCCAAACAAAAGGCAGCTACATATTTCCGGATTTTAGGGTAAATATTTTTCATGTCGTTCGTTTTTAATTGTTTTCATTTCTACACTTTGTATTAATTCAATCAAACACACAAGTAAGGATTCTTCCAACCCGAAACACACTGGGTGTGGATGTCGATGAATGCGGGGTTGTTATATGGTAAGGCAATGCCTTGGTCTGCCACAATTTTTGTTGCTGGATTATTCTGTGTATTTATTTTTTCGATGTCGATGGTTGGGGAGGTCAAGGTTAGGTCGTGGTGAAAATTTCGTAATCCCCGGGGGCCGTCAACTGTTGCCATTTTTATATGACGAACAATTTCACTGTTGTCTCCCTTTTGTAGAATGGGAAGCATTTGTCCAAACAGCAGCCCCATCTCATAGCCCATAACAGCAAACTCGGTTGCTTTTTTACCAGTGCCAAACAGGTATATGCTTTTAAACTTTTGGTTTTTTTCATCGAGGGAGTGGTAGTTCCATCCGGAAGCGGAGTATAAGCTCATGCTTGAATTTTCGATAGTTTCAAGTACCTCTTCAGTGGCCATGTGGGGTGTTACCACCAGCGGTATCTTGCTGAATAGTCGTGATTGTTTAAAACACTTGAAGAACTCAAGGGCCTCTTTGCCACAAAATAGCGCATGAAGATAATCTACATTGCTTTGCTCTATTTTTTCAAAGAATTGAGGTAATAAGCTATCTATATTTGAGGTTTGAGGATTAAAAGGCAGTATATGCACATCGATTTCCTCAGCACCAGCGGCAATGGCTCCTTGCCAAAAGGCACCATGCATGTGATAACCTGCTTCATAAACAGACATTAGCATAGCCCCTTTTCCTGAAAAATGTTTTTGTGCCCAATGACCTAAAGCATATTCCTGCTGCCAAAACTGAAGGCTATTAAAAAAAATATTTTCCGATATTGAGTTTAAAGGGGGTAGGTATTCTCCCAAATCGAAGAAAAAAGCCAACTTTTTACGTTGCTCGATAACAGCGGTAATTTCGGGTATCACCTTATAGCTTACTATTCCAGAGATTATATCAACATTGTTAAACATAATTAACTTATTCACGGCTGTTTTAACAAGTTCGTTACTCCCTTTATCAATGTATTCAGGAAAAAACTGAAAGTTCTTTCGAAATAACTCTGGTATTGCCGTGAAAAATCCATCAATTATGTCTTGCGACATATTGGGTGTGATGGTTGAAAATGGGAAAAGGAACCCTATTTTAATGGTGCGATTCATTCGTAATTAATTTAATAAAATTAACCGCTGATTTAGTAATATCAATCAGCGGTTAATAAAAATTATGGACGTGTGGGGAAGATTCCCATGGTAGCTATACAGTAATTTAATACAGTAAATGGTTGCATGTTGTTATGAGCTGCATTTTGTCCATTATTTGCTATGGCTACAGTTCCAGTAACAGCACCACCACCAACATTCAATGCAACATCAGGAGTAACAGCGTTGTAAAGAGAAGTTCCATTTGTTGTGGCACCAAGGCTGATATTTCTAGCCGAAGGAGTCGCATCTGTGCCATTAGTAGCATTAGCCTTAATAGTAACAGAATTCCCAGTAAAAGTAGCTGTATGGTTATGCTGAGGCATCTCGTTTACATTTAAAGCAACGGTCTCTGTACCTCCCATGTTTCCAATAGTCCTAACGGTTAAATTTGGTCCAGCACCCCGACCAACAACTACTCTTCCTCTCAAATCAGGTACTTGAAAGGTTTGTACACCGTTACCTCCAAAATAAGTGCCTATTAAAGCAAATAAGGCTGAATTCTGAGCGATCGGAAGAGTTGTTCCGTCGCAAAACAACCACCCGTTGGGGTAAAAGTCAAATCCGAAAGCACAAATTTGACCCAAAAAAGGTTCATCCATAATTCTAATTTTTTTAGTTAGTAATTGGTTGTATAATCTAAAACTTTAGATTCTATTTTTGGTTTGCTGGTTTGCCTATACCAAAACTCAATAGATTTTGGATAGCCGTCTCTAAACTCATAATACCTGAGAGGCAGGTTTAAGCTGCAATCGTTAAGACTCAGCACCTCTTCGCCAAACACCTTGATGGTAGTGTAAAGCAGCAGGTCGTATGGACCGATAAGCGATTGAGGCATATCAACAATCTTCCGATAGCTAGCTGCCTCCAATCTTGTTTTGCTTACAGAAAAGAGCTCACAGATATGGGTTGTTTTGCCTCCCTCTTCTATTAATTGGTCTTCTTGCCAAATACCTCTCTTCTTTAAGTAGGCATCAATGGTAATTCGCTCCGGGATGAAAATGGTATTGGCGTTACACTGAGGTATTAGGTTTTGCATTATGGCTACCTGTGGCTCCTTTTTTAACCCGCTCTGCATCGTTTCCGAAATTACGATGTCGTAGGGCTTATCTACCTGATATGTGCTGGCGTCTGCTAAAATGTAATCTGCCACATAGCCCTCAAACCCGAGGGAAACAATGAGCGTTTCTGCTGCTTTGATAGAAACGGGATTGATGTCTAAGAGGGTTACCCTTACTTGCTCTGAGGTGTAGAATGAAAGTAGAGGCGTTACCAGTGTGGCATATGGGCCACAACCTGCATATAAAATTTCTACCCTGCGGTTAGCCTGTAACTTCGAATCAATTGCACACTTTATGCCTCGAAGGAATACGGTGGTTCGCTTCATCTCAAGCAGGCAGTGTGCGGCAGCAACTGGCGAAATGGCTTTCCCTTTGGGAAGCATAATGTCCTGATCGTTCATATTCTCGCATGAAATGCCTGTTATTGCTTTGAACATCTCATACATACCTTCAACAGCCTGTTTCATGGTAAGAAAATCTGGCTCTGGGAGCAGCAATTTTTCAGCCATCGATTTGAGCAATTCGCTTGAAGAAGCTGCAGTCATTATAATCTAGTTTAACGCTGAGACACTACATAACAAGTAATTACAAGACTCTTTTGAGCCTTGCTGGCAAGGTGTGGGTAGCTTAATGGTTGAAAGGAGTAATGAATTATCTAAACCTTTTCAATCATTTAACCAGACACACCTCCAAATATCGGCGCTCGGAATAATAATTTTACACCAATTGTCTGAACATACATTTTTAAAAAATTCACTCTAGAAAGAGAAGCCGATGCGGCATTCGGCTGTATATGTTTATGAAGAGGAGGGAGGTTTGGAATGTTGTGATATATTTTCATGGTGACCGGTTTATTATACTGGTTGGTTTTGGTTTTGAATCGTTGAACAATTTCTAACAAAAAATAGGCAAAGTCAATATTTGAGTGTTAAAAAAAAATAATTTTTAATGGCAACTAAGGTTTATATTTCTAGTTTCCTTAACCTGTATGGGTTTTGACGTTAAAATATTTGCAAAACAAGAAGGTAACGATGAGCAGGGACTTACCAATGCTAGGTTGGAAAATGGTATGCAGATTTGCAGCACTTTATTAGCCATAATAATTGACAACGAACTCATCTTTAATTGATACATTTGGAGGAGTAATAACTACGTGTATGGCTATGCAAACTATGGAAAGTATCTCTCCAAATATCTTTGTTGAGGATATCGACAAAACCATTACCTTTTATAGGGCGTTGGATTTTGAATTGATAATGACCGTGCCCGAAACAGCTCCGTTTAGCTGGGCCATGATGACCTGCGGAAGCGTTGCATTTATGTTTCAAACCTTCGAAAGTTTGGGTAGCGAGCTGCCGGAGATTAAGAGAGAAAATGGTGGCTCATTGCTGTTCTACATAAAAATAAAGGGGATTCGGGCATTTTATGAGAAGATGAAAAACGGTGGTAGCGTGGTAAAGGGGCTGGAGAAGACCTTTTACGGTGCAACCGAATTTTCGCTGGTGGATAACAACGGCTACCTGCTAACCTTTGCCGAGGATGAGTAGCCAGAAGGTGGTTTTGAAGGAGCTGCAGCGCATTCCCAGCATTGGGAAGGCTTGCTCCCAAGACCTGTGGAACCTCGGCATTCGATCCATTGCCGACCTAAAGGGTAGGAATCCGGCGGAACTTTATGGTAAGCTTAACGCCATTACGGGCGTTAAGCACGACATATGCATGCTCTACACCTTTCGATGTGCCGTTTATTTTGCCACGGAGCAGGTACACGATAGCGAAAAGCTTCAGTGGTGGTATTGGAAGAATAGGCAATATAACGAGTAGAAACGGCAGGGGGCGGCTTGCACAATAATTCTAGCACTATGGGTTTACAAGAGGGCGTGAAATTACATGCCAATCGACCAGAACCGCTTAACATTACCTGCGAGGTGGCAGCCGTTCGTCACCACGACGACCTGCGGTTGGCTGCAGAGATGTTGATTGATGGGGAGGATGTGCTGGTGGCCGATTTTTTCAGCACCGGGCTTGCCGTACTCGAAAAGGCGAAGCAACTCCTGACCTGGAGCTTCAAAAATCAGGAGTATCACGAGCAGCGGAACTTTCGGTCGGCATACCGGGAGGCATCGCAGCATTTGCTCCTCGAAATCGCGGGCAATAGGCTGGTAGTAAGGAAAGCACCTGAAATAGGGTGGCTGCAGCAGCTCTATCCCGAATGCTCTAACTTTTTTCTCTCCTTCCCCGATGTTCAGGGGCTCAACAGCGCCTGGCAGTGGTATCTCAATGGCATAAAAATACCGTTGCTGAAGCAGAAGTTGCACCCATACTACGGCGTGTACTTCCCCACGCGCTACGACCACTTGGAGCTCTTCGACGGCTGGCTTAAGTCCTACTCGGGAGCCAAAAGCGTGGTGTTCGACATAGGAGCGGGGAGCGGAGTGCTTACCCTGCAGCTGCTGCAGCATGGCTTTGGGAGCGTGCTCTCCACCGATGTTAACCCCAACGCCATTATTAGCATGGAGGGGGAGCTGCAGCGGCGAGGTGTTGCCGAAAGGGTTAGCTTGCTCTGCGGCGATCTGTTTGCCAGCAGTATTCAGCTTGCCGACCTTGTGGTGTTTAATCCACCCTGGCTACCCGCCACGCACGAGCCCACCTGGCTCGATGCTGCCATTTACTACCCAGCAGATCTATTCCCTCGCTTTTTTGAGCAGGCGGCACAGCACCTTGCACCAGCAGGGCAGGTGGTAATTCTATTCTCCAGCCTCGCCCAAACGGTTGGTGCTGCAGCGGTTCATCCGGTGGAGCAGGAGCTGGCCGAGGGTGGACGGTTTACCGCCGTTGCTCACCTTACCGGAAAGGTGAGGGCAGCCTCCACCCAAACACGCCGCAACCAGCACTGGCGCGAAGAGGAGAAGGTGGAGCTGTGGGTGCTGCAACCACTTTAGAGCCGCGTTGGTTGAGTATGAGTTTTTTTCGTTATTTCAGTAGGGCTTCAATTTGGGTCGCAACTTCCTCAAGTTTGTTTGCGTCGTAGCCAATTGTTGTATAAACCACTTTGCCATCTTGGTTAATTACAAAGTTGCGAGGGATGGATTCCTTGGCGTACAGCTTGTATATTGCTTGATTGGGATCGAGGCCAACCGGAAAATCGATGCCTCTGGCCTTTAGCATGTTCATCTTTTTCAATACAACCTCGCGCTTTTCGCCGCGAGAAATCGGGAGAAATACAAAATCCTTTCCTTCGAAGCGTTTCACAATTTTGTCAGGAATTTCGTTAAACTCCATCATGCAGGGGGCACACTATGTGGCCCAAAAATTTACCAATACTACCTTCCCTTTCAAATCCGATAGCCTTACTTTTTGTCCGTTGAGCATTTCAACGTTGAAATCTGGAGCCGTATCGCCAACCTGAATTAAGGTTGATTCTTTCTCCTGCTTTTCTTCCTGTGCAATGGCTGCTTTATTTTGAGCCTCGACAATCTGAGCCGGTATTTTTGCCCGTTCGGCTATTTCTTCATCGGAATATAGCGTGAGCACGGCAATATAGCTGCTGTTTACCCTTTCCCCATACTTTTTTACAAGCGCTGCCTTTTCTTCGTCCGATACTCCCTTGCGCATTCCCTTAATGCGGTTGTCCTTGGATAGCTCCTGAACTTGTGCATCGCTAATCTCTTCTCCATTTACAATATACATTAATGCAGGTTTATCCTGTTTTTGCTCCTGTGCATTGGCGCTTATCTTAGTGGTGAAGATGGCTAGCATTATGGCCAAAGTTATTTTTAGGCAATAGTTTACTTTCATAATAATTCAGTATTGGTTTGTTAGGTGAGGGATTCGAAATAGCAAAAACCGTTCCAGCTATTATATTATCGGTATCTATATTCTGGGCTTGATTTTCATGGGTTGGTATTTTCACCCTCCCATCCGGTTCGTGTCGTTGATGCCCATCAGTAGGTTCAACCCCGTCCGGTTTAGGTCGTTGATGCCCATCAATTGTTCCAACCCCATCCGGTTTGCGTCTTTGATGCCCATCAATTGTTCCAACTCCATCCGGTTTGTGTTGTTAATGTCCATCAATTGTTCCAACCCCATCCGGTTTGTGTCGTTGATGCCCATCAATAGGTTTAACCCCGTCCGGTTGGCGTTATTCATGTTAAACCTCTTCGAGGTTCAATTCTTCGGACTCCGTTCTCCCAACTCCGTTTAACTTTCCATCAATTTTTGGAATCCCTTTTGGAAAACGATTTACAATTTGGTAGGTTTGCTCCCTTGAATTTTCCTGTTTGAAAATTTTTATTTCTTACCGAATCGAGAGCAAACCTTAATAGACCACATCCATGAATCTTATCCAAACCATTATTCTGGCCATTATTGAAGGGCTAACCGAATTTTTACCCATCTCCTCCACCGGTCACATGATTTTGGCCTCGTCCATAATGCATATGAACGGCCAGTTTGTGAAGACCTTTGAAATTGCCATCCAGCTGGGTGCCATTCTGGCCATTGTGATGCTCTACTACAAGCGCTTTTTGCAGAGCTTTACCATATACCTAAAGTTGGCCGTGGCCTTTATACCCACCGGAATTGCTGGCGTGCTGGCCTATCCCTACATTAAGGCGGTGCTGTTTAACCCGCTGGGCGTTTCCATTGCCCTTACAGTGGGTGGTATAATCCTTATTATTATCGATAGGCGTGTGGTGGCTCGCAAGTCGGAGTATGTTGACCTGGAGGATATCTCCTACCGACGCTCCTTCTTTATTGGATTGGCACAGAGCGTTTCCATCGTTCCCGGTGTATCGCGTGCTGCCGCCACCATAGTTGGCGGGGTTTTCAACGGGTTGAACAAGAAGCAGGCCACCGAGTTTTCGTTCCTGCTGGCCGTGCCCACCATGTTTGCCGCTACGGGCTACGACCTACTGAAAACACCGGTGGTTTTCAACGCCACCGAGCTAATGCTGCTGGGAATTGGGCTTGCGGTTGCCTTTATTTTTGCATGGATTGCCGTGAAGATATTTATAAGAATAGTGCAGAACTATGGCTTCAAGTGGTTTGGCTACTACCGCATTGTAATTGGAGTTGCCTTTATACTCTACATGCTGCTGAGCGGCTCGGCTTCGCTGCTGCAGAACCTAGGTTAGCGTTACGTTTTAGTAGATATTTCTGCGCCACAGCACTCCGGTAATCAAGGTCGGGTGCTGTGGCGCTTTTTTATTGGAACTACCGAATGATACTTGTGTTTTGAACTTGGCGACTTTGAAGTTCTAAGAAATTAAGTCCCTTTATCATGATTTGTAGAAAATAGTTATAATTTTATGTAGGAAATAAACCACATAGGAAAGGTGGGGTTATGAATGAGTTGTGTGCATGGCTAAAAAAATAGTGGTACATTGATAAATTGACTGGGAAATCAAAATAGTTTATAGACAAGATTAAAGCATTGATTGAAGTTCGGTGTAATAAAAAAAATAGTTTTTGCCCACCCGCTTCTACCCTTCGTGACAGTTTGGGAAACCCACGCACATTGCACAGGCTACCTCACAGATCAAAATTTGCAAAAGAGTGCAATTTTCCAACCTTCAACCTTCATTCAAATATTTAAGTTATGAATAAAAGACTTTTTGCAATTGGAGACATTCACGGATGTTTCGATTCATTAGAAGAATTGGTGGGAAATAAAATTCAACTTCAAAAAGAAGACAACCTTATTTTGCTTGGTGATTACATTGACAGAGGTGATAAAAGTAAAGAAGTTGTAGATTTTATAATGGAATTACAGGAGAAGGGATTTGATGTTATTCCTCTAATTGGAAATCATGAAGCCATGCTTCTGGATGCTAACGCAAATGAAAATAATATTTCAAAATGGATTCAAAACGGTGGAGATGAAACATTGAAAAGTTTTGAAATTAGTTCTTTGAAAGATATTGAACCAAAATACATTAAGTTCTTTAAAGATTTGAGTTATTATTACTCATTTGAGGATTATCTTTTTGTTCATGCCGGTTTTAATGATAATGTAATAAATCCTTTTACTGATTATTATTCAATGCTGTGGAAATGCAAAGAATCCTACACAAATCCTTTATTAGCAAATAAGACTATTATTCATGGTCATAATCCTATAAGTATTTCTAAGTGTGAAGAAAGAGTTCTTTCTAAACTTGCTGTAATTAATATTGATACTGGCTGTGTATATAAAGATAAAGAAGGTTTTGAAAGACTAACTGCTTATGATTGTAATACTCAAGGAATACTTTTTGTTTGAGTTAATATTATAGATATATTTGTGATTCGCGAATCGCGAATCAGAAGATCGACGAAGTCAATTAATAATAGTGATTATGAAGAAGCATAATGGAATGCGTCCACAAGATATTGTAGTTCTATTGAAGATTATTTCAATAGAAAGTGGTAAGTGGAGAAATATTGATATTGCAAATGCTATTGGAATAAGTCCTTCTGAAGTTTCTGAAGCTTTAAATAGATGTAAGATTGCAAAACTAATTGATAGTAAAAAAAGAAAAGTTAATATCAACTCTTTTAACGAGTTTTTGGTTTATGGCTTAAAATACGTTTTCCCAACTGAACCAGGTGCAATTGTAAAAGGAACTCTTACTGCTCATTCAGCTTCACCAATAAAAGAATATATTTCATCTGATATTGATATTTATGTATGGCCGAATGCTAAAGGTACTCATAGAGGTCAAGCCATTGAACCATTATATAAAACACTACCTCAAATAGTTCAAGAAGATAAATTATTTTATGAACTATTAGTAATTGTTGATACTATTAGAGTTGGGCGTGTTAGAGAAGTAAATATTGCAATCGACGAATTAAACAAACGCCTAAAAAATGCCTAGTACAAATATTATAATGCTACAAACTGTTGCAAATGGTTTGGGCGAATTGAAAGATGAAATGGTCTTTGTCGGCGGTGCGGTTGCTGAACTTTATGCGGATAATCCGGCAGCTTCGGAAATCAGACCAACAATTGATGTAGATTGTGTAATTGAAATTAGTTCAAGGCTCCAATTTGCACGACTGGAAGAAAATCTAAGAGCCAAAGGTTTTAAAAACGACACTTCAAAAGGAGCGCCTATTTGCAGATGGATTTACAAAGACATTAAAGTTGATGTTATGCCAACCGATTCAAATGTCCTTGGATTTAGTAACCGGTGGTATGAAGAAGGAATTGAAATTAAAATACAAAAAACGCTTCCCGATGGAACTGAAGTTTTTGTATTTCCACCGGAATATTATTTGGCTGCGAAATTTGAAGCACACAATGCGCGGGGAGGAAATGATTTACGGCAAAGCCACGATTTTGAGGACATTATTTATATTTTGGATAACTGCTCCGATATACTGGACAATATCAGTGCTTCAAATCCAAGTGTAAAAGAATATTTAAAGAGCGAATGCCAGAAACTTTTGAATAACCCAAACATTACAGAAGGAATTGAAGGTGCTTTGCCTTATGGTTCGGGAGAAGAAAGCAGCGATATTTTAGGAATGTTAATTCGTGAAATTGCGGAGATTGAATAATGGAGAAAGGTAAACAAGCATATAAATTGCCATCCAGCTGGGTGCCATTCTGGCCATTGTGATGCTCTACTACAAGCGCTTTCTGCAGAACCTAGGTTAGCGTTACGTTTTAGTAGATATTTCTGCGCCACAGCGCTCCGGTAATCAAGGTTGGGTGCTGTGGCGCTTTTTTTATGGGAACTACCCAATGATACTAGTGTTTTTGAATCTGGCGACTTTGTAGTTTGAAGAAATTAAGTCCCCTTATCATGATTTATAGAAAATAGTTATACATTTATGTCGGGAATAAACCACACCAAAAGGTGTGGTTTTCCACCCAAAATGGTAGGGATAACCCCACCAAATGTGGGGTTATAAACGAGTTGGCGTTCATTTTGAAACTCACCAAATAAGCAAAACTAAATAATTAAAATACATCTAATATGAAAAATGCAAACATCTTTTTAGTAATTCTGTTTTCTTTCCATTTTTATTCATGCAACGAGCATGAGAATGAATTTAACCTTATTGACCCTTCAATATCTCAAATAGAAATGGAGGCAGAAGGAGGAAAAATAGAAATTTCATTTACCAATCCTAATTGGACAATTGCGGGAATAGTCAATCAAAATAGCAACGCAAATATTAATGGTAACTGCTACACATTAGATAGTGTTCTGGTCCGAGAAAATGATATCCTTAAATTAGATAGTTTGGGGAGACTGGATGCACTATGGGGTGATAAGGGGTTTAGTATTGTTCGTAATTCATATTCCTTGCTAAACATCTTTGTCAAGGAAAATGCTACTGGAAAGGATTTTGGCTTCACGATTATTCTCAAATCTGGAAATGAAACAAAAGAAATTTTGGTAAGTCAAAAAAAATCACAAGGCTATACTTTTAAGAAAATTGAGTATAATATCGATAAATACGATGGAGACTCAATTTTTATAAAGAAAGGATCGGATTATGAGTTTATTAACATTTCATCTGCTCAAGAATTTACATTAGAACCATTTAAGGGAAATAATATAGTTAAAACATCGTTCTTCAAAAGTGATGAAGAAAATGCGTTTGCATGGACAGCTTCTGATTCTGTGTTGGTCGAAATTCCCTCGGGTATTTGGGACAACAAACTTTATTTTAACGGAGAAGAATCCGTTTACACAAATAATCCATTGATAAGCGAAAGTAATTATAGCTCGTTTACTAAGACAGTAATTATACCTCAGGGCAATTCTGAATTTTCGGTCGATATACAATATAGAGAACGTATAGTTTCATATTCGTTATATTTAACAAATAATCGAACCAAAAACGAAAAAGTGATAAACGGAAAGTGGATTGAAATAGCTCCGACAGGGGATTATGCAATTAACTGGAAAAATTGAAGTGCAAAACAACGAAACGCCAACACGCTGTAAAACCTATGCGGGTTCACGTCAGACTATAACAACTTCCTGCTTTTTTCAAACTTGCAGGTGGTCAGACAACGACAGAACATGAAATCCGCATAGGCCTTACAGCCCAACGTTCAACCATATTAGAATCCTCCCTGCTTGAATTCAAACATTTTTTTGAATAGCGTTCAGGATTTGACGACCAGCGGAAGCATTAATTATTAGTTTTGCTGAAAATTAATGCTAATCCAATGAATATGAACGAGGCAAATATTCCGTTCCAAACCATCGATTGGACAGTAATTCCAAAAACTGAGCACAAGGGAGAAGTTGGTGTTGCTCTTTGGCAAACTGTTCAGTTTCCTGGATTAAGAGTTCGGATTGTTGAGTATACAAGCGGCTATGTGGCCGATCATTGGTGCAAGAAGGGACACATTGTGCACTGCTTGGAGGGAGAATTTGTGAGTGAATTACAGAATGGAGAGCGATTCGTGCTAAAAAAGGGGATGACCTATGTTGTTTCCGATGATTTGAGCTCGCATCGTTCATCCACAGCCAATGGTGTGAAGCTAATGATAATCGATGGTGATTTTTTGAAGCTGCAATAGGAAACAGATTGTTGGCGGTCTCCCACGTCATTCTAGTTTCCGAGTATGAGCTAACCATGGCTAAAATATTGTGGAATAGACCGTAATAACATGCCATTAATCAACGATATCTGTTGGTTAAGCAAATTGCGCAGCCTGTTTACAATTCATTTTCGTTACAAATAGAACAAAGTAGATATCTTTGAAAGGTTAATAGGTTTCCTTGATATTTATTATCGCAACGGTATTGCTGTTTTACCGTAATACATTATTTTCAAATTATGGTTGAATTGTCTAGTGTAAAGTATGGTTTTTAGGAATAATTTCAGGGTAGGGACAATTCTTATCATCCTTTTTTTCTTTGCTCTTAGCGGGTATAGTCAACCGGTTAACGATGTTGAGGTAAATGCAGACAGCATAGCCACCGTTCACCAGTGGTGCTCAGCCAATGCAGCCTATACCAATGTTGCCGCCACCGCCGATGGGCCATCGGTACCCTGCTGGAGTGGCGATAGGGGCAACAACGTTTGGTTTAAGTTTGTAGCCACCACCAATGCGGTTAAGGTTGATATTGAAACCGGCGGTGTATATGGAACCATGCGCGGCCAGCAGGTTGCCATTTGGAATTCGGCAAATACGCTTGTTGCCTGCAACCAATCAGGTTATAGTTTTAGCGGAACGCTATCGCTGAGCATGGATACGCTCACGGCTGGCAATACCTACTACGTTTCGGTGGACGACCAAACCACCCATGGCACCTTTAGCCTCTGCCTCGACGACGCTCCCGGCTACGACATGAAATCGGGGGCATTGGTATTGAGCAGCGTTCACGGATGGTGCTCATCCGATGCCCAGTTTAACAATACCTATGCAACAGGCGATGGTGCTGCCCCCTCTTGCTGGAGCGGTGGCACCGACCATAACGTGTGGTTTCAGTTTGTGGCCACCACCAACGCGGTAAAGGTTGATATTGAAACTGGCGGAACATTCGGTAGCATGCGCGGCCAGCAGGTGGCCATCTGGGACAGCTCAGGCCCGGTAGTAGCCTGCAACCAATCAGGGTATAATTTTAGCGGAACACTATCGCTGAGCATGGATACTCTAACGGCTGGACATACCTACTACATCTCTGTTGACGACCAAACCAACCATGGCACCTTTAGCCTGTGTGTAGACGATGCAGTTAACTACGATTTTAAATCGGGAGCAGTAACGTTAGGCATTCTTGATAGCTGGTGCTCTGCTGATGCACAGTACGATAATACCTATGCCACAAAGGATGGTTCTGCCGGTTCGTGCTGGAGCGGTGGCACCGACCACAACGTGTGGTTTAAGTTTGTGGCCGAAACCAACTCCATTAAGGTTGACATAAAAACCGGTGGAACATACGGCACCATGCATGGCCAGCAAATGGCCATTTGGAACGAAGCCGGAACGCAGGTTGCCTGTAACGACGCGGGGTGGAACTTTAGCGGCACATCCACCTTGGCGGCTGATACGCTATCCACCGGTCACACTTACTACATTTCCGTTGACGACCAAACCTCGCACGGCACCTTTTCGCTCTGCATCGACAATAATCCCGGCTACGATTTTAAGTCGGATGCCAAGTATTTAGATATCACCGATGGGTGGTGCTCCACCGACGCAGAGTATAGCAACACCTTTGCCACGCCCGATGGTTCGCCGGGTTCGTGTTGGACTGGCGGTACCGATCATAACGTATGGTTTAAGTTTGTTGCCGAAACCGGAGGAATAAAGGTTGACGTCAAGACTGGAGGAACCTTTGGCTCCATGAGCGGCCAGCAGATAGCCATTTGGAATGAGGCCGGGCAGCAGCTGGCATGCATTGATGGGGGGTGGAATTTCAGTGGAGACCTATCACTAAGCATCGACACGCTCACCGTTGGCAACGTCTACTACTTTTCGGTGGACGATGAAACCACGCATGGCTCATTCTCGGTGTGCCTAAGCAACAAGGTGGGATTCGACTTTAAGGAAGATGCCGTTATACTGAACGATATTGACCATTGGTGCTCCACCGATGCCGCCTACGCCAATACCTACGCAACCAAGGATCAGGCTGCAGGTTCATGTTGGACAGGTGGTACCGACCACAACGTGTGGTTTAAGTTTGTTGCCGTGTCGGGAGAAATCCAGGTTGATGTTACTACGGGTGGATCTTCGGGCACCATGCGCGGGCAGCAGATAGCAATCTGGAATGAAAACGGGCAACAGCTGGGCTGTATCGACGGTGGCTGGAACTACAGCGGAGTGCTATCGCTTGTGGCGGATACGCTCACTGCCGGTAACGCTTACTACATCTCGGTAGACGATGAAACTACCCACGGAACCTTTAGCCTATGTGCAAATAATAAGGCTGGATACGACTTTAAGAGCGGGGCATTAGTTCTTCCTTCCATTGGCGGCTGGTGCTCCTCCGATGCCGTTTACACCAATAGGTACGCTACGGCGGATGAAACGGCGCCCCCGTGTTGGACAGGTGGTACCGACCATAATGTGTGGTTTATGTTTACGGCATCGACCAATGCCGCGAAGGTCGATGTGAAAACAGGCGGAACCTATGGCTCCATGCGTGGTCAGCAGGTTGCCATTTGGAACGAGGCCGGAGTGCTGGTGGCATGCAATCAGTCGGGATGGAACTTTAGCGGAACATTGTCGTTGGGCATCGATACGCTTACGGTGGGAAATATTTACTACATCGCGGTGGACGATCAAACTACGCATGGCACTTTTAGCCTGTGTCTCGATAATGTTCCAGGGTATGATTTCCGATCGGGAGCAGAGGTTTTAAGCAACACTAACGATTGGTGCTCGTCCGATGCCCAGTGCGAAAATACCTATGCCACCAAGGATGGTTCAGCCGGCTCGTGCTGGACTGGTGGTACCGACCACAACGTTTGGTTTAGCTTTGTTGCAGCTACGGGCAATATCAAGGTTGATGTGAAAACCGGTGGCACCTATGGCTCCATGCGCGGTCAGCAAATTGCCATTTGGAATGCAGCTGGTGTGCAGGTGGCATGCAACGATGCCGGGTGGAACTACAGCGGAACCCTGTCGTTGAGCATCGATACGCTTACCGCCGGCAACACCTACTACATTTCGGTAGATGATGAAACCACCCATGGTAGCTTCTCCTTATGCGTAAGTAACAACACCGGCTACGATTTTAAAAACGGCGCACTGCTGCTCAACGATATAGATACATGGTGTTCCAGCGATGCCTTGTACGACAATCGATTTGCCACACCCGATGGAGTGGCTCCCACCTGTTGGACAGGCGGTACCGACCATAACGTTTGGTTTAAGTTTGTGGCCATTTCGGGTGAGGTGCAGGTGGATGTAAAAACCGGTGGCACCTTTGGCACCATGCGTGGACAGCAGGTGGCCATGTGGAACGAGGCTGGCGTTCAAGTTGCTTGCAACCAGGCGGGGTGGAATTTTAACGGAACTCTTTCGATGAGTATCGATACCCTGCTTGCGGGTCATACTTACTACATCTCGGTTGACGACCAAACTACGCATGGAACGTTCACCCTCTGCGTTAACAACAAGGTGGGGTTCGATTTTAAGAAGGGTGCTGTGGTGCTTACCAATCTGGATCACTTTTGCTCGACCGATGCAGCATATGATAATACCTATGCTACAGCCGATGGTTCGGCCGGTTCGTGCTGGAGTGGTGGCACCGATCACAATGTTTGGTTTAAGTTTACCGCCATTCTAGATACGGCAACCATTAACGTTACAACCGGAGGAACTTCGGGCTCTATGCGTGGACAGCAAATTGCCGTTTGGAATAGCGCAGGGGTTCAGGTTGCGTGTGGTGAAGCAGGATGGAATTTTTCAGGAACGTTGACATTGTCAATTGATACTTTGACGCCGGGTAATGCCTACTGGATTTCTATTGATGACCATACCAGTCATGGCAGTTTTTCATTATGCCTAAACAACGTAAGTAGCAAGGAGTTTTGGGCAATTGCCGATGGAAATTGGAATACAACCTCTTCGTGGTCAAGGGTTGAAGGTGGGCCTCCTGCAACCGAAATACCCACCGATGCAAACATTGTTCACATAAAGGGTTATAAAATAACTGTGAGCGATAATGAGGCTTGTGCCCGGCTGGATATGCCGGTGGAGAACAACAATACTAGTTTGATTATTAACTCTGGCAATTTACGGGTTAAGGGTAATGTGAACTACTACAACAATGGCGCCGACTATTCGGGTGATATAACCGTGAGGAATGGAGGAACCTTTACTGTGGATGAGGATCTTCTTGTTTCGAGAAATGGAGGTAATGCAGCCATGGTTGTGGATGCAACCCAAAATTCCATTATTTCCGTTGGACAGGATTTTTCATTCACATCAAGTGCGGGAAGCGTAGCTGATAACCAAATAAGCATCAGCAATACAGCATTGCTAGCAATAAGCCGCGATTTGCTTCTTACAAATTCGGGTGGACCAAAAATTACCTTGGCATTGAATAATACCGCTCAATTAAATGCTGGCCGAAATATATCCTACAGCGCTTCAAGCGACAATATGGTCGAAGTTCAGCTTAACGATAATTCTACCCTCAATCTTTTGGGTAATTTCATCTTGGGAGCACCTGCTTATGGTAGGTTGCTGTGTAACGACAGCTCCACTTTGATATTTCAGGGAACCAGCTACTTGCAGACGTGGCCTACAAATAGTGGGGCAGGCACCGATGGCTTTACCTACCAAAACGTAACCATAAACAACAGCAAAATTACGCAGCCGCAGGTTACCCTTAATGGACCCGTTCTAGTGAATGGTGTGGTAACCTTTACCAAGGGAATTGTAGGCACTACCTCCACAAATTTACTGGTGCTGGCCAGTAGCGCTTCGGTATCGGGTGCATCATCAGTTTCCTATGTTGATGGCCCAGTGGAGAAGATTGGAAATACTGCCTTTCAGTTTCCTGTTGGAAATTCGGGCAACTACCAGCCGCTCTCCATCACCGCTCCATCGGCAGCTACCGATGCATTCACTGCGCAGTATGTGGATGCCGACGCCCACCCAACCTATAACAACACCTTGAGAGAAGCCACTTTGACCAACATAAGCGAATGCGAGTACTGGTCGTTGACACGCAACGCGGGAACCTCTAATGTTAATGCAACGGTGGGATGGAATAGTAGCAGCTGCTGCATCGGCGATCTCGCCACATTAAAAGTTGGAGTGTGGGAGGGTGCTCTTTGGGTTGACCATGGAAATGGAGGCACCACTGGAACGAAAATCTCGGGGACCATAACAACGGGATCGCCTTTAACCCAGAATTCAAACATTATAACCTTTGCCAACACACTGCCCGAAGTTAACTTTTCTGGGCTGGGTGCTACCTACTGTGCAAGTGTAAACTCAGTAACTCTTACAGGGAGCCCATTGGGAGCAACGGGGATATTTAGTGGGTCGGGTATTACGAATAATGGTGATGGTACTGCATCGCTTAATCCAGCTGCGGCTGGGGCGGGCATTCATACGGTGACCTACACCTATGCCGACCCAGTCAACGGATGTTCCAATTCCCAATCACAGGATGTAACCATAAATGGATTGCCCAAGGGTTCTTTCTCGGGCACAAACAGTATTTGCTACTCGTCCATTGCCGATTTAACCATGTTTTTTACAGGAAAGTCTCCCTGGAACTACACCTATACCGATGGAACAAACACCTATTCTGGCTCAACCTCGTTAAATCCCTATACTTTCCAGTCGCCGGTTGTTGGAACATACAGCGTAATTGCGCTTACCGATGCCAATGGATGCGTTGGTACCGATTATGGGAGCAGTGCAGTTATCAGCAACTATCCTGAATTAGCTAAGCCTATTATCACTACAACCGATCCTATTACTTTTTGTAAGGGTGGAATAGCAACGTTGTCAACCATTCCGGCAGGGAATTTTGCAATTTGGTCATCGGGGCAAACAACCTATTCCATCGATGTTTCAGATGCGGGCGACTATAACGTGAAAGTTGTGGATAGCCACAACTGCGTTAGCCCCTTATCGGACAATGTTCACATTACGGTGAATCAGCCACCAAGAAAACCGTTAGCCATTATCGGAAGTTCAAGCGCTTGTCAAAGTGGTCCAAATTCAGTTTTGTCAACATCTTCGGCCTATGCTACCAACTATATTTGGAGCGTTTCACCCTCTTCCGCTGGTAGCTTTACAGGTAGCGGATCCACCAGCACGTTGACTTGGGATCCTGCTTTTACTGGCAATGCCACAATTACAGTAGTTGGAAATAATGGCTTGTGCGGCGATGGACCTCCTTCCGATCCATTGGTTATAACTGTTAATGCGTTACCATCCGATCCCGGTGCGATTACCGGACCAACTTCGGTTACCCAGGGAACAGCTGGAACATTCTATAGCATTTCACCGGTAGCCAATGCAACCTACTATTTATGGACCGTTCCGCCAGGCGCAAGCATTGTTGGTGCAGCAAATGGGAATAGCATCACGGTGGATTATGGCATATCGGCAAGCAGTGGAAATGTGACCGTTGTGGCAGTTAATGGTTGCGGTAGCAGCGTTCATAATTCTTCGGTAGCGGTTACAGTAAATCCTGCATTACCCGATGCGGCCGGAGCAATTGCCGGACCAACTACGATATGTCAAAATGCAACGGCCACCTATTCGGTACCTTTTATTGCTCATGCAACCAGTTACCACTGGTCCAACGATAATGGCGCGGTTGGGACAAGCACAACTAATAGCATCGATCTCACCTTTCCTAATGCAGGATCAACCACAATTACGGTATATGGTGAAAATGCTTCGGGTGATGGTGCTCCCGCCACATATACCATAACCGTTTATGCCTTGCCTCAGACGGGAGCTGTTTACCATGTAAATAATAACCTTGGAATGTAATTGCTATAATTGCAGTTGTAGTGGTAAACACAAACGCTATGGTTACAATAGGATTTTCGAGGGCAACCGATGAGGAGAAGTATCAGCTCTACATTCAGTGGTTGAGAAGCATCGATTCTACGTTTGACTACATCAATTTCTTCGGGAAAAGCATCCCTGAAGCGTTGCTACTGCTGGAAAAGTGTTCCGGGCTGGTTGTTACAGGTGGCCCCGATGTGCATCCCTCACACTACAACCGCAGTGAGGAGGAGTCGCGCTGCGAATGCGATCCCTATCGCGATGACCTTGAATTTGCTCTTATCGATAAAGCCTTGGGGCTGAAGTTGCCTTTGCTGGCCATTTGTCGTGGGGAACAAATACTCAATGTAAGTATGGGCGGTAGCCTAATTGTTGATATTGAGGCTGACTATGGTAATGCTGTGAGCCATAAATCGAAGAATGAGCAGCTGATGTATCACAGGGTGAACTTGGATTCCACCGGTAACCTTTACAAAATTGCAAGGGCAGAATCATTTGAGGTGGTGTCTGTCCATCACCAAGCTGTAAAAACCCTCGCACCATGCTTTCGCCCAACGGCCTTTGCCCATGATAAAATTGTTGAGGCATACGAGTGGATGAATCCCGAGGGCAAGGGGTATCTGAATGCCGTTCAGTGGCACCCCGAAAAGGGTGATTTTAGAAATAGCCTGAGCAGAGCAATAGGCAAGGAGTTTATGGAAAAGGTCTACGCGTTTGCCTCGGGTAGGGTCTATTAACAGCAAGTTAGTGCCATTTTCTTGGTTGGCTAGGTGGAAAAGGTGCATCCTCTTTCATGTTCTCCATTTCATGTTCTCCATTTCATGTTTTTCCATCAGAATTGAATTCATAAGCATTTTTACTAATGATGCAGTGTTGCTGCTGATCTTACATTTAACCGTTCAGCCGTTGTCCGGTATTGCCAAATTTTTACCTTTGTGTTCCATACAACCACATGGTAACGTTTTTAGGTTGTAGGCCAAACCGTAACTGCTATGTCCAACAATCGTTCTGCAAAGGCTGGAAGCAATGCGCTCCCCATAATTCTAATCGGTTTACTCTTCTTCATCTTTGGTTTTGTTACTTGGCTTAATGGCATACTTATTCCCTACCTTAAAATTGCCTGCGAACTCTCCAACTTTCAGGCACTCCTGGTAACATTTGCCTTTTACATCTCCTATACTGTAATGGCACTTCCCTCATCTTGGGTGCTGGAGAAAACTGGTTTTAAGAAAGGAATGATGCTAGGGCTGTTGGTAATGGCAGTAGGCACCTTAATCTTTATCCCTGCTGCTTACACCCGCACATATGGTCTATTCCTGTTGGGCCTCTTTGTTATGGGAACTGGCTTGGCCATACTTCAAACGGCTTCCAACCCCTACATCACCATTCTCGGCCCTACAGAAACGGCTGCTCGACGCATTAGTATTATGGGTATATGCAATAAGGTTGCAGGAGTGGTTGCCCCATTAATCCTTGCCTACTTTATTCTTCACGATGGTGACGTCTTTGTTGCCAGTTTAGCAAAGCTCGATGGTGCAGCCCGTTCTCTTGCGCTCGATAATCTTGCAGCCCGGGTGATTGCTCCATACTTGGTTATGTCGGGCGTATTGGTATTACTGGCACTGTTTGTTCGCTTTTCACCCCTTCCTGAGGTGGAGGCCGAACCCGAAGGCGAGCTTGGGTCGGATGTTGAAGGCAAAACCAACATCTTTCAGTTTCCGCATCTCATTATGGGTGTGGTTGCCCTGTTTTTTTACGTTGGTGCTGAGGTAGTTGCTGGCGATACCATCATACGCTATGGAATTTCGTTGGGGATTCCCATCAGCACGGCTAAGATGTTTACCTCCTTTACGCTTGGCGCCATGATTGTGGGCTACCTGTTGGGAATAGTTCTGATACCGAAGGTGGTTACACAACGCCGAGCACTCGAAATTTCAGCGGTGCTGGGCATTCTTTTAACCATTGCAGCCATATTTAGTACCCCATTTCTTTCGGTTATGTTTATTGCCCTATTGGGCCTTGCCAATGCCATTGTGTGGCCTGCAATTTGGCCGCTCTCCATTCATAGCCTTGGCCGATTTATTAAAAAGGGTTCAGCCTTGCTTATCATGGCCATTGCCGGTGGTGCCATTCTTCCTTTGGGTTGGGGCTACCTATCCGATTTAGTTGGCTCTCAAAACGCCTACTGGATTTTGATTCCTTGCTATCTAATTATTTTCCTATTTGCCAATCGGTGGTATAAAATGAAGAGTTGGAGGTAGTAGCGGTTTATCTAATAATATTTTTTATCACTACTGTCCGGGGAAACAACCTAATTTCTCCTGTATTGCTTAAAATTGTTAAACCTCTACGAGGTATGTAAAGAACAGGGGTTACATTCTCTACAATACTAAATCTCCTACGGAGAATATTCCGCGTAGCGCCAGCCTGACGGCAAGGCAGGGATAAAGTATTGTAAAACAGCATACCAATATTTGATGCAAGTTCCCTGTAAGGGATCAACAAATGTTTACCGGACAATAGTGATTTTTTATGTAATCATAGCCGCTGTGCGCTGTGTTGAGTAATGTTGCTTTTCGAAAGAGTTGGGCAAATGTTTGTCTATATCTTTTACTAGAGCTATAAAATTCGGCTTGTATTTTTTTCTTGGGCCAGGTACTGCATCTGTTACAAGGGCAGCTTACCCTAGTCAATGTTCATGCAGAGTTTTATTGTTTTAGCCAATTCGGAGGAAAAATACAGTGACCTTGAGTTTACCGTATTAATTATCAAAGGTATGTAGACCCTTGTTTCTTGACGCAACAAGTCATTGTGGCGAATGACATATGTCAACTTTTTGATAAACATAAATCACTCCAATAACTGTGGCATCAAATGGTTTACTCGTTAGCTTTGTTAACATTTCTTTAGCAAACATTAAACTGATAACTACTATGAAGATTTCTGACACGAAGATTGGAACAAGACTCTTAGCGAGTTACATTCTCATGGCCATTCTAACTATTGTTGTGGGTATTTTTGGCGTTGTGAATATTAGCAAAATTCAGGCGGATGACGACACTTTATACAAAAAGGTAACATTACCAATAGGTGAAGTTTCAACAATGAATGTGGCATTTCAGCGCATCCGTGTTAATGTGCGCGATTTCATCTTTGCAAAAGACATGGCTGCGGGCGAGGTTTTTTATGAAAGGATTTTTGATCTAAAGAGGCAGTTTGACGAATCGGGGAAATTGCTTGAGGCCTCCCTCTTGACAGATGAAGGAAAAAAGGCATATGGGGAGGTAACCAGCTATATGGACAAGTACCTCTCTTTTCTTCCATCAATGGAACAGTACATTAAGGCCGGGGAGGTAGACCAAGCCGTGGGGTTGATGAAGGGGGAGATGCAGGTAGCCAATGCAAATCTTCAGAAGGCCATGGACGAGGTTGCTGCCTCTAAGTTCAGCATTGCACAGAATACGGCCAAGAGCAATGAGGACACTGCAAATTCTTCCTCCTCCTTAATGGTTGGAATTATTGTTATTGCCGTTGTTTTGGCAATAATCTTAGGGCTCGTGGTAACGCGTTCCATAACCACTGGCATTGGTAAAGGGGTTGCTCACGCGGAGGTAATTAGCCAGGGCGACCTTACCCTCGACTTTGCTAGCGAGTACATGCAGCGCAAGGATGAGATTGGTGCATTGTCGCGGGCAATGCAGCTGATGGTAGAGAAGTTGAGAGAGGTTGTAACGAACATTGCTTCGGGCTCTGAGAATATTCTTTCGGCTAGCTTGCAGATGAGCAATACCTCACAGGAGATGTCTCAGGGGGCATCTGAGCAGGCATCGTCTGCTGAGGAGGTGTCCTCGTCGATGGAGGAGATGGCCTCAAACATTGAGCAAAATACCGATAACGCGCAAGTGGCAGAAAAAATTTCGATTACTGGTGCCGAACGTATCCAGAAGAGCAACGAGGCTGCTCAGATGAGTATTACCGCCATGCGGGAGATAGCCGACAAGGTGAGCATAATCTCAGATATTGCTTTTCAAACCAATATTTTAGCCCTGAATGCTGCCGTGGAAGCTGCACGTGCAGGTGAGCAGGGGCGTGGATTTGCCGTTGTGGCAGCCGAGGTGAGGAAGTTGGCAGAGCGGAGCAAGGTGGCTGCTGAGGAAATTGAGCGCATTTCAAAAAAGGGGGTGCTACTTTCGGATGAGGCGGGGAAGATGCTTACGCAGGTTGTTCCAGAAATTGAGCGAGCTGCTAAGTTGGTGCAGGAGATTGCTGCGGCGAGCGTTGAGCAAACCAGTGGCGCCGAACAGGTGAATAGCGCCCTCCAGCAGCTGAACCAAGTTACCCAGCAAAATGCAGCAGCCTCAGAGGAGATGGCAACAGCATCGGAAGAGCTTGCCAGCCAGGCAGAGCAACTTCGGGATGTGGTTTCCTACTTCAGGGTTGAAGAGGGGCAAAAGGCAAAAAATAGAGTAGGTAGTAAACCACAACAACGTGCAATAAAAACGGCGGTAGCGCATCTGCATAGAGAGGATGCCAAGCCTACCGCTGGTAAAAGTAGCATGGGTAGAGAGTATAATTTGGCAGACTCCAACGGCGATTCAGCGTATGAGAAATTCTAGGTTGTCGCTAATAGTATTGTCACATTAATAAATAGGAGGCTTTTCATATGAACAAGACGTTACACATCGATTCATACCTCTCCTTCAGGTTAGGGGAGGAGGAGTATGCTGCCAATGCGGGGAAGGTCCTCAGCATATTGGAGCTCTCCAAGATAACGGAGGTGCCACAGGCGCCCTCGTTTATGAAGGGTATCATAAACCTGCGGGGGAAAGCTCTACCGGTAATCGATATCCGAATGAAGTTTGGGATGTCGCCCACGGTTTATGCACCTAATACATGCATCGTGGTTATGGAGATAGAGATGGATGGAAGTCACGTAGAGGTGGGCGTATTGGTGGACTCGGTACAGGCCGTGCTCGAGGTTGAGCAGGACAAGGTGCTGGATGCTCCAAGCATTGGGGAACGGTATAGGGCCGAGTTTATTGAGGGCATTGTCCAGAGCGGGGAGTCCTTTGTAATGCTGCTCGATATGGATAGGGTGTTTTCATCGATGGAGGTGGTTGCGCTAAAGCAATCGGCCTCTGGGTTGGAGGAAGAAGTTTTGGTTGAGGAAGCATAGGGTCGTTTTTTAACACGCTTGCCTGTCTCTGCATCTATTGATTAGCGTGTGGAGGCAGGCTTTTTTATCTTCAGAATTAGCAGTTACTGAAGGATTATTTCAAATAGCTTAATCCAATCACATGGACATGGGATTTTTAATTGAAAGGCATACTTTTTTTGTTGAAAATTCGTTTAATTGTTATCTAAAATCCAGTTAGCTATGGCAACAAACGATTTACGTAAGTGGGTATCGCAGTCGGTATCCGTAAAAATTTTTGTGGTGGGCATGCTGGCCCTCTTCCTGCTAATTCCGGCTGCCATGATTCGCAGCCTAATTCTCGAGCGTCAAGCCAATAGCGAGGAGGTGGTTAGGGAAATAAGTAGCAAGTGGGGCAACGAGCAAACCATCGCCGGGCCCATTATTTCGGTGCCCTACATGCGAAGAAGTATTGTTGATGGCAAGCAGGTTGTAGTGCGCGATTATGCACATTTTCTGCCCGATCAGCTTAACATTACTGGCAAGATGGAGCCCGAAATACGCTACCGTGGTATCTATAAGGTGATTGTTTACACTGCCGACCTCCAGTTCTCTGGAAATTTCCGCCATCCTGACTTTAGCGAATGGAAGATTAGTCCGGACGATATTCTATGGGACGAAGCCTTTGTTTCGCTTGGGATTCCCGATATGCGAGGCATAAAAAACGACCTAAAAATTACCTTCAACGGTGTTGATTATGAGGTTACTCCAGGCCTCGACAACCAGGATATTATAAAGCAGGGCGTTTCTGCCCGTGTGAAATTCGATACCGCTAGCGTTTATCCTTACAGCATTAAGCTGAAATTAAAGGGAAGCAGTGCACTCAGCTTTGTTCCTGTGGGTAAAGTTTCCAAAATTGCCATTGAGTCAACTTGGCCAACGCCCAGCTTCGATGGCGCCTTCCTGCCCGACAGCCGTAACGTTGGACCAAGGGGATTTACAGCCGACTGGACGGTTTTGAGCCTGAACCGGAATTTCCCTCAGACTTGGATTGGAAGCACCTACGATGTTAACGAGTCCGCCTTTGGCGTTAAGCTGCTCTTCCCCGTTGACCATTACCAAAAATCGGAGCGGGCTGCCAAGTATGCACTGATGTTCATTGCCCTCACCTTTATGGTATTCTTGTTTTCCGAAATTCTTAATCGACGGAAGATTCATCCGGTGCAGTATATTTTGGTTGGTCTTGCACTATGCGTGTTCTACACGCTGCTTATCTCCCTGAGCGAGCAGCTGGGCTTTGCCATCGCCTACATATTGGCGGCCATAGCCACCATCTCACTAATTGGCTCCTACGCGGTGGCCATTTTTAAGAATAAAAAGCAGTCGATGATGCTGATTGGCATTTTGGTTGTTCTCTACCTGTTCCTGTTCACCATTCTACAGCTGGAGGATTACGCCCTCATTATGGGTAGCATTGGCCTGTTTGTGGCATTGGCGGCGGTGATGCGCATATCGAGAAAGATTGATTGGTACTCGCCACTAAATGGAGATTCTGACGAAAAGAGTTAACCTCATTTCAAAGTATTAATTGGTTGGCCACGGGCTACTCCAATCGATGGTTTTAATTCCATTGGCTTGGAGTAGTTTGTGGCTGTTTTTTTTGCAAGATGCAAAACACAGAATTGCCTCAGAATATTTTGTTATTATTGCATCCATATATTTCAAAAAATATGGCACGATTTTTCTCCTTCACCTTCGTTCTCCTAATTTTAGCTGGTGTTATCAGCGGTCAAAATCTCGACATTAGGATACTCAGAACCATTAATCTGGATAGAAATAAACACTGGGATAAAACCATGCAGTTCATGTCGAATAGCGAGGCAGCTGTGAGCATTGCTACCCCAGCCGTAATTTTGGGTGTCGGTTTAATTAAGGGCGACCCGCAGATAAAGTCGGATGGAATTACCATTGCCTCCGCTTTTTTGCTATCCAGTGCCATGACTACGATTTTGAAATATTCCGTAAAACGACCAAGACCATTTACCACCTATCCCGATATTGAAAAACTTTCGGCTGGGGGTAGCTACTCATTCCCCTCGGGGCACACCTCCTCGGCCTTTGCCACCGCCACCTCGCTCAGCCTAGCCTATCCAAAGTGGTATGTAATTGTGCCCTCCTTTGCCTGGGCTTCAACGGTTGGCTATTCGCGCATGTATTTGGGTGTGCACTATCCTAGCGATGTGCTCGCAGGGGCGATTATCGGTGCTGCATCGTCGTATCTCTGCTACAAGGGGCAGCAGTGGCTCAACCACCGAAAAAAGAGGAAGGCTGAGCCAGTTGTGGCATTTTACTAGCCAATAATCAAAATAACGTCAGTACGACGTAATCATTATTGTTAATTCTGCTAAAATCCAGCCACCGACCGACCGCTTTAGCTTGCGCAGCCGGGGTCCCTTAGGCCAAAGGGAGCGTAAAAACGGCGGCTGTTTGAGCGAAGCAAACCGAACGCAGTGAGCTCAGCGAAGCTAATTTCGCCGTTTTAGCTCACAAGGCCGTTAAGGGTCGGCGAGCAGGCAGGATGCCCTTTTTCCTCCAATTTTTGGGCAAGCAAAAAGTGGAAGAGTAAAATGGATTTGCATTGCAACTCACTTTCCATGCTGCCTCGGAACAATGGCACAGCGAAACCGAACACGAAGCTGTATAAGCAATCAATTGTATCGGATAAGTTTTAAGCAAAACAACAGTGAAATTGCGTTTTCTTAATCTTACACACACGTTAAAATAATAACCTTAGAAAGTTATATGCCACGGAATGTGATTGGCCAGTAATCACCTTTTTCTATTCAGGACTTTCCGATGCTTCCTTCTTTGGCGCCAGAGGTCCTCTTAGATGAATTATCAACCCATTCAGAAAATTGCGCAGCACCTGGTCACCACAAGTTTTGTAATTTGGATGGTCCTCTGCCCGAAAAAAGGCCCCCAGTTCGGTTTTTGTAATGTTGAAGTCCACCAACTTCATAATTTCAACTATTTGGTCGTCGCGAAGGTGTAGCGCAACCCGCAGCTTTTTGAGTATTTCGTTGTTCGACATAATCTTAACTTTATGGTTGAAAACATGGAAGATGTGGTATCTGCCATTTATTGTTCAAAGATAAGGGTTTGCTGGCTATATCTGAGCGTAAATGACTTTAATGTGATGTTCCGAATCTCCAACTTCTAATTTTCTTCAGAATTGAAGAGGTATATTTGAAGTATGAAAATTCTTGTTGTTGAGGATGAGCAATCTCTGGCCGAGGATATTTCGCGCTATCTCACAAAGAACGGCTTTGTTTGTGAGGTTGCCGCAAATCTGGTCGAGGGTGAGCAAAAACTTGTTGGGTTTGCCTACGACGTGGTTCTGCTGGATATAAATTTGCCCGGGGGAAGTGGCCTTTCGCTGTTACCTCTTATCAAAAAACTTCACCCACATACGGGTGTCCTGATTATTTCGGCAAGGGGGGCACTTGACGACAAGATTTCCGGTCTAGACCTAGGTGCCGATGATTACCTCACCAAACCATTTCACCTTGCCGAGCTCAACTCCCGCATCAATGCCCTATTACGACGTAGATTCTTTGAAGGAAGCGCCAAACTCAACTTTAACGAAATTTCCATCGATACAAAGGATAGGCTTGTCACAGTTCAAGAAACCCCCATTGTGCTTACCAAAAGGGAGTACGACTTGCTGGTTTATTTGGTGGTGAATAAAAATGCCACGCTGAGCAAGGAGTCCATTGCTGAGCATATTTGGGGCGACCATATTGAGATGGTGGACAGCTTCGATTTTATATATACTCACATTAAAAACTTACGCCGAAAGTTGATGGAAAAGGGGGCGAAGGATTACATCAAAACGGCGTATGGGTTTGGTTATAAATGGAGCGACGAATGAAGCTAATTAGAATTACTTCGGCATATCAACTTGTGATGACGGCTGTACTGCTTGCCTTGGCTGGTGTTGGATTGTTCTTTGCAATACTCCAAATCCAGCAGCAGGAGACTGATGAGGCGTTGCAGTCTCAACACGACGATTTGGTAAGCTACATAAAGCAAGGTAAGCCACCCTTTTCAATTCCTCCAATGATGGTTGTCGATAGAATTGATAGCGCCAATATTGCTGCGCCATCCATAGCCACCATGGAGATTCCTGATACCGCTGAGGGGGATAGTGAGCCATACCGTCAGCTAATATCCGTTGCAAAGATTGGTGGTAGCTACTATCGAATTACAGTGCGAACGTCGTTGTTGGAGCAGCAAGATTTACTGGTTGCCATAGCCATAGCCATCGTTGTGGTTTATGCCTTGCTTCTGCTTGGTTTTTATTTGCTTGGACTTTTCCTTAGTAAGCGAATTTGGCGACCTTTTTATGCTACTCTACACCAGCTCCAGCAATTCAATGTGGCCGATGGCGGTAAGCTTAACTTGCCAAAAACCAGCATAATTGAATTTCAGGAGATGAATGTAGCACTTGAGCGACTCGCTGTTAAGGTTCATAGCGACTATAAGGCACTGAAGTCATTCACGGAGAATGCCTCACACGAAATACAGACACCTCTCACCCTTATAATTACCAAGCTGGAAACGCTAATGCAGGATTCGTCGCTACCACAACAGAAGGTTGACCAGGTGCACATTGCCTACCAGCATGCGTTGAGGCTGTCAAGGTTAAATTCGACCTTGCTGCTGCTTGTGAAGATTGAGAACAGACAATTTAGGATGGAGGAGGAGGTCGATGTTTTGACTCTGATTCAGGAGTTGCTGGAACAACTCTCAGATTTTATGGAGGCTAAGCAGCTGAAAATAAATTACAATATTGCCTCGAGACCAACATGGATTGCCAACGCAGAGCTGGCCTCAATCATGGTAGGAAACATCCTTCGAAATGCAGTTCAGCACAGCAACTCTGCGGGAGAAATTGTAATATCGTTGGGTGAAGATTCGTTACGCGTAATCAATTCAGGAGAGTTGGTGGAAGGTGATCCGGCTAGGTTCTTCGAACGATTTGCCAAAGCTTCCAAAGCTGGCCAATCTCTTGGTCTCGGTCTGGCATTGGTAAAACAGATCGCTGAGGCATTTAATTTTACCGTTAGCTATACCTATGCCGATGGACTTCATAAGGTGGAACTATTCTGGTAGAGGTTTTGAAGAATCGAATGGATTACACATTAAGGTTCTGTAGCAATAGCACAAGTTCATTGGCCCATCTATTTAAACTTCAAACTCCAAGTTTGCTTCAGATTCGGGTTTTACTTTTATGGCATTAACCATTAAACTCAATTTACAATGCGACGAATTATGCTTTTTATGGCCGCCAGCCTGCTAATGGCAGCTCAGGCCTGTTCAGTAAACGTGCCCAAGGATGTGAAGGATGCCTTTGCCAAAAAGTTTCCAACTGTTAAGTGGGAAAAATGGTCGAAGGAAAATGATAAAACTCTTGAGGCTGAGTTTGTGCTCGATGGCAAGACGGTATCTGCGCTTTTCAGTCTCGATGGAACTTGGATGGAAACGGAGGAGGAGATCGCGGTGGATGTGCTACCGCAGGAGGTAAAAGCGACCCTTGAAGCAAAATTTGCAAAGATGACTGTTAAAGAGTGCGAAAAGGTGACAAAGAGCAATAGCAGTTTGACCTATGAGTTGGAGATAAAAACAGCGGAAGGTGTTAAGGAGGTGGTGTTTAACCCTCAGGGCGAGATACTGAAGGTTGAAGCTGCCAGTGCTGAGGATTAGTTAATCGTCTTTTAATTTTGGAAGAAAGGGCTTACCTTTCTTCTTTTTTTTCATTGATATGCTGAAGACATTTTTTCTAGTTGCCTCCCTCTCTTTATGCCTCATAGCCAGCATAAAAGGGCAGGAGCAATTGGACTATTATCTCGACGCGGCGGTGGCCAATAGCCCGCTGCTCAATGCAAAGAAGAACGACCTGAGAGGAGCCAGCCTCGATAGTGCATTGGTTAGGGCCACCTACCGACCGCAGGTTGGCTTTACTGCCAATGTTGCCTACGACCCAATTATCAATGGGGTAGGCTACGACGAGGTTATTACCAATAAGCAGCAGGGTAGCACGCTTGTGCACTTCGATATGCTGCTACCGGGCAATCGGATGGTGAAGGCACAGAATGGCTTTGCAGCACTGAATCGACGATCGCTTTCGCTCGACTACTCCCTTACGGTTAAGGATTTAAAGCAACAGGTTACCAACCAGTATTTAGTGGTTTATGGCGATCAGCAGCAGCTTGCCTATCTGAAGGAAAGCTTCCAGCTGCTTCAGCGAGAGGACTCCATTTTGCAGCGGTTGGCCCGGGCAAATATTTACCGGCAAACGGACTACCTCACCTTTGTGGCATCCATGCGAAAGCAGCAGCTGCTGAGTATGCAGGCACTCTCTCAGCTAAAGTACAACCTTGGACAGCTGCGCTACCTTTGTGGAATTGAGGACACCAGCTTGGTTTCGCTCTCCAAACCTAATCTGCCATTGGCGGAGCTTGTGAATGTGGATAGCACGCTTACCACCCGTAAATTTACAGCCGACAGCATGCTCATTGCCAGTAAGCACAGCTTAATCGATGCCCAGTACCGGCCAACATTCAGCCTCCACGCCGATGCCGGATATCTCTCCTCATTTCTTTTCGAGCCATACAACAATTTTGGCGTTGGCGTTGGAGCCACTTTTGCCATTCCTATTTACGATGGCCATCAGCGGACACTGCAGCACCAAAGGGTTGTGCTTCAGGAGCAATCGTTGGGGTTTGAGAAGGGTAAGGTTGTACGTCTGCAGCAAATTCAGCGGCGCTTGCTGCGGGTGCAGCTCCACGACTTAGCCCAGCAGTCCAAGGAGGTGGAGGAACAGCTGAGTTTTGCCCACGCGCTGGTGGAGGCCAATAGGCGTCTGCTGGAGTCGGGCCAAGTGGATATACCCATGTTCTTTATGTCAATTCAAAGTTACATGGACCTTGAAGGGCAGAAGTGGTCGGCTGAGGTTACAAGATACATGCTCATTAACGAGCTGAACAATATTTCTGAATAGAAAATGCGATTGATATGAAATTCTTTTCGAATACTACCCTTGTAGGCACCTGGATTATAACGGCACTATTAGCTGGCTGTGCTAGCAACTCCAAAACCAATTCTGACGATACCACTGCACCCAGTTCGGAAGTTGAGATTACCTCCATGAAGGTTGGACCAATAGTGGACAAGATTGAGGTTTCTGCGACCTCCACCTTTCAGGCGCAAAGTGTTGTAAAGTCACCAATTGCTGGGTTTATTGTAAGCATAGCCGTCTCACCGGGGCAGCCCGTAGGTAGTGGCAACCTGCTAATGAAGTTGCAAACCAAGGAGTCACGGGCACTTGGCAATGCGCTCGATTCGGTGTCGGGCGGACTAAATCTCTCGGGCATTTGGAGCGTAAAGGCCGATGCAAAGGGGTTTGTATCGGAGGTTAGTCATCAGGTTGGTGATTACGTGCCGGAGGGTGAACCACTGGTTACCATTGTGCAGCAGCATAGTCTCGCCTTTGTGCTCAACCTCCCGTTTGAATGGCGTAACTTGGTTCAGGCTGGCATGCCCATTGAACTAACATTGGCCGATGGAAGCGAAGTTCAGGGTAGAGCGGTCCATCCGCTGCCACAGGGGAATAGCGGAGCACAAACAATTACATGGCTGGTGGCTGTTTCACCTACTAAGTTTATTCCTGCGGGTATTCAAGCAGTAGCTCGTATACCTTTCTACTCTGACAGAAAGGCTCAGCTGCTACCGAAAAATGCTGTTTTAACCAACGAGACGCAAACCTCCTATTGGGTGATGAAGCTCATTAATGACTCTACTGCTGTAAAAGTTAGCATTAAAAAAGGAGTAGAAGTGGGTGGTGAGGTTGAGATTCTTCAGCCCGCATTTTCTACCTCAGATAGGATTATTGTGGTTGGTAACTATGGGTTGGCTGATACGGCAAAAGTTCACATCACGAAAAGGTAAGATGAAGAAGAACATTTTTCACCTATATAAAAATCCAATTTCATTGGTGTTGGCAATTATTGTCATCAGTGGGGTCTTTTTTTATGGCCACATGCAGGTTTCTCTATTTCCTGAAATTACTTTTCCGAAAATTAAAATCATTGCCGACAACGGGGAGCAACCTGTTGACAAGATGATGATTTCGGTTACGCGCCCATTGGAAAATGCCATTAAGCAGGTTCCGGGTCTTCAGGTTATCAGAAGCACGACGAGCCGGGGTTCTTGCGAAATTTCTGCCTTCCTCGATTGGAAAACTGACATCAACCAGAGCCTTCAAATGCTTGAGTTACGATTAAACCAAGCCAAAAATCATCTGCCCTCCTCGGTTCAAATAGAAGTGGAGAAAATGAACCCATCCATTCTTCCGGTAATTGGGTTCACCCTCGAAAGTAAAACCAAATCGCCCATTGAGCTTAACCTTATTGCCAACTATGTTGTAAAGCCCTACCTCTCACAAGTGGAGGGTATCTCTCAGGTTGGAGTTATAGGAGGGAAAACGAAGGAGTATTGGATAGTATTGGATCCACAAAAAATGAGCAGTGTTTCCGTTACTCCGGCTCTGGTAAGCAGTGCTATGAATGAGAGTAATTTTGTTGTTTCAAACGGCTATTTGAGCGATTATAGAAGGCTTTACCTCACTATCACCAACGCTGGACTTTACGGCAAAAGCGACATTGAAAATGTGGTGGTGAAAAATGATGGGAGCAGGGTTGTTCGAATTAAAGATATTGCTACAGTTCAAGTTCGTGAAAAGGTGGAGTACACCCGCATAAATGCCAATGGACGGGAGGCCTTGCTGGTGGTGATACTTAAGCAGCCCAATACCAATCTGGTTGATCTTTCGAAAGAGCTGCTGCAGAAAGAGGAATCCTTACAAAAACTTTTGCCTGCAGGGGTAATCATGAAGCCCTACTACAATCAAGCGGATTTTGTGAACGATTCCATTAAAAGCGTTTCCGACAGCCTATGGCTTGGGCTTTTTCTAGCTATTGTGGTGGCAATACTATTTCTGCGTTCGCTTAAGGCGAGTCTCACCATACTTATTACCATACCTATCACTCTGTTTTTAACCATTATTGTGCTTTATAATATTGGCTATACGCTTAATATTATGACGCTGGGAGCTATTGCTGCTGCCATTGGTCTTATTATTGACGATGCCATAGTGATTATAGAGCAGCTGCACCGTGCACACGAAGAAAACCCTGATGTTGCAACATCAGAGTTGGTTCAGAAATCGGTTAACTACCTTTTCCCCTCCATGATTGGCTCATCGCTGAGCACCATTGTTATTTTTCTGCCATTTATTTTAATGAGTGGTGTGGCCGGTGCCTACTTTAATGTGCTAACCAACACTATGATTATTACCTTAATCTGTTCATTTTTTGTAACCTGGCTCGGATTGCCGGTAGTATATCTTTTGCTTCCGAAAATAAAGGGAAAGTGGCACAAAAAGAGTTCCAATGAGAAGGTGGTGAAAAGAAGGGGATGGGTTGGCTATTTTATACACAGACCCTTGGTTAGCATTACTTTCATTGCATTGCTTGTTGCCTCTATTTTATTCGTTCTTCCCAGATTACAGACAGGCTTTTTGCCCGAAATGGATGAAGGCTCAATTGTGCTTGATTACTCTTCACCTGCCGGCACTTCGCTCGAAGAAACGGATCGGATGCTCCGTGAGGTGGAGAAGATTATTGTGAAAATACCCGAGTTTGAGGCCTACTCGCGGCGAACTGGTGCACAAATGGGTTTTTTTATTACTGAACCTAACCGAGGCGATTACCTCATCCAGCTCAAAAAGAACCGCAGCCGAACCACCGAGCAGGTTATTGACGATTTAAGGAGAAGGATTGAAGCTTCCCAGCCAGCCTTGCGCATCGATTTTGGCCAGGTAATTGGAGATATGCTGGGAGATTTGATGGCTTCGGTGCAGCCTATTGAGGTGAAAATATTCGGCACCGACCCTCAACGGTTGAATAACATTGCTGGGAAGATTGCTGCCGATATTGAAAAGGTTCCCGGCACAGCCGATGTTTTTGATGGGATAACCATTGCCGGGCCATCGGTGGATGTTGTTCCCAATCTGCCCAAGCTTGCTCAGTTTGGCATTTCGCCAGTAAACTTTCAGTATCAGCTGCAGACGCAGCTGGTTGGCAACTTGGTGGGCAGCATTCCCGAGAAGGAGCAGTATGTGGACGTTCGAATGATTTACCCCGATGCTAATAAATCAAGCGTTGAGAAGATGAAGCAGCAATCTATTTTCCTGCCTGATGGAGAACTTAAACCCTTACAGGAATTTGCTAGCATTAATGTAAAATCGGGCTCAGCCGAGATAACACGTGAGAACCTACAGCCTGTGGCAATTGTTACTGCCCGGTTGAATGGTCGCGATCTTGGCAGCGTGATGAAAGATATTCAAAAGACGTTGGGCGAACATATCTCCCTGCCACAAGGCTACTACATTTCCTATGGAGGAGCATATGCCGACCAGAAAAAATCGTTCAGCGAGTTGCTGCTCATCTTAATAACTTCCTGTTCGCTGGTATTCACCCTAATGCTCTTTCTATTTAGAGATTTTAAGGCCGCATCAGCCATTGTGGTAACGGCTATTCTGGGTGTAGGAGGCGGTTTTGTTGCTCTTTTTGTAACGCATACCCCCCTGAATGTTGGTAGCTATACAGGTCTCATAATGATTGTTGGGATTATTGGCGAGAATGCCATATTTACCTTTCAGCAGTTTCTTACAGCACGAAAATCGCTACCCGCCGATGAGGCATTAACCATGGCAGTTTCTACCCGCTTGCGACCCAACCTAATGACGGCTCTAGGTGCCATTGTTGCGTTACTACCGCTGGCATTGGGCATTGGTGCTGGTGCACAGATGCACCAACCATTGGCCATTGCAGTTATTGGTGGTTTTATTGCGGCTTTGCCGTTGCTGTTGGTGGTGCTGCCTAGTATGCTGTATATGTTGGTAAAAAAACGGTAAACGTAAGTGATTGAAATTGTATTTTAATAGTGAATTGTGTCTTTATGACATCCGGTTCTTAATGAATATTGTAACAAAGCCCCATCCTAATGTGCAGAATGGGGCTTTGGCAAGTTTGTTTTAGTTGGTCTATTCGAGCTGGAACATTGGCTTGTGCTGGAAGTTAAATCTAAAACCAATGCGATTGACGCTATAAGCTAGAATTAGTTTCCCTCTGAAGCATTTATATTAAGGCTGTTGTAACTCATTATATGAGTGTGTTGGCATAGAATGTAATGGTCATTAGATCACCCTTGTCGTTGAACGACAAGCGGTTTCGCTTCACGTAATCCTTTATTGTTGGTCCCAATTCTCCCAATGCTTTAATATAGCTATCACCTTTTTTGTCTATGGCAATAATATTGCTATCATTGACCTGCACATAGTACTGTTCCTTTACAATTAGCTGGTCATTTTTATTTCCCACCGCCATAGTTGGGTTATAGTTTGAGGGCAGAACTGAGGGATAGTGAAGCGTCAAGAGTTTGATTTTGCCAGGATAAACCAGCTCAAAGAAATTCTTCTTTAATTGTTCATTATCATCTTTATAGGCAAGGAAAATAAACTTCAGACTGCCGATGGTAACAGACTTGATCTTCTCGGGGGCACCAATACTATAGACTATCTGCTTATGTTTGTAGGTCATTTCGCCAGAGTAGAAGTTGTATCGGAGCAGGATAATTGGAATAGTATCACCGCTATTCATGACAATGGATCCTTCATCCCAGTTGCTTTCTAGGTAAGGTGATCCATCAAGCTGAGGCCGATTTTCAGATGTAACTATTTTGTTATAGCCTGGAGGTAATGCAAAATATTTTTGTGCACTACATTCAAGTTTAAAGAACAAACTTGCAATAACTAGAAGGGTAATCTTTTTCATTTAAAAGTTTTTTTTGGTTGAAGGGCTTTATGTAAACAAAAGTAGCAATAGATTAATTAGATGCAAATCATCTCCATCAAATTATTATTTGTTTATTATGCCCAGTTTTGTTATACATCTGATATTTGTAACTTTAGCGAATGACAAGATTTCTTCAAAAAATTCATACGATCTGCTGCTGACCATTATTGGAGCAACTTTAAAGAAATGCTCTGTTGCAGTCTGAAATTATACAGCATGCATATTTGTTTGAACTTATACAAATAATTGCGGATAAGGTATCTTCTCATTGATACCTTATCCGCAAAATATTTATGGTTTGGATAGATATATTACATATTCTTGTTGATATATTCAACCAATACAACCAAATCATTTTCATCTTTGAAGGAGATACCTTTTTCTTTGATGAATTTTTTTACTTTTTGTTGGTCTCCATCGGTGAATTGTGCCAACACACTCTTACCTCTTTTATCAATGGTGATAAATTTATCTTTATAAATCATGCAGAATTCCTCATTGAGCTTAATCTCGTCATTCTTGTTACCAACATCCATAGCGGGGTTGTAGGAGGCTGGCGTCAAGGTAATAAAGTAATGACGATAGAAACTTGCATTTTTGCCCAATTTTAATGCTTCAAAGTAGTCTTTAGCAATGACTCCTTTTTCTAAATATGTCAAATACACAAAGGTTCGATGGTCGAAGGATATCGATTTAATATTTTCTGGAGCTCCAATTGCATAGACTTTCCCTTCATTCTTGTACTGCATCTCCTTGTGGTAAACGTCGTAGCGCAGCATGATGGAATCGATAACCTTATTTCCATTTAAAAAGATTTCACCTAAGCTAAAATCTTTTTGTAAAAATGGAGATCCATCAATTCCGGGAACTGACTCCTGAGTAATGATTTTGTTATACCCGGGAGGAAAATCTACTCTGAACGTTTGTGAAAAAGCGCTGAGACTCGAAAAAATACCAACCAGCAGAATAATGCTAATTTTTTTCATTGGGTTTGGTTTTAAGTTAAAAAATTCTGTTTCATCTTGTATTTAAGTATGTCAAGATCAATATTATTTGTCAAGCAATGGAACGGTGAAATCAGCATGTTAACTTCTCATAATTCATAAAAATTAACTTGTTAGTGAGCGCGCATTGGATCAATTCTTTGTCTTTTAAGATGACTAACTATGTTCACCTTCCAAATTTCAAAATAATGTTCTCCGAAAACTGTTCCTTTAGATTAACTATTTCAACGAAAAACATCATTGGATTATTATTATCCCTTCTCTATAATTACAAGAGCCGTGTGTTGAATTTTACCCTATGAATAATTGATAATTTATTGTCATTATTCATTTATTTAGTGCTAATTCGTTGCATTAAAATACGATACGTATTCTGCTCATTTTTTATGAAAGCACCACCTGTGTTAACAAATCTTGTGCCAATGACTTAATCAAAATTGAATTTGGTCAAAATATCCCCTGTTTTTACTCTATCCCAATCTCATCAATAAAAATAAACGAGGGGTTTCCCGCACCCAGGTGCCATTTTGGGAGCGGTCCGTATCCATGGCCAACCACCTTTACGTAACGGGCCTTGATATCCACAGTTGCCGCAAAATCCTTGGTCACCGACTCTGTAACAGTATCGGCCACTGTATTTGGCACTCGAGTCGCAAGATAGTATGTGTTACCATCGATGGAGGTGAAAAACTCCACCGAGGTGGGCATCATAATCCAAGCACCGGCATCCTGCAAAAATCCTGCCCACAGCTTATGGATGGGTTTTGTGGCATGTAGGTCGATCACTGCTTCAAAGTCCTGTCCTTGGTAGCCCTGCCAGCCGCCCAACCGGAAGTTCTTTGCCCCGCGAATTCCGTCGATTAATGCTTCGGGACCACCGGCGGTGTATTGCCGACTCACCTTCGATTCAATGGCAATGGTGCGGTCGGTTTTTACCTGAATGTAGCTGCCCTCCACCGCAAAGCTGTGACCCTTGCCTGGCACTACGGCAACTGCCTTAACGGTGGCGGATTTATGCAAGGTAATGGGGGAGCTGTAGCGGTTGCTCTTTTCGGTGGGTTCGCTGCCATCGAGTGTGTAGAATATTTTTGTACCCACTTCGGGACATTTAATGCCAACGGTGATGGAATCGCGAAAAGTCCGGTCCGTGGCCTCTAGGTAGGGAACGGTAATCATGGAGCTGTCGATGATTTCGGTGGATGGCTGGTTTCCTGCCCCAACACCCCACGTGTTGTTGGGCTCAGCGCCCATTACGTATGAGAACGTTCCGCCATGCATAATGTCGGCATGCTCAAGGAAGCACTTACTGTATGGCTTCCCGTTGAGCGTGGCACCTTGAATGTAACTATTCTGGTTGCTTACGTTGGGGGCATCAATTTTAAAGGTTTTCCCATTTTCGAGATGAATGGTTACCGATGGGAACCACGGGGTGCCGATGGCATACTGGTTGCTGCCCGGGCAAACCGGGTAAAACCCCATGGCGCTCATTACCAGCCAGGCGCTCATTTGCCCACAATCCTCGTTACCAATGAGGCCGTCGGGTGCGTTGGTATACATCTCGTCCATAATCTGACGAGCGCGCTGCTGCGTTTTCCATGGCTCACCAAGGTAGTCGTAGAGATAGGCCATGTGGTGGCTGGGTTCGTTGCCGTGAGCATACTGGCCAATAAGCCCGGAGATGTCCACCTGCTCCCTACCGCTCACATTCTGTTGCGTGGTGAAGAGCTCGTCCAACTTCCTGGCAAGCTTTTGAATGCCTCCTTGCAGGTTGGCCAATCCGGTAATATCCTGCGGTACGTAGAAGCTGTACTGCCAGCTGTTGGCTTCCGTAAAGTTAAAATCCACCTCGGTAGGGTCGAAGGGCTGCTTCCATCCGCCGTTGATACGGGGCCGCATGAACCCGGTTTGCGGGTCGAACATGTTGCGGTAGTACTGCGCACGCTGGATATACTCGTGGTAGGTGCTACTATCGTTTAGCTGCTTCGCCATTTGGGCAATGCACCAGTCGTCGTAGGCATACTCCAGCGTTTTCGACACCCCTTCCGACCCCAGGTCGCCCGGGATGCAGCCGTGGGTGCGGTATACGTCCAGCCCAAACTGGTTCTGCATGGCGCTATGCTTCATGGCCTCCAGCGCCAGCTTGGCGTCAAAGCCGCGAATGCCCTTCATGAAGGCGTCCACAATCACCGGCACGGAGTGGTAGCCAATCATGCAGAAGGTCTCGTTGGCCGAGAGTTCCCAAACTGGCAGCAGTCCACCGTTGCGGTAGTCGGCCAGAAAGGTGTTGATAAAGTCGCTGGTTCGGTGGGGATCAATTATGGTCATTAGTGGGTGGTAGGCCCGGTAGGTGTCCCACAACGAGAATACGGTGTAAGGGGTGAACCCCTCCGCCTTATGCGGCTTAAGGTCGGTGCCGAGGTATTGCCCATTGGTATCCATAAACAGGTTGGGCACCACCATGCAGTGGTAGAGCGCCGTGTAGAATGCCACCTGCTGGCTGTGGGTTCCACCTGAAACTTCTATCTTGCTCAGCTCATGGTTCCAGCTGGCCAGGGTTTGGTTACGAACAGCGTCAAAATCCCACCCTTTGGCCTCGGCATCCATGTTGGATAGGGCACCATCGATGCTTACGGCTGAGAGTGCCACCTTTACCACAATTTGCTCACCCTCTTTGGTTTTAAACTGGAAATTGCTCTTTAGCGCCTTGCCCGATGCGCGCCCGCGAACGGGACCAAAGGGATCGGCAGGGACGCCTTTAAGCGGAGTTATAACCATCGCACTCTTTTCGTTGGTGGCGGTAAAGGCCTCCTGAAATGGCTTGGAGAATTTTATGACGAAGTATACAGGTTGCCGCTCGGCCCAAGCCTTGGAGAGGCGGTAGCCGTGAACCTCGGTATCGCTCACCACCTCAATCCAGGAGTCGAGCACCTCGTCGCGGTGTTCCAGGTCGAGCAGTATATTGGCCTCCTTGCTCTTGGGAAAGGTGTAGCGGTGGTAACCCACGTGGGGGGTGGCGGTGAGCTCCACCTTTACCCCGGGCTTATCGAGGAACACGGTGTAGTATCCGGGTTCCGCCTTTTCGGTGGTTTTGCGGAAGGGGGAGGCGTATTCGCTGTTGGTGGTAACCGGTTTGCCCAGCGTGGGAACCAGCAGCACGTCGCCGTAGTCGGAACAGCCGGTGCCGCTGAGGTGGGTATGCGAAAATCCGTAGATCACCGAGTCGGAGTAGTGGTAGCCCGAGCAGCCATCCCATCCGGTGAGGCGGGTATCGGGGCTCAGCTGCACAAAGCCAAAGGGGGCGGTGGCGCCTGGGTAGGTGTGGCCGTGGCCGCCGGTGCCAATAAAGGGGTTGACCAAGGAGGCGGGTTGCGGTTGGGCAAAGGAGAGTGCTGGGGCAATAAGGATTATGTATACCAGCAGGTTGCGTAGCTTCATGGTGTTGTGCGATGGTTTGATGGTAAACTTACCAAATATCTGGGAGAAATCGAGAAGTATGATTACCCCAAAGTGATCCAGCCATGCTGCTTTTGTAAAGATTTCGGCATTGAAAGGATACATAGATTTTTATAGTTTCTGTTTTTTTTCATAAATTTCCTTGTTGATAACAGCAATGCCTATCCGTCCTTATTGTAGAATAAAGTTCATAAAGTGATGATTAAGGTTAGCAAGGTTATACATCGTGGTGTAGAACAATTTAAGCTCGATTTTAGCTACGATTTGGCGATTATTGCACAGGTTAAAAACATTGAAGGTGCAAAGTGGAGCCAAACGCTTAGGGCATGGCTAATTCCATTCACAAAGGAGGCGCTGAATACCCTCAAGGCAACTGGGAACGAGCTGGATATGTCAAGGTTTAAGGTTGGTGCAGGGAACAGCCAGGATATGAAAAGGCCATCGGAAAAACTGCCATCCCCCAATTCTGAGAATGTTTTAGAGCCTACAAAGCTGAAGTCCGGAAATGCAGTGAGCATTATGGTAACTGGCCGGAAGATTGCTCTAAAGATGCCCAAAAATGAGGTGGACATTCGGTTTCTTAATACCCTGAGGTATAGCCGATGGAACAGGGCCAACTTTGTGTGGGAGATACCCAACTACCCCGGTAACCTCGACCTAATAAAGGATCATTTCCAAGGCCGAATAGGCGAAATTGTTGTAAACGAAAGCATGGGTATAAGCTTGAATAAGCAAGCTGTTTCAGTTGATAGGGATGAGCTGCTGGTTATAAAAACCTTAGCGGGTAGGCTGCGCATTGTTTCGGCCTACAATAGCAATCTTCAATGGCTGATTAAAAAAATTCCCTACCACCGCTGGGATAGCAAGAACAAATGGTGGACGACCCCATTTTCAGAGAGTATTATGGCGCAGCTTAAGGAATTCTCTTCCTTAGAAGGGTTGAAGATCAAGCTGGAACACGAGGAGTCTGGCGAGCAGGGGCTAAAGCGTGCCAATTCTTTCGATATACCAAACTATAAGGAATGTCCTGAATCGATGAAGCTTAAGCTGTTGGAACTTCGCTACAGTGAAAGAACCATCCGGACATACTGTTCCATGGTGGAAGAGTTTATCAACTTCCACTATCGCTATGAGCTCGACAAAATTACAGAGCCGCAAATTATTGAGTTTTTGCGATTTTTGGTGATGGAGCGGAAGGTATCCACCTCGTACCAGAACCAAGCCATAAATGCCATTAAGTTTTACTACGAAAAGGTGCTAGGTGGGCAGCGTAAGTTTTACTTTATCGATCGTCCAAAGAAAGAGCGTACGCTGCCAACTGTGCTAAATGAGCAGGAGGTGAAAGCGCTATTTAGCTGCGTGGATAACCTGAAGCATAAAACCATGCTAATGCTGGCCTACTCGGCCGGGTTGCGGCTTGGAGAAATTATTCGGCTAAAGCTCATCGACCTAGATCGAGAGCGGATGCAAATAAGGATCAGCCAAAGCAAGGGAAAGAAGGATCGATACACAAAGCTATCGCACAAGTTTCTTAACACCTTTGATAAATATTTGGAGGAGTATAGGCCCAAGGTTTTTGTATTCGAGGGAGCAGCAGGCGGTGAGTATTCGCCAACTAGCTTACAAAACGTTATAAGAGCCGCAGCAAAGAGGGCGGGTATAGAGAAGCATACCACTATGCACACCCTGCGCCACACCTTTGCCACCCACTGTTTGGAGCATGGCGTGGATTTGCGCTATATCCAGAGCATGCTGGGGCACGACAGCAGCAAGACCACTGAGGTATATACCCACATTACCACCAGAGGCTTCGATCAAATAAAAAGTCCATTGGATAGCTTGGATATTTAGTTTTTTTTTGTAAGTTTGAAATACGAACGAATGACAGAAATGGTAAGAATTAGCTGTGGACGTACCTGCTCACCACTGATAGTGGCATAAGAACATTAAGGAGCAGGTTTGTCTAAGGCGGAAATAACAACCATAGCTGCGTTTATACACTCGTTAGAGCCAATGCAAAGAAAAAAGACACGCAGACAGATTTTGAGACAACGACATACTTTGACGTAGGCTTGACATATTTTTGAATTTTTAAAATAGGGAAGCCGAAAACTAATCAGAGTAGGCGTAAAACATAAAAACTAACAAAATGGCAGAATTTTATTGTAAAAATTGCGGTTACAAAGCATCAAGTGTTTCTAGTCTTACAAGTCATACTTGCAGCCGACACCCACTTGGACCAAACAAAGGTAAATGCGAATTGTATGAAGGAAGTGTAAAAAGCAAATATACCTGCAAATATTGCGGTTATAGTGCTTCAAGCATTTCAAGTTTGACAAGTCATACTTGTTCAAAACATCCAAGTGGAGCAAATAAAGGAAAATGTTCACCAGCAATGTAACAAACAAATAATTGGCAGGGCTTGCCCTGCCAATTATTGTTTTAAATTTTAAATTTTTATGGAAGCATCAACAACGGTAAATAAAATGTTAGCAGGGAACAAAATATTTGTTCCGACTTATCAAAGGGCATATTCTTGGGATACGGAATTTGATAAAAGTAAAACTCAAAAACACGTGAATGTGTTTTTAACAGATTTAGAAGATTATAATAAAAGTTCGGCTTCAACACCTTACTATTTTGGTCATTTTCTATTTGAAGAAAAATCCGAAAGTAATTTTGGAGTTATAGACGGACAGCAAAGACTAACAACAATTGTTATCTTTCTTTCTGCTTTATTTTCAAAGTTAAAATCAATTCGGACTTTAACCGAAAATGAAGAAGTGCTTTTTGAAAATATGATTAAGCGTAAATCAAATTACATTTTTTCAACCGTTGATTATGACAATCAGTTATTTAAAGACTATGTTATTGACCAAACCAAAAAAAATAAAAATGGTTTGGAAACCGAATCAGCAAGACGAATAGTTAATGCGTTCGACTTCTTCACAAAAGCCTTGACCGACAAGGATGAAGTGTATTTGTCGAAAATGCTGAAAACTGTAAATGAAGCATCTTGCTCAACACATCCAGTTAAAAATGAATCCGAAGCGATTCAAATGTTCATTTTTCAAAACAATCGTGGCAAAAAGCCTTCAAACTTGGAAATTATAAAAGCCCAGTTTATGTTTAATGTTCACCTATACGGTGGAGATGAAAAAGATAGTTTGATTGATGAAATAAAAAACCGTTTTGAGAAAATATATAAATCAATTTCGTCTATCGAATACAAAATCGACGAAGATGATGTTTTAGTTTACACATTACGAGTTCATTTCAATTCACTTTGGGAATCAAATGCAATTGACAAAATCAATAAACTATTATCAGAAAACAATCCAATTCCTTTTATCAAATCATTTACAAACTCGCTTGCAGTTAGTTTTGAACATTTGACTACATTTTTCGGCAAAGACGAAAGAGAAAATATTGAAATACATTCATTAATAACATTAGGTGGTTTTACAATAGCAATCCCATTTGTTATTAAGGCTTATTCTTTCGGACTAAAAACAAAAGAAATTTGCAAAATTTGTTCTTCAATGGAAGCAATGGTTTTACGCCACAGACTTATTGGAACAAGAGCAGAATTAACATCAAGGATTAATGATGTATATCAAAAATTTACATCAGAGCAACCAGACGTTAAACCGATAGTTGACAGAATTGAATGGATGAAAAATATACCAAATGATTCTTGGTGGTGGGCGTATTGGAATAAAAACGAGTTAGAAAAAGCAATTCAAGGCGGAATGCATCATTCAACAGCAAAATTCTTGCTTTGGAAGTATGAAAATTATCTTGAAAATCAAGGTAAAAATGGATATTCCCTGACTCGTTTTGATAATATTGAAAGCCCAGAATTAGAACATATTGCACCACAGACCCCGACAAATGGAGAACCAATTGCAGCAGGTTATTGTGAGTATGATGAAGAGTTTAGAAACCAATATATTGACTGTTTAGGAAATTATTTACTTCTATCTAAATCACACAATTGTTCGGTTGGAAACAAACCATTTAGCGAGAAAAGAAATTCGTATAACCATCTTGGACAACAAAGAGAAATTCAAAAAATGACAGCGGAATCGGAAATTTGGGACAAAGAAAAAATCAGTCTGCGTAAAGACAAAATAGTGAAATTTATACTTGAAAACTTCTAAGAAAATAATGCACATGGCTCTAACAAAGGCTATATGCAATAAGGGTTTCAGTGGTAATTCAAGCATTCTACCCCGCATCAAATTTTGTGTCGGTGGACAGGAAAGTAGCCCGCAATCCCTTACTGCATATAGCCTCAACCGTTAGCACTCATTAAAAACAAACATATGCACTTCTTTTACATAGATGAAACAGGTTGTAACGGTAGAGACTTATCTCAAAAACAACAACCAATTTTTGTGTCAGGTGGAATCATATTAAGAGATGAAGGGTGGAATAAAACACATGAAGAATTCAAAAAAATCATTTTGGAGTATTTCGAGAATCAGGTTCCTCCTAACTTTGAATTACACACACAAGATTTACTTTCTCCTGAAGGTAAAAATGCGTTTGAAGGTCATACAAGAGATAAAAGGAATGGTTTAGCTAATAAAATACTTGATTTGTTAGCAACTCGGAAGCACCACTATTGTTATTGTGGAATTGATAAATCTAAGCTAAATATTTATAATGTTGAAACAGTTAAAGACCATGATTACTTTGACTTGAAAGTTCCTTATTTAATTGCATATGATTATCTGCTAACCACATATGAGAAATATACAAAGGAGAATTTAGGAAATAGTGCTAGAGCATTAGTAATCATAGATGAAAAGGACAACCTGATTAAGGAAATCGAATCTATAACTACCTATAGACGGTTTGAGGCTCCAAATTCTAAAAAGCTAAAATGGGTTGTAGAATTTACATATCCTGTAGATTCAAAAAAAAATACAATGATTCAAATATCTGATTTATTGTTATTCATTACTAGAAAATATCTTGAAATAGAAGCGGGATATAAACAAGATTATTCAGTTGAAATAAAGAATACATATAGAGAATTCTACAAGAAAATTAATGACAGAATTATCACAATTGGGAGAACAGTGAATCAGGAAAATAGCCGAAATTCCAAATACTACAATGATTTTATGGCAGAAATAATTGTTTTCCCTACAAAAAAATGGAAAACAAGAATCTATGAATAAAAAACGAGTGCTAACACGTGGTATAAAAAACTGCCGGCATAGTGCAACTTGTAGGTTTATCACCCGCATTAAAACTCGTGTAGCTTGATAAGTAGTTCGCCCGCAATCGGCAGCTTCTCATACCACCACCGTTATGCTTCATATTACTAGAAAACGAGAAATTTTAACAAAACGAAAATATATTTAGAAACTAAAACTATGAATAAACTTAAAGGCTGGTTATTAATATCTCTTAACGGATTTTTAATTTTTGTATTTGCACTTAGTTTGGCTGTATTTGTTCCAGATTTGTTCAAGAAAAATGTAGATCACAAGGACTCATTTATTGCATCTTTTGTTTTATTAGTTTTATTAATTCTTTCGGTTTATGGATTTGTCAAGGGTTTGCAGAAAATCAAGCCAAAGAAAGAAATATTAGTTCCCTACGATAGAGAATTGAATATTCAATTCAAAAGTCAGATAGAGTATGAAGAATATCGGAATTTAATATTTGGATTGAGTTTCAAAAGGCCAATCTTTTTAATAATGTTCGGCTTGATTCTACTTAACATCATTAACATGTTCACAAACAAGAATATTTCATACATCGACCAGAATTTAATCTTCCCAATTATATTGGGTCTATCTGTTGTCGTTTTTGCACCTCTCATTATTTATTACCAGACAAGACAGGTATATAAGTCAAGTAAGCTATTCCACGAAAATATAAATTACTCGATTGACAACAATTCGGTAAAGATGAATGGAGTAACGTTTGAATCAGAATTGAAATGGACCCATTTCTATAAAATAAAAGAGACTAAGAATTTCTTTATGCTTTATCAGGGTAAGACAATTGCTAATTTATTAGACAAGAAAAACATGAATAACGGGGACATTAACGAATTTAGATTATTCATTAGATCTCTGAATTTGAAGCAAGAATAAAATAAATACGAAGCATAACAAACGCTATAGCAAATGCGGGTATGCGTGTTCGTTGAAACATTTGAAATCTTTAAATACATTTGTGCTGGCAGACAGTTGAGCAACAATTTAATCCCGCACTTGCCATAGCGTCAGCCGTTATGTGCAAATTTAAGACGACAACACAGATAATTTTAGAAACTAATCCTAAAACTTTAATGACAATGAAAAGAAAATTTTTCCTAGCCTTTTTATCTTTAGGCTTAATGACTTTTGCGAATGCTCAAACAATTAAGATTAGCGAACCAGAATTTGCAGGAAGTATGGTTTACGTGAACGATACAATTGGTTCAGGTATTCCTCTCGAAAAACAAGTTTGCTCAATGAAAACAAAAGCAGGAGCATCAATGTATATTGTAGGTGTTGGCAAAGTAACTTCATCTAGTGTTGTAAAAGGAAAAAGTTCTCCTGTAAGGATACAAAAGAAAGAGAATTTACAATTTATAATCAGAGTAACCGATAATTCTGTTGACCCTTCTACAATTATTAATGTTTTCAAACTTACCGAAAAGAAAGACACTAGAACAGTAGAATTAGCTTCAGCAGGAACTTTTCAAGCCTCTAAATCTAATGATATTCAGTATTTACCTTTTGTTGGAAAGAAATACGGCGATAGTTCTTACTTGATTGAAATAAGTTCAATTGAAACGGGAGAATACGCTATCACATTACCTGAGAGACGAGATTTGTTCTATATGTTTGGAGTTGAGTAAAAATCTGCACATAATAAATAGGACTTCGTGCGGTCGGAACGACCCAGCATGAACCCCGAAGGGCTCACGAGCGAAAGCGAGTAACGCTCGGTTGCACGCGATCCCGCAGCACCACACTTTCTATGGAGTTCTCGTCGATTTACTACAGCCTAATGCCAGGGTTGCCGGGGGCCTGTTGGGCTACTGCTGGACTTAGGTGCCTCCTTACTCTCCCTTTTCAGCGCTAGTATTCGCCATCTTACTACACCTTTACCGGGTTTTGCTCAGCTATGGGCATAGGATTTCCCCTCCGCCGCCTGGGGCGGTTTACCGGGTAGTCCTATAACGGCAGGATTGCTGCCGGGTAGAGGGCGTTGGTTGGCGCGCGTACCTTGGGTAGCAGCTCTACGGTATGCATGATTCCTGCCTTGCAGAAGGGGCACTGGAGGCGGTCGAACCCGGTGAGGCGCACCATCCGCTCCTGCTTGGTTTCGGCTTCCCTCGCTTGCGCCCCGTCCGTATTCTTGGCCTGCAGCGGGGCTACCTGCTGCTTGTAGCGGCCGCTGAGGATGCCGTAGTAGCGGATCTTCACGAACCGGTGCGGCAGGATGTGCAGGCAGAAGCGGCGCAGGAACTCCACCCCGCCGAGCGTAACCGGCTTCTGCCTGGCCCCGTCGCGGTAGTCCTTGTGCAGGAAGGTCACCCCCTCCCGATCGATGCGCAGGATGCGGTGGTTGCTGATGGCTACCCGGTGGGTGTACTGACGCATCCTAAAACAGGCTACACAACACGTAGCAACTATGTATAAAAATGATAGTGTTGAAAGACGCTCCAGTGAGAGGCCCTGCTCTCATTTTTACCAAACCCGCCCTAGCATTGATCAATATCATCGATTGGTCCGGTGCAGTGAACCATTAATGGGCTACATTCACCAAACTGCGATTGGTCTTTTTTTGGTAAGCAATCAGTTGTTTATCTTGGTCATAACTTAAAGAAGTGCTTGGAATATCGGTCGCATTTAGATAGGGCTATGGTGAATCGAGTCCATTGAATGTAGAGGGACTATTAGGATGATCTCCATTTGTGCGTTGAGAGGGTTAATTGGAGTAAAATGGCTAAAAGTAGAATTGGTATAGCCTATAGCTACCTTGCAGCAGAGGATAAGATTCTCTCCCTGGAGAATCGGCTCTATCTTTCAGCCATTGTGCTGGCAATCGTGATTAGCGTTGTAGCCACCAGCATCGTATTAGTTATTTCACCCTCCACCGTTGCCCTTGTAACCAACCTTGTACTGCTTGGCTCCCTTCTCACCATATACTGGTTTGCCCGATTTAGGGACATCATGGAACCCCTTAAAATTCCAATAGTTGTAGTCTCCTTTTTGGGCATTTTTACCATATGGGTGTTTGATGGTGGTATTAATAGTCCAGACATGATGATTGCCTTGGTGGTTCTGATGCTGGCGCTACTTATTGTCCCTTATAGGGTAAAGAAATATGTTATTTCGTTGTTTATTGCGCTGATCGTTGTTGTTTATCTCATTCAACTTTTAAGACCGGACTTAATTGTTAAAATTCCTTCTGAAACATTTCATTGGTTCGATAATTTTTTAACCGCCCTATACTCATCATTATTTATTTTTCTGATTATTCGTTTTGTCCACAGGCACTATACCAACGAAAGGCAGCGTGCCGAGGTGCTTTTATCAAAATTTCGAAGCTACGTTGAAAGTGCTCCTGATGGGGTTTTTGTGATAAACGCTGCTGGCTTTTATGTCGATGTTAACATGGCTGCATGTGAACTATTAGGATATTCGCGCGAAGAGATTCTAACCATGCATGCCTCTCAAATGTCCATTCAAGAGAACTCCAGAGGATTTAAGGTGGCGATTTTCGCCTTACAAACCACCGGCAAATACTCCCGCGAGCTCACTCTTCTAAGAAAAGATGGCTCCACTTTCACGGGCGAGTTGAGTGCGGTAAAAATTGATGAAAACCAATATTTAGGTTTTGTTAAGGACGTAACCGAGCAGAAGCAGGCCGAGAGAGAGATTACAATGCTTGCAAACGCGCTGAAAAGTATTTCTGACTGTGTGAGCATCACCGATACGGAGAACAATATCATATTTGTAAATGAGTCCTTCATAAAGACTTATGGCTATACCGAGGACGAGCTGGAGGGAAAGCATATTTCCATGATTACCTCGCCTAACAACAGTAGCACCATTGTGGACGAGATTTTGGTTGCCACTCTAAGTGGCGGATGGAAGGGGGAGCTATTGAATGTAAGAAAAGATGGCAGTGAGTTCACCGTTAGCCTCTCAACATCTATTGTTTATGATGAGAACTACGCCCCAATTGCTTTAATTGGTGTTTCATCCGATATTACCAAACTTAAACAGGAGCAAGATGAGCTGGTCAACCTAAACAACCAGTTGAGGGAGCTAAATGCAGACAAGGATCGCTTTTTGTCCATTCTTGCGCACGATTTAAAAACTCCGTTTAATTCACTAATTGGGTTCTCCGAATTATTACTCAACAATATTGACAACTACGATAAGTACACGATTAAGTCTCAGGTGAAAATTATTAACGAAACGGCAAAAAGCACGTTTGGCTTACTGGAAGATACCTTACTATGGGCACGAGCGCAATCGGGGAAGCTGCCGTTTAATCCGCAAAAGGTGAACTTCTTGGACATTTGCAGTGAGGTTGTTGAAAGTTTAAAGCGGGCGGCTGATGCTAAAAACATTAATATCAAGCAGTTTGCTGAGGAGAATTTTACCCTTTTTGCTGATGTTGAGATGCTTAAAACAGTCCTGCGCAACCTTATTTCTAATGCCATAAAATTTACAAATTCCGGAGGCGATATTACCCTTTATGCAGTTAGTAGTGGGGGAGAGGTGGTTATCAACGTATCCGACAATGGAGTTGGAATTAAACCTGCTGAGATTGCAAATCTATTTGATACTTCAACATTTAGCTCAACCACGGGAACTGCAGGTGAGAAAGGCACAGGGCTTGGGCTGTTGCTGTGTAAAGATTTTGTGGAGAAGAATAGTGGGCATATTTGGGTTGAAAGTGAAGAGGGGAGAGGAACAATATTTAAATTCACCATGCCTTTAGTTTCGAATTAGCTGGATGAAGAAAGAAATTTGTGCGCGTATGGTTTTGTTCATGCAACCATGTGCTGGCACAACCGACTGAAATTTCAATCTGAACAAGCACCAATAGAATTCGGCAATAAGGACTTGAAGAAGGTCGGGTTTTCGAGGACAGAAGAGGAGAAAAAGTATCAGCCCTACATCGTGGGCGTAGGAGTCTCAATTTCAATCTCAAGAAAATCAACTTCTGTTTAGGTTGTTCCAATAAAATGTTTCATGGAAGATTCCTTTTGGCAATAATCTGTTTTTCAATTTTTGGATAATCAGCAAATTTTATTTAGGTTTACTTAGTTAATGGCGAGCGCCGTATAAGTTGAAATAAACTCCAATCAACACTATACAAGGGAGCAACTGTTAATTTATAAATTGAAATTATCTAAACTAAATCAAATGAAGCGCAGGGGATTACTTATTTTAGGATTCGTTTTCATAACGGGCATATTAGCTGCTCAAAAAAATTTTCGACCAGGATATGTAATAAAAGCAGCTGGCGATACATTGATTGGCGAGATTGATTATCGCGGTGATTTGTTGATGGGAAAGATATGTGGGTTTAAGACAAACGCCGCTGCCGATGAAGTAACATATACCCCAGCCGATATTGTTGGGTATCGATTTAATGATGGTAAATACTATGTTTCGAAAGAAGTTAATGGTAAGATGGTGTTTGTGGAGTACCTTGTTAAGGGCTATCTGAACCTATATTACCTAAGAGATGACAATGGAGACCACTACTTTTTGAGGAAGGGTGACACCGACCTAGTTGAAATTCCCTACGAAGAGGGAATTAGGGTAAAGGACGGTAAGGAGTATTTCTATAAATCAACAAAGCATATTGGAGTACTAAACTACTTTACCCAGGAGGTGCCTGAACTTCAATCACGGATTGCTAGCATGAGAACGCTTGATCATGATAATCTTAAAAAACTTGTCGAGAATTATAATAACAAGGTTGGTAAAGACCAAGCATGCATTGTATTTGAGAAGGTGAGGCCATCCTTGAAGGTTGAACTTGAGGTCTTAGGAGGCGTTGCTAGCTATACCAGTGATCTTAATTTGAGCAACAAGAATTATTTTCAGATGGGCGTTATTGGTCATTTTTGGATGCCTCGAACAAGCGAGAAAATATACTGCAGAACTGGGATAATTTGGTCGCATGTTGATGAAATCAATCTGGGATCTAGAATACTTTATTATATTCCCGTTCAGCTAGAGTACGTGTATCCAAAGGGAATAGTAAGACCGAGATTTGCTTTCGGATTTACATTCTCTCCCGAAGTGCAGTCCTTCTCGTATATGGGGGGAGTCGATATTAAGCTGCATAAATCCGTTTCTCTAGGACTAAGCGTTGACGTGAATATTAAACCTAATGATTTCTTTGTAATATCTGATAATATACGATCGCTATCGGTAATGTGTGGATTAGCAATCAAGTTGTGATGCAAGGATTGAACCCTACACTTCATTTCTATTTTTTCGATATATTTATAGCTGTCGAAAAGAATAGGCTTTTCAACTAACCTACTAACCCAATGGGAGCTGCCGCTGAAATATTTGACCATATCCCTGCCGACATTATAAAGTTTGTGCTGGTAACCCTATTCTCGCTTCTAATTGGGTTGGAGCAGCGTCGCCACCACATAGAGGAGGAGATGGAGAGCCTCTTTGGCACCGATAGAACCTTTACCGTAATAGGGATTCTAGGTTTCATACTCTACATTATCAGCCCCCAAAACTTAACGCCCTTTCTTGGCGGTGGTGGGGTAATTGCCCTGCTGCTTGGCATTTTCTACTACCAGAAAATTCAAATTAAGAAGCAATTCGGATTTACCTCCCTCGTGATTGCGCTAATCACCTACTGCCTTGCGCCTTTAATGTATACGCAACCCGCTTGGATGGTAATCCTAGTTGTAGTATTGGTGCTTATCATCACAGAAATAAAGGAGACGCTCTTTAAGTTTTCAAAGAAGTTCGATAATGGTGAGTTCATCACGCTGGCCAAGTTTTTGGTGGTTGCGGGTGTAATTCTTCCGCTGCTGCCCGATACGCCCATATCAGCCGAAATCAACATTTCGCCCTACAAGTTCTGGCTAGCCATAGTAGCCGTGTCGGCCATATCCTACTTCAGCTACCTGCTCAAGAAGTTCGTGTTCCCCGATTCGGGAATAATTCTTACCGGAATATTGGGCGGGCTATACAGCAGCACAGCTACAACCATTATTCTCGCCCGAAAGAGCAAGGAGATGCCCGAGAGCAACAAGCTGGTTGCTGCCATTATTTTGGCCACCACCATGATGTATCTGCGCATATTCCTGCTTGCCCTATTTTTCAACAAGGATATTGCGATTAAGTTGGCTCCCTCGTTTGCCATTTTTATTATCGCCTCCGCTCTTATCGCCATCTTCTTTTTAAAGTTTCATCGTGGCAAGCCGAAGCCGGAAGGGGAGGCTATAACCCTCAAATCGCAAACTAACCCGCTGGAGTTTAAAACGGCGCTGGTGTTTGCAGCCCTTTTCATCTTTTTTGGGACAATTACCGGGATTATCAACAAGAATTTTGGAACGGGTGGTATCAACGTGCTTTCCTTTGTGGTTGGGGTAACCGACATCGATCCATTTATTCTAAACCTCTTCCAAAGCAAGTGGAATATAGATAGTGCTGTTTTAGTTATGGCGGTGCTAAATGCCATAACTAGCAACAACCTGTTAAAAATGGTGTATGGATTGTCTTTTGGCGATAGGTCAATCCGTAAGCCGTTGATTGCTGGATTTAGCGTGCTAATTGTGCTGGGTTTGATATTATCTTTTGTGATTCACTTATAGAAATAATCCACCGGGTTGGGCGTGTTGGCAGAGGAGAAATCTCGTTGAGTAAGATATGCTTAGGGTTAGCTATATATTTCGGAATATTATTGAGTTAAACTTTTGACTTTGCAGCCGTTGTTAAGTTGTGCATAGCATAATTACAATCGAAATTCTTCACAATTTTTTTTCTTTTGCTTAGTTGATAGATATCATTTATTCCAACTCGTTGTTTGTTAGGCTGGTGCATTACAAATAAATTTTTATTGCAGTTTTCTCCTATTCTGTATAGGAATAAAAAATAATCTTATTTAGATTTGTATTACCGATAACGAAATTTCGAAAAGAGTTGATAAAATTATAAACATGAAAACAAAGATTACTGAGAAGAGAACTCTGCTTACTATTTTATTTCTTTTAATGTTCCAAGCAATCTTTAGCCAGGAGAACTACATTGCAGGATATATTGTATCGTTTAAAGGTGATACACTGCACGGTTTTATTGATTATCGTAATTGGGAGAAGAATCCAAAAAAAATATCCTTCAAGGAAAAGCTGACGGACGATAAGGTAGTGTTCTTTCCTACAGAAATTAAGGCATTTAGTGTTCTCGATGAAATTTATGAAAGTGCCATAATAAAGACAGAGGTCAGCCCTTTTAAAACAAATGATCTCGAATACAACAATGAGGTAAAATTTGAAAATGATACAACATTCTTGCAGGCGATTTTAAAGGGCAAAAAAAGTTTGTATACCTACACTAACAGGCTGGGTGAACAACAGTTCTATATTAAAAGTGGTTCATCCTACGAATTGTTAGTTTACAAGCGGTATTTGAAGGAAGATCATGATCAAACTATTGTTTCTGAAAACAACAAGTATCTGGGTCAGCTCTCTTTTTACCTTAACGATTGCCCTTCGGTTATGTCTAAATTGTCCTCTGTTAAGTACAATCTGAGGAGTATAGAAAACCTATTTCTCTTCTACAATAAATGCACTAATTCTGGGATTGATTTTCAGAAGAAAACAGAAAAGGGATCAATGAAAGTTAGTGTAGTCGCTGGGATATCAACAACATCATTGAAATTTGAAAGTGGCGATAATCGAGTATTCATCCGTGTTGTAAATGCTGATATGAGTAATTCTGTAAACGTCACGGGAGGATTATCCTTCAATTATGTTCTTCCACGAAACCTGAAAAAGTGGTCTATAGCCAGTAAGTTATTGTATACAAAATTTAAGTTTAGTGATTATGTGAAGGAGAATAGTTACTCCACCACATACGTATCTCTTGGGTTTTCCTATATCAAAATGCTCAATATGGCACGATATAACTATGCTGTTGGAGATTTTACTATTTTTTGTAACGCAGGTATTTCTTTTGGATTTGCAGCTACTTCTACTAACTATAAAAGAATTGAGTCAGAGTTGTATGGCGAAGAAATTGGGAAAGCATTAGACGATGTAAGAAAATATGAGTTTGGTTATGTGGTTGGCCTAGGAACTGATTTTCGCCGATATTCTTTTGAAGTTGTGCGGGAAACTGGAAATGGTATTTCCGAATATGAGTTGCTTTCTTCACTATCAACCAGATACTATTTCTTATTAGGTTATCGATTCTAATATAGACCTCAATTGTTAAGAAACATTGGAGGTGAAACCAAGAATTATTTTTTAATGAGAAATTTATCCGTTACAAAACATATGCAATTTTCAAATAGCTAGCTTATGATGAAGTGTTGGTATATAATAGCATTGTTTTTTATACTTCCTTTTACCACCAGTGGGCAGAACGAGTATTATTTTAAGGACAGCTCCTTTTCAACTGGGAAAAATCTGATTGGTGGGTACCATACTTCCGAGTTGGTCCAGATCAAGGTTGGGGATCACCTCGTTCCGTATTCGCCCAATCAAATAAAAGAATTTGGGTGTAAGAATGGACGCGTATATATTTCAAAGAGTGTACCGAATGGTGATTCTACGCACCGGGTTTTTATGGAGCGCTTGGGGAAGCCCGGTTTGACGATGTATTACTATAAACAGGGTTGGAGAAGGCACTTTTTCATTGAAAAAGACAGCATCTCTACTTTTGAACTACCGCGGCGCTCCCAGCAGAACCAGCGTTTTAACAAACAGCTGGTCGAGTTAATGTCGGGCTGTCCAATGGCGGCGAATGCTGCCAAGCTTGTTCGCTACAGCAGGAACTCTATGGCAAAGTTAATCTCGCGCTATAACGGATGTGTATCCAAACCTTTTCCCTATTTTCGATATGGTATTACAGTTGGCTATGAGCTGGTAAAGCAGGTTCCTTTGCAGCAGATGGCTGACTTGAATCTGCTCAACTTTAGCTACGAGGGAGGATTTATAGTTGGTGTGTTTCTTGATGAGCCAATTCGCACAAGTGACTTTTCGTTTCATCCGGAGGCATACTTTTCACAACAGCGGATATCGAGAACCGGGGTGTTTGGCAACATGGATGTTGATTATATTTCCACTTTATCCGGCATTAAGATGCCGTTGCTTTTACGGTATGCATACCCTTCAAACAAAATACGCCCCTTTGCAAATGCAGGAGGCATATTCTCGTATAACATTCAAAATATTAACCATTTATACGAGTCTACAATTATAAATAACAGGGTAAATATTGCTGATCTTGGCCCATATCCGCTAGTTGATAAAATGCAATTTGGATATTCATTTGGAGGAGGGGTGGAGTATAGGCTCAGCTACCGACGGTCCATCTTCTTGGAGGTGCGCTACAGTTCCGTTTTGGGTCTAGCTCATCCATCTTCGATGAGCGATTCTGAGATTACCTTTCTTTTCGAAATAAACATATAGCCATGAGATACTGCTCTTTTATTATCCTTCTCGCCATTTCCTTTCTACAAATAGGTTGTGAGAAGGACGCTGTGGTTCAACCTAAAGATTACCCTTTTGTAGTTATCGATAAGCTCGATGTAATGCCAAATAAGTATGTGGCGTTCCATGCTAATATTGCATATAAGGATAGTCTTGAAATCATCGATCATGGGTTTGTTATTGTGGATGTATGGCATCACAATGACCCTTCTAAATTTCACTATGTGTCTTTGGGTATACTGGCAAAAAATCTTACTGGGTTCAACGATACTATTTACTCCGGTCTTGAAGGAGGGATGAAGTATTATTTAAGAGCGTACACAAAAAATGCACGTTACACAGTTTATAGCAACGAGGTTTTTTTTGCTAATAAATAATAAATGGTATTTTGGTTATAAAAGCTAACTTGAAATATAAATAACAAAATGGCAGTCTTGAGTACTAAATTGTAGTAATAAAAAAGCAGATAAATCTTTCTCTTAAAATACAAGGGCCAAACTACTGTTAGTTTGGCCTTTTGCAATATTTCAATTAAAACTTTCTTGTAAAGAGGGGACTATAAGTTAAGGGACCCATTTCCAATTTTGCCACCTAGTTGCAATTATCTATATTGCTCATCAAAAGCAGTAAGTACCATGGCAAATAGCGCGAAATTATTCATTGCCACCATAGCATTTGTGGCATTTAGTTCTGTTCTGCAGGCTCAGCACACTGCTTTGGGTGGAGAGGTAATCTACAATATTCAGACCTCGAGTTACGGTGCAGGACTGAGGGTTGAGCTGCCCTATAAGTATTTTAGCATAGTGCCGCAGGTAGCTTACTATCCGGCCTTCAACAAGGTAACGGAGTTCTACGCTGGTGCCAGCCTTCACTTGAATGTAATTAAAGCAAAGCAGTGGACCGGCTACGGTATTCTGCACGGTGGTTACAATGGCTGGATTAACTACCAAAATAGTGCTGTAAAAAACGCCAAGTTCTCCAACTGGGATGCTGAAGCGGGGGCCGGTATAAAGCTAAACCGCTGCCTTTACCCGTTTCTGGAATGTAGGTACAACGTTAAGTGGCGGGAGGCCAACCTGCGGTTGGGCATTGCCTACACCTTTGGATGCAAGAGCAAGGGCGGCGGCGGTTCCGGTTGTCCAGCCTACGGCGAGCCGCTACACCGTAGGCGGTAGCATGTTATTTTAGGAGAAGTGTTAATTTTGAAATACAAAAAACTAAACAATACGACGATGCAAACTTTGAAACATGTTAAGGTGCTTTTGGCAATTGTTGCCATGGCTGGATTTGGAGTTTTTGCCAGCTGTTCCAAAGAGAGGGTGGAGCCAGAACAGAGCCAGAAGAACAGCTATGAATCGTCGACCGACTATTTTAACGCCAACAAGCCGGCGGAGCAGGACTTTGAGATTACCCAGGATGGACCCGGACCCATTGTTGGAAATATGGGAACCAAGGTTTGGGCGGCCAAGGAGAAGCTGATGTTTGCCAATGGCGATAGCGTGCACTACCCTTACACGGTAAAGTTGGTGGAGCTCTACACCCCCAAGGATATGATATATTACCAGATGCCTTCCACCTCCGGGTTAACCCTGCTGACCACCGCCGGCGAGGTTCGGGTTAGGGCATTTAAGGATAATCAGGAGTTGGTGCTGCGCCCAACCATGACATGGACAGTGGAAATACCTAACGCTGCACCCATAGCCAACATGCTGATATACTACGGAGCGGAGAGCGGTACAACAGTAAATTGGGTAGATACCCCTGCAGGTGGCTTTACAGCTACAGCATATGGCTACAGTGGCGATATAGCTCAGCTGGGCTGGGTGAGCTGTGGAAAGGCCACCTCGGCACCCGCAGCCGCAACCTACACCATTGGCTCCACTACCGACAACCTGGATAATGTTGCCAAGTTTCTCTACTTCCCCAACCTTAAGTGCTTAAAGCAGGTAACCTCACAAACGGCAAGCAACTTGCCCGTGGGTGAGAGCGTGAAAGTTATACTGATTGGCATTAGCTCGGGAACCCCTTACGTCTACAATTCAAACATTACGGTAGCGCAGGATTCAACTTTAGATGTAAGCCTTACCGCCTCATCCGATGCTGCGCTCACCAGCTTGCTCGATGGGTTGGGCGGGTTGTAATGTAGAACGTAGGTTAGAATTTGTAGCAATACCCAAGCGCGTAGTAGAGTGGCGAAACTTTGAACTCTCCAACGGTAGTTACAGCAACCAACTTACTTTCGTAGTATTGCCTGTAATCGCGAGTTCCATAGGTGTAACCGCATTCCAGAAGGAGACCATGGTGATGATTTTTCCCCAACTGAAGTTCTACACCCCCCAACGCACCCAGGTAGGGTGTGGCAGCTTTGTATAGATGGTTAACAGGAATATAAATACCCGTGTTTAGCGCAGCGTAGAAGTTCAATCGGTTAGTTGAATACAGTGGAATGCCAACTTTTAGGCCACCTAACTTGTCGTCGAATTTGGCATTGACATCCTGATTGGCCACTCCAACGTAGGGTTCTACCCAAACTGGAATTTTATCACTTTGTAAGCGATAGCTTATGGTAACTTGGTTGTGCGAGAGTTGTAGCGCAATACGGTTGTTTGTTTGGGCCTGTCCAGTAAGTGAACTGCCAATGAATAGTCCTAGGATTAGTATTGTTGTAGTTTTCATGTCGCGCTATTTTACAATTTCTACCTTAATGTAGCTAACGATGCTCTTGGCGGTGGTGAGTTTATCCATATCGGTGTATAGATTGCCGCTGGAGCCATCGGGGCTACTGTGGCTAACGAGGGTGAGAAAGAGTGGAGTGGTGGCATTGGGATAAAGCGTACCGGAATAAACCACGGCGGGTTGACCGCTTCCCATTTTTCCCCCAGAATAGTTGGCGTTACCGGAAGAAGCGTTTTTGGGGAAGTTGTCGTTAAAATCCAGCGAGTGGTTAAACTCGGCCTTGATGACGACAGGGAGCGATAGTTCCTTCAACCTTACCTGAATTATTTTGTCGCCGGTTGGTGTTGCACCTGTAATACCGTCGGTGAGCGGCTGGGACTTGGTTGGGAGCATCAGCCCGTCGGGGTAAACAATACCTCGCTTATGGCACCAGTATGGCAGCGCTTCCTTGCGCCGATTGCCTCCATTGCTTACCCAGCCTTCGGTGGCAATTTTGTAGGTGGCAAAAATGGTGGTGAGGTAGTTTCCGGCTGTGTCTTCTATCCAAATGGCAAACTGGGGAGGATTCTTTTTCGATATTCCCAGCAGAATCGGGAAATCGTGCAGCCAGTGTTCTCCCGTCTTTACTTCGATTCGGATGTCTCCTTGGGTAAAGTGTAGTTCCTCCTTTTGGCATGAGGCGCAGCTGCAGAGCATGGCCAGCGCGAGCAATGTAGATATGAACATTTTCATGGGACTCGAATTTTGTTTTCCGAATCGCAAAGTAAGGTTGCCGGTGAGGAGTGGCTCTTGACAAATGTCAAGAAATGGGAGTGTCAGCGGATTCGCTGGCGAATTCGGCTAAGGGTTTCGGGGGTTACGCCAAGGTAGGAGGCTATGTAATGAAGCGGAATTTGTTGGATAAATTCGGGATGCTCCTGCATTAGTGCAGCGTAGCGCTCTTCCGCATTGTAGTTTAGCAGGCTGAACAGATGCTTTTCGGAGGTTATGGCCACCTGCTCGGCCATCAGCCTTCCTATTCGCTCCACGCTGGGGTAACGATGGTAGAGTTCCATTAGCTGCTCATGACCAATGGTCAGCACCTCCATATCCTCCATGGCCTGCACGTAAACGGCTGATGGCTTACGGGTGATAAAGCTGGTGTAGGAGGTGGCAACGTTGGGTGCAAAGTAAAAGTCGCTGGTTACTTCCGTGCCGTTGGGCAGGTAGTGGTAAAAGCGGAAGTAGCCGTTGGCGCAAAACACAATACTCTGAGCTACCTCACCCGCCATCACCAGATGCTCCTTATGAACCAGTTTCCTATGCTCCATCGACTCCAGAAGTGCTTCAATACCCTCGTCGGGAGAGGGAACCAGCTGCAGCAAAAAGTTTAGCAGTAGTTGCGATAGATTATTGTTGGGCATGGTGATGTTTTTATGTATTCCTGCAATTTAGGAAAAGTATGGAAATGTTGAGATGCGGAAATCTACTAGTAACGTTATGCAGGAGTAACTTGGCGAAATTATCTGACCCCCACAACTCCCCCTATTAGGGGGAGCTCGCTCTATGGACCTTAAGGCTATTGTAACAAGCAGTAGGAGTGTTAGCACATTCCTTCCCTTGTTAGGGGAAGGCCAGGAAGGGGTCGTCTGGTCATTTTACATAGGTAGGTTAAGGATGCATTGTGATTTTGCCGTAACTTGAGCTTGAATGCAATGCGGAACGATATGAAATCATCATTTTCAATGTACTGCAACGCCACCGATTCTACCATAGCGATGGCTCGAGAGTTGAGGCAACGACCAACTGAGGCTGAAAAGATCTTATGGCAGGCACTTAGACAAAAACGGTTGGGCTATCGCTTTCGTCGGCAGCATCCAATCGACCGATTTATTGCAGATTTTTATTGTCATCCGTTGAGGCTAATTATTGAGGTGGATGGAGGTTACCATAACTCCCTTTCACAGCGGGAGCACGATGAGGATAGGAGTTACGAGATAATGCTTAACTACGATCTCAAGGTAATTCGCTTCACCAATGAGCAGGTCATGCAAGACTTATTACAGGTTGTGGCGCGAATTCAGTTGGAAATTGCAGGACGAGAGAGGTATATTATGACCTGACCCTCACAACCTCCCCCTATTAGGGAGAGCTCGCTCTATGGACCGTAAGGCTATTGTAACAAGCTGTAGGAGTGTTAGCACGTTCCTTCCCCTGTTAGGGGAAGGTCAGGATGGGGTCGTTTGGTATGGTGACCTGATCCTCACCACTCCCCCTATTAGGGGGAACTCGCTCTATGGACCGTAAGGTTATTGTAACAAGCTGTAGGAGTGTTAGCACATTCCTTCCCCTGCTAGGGGAAGGCTAGGAAGGTGTCATTTGGCATGGTGACCTGACCCCCACCAACCTCCCCTACAAGGGTGAGGCCCTCTCTATGCGAGGTTAGGTTATTGTAACAAGCTGTAGGAGTGTTAGCACATTCCTTCCCCTGTTAGGGGAAGGCCAGGATGGGGTCATATTTTATAAAAAAAAGTTTGCGTAAAGTGCTACGCTCCTCCGGTTGCTGTCGACCAACGATTTCCTTACCAAAAAAGAACTGGCACTTTACGCTTAGGCAAGTTACAAAAAGAAAAGTATTAGTTTCACGCAATTTACAGGAAATGCTTTTTTGCTAGGTATTTCTATGGCGCGGTTTAGTTGTTCTTAATTTTTATATAACTAGTAAAGGCATCATTAAGAATTTCAAAACAGAGTTTTACTAAATGTTTATATTCTGATTCTTTTTCTAGGGAAATAGCAAAGTATGTTGATTTAGAACCATTATTCGCATAATGCTTTCTTTGAACCATAAAACTTATAGTCATCTGTCTGTATTCATAAACAAAATTGTTTTCATCTTTAATTGAATTATTTAAGGAATACATGAACAATGCAGAGTTTAATAGAATATCTCTCGAAAATGGAATATCTATATTTCCTTGAATGTTTTCTATATTTTCAACACACTGAGTAAAAAATGAAGATATTTTGGAATTATTGCCAAACATTTCTGAAAGAATATCAAAGATTATTGGAATAAGTAGTTCATAGTTTCTGATATTTGAATTGCCTGGGAGCAGAAAACCTTTGTAATTAATATTGCCAGCATTTTTGAATTTAACGATATCCCTAGGGGTACAAATTTTTGCAGCGATGAAGCATTGAACTAAAAAATTGACATAGTTACTTAGCTGGTATTTGTAGGAGTCGACCTTAATATCCTTGGCAATGTTGGCTATATGAGAGTCAATCATTTTCTCAATTTCCTTGCTTAAGTCGAAGTTGAAAATCTTATTGCTGAAAAACTTATCAACATAGCCAGAGAAATCGACGCTGGAGCCATACCTATGGTGGAAAATATTTCTAATGTTTTCACTACTGTCCGACTAAATTTAGAATAACAGGTTTTTGACTCTGCACACCAATAAACACGGGCAGTATTCTTGTTGCGTAAAAGGCACCTCCTCAGAAAACAAATTTAATTTGAGCGTCTAA